>Ga0308171_1000050_pt1 | contig 396158 bp, 345 predicted proteins | sample PhyGR1_FD_202135 | JGI IMG/M metagenome (GOLD analysis project Ga0308171, IMG submission 202135) | Phyllosphere microbial communities from UC Gill Tract Community Farm, Albany, California, United States - DLSLSG.R1 | ecosystem: Host-associated > Plants > Phyllosphere > Unclassified | place... | reverse complement strand
AACCCGACCCTACCGGAAAACACTGGTGACCACCGCTACGCCGCCCGCTCCCTACAGCACATTGGAGAGTGCGCTCGCGAGCGGCTTCGCTATCAACCAGCTACACCACGCGGCGGGACACGATCCCCAAACTTCCATCAAGGAGCTTGAAGTCATTCTTGAAGCTGATGTCATCGGCCAAATAGAGTTCGCAAATGCGCGACGCGTTGCTGCTGCAGCCCAGATCTTTCAACAGAAGTGTGTAATAGAGATCACGCAGCTCGGGTTCACTGAGGCCGATCTCTCTTCCTATGCTCGTTCCGATGTAACAGCAGCGAATACAATGTCCCTCTGGCTGCCCCTCTGTCATATCCAGCGCCTTGCTGAGGGCTTCGATAATCTCAGCCAAACGAATCTGCACCTGCGGCATAACTGATCCTCGATTGAGTTATGACGGTATCGAAAGAGAGTTTCCGAACACTTAGGAGCCCGAATTTTCGCAGTTGAAAATTTCTTTGGAGCGAATGATCCGCCTCACCGGCTGAGAGGTGCTTCAAGTTCCGTATGGTTCATCTGGGCCCGCGATACGTTGAGATGGCATTTCGGGTCAGGATAGAAGAGGTGTTCGCACCACCCGCACACATTTTAAAAGAGCGCCTCATCACTTGGCCATCGCGGCCCAGGACCGAACCCCGTCGAAAGCCATATTTCGCTGACATGCAGCGAAGCGGCAATCGTCTCCAGATACGCATGAGTTGGCTCGCTCCGGTCATTTTCCCAGGCGCTCCAAACCTCGCTGTCCACGCCGACCATCTGCGCAGCATTATCGAGCGACAGCGCCGATGCATCGCGCGCCAATGAGATGCGGCCTCCGAGTGTGTCGTTATCGGCCAGCGCTCTGTGATTGGTTCTTCGTTCCATCCCCTACCCCCGATAATGAACCGGCCTCCTGGACTATCGTCTGAGAAGGCCGGATTGCATCAGCTCTGTTCTCCAACCCAGGCCTTAACCTGATCTGGATGGTCCTTGATGTATTTTTCGATCGCAGCCTCGTACGAGGACTCCTGGGCTGTGAACATCGCCGCTTCCAAGTCGTTGAGCGGCAACTTCATGCGTGAAAGAAACTCCGCAGCCTTGGGGTTTTCTTCCCTGAATATCTTCGACGCGAGGATGTCGACATGCTCCGCCTGACCCAAGGATTCTTTCGGGTCTGTGAGATAGCGGAGCTTGTACTTTCCAAACATCCAGTGCGGGCTCCAGGACGTGGCGACGAACCACTTTTCACTTCTGATCGCCCGGTCAACTGTCGTTAGCATGCCTGCTTCGCTGGAGATCTGCAGCTTGTATTGGTCGAGTTCATAGTCCTTGACCGCCTGTTGCGAAAGCCGCGTCAGGCCAGCACCGGGATCGATGCCCTGGATCGTATTCGACAGCTTTTTCTGAATCTCGGGTTTCTTCAGATCCTCGATTGAGGCGATCTCGCCTTCGGGAATATAGGCTGGGACCACCCACCCTAGCTTCGCGCCTTCATAGACAGTGCCTAGGGTTTCGACCTTGTCCTTCACCTTCGCGAAATAATCCGCATGGGTTGCCGGCAACCACGCCATCATCATGGCATCGATGTCACCCCGGCTCACGCCCTGGTAAAGCGGCGCGACATCCGTCTGGACGAGTTTCACATTCTGGCCAAGCTTTTCCTTGATCAGCTTGGCGGCAAGTTTGGTGACGAACTCAGCGTCGGACCATGGGGCAAAGCCGAGCTTCACCGTTTTCGCATCTTGGGCGATAGTTGGCGTTGCCGAGCCAAAGAGCAAAGCCGCAGCAAACCCGATGGCGCCGCCAAGGGCGGCCCGGCGGGTCGAGGAAAGTGTCTTGAACATATGTTCTCCTTTTGGGAGGTTTGAATTTGCGGATTCAGCATCCGCATCGTTGGGCGACGCGGGGCCTCAGGCTGTAGCCGGAGATAGTTCCTTACGCTCGCTCCTTCTCTTGAAAAGCACCGACCAAAATGCCGACTGGGGCTTTCCAAGACTTTGGGTAAGGCGGTCCAGGATTACCGCGAGGATGACGACGGCGAGACCACCTTCAAAACCGGTTCCCACATCGAGACGCTGTATGCCGGTGAGAACCGTGTTCCCAATGCCGCCTGCGCCAATCATGGATGCGATGACGACCATGGAAAGCGACAGCATGATCGTCTGGTTGATGCCGGCCATGATCGACGGCATGGCGTTCGGCAGCTGCACCTTGAAGAGCAGCTGAGAGGAGGTGCAGCCGAAAGCATTTCCGGCTTCGATGAATTCGACATGCACTTGGCGAATACCAAGATTGGTAAGGCGCACCACCGGCGGCATGGCGAAAATCACGGTTGCGATAGCGCCAGGTACGGCGCCAAGCCCGAAAAACATTGCCGCTGGAATGAGATAGACGAATGCGGGCATAGTCTGCATCAAGTCGAGGATCGGTCTGACAATAGCGGCCACGGAATCCTTTCGCGCCATTGCAATCCCGAGCGGCAGTCCGGCAAGCATCGCCATGAGCGTCGAAGCTATGACGAGTGACAGCGTTTCCATCATCGCTGTCCATAGCCCCATATGATCAACGAGCCAAAGCGCAAGGCCAGCGAGCAAACCAAAACCTGCGCCGACCCGCCAAAACGACAGGAAGACGAAGATGAGAACACCCACAGGCATGGGAATGGCGGTTAGCGTGTCTTGGATGGTCCCTGTCACGAAGCCGATTACAGTGGCGACGAAGTCCAGGAACGGTGAAAAATTGTCCAAAACATAATTGACGACGGCATCGACGCCGTCCCCGATATCGAAGTTCATAGTGTCTCTCCGGTTGTTGGCCGGTTGGGGGAAATGCGAAGATCAGCTTGCGCGGTCGAGCGTTTCAAGCAGTGTCGATTTGCTGATGGAGCCGATGTAGTGCCTGGAGTGATCGATGACCGGAACCGGCCATGGGCTGGCGGCCACCTTTCCAAGGACGTTCGACAAAGGCTCGTCGGCAGGGATCGGTTCGATCTCCGATAGGAAAGCGGCGCGATAAGGGTCCGCATGTCCCGAGCGCATGTTTTCGACAAGCGTGGTCTGGCTGACGACGCCGTGATAGGTTTTGTCACGGCCCAGAATGATCGCGTATTCGCGGTCAAATGTCTTCATTCGCTCAAGCGCGGCGGCAGCGGTCACACCCTGCCGATCAATGATCGTCACCTGCGTTTTCCGCGCGACGTCGCCCGCCTTGAAGACGTGGCTAACGTCGACATTCCTGAAGAAGGAGCGGACGTAGTCATTTGCCGGGTTCATGACAATTTCATCGGGCGTGCCGACCTGGATGACGTTGCCATTCTGCATGATGCAGATCCGATCACCGATACGCATTGCCTCATCGAGATCGTGGCTGACAAAAACGATGGTCCGGCTGTGCTCGGCCTGCAGGCGGACAAGTTCATCCTGCATCTCCGTGCGGATCAGTGGATCGAGAGCGGAGAACGCCTCATCCATAAGCAGGATCGTGGGCTCACTGGCGAGCGCGCGCGCCAGGCCAACGCGTTGTTTCATTCCGCCGGAAAGTTGATCAGGCATGCTGTCTGCGTAACCGGCAAGACCGACAGCTTCGAGCGCTGAGAGCGCCTTTGCTTTACGCTCGGCTTCTCCCATACCGGCAACCTCAAGTCCGAAGGCGGCATTGTTGAGCACTGTGCGGTTGGGCAGAAGAGCAAAGGACTGGAAGACCATGCTGATATCGCGCCTGCGAAGCTCAATCAGGTCGCGACGGGACATCTTCGTTATGTCTTCGCCATCGATCTTGATTGAACCCGCCGTGGGCTCGATCAACCGGTTGAGCAGACGTAGGAGGGTGGATTTGCCCGAGCCTGAAAGGCCCATGATAACGAAAATTTCGCCGGATTTGATATCGAAGCTGGCCTTGTTGACGCCAACGGAACATCCGGTAACGGAGTGGATTTCAGATTTCGTCTTCCCGGCGCGAACCATGTCCAGCGCCTTATCGGTATCCTCACCGAATATCTTGTAGACGTTATTGAGACTGATTTTGGTCGAAACCGGCAGAGCCAGTGCGTCATTTTCAGTTTGAGAATTCATAAAATCAAATTAGCCCAGCATAGAGCGAGGGCATTCTCCTTCTTTGATAGCAATAGGGCCTGACAACCTCGCGGTTTAAGGACCAGGCGGCCCTCGATAGGGTAACAGCTTATTTGCGACATCGCAGCTAGCCGCAGCCTTGAGAAGAAGCCTTCAAAAACTGCGATGGCGCCTTTGCATAATCACTCTTTAATCGAAATGAATATGCATGTTTGCGAGCTCCAAGCTCACCGATGGGTGTGTCCTACGGCGATTTTTTTCCAATGTCCATAAAAAAACCTCAAATTTTTTTCGTCCATCGGGCTAAAACTGGCGTTTGAAGGCCGCATCCGACAGAAGGATCAAGCCTGCCAAAGCTAAAAAAGCCTTGTGGTGAACTAGACGTGACCACCACATTTCGCCAGGAAACGCATCGACCTTTCTCGACCGATTTGCGACATCGCGGTATGTGGGCACGCGTCTAGAACCTGGCAGCTGCTATGAGAGCGGTGGGGTATTCCGCCTGGCTCAAAGCTGGCACCACCATATTTGCCGAACCTTCATTGTGCGCCCAAACGCCAAGAAGCATCTTCGAGGATTCATTGGGCGAAAGCCAACAACCGGCCATTCGATGGCTGCCGCAAAATATCCATGCGGACATCGAAAATGCGCGCAAGCTCCTCCACCGTCATGATCTCCTCAGGTGTACCTTGCGCCATCAGGCTGCCGGAATGCAACGCGACCACCCTATCGCAATAGCGTGCGGCCATGTTGATGTCGTGCAGAACCGTTATGATGGTGATGCCTTTTTTTCGGCAAAGGTCCCGCGTTAGCGACAAGACCTCGAGTTGCTGACCGATATCGAGCGCCGAGATGGGTTCGTCGAGTAACAGGCAAGTGGCGTCCTGAGCCACGAGCATGGCGAGCCACACACGCTGGCGCTCTCCGCCAGACAGGCTGTCAACCATGCGTTCCGCAAATGGGCCGATGCCCGTAAGAGCGATTGCCTCATCGACTTTGGCTTGGTCCGACGTCCCGAAGCGTCCGAGCGCTCCATGCCAGGGATAGCGGCCAAGCGCGACCAGTTCCTTCACAAGCATACCAGGCGCAACTGGCGTCCGCTGAGGAAGGTAAGCGAGCCGGCGAGCGAATTCCCGAGCACCCCAGCTTTCGAGCGGCTTTCCTTCGAATTGGATTTTACCTGCACTTGCGGGCTGCTGCCGGCCGATCAGCTTCAGGAGGGTGGATTTGCCGGAGCCATTGTGACCTATCAGAGCAACGGAGAGACCCGCGGGAATATCGAGCGTGAGCGGTTGGAGTAGGACCCGACCGTCGACAGCGAAAGTGACATCCTTCAGCGAAACAACAGGCGGAACGGCTTCTACGGTACGAGGCTCGGCGTTCGTCAGCATTATCAGTCACCCGTCTTGCATGTTTCTCGATCAAGCGAGGTCATGTTTCGTTCATTTGGCAACATGGTAACACGCCTGCCCATATCGACGTGAACGCGCGCGGCGCGCTCGAGTCCAGGATTGCAGCTAGTTAGAGAACTTGATAATTATATGCAAGTTTTACCTTGGGGTGCATATTCATGAATTTCCAGCCGCGGATGGAAAACAGGATCGAAGGTTTCTCTGTCATGGGCGGGCTGCGCCGCCGCTATTGGAACGGGATAACAGCCGATCTCTGGGACGTCGAGTGCGCCTCCTACGCTGGCGGTCACTATACTGCCCGCGACCCCCGCCTCTTTATCCTCTTAGACCAGCGAGGACGTGGACGGTCGAACGTAAAGCTGTCCCCTAAATCTTCCGGCACGCCGCAGGATGGTCACAGCCCGATCTCCTATATTCCCGCCGAAATGGATTTGTGGGTTGATTTCGCCGATGTGCAATATGTCCGGCACCTTGATATCCATTTCGACGCGGATGTTCTGGTCCAGCGGCTTTCAGAAGAGATTGATCCGAAGAAACTACAGGATCCGCAGCTGCTGTTCTTCAACCAACGTGTGATGACGCTCGCGGAACTGATCGCGACCGAACTTACCAGCAGCGCACCGCTGAACGATCTTTACGGAGACAGCCTTGCATTGGCGCTCCTGATTGACGTTCTGAAATTGGAGAAGACCTCGCCGCGGCGGCGCAGCACCCTTGCGGGATGGCAACTGCGCCGAGCTACCGATTTCATTAGTGAAAACTGCACCCGCAACATCCGCCTGCAGGAGCTTGCCGAACTCACCCGAATGTCGCAATCCCATTTCAGCCACTCGTTCAAGGCATCGACTGGTCTGGCGCCGCATGAGTGGCAGATGAGGACCAGGTTGGAGAAGGCGAAGGAACTGCTTTCGCTGGATACCCAACCGCTGACCGAAATTGCGGCTGAAACCGGATTCTCCGACCAGGCGCATTTCACCAAAGTATTTCGCAAGCATCTCGGGACGACGCCCGCACGTTGGCGTAAAGCTCGCCAGTCGTGACCAATGTCAAGCAAGCGGCAAATCTGACCCCGTTGCTAGCAGGCGGGTGGTGCATTTTTGCAAATATCCACTGACTGTTTTGAGAGATCGCCCAAAAACATCCAATTGCTGCAGATCAAGCCAATCCACCAGAGTAAAGATGAGTTAATTGCTCACCTATTGCAGGACCGCATCGAGCATCGAGGCGGAGAGGTTGTGTAGTGGGGCACATAATGGACAAGACTGGAAGAGGATTTGGGGTGAGGCTTGAGCTGTGCGGAGTGGCGATCATCGCCATTTGCGGCACCTGGCCGGCGCATGCACAGGAGGCTGCGACCACGCTTGCTCCGATCGTCATCCGCGGAGAACGAAATGGGCAAGGCTCCGTCAACGGTTACGTCGCGAAGAAATCCTCCACCGGCTCGAAGAGCGATACACCAATTCAGGAAATTCCCCAGGCGGTTTCCGTGATCGGCCGTGAAGAATTGGATGATCGCGGCGTGGTCAACAAGGTGGATGAGGCTTTGCGTTACACGCCGGGCGTCACGACCCAGCCTTTCGGCAACGATCCGGACACGGATTGGTATTACATTCGCGGTTTTGACGCGAGCCAGACCGGTGTCTATCTCGATGGGCTCAGCCTTTTCTCCTATGGTTTCGGCAATTTTCAGATCGACGCATTCGCTCTAGAGCGCGTTGAAGTCCTGAAGGGGCCAGCCTCGGTTCTCTATGGCGGCGCGAATGCGGGCGGTATCGTCAACATGACGAGCAAGCGGCCAACGGATGCCCCCTATTACTACACGGAAGCTGGCGTCAACAGTAACGGCAATGGGTATGGCGCCTTCGACCTTTCCGACAAGGTCAATGAAGATGGCACGATGCGGTATCGTCTGACCGGCAAGATCGGCGGCGGTGACGGCTATACGGATTACACGCATGACTTCCGCGGCTTCATCATGCCGCAGCTGACGATCTCGCCTGACGAGGACACGAAACTCACTCTTTGGGCTTCCTATTCCGGTTTGGACCAACTGCACACCGGCAATGGCTTCTTACCCTATGAGGGCACTGTCATCGACCGCCCCGGCGTCGGCAAGATTTCCCGCCGCTTCTTCCCCGGCGAACCTGATATCGATACCGGCCGCTACAGCCAGACAATGGCCGGTTATGAACTGGAGCATACCTTCGATAACGGCTGGGAGTTGACCTCCAATCTCCGTTATGGGCACCTGAACAAGTACGAGCACTTCGTCTACCCGTACCTGTGGGCGTCAGCAACCGCCCTCAATCGGCTCAACTTCGAGGGCGATACCGCTGCCGACACGGTTGGATGGGATAACCGGATCGAAAATTCCTTCGATCTGGGCGGCATCGAACACAAGGTCATGCTGGGCGTCGATTACCGCCTCTATCGCATCGACAATGTCCAGAACTCTGTATTCGGCTCCGGCACGATCGACGTCAACAACCCTGTCTATGGCCAGCCACAAGCAGCTCCTTCGCCGCTCTACAACGAGACGGTGACGATGAACCAGCTCGGCCTTTATGCCCAGGATCAGATCCGCTTCGGTGGCGGCTGGCTTGTGACGCTGAACGGACGTTACGACGTCGTTCATACGGATTTCGACAACAAGCTGACGCCGGCGGGCAGCTTCAAAGATACCGATGGTGCTTGGAGCGGTCGTGCCGGTCTCGCCTACGAGTTCGATAACGGCGTTACGCCCTACATAAGTGCCGCAACCTTCTTCAATCCGCTTGTCGGACGCGGTCTGCAAGGCCCGCTGAAGCCGGAAGAAGGGGAGCAGTACGAAGCAGGCATCAAGTATATGCCTGAGTTCATGGATGCCTCAATCACGGCCTCTGTGTTCCAGATCAACAAGCGCAATGCCACCGTATCGATCGCGACTGCACCCTTTACAGATCAGTTGGGCGGCGCGCAGTCGAGGGGCTTTGAAATCGAAGGCAAGGTCAATGTCGACGAAAATTGGAAGCTGCTTGCATCCTACGCCTATACCGACACCGAAGTGACCAAAAACGATCCCAATCCCGCTCTCGTCGGCAAGTCGCTTTATGTCGTCCCCGAACATTCAGCGTCTCTGTGGGCGGACTATACCGTGACATCCGGGTTGCTGGAGGGTGTCAGCATAGGCGCTGGACTGCGCTACAAGGGCAAGTCCTGGGCCGACGAAGCGAATACGAAGAGCGTACCTGAATCAACAGTTGTCGATGCGGCGATCCGCTACAAGAAGGATGACTGGACGGCGTCGCTCAACGTCACCAATCTCTTCGACAAGACCTATGTGGAAGCCTGCCGCGGTGAGGGTGCCTGCGGATACGGTGATGCGCGCACGCTGATGTTCAAAATCAGCAAAGCCTGGTAAGTTGACAAATTAACCCATGTTTCGCAGACGGCTCTCGGCTTCGTAAGTCGAGGGCCTTTGTGACAGGAGCCACATTGAACGTGCATATAACCCGAAGAACTCTGCTTTCGGGCGCGGCAGTACTCGCGGCGGCAAGCGGCGTACAAGCGACACCAGCGGCGCCTCGGGTTGCTACCCTCGATTGGGCCTTTCTTGAAACGCTCCTGGCTGTAGGCGCGAATGTCGTCGCAGCGGCGGAACTCCGCCAGTTCAAAGATGTCGTGGTCAAGCCGGACCTCCCGGAGGTGGTCGCCGATATCGGCCTGCGAGGCACACCCAATTTCGAAGCGCTCCGATTTGCGCGTCCAGACGTCATCTTTAACTCGAATTTCTACGCCTGGGCCGATCCGCTGATGAGCCGTATCGCGCCTGTCGAAAGCCATTCGATCTACGTGCCCAGCGAAAACCCTTATACTCTTGCCGAACAAGCAACGATCGCCATCGGTGAGCGCTTGGAACTTGCTCAGGCCCGCATAATGGTCGATGCGGTCGCAACACGGCTCGATAATCTGAAACGTATGATCACCAAAGATTATGGAAGGCCTGTCCTTCCTATCAATCTCGGTGACGCGCGACATTATCGGGTCTTCGGGTCAGATAGCATGTTCGGGGAGATATTGAAAAGATTAGGACTGACGAGCGCATGGCATGGCGCTACAAGCTATTCGGCCACTGCGCCTATGGGCATTGAGACGCTCGCGTCGATGCCCGACGCGACAATCGTCCTCATACCGCCTCATCCCCAAGACGCTTTGGAGGGACTGACCAGGAGCGCATTTTGGAACGCCCTCCCCGCCGTTCGTGAGAACCGCGTGCTGACGCTGAAGTCGATCAATCCCTATGGAGCGCTACCGGCAGCGAGCCGCTTCGCCGAACTTCTTGCTGAAGGGATTTCAGGTGTCCAAAGCCGCTGAAAATTCTTTGACGGTAACACCCGCAAGACGTTCAATCCTTCCTGCTCTCGCCCTAGGCTTGGCCTGCATCCTCTCATTCGTCGTGCTACTGTCACTTCGTCCTCATGTCCCGGGCGACGCGTCAATCGCGGGGCCGCTGGATGAGATCCTGTTGTGGAACAGCCTCCTCCCCCGCGCGGCAGTCGCTGTGATTGCAGGTGCAGCGCTCGGCCTTGCCGGTGCTCTTCTTCAACGCGTGTTACGCAACCCGATCGCGGATGCTTCCACGCTCGGTATCGCGTCCGGCGCTCAACTTGCACTGACCTTGGCTTTAAGTTTTTCACCGGTAGTGGCAGGTGTATCGCGTGAATTGACCGCCTTTGCTGGCGGCCTCTTAGCCGTAACAATTGTGTTGGCCCTGAGTTGGAGGCGCGGGCTCGATCCGGTCACGGTTGCCGTTTCAGGAATGATTGTCGGCCTTATCACCGCCTCGCTTAGCGTGACGCTGATCCTGGCACGTGGCGAATACGCCTTGTCGATCAATATATGGGGCGCAGGCGCGCTCAATCAGCAGGATTGGAGCGTTGCTCTTTCCCTGGCACCACGGCTTGTCGCGGGAATCCTCCTGGCTGCGCTTCTGACGAGACCGCTGACCGTCCTTGCATTGGACGATGCAAGCGCTCGAAGCCTCGGTCTCGCCTTGTTATGGGTTCGGCTCGCCATCCTAGTTCTCAGCGTCTGGCTCTCCGCCTCCATGACGGCCGCAGTCGGAATTATCGGCTTTCTGGGGCTTGCGGCCCCAGCCACCGCCAGGATCTGCGGTGCGCGTACCACGGGTCAGCTCATCATGGCGGCTCCTTTGACGGGAGCCGCCATCCTCTTTATCGGCGACTGCCTGACGCAAATCCTGGGACCGGGCTTTTCCGATCTCGCGCCGACGGGTGCCGCTATTGCTCTACTTGGAGGTCCACTACTGCTGGTTCTTCTGCCACGGGTTCACGGTGTCTCCACCGCGACCCAGACAGGAAGTGCTGTCGCTAGACCTCTTCGGAGACCGGCCATTATGCTCTGCGTGATAGCGGCCGGTGTAATACTTGTCCTCGCTCTCGCGCTAACCGTCAGTCCGACTATGGATGGATGGCGTGTGGCGACAGGTTCACTGCTTTTCGAGCTTCTACCGTTTCGCCTACCGCGCATTCTTGCCGCGGGTGGTGCTGGCGCCATGCTAGGCGCAGCTGGCTTCGTCATTCAGCGGGTGACCGGAAACCCGATCGCAAGCCCGGAGGTCCTTGGGGTTTCAAGCGGGGGCGGAGCCGGATTGACGCTCGCCCTCCTTTTGACCGGTATTCCATCGGGCTTCATTATGCTTGTCAGCACCGCCTCCGGGTCACTCCTCGCCCTCCTGTTGATGATGGCGATTGCAGGCAAGTCGGGCTTTTCGTCAGAAAGACTGTTGCTCGCGGGCATCGCGGTCAGCGCCTTTTGCATGGCGATCGTCAGCATTATGTTGGCGCAAGGAGATATGCGCAGCTACGTCTTGCTCAACTGGATGGCAGGATCAACCAGCGGCGCCGGTTCTTTCGAAGCCTGGTCATCCATTCTTTCCCTGGTTGTCCTCGCGGCACCGCTGTTTTTTATGACGCGTTGGCTCACCATCCTGCCACTTGGCGTCGGATTGTCGCGAAGCCTCGGCGTCGGCATCCTGCGACCACGGTTTATATTGGCCGTCTTCGCTGCATTGATGACAGCGGTCGCCTCACTGCTTGTCGGCCCTTTGAGCCTGACGGGACTCATTGCACCGCACCTTGCCAGGCTCCTCGGCTTCCGCACACCTCAACACCAACTGGCAGCAACGATCATGCTGGGAGCTGGCATCCTCGTATGTGCGGACTGGCTGTCACGGATCGTCATCTACCCGTACCAAGTACCCGTCGGCCTCTTCGCCGCGCTGATCGGAGGGCCCTATCTTCTCTGGCTCCTGGGGCGAAAAGAGACCGTTGCATGAGGAGAGGACGCTTTACTTCCGAGGAAGGCCGTTTGGGTCATGACCCTGACAAGGCGCCTCGCCTCAATCTCGAATCGGCGCTTGTTCACATCCTTGCTTCGAAATGCCTGCTCGCTCGGTCCATCGTCAGGTTCAAACGATGGCTGTAGCTAAAAATACATCTCTGTCGCGGAAAGCCCTCGTCCTGCACGCATTAGAGACGCAGGCCGCTTATGTGCCGGACATGCGTGCGGAGTTGGCACCAGCTGGCACCGATTGGATCAGTGCTCAGACGTTCTTCTCAGATGACGAGGCTATGGACGAATTCCTTGCCTTTGAGCAGTCGCGTTACGCTAGGACGGATCTCAAAACCGTCGGCGCGTTTTTGATAAACGATTACGCTTACATCTTCGCCGCGACAACTGTTCCGCTGTTTGTCGGTTTTGGGCTTGTTCCTGAACTCTCTCCTGCCTCCATCGCGCTATCTTTCTATACCAAGAAGCAACTGCATCTCGGTAAGATTTATCGATCTCGGCGCGCCCATATACGTTTCGACGAAGCCGGTATCCGGCACGGCCGACTAGACGATCCTGCAGACGGGGACCTCTTCAGAATCGGGATCGAAAACCATTTTCGCTTCGTCGTCGATCGGGTTCACGCGAAAACAAAGCTTTCGCGCGCTGCTCTCTGGAGGCTCGTCGGCGATGCGATTGCCCAACGCTTTCTGGATGCCGGCCTGAGGTTCGATGCAGTCGAGGCTGCGAAAGCCGCAGCGATGCGCATTCTAAAAACACCGGGTTCGCCACTTGCAAATTGCGAGCTTCATTACTTCGACTTGACGCAATGTGATCGACAGGGAAAGGCGATCAGAGAAACGTTCCGCCAACGCGGCGGTTGCTGCCGTTTTTATCTGGTCGAAGGCGGCACCTGTTGCTCCACCTGCGTGTTGAAATCGCCTCAAGACCGAAACGAAGAACTCCAGCTTGCCTTGCGCCAAAATCTGAGCTTCGGCTAATCGATCATTCGGTTCAACGACCTGCAACAGTCACTTAATGAGGCGTGATTGTGCTCCAGCACGAAGTATTTCGCGCTTCAAATCCAAGGACTTCGATAACAATCGTTAAAAGTCGAACGTTTGCCGACGCGGCATTAAATAATTATTACACATAACATAACACTAAACATTATTAAGATTGAATACAACGATACTTGAGGTATGGCTGGGCGATCAAACTGAGGACCACCTATGCCAACTCGCCGACTATTCATTGCTTGTTTAACCGGGCTTGTGCTTGGAGGTTCTGTGAGCAGCAGAGATGCTCAATCGTCGGAGCCAATCTTGAAGGTACAGGGATTGTCGTCTGGCAAACAAACGTCGATCGTGCTCGATCTCTCTGCAATGGACAAGATGCCCAGGACCACGTTTTCGACAACGACGCCGTGGCATAGTGGCGTCACCGAGTTTAGTGGCGTGTTGTTGAAGGATTTCCTCGCCGCGACGCAATTGAGCGGGACGAAGTTACAAATCATCGCTTTGAATGATTATGAAGTGGAAGCGGATATATCCGACCTGCAAAAGGCCGGTGCGCTCTTGGCGACCCGCCAGAACGGAGCGATTATGCCAGTCAGCGATAAGGGGCCGGTGTTTCTCATTTTCCCCTTCGACAGCCGCCCCGAATTGCAGCATCAAACCTATTACAGCCGCGCTGTCTGGCAAATTGCGGAAATCAACGTCCAGTGAGAGCAATCGGCGATACGATTGACCTCCCAATCCGCTACCGGCGTCTCAAGATCACTTTGACGCTGGTCACGGCAGTTCTTGCCTTGATCGCGGTCGCAAGCTCTTTCCTGGCTTTCAGCTACCAGCGCCACATTGTCGAAGCGTCCCGCTACAATCGCACATTCGATCTCGGCCAAACTGCGGTCGAGTTGCTGCGGCTACAGTTCGCTCTTCAACAAGCCCAGACATCAGGCGATATCAGCGATGTGTCATTTCGACTTAGCATCATCAACAACCGCCTGAAGATACTCGCTTCCAGTTCCTTGACGAGCGACCCCAAGCAAAAGGCGATGCTGGAAGATCTCAAGAAGGTCGTATCTGCGCTCGCACCGCTGGTCACTGAACCGCATTCGCCGGTGGCGATGCGCGAAGGCGTCTCACGGCTCCAGCCGTTCATTGCGCCCGTATTGCGGCTTGGTTCGATTTCGCATGCCAATGTCGGCGACGAAATTCAGCAAAATCAAAGCCAACTCAGCATCATCTTCGCCACGATCTGCTTCGTGACGATGACATTCGTTGCATTCGGTGCCGTTCTGCTGGTTTTTGTCTTTCGCCAGAACGCCAAGTTGGACCGCGTGGTGAGAATAGACTCCTTGACCGGCATCGCAAACCGCGTCGGCTTCTACGCTTCGATCTCGGCGAAACCCAGTGTCGAGCAAGCACTGATCATTCTCGACGTTGACCATTTCAAGATGGTCAACGACACGTTGGGCCATGCTTCCGGGGATCAATTGCTTGTCGAACTTTCCAAGCGGCTTAGCACATCTTGTGCGGGCGCAACCGTCATAGCACGCATTGGCGGTGACGAATTCGCGATCCTCTACACCGGCTTAGATGCCGAGCAGGGCGCTGTTGAATGCAGCAAGCGCATTTTGCAGGAGGTTCGCGCGCCCTTCGAGATCGATGGCAGATTGGTTCCCTCGAGCGTAAGCCTCGGCATCAGCTCAAGCACTGTCAATTCCGATCGCGGTTCAACCCTGTTCAGACATGCCGATATTGCACTCTACGAAGCTAAGAAGGCGGGGCGCGATCGGTTCATGACCTTCCACCCGGACATGAACCAACAACTCACGCGCCGACAATCTCTCCAAAACGACTTGGCGACGGCGACGGAGAAGGGTGAGCTCTTCCTGCTTTTTCAGCCGATCGTCGATCTTGCGACCGGTGCGACGCGAGGCTTCGAGGCACTTCTGCGTTGGCAGCATCGTGAACTCGGTCTCATTTCTCCCGCGGAGTTCATTCCGATTGCGGAAGAAAGCGGCCAGATCGGCCCTATCGGCTCCTGGGTGATTGAAGCCGCTTGCCAGCATGCGGCCCTGCTCCCTGCCGACAGATTCATTGCAGTCAACGTATCCGCTGCTCAATTGACGGATCCATCTCTTGTGCTCCAGACGCGCGCATGTCTGAAAGAGTACGGTATATCTCCGCAACGACTGGAAATCGAAATCACGGAAAGCACCTTGATCGAGAATGACGAGCGCGCACTCTCCGTGCTCCATGAACTTCGGCACATGGGCTGCCGCGTGTCCCTTGACGACTTTGGAACCGGCTACGCCTCACTCAGCTATTTGCGTCGCTTCCCCTTTGACAAGATAAAGATCGACCAGTCATTCCTGCGCGGCGCATCTCATCGCGAGGAGGCCGCAGCAATCATTGCCGGGACATGCGACCTTGCCCATCGGCTGAAGTTGACGATCGTTGCCGAAGGCATCGAAACCGAAGAGCATCGTGAAATTGTGCGAGCCGCAGGATGCCACTTGGGTCAGGGCTATCTGTTCGACAAGCCTCTGACAGCCGAAGCATCCATATCAAGGATCGCCTTCGAAATGGAACCCGATGTCTTTCAGAAGTGCGGATAGAAGGATGAATGCTACCGGGGTGAAGCCTAGCTGACGAAACTGCCAAATGGTCTACTTGGTGTTCGATGTGGGTAACGGCAAAACATCTCGGTCGGCAAACGTTAGACGAACACTCCCCTCACGCAGCATGCAAATGTCATGATCTATAACACGTCCACATCTTTGACGCCGTGGCGAGCGAAAAATCGGTCGAGATCGCGCCGCTGGGGCGCAATGCCGGTATAGACCTCTACGTAATGCGGAATGCGCTTCATGCGCAAAGCAATATCCTCTTGCGTGCGCATCGAGACGTAACCGATCTGAACGAGATAGGTGGTGCGCGCCCGAACATCCGCATCGAGCTCAGTGTGGCCGAACCGCATAAACATATGCTGAAGCGCCGATAGCCTTGCACGGTCGGCAACCTCTATCTCCTTCGATATGTCCTCGGACTGCAGGGCCCAGCTCCGCACGGCAAATTCAAAGCGTGGATCGAAAAGTTCGGTGTCGATCCAGCAGTCAAAGACATTGAACATCGCCTCAACGACGCTTTCAGCATAGGCCTCACATTGTTTGACCAGGTTGCCGGTGTTCTTTTCCCGCCAGCGTGTGAGAAGCGCTGCCAGAAGCTCTTCTCTGTCCTTGAAGAACCAGTAGAAGCTCGTGCGGGACAAGTTCAGCTTTTTCCCGAGCGGCAGGATTTTGACCGACTCGACGCCGGTTTCCAGCAAGGCCTCATAGGCTGCTTGCAACCACACCTCCTGCGAACCACGCCAGCCACTATCGTTTGAAATCTCTGTCATGACTGCTTCCTATCGAAACGCTGGGTCGGGAACAATCGCGCAACTGGCATGGAGATGTAAAATGTACCTTGATGTTCTCTATATTGACACTTGTGTACATTATTTTTAGGCTTGTCCGCAACCCATCTTGCGGAGAAAGCCGATGTCGAACGATCCCCTCCTCCAGCCTTTTCAACTCAAGCACCTGACGCTTCGAAATCGTATCATCGTCACGGCGCACGAACCGGCTTATCCTGAAGACGGCATGCCGAAGGAGCGGTATCGCGCCTACACGGTCGAGCGCGCGAAAGGTGGCGTTGCGCTGACGATGACAGCCGGATCAGCGGCCGTATCGAAAGACAGCCCTCCTGTTTTCAACAACCTGCTCGCCTACAAGGATGAGATCGTTCCGTGGATCCGCGACATGACGGATGCCGTTCATGAGCAAGGTTCGGCGATCATGGTCCAGCTCACCCATCTTGGCCGTCGGACCCGGTGGGACAAGGGCGACTGGCTACCGGTCGTCGCCCCGTCGCATCACCGCGAGGTGGCGCATCGCGCCTTCCCCAAGAAGATAGAAGATTGGGATATCGAGCGTATCATCAAGGACTTTGCCGACGCTGCGGAGCGGATGAAGGCAGGTGGCATGGATGGCGTTGAACTGGAGGCATACGGCCATCTCCTCGAGCAGTTTACCTCGCCCCGTACCAATGAACTGGATGGCCCCTATGGTGGCTCGCTCGACAACCGCATGCGCTTCTGTCTCGACGTGCTTGGCGCCATCAGAAAGCGCGTTGGCGACGACTTCATTCTGGGCATTCGCTACACAGCAGACGAGCGGCTGTCGGACGGCACGGGCTCGGAAGAGGGTCTTGAGATATCGCGACGCCTCAGGGATAGCGGCCTCATCGACTACCTCAATATCATCCGAGGCCATATCGATACCGACCCAGGTCTGACGGATGTCATTCCGATTCAGGGCATGGCCAACTCGCCGCATCTCGATTTCGCCGGTCAGATCAGATCGGCGACCAATTTCCCCACCTTCCACGCCGCAAAAATTCCCGATGTTGCAACGGCTCGCCACGCCATTGCATCCGGCAAGGTCGATATGGTTGGCATGACCCGCGCCCATATGACAGACCCCCACATCGTCCGTAAGATTATGGAAAAACGCGAGGACGACATAAGGCCCTGTGTCGGCGCGAATTACTGTCTTGATCGCATCTACCAGGGCGGCATGGCCTTCTGCATCCATAATGCCGCGACAGGGCGAGAAGTCGATATGCCTCACACCATACCCAAGGCCCCCCAACGTAGAAAAATCGTCATCGTCGGTGCAGGACCGGCGGGGCTTGAGGCGGCGCGTGTGTCTGCGGAACGCGGCCATTCGGTGGTCGTCTTCGAAGCCGCCAACAATGCCGGTGGACAAATCCGTTTGACGGCGCAAAGCGAACGCCGCCGCGAGATGATCAGCATCATCGACTGGCGGATGAGCCAGTGCGAGAAACTCGGCGTTCAGTTTCACTTCAACACCTGGGCGGATGTGGAGACAGTGGAAGCTGAAACGCCAGATGTGGTGATCATCGCCACAGGCGGGCTTCCCCATACCGAGGTTTTGGCGGCTGGCAACGAACTCGTGGTTTCGTCATGGGACATCATCTCAGGCGATGTCAAACCCGGAACGAACGTCCTTATCTATGACGATGCTGGGGACCACGCAGCACTCCAGGCCGCCGAGATTGCCGCGAAATCCGGTGCAAAGGTCGAGATCATGACACGTGACCGCGCATTTGCACCCGAGGTCATGGGCATGAATCTCGTGCCCTATGTCAGAGCATTGCAGAAGCTCGAAACCACGTTCACGGTGACTTATACTTTGACTGCAGTGGAGCGAAGCGGAAACCAGTTGCTGGCGCATATCGGCAGCGACTATGGCGGCGTCGACAAGCGCAAGCTCTTCGACCAGGTGGTGGTCAACCACGGAACACGGCCTCTCGATGAACTCTACTTCGAGCTCAAGCCTCGCTCGATCAACGGTGGCGAAGTCTCCCATGATCAGTTGATTGCAGGCGAAGCCCAATCCGTAACGCGAAACGAAAATGGCACGTTCCAGCTTTTCAGGATTGGCGATGCGGTGGCAGCCCGTAACACCCATGCCGCGATCTACGACGGTCTGCGGTTGGCGAAGGATCTCTGATCGATCAAATCCAATCGAAACGAATATGAACGCATCCCGGACGGCTCGTTGGAGAGCCCTCGCTCACGCGCCGCAGTGACGACGTTGGCAAGGAACCGGCGGGCGAGAATTTTGTTCTCGCTAGCCGGTGAAATTGCTAATGAAAGAAATGCTGATGGATGTGAGTGCGTCTAGACCAAAAAAGAAAAGAACCGCCACACCCAATCCCATTCCTCAACCAATAAAGCCATTGAAGCTGCCGCCGGGATTCGTTGCAACCAGACTGGCCGCATTGATCACTCAGTCCAAAAACCCGCTCTGCTACGTCGCCGCTAGCGAGGGAGACGCTGACCGGATCGCTGAAGCGATAAGTGCTCTATTCCCAAAAATAAACCATGTGGTTTTTCCGCCTTGGGATTGCTTGCCATATGATCGCGTCCCGCCTTCGCGCCACTGCATGGGCCGCCGAATGGACGCGTTACGCATATGGACGAAGGAAGGATCCGATCGTCGGCTGCTACTGACCTCCTTGGAAGCGCTGCTTCAACGTGTGCCCCCGGAAGACCTCATTGCCGAAAGCGTCTTCGAACTAGACGTCGGAACGCCGTTCGACCGCGACGCCTTTATGGATTTCATCCGACGCACGGGATACACGGAAGAAGGCGTTGCTGACGATCCGGGCGAATTGGTGGTCCGTGACGGTGTCATCGACATTTATCCCGCGGGCGCTCCAGGGCCCATGCGGATTGTCCTGGACGAGAATGACACCGTTATCGAGCTGCACGGCTTCAACCGCCTGTCACAGCGCACGGAAAGTTCGTTGGAAAAGGTGGCGATCGGCCCGGCATCTGAGGTCATCAAGGGCGAGGAGGTCTCAGAAGACGCAGACCTATCGACTGGCATCATCGAGACGTCGCTCATTCGCCGGTATGACGTCATGCCAAGCGTGTTTGATCTTCTGGGAGACGCGACCTTGATCTTGGGTCAAGGCATCGATGACAGGCTGGAACACTACCTGGAGATCATTGATGAGGCTCGCCAGGCACATATTGATTTTCATGCATCGGATGCACCATCGCGTCGATCGTTCTATCTCGACCGCCGCGAATGGGCCGAGCAGACCGGTCGTTTACGGATAGAGACCCTAAACGTTGACGCGGGGTACGAACTGCCGACCAAGACATACGAGGCGGATTACCGTAAGTCGGTGACCAAGTTCGCGCAGGATGCCCTTCAAGAGCAAAAGAAGGTTGTCATTGCCGGCAATGGGAAGCGCGCGGAGGCCCTCTATCGGCGACTGGAGAAAGTTACGGAATCGACAGACGGCCCAGTCGCTCAATGGGATGACGTATTGAGAGCTGCACCGGGCACTCTTATACAGATCGCCTGTAACCTACAGGAAGGATTTTTCGATACGAGGGACGGTATCTTGGTCGTTGCTGCACCCGATGAAGCGATGACCGATGCCGCCTCCAATCAACTGCTCGCGGAACCAGAGCTTCGGATCGGCGACGTGGTCGTGCATGAAGACCATGGCGTGGGCGTTCTCAAGAATCTTGAGACGATCATGGTCGAAAACATCTCTCGCGACGCCGCACGACTGGACTATCGCGATGGAGATTCAATCCTCGTCCCCATGCAAGAGTTTGACAAGCTCTGGCGCTATGGCTCCGAGCCCGAAGCGATTTCGCTCGATCGCCTCCACACCGAAGCTTGGAGCAAAAAGCGACAGAAGATTGCGGAGGACATCCTTTCCACCGCCCGTCACCTTTCAAAAATCGCCAAGCACAGGCAATCCTCACCGGCAGAGACATTTGCACCTGCCCGTTCTCAATTTGCAGCGTTTACCCGTCGTTTTCCTTTCGCCGAAACCCGCGATCAATCGAAAGCGATCAATGACGTTCTTGCCGATCTCGCATCCGGAAGAGCCATGAACCGTCTCGTGTGCGGAGATGTCGGCTTCGGAAAAACTGAAGTCGCGTTGCGCGCAGCGGCAGCGGTAGCCCTCTCCGGCGGACAGGTTGCCGTTATCGCGCCCACGACCGTTTTGGCTCGCCAACACTTTCAAACTTTCGTGCAACGCTTCGAAGGAACGGGCATTTCGGTCAGGCTGCTGTCTCGACTGGTGAAGCCCGGGGAAGCCAAGCAAACGAAGGCGGCACTCGCTGACGGTACGACCGGTGTGGTCGTAGCAACCCAGGCCATCTTCGCAAAGGACGTCCGCTTTGCGCGCTTGGGGCTATTGATCGTGGATGAGGAGCATCGTTTCGGGTTGAAAGAGAAGAGCGCTATGGCCAAGCTCGCGCCTTCCCTTCACACGCTTATGATGTCGGCAACGCCAATCCCGCGAACACTGCAATCAGCAATAGTTGGCGTTCAGGAGGTCAGCCTGCTCACCACGCCGCCCTCGCGAAGGCGTCCGGTGCGCACCTCACTCGCTGCTGTCGACCGCGCCTCCATGCGAACCGGCTTGATGCGAGAGCATCGCCGCGGCGGCCAGAGCTTCGTCGTCGTCCCTCGTATTGAGGACATTGAAGGCGTCGAAGCGATCCTTAAGAGCATCGTTCCGGAACTGTCGGTCAAGGTGGCGCATGGCAGGATGCCGGCCGCAAAAATCGACGAAACGATCGTTGGCTTCGCGGGAGGAGATGGAGACATCTTGCTCGCCACCAACATCATCGAGAATGGGCTCGACGTGCCGCGGGCGAATACCATGTTCATTTGGCACCCAGAGCGTTTCGGGCTTGCTCAACTCCATCAACTGCGCGGACGCGTCGGTCGTTCAGGCGCGCAGGGCAGAGCGACCCTCTTGCTGGAAGAGGGTTCAGATCTGGGCGAAGACGCCATGTCGCGGCTTTCGACCCTTGTTGAGAGTGACCGGCTGGGATCTGGCTTGGCCATCAGTGTTCGCGATCTTGATTTGCGTGGCGGTGGCGACATCGCTGGCGATGATCAGGCCGGGCATATGAGGGTGATCGGGGTTGGACTATACCAAAAGCTTTTAGCTGGGGCTGTCGCGAAACTGGGCAAAAAGCCATCGCCATTCCCGCCACGGACGATCCTTCAGCTTGACGCGGCAGCCACGATCCCGGCAAGCTATGTGTCGGACCCCGCCACCAGACTCAATCTTTACGCCAAGCTCTCCCGCGCTTCGAACCTCGCGGAGATAGATGATCTCAAAGAAGAATTTGAAGATCGGTTCGGTGAATTGCCTTCAGAGGTCCTCATCCTGCTGCGAACAAGCCGCCTTCAGCTAATTGCGGCGCGCCTCGGCATATCGAAGCTCGAGGCTGGACCAAAGGCGCTCGCATTGACCTTCACACAGAGGACACCAGCCAAGGTTCTCGCACATCTCACGAAAAAGGCTGGAGCAATGCAACGGGACGACAGGCTAATCTTCCAGATTTCGAGCGATCGCGGCGAAGAGCAGTTGAAACAGTTCGAGCAGATCCTGGCGGGAGCGTAAAAGAGCGTGAAGTAAGAGCGAGAGCGTTTCCATTTATAAAGGAAACGCTCAAAATGCGCTCTACGGTCGGCGTTGCGTCGCCAATGTGCGCCAGGTTATCAGTAGCATTCGCGAAATGTCACGGTTTAGGGTAAGCAGCTAACTTCCTCATCAGGAAACAGAAACTGGCTTTGATCTCATCATGTTAGCGGTTGCCGGATCGGCCCGGCGGCAGAGCCTTGGCGGCAGTCCCTTCATGATAAGCTCGGCATCCGCAACAGCCATCGAACCCAAGGCATAGAAAGCGTCGCGCGTGCCGCCCGTCCTGTGAGCCGAGAGAAGAACACCAGGTGCTTTACGCACAGGATCGTCTGGCCCGACGGGCTCCTCCGGGAACACATCCGTCGCCACCCTGATGTGGCCCGATGCTGCAGCCTCAATCATCGCCGGAAAGTCAACGACGGCAGCACGGCTAATCAGCAAGAAGGCCGCGCCCGGCTTCATCGAGGCAAATTCCTTCTTGCCGAGAAACCCCTCGTTTTCGCTGGTGACGCTGGCAAAAACGAAAACCACCTGGCTTTCGCGCAGGACGCCATCGAGCGTCGACGGCAGACAATCAAGTCGCTCAATGATCTCTTTTGGAAGCCAGGGATCGAACACGCGGACCGTGTTTCTAAAGGGCCGAATGAGCTCTCGCAGTTCACGACCGAGATCGCCGAAACCGATGATACCCACCGGCGCTCCGGCAAAGCGGAAGGTCTCCGAATTCCCTTCAAGTCCATAACGCTCTGTGCCCTGCCTGAACGCGCGATCCGCCGCGGTAATGCCGCGCGCCAGATCCAAGGCCATGGCAAGGGACGCTTCCGCAACCGGTGACGCGAAAGCCGAGGCCGGTGTGATGACCCATATGCCTCGCTCGACACAGGCCTGGTAATCGATGTTCGACAGAAAATTCGATTCCACATTTATGATCGCCTTCAATCGCGGCGCCCGATCCAAACGTTCTCTTGGCATATCCGTTTGGCCGAAAATCAAAACCGTGTCAGGAAGATAGCGCTCCACCTCTTCGGCAGGCATCTGGCGGTCTTCGGATACGATCACCTCACCGAGCGCCTCCAGCCGGGCTCGAACGGAGGGCTCCATGATCAGGTCCAGCGTCCTCGGCAATGGATCGACCAGTATGATATTGCGGCTCATCGTTTCCTCCCTCGAGAATCGCGTTGAGCAGCAGATTAGCGTGAACACCCCCTCGACGGGCAAGCTCAATTCGGCAATGATTCCGGTCGAAAATTATGAGTGTCGGTGTCACGTCTCAACCCCATAAGAACCATGGGAGCAGACAGATGATGCTGTCTGCTCCCTCCTTGTTCACATCGCTGGCAGAACGGCGATGTCTCTCACTTCATTCTCCAGGCCGGTGATCGCGCCGACTTCTGTCGCTTTGCCGGTTTCCAGATTGACGGTGTAGAGCATCTTGTTTGCCACGAGGTAGGCGGTGTTTTTCCCTCCTTCCATGCCCTGAACATCGAAGGCATAGGTCGCCGGCTTATCTTTAAGGCCAAGCTTACCGATCGCCTTCAGCGTCCCATCATTCGGTTTGGTTTGTTGGATCAATGCACCGATGGTAGCGTCGATATTGTACATCGCCGTCTTTTCCGGCTTTCCAATGGAGTTCGTGTAGGCGGCCGCGACGATGTTTGGCGTCTCTCCCTTATGCATATCGCCTTCTTCGAAGGCGAGCGTACCGTCGACCGTCACTGCGCCCGTATCCGGGTGAACCCGGTGGTTGGTGGTTCCTGTCATGAAACGCAGGCGATCGGCCATGGGATTGAAATCGAGCACTACTGGCGCGTCGGTAATGGTCAGCATCTTGTCCATCTTGGCGATATCGCTTGCAGCACCCGTCTCCAGATTAATGCTGACAATGCGATGATCAGGCGTAACCCCGATAACGGTCTTGTTGCCGGGGCGGTAATCGATGCCGACGAGCTTGTCGACGCCTGTTACGTCCATCGTCTTCGATACGACGGGCTTTTCCGTGTCGAACATGACGAGCGTCTTATCGCCGCTCAATCCAAGTATCGGTGCTGCCAGCGCGGATGTCGCAGTAGCGATGACGGATAAGGAGGCTGCCAAAGCGAAACGAATAGTCTGCATAATCTTCTCCCGTGCGTTTGATTTCGAAGAAGGCTTCGCCACATGGCCTTGAACCCTTCATCTTGAAGACACCTCGGATGATGCGATTGGATGCAGCAGGAGAAAATTTTTTTTGAGAGATGCATCTAACAGCCGTCGACACGGGTATAGCTTGAAAAGCAACGGGTTTACCTTTCCGGTCGGAGGAGACGGGTTTGACAGTGATGGGCTCCATGCCGATTGATCTCGAAAAGGCCCTCGATCGCTGCGCCAAAGGCGACCGTCTGGCATTGCGGCAAATATTTGATCAGGAAGCTGGCAAGCTTATCGCGGTTGCCCAACGTATCGTTAGACGTCGTGAGCTTGCCGAAGAGGTGGTCCAAGAGGCCTTTATCCGCATCTGGACGCACGCCCATCAATACCGGTCCGACAATGGGTCGGCGCGCGGTTGGATCTATGCCATCGTCCGTAACAGAGCGCTCAACTTGCTGCGCGACGGTAGACGAGAACACTCAGTCGAAGACGTTGAAGCGCTTCGCGATGATCAGCAGGCGGATGAGATTATGGCGGCCTGGCATCGTCTGGATCGCAATTCGCGCCTATATGAGTGTCTCGGTACACTCGACGCCACAAAGCGCCAAGGCATCCTGATGGCCTATGTCGGAGGCTATTCTCATGGCGAGATCGCCGGCCGGCTGCGCATACCGCTCGGCACCACCAAATCCTGGATCAGGCGTGGACTGTCGGCGCTGCGGGAGTGCCTGGCATGACCTATGACCGCAAGGACGTGCCCAATCTCGCAGACGAATATGTGCTCGGGTTACTCGACGCAGTTGCGGCCGGAGAGATCGAGGATTCCATGAAACGTGATCCCGAACTACAGGCCGCGATCGCAGCAAGCAGGGATCGGTTCCTGCCACTCGACACGGGACTTGCGCCTCAATCGGTGAGTGAAGACCTTTGGCAGCGCATCGAGTCCGCCCTACCCCAACAAGAGAAGCCTGCCACCCCTCTGCCGGTGGCAAATGACAATGGCGCACGGCGCTGGAAGTTTGCAGCGTTCACCTCGCTTGCAGCCTCTCTGATCCTCGCTGTTGGACTAATCTACAGCCTCACCAGAACAGTGGAACCGCTGGTCATTGCGGTGCTGGTCAACGATGCCGGTGAGGTTCAGGCCGTTGTCGAGGATTTCGGCAATGACGAAGCGTCTGTCCGGCTGCTGGCCGATTTCGCCGTTCCGCGCGACAAGACGATCCAGGTCTGGACCTTGCCGTCCCGGGATGTCGGACCCGTCTCACTCGGCTTGCTTGAGGGCGTGCGCTCGGCGCGCCTGCAAGGGCCAGCGCTTCCAAGACCACGCGCCGATCAACTTTATGAGCTGACGCTCGAGCAAGCAGGCGGCTCACCGACAGGCCGTCCAACGGGACCGATCCTGGCAAAGGGATTTGCACGCATGCCGCGCTAGCACTTCGCTGCCAAATCGAACCCCGGATGGGTTTTTAGGCGTTTCAGACCCGAGATGGGTGAAGCTTCCGCATATACTGAAGAAGAGGCCAATGGCGAATCCGCGTTTGAATCCGCCATCATGTTTAGCTCGTTATCAGACGCGCCTAGCCTACCTTGTCACATAGCGCTTCCAGGGATGCTCTTCTTTGAACCCTAGAACTTCTCGCGCTTTGCGATTGGACAGCGGCGCTTCGTCCCTCCCCATTTCACGAGTCACAGGCGTATTCGGAGCATATCTAGCGAGGAATTCCGCCGTCGGCAGATCGGCCGTGATGGTGTCGTTGACCGCGTTGAACACCTGAAAGCCCAATCCATCTTTTTCGATACAGAGATGAACAATCTCGCCAAGATCGCGCGCATCGATGTAGCTCCAGGCATTGCGTTTGCGAGACATCGGGTCGTCAATGAAGGCTGGAAAGTTGCTGTACTCATGCGGCTCGATCACATTGCCGATGCGCAGGGCGTAGATATCGGCCTTGTATCGCATGGCGAAGGCGCGTGCCGTCTTCTCGTTCACCAGCTTGGAGAGACCATAGCTGTCCATCGGGTCGATATCGTAATCCTCTTCCAGAGGGAAAGAATGGAAGTCCTTGTCTCCTTCGGCAAAGCATACGCCATAGGTCGTTTCGCTGGAGGCGATGATGACTTTGCGAACGCCGAGCTTCATCGCAGCTTCAATGACATTGTATGTGCCGACGACATTGACCTGAAATGTCTTGTTATCAGGCTCGATCAACACACGCGGGATCGCCGCGAAGTGCACGACGGCATCGGGCGCCGAAGGCGGAGCGCCGTTTTCAAAACCTTCGAAACCATTATGCGTCGTCAGTGCATTGAAGACCTGACCGCTATCGGTGATATCCGCGATCAGCGTGTTCACTCCTGGCAAGTCCAAGGGCTTCAAATCGATATTGAGGACGGAGTATCCCTTTTCCAGAAGCTTGGGAACGGCATGGCGTCCAGCCTTGCCCGTGCCACCTATGAAAACAATGCGTTTGGTCATGTCTTGCCTCCTCTTGCAACTCCCGCGCTTCTCGATGGCGATCATTACGAATCTGATCGCGGCCACCGTTTGCGCCCGCTATACATACGACATTAAGTCCCGCCTCCACGCAACGCAGGAAATTGAAAGCAAACTTAATCGTGATCTTCCAGTCACTTAAAAAACTTTATAAAGGCAATCACAACGTTCCCAACGCGCTTCTGTTCAGCAGCTTTGCCACCCAATCCACAAAGACACGAACCTTGTTCGTCACGTGTCTGGTCTGCGGGTAGACGATATAGATCGGCATGGGCTCGCTTTTCCATTCAGGCAAAACACGCACCAGCTTTCCCTCTTTAATCTCATCCCTTATCGAGAACGGCACCAGTTGCCCGACCCCCATTCCGGCAACCACAGCATGCTGATAGGTCCGCGCATCATTCGCCGATACGATATACCGCGGACTAATTTCAACTGAACGGGTACCATTGTAGAAGGCCATGCTCATGACTTGGCCGGCATTGGCGTTCAAGTAGCCAACACAATGATGATCAACCTCAAGGTCTTCCGGCGTCTGCGGCATACCAAAGCGCTCGATGTAAGCCGGAGAGGCAACAGTGAGAAAGTCGAGTTCCGAGACTTTTCGGGCGATCAGCGACTGGTCGCGCAGGGTCCCCACGCGCAAGGCACAGTCCACGTTTTCGGCGATGTAATCGACCAGACGATCTCCGACACCGATGTCGAGCCGGATCTGTGGGAAGCGCTGGTGGAAATCGCAAAGGTTGGGAATGATGATCTCGTCAGCGAACATTCCGGCCATTTCCACACGCAGGCGACCAGAAGGCTGGACATTGGCACTTGAAACGCTACCATCCAACTCGTCGATCTCCGCCAGAATTTGCGTTGCCCGCTCGTAATAAAGAGCGCCGTCCGTGGTCACCATCACGCGGCGCGTCGTTCGGTTGAGCAAGGTCGTGCGCAAATGCGCCTCAAGCCCTTGCACCATGTTCGTCACGGTCGTCTTGGGAATGTTCAAGGCATTCGCAGCTTTCGTGAAGTTCCCTGTTTCAACGACCCGCGCGAATACCCGCATCGCAGCCAGCTGATCCATCCTGTCACCTCGCGCTATTGTCCGTGAATTTGGAATAGTGTTTTCGAATTTGGATGCTTGCGCAACTTATCCCGAACAATATATCAATATTAGAAAGCACTACAAGAGACATAGACAGAGTCTCTGAAGGAAACGACGATGGACACCCGGTGGCACCAAATGGAGACGAGCGGCACAGCGTGCACGTCCCTCTCCGTGCGTGTCTACAGCAACGAAGGCAAGGTGCGCACGCCGCCGCTGGTCCTTTATCTCAGAGGTGGCTCCTTTCTGGCGGAAGGGGCGCAGTGTGAGGAGCTACCAGTCGCGAAAGCGCTCGCCGAAAGTGGGGCGGTGGTCATTGAGGCAGATTACAGCACAGGCTCCTGCAATGAGTTTCCGGCTGTGATCGACCGGGCTTTCGATGCGCTGGATTGTCTTAGCAATCGCCGTAAGGAGTATGGCAGCGCGAAGTCCCTGCTGTTCGTGGCCGGCGAAGAGGCAGGCGGCAATGTCGCTGCGGGCTTGGCTTTGAAGGCGCGTGACCGGATGCCGGGGAAACTGGCAGGACAGATCTTGCTGTCGCCGATGATCGATCCGTTGATGGCGTCGACGTCTTTCAGGGATGCCGACAAGATCGGGATGCGGCAGCGTTGGGCGGAAGGCTGGAGCCGGTATTTGGCAAAGGCCTGTGGGGTGGCCCACCCTTATGCGGCGCCCTGCCAGTGTACGAGGCTAGACCGAGTGGCACCGGCTCTCATTTTTACTGCTGAGGATGACCCTTTGCGGGACGAGACAGTCAATTACGCCGGGCGCCTTCGTGATGCAGGAATACAGGTTCGGCTCCATGTTTTCCCTGCTGGCTCCAACTGGACAGGGCTTTATCGAGGTGAAGGTGGCAAATGGCTTCCGGCTGTTTGCAATGAATTTTCGGGTTTTGTTCAAGACCTAAAGCACTAGCATTTAAGACAATCACTGATCGGCTTCCTCACGAAGCCAAGGAGTATCCCATGACGCTCAAGCACAAGCGCCGTGCCCTTGCGGGTGCCGGCATAGGCCTTGCCATGTCCGTTGCAGCCGGAGCGCTGCTATTCGATCTTCCCATGACGACGGGTGCCGTCGCTGCGGCTCCGCAAGCGGAGGCGCCTGCGATTCCAGTGACGGTCGCGGTTGTTGAAAGCCGAGATGTCACCCATTGGGAGCAATTTTCCGGCAGGCTCGAAGCTGTCGAGCGTGTCCAGGTCCGCTCCCGCGTTGCAGGCCAGATCCAAGCGGTTCACTTTCGTGAAGGCGCATTGGTGAAAGCTGGCGATCCGCTCTTCACCATCGATCCGGCCCCCTATCAAGCAATTGTCGCTGGCGCGGAAGCACAGGTTGCCTCGGCAGAGGCGAAGGTCAGTCTGGCCAAAACCGAACTGGAACGGGGCCGGCGACTTTCAGACAACCGCACCATTTCGCAAAGCGATCTCGATCAACGCCAAAGCAATGTGGCGGAGGCCGAAGCCCAACTGCGGGCGGCGCGTGCAGCACTGACCACCGCACAGCTCGATCTCAGCTACACGGAACTGCGCGCACCGATTTCAGGGCGCGTCGGCAAGCTTGATGTGACCGTTGGCAATCTCGTTGCCGCTGGCTCCGCATCCCCTGCTCTCACGACGCTTGTGTCTGTCGATCCGATCTATGCAAGCTTCAATGCCAGCGAGGAAATCGTCACCAAGGCACTGTCGCAGCTTCCAACCTCAAATGGAGCGCTTCAGGCCCTGGAGAAAATCCCGGTCGAAGTCGGCACGCTCGCCGATGAGGGCACGCCGATCAAGGGAACGCTTCATTTGATCGACAATCAGGTGGATGGCGCAAGCGGCACCATCGGTGTCCGCGCCGTATTCGCCAACACGGATGGGCGCCTCATTCCCGGCCAGTTCGTTCGTGTTCGGTTGGGAGAACCTAAATCCGAAAAGCGCATCGTCATCACGGACCGCGCGATCGGCACCGATCAGGACAAGAAGTTCGTCTTCGTCGTCGATAAAGACAACAAGGTGAACTATCGCCAGATCAAACCCGGCCCATCGGCTGAGGGAATGCGAGTCGTCGAAAGCGGCCTTTCCGTCGGAGACAAGATCGTCGTCAACGGTCTGCAGCGCATCCGCCCCGGTGCAGTCGTGGCTCCGCAGACCGACGACAAGGTCGCGGCGGCGCAATAACCGATCCGACGGGCCTACGCGGCCCGTCTTATTCGCAATCCAGGCAGAGAGATCCTCTTGCCGGTGGCGACACGCCACCGGGGCGGTCTCCCGCGTTCAGAATTCACCCGGAGAGGGCTAAATCATGAACATCTCCAGATTTTTCGTAGACCGGCCAGTTTTTGCTGGCGTCCTATCGGTCCTCATCGTCGTGGCAGGCCTTATCGGCATGCGCGCTTTGCCGATTTCCGAATATCCCGAAGTCGTACCACCCTCCATCGTCGTTCGCGCCACCTATCCCGGCGCGAACCCGAAGGTCATTGCCGAGACGGTGGCGACACCGCTTGAAGAGCAGATCAATGGCGTCGAGAACATGCTCTACATGTCCAGCCAGGCGACCTCCGACGGTGTCATGACGCTGACAGTGACTTTCAAGCTGGGGACCGATCCGGACAAGGCGCAGCAGCTGGTACAGAACCGCGTTTCGCAAGCCGAGCCTCGCCTTCCCGCCGAAGTCCGAAGCCTTGGCGTTTCCACCGTCAAGAGTTCTCCTGACCTGATGATGGTCGTGCATCTCGTCTCTCCCGGCAATCGATATGACCTCACCTATCTGCGCAACTACGCCGTCCTCAACATCAAGGACCGGCTGGCGCGCATCGAAGGCGTGGGCCAGGTACAGATCTTCGGTGCCGGCGATTACTCCATGCGAATCTGGATCGATCCGCAGAAGGCCGCCGAGCACGACCTTGCCGCCAGCGATATCAGCAACGCCATTCGTGAACAGAACGTACAGGCGGCAGCCGGCACAATCGGCGCTTCGCCAAGCCCGAACGGAGTCGATCTGCAGCTCAACGTCAACGCACAGGGTCGCCTTTCCACCCCGGAAGAATTCGGCAACATCATCGTCAAGAGCGGCTCGAATGGCGAGATCACCCGCCTACGTGACGTGGCGCGTGTCGAACTCGGCGCAGCCGATTACGCCTTGCGCTCGCTGCTCGATGGCGAATCCGCCGTTGCAATTCCCGTCTTCCAGGCGCCCGGCTCAAACGCCATCACCATTTCCGATCAGGTTGCTGCGACCATGCAGGATCTGCAGAAAGCGATGCCAGATGGCGTCAAATACGAAATCGTCTATGACACGACCGAGTTTGTTCGCGCCTCTATCGACAAGGTGATCGACACGCTTCTGGAAGCCATCGCCCTTGTCGTGATCGTCGTCATCCTGTTCCTGCAGACATGGCGTGCCTCCATCATCCCACTGATTGCCGTTCCGGTGTCGATCATCGGTACATTCGCAGTCATGTATGTCTTCGGCTTCTCCATCAACGCACTCAGCCTGTTCGGCCTTGTGCTTGCCATCGGCATCGTGGTGGATGACGCCATCGTTGTGGTGGAGAACGTCGAGCGCAATATCGAGAACGGCCTGTCTCCCCGAGACGCGACCTACCGCGCTATGAAAGAGGTATCCGGTCCGATCATCGCGATCGCGCTGGTGCTCGTAGCCGTCTTTGTGCCGCTGGCCTTCATTTCCGGCCTCTCGGGGCAGTTCTACCGTCAGTTCGCTTTGACGATCGCGATCTCCACCGTGATCTCCGCTATCAACTCCTTGACGCTGTCACCCGCACTTGCAGCCCTGCTTCTTAAGGACCACCATGCGCCGAAGGATTGGCTGACCCGTGGCATGGACAAGGTTCTGGGCGGCTTCTTCCGTGGCTTTAACCGTGCCTTCGGCGCGGCATCCAATGGTTACGGCAAAAGCGTCGGAGGTCTGCTCAATCGCAAGAGCATCGTGATGGTCGTCTACGTCATTCTGGCAGCCGCGACCTATGGCATGTTCAATGCAGTTCCAGGTGGCTTCGTCCCCGCGCAGGACAAGCAGTATCTGATCGGCTTTGCACAATTGCCGGATGCCGCGAGTCTCGATCGAACGGAAGACGTCATCAAGCGCATGAGCGACATAGCCATGCAGCAGCCAGGTGTCGAACATGCGATTGCGTTCCCCGGCCTCTCCATCAACGGCTTCACGAACAGCTCGAACGCGGGCGTCGTTTTCGTCGCCTTGAGTCCGTTCGAAGAGCGCACCACGCCGGAGCTATCCGGCGGCGCGATCGCCATGGCGCTCAACCAGAAATTCGGCGCGGTGCAAGATGCCTTCATCGCCATGTTCCCGCCACCGCCGGTCAACGGCCTCGGCACCACCGGCGGCTTCAAGATGCAAATCGAAGACCGCGCAGGATTCGGCTACCAGACACTTGACGAGGTGACCAAAGCCTTCCTCGGCAAAGCCTATCAGACGCCCGAACTGGCTGGCCTGTTCTCAAGCTTCCAGATCAATGTGCCGCAGCTCTACGCCGATCTCGATCGTGCCAAGGCGGAGCAACTGGGCGTCTCGGTGACGGACGTGTTCGAAACGCTGCAGATCTATCTCGGCTCTCTTTACGTCAACGACTTCAATGCCTTCGGCCGCACTTACAGCGTGCGTGTGCAGGCGGATGCCAAGTTCCGCTCCCAGGCAGAAGACATCGGTCAGTTGAAGGTGCGGTCATCGAACGGTCAAATGATACCCTTGTCGGCACTGTTGAAGGTAGATGCCACGACAGGCCCTGAGCGTACGACAAGGTACAATGGCTTCCTGTCGGCCGATATCAATGGCGGCCCCGCACCGGGCTTCTCTTCCGGCGAAGCCCAGGCAGCCATCGAACGCATCGCCAATGAGACCTTGCCATCGGGCATCGCCTTCGAGTGGACGGATTTGACCTATCAGCAGATCCTCGCCGGAAGCTCGGGCTTCCTCGTTTTCCCGCTGGCGCTGCTCTTGGTCTATCTGGTTCTGGCCGCGCAGTATGAGAGCCTCACCTTGCCGCTCGCCATCATCATGATCGTGCCGATGGGTGTGCTTGCGGCCATGACGGGGGTCTGGTTGACGGGCGGAGACAACAACATCTTCACCCAGATCGGCCTTATCGTCCTTGTCGGGCTCTCGGCGAAGAATGCCATCCTGATCGTCGAGTTTGCACGGGAACTGGAGTTTGAAGGACGCTCACCGGTTGCCGCAGCCATCGAAGCCAGCCGCCTTCGTCTGCGCCCCATCCTGATGACATCGCTTGCCTTCATCATGGGCGTGGTGCCGCTGGTCATCTCCACCGGCGCGGGAGCGGAGATGCGCGCCGCTATGGGCGTCGCCGTCTTCTCCGGCATGATCGGGGTCACCTTCTTCGGCATCTTCATGACGCCGGTCTTTTATGTGCTCGTTCGTAAACTCTCCGGCAATCGTCCGCTGGTCCAGCACAAACAAGAGCCTGCGAACACCGACTACAAGATGAGCGAAGCCGTGTGACGACGATCACGGTACCGTCAAACAAAAAGCCCCGAGGACATTTGTCTTCGGGGCTTCCCTATATCTGCCAGCGCATCCTGGCCCGCCGCCCGCCGCCCATCAATGGTCTCAGTTTCCGGTTTTGCACAACCAGCAACAACCGACTGTCATAATTTCGTTGCACGTTCACTTGTTTTCGTTTTCTATATGACATGCTTCGAATGAAGCAGGTTGACGCTGGTTCTGGGAGGTTCCGGCGGAAAAAAATCCTGGACAGCTTGTTGCTGGACCATGCGTAAATTTAGGGAGGCATCATGTCCACGAAACGTCTCGCTGCATCCGCGGCGGCATTTGCTATTTCGCTTTCTTTCGGCACCTCTGCCTTTGCAGCAACCGAACTGCAATGGTGGCACGCCATGACCGGTGCGAACAACGAAGTGGTCGATCAGCTCGCCAAGGAGTTCAATGAGAGCCAGAGCGAGTACAAGATCACGCCGGTGTTCAAGGGCACCTATCCGGAAACCCTGAATGCAGGGATCGCAGCCTTCCGGTCGAAGCAGCCTCCTGCCATCATTCAGGTCTTCGATGCCGGCTCTGGCGTCATGATGGGCGCAGAAGGCGCCATCATGCCGGTCGCCGACGTTCTCAAGAAGGGCGGATTCGAGTTTAACAAGGCCGACTATCTTGCTGGCATCGTTGCCTATTATTCCAAGCCGGACGGCACCATGCTGTCCTTCCCCTACAACTCATCTTCGCCGATCCTCTACTACAACAAGGATGCCTTCAAGAAGGCCGGCCTCGACGCCGAAAACCCTCCAAAGACTTGGCCGGCTGTGTTCGAAGCCGCTCGTAAGATCAAGGAAAGCGGCGCTGCACCCTGCGGCTTCACCTCGACATGGCTGACCTGGATCCAGACCGAAAACTTCGCCGCCTGGAACAATGTCTCCTACGGTACGAATGAAAACGGCCTCGGTGGCGGCAAGGTGGAATTGAAGATCAATGCGCCGCTCTTCGTCGAGCACTTCCAATCGATCGCCGATCTCGCCAAGGATGGCACCTTCCGTTATGGTGGCAGAACGTCCGAAGCGAAACAGCTTTTCCTCTCCGGCGAATGCGCGATCTTGACGGAATCATCCGGCGGGCTCGGCGACATCGTAAAGTCCGGAATGAACTACGGCATCGGCCAGCTTCCTTATTACGAAGGTCACGGACCCCAAAACACCATTCCAGGCGGCGCAAGCCTTTGGGTCTTCGGTGGAAAGACTGATGAAGAATATAAGGGCATCGCCCAGTTCTTCCACTTCCTGTCGCAGACGCCAATCCAGGCACGCCTGCATCAGGTGTCCGGCTACCTTCCTGTGACCAACGCCGCTTACGAAGCCACCAAGGCTTCCGGATTCTATGAAGAGAATCCGGCGCGTGAAACGCCGATCCTTCAGATGACCGGCAAGGCACCGACGGAAAACTCCAAGGGTGTCCGCCTGCCGAATCTGCCGCAGGTTCGCGACATCATGAATGAGCAGTTCGAAGCCATGCTGGCGGGTAAGCAGGATGCCAAGACGACGCTCGATCAGATCGTCGAGCGCGGCAATGCAGCCATCGCGGCCGCCTCCAAATAATCACTGTAAGCTGAAGCCGCTGCCCGCATCTTCGGATGCGGGCAATGCTTTTTCCCTGGCCGGCTGAGGAGCATCACCCTTGCACACGGTTCACTTCCCGAACAAAATCCTGCCCTACCTCCTGTTGGCACCCCAAATCGTCCTGACACTGATTTTCTTCTTCTGGCCCGCAAGCCAGGCGATCTATCAGTCGGTGCTGCAAGAAGATGCATTCGGGCTTAAAACGACCTTCGTCGGTCTTGCCAATTTTTCAGACACGCTGTCGGACCCGAACTATCTCCACGCGCTTCAGGTCACGATCGTCTTCAGCGCGTTGACAGCCCTGGTTTCCATGGCGGTGGCACTGCTTCTGGCAACGGCTGCCGACAAGGTCGTACGCGGACAGACATTTTATCGTACGCTGCTGATCTGGCCCTATGCGGTTGCACCTGCCGTCGCCGGCATGCTGTGGCTCTTCATGTTCAACCCTGCGATGGGAACGCTTGCCTATCTGCTGCGCTCCACAGGCTTCCAGTGGGACCCTTTGCTGAAGGGCGACCAAGCCATGGCACTGATCGTCTTTGCGGCAGCGTGGAAGCAGATCAGCTATAATTTCCTCTTCTTCGTGGCGGGTCTTCAGGCCATCCCGAAGTCGCTCATTGAGGCCGCGTCCATTGATGGCGCTCGAGGGAGCCGGCGCTTCTGGACGATCATCTTCCCGCTTCTTGCGCCGACCACGTTCTTCCTGCTGGTGGTCAACACGGTCTACGCCTTCTTCGACACCTTCGGCATCATTCACGCCGTCACCGGCGGCGGTCCTGCCAAGGCGACCGAAACGCTGGTCTACAAGGTCTACAATGATGGCTTCGTCAACCTGAACCTCGGCTCATCCGCGGCCCAGTCCGTGATCCTGATGATCATCGTGATCGGCCTGACAGCCTTCCAGTTCCGCTTCGTCGAGAAGCGGGTGCATTACGGGTGAGGACCAGACATGATTGAAAAACGCCCTATCGCAAATGGCATCGGCCATCTCATCCTCATCATTGGCATCATCATTGTCGCCTTCCCGATCTATTATACGTTCATCGCCTCCTCGATGACATCGCAAGACATCATCCGCCCGCCCATGTCGCTGCTTCCGGGCGGCCACCTTGTGGAAAATTATCGAGAAGCCTTGGCGGGTGGTGTCGAACGTGTGGTCGGCGTCAGTCTTGAACGCCTGCTCTTCAACTCCTTCGTCGTGGCCATGGCGATAGCGGTCGGCAAGATTATCATCTCGTTCCTCTCTGCCTTTGCCATCGTCTTTTTCCGCTTCCGCTTCCGGATGTTTTTCTTTTGGATGATCTTCATTACGCTGATGCTGCCAGTCGAGGTGCGCATCCTGCCAACCTATAAGGTGGTCGTTGATCTCGGTTTGATCGACACCTATGCGGGCCTGACCCTGCCATTGATGGCGTCGGCCACGGCCACCTTCCTGTTTCGGCAGTTCTTCCTGACGATCCCAGGAGAGCTGGTCGAAGCGGCGCGCATCGACAACGCCGGACCGTTCCGCTTCATGAAGGACATTCTTCTTCCGCTCTCGAGCACCAACATTGCGGCCCTCTTCGTGATCCTGTTCATCTATGGCTGGACCCAATATCTCTGGCCGCTCCTGGTCACGAATGACGCCAAAATGAACACGATCATCATTGGCCTGCGCCGCATGGTCGACTTCACTGACGCCTCCACCCCTTGGAACTACGTCATGGTCACAGCGATCCTCGCTATCATCCCACCCATCATCGTTGTCGTTGTGATGCAGCGGTGGTTCGTTAAAGGTCTTGTGGAGACAGAAAAGTAATGGCCCAGATTGTTTTGAACGATGTCCGAAAGATGTATGGCAGTGTCGAAGCCATCAAAGGCGTGTCTCTGCAAATCGCCGATGGAGAATTGGTCGTTCTCGTAGGCCCATCCGGTTGCGGCAAGTCCACGCTGCTGCGCATGATCGCCGGTCTCGAAAGCATCTCAGGCGGTGAAATTTCGATCGGCAATCGGGTGGTCAACGACTTGGAGCCGTCCGAGCGGGATATCGCCATGGTTTTCCAGAACTATGCGCTCTATCCGCATATGACGGTGCGACAGAACCTCGCTTACGGGCTGAAAAATCGTAACACCCCGAAGGACGAGATCGATCGCCGTATCGAGCAGGCGGCAAAGGCGCTCGAGATCGAGCAGTTTCTTGAGCGCAAACCGCGGCAATTGTCCGGTGGCCAGCGGCAGCGTGTTGCGATGGGCCGCGCAATCGTGCGCGAACCCGCCGCCTATCTCTTCGACGAGCCTCTATCGAACCTTGATGCCAAGCTTCGCGTACAGATGCGTGTCGAAATCAAGAGGCTCCAGCGTTCACTTGCCACGACAAGCGTCTACGTCACGCATGACCAGATGGAAGCGATGACGCTGGCCGATAGGCTTGTGGTCCTGAATGCAGGGCGCATCGAACAGGTCGGCACCCCGATCGAACTCTATGAGCGTCCGGCGACGACCTTTGTCGCGACCTTTATCGGTTCGCCCTCGATGAACCTGCTTGCCATCCCGACATCATCCGGCAACTGGTCGATGACGCAAGACGCAGCAACCCCGGCCACTGCAGCGACACTCGGCATTCGCCCGGAAGACCTTCACCTGATCGCAGACGCTCCCCAGGATGAGGCCTTTAGCGCATCCGTCAAGGTGGCTGCGGTGGAACTGGTCGGCGCTGAAAGCTACGTCCACGGCACATTAGCCGATGGCAGCGATATCGTCTTTCGTGTGGCGGGACGCTCACGCATCGAGATGGACGACGTGTTGCAGATCGGCGCGAAGGCTGCGGACCTGCACTTCTTCAATGCCAGCGGCGCTCGTATCGACTGACTGCAAAAAATTGAAGCGGGATCTCCGAAGGTCCCGCTTCAACAATTCGTTAGACCAAAACGCCGCCTAAAGACCGAAGCGCTCGACCTGACGGCGTATTTCTTCGATCCCCAATCCACATCCCAGAAGCATCGAGAGAAGAACGCGCGCCTTTTGTGAACTCAGATCTCCTGCAAAGATGACGCCGCCTTCGGCAAGCGTCTTGCCACCGCCGTTCCCGTAGATTGGCTTGACGCGACCACGTTGGCACCGGCTCGTCATGATGACGGGGACACCGCTCTTGACGAGATCGATAGCGGCAGCCGTGACGGCGGGTGTGGCGTTGCCACGGCCAAAACCCTCGATGACGATGCCGCGCATTCCTTCGGAGGCGGCGAAGCGGAGGAACCGGTCGCTGGTGCCGATTCCAAGCTTGACGATCTCGATATCCGACTCTACGCGCTCTGCTGTAATTTTGCCGGGGCTCACCGGACGCCGGTGCACGATGACCAAGTCGCCATCGACTTCGCCTAGTTTCCCATGCTCGGCAGAAATGAAGGTATCGGTACGAGAGGTATGTGACTTCGTCACGTCGCGGGCCGCATGAAACTCCTGCTCGAAACAAAGCAGCACGCCCAGACCGCGGGCGGTCTCAGATGCAGCGATACGAGCCGCGTCCGCGATGTTTCGGGGACCATCTCCATCCGGCTCATCGGCTGCGCGCTGCGCGCCGGTGAAGACGACCGGCTTTTCGCTATTTATGAGAAGATCGGCCATATAGGCGCTCTCCTCCATCGTGTCGGTTCCATGCGTCACGACTACCCCGTGGATTTTGGGGTCGGCGAGATGGTCCCTTATCCGGCAGGCGAGAGCAAACGCGTCTTCGAGCGAAAGCGCGAAACTCCCGACCGTCATGAATTCGTCGACTACCAGCTCGACGCCAGCAAGCCGGCTTTCCACAGTGGCCCGAAGGTCATTGCCGCCAAGCTTCGCAGTCACATGGCCTGTGCTCGCATTCTTCTGCGAGGCGATCGTCCCGCCCGTGGTAATGAGGCAAACAGTTTTCGTCATGATCATCCCCTAAAATCTTTAAGGTAGCTAACTTGGTCTGACCAAGATTGTCAAATGGCGAAGAAATGGGCAGGAACTGCCTATTCTTTGACGTTGACGGCCTGACCAAAATCCGATCTTCTGCAACAAACAAAACCCTTGGTCAGACCAAGACGGAGAACAAACCTGGTTGAAGCGGCGATCAAGAAGACAGCGGGAGCGGCAAGCGCAGGCGGAAGCACTGTGGCGGCTACTGTCAAAGCACTCGCCTCGATGATCGCCGAAGGCCACTGGTCGCAAGGCGCAGCACTTCCGCCGCAGCGAGAACTCGCAAGGCTTCTGGACATCAGCCGGGCAACACTTCGTGAAGCCATCTCCGTTTTGTTGACCACCGGCAAAATCAAAGCTCAAGACAATGGTCGCGGGTTCATCATCGCTGAGGCCAGCGACGAGAGAAACGGTGCCTGGCCGCAAGCCGCCCCCTACTCTCTTCGCGAGGTTTACCAGTTGCGGCATGTTGTCGAGAGTTACGCAGCGCAACTTGCTGCGATCTCCCGCACGCAGGACGATCTTGCCGCCTTACGCAGTGCCCTCGCAACCTTTCGCCGGGCGGCACATGACGCAAACTTGGGCGGTTACGTAGAGGCCGATACCGAGTTTCATCGCCAGATCCTGGCGATCTCCGGCAACCGCCTGCTCGTCGATATGCATCGAACATTCGCGGTCGTCATGCAGGAGAGCCAACGCATGCCGGTCCTGCACCCTGGCGATCTTTGGCCTGCGGTCAAGGAGCATGAGTTGATCCTGGAGGCCATCGAACGCGGCGATCCGGACGGTGCGCACTATTACATGCGCAAACATATCAGCATGGGGGGCAGCCGCTCGGGCCTCTCCCCGACCGAACTGCCCTGAATTTAATCAGGCCAACCCGGCCATTACAGAAGGAAGCGATTATGGCGAAGGAAATTTTGGTGTCCTATGGTATCGACGTCGATGCCGTCGCAGGCTGGCTTGGCTCTTACGGTGGCGAAGACAGCCCTTGCGATATTTCCCGTGGCGTCTTTGCGGGCAAGGTCGGCTCTGTCCGCCTTCTCCGTCTTTTCGAAAAGTGGGGCATCAAGACCACATGGTTCATTCCCGGACACTCGATCGAGACATTCTGGGATGAGATGAAGCAAGTCGCCGATGCCGGTCACGAGATTGGCATGCATGGCTATAGTCATGAAAACCCGATTGCCATGACGCCCGAGCAGGAAGAAGCGATCTTCGACAAGTGCGTCGACCTCATCACCAAGCTTTCCGGCAAACCGCCGCGCGGTTACGTGGCGCCTTGGTGGGAGTTCGGCTCCAAGACGAACGAGTTGCTGAAGCAGAAGGGTATTCTTTACGATCACTCCCTGATGCACAATGACCACCACCCCTATTACGTCACCGTCGGTGACGAGTGGACGAAGATCGATTATTCGAAACATCCTTCGCACTGGATGAAGCCTTTCACCCAGGGTCCCGAAACCGACCTGATCGAAATCCCAGCATCCTGGAATCTCGACGACCTCCCGCCGATGATGTTCATCAAGGCCGCACCCAATAGCCACGGCTTCGTCAACCCACGCGACCTCGAGCAGATGTGGATCGACCAGTTCGAGTGGGTCTATGAGAACTACGATTACGCCGTCTTTCCGCTGACCATCCACCCGGATGTCTCCGGCAAGCCACACGTTCTCAAGATGCATGAGCGCATTTTCGACCACATCCGTCAGTTTGAAGGCGTGAAGTTCGTCACCATGGAAGAAATCGCTGCTGACTTCGCCAAGCGCTATCCACGTAGCGGCACGGCCCGTCCACAATCATAAGTCTTAAAGCATAAGGGAGACAGCGAATGTGCGGCCTGTGCGGTGCGCTCGGCGCGGCAGATCACTGGAGCAGCGGCGGCAAGGGCGTCGCGTCGATGACGCCCGCCGCCGAGCGCTACCGTCAGGCCAGTGCCGTCAATGCAGTCCTCGGTCACTATGGCCTGCGTTTGAAGGTGTGGAACGATCGATATGTTCTCACTGGCCGTACGGGAAAAAGTGCGGTCGTGGATCATCTGGGCCAATTGTGGCCATTGGCTGAGGCTTTTGCCGGCGAAGCGATCGATCCTCTCGATCCAACACTCCTCTTGAAAATGAGGGAGGCTTGATGGCATCCGGCGCCCAGCAACCCATTATCGTCAATGTCCTCACCGGCTTTCTGGGCTCCGGCAAGACGACTTTGCTCAATGCATTGCTGTCGGAGCCCGATCTTTCCAACACCGCTGTGATCATCAATGAATTCGGCAGTATCGGTCTCGATCATCTGCTTGTCGAGACGATTGAGGACGACACCGTCCTTTTGCAGAGTGGCTGCATCTGCTGCACCATCCGCGGCGATCTGAAGCAGGCGATCCTGTCCCTCTTCGAAAAGCGCAAGGCAGGTCGCATAGGGTCTTTCACCCGGCTCATCATCGAGACCACGGGACTTGCCGACCCGGCACCGATCGTCGCCACGCTGACGGCAGATATGATGCTGAAATATCATTTCTCAATGGGCAACATCGTCACCGTCGTCGAGGTGCCGAATGGGCAACACAACATCGAGACCTATACCGAAAGCGCCCGGCAGGTCGCCGTTGCCGATCGCCTGATCATTACCAAAACGGATCTTGCAGAGCCCGATGCGATAGCGGCGCTCATCGCCAAGCTGTCGGCCATCAATCCGACAGCCAGCATCGAAATCAGCGATCCTGCCAACCCCGCGGCGAGCCTGATCCTGACGGAGGATATCCACGACCTTTCAGCCCGTCCAGCCGAAGCTCGGCGCTGGGTCGCAGCGGAGCGTTACCATGACCACGCACATGCGCCGCTGCAAGACGTCAACGCGCATGGTGCGATCCGCGCCATATCCGTGACCACACCCAACACCGTCTCATGGCCAAGGTTTTCGACATGGCTTTCCCTGCTGGTCAACAGGCATGGCGAAAAGCTCCTGCGGGTAAAGGGCATTATCGGCGTCGACGGATATGAGACGCCGGTGGTGATCCACGGTGTTCAACATCTTATCCATCAACCCGTGCACATGGCCGCATGGCCCGCAGGCGACCGCACGAGCGTGCTCGTCTTTATTGTCGATGGCGACATCGGGGATATCGCCCAATCCTTCGCCACATTCGTCGAGGCCGATCCGCTTGCACTATCAGCCTCTCCGAAGCAGGCAGAGCGATAGCCAAGCCATTCGTCGAGCGCGGAGCACGCACAACCGGTGATCAAACAGCGAGGAAGCCGCCATCGATCGGCAGTATGGCACCGGTAATCATCTTGCTGTCGTCAGACAATAGCAGCGCGATGCTCTCTGCCACTTCCTCCGCCTCAGCGAAGCGACTGAGGGGATGGCGAACCATCATCGGCTGGCTCTTGACTGGATCGTTCCATGCTTCTGCAGCGAGTTCGGTCAGCGTGATGGTGGGTGCGACCGCATTGACACGGATACCATGGGGACCAAGCTCCTTGGCAAGCACACGTGTCGCGCCCTCAAGTCCGGCCTTGGACGCCGCATAGCAAAGATGATCCTGAAACCCGCGGTGACCGGCAATCGACGTGATGTTGACGATCGCGCCGCCCCCTCCTTTTGCCACACGTGCCCGGGCGAACTCCTGGCAGGTGATAATTGCCGCGCGCAGATTGATGCCGAGTACAGCCTCATAGCCGGCATCCGTCATATCCAACACGCTTTCCAGCACATTGATGCCGGCGCTGTTGATCAGAAAATCGCATGGGCCTGCTTCTGCCATTGCGGCCCGGGTGGCGGCGGCATCGGCAAGATCTGCGCGGATCGAACGTCCACCAATTTCGGCTTTCAGGCTGTCGAGATCGGACTGAGTACGGCTGATCGCCACGACCTCCGCACCGCGTGACGCCATCAGGCGGGCGCAGGCGCGTCCAATGCCTTTTCCGGCTCCGGTAATGATGACGGACTTTCTAGTAAACTGCATGGTATCCTCGCATTAATGCGGCCGCGTTGGCCTGCTGATCTCTGACTTCTACGGTGTTCAGGAGTGACTGTTGGAGCGAATGGTCCGTGCTACATTCTGCAACGCCAGGAACGCCTCGTAGCGCGCATCGTGCACCTGTCGGAACGCAGCTTCAGGTGAGGCAAGGTTTTTAACCCTCGACATTGCAGGCATAGCGGACGAAAGATCCGGGAAAGCCCCTGCGGCAACTGCGCCCAGCATGGCCGAACCAAGAAGAACCGGCTCTTCGCATTCCGTTAGCTCGACAGGCATACCGGTCGCATCCGCCAGCAACTGCTGAGCAAGCGGATGGGCCCCCGCCCCTCCACTGACGCTGATGGTTTCCACCGGCGCACCGTGGCGCGCCTGTGTCTCGATGATCTGGCGAAGCCCGTAGCCGAGGCCGAGAAGCCCCGCGACATAAAGCGCGACGAGGGAATCTACGCCTGTCTCCATGCCATAACCAGCGATGATAGCGCGCGCGTGGGGGTCGGCGAACGGCGCGCGATTGCCGAGAAATTCCGGCACCACATGAAAATCCTTGGCAATATCCGTTGCGGCGGAAGCCGACGCAGCCAAGCTCAAGGCGCGATCGGCGAGCCAGACCGGCAGCGCCTTGCCCTCATTGCTTGCCAGCGTCTTTGCCTCGGCAAATGCCGGGTGCAATTGCACCAGATAATCGATGGCAGCACCGGCAGCCGACTGCCCGCCTTCGTTCAACCAGGCGCCTGGAACCATGGCGGAATAATAGGGACCCCAGACGCCTGGTACAAAGGCAGGTTCGGCGGTGGTCGTCATGGTGCAGGAGGATGTGCCGAACACGTAACCGAGGCATCGCGATGCTTCACCGCCTGCAGCGACCGTTCCCACTCCACCGGCATGCGCGTCGATCAGACCGGCGGCGACAGCGGTGCCGGGGCGTAACCCCATCGCTCGTGCCGCCTCTTCCGTTAATCCAGAGCCGAGCGCAGTGCCGGGATGGACGACGCTTTGACCAATGCGGCGGAAACCCTGCTCCGCCAGGTCGCCGAGACCGATCGCGTTGAAATAATCGGCGTCCCACCGGTCCTCATGGGCAAGATAGGTCCATTTGCACGTCACGGTGCAGGCGGAACGGTCGAGCGATCCGGTGGCCTTCCATGTGAGAAAATCCGTCAGATCGAAAAACTGCGCAGCGCGGGCGTACACAGTAGGGCTGTTTTCCTTAAGCCATAGAAGCTTGGGCGTCTGCATCTCTGGCGAAATGCGCCCGCCCACATATTGTAAGACGGCGTGGTCGCCGGCATTGATCCGCTCAGCCTGTCCAACCGCGCGGTGATCCATCCAAACGATAATGTCCCGCTCAGGATGGCTGGGATCGCCAACCGGAAGCGTCTCATCGCCCGCACCGCAGACAACAAGCGAACATGTCGCGTCAAAACCGAGGCCCGCCACGTCAGCCCGGTCGATACCGGCTCGCGAAACGCTTTCCCGGACGCTCTCGCAGACCGCTTGCCAGACCTCGGCACTCGACTGTTCCGCAATGCCACCGTCCTCCCGGTGCATCGAGATCGGTCGCTTGGCCGTTGCGAGAAGCTTGCCCTCGGTATCGAATACACCAGCGCGAGCAGATCCAGTGCCGACATCGACGCCAATCAGGTAAGAAGCCATTTGAGACAGTCCTCGCGCGGGTGATCCAATATGTGAGAATAGCGTCTGAAATCTATGATTTCAGACGCTCCTTTATGTTAGACGCGATCGAAGTTGGTTGGCAGAACCAACATGTCGCGGATCGTGACGGTGCGCTTGCGCGTCAGCATATAGACGATGGCGTCGGCCACTTCGCTTGCGTCGATGAGGCTACCCGACTCCTTGGCCTTGCGGAGGTTTTCCTCCGGCCAGTCTGCCAGCAGCGCCGATACGACCGGACCGGGCGAGACCTGAGCGACACGCACGCCATGCGGGATCATCTGGCGGCGCATGCCTTGGACGAAGCTGGTGATCGCCCATTTGGAACCGGAATAAACGGGTTCCCAATAGGTGGGGAAGTGACCGGCGATCGAGCAGGTCACGATGATATCGCCAGTCTTGCGCTCCGACATGTGCGGGACCACGGCGTGGACATTCTTCATCACGGCATTGACGTTGAGGTTCAACATCTTGTCGATCGCTTCAGGCGTCGTTTCCGTCAGATCGCCGCCGATATAGGTGCCGGCGTTACAATAGAGAATGTCGATGTGGTCGACCTTCGCCAGTATTTCGGGGATCATGGCGTTGCAGCTGTCGGCATCCAGAAGATTGGTGACCTGCGCAATGGCACGCTCGCCAAGCTTTGCGACAAGCTCATTCAAGGCCTTCTCGTTCCAGTCGACCATGACCACAGTGGCGCCCTGTTCCAAGAGCGCTTCGGTGGTGGCAAGCCCGATACCGGAGGCGGCACCGGTGATGACCGCGATTTTGCCTTGCAGCGATTCAGACATTTAGTTCTCCTGCGTTTATGAAGATGTTCCGGATGACCTAGCGCCACTCGCGCCCGATATAGATGGCCAGCAGAATGATGAAGCCCTTGATGACGTCCTGCAGATAGGGGTTGATGCCCATCAGGTTGAGGCCGTTATTGAGGATGCCGAGCAGCACGGCGCCGATCAGCGTGCCGAGAATAAGCCCTCTGCCGCCCGCAATCGCCGTACCGCCCAGGACCACCGCAGCGATCGCATCCAGCTCGAAGCCGACACCGGCGTTGGGCTGACCGCTCATCAGGCGCCCGGTCAAAATGAGGGCAGCGAGCGCGGCGGTGACGCCCGAAATGCCGTAGACGGCAAGCTTGACGCGCTGCGTCTTTACACCCGAGAGCCGCGCTGCGAGTTCGTTGCCACCAAGAGCGTAGACGTGACGACCAAAGGCAGTCCGCTGGAGAAGAACCCAGGCAACGGCGTAGATCACAACCATGATGACAACCGGGACAGGTACGATGCCAATGCGGCCGACGCCGAACCAGGAAATCCAGCTTGGAATGCCGCTGACCGGGTAGCCGCCCGAATAGATAAGGCCGAGACCGCGCGCCATTCCCATTGTCGCCAGTGTAACGATGATGGCCGGCATCTTTCCCCAGGCGACAAGCGCGCCATTGAATATGCCGATACCGAGCCCGATGAAGAGCCCCGCGGGCAGCGCCACCGAAGCCGGCAACCCGGTATTGACCATCAATCCCGCCGAGAGCGTTCCCACAAGCGCCATGACCGCGCCGACGGACAGGTCGATGCCGCCGGTCAGGATGACGAATGTCATACCGACGGCAAGAATGCCGACCACTGACACCTGCCGAAGCACGTTCATGATGTTATTGAGGCTGAAGAAGTTGTCGCTTGCAAGACCCATCAGGATCGAGACGACGATCAGACCCGCGAGCGGCAATGCCAGGGGCGAATGCAGTAGGCCGCTCAGTTTGAAGCCGCCCGTCTTCGCGGCAACGCCGGTGTTTGCATCAAGCGACATGTTCAACTCTCCCGGTGGTGGCGTTTGTCATTATTGTTTCGGAATTGATATCGTCGCCCTCGAGCGTGGCGACGATGCCGCCGGAGCGGAAGACGCAGACCCTGTCGGACATGCCGATGACCTCGGGCAGTTCCGACGAGATCATGATGATAGAGTGGCCGCTTGCCGCGAATGCACGCATCAGTGCGTAGATCTCTGCCTTGGCACCGACATCGATGCCACGCGTAGGCTCATCGAAGATCAGCACGCGCATGTCATGGTTCAGCCAGCGCGCAATCACGATCTTTTGCTGATTGCCACCGGATAGGGTGTCAACACGGGCATAGGGTCCCTGCGCTTTGACCTGGACCTGCGCCATTGCTTTCTTCGTGTGCTCCAGCTCTTTCTTGAGGTCGAGGAACCAGTGGGCTTTGCGGTATTTGCGGTAATTGTTCAGCGAAATGTTCTGCAGGATGGAGAAGCTGGTGATCAGCCCCTCTTCCTTCCGGCTTTCCGGCAGCAGCCCAATACCGCGGATCAGCGCATCGTCAGGACCGGAGAACCGCGTTTCGGAGCCATCGAGCTTTATCTTGCGCCGCGAGGCAGAGTGCGCGCCAAGCATGGCGAGAACCGTTTCCGATCGGCCCGAGCCCACAAGCCCGGCGAAGCCGAGGATCTCGCCCTTACGCAATGAAAACCGCGAGACGGGCCTGCCCTTCTTCAGTTGAAGTTCTTCGACATCGATCACGACGTCGGCCGAGGGGTCAAGCTTCGGTTTCGGCGGGAAGCTCGCCTCGATGCGCCGGCCCACCATCATTTCGACCAACCGATCGTTATCCACCTCGGATGTCAGGCAAGACCCGATCAGCTCTCCGTCACGCAGGACGGTGATGCGGTCACAGATTTCGAAAATTTCCTCGAGATGATGCGAAATGAAGATGATCGCCACACCCTGGCGACGCAGTTCACGCATGACGTTGAACAGGTGCTCCGTCTCGGACGGGGTCAGCGTTGCCGTTGGCTCGTCGAGCACAAGAATGCGCGCATCGAGCGATAGCGCCTTTGCAATTTCGACAAACTGTTGCTGAGCGACAGAAAGCCGTTTGATCGGCACATCAAGCGGAACATCCACCGCCAGACGGCTGATGATCTCAGCGGCCCGCTTGCGCATGGCGCCCTTGTTCAATAGGCGAAATGGCCCGCGGATCTCCCGGGCGAGGAACATGTTCTCTACAGCGTTCAGGTATGGGATCAGGCTAAACTCCTGAAAGACGATGCCAACCCCGGCAGCAATCGCCTCATCGTAGGTGGCGAAACGCCGCTCCGTACCGTCGATGCGGATCGTCCCTTCGGAGGGTTGCAAAATGCCACAGAGGATCTTCATCAAAGTCGACTTGCCAGCGCCGTTCTCGCCGAGAAGCGCATGCACCTCTCCGGGGCGTGCCTGAAGGTCGACACCACGCAGGACTTCGATCTTGCCGAAGCTTTTTCTTATTCCATTCAGTTCCAGCATCTTAACCCTCCTCAATGGTCGGGATTTAGAGCGCCGTGCGTCTTTCAGGACGCACAAAGGACGCTCTAACGTCTTTGGATCCAAGCGTCCCGCCCCCGCCTAAGCGGGGACGGAGCCTGGGAGGAGTCTTACCAGCTGAATTCGCCGGCGTTCTTGCTGTCCACGACCATGACGTCGATCGGGACTTCCTTCGGCACAACACGTGCACCCCACTTCTGGGCAAGCGCCATGGCAAGTCCGACACGGACCTGGTCACGCGGGAACTGCGCCGTGGTTTCGATGAAAGGCGTACCGTCGGCGATGGCCTTCACCGCTTCTGGAGCGCCATCCACGGAAGTCAGCTTGATGTCCTTACCGGAACCCTGGATCGCCGAGAGCGCCCCCATCGCACCGCCGTCATTCACGGAAAAGATGCCCACGAGGTTGGGATGCGACTGGATCATGTTCTCGACGACGCCAAGAGCCACGGAGCGATCCTGACGGCCATTCTGCGTGTCGACGAGCTTGATATCCTTGAATTCCGCCAGTGCGGCCTTGCAGCCCTCAACGCGCTGGAGGATCGGCACGACCGGAATACCGTCAAGGATCGCGACCTCGCCCTTGCCGCCAACGGCTTCACCGAGATGTTTGCAAGACATGTAGCCCGCATCGCGGTTCTTTGAACCCACGAAGGTGTCGACCGGACCATTTGCATTGGCATCCACGGCGACAACGATGACGCCCGCGGCCTTGGCGGCATGAACGGCGGCTTCGATGCCTGCGCTGTCGGTTGGGTTCAGAAGAAGGATGTCGATTTTCTGCTGGAGCATGTCTTCGACGTCGGAAATCTGCTTTGCAACATCATGGCCGGCGTCGGTTACGACGACATCGGCTCCGATGCTCGCTGCGGCTTCCTTCAGCGCTTCCTGCATGGACACGAAGTAAGGGTTGTTCAACTCCTGAAACGTCATGCCGATCTTCAGCTTTTCCTGCGCCAGAGCTGGAGCGGCCATCAGTGCGATGGCGGCTGTCGCCATCAGAAACTTGGATTTCATTTTCATGTACTCTTCCTCCCGTTGGAATTTGGGCAGCAACTACCCGTTTCCGGACAGTCGTCTGTCCGAATTGATGAAGTCTGCGATGTAGGGTTGCGTTATTCCACCATGACTGCCGCCTTTTGGGCTGCGAATATGGTTCGGAATCTCGACGGTGACATTCCCTTCAGCTTCAGGAAATGCCGATTGAAATTCGACAGGTTGGAGAAGCCCACATCGTAGCAGACTTCTGCAACCTTGACGTCCTGATCCGCCAGCAGCATCTGGCAGGCGAGATCGATCCGTAATTGATTGCGGTAACGCACAAGCGTCGTTCCCGTGTGGCGCTTGAAGGCTCGTGAGAAAGTGCTCGGGCTCTGGCCGACGATCTCGGCCAGATCGATTTCATCCACCTGAGCGGTCAGATGCTGGCGCAGATGCGACAAGGCGCGATTGATGCCGCTATCTCCGGTTCCTGCCAGGTCCAGCTCATAGCTGAGACTGGCCAGAACTTCAGGAGATGGCGCTTTGACGAGAAGGTCAAGAATTTCCCAGAAGAGGGCGAGGCGCGTAAGACCCTGCGCTTCGATCAACCTTTCGATCAGAGGCCGGACGCGATTGCTCGTATCGTCGTCAAAAAGAATGCCACGGCGGCTACGCTCCAACAGGCTGCGAACCGGCTCCATCTCCGACATGCACGCACTTGCTTCTTCAATAAATGCTTCCGGAAACTGGATCACGAGAGAGCGCGTCGGAACGATTTCCTCGGGCTCTATCTCGCTGATCCAGTTCTGGGGGAGATTGGGACCGGTCATAATCAGCTGACCGGGGTCGAAGCGTCCAACGAAGTCACCGATATAGAACGTGCCAGAGGTGGCCACGACGAGGTGAATTTCGTACTCGGGGTGGTAGTGCCAGCGGACCGTGCGGAACGGATAACCATGCCGCCAAGCAGCGAAAGACTCGCCCTTGCGAATATGGACCAGTTCCAGATCGGGCTGCATCATGGTTCCTCCCTCACGCACGTCCGCCTTAAGTAGAAGCGAGACCATTCCTCTTATGGCTCGTCCCGGGCGTTGATGCGGACCATAGGCGCGACAGCATATGTTGCTCCACATCACGGCGCGGAAATTGCTGATACTTTTTTGACTCCTATATGCTGAAAATCGAATAGAATTGCATCGGGCCCTTCAATCAACACCCACCACGCAGCCATTTTAGCCAACAACTTCGCGTGATGCGCTGACAACCAGTGCAATCGCACCCCGAGCGGCCAAAATTTTCACACTTATCGCGGTCGCGATTCTGGCACCCGCCTTATACTTTTCCGCATATCTTGTGGTGGATAATCATCAGAAAATCATCAGCGGTAAAATGGAGGACGATCATCGGAGGCGTCCATCCGAACGCCATGCACCTGTCATCAGTCAGAGTGGACAGGCTGAGGCGCAGTCATCATAGTGTCACCAAATCGTTGCGCACCTGACCGGCTTGGGCCTGGCGCAAGGAGGCGTCCCACTGCCATTGGTCGTCATGCCACCTAGAAGGATAGGACGAATGCAACCGAAACTTCTCAGCCAAACCTTTTTCGCCCTGACTCTGTGCGCCGCCGTGGCCTCGGCACAGCAGGCGTCCGACATCGTTGCGCCGGAGAAAGCGACAACGGTCGCAACCGCCCAACGTGTGGAAGCCAAAGACTTTATGGTGGCAGCGGCCAATCCCCTCGCTGCCGAGGCGGGGCGTGATGTCATCGCAGGCGGCGGGAATGCGATCGATGCGATGGTTGCCGTGCAGACCGTGCTTGGTCTCGTCGAACCGCAAAGCTCCGGTCTCGGCGGCGGTGCGTTTCTCGTCTATTACGATGCAAAAAGTGGGAAGCTGACCACCTTCGATGGCCGGGAGACGGCACCTATGGAGGCTACCCCGACACTTTTTCTCGACGCGAAAGGTCAACCCCTTAAGTTCATGGACGCTGTGGTTGGCGGTCGCTCCGTCGGAACGCCTGGAACGGTCCGCCTCCTCGAGGACGTCCACAAACGCTTCGGCAAAGCGGAATGGGCAAGTCTGCTGAAGCCGGCCCAGACTCTGGCAACGCAAGGGTTCCAAGTGTCACCGCGCCTTGCCTCCCTGGTTGCTTCCGAGGGTGACCGGTTGAAGACCTACAAGGAGACCACGTCCTATTTCTTCGATAGCGCAGGCGCGGCCTTGAAGGCAGGCACCGTGTTGAAAAATCCGTCTTATGCCGACACGCTTGCGATACTTGCGAAGGACGGTGCCGACGCTTTCTACAAAGGGAAAATTGCCGAAGATATCGTCAAGACTGTGCGGGAAGCCGCCGGTAATCCCGGCGTACTTTCGCTGGACGATCTTTCCAACTATCGCATCGTCGAGCGAGAGCCGGTCTGCTTCACCTACCGCGCTCTCGATGTTTGCGGCATGGGGCCGCCGTCGTCAGGCGCGGTTGCCGTCAGCCAAATTCTCGGCCTCTCGGAACATTTCGATCTCAAGGCTTTGGGGCCAAAGAATGTGGAAAGCTGGCGCATCATCGGCGATGCCCAACGTCTTGCCTTCGCAGACCGCGAACGTTACTTAGCCGATCCGAACTTCGTGCCTTTGCCGATCAAAGGCTTGCTCGACAAATCCTATTTAAGCGAGCGATCAAAGCTGCTGGATGGTGACAAGGCGTTGACCAAGGATGCGGTCAAAGCCGGTGAACCGGGTTGGGACCACGCGCGGCTCTTCGGCAGGGATGCCGCACTTGAGTTACCTTCCACAAGCCACTTCGTCATCGTCGATAAGGAAGGCAACGTCGTTTCCATGACGACAACGATCGAAAATGGCTTTGGGTCGCGTCTGATGACCAACGGCTTTCTCCTCAACAACGAGTTGACCGACTTCTCCTTCAAGACCCATGACGGCGGCCTGCCGATTGCCAATCGTGTCGAACCCGGAAAGCGCCCACGCTCTTCGATGGCGCCAACCATCGTGATGAAGGACGGCAAACCGCTGCTCGCCATTGGTTCGCCAGGCGGCAGCCAAATCATCGGATATGTGGCGCAGGCGCTGATCGCCTATATCGATTGGGGCATGCCCGTGGAGGAAATCGTCGCCCAGCCGCATCTCATCAATCGCTTCGGCACTTACGATATCGAGGCTGGCACCCAGGCGGAAGACATGGCCGACGCCCTTAAATCGTTGGGGTACGACGTGAAGCCGGGCGAGATGAATTCCGGCTTGCACGCCATCGAGATCACCGACAAGGGTTTGGCCGGAAGCGCCGATCCGCGACGTGAGGGCGTGGCTGTGGGGAACTGATTTGTCCCGCGAAAAGGCAAGCCTCTCCTAAGAGGCGATGTGAAAACCGAAGCCCAGAGCTTATACCAAAGCTCCGGGCTTCGGTATTAAACATGCCGGAAGATCGACCTTAAACTGGCTCACTCTTTCCTACGCCGTACACATCTCAGAGGCACCCTCCCCTCCATTCTCGGGTTTTTGGACTTTCGGTTACCCAGTCACGCTTCTGCCAGTGTGACCTGTGGAAGCGTCGTCATCATCCGGTCGAAATAGACCAGCGGCAACGGACCCCTTTGGCTATCGGCAGCGTGAACGTCGCAAAGGAAGATCGTATGCGTCCCAGAGCGCATCGTATCGTGAATGGTGCAACTGAATCGCGCACATGCGTCTTTCAAAATGGGCTGCCCTAATTCATCCGAGCCCCACTCCCCAACCTCAAAACGTTGCTCCGGGGGAACCTTGCCGCCAAATGCGCCTGCTACGGCCTCTTGGCCTTTTGCCAGAATGTTCAGGCTCAACCGGCCATTTTCAACAACGACAGGATGCGCGGAAGCTGACGTGTTGACACAAACGAGGAGACGCGGCGGCTCCTGGGAAACGGAACAAGCCGCAGTTACCGTCAATCCACCTCGCCCAGCCTTGCCATCGGTCGCGACGACTTTGACGGCGGCGGCCATCATCGCCATGGCATTCTTGAAGTTGGCGTTCTCTGCCGCCTCAATGTTTTTATCAGTGGACATGTGTGTCTCTCTAACGTGTTGACCCGAAGGATCCGGCGATGCCGGATCCTGTTTCTCGCAGATCACTCCGCTGCAACCTGCGTGGCACCGTTGCGTGCGAGGCGCAGCGCCGCGCCGGGGTGGTTGTCGGGAAGAAGCGGACCTCGTCCGAAGAGCTTTTGACGGAGCGGGCCTTCCGCATACTCCCGCTGAGCCAAGCCCCGCTGCTGCAAAACGGGCGTGACGTGGTCGATGAAATCTACGAACGTTTCCGGGTGAAGCTGGCAGATCATGTTGATGCCATCAACGCCTGCATCCTGCCAACGCTCAAGTTCATCCGCGATGAAGTCCGGCGTGCCCACGATGCGGCAATTGTAAGACAGCGCATTCGCGACTTCCTTGACGGTGGCCTTTTCCCCGTGAGGCTTACCCATCTCAATCATGCGCGCATATCCCTGCAGGCCGTCGAGACCAGACTCGTCCACCGGCTTATCGGGGTCGAGATGGGAAAGATCGACGCCCATATCGCGGCTGACATGGGCAGCAAGCCCTTCATAGAGGACCCATTCGTCGATTTCAGCGGCTTTCCTGTTTGCCTCCTCCATCGTGCTGCCGACGACGAAGGACAAGCCCTGGATGAACTTAATGTCGTCCGCGCCCCGCCCCATCTGCTCGGCGAGCTTCTTCGTTCCCGCGATGCCGATACGGGCGCCATCGACATTCGGATAGAGGATGAACGTGCCCTCTGCGTGTTGCGCCGCGAATTGACTTCCCCTTTTCGACGCACCAGCCTGGTAGAGCATGGGCGTACGCTGAGGCGATGGCGCAACAAGGTGCGGTCCCTGCACCTTATAACGTTCGCCTACGTGGTCTATGGGGTGTACTTTGGTGTGATCGCTGAAGACCCCCCTCTCCCGATCGGCGATCATCGCGCCCGCTTCCCAAGACCCTTCAAAAAGCTTGTAGACCACGTCCATATATTCATCAGCCCAGTCATATCGCTGATCATGAGGGACGATCTTGTCATATCCGAAATTGCGCGCTGCATTGTCTGTCACACTCGTCACAATGTTCCAGCCGATACGCCCGCGGCTGATGTGGTCGAGCGTGGACGCCTTCTTCGCAAATGCAAAGGGATGCTCGGAGAGAATCGAGCTCGTAAACACCAGTCCAAGGTTCTCTGTCACGGCAGCAAGCGCGGCGCACATTGTAAACGTGTCGTTACAGGGCATGTGGAGGCCCTGTTCAAAATAAGCATCCCACTTTCCATCATAAGCCGGGTCGATACCGAGGATATCGGCGAAGAATATCGCGTCGAAGCGGCCCGCTTCCAGTTTCTTGACGAGTGCCGACCAAGTCTCGAACTCGTTGAACTGGGCAAGCTGGTTTCGCGGATGGCGCCAGGTACCGTGATAGATATGAGACGCGACATTCATGGTGAAGCAGTTGAATATCATTCGCTTGCGCATTCGCTGTTCCTTCTCGCTTTTCTGTTGTGGTTGAAGGAAAGATTATGTCGCAGTGCAGCAAGCGTCTTGCTCCACAGCGAACATCGGTTGTTCTCAGAGTGTCGTGTAGATCAACCGGACCAACACGAGCCGCGCCCCTTCGAGTGACACGCATCTCCATTCGGCTCTGCCTACACTGTGGTGCTGGTCGCCAAGAAAGGAAGAAGGCAAGTCGATAGCAGGCTGACGCTTCGTAAATCAGAGCCACAGGATCACGGAGGCTGCGATGCGTATGCGCGAGAAGACTGTGTGAGCGCAGAGGTCGTATCGGGTCTGAATTCCCTTGGGACTTACCGGCATAAGCGCGCCCCACGTGGCGACCTCAACGGCGCAGCGGGCATCTGGCGGATGGATTACGGCAGTCTGTAGTCCCTGGGGGCAACACCGAATTGGTGCTTGAACGATCGGCTAAAGTGCGAGAGATCGTTGAAACCCCAGCGGAACGCGATCTCGCCGATGGAGTGGCCCTTATCAGCTCGCAGATCATCTGCACATTTTTCCAGCCGACGCTTGAGCAGAACCTTGCTGAATGTATCGCCGCTGTCCTCGAGAAGCCTATGTACATACCGCACTGAGATGCGAAAATGATGCGCGGCTTTGGCAGGCGTCAATTCAGGATCGGCAGCGTGCGTCGCAATGTATTGGACAATGGATTTCGAAAGTTGCTGCTTCAAGGTCCCTCGCGCCTGCTCCTCCTCCCGCGATGAGATGCCCATTGCCAAGGATACCAGCTCGATGATTTGGCCCGATACAGGGGCAGCAACCGGCCCCAGATGTTCGGCCTGTGTGGCGATCGAGGTCAGATAATCGCACGCGATCGAGGCAACCGGATCGGAACGGCTGATCAACGTGGCCGTTTGCTGCTCCGACCGTCTCAGAAAAGGTTTGAGCGCTGCTCTGGGGATTCGGAAGGAATGCTGCTTCCATCGGTCGCTGCAATAATCGTTGAGATAGGGTTCGGTCGAATCCACGATGGAAAAATCGCCAGGCCGAAGAAACGCCTCGCGACCGCCTTGCATCATCCGACACTGACCCTCCACCTGAAGATTGAGGAAATAGACCTCTCCAGGCATTCTGCTGATCTCTTGCCGGCGCCTGTAAACCTTTTGCCGCGTCGAGGAAATCGTCGTGACATTTGTGGAGCCAATGAGGTTTGCCTTGACCTCCCCGCCAAAGCCCTGCTCCGCGTCAGGGACGGGGTTCAATGCAATATAGGCCTCACAGAGGACTTCCTTCCAGAAAGGGAAGCGATCCTTAACGGGCAAGTCGTTCGCACTCCAGAATGCCATCGTCGCCTCCGCGTCTTCAAAGGTCGAGCTCTGAGACGCAATCTTCGTGCCAGTTGGACCGATTGGCTGACCATCTCCGTCATATTGTTCGTTCAAGAACAGCCCGTCAGTTTAAGCTGCTCAAGGGAAACGCGCGTCGCTCATGGATTGATCTCAACTCTCCCCTTGGATCCTCCCCACCAATTTATCCTGAAGGCTTCTGAACGCCGGGCGTCTGACACCTCAGGAAAAGCGAGGGGCTTTGAATGCAATCAGGACGTCCGGGTCGGTAGGACTATCGTCCCCTCTCGCAATAAATCCGGGAACTTCCGCGAAATGCCGTGGTTCGCAGGGCTTGGCGATGAACAGGCAATGCGTGCCTACAGCATCGGCCCGAAATCGGAATGGATTTTCGGATAAGCGCGATGCGTAGGTTCAAAGAGTTAGAGCGTCTTTAGTCCGTCCGAAAAGACTCACGGCGCTCTAGACACAGCGCGCGGCTAAGACCGCCATATCCGCTATCGATCAACCCTGGCAGGAGAAGGCAATGCGCGCACTTGTTTGGCATGGCAAAGAAGACATACGATGCGACACCGTATCGGACCCGGAAATCGAGCATCCCCGTGACGCCATCATCAAGGTAACGAGTTGCGCGATTTGCGGCTCAGACCTTCATCTGTTCCACAACTTCATCCCCGCGATGATGCCGGGCGATGTGATGGGCCACGAAATGATGGGAGAGGTCGTGGAGACCGGGGCGCAGATGAACGGCCGCCTGAAGAAAGGCGACCGGATCGTGGTACCCTTTACGATCAACTGTGGTGAATGTGATCAGTGCAAACGCGGCAACTTTTCCGTCTGCGAGCGGTCGAACCGCAAAAAGGAGCTCGGAGATAAGGTGTTCGGCCATACCACGGCCGGCCTGTTTGGCTACACGCATTTGACGGGTGGCTATCCCGGCGGTCAGGCAGAATATCTTAGGGTCCCCTTTGCGGATGAAACGCACATCAAGGTGCCGGACAGCCTCACTGACGAGCAGGTCCTCTTCCTGGGCGACATCTTTCCGACCGGCTGGCAGGCCGCTGCACAATGCGACATCGAACCGACCGATACTGTGGTCGTCTGGGGCTGTGGTCCGGTCGGTCAGATGGCAATCCGCAGTGCTGTGCTTCTTGGCGCCAAGCAAGTGGTTGCTATCGACCGCATCCCGGAGCGGCTCTCCATGGCCGAGGCAGGCGGCGCCATCACAATCAACTTCAGCGACGAAAGTGTCGTCGAGCGGCTCAACGAGTTGACCGGCGGCAAGGGGCCGGAAAAATGCATTGATGCGGTTGGACTGGAAAGCCACGTTTCGATGGGGCAACCGGACACGCTTCTCGACCGGGCAAAGCAGATCGTGATGCTAGAGAGTGACCGTCCGCATGTCCTACGCGAAATGATCTATGTCTGCCGGCCAGCCGGGATTATCTCAATTCCCGGCGTTTACAGCGGCCTCGTCGATAAACTTCCGATGGGCGTGGCGATGAACAAGGGCCTCACCTTTCGGATGGGGCAGACGCATGTCCGTCGTTGGACCGACGATCTTCTCCGCCGCATCGAGGAAGGGCAGATCGACCCGTCATTCGTCATTACCCACACCGTCGGGCTCGAACAGGGGCCGGAGATGTACAAGACGTTTCGCGACAAACAGGACAGCTGCATCAAGGTTGTTCTCAAACCGTAAGGAGGTCCAACATGTCGTTTTTCAGCAATATCACTCGTCCAGAAGGCGATCCGCGCGTCATCAAGTCGGGGCAAAGTTCACTTAGTTCGTCCGATCGGCTGGCCCGCAATCTCGGTTGGTTCAGCATCGGCCTCGGGCTCGTGGAAATCGTTGCAGCCCGGAAACTGACCCGAGCGCTCGGCCTGCGCGGTCAGGAAAATCTTGTGCGGGCATTCGGGGCTCGAGAAATCGCCTCCGGTTTTGTGACTCTGTCGGTTGACAAGCGAGCGGGGTTGACCTCCCGGATTGCGGGCGATGCCCTCGATATCGCCACCCTGGCAACCGCCATGCGGCCGGAGAACCCGAAGCGGGGTAATGCCGCCTTAGCTCTGCTGATGGTTGCCGGCGTTACCCTTCTTGACGTCATCGCGGCAGGCGCAACCACCGTCCGTCACACCAGCCACAAAGGTCAGCGCCGCAGCTACGATGACCGGAGCGGCTTCCCGAAGGGAATCGAGGCCGCACGCGGCGCAGCGCTTAAAAAACTCAGCGACAAGAGGCCGACCCCGAGCGCCAACCTCTGATCAAGATTTTGCGCCGCTCCGCTCAGGCTCAACACCCCGAGGCGGAGCGGTGCAAGATCGCCCTTGTCCGACCAAGCCCGCGCCCCAAGACTTTGTCGCATTTAGTGATGGCTACCCATTCTATCTTTAGCAGGTCATCCTCAGATCAGATCACGGTCAAAGCGCTCGTCCCACTCGCGCGTCTTGACCAACGCGCCATTCTCAAAAGCCGACAACTCTCCGATAAGATAGAACGTGTTCTCGTCCGAGCGCATTTCAGTCCGGCTTTCGATTTTTATCCGCCAGCCTTCACGCCCCATTTCATATGTCTGGGTCAGCACGTATCTCGCCGAGAGCGGATCGTTGTCCTTGATGGTCAACTCCCGGCGAAGGCTGTGACTGAGTTGAGTATCGATCTCGTCAAAGCGGATGACGCCCTCTCCGAACAACCCGCCCACACCTTCCGTGATGTAGGTGTTGATACCAGTTTCATGATCCTGTTCGGTCCAGCGCCTGACGGTGCCAGCGTCGATCTGCGTCGTAGGAGTGAACGGTCCGTGCGCAGGCGCCTCGAAACGCACTTTTGCCTCGTGCGAGGGCGCACGAACCGGTAGCTCGAGTCTGCTTTCCGCGACTGAGATGCTCAGCGTCGCGTCATAGGGTGACGTCCACACCATGGGCCAGTAGGCTGTGGCGATGGCAAGTTGGAGCCGATGACCCTTGGCAAAGCGATAGCCGCAATCATTAAGCTTGATCGCTACATCATAGAACTTGCCTGCTTCCAGTGCTTCGGGTTCTTCGTGGCTATCACGATGCGTCAGATTGAAAACCTGATAGCTGACGCGCGTGACACGCCCATCCGGAAGAACATCGTTCAGACGAAGGGAGACTTGCGCGACAGGGCAATCCGAGGCAACGCGCAGGCGGACCACGGGCGCACCCAAAACGTCAAAGTCCTGTTCCAGCACATCCGTTTCGAAAACGAGCGCGCCGCCATTATCGAGACGCTGGTCTGTCGGGTGTTCGCCCGGGCAGCCCGTTGCCATCCATTCTCCACCTGCTTTTCCATGGCTTTGCGGGGAACGAATTTGCAGTATCGCTGCTTGCCCTGCGTCACCACCAAGGAGGCGATCGGCACCGAGATTGAACTGCTTTGCAGCTATCTCAGGCGATGGCCACGTTGCCTCACCAACCCATCGACCGTCCGTCGTGGTGCGCGTGCCCGTGGGTTCGATTGTATCACAGACAAAGGCGCGCAGCATGGGCTCATCCATGACGCCGGTCTCTTCACCCTTAAGCCACTGATCCCACCAGCGGGTTGCTTCCTGAAGGAAGCCAATGGCAGGACCTGGAACACCATCCTGAGGATAGATGTGCCCCCAGGGACCGATAATCCCGCGACGTGGAACCTGCAGGTTTTCCAAAAGTCGGGACACAGGGTTGGTGTAGCTATCGGCCCAGGCGCCGATTGCTAGCACCGGGCACTGGATTGCGCTCCAGTCTTCACAGACCGAACCGTGTTTCCAATAGTCGTCATAACGCTGATGTTCGAGCCAAAGGGCGGGGAAGAAAGGGAGCCTGTCGAGCCGCTCCAACCACTGCTCTCTCCACCCGTCGCCGACGATCTTTGGGTCCAGAGGCCGGCTCTGGTAAGCCAGCATGATCGTGCCCCACCACAAATTATCATTGAGCAGCAAGCCGCCCATGTAATGGATGTCGTCCGTATAACGATTATCCGTCGAATAGGCGGTGATGATCGCCTTCAGCGCTGGCGGTCTGCGCGCCGCCACCTGCAAGCTGTTGAAGCCGCCCCAGCTTTTTCCCATCATCCCAACGTTGCCGCTGCACCAGGCTTGGCGGGAAATCCAGTCAATCACTTCAAGGGCGTCATCCTGCTCCTGCTTCAGATATTCATCCGCCATATGTCCATCGGACTCGCCCGTCCCGCGCATATCGACGCGGATGGCCGCATAACCCTGGCTGGCAAAATAGCCATGCATCGGCTCATCACGCCCGCGCGTACCATCGCGCTTGCGGTAAGGAATATATTCAAGGACTGCCGGGGCCGGCGATTGTTCTGCGTTCTCCGGCAACCAAAGCCGCGCCCCAAGGCGCGTGCCATCGCTCAAAGGAATCCAGATGTGTTCTTGGACATGCACTGTCATTTCAACTATTCCAGTCAGATTATGCGCCTTACCGGGGCTCCAGTAGCGACGATAGGATTTTTGAACGGCGATCGAAGATCGCCGTCGTCCTCAAGCGGCGGGAATTCCGCGCTTTGCCAATACGCCATCAAGCCAATCTCGCCGCAGCTCCGGCACGGAAGTGATGAGCTGTTCGGTATAGGGCTTGTAAGGCGGCGCAAAGACATCAGCCGTTTCACCGGTTTCGACAATCACGCCATGCTGCATCACCATGGTCCGGTCCGCCAACCTGCGAACGACGCCCAGATCATGGGTGATGAACAGATAGGAGACTGACAACTCATCCTGCAAAGAGCGTAGCAATCGCAAGATCTCTTCCGCCACAAGTGGGTCCAGCGCAGACGTAACCTCGTCGCAAATGATGAGATCGGGACGCGCTGCAAGGGCGCGGGCAATACAGACGCGCTGCTTCTGACCGCCGGAAAGCGCTTTTGGAAGCCGCTCGGCAAAATCCCGCGGTAGTCCGACAAGATCCAGCAACCGTCCAACTTCGGAAGCCCGCTGCTCCTCTTTCATGTTGAAATAAAATGACATGGGCCGACCGATGATGTCGCCCACCGTCTGTCGCGGATTGAGTGCTACATCCGGTAGCTGATAGACGAGTTGGATGCGGCGGAGTTCTTCGCGGCTGCGCTTCTTGTAACTGTCGGCAAGCCTGTGCCCGACAAGTGAGATAACCCCCGAGGAATGGGGTGGCAAACCTGCGATAACGCGTGCGAGCGTGGACTTTCCAGACCCGGATTCGCCAACGACAGCGAGCGTTTCACCGCGGCGCAACGTCAGATTGACATTGTCCAATACCTTCTTGCGGCCATAGTGAGCCGTCACGTCCCGCACATCCAGCAAGACCTCGCCACTCTCGTGGTGAACGCCTTGCCCCGCCATGCTGGTTTCGCGTTCCGAGACAAGACGCTTGGTGTAATCCTCTTGAGGATGCTCGAGGATCTGCTCGGCGCTCCCCTCCTCTACCCGCTTTCCATGGCGCAAGACCGTGATCGTATCGGCCACCTGCGCCACCACCGCCAGATCGTGCGTGATGTAAAGGGCGGCGGTCTTGTACCGCTGGATCAGATTGCGCAGCAGCGCGAGTACTTCGATTTGAGTCGTAACATCGAGAGCTGTGGTCGGCTCATCGAGCACAAGGATGTCCGGCCGGCATGACATCGCCATCGCAACCATGGCACGCTGCAATTGACCACCGGAAACCTGATGCGGGTAGCGATTGCCGAAATTGCGAAAATCCGGCAGTTGCAGCGCCTCAAGCAACTCCAGCATCCAGGCTTGTGCCTCCTGCCGGTTCATGATGCCATGATAGAGAGGCCCCTCGATGATCTGATCGCCGATTTTCATCGCGGGATTGAAGGCCGCAGCGGCACTCTGGGCGACATAGGCGATACGCGCGCCACGTACCGCCTCGCGTCCAGCGCGGCCGATCTTCATCAAAGAAATGCCATCGACGACGATCTCGCCGTCAACGATGCGGCAGCCATTTCGACCGTAGCCCATGGCGGCGAGGCCGATGGTGGATTTCCCCGCCCCCGATTCACCGATGAGGCCTTTGACCTCACCGCGGGACAGGTCGAGATCGATGCCATCGACCAGAATGGCGCCGTTGGGAGCTGCGACTTTCAGGCCGCGGATTCGAAGGACTTTGGTTTCGCTCATCGATCCGCTCCTTGAATTGCACTGCGGCCCGCCAGCAACCAGTCGACGACAAGATTGATGCCGATGGTCAGGATGGCGATCGCGGCAGCGGGATAAAGCGGCGCATAAAGGCCGTAAAGAATAGCCTGCTGGTTATCTTTCACCATTCCGCCCCAGTCTGCGAAAGGCGGCTGAATACCGAGGCCAAGGAATGAGAGACCGGCAACGAAGAGGAAGGTGAAGCAGAAACGCAGACCGAATTCCGCGATCAGCGGCGGCAGCGCGTTCGGCAAGATTTCCTTGAAGACCAGCCACACCAAGCCTTCGCCCCGCAGACGTGCGGTTTCGGCGTATTCGAGAACATTGATCCCTTGCGCAACGATACGTGCCAGACGAAACACGCGGGTCGAGTCCAGCAATGCGATGGTGACGATCAGAACCGGGATCGACGATCCCAGCGCCTGCAAGACGACCAAAGCCGAGATCAGCACCGGAATGCACATGACGGTATCGACGATGCGCGAGAGAATGGTATCGACCCAACCTCCGAAAATCGCCGCAATAAAGCCGAGCGTGATGCCGATGGTAAACGACAACAAAGATGCGGCGAGCGACACGCCGATGGACATCTGCGCGCCTGCGAGAATACGCGACAGCATGTCCCGGCCGTTCTGATCGAGACCGAACCAGTGGGCGGCTGAAGGCGGATCGAAGGGCGATCCGACGATCTCTTCCTGCCCGAAAGGCGCAATATGGGGACCGGCCAAGAACAGGATAATGTTGAGTGTAATGATGAAGAGACCGATCCATGCCGTCGGTGAAATAGTACGCAGGAATTTCATCGGGCATGCCTCAGGCGCGGATTGAGCGCGATTGCCGTCACATCGGCAATAATGTTCAGGATGACGTAGGCGGTGCCGAACACGAGCGCCGCCGCTTGAACCAGCGGAAGATCGCGTTTCGAAACGGCATCGACCATGAAGCGACCAAGGCCATTGTAGTTAAACACTGCTTCGACCAAAACGACGCCGGTAATGAGGTAGGCGATGTTGAAGGATACGACATTGACGATGGGGGCTGCCGCATTGGGAAGCGCGTGGCGAAGAACCGCACGCTTGGTGCGTAAACCCTTCAGGTAAGCAGTCTCCACGTAAGCCTGATCCATGACGGCCAGAACCGCGGTCCTGGTCATTCGCAGCATCTGGGCGACCGTTACCAGAACAAGCGTCAGAGCCGGAAGCGTCGTCGCCTTCAGCCAGTCTCCCATGCTCATCCCTGGATAGGTATCCGCAAGGCTTGGCAAGAGATTATATTGCACCGAGACGAACAGGATCAGCAGAAGGCCGAGGAAATATTCGGGAAGCGACACGAAGGCGAGTGCCGCGATATTGACGGCCCGGTCGAAAAGAGTACCTCTCCAGATCGCGCTGAGTAGCCCCAGAAGAACGGCAACTGGCACCGAGATCACGGCAGCGTAGAACGCAAGCGCCATGGTATTCCAGAACCGTGGCCATAGCAGATCCGCAACGGGCTGCCGGTTGGCAAGCGAATTGCCAAGATCACCGGTTACAAAGCCGCCGAGCCAAATCAGGTATCTGTGCAGCAGAGGTTGGTTGAGACCGAGTTCCGTGCGCAGCACTGCGAGAGACTCGGGCGTTGCATTCTGTCCGAGTATTGCCGACGCCACATCACCAGGCAGAAGCTGCGTGCCGGCGAAAATCAGCGCCGACACGAGCAATAGCGTCAGAATACCCAAAGCAATGCGCTTCAGGATAAGGATAGTCATTACGCGTCCAACCATACCTTTTCAGCGAGACGAGCACCCATGAAGTTGAACATCGGGTGGGTGGTGACGCCTTTGAGCTTTTTGGACGTGGCGTCGAGATAATCGCCGAACATCGGGATCATCGCGCCGCCTTCGTTCGAGATCAGCGCCTGAAGCTCGGCATAGATTTCCTTGCGCTTGGCATCGTCAAGAAGAGCGCGGGCTTCGATCAGCTTCTTGTCGAAGGTCTCGTTCTTCCAATGTGTATCGTTCTGTGCCGAGGTGGACTGGTATGCAATCGTCAGCATCTGGTCGGCGGTCGGACGTCCGCCCCAATAGGACATGCAGAACGGTGCCTTCATCCAGACGTTATCCCAATAACCATCCGAGGGCTCGCGCTTGATCGAAACATCGATTCCACCCTTGGCAGCGCTGGTGCGGAAAATCGCTGCTGCGTCGACCGCGCCAGAGAACGCCGCGTCCGAAGCCGATATCTCGACCTTCAACGCATCGAGTCCAGCCTGCTTCAGATAGAACTTGGACTTCTCGGGGTCGTAAGGGCGCTGCGGCAGGTCCGCCGCGTAAAAGCGATCGGAACTTGGGATGGGATGATCGTTGCCGATACGGCCATACCCACGCAAGGCGGTTTTCAAAAGCTGCTCGCGATCGATCGCGTGCTTGATGGCAAGGCGGACATTGTTGTCCTTGTAAGGCGACTGCGTGCAGTCCATCAGGAATGTGAAATGCTGGCCGCCAGCCGATTGAACGATGTTGAGGTTAGGATTACGACGCAAGAGATCGACGGTCTTGAAGTCGAGCTGGTTGATCGCATGAACCTGGCCCGACATCATGGCATTGGTGCGCGCGGCAATGTCATTGATGACGATCACTTCGACGGCGTCGACATGCGCGGCGTTCGGCTTCCAATAGCTAGGGTTACGCGTAAAGCGCGAGCGCACGCCGGGATCATAGCTTTCGAACACGAACGGACCCGTACCAACCGGCTTGTTGAAATCCGTCCATCCTTCGGGAACGACAAGGAAGTGGTAGTCGGAGAGAATGTAGGGAAGGTCGGCGTTGCCGCTTTCCAGGACGATCTTGATTTCGCTGTCCGAGACTTTCTCGACGCTTTTGAGCGCAGACGCGATCGAACGCGCTCCAGAGGTGGTTTCCCCACGGTGAAGATTGATCGAGTAAATCACATCTTCGACTGTCAGCGTCTTGCCGTTATGGAACGTTACGCCTTGCCGCAGCTTGAACGTCCACTCCTTGGCACCGTGCTGCGCTTCCCAGCTTTCGAGCAGTTCTGGAACCGCGTGATTGTTGGCGTCGATCTCAACAAGGCCATTCATAATCATGAAGGCCTGATTGACGGGAACCCAGTCCTTCAAGATGCGCGGATCGAGATTGTCTGTCGTGCTACCGCCGCCAACACCAAGTTTCAGCACGCCCCCTTTCTTCGGAGTTTGAGCGTCTTGTGCGCTGGCCTGCGTGATGAAACCAGCAGAAAGCGCCGTCAGACCGGCAGCGCCGATCAGGAAGCTACGCCGGTCGAGAGAAAAGGAAGAAGGGGGGTGAGTCATGGTACAGTTCCCTGTTTTTATCATCGCCGTTCATGGGACGGCTCTCGGGTTTGGCCTATCGTACTCGGCGGTTCGGCACTAGAGACGCAGCCATAACCGAGGGTATGATTTTTGCGCATGGGGTCATGAAATCAAAGCGTATCCGCTTGTTTGCGAAGCGGAGTAAACGGGCGGCGCCGGAGTGAACCGGCGGTCGATGCGACCATACTAGGCGGATACGGAGTGCGTATAAATGGGGCTTGCGGATATTGTTGGCCTTGCAGGAGCAATTTTCTACCTCATCGCATATGCCCTGCTGCAATTGCGCGTTCTGAACGTTGAAGACGGCCGCTACACCATTCTCAATATCCTCGGCGGCGTTCTCCTGATCTACTCGCTGATATGGAATTTCAATCTTGGATCCCTGATTTCACAGGTGGCCTGGCTGATATTCACTTTGATCGGTTACGCACGCTTCATGTTGGATCGTCGGCGTAGAACTCGTGTGGCTCAAGCTTAACGAAGATCAGCGCGCGGTTTGCTTGTTGTTTGCAATCAACCAGTCCGCCACTTCGCGCACGATTTTTCGCTGATGCCGATCGGCAGGGCGCATGAGATAAAATCGTCCTTCGGATCGCATCGTGTGGCTATGCACCGGAACGAGAATACCACTGTCCAATTGATCGCGGATAAGCCATGTCCAGCCCAGCGTCGTGCCGAGACTCTGGGAGGCGGCGGCAACACATAGACCGTAATCCCCGAGCTTCCAGTGCACGGCATCCTGGGGCGGGGACATCTTTGATGATCGCCACCAATCTCCCCAATCCTGCCACTCTCGCATAGAGTCTTCAATGGAAATGAGCACCGGCGCCTTTTGCTCTTCCAGCGTCACCGCGCCAGCGCCCGAAACCGGCACGACCTCTTCCTGACCAAGTTCAGAGAGCCAAACGCCGATCGGTCTTTCTTTGCGGTAGAAAATCGCAAGATCGAACTCGTCGAGCCGCAAATGTGCGACGTCGTCGGTGACGCGCAGTCTGAGTTCAAGACCTGTAATATCGTTCTTCAGTTTCTTGAGGCGCGGCATAAACCACTGATCGGCGATCCCTCTGGAACAGGCAATCGTGATCTGGCTGGCGCCTGTCCACGAGCGAACACCATCCGTGACACTTGCGATATCGAGGATCAGTCGAGAGACATCTATGGAATAATTCTCGCCCACTGTCGTCAACCGCACGCCTGTCGGTACACGTTCGAACAGTTTCGAGCCAATAAATGCTTCCAGCTTACCGATCTGGCGGCTGACCGCGCTCTGGGTCAAACCCAGTTCGATGCCTGCACGGGAAAAGCTTCCGAGACGCGATGCCGCTTCGAAAACAACCAGCGCTTCAAGTGGCGGCAATCTGGAAAAGGTCTGCATTTTGATCCCTGACGTTGCCGGATCAAATACATGCACATCACAGGATCATCAACGTGGTTATTGTCATAGGCGGCAAGCTCTTCTTCAAGAACCCATGGCTTGCCGCCTAAGCTTATCGCTTCGTTTCAACGGCCTGAAACCCGGATAGCACCGGCGTCACCAAAACTGCGCTGAACGGCCTGCAGCTGGTCGGCTGCGATATCAACCGATACTTCAATCTCACCCTCGTGAGGAGCATCGGCGCGCTTCACGTCGCCGCGGGACGATTCCGTTCCTGTGGTGTTTTCGTCGGAAGCTGACTGGATGAAGATGTCCGGGCGAGCAATACCGTGCTGCTGCACCAAGTGTTCGACGGCAAGGTCGGCAGCCTCACGGGTATCGAATGTCGCGCGAATGGTACTGGTGGCGTTGTCGGCCATAATGGATCTCCTCAAACCTGTTGAGGAGGTCAAACTCTTCATAGGCGCGCTGGTTTCATCGGCTCGACAAACTTCTGGCGTCAGCATATTGGCGCACGCCATCGCACATGCTATGTTCTACTTTTGTTCGAAACCGCATCCCCGGCCTCCATGAGCTTCATCGACCCCTCGCCGCTTCGAAAAATCATTCATGTGGACATGGATGCATTCTACGCGTCCGTCGAGCAGCGTGACAATCCCGAGCTTCGTGGCAAGCCTCTCGCCGTTGGTGGCGCTGCGGCGCGTGGTGTCGTTGCAGCAGCGAGCTACGAAGCGCGCGCCTTTGGCGTACATTCAGCCATGCCCTCCGTGACCGCAGCACGAAAGTGCCCCGACATCATCTTCGTCAGACCCCGCTTCGAGGTCTACCGCGCCGTCTCTCAGCAAATCCGAGAGATATTTGCCGAGTATACGCCGTTGATCGAGCCTCTTTCGCTCGATGAGGCCTATCTGGATGTGACCGAGAACTTGAAGGACATGCCGATCGCGACCGAGATTGCGCTCGAAATCCGCGAGAAGATCAAGATGGTGACTGGCCTCAACGCATCCGCCGGGATTTCCTACAACAAGTTTCTCGCCAAGATGGCGTCGGACCTCAACAAGCCCAACGGTCAGGCAGTGATCACGCCCAAGCGCGGGCCGGCCTTCGTCGAGGGATTGGCCGTCAAGAAGTTTCACGGCGTCGGACCGGCAACCGCCGAGAAGATGCGCAGATTGGGGATCGAGACCGGCGCCGATCTCAAGGCACAGACGCTCGAATTTCTCACACAGCATTTCGGTAAGTCGGGGCCATATTTCTATGGGATCGCGCGTGGTATCGACGAGCGCAGGGTTCGGCCCGACCGCGTCCGAAAATCGGTCGGCGCTGAAGATACTTTCATGCAGGATATTGAAGACCTCGATCTTGCCACCGACGAGCTGAGACCGCTTGCCGAGAAGGTCTGGAGCTACTGTCAGGCCAAGGGTTTCAGCGGGAAGACTGTGACCGTGAAGATCAAGTACTCAGACTTCACGCAGGCGACCCGCAGTAGAAGCAACGCTGTCCCGTTCGCCAACGGGAACGCTATCCTGGAAGCCGCCGCAGGACTGCTCGCAACCGTCTATCCTTTTAAGCGGTCGGTCCGCCTACTCGGCGTCACGCTTTCCTCTCTGACCAACGAGGGCAACTCAGACGATGGGGAACAACCTCAGCTCGGCTTCGATTTATAATCGATGAGAGACAGTAGAGACGACCTAAAGGCGGCAGCGCAGCGCATACGCGTGATTGATCTAGAGACCGCCGGTAACGGTGCAAATGACGTTTGCGAGATCGGCTGGCAGGATGTGGCCCTGGCCGATGACGGACGTTGGGCGCTGACGGACGAGCGTGGCGCCCTCTTCGTCAATCCCGGTCGTCCCATAACGGCTGACACCATGGCCATCCACCACATTCTCGACGAGCAAGTCGCAGACGCCCCCTTCTGGAAAGACGTGGCGCCGAGCGTTTTGCGTCCTGAGGGCGGCTTGGTAGCGTTGGCAGCTCACCGTGCGGCCTTCGAACAGCGATATTGTACCGCCAGACTTACGGGAGGGTTGCCCTGGATCTGCACGTGGAAATCTGCGCTACGGGTTTGGCCTGAGCTGCCACGGTTTTCCAACCAGATGTTGCGCTATCAGCGGATGCCGAAGGGACTTGTCCATGAGATCGGGCTGCCTGCACACCGGGCCATGCCGGATGCCTACGTCACCGCCCATCACCTGCGCGATATGCTGAACGCTGCCTCGCTCGAAGAGCTACTGGCGTGGAGTGCCGAGCCAGGATTGCTGCCGCGCGTGCCTGCAGGTCCAGACCGCGGGAAAGCATGGGCTCGCCTGACGACCGAGGCATTGGCTGGATATCTTCAAGATCGGGATGGCGATGTGCGGTTCAGCGCCCAAACCGAGCTGAACAAGCGCGGAGACATTGAAATTCATCAAGACATCGAGCCGGCGCAGGGTTCGTTGTTGTGAGCGGCCGCGCAAAGCCCACCTCCTATCCTGAAACGCCAGACGGTCGGTATTTTGTGGTCCGCGGACGGCTCTGGCGCAAAAGCGATCCCGCTCTGGACGAGGAGACCAAGGCGCGGTTGGTCAAGGAATTGATGGCTGCGAGGCGCGCTGTTCGGCAAGCGAAGGGTGATCAGGCGAAGTTGGCGCTGGCACGTGCGCGGGTTGACGACGCCAAGATCGCTCTTGGCGAGAGGGGAAAGGTGTGGTGGGATGATGGGGAGCCCGATCTTAATCGGCACCTCGTCAAGAACACCGTTTATGCGACTTGGTTTTCGCAGCTTTCCGCAGACGAGCCCACTAACAACAACGCGCGCGTTTAGGTGTCAGCTCAAGTTATGAAGGCGTCGCCATTTAACCTGCGGGCTTTCGACTCTTTCACACTACTCCCGTCAAACGACCGAGTTCCGGTCCCCTCTCTGCGCGCCCGGCAGCAACCTGTCGAGATACCTTAAGCCGAGGAATATGGCCGAGCCAGCATGCCGGTTAACTCCACGAAGATGCAGCGCTGCGGGGTGTACGTCCTGCGCAACTCTCTCGCCCAAAGCGAAAGCATGTGACTATTTGTAGGGCAATATGCAAAAATTGTTCAACACGATGGACAGGATTGTTCGCCTTTGTTAGCGTCGATTTGTATTGTGGAGGAACCAGTACGATGCTGCTCATCGGCTTCAAACGCGACCTTTCGACCAATCTCAGCGCCCCTGCGACCGGCAAGGACAATCCTCACGTCCTTGACCTTGGCGACACTGGCACGGTCCTTGCAGCAAGGGCGCTGACATGACCATCGCAAAGGATATTGCCCTTATGGACGACAAGACACCGCTCCTCTCCGTCGAAGGTCTGAGCGTTGAGTTTGGTGAAAACCGAGTCGTGGACGATCTGTCGTTTACAGTGAAAGCGGGTCGGACGGTCGCAGTCGTCGGTGAATCGGGATCGGGCAAATCGGTCACGTCACTTTCGACGATGCGTTTGGCCGACATGATGGGAGCGACCTACCCCACCGGGAAAATCCTGTTCGAAAACAAGGATCTGTTGAAGACATCTCAGAAGGAGATGCGGTCGATCCGCGGCAAGGAGATCGCCATGATCTTCCAAGAGCCGATGACCTCTCTAAACCCGGTGTTCACGATTGGCGACCAGATCTGCGAAGTGCTGATCTTGCATGAGAAGCTCAGCAAGCAGGAGGCAATGGTGCAAGCCCAGTCGCTGCTCGACATGGTGCGTCTGCCGGATGCGGCCGAATTGGTAAAGCGCTATCCCCACCAGCTCTCAGGGGGCATGCGCCAGCGCGTGATGATCGCTATGGCGCTTGCCTGCCGCCCGAAGCTGCTGATTGCCGACGAGCCGACGACCGCGCTGGATGTCACCATTCAGGCCCAGATTCTCAACATCATGCGAGACCTGCAAAAGAAACTCGGCATGGGCATGGTCTTCATCACCCACGACATGGGCGTGGTGGCAGAGATGGCCGATGATGTCGTGGTGATGTGGAAGGGCAAAAAGGTCGAGGAAGGTCCGGTCAAGGATGTCTTTGCCCATCCTAAGCACCCTTATACGCGCGCGCTCCTCTCCGCTGTTCCCCGCCTTGGCAGCATGGAAGGTGAAAACTATCCCAAACGCCTGCCGCTGACCGTATTGCAGAATGGCGAGCCCGTCACCGTTGGTGAAGAGCGCGTGCAGGACACGGCGAAATACGATCGGAAGCCGCTTCTGTCCGTCAAAGATCTCTTCGTGCGTTTCGATATCCGCAAGAACCTGTTCGGCAAAACGACCCATCGTCTGAGTGCAGTCCAGAAGGTGAGCTTCGACATTCATGCTGGGGAAACGCTGGCACTGGTTGGTGAATCCGGTTCCGGCAAGTCCACCATCGGACGGACCATCCAGCAATTGCAAAACGCCGTCTCTGGCGAGATCTCAATCAACGGCCGCAGTTTTTCGCAGATGTCTGCCTCCGAGCGCTTCCGCATGCGCCAGGAAGTGCAGTACATCTTCCAGGATCCATTCGCCTCGCTCGACCCACGCAAGACAGTCGGCTTCTCGATTGCCGAACCTATAAACACGCATGGATTGATCAATGACAACAAGGCGGTGAAGCGACGTGTGGATGAATTGCTGGAGCGCGTTGGATTAACCTCCGAACACGCCTCTCGCTATCCCCACGAGTTTTCAGGCGGTCAGCGACAACGTGTCTGCATCGCCCGTGCGCTCGCTTCCGATCCAAAGCTAATCATTGCCGATGAAGCTCTCTCGGCCCTCGACGTTTCGATTCAAGCCCAGATCATCAATCTCTTCATGGATCTGCAGTCCGAACGTGGCCTCGCCTATCTCTTCATCAGCCATGACATGGCCGTGGTCGAGAAGATGAGCCACCGCGTGGCCGTCCTCTATCTCGGTCAGATCATGGAGATGGGAAGCCGTCGCCAGGTGTTCGAGACACCGACGCATGACTACACCCGTCGATTGCTCTCTGCCGTGCCGGTCGCCGACCCGACCATAGAGCATCGCATCGCCATGATCGAAGGCGAGATACCCAATCCGGTGCGCCGCGTCGGCGACGAACCACCAATCCTTGTCCATCGGGAAATCAACCCAGGCCACTTCATCGCTCAAAGTGCCTGACCGATCCAACGTTCACACCATCTGAAGAGGAAACAGAAGATGAGAATAATCAAAAGGGGAATATCCGCTGCAATGACGTCGCTGGCCTTGGCCAGCGTTGCATTCGTGGCATCACCCGTTTTTGCCGCCGGCAAAATGACCATTTCCAGCCCGCAGGATCCGGGCAGTTGGGACCCGATCGACACCTTCCTGGTTCAGTGGGCAGCGGTTGCCACCAACATCTTTGACGGTCTGACCTATCGCGGCCCGGATTTGAAGCTGGTCCCAGGCCTCGCTGAATCCTGGGAAGAACTGGATGGGGGCAAGCGCATCCGCTTCAAGCTCCGCCAGAACGTCAAGTTCCACGACGGCGAGCCCTTCAACGCCGCCGCGGTCAAATTCACCTTCGAGCGCCTTCTCGGCGAACAGGGCGCAAAGGGCCCACAGCGTTCCAACTATGTGTCGATCGAAAGCGTCGATATCGTCGACGACTATACCGTCGATATGAAGCTGAAGGCACCCGATCCCGTGTTGCTGACCAAGCTGGCTGGTTACGGCGCCATGATCGTGCCGCCGAAGTACATTCAGGAAAAGGGCGAGGACAACTTCAACCTCAATCCTGTCGGCACCGGTCCGTTCAAATTCGTGTCCTACGCACCGAAAAACAACATCAAGCTGGAAGCGAACCCGGATTACTGGGGCGGCGCTCCGAAGCTGTCGGAACTGGAATACCGCTTCATCGCTGAGCCTGCGACCGCCGTTGCAGAATTGCAGGCAGGCCGCGTCGATCTGGTCATCCCGCCCACCATTCCAATCGGCATGATCCCTGTGATCGAAGGCGACTCCAAACTTGAGATCGTCTCCGTTCCAGGCCCAACCGTTGACGCACTGCGCTTCAACACCCGTGATGGCGTGACGGCCGATCCGAAGGTGCGTAAGGCGATCATCATGGCGGTCGATCGCGGTACCATCGTGAAATCGATCCTTGCCGGGCAGGCCTCGGAAATCGCAAGCTTCCAGAGTGCATTGTCCTTTGGTTACGATCCCGAACTCAAGCCTCTACCCTACGATCCAGAAGGCGCAAAGAAGCTGTTGGCCGAAGCGGGTGTGAAGCCTGGCACGACGCTTCAGATCGACATTCGCGGCAATGACGCGACGATGAATGAAGTGGCGCAGGTCATTTCCAGCTATCTCTCCATGGTCGGCATCACCGCGACCATCAAGCCCTATGAAACCAATGTTCTGCTGAACGACATCATCCCGCAGGGCAAGACCGGCGCCATGTTCCAGCAGAAATGGGGCGGCTGGACCTTCGACTACGACAACACGGCCTATTCCATGTACCACTCCGGCGAAAAGTGGAACCCCTATGACAAGGACGAGAAGCTCGACAAGATGCTGGAATCCCAGCGCCCTCTGACAGACCGTGCCGAGCGGGAAAAGATCCTGAAGGAGATCGGCAGCTACACCGCCGATCGCGCACTTGAACTTCCGCTCTACAACACCAACGCCATCTACGGCATGAACAAGCGGGTCAAGGGTTTCATCGCACCACCGGACAACCGTCTGAAGCTCACCGACGTCACCGTCGAATAAGTCTCTCGACCCTTTGACGCATCGCCTTGCCCGCTTGCGCGGGCAAGGCAGGACATTTCTCAAGGAAAAACACGTGGCCGGTTTTCTCATCAAGCGATTGCTGCAGGCGATTTTCGTCGTCATCGCCATCACCCTTCTCGTCTCCTTCGCGATCCGTCTGACGGGCGACCCCGCGGTCACCATGTTCCAGGGCGGCGGCAGCATGACGGAAGACGACCTGGCACGCATTCGTGCAGCGCTGGGGACCGATCGACCCTTCTTCGTTCAATATTTCAGCTTTCTGAAGGGGCTTGTAACGCTCGATTTTGGGCGCAGCTTCACCGGCAGCACGCCGGTCTCCCGACTGATTGCGGACGCACTCCCAGCCACACTGCTCCTCGCCTTCATCTCCATGGCCGTATCGATCGCGCTTTCCATTCCGCTTGGGATCAAGGCTGCCACGTCGCGCGGCAAGACGGCGGATCAGGTGATCCGCATCTTCTCGCTCATCGGCCTGTCGTTTCCGAATTTCTGGCTCGCGACGATGCTGGTGCTGCTCTTCTCGATCACGCTCGGCTGGTTGCCGCCAAGCGGCATGGGCGGATTTGCGAGCTACATCATGCCAGCCGTCACAATGGGCGTCATCCTGACAGCAACCAATGTTCGTCTGGTGCGCACGGCCATGCTCGACACGTTACGCTCGCAATATGTGATGGTGGCGCGGGCCAAGGGCCTGAGCGAAAACAAGGTGCTCTACAAGCATGCCCTCCGCAACTGCGCCATTCCGCTCATTACTTATTTCGGCCTTCAATTCGGTGGGCTGCTCGGCGGCATCGTCGTCATCGAGCGCGTCTTCAACTGGCCGGGCCTCGGCACGCTCGCCTTCGATGCGGTCAGTGCACGCGACTACCCGGTTCTCCAGGCCGTCATCACTGTCCTGTCGCTGATGATCGTCGGCATCAACCTTCTGGTCGATATTGCCTATGGGCTTGTCGATCCGCGCATCCGCACGGAGTAAGAGACGATGGCTGCCAAAACCTTGCGTGCCTCGCGCTTCAACAGTCTTGAATTCATCCTTGGCGCAACGCTGACGCTGGTGATCTGCCTTGCCGTCGTCTTCTCTGACGTCCTCTTTCCCGGTGGCGCAGACAAGATCGACCTCATGGCGCGACTTGCAAAGCCATTTACAAATGCGGCTCATCCGTTCGGGACCGACCCGCTTGGCCGCGACGTCTTGGCCCGCGTCGTTGCCGGTGGCAAGATTTCACTCCTCGTTGGCTTCACCTCGGTGATCGGCGCGGTGATCTTCGGCGTCGCTGTGGGGCTGGTGGCCGGTTATTACCGCGGCTTCTGGGACATGCTGGTGATGCGCTTTGCCGACATCCAGCTCGCCATGCCCTTCATCCTGCTGGCCATCACTTTCATCGCCATCGTCGGCGGTAGCCTGACGAACACCATCATCCTGCTGATCGTATCGCAGTGGGTGCAGTATGCCCGTCTGGTGCGTGGTTCGGTGCTGACGCTGAGAGAGCGCGAATTCATCCTGTCTGCCCGTGCCATCGGCGTGAAGGACTGGCGCATCATCCTCCAGCACCTGCTACCGAACCTGATCGGTCCCGTCATCGTGCTGATGACACTGAACATCGCCACCAACATCCTGCTCGAGAGCAGCCTGACCTTCCTCGGCCTCGGCGTCGACCCCACGATTCCCAGCTGGGGCGGCATGCTGGCGGATGGGCGTACTTATCTTCAGATCGCATGGTGGGTCAGCGTCTTCCCAGGCCTGGCGATCCTTTTGACCGTTCTCGGTCTCAACCTTCTCGGCGACTGGCTGCGCGACAGCCTGGACCCAACCGGCAGAACCTCGAGGTAAACGCCATGACCCGGCTTTTCAGTCAGACTTTCACTCGAACGCTGGACACCTTGGTCGAGCACGGCATTCCAGGCCAGCAACTGGAAGCCTGGACCTTCGACGATCCTGCAAGCCGGCGGCAGGCGGAAAAGCGATTGCAGGAAAAGGGCGTGGATGCGCGGATCCGAAGCGCTTATAAGCCACTTCTCTTTGCTTTCCTGGAAGAGATCAGCCTGGAGGGTGTCGAGGCGATCGAAGTGCGCTATCCGGTCCATCCCAACGCACCCGCCAACCGCTTCCGGCTGGAGGCCTATCCGCTCGCGGCTCTCGTGGGTGAAGTAAACATCAGCTTCATCGCCCGTGACGACGGTGACTTTCATTATAATCTCTCGCTGAAGCGCGGCGAGCGGATCGAAAGCGTGACTGTCCTCGCGCCGAACCGCGTGCATACCGACATCGTTGGCGAAATCAATGTGTCGCCCACAGGCTGGTTGAAGCTTGGCGGGCAGCCGGATGAGCGACTGGAAACGGATTACGAGAAGCTCTTCGAGGCGGGTATCAAAGCCGTAGCCAATCATCCCTGGGGTGACCATGAACCCTATTTCGAAGAACTCAACATCCGCGTTGCTCACCCCGCGCAGGATATCTCGTTGCCGGTCGGCGATGAGGTCGTGAGCCTCCGCGAAGCGCTCCATGAAGATTTCTATTTCTCCCTTCTCGAATTTTTCCAGAAAAAATCAGGCCGGCCCTTGGGGGATCGGGGGCTGAGACCGGGCCAGATCGTGCCGGAGATCGTCAAGAGCGACGGCGAAATTTCGGTCGTCATCGAGACGCGAGCGCTCACGACAGGTTTCTCCGACGGGAATGAGCAGCCGATCGACACCGCCCGAGAACCAATCGCGGAAAGCCAGGTCAAAAAGCTTCTTACAGACATCGGCGGCGAGGCCTTCGAAGCACAGTCCCGTTCAGGGCGCGTCCTTTCCGCTCGCTATAACGCGGGCGACGATGCCGCCGTGATGATCAGCGGCGGGCAACATCCGAACGAAACGACGGGCATTGTCGGCGCTCTTCGCGCAGCCCGTAAGCTCGCTCAGAGGAAGCAAGCCCACTTTACGATATCGCCGCTAGAGAACCCCGACGGCTATGCCGTGCACCAGCGACTTCGCCTCGACAATCCTCGCCATATGCACCACGCGGCCCGCTACACGGCGCTTGGCGATGATCTCGAATATCGCACCTCGGAGAACGCCGACAAGAACCTGTTCGAAAAGGAAATCCGATTCAAGGCCGAGCAAAAGAGCAAGGCGAGGCTGCATGTGAACCTGCATGGCTATCCATCACACGAATGGACAAGGCCGCTTTCCGGATATGTGCCGCGCAACTTCGCCATGTGGACGTTGCCGAAGGGCTTCTTTCTTATCATCCGCCATCACCCGGATTGGGAACTTCAAGCAGAAGCGTTGCTGGACAAGGTCACACGGCATCTCGGCGCGATCCCCGGGCTTCTCGATTACAACAACCGCCAGATCGCTCTCTATGAAATCCACGCGGGCGAGACAGGTTTTCGGATCATCAATGGCTTCCCCTGCCTCTCATCCGTCGATGATCGGCATACGGTTCCCATGACCCTGATCACCGAGTATCCTGACGAAACGATCTATGGCGACGATTTCATCACCGGTCACACCGCACAGATGGAGACGGTTCTCTCGGCCTACGACGCTTGGCAAGAGATTATGCGTGAGGCCGCGTCTGCCTGACCCACGCGTGCGCGCCTTCCTCAAAGCGCGCCACTGAAAGCATCGATGAGAGTCTGACGGAGGTCGCTCATTGGTTGCTCCGGCGTCGTATTGGCGGGCATCATCCCGCCAACAAATCCCTTGGCCTCAAAGTGGCCGACGAGATCAGCATCGTCGCTGACGATATGCACGGGCACGGCGCGGGACGCGCCCTGCCCCGTAATGATGGACGCGGGCTGATGATCGCCGAGGATGACGTAGACCACGCCGCGATGATGCCTTTCCATGAAATCCCCAAGCGTCGCCAACGAATAATCGATCGTCTGTATGTATTGGCGACGCACCCGCTCGGGGTCAGCCCAGACGACGGAGGGCGGGTCGCCACTGACAGCCTGATCGTTGAAGGCAGAGCCATCGCCGACCTTGTCCCAATCGATGAGCTTCGGCACGGGCGTCCAGGGCGCGTGGCTGGAAATGAGTGCAATCTCCGCCATCACATTCTGCCCCCGCTCGCGCGCAGGTTCGAGCGCCAAACGATCGAAAGCGGACATGGTGTACTGATCCGGCATCGTCACCCAGTTGAAGGGCTTACCACGATATTGAAGGCCGGATGCCGACAGGATCTGGTCATAGCCAAAATAATCCGCTTCCGGCCACGCCATGGTGATGGCTGGCATGACAGCTACACTGTGCCATCCGGCCTGAGCAAGCAGCCGGTTCAAGCTCGGTTGGCGGCTGATCATCAGGCGATCGTAGCGTGCCTGACTGTCGACCCACAACCCGGAAAGCAAGGTGCCGTGGGCAAGCCAGCTCAGGCCACCAACCGTTGGAGACGTAACCCAGCCACTGGCTGCGTGTAAGCCTGCCGCTCCGATCTCACTATTGATGGCGCTGAGCCGCGGCACTGTAACGTCGGCGTATCGGGGATCTTCGATTGCAGACCGTCCATAGGACTCAACGAAGATCAGAACGACGTCCTTGCCTTTGACCCTCTGAAAAAGATCACGCCCATCTATGGGACCAAGCCCCGTGACCAACTCCTTTTCGAAAGCTCGCATGTCCTCTGCGGAGCGGATGACCAAACTCAGCCTATTCGACAAATAGCCGGGCGTGCGAAAATCCACCCAAGGCAAGCCCACGCACATCAGCCCTGCCCCAAGGACAAAGATTGCCGCGAAAAGCGCTGTCAGAATCCGCCGCGTCGACCCAACAGCCTTCCCCATCCACGTCAGTGACCTCAGGAAGACGCTTGCCACAAGGACAAAGATCAGAACTCCTCCGACCAAGGCAGCGAGCGCTGCCGGTGTGCCGATCGTACCGGAAATCAGGTTCCAGCCATCCTTTAGCATCTTGATATCGAGATAGGGGTTGAACGGGCGCTGGAAGGCAGACTGCACGCCAATATCCGCGAGCTTCAGGAAAAGCACGAGGAAGACGACAAAGCCGCACACAAAAATCACGATGCGCCTTAGCCAACCCTTCGTCAAAAGTGTGAGAAGGCCGATGAGAGACCACTCCAACGGGAGTCTCTCGAAGGCTCCCATCCCGAGTGCATCGGGATGATCAGGCAGGTTGAAAGCGAGCAGTGCAGCAGACGAGAAAAGCAATGCACCAATCACGGCTTTCAAGTTAATGTGTTTGCGGCTGGACCCGATTTTCCCGTTCACTTCAATCCACTCTCGAGGCAGTGCGTATCAATGAGCTGGAAAAGCAGCCGAATGCAAAGGTCTTCCCGCTTGAACAAACTGCGAATTGTCGTCTCTTTTATCACGCTTGCATTTCTGATTGCGATCATTCTTCGAACAGATGTGAGCGCGCTCGGACAATCGCTCTCCCGAACCTCTTGGGTTGTTGTCGCAATCTGTCTTGCGCTGGTCCAGGTGCAAGTCGTCCTCTCTGCGCTTCGCTGGCGTTTCACCTCCCGTCGTCTCGGCCAGGACATCGCTCCTCTTAAAGCAATACGCGAATATTATGTCGCAAGCTTCCTGAACCAGACCCTTCCGGGCGGCGTGGGTGGAGATGCGATCAGGGCGTGGCGAATGCGAGGTAACGAACCCGGCGGCTGGCGCCAGCCTGCCAAGGCGGTGATCTTCGAGAGACTGTCCGGGCAGATTGCCTTTTTCATTCTTGCGATCGTCGGGATCATCGTCTGGCCGTTGGTGACGACGACGGATTTCGGACAACAGCTGCGGCACTATCTCCTGTTTGCTGGCGCGCTCCTTTTGGTCGCAGCGTTCGCTCTTTCTCAGGCGAAGCCCAAATGGGCGGCAGAGAGCGCATTGCGTGAAGGCCTCGCCGAGGTGTTTGTGCGACGAGGAGCATGGGTCGTTCAGTCCACCACAAGCATGAGCGTGCTGATGACCTATGTGATCATATTCTTCATCGCCGCTGCCGCGACAGGCTCGCACCTGCCCTTGGTCGCCTGTTTGACGATCATCCCTTTCTGTCTCGTGGCAATGCTCATTCCAACAGGCTTTGGCGGCTGGGGCACACGTGAGGCCGCGGCAATGGCGCTCTGGCCGTTGTTGGGAGCGGCACCGGTCGATGGACTGGCGGCGAGCATCACTTACGGGTGGCTGTCTCTCCTGGGCACCGCGCCCGGCGCGATCTTCCTTGCCGCCAGCGCCTTGAAGAGACGACCGAGCCACGCCTGAGCGCTGCCTCACCGACGATCAATCCGCGCATAGACGTCGCCCGATTTGGCATCGGCCGGCATAGCAGCGAGTTCCGTCAGCATCTGGCTTCCCGTTTTCCACCCTTGCGAAACGAAGCGATGGGTTTCGCCTTCGACGCGATTGAAGCGATAGTCGCCGATCGAGACAAGCTTCGCGATCGCTTCATGGGCAACAGACAGCATGGCCGGGATATACTCGAATGCGATGAGGTCAATCGGCTGGCTCAAGCCTGAGAGGACCGCTGCTTCAGCGCCCTCCACATCGATCTTGACGAAGGCCGGCACCCCGTATTTTTCGATGAGATCATCCAGGCGCAGCATAGGGACAGTGACCTTCTTGTCCCATTCGACGTGAGAGAATCCGGCATTCTGCTTGACCGCTTCAACAAAGCTGGACGAAACGCTGGTAACCGTTGGGTGGCGGCTGGAGATCAGCAGGTCCACACTTCCCTGAGATGCACCGACAGCGACCCTTTCGAACCCCTCAAGCTCTTTGCCAAGATGCTTTTCGATGAAATCTGCGAAGAGCGGCTGAGGCTCGATTGCAACGACCCTCGCTCCGATCTCAATCAGTGTTCGGCTGCGGCTTCCCACATGAGCGCCGATGTCGAAGACGAGTTGTCCAGGGGAGACAAGGGAACGGTAGAAGCGCTTCAAGCCGAAGCGTCTCCACGGCTGACCGTAATAAACGATGAGAGAGCGAATGAGACCGAGCGATGACGACAGCCTCCCCGCCACCGTCATGCGCCCACCCGCTTGCGCACGAGATACACAATGTCTGCAGCAAATGAGTAGACAAGCATCAAAAGCGCGGCCGCAGCCAGATAGTCTGAAACTGGAGCCACGACAGCAGGCACGAGGATGAGGCACAGCGTCGACACCTGCACGACGCAGACGAACTTGCGTCTCATGGACGGCGGTAGATCGGCCGCGAGGGCCGGAAGAAGCCAGCCAGCCGCCACAAAGACATAACGCATCAGCCCGATCAGCAGCACCCAGGCGCCAGCCTTGTCCAGAAGAGCGGCTGCGACCGAAAGGATCAGGATCAGGAAGGCATCGACTTCCATATCGAAGCGCGCACCAAGCTCAGATTCTTGGTGATACCGCCGTGCGAGATACCCATCGATCCCGTCAAGCATCAACGCCACCACAACGACGCCGACGAGAATCCATAAGACCGTGTCGGCTTGCTGCAGGCTTTCGAAACACAGCACCGTTGCCGCCGTCAAACTCACGAGCGACGCCCGAAAGGCCGTCACCATATTGGCGTAGCCGAATTGCCGATACGGGTATTGCGGAAGCATATAGAGCACAAAGGCAAAGATGGCCGAAAGGGAAAGCGTTGCCGCAACGACAAAATCCCAACCCAACGACATTTCCACGCGCACCAAGACGGCGACGGCAATGGTGCCGAACAATAGGCAGGCGAGATTTACCAGCGTATTTTGCAGGAGAGGCCTTCGGTCTTTCAATGTCGCCAGCGACTCGCCATGGATCAGTGCCATTTGTCTCCTCCCGGGATCCTTAGGCTTACTCGGCTGCGACCAGCGTTTCAAGGTCCATCAGATGCCCGGCCCGGACGGTCTTGGTGCGAAGGTAGTTCTGGTTCTCGGCGGTCACGGTGCCCGTGACGGGCGCGCGCGCTTCCACCTCGATACCCCCGGCACGAAGACCTTTGATCTTGGTTGGATTGTTCGTATAGACGGCCACTTTCGTAATGTTCATATGGCCAAGCATGGCGACAGCGGCCTCATAGCGGCGGTGGTCCTCGGAGAGGCCAAGCTCGGCATCGGCATCGATCGTATCGAGGCCGAGATGCTGGTAACCATAGGCACGCATCTTCGCGCCGATACCGGTGCCGCGCCCCTCCTGGTCGAGGTAGAGCAGCACGCCACCTCCAGCCTGCTTCAACAGCGCCAGACCGTTGCGCAACTGATCGCCACAGTCGCATTTCAGCGAGTTGCAAAGGTCACCCGTGATGCAGGACGAATGAATGCGGATCGGCACGGTCCGCGACACGTCGGGATTGCCGACGACAATCGCAACCTGATCTTTTTGCGCAAGCCCGCCTCGGAACACCACGAACTCTGAATCGCCAAGATCCTTAAGCGGGACGCGGGTTCGCACCACCTTTTCGAAACGCTGGAGCGCCATTTTCGTATTCAGCAGGCGGGACGCAGAAAGCTCGCAGCATCCGGCAAAACGTTCCCGTGACGAAGAAACATCGGCCATGACCATGGCAGGTAGGAGCAGCGCCACGCGCGCCAGCTCTGCCGTCTGCGATGCCAGTTCGTCGGCCTTGGTCCATTTTTGCGGACGCTCTGCGCCCAGACCGTAGGATAGCCGCGAAGCGTCTTCGAAGCTGATACCTGAAAGGGGCGTCAGCACGTCTCCATGACCGAGAATGCCCAGACGTGTTGCACGTGGCGCGGTCAAGAGCAGAGAATGGCTGTTCGCAGTTGCCATTGCGAACTGGTCGTAAACCGAAGGTGCAACGGCATCCAGCGCGAGAACTGCCAGGCGTCGCTCGTTCGAGGAGAAGAGGATGGGGCGACCGTAGCGAAGTTCCGAAACGGCGCGCTCGACTTCAATCTCAGGGGTGGAAAACTCAAAGGCAGCGTGGGCGGCAGACGACATGTGACATACTCTCCCTAGACGTTTTTGCTCTCTACGGAGAAGATCATGGTTGGATTTCTCGCAGACACGGAATTTATTTTGGTAATCCGCACGGAACAAAACGCGCGTCTTGGCAATACGCTCCATTGAAATCGCATTTATCAGGATCACCCTTTTGGCACCAGCGTCGGCCGAACCTCCGAATAGCAGAAACATGATTTGCCGGGCGCTGTGGATCGAGACGGCAAACCGTTGCGCCTTAAGGCAAGAGAACCTCGAGACGGTTCAGGCAGACCAAGTTCTGGTTCGCACGCTCTTTAGCGGGATCAGCCGTGGCACCGAGTCTCTCGTGCTGGCGGGCAAAGTGCCGCTGAGCGAGTTCGAAAGAATGCGCGGTCCCCACATGGAAGGCAATTTCTCCTTTCCCGTGAAGTACGGCTATTCCACAGTCGGGAAGATTGAAGATGGCCCCAATGATTTGATCGGCAGGACGGCGTTCTGCCTTCATCCGCACCAGGATCGTTTTGTCACCACCCGCGACATGGTCGCGTTACTGCCAGAAGATCTCCCACCGGAGCGTGGCGTTCTCGCGGCAAATATGGAAACGGCACTCAACATCGTTTGGGATGCCATGATCCAGCCGGGCGACCGCGTCGCTGTTTTCGGCGCTGGCGTCGTCGGCACGTTGATCGCCAGTCTTTCCAGCCGGATTGCAGGCACAGAGACGGTCTTGGTCGACACCAACATTGATCGTCGCGCGCATGTGGAGGCCATGGGTATCTCCTTTGCAGAGGCGGGTACGCTCAATGGCGAGTTTGACGTGTTGATCAACGCCTCGGCGGCGGGCGCCGCACTTTCCGAGGCCATCGAACACGCTGGCACCGAAGCGCGCATCATCGAGGCAAGCTGGTATGGCGACAAGAACGTATCCATTCCGCTCGGCGGCGCCTTCCATTCCAAGCGCCTGCAACTCCTAAGTTCGCAGGTCGGTGCCGTTCCTGCCTCGCGGCGAGCGCGCTGGAGCTTCGGCCGACGTATGGCGAAAGCCTTGGAACTGTTGGAGGACGAGAGCCTCGATCACCTGATTTCCGGCGAGACGGCCTTTGCTGATCTGGCCGACGATTACCCCCGTATCCTTTCATCGCAGACGACGCTCTGCCACCGCATCCGCTACTAACGAAAGAGAGACTATGTTCGCAGTCGAAGTCAGAGACCACATCATGATCGCCCACAGCCTGCCGCGTCCCGTCTTCGGACCGGCACAAGGCATGCATGGCGCCACCTTCGTTGTCGATGCTGCATTTTTCACGAAGGACGTGGACGAAGACGGTCTTGCGGTTGATATCGGCGCAGCGACGAGTGTTCTCTCCGAAACGCTGAAGCCGTTGAATTATCAGAACCTCGACGAGCTCGATGTCTTCAAGGGCAAGGTCAGCACCACCGAAGTCATTGCGAAGCATATTTTTGATCAACTCGCTGAGGCCGTTGCCGCCAAGCGGCTTGGCCCCGGAAGCCACCGGATTTGCCGCATCCGGGTGCTGCTGCATGAATCACACGCCGCGCGCGGCTGGTACGAGGCCGACCTTTGAGACAACGGCTGGCCTTCGCCTACCCCGGTAATCTTGAACTGAAGACCGGAGGCTATGGCTACGATCGTGAAATGATCGCGGGTCTGAGGCGGCTTGGATGGGATATCGACCTTATCGCTCTTGGGGAGGGTTTTCCCTCCCCTTCTTCCCAGGCATTGGAAGAGGCTGAGCGACGTCTCTCTGCGCTGCCTGACGGCACGCTGGTGATGATCGACGGGCTTGCCTTCGGCGTCATGGACGAGTGGGCAAAGCGTGAAGAACAGCGCCTGAAGATCGTGGCGCTTGTCCATCACCCTCTGGCGCTTGAAACCGGCGTAAGCGAGGCCGATCAATCCCGCTTGCGGCGCAGCGAAAGACAGGCTCTTGCAACGACGCAGCATGTTTTCGTCACGTCACCAATGACGGCACGCGAGCTGATCGAGAACTTTGCTGTTCCGACCGCCAAGGTGAGTGTGGCTGTGCCCGGCACGGTGAGGCAACCGAAAAGCCATAAGGCACAAAACGACGTCCCTCAGATCCTCTCCGTCGGCTCCCTCACGCGACGAAAAGGCCATGACGTCCTGATCGCCTCGCTTGCGATGATCGTCGATCTGCCGTGGAAGACCACGATCATCGGGAGCCCACATCTCGACCCTTCTGTCGCTGCCGCTTTGGCGGAGCAGATCAGCGCTCTTGACCTGAACGACCGCATCACGCTGGCAGGTGAATGCGAGGATCTTTCGGCGGCCTATGCGAGTGCGGACATCTTCGCGCTTGCCAGCCGCTATGAAGGCTACGGCATGGTGTTTGCGGAAGCACTCTCTTACGGCCTGCCGATCGTTGCGTGCCATACGGGCGCCGTGCCGGAAGTCGTGCCAAGCGATGCCGGTTATCTTATTCCGGTGGACAATGTGAAGGCTTTGGCCTCTGCGTTGAGACGCCTCTTGATCGATCCCGAGGATCGAGCACGCCGGGCCGAGGCTGCAGCATCCGCGGGTGAAGGGCTCCCGAGCTGGACCGATACGTCCACCATCCTTTCCAACAGATTGAAAGCATTGATATGAGCGGCTTTGACAAGGAATGGCTTCGCCTTCGTGAACCGGCGGATCGCGAGGCACGATCGTCCTCTCTTGTTGAGACGGTGAAAGAATACATCCAATCCCACTCTCAGCATGTCGTCATGGATATTGGTTGCGGCACCGGATCGACCTTTCGCACCCTCTCGCCACGTCTTCCCGACGTCGAATGGAAGCTTCTGGATTATGAGACCAGTTTGCTTGACGAGGCAAAACGCCAGATTGGGCCGCGGGACGACGTTTCGTTTCATTGCGCGGACCTGAACACGCTGGACGAGAGTTTGCTCGATAGTGTCGCGGTCGTCACCGCATCCGCCTTGTTCGACCTCTGTTCGGCGGACTTCTGCCGACGATTTGTCGAGCGATTGGCGCGCAAAAAGATCGGGCTTTATGCGGCGCTCAACTATGACGGCGTCATGGAATGGTCGATCAAGCATCCTCTTGATTGTGCCGTCGTTGCCAGCTTCAACCAGCATCAACGCACGGATAAGGGCTTCGGACCGGCTCTTGGACCTGACGCTTCCGGCTATCTGTCGAGCGTGTGCGAGGATGCAGGATTTTCCGTCAAGACGGCCTCCAGCCCATGGGCGCTCGGGCCTGATTCCGAGGCGCTTCAGAGCGAGTTTCTTGCGGGCCTCGCCGCCCCTATCCAAGAAATCGGAAATATCGACACGGCAGAGTTCAAGAGTTGGCTTGAGTTTCGCTTTTCACGCGTTGGCGTAGATGGAAGCCGGTGCATCGTCGGCCACACGGATTTCCTGGCCCTTCCGAACGTTTAAATCCGACTGCGGCTTCAGGCAGCAGTCGAAAAGCACGTCGCTCCCGAGACCATAGATATCGGCCTGGGGACGATGCGCGTTGCAAAGCTGTGCGATCGGCGGAAGCGAAATGCCGCACGGACCTGAACCAATAATAAGAGGCGCGATTGCAACATGCAGTCGGTCGACCAGTCCCGCATCGATAAAACGAGAGATCGTGCGCGCGCCGCCTTCGACGAGAATGCGTTTCAATCCGCGCTCTGCGAGACAATCGAGAATATCCCGCGGGTCAAGACCTCCAGCGCCGCGCTGAAGTTTTATCACTTCGGCGCGATACGACGTCGCAGGCGCGTCATGTCCTTGAATGACGATCACCGGAGCGCCGTCATCATTGAACAGCCCCTCGTGTCCAGTCAGTTCGCCTTTGCAATCGATGATGACACGTGTGGGGCTCGGTCCCTTGACTTCGCGAACCGAAAGGCGCGGATTGTCGTTCTGAACCGTGCCGACACCGACAATGACCGCATCCACAAGGGCACGACACCGGTGGAGATGCGCCAGACCATCAGGTCCGGATATGTCCCGGGCATCGCCTGTTGGCGTTGCGACCCGACCGTCAAGCGACTGACCGACCTGCGCGATGACGAAACCGTCCCTGGCTGCCGCAATAGGACCATAGAGCATGAGCGCTGGGTCGGCTTCCTTTCGGCGCAGTGCATCCTTCCCGTCACGAATGGAAAGCAGCTTTGTCCAGAGCCTGTCGGTCATGTGAAGGTTGCGCATCGACGTCCCTTTAAAGAATGCGGTAAAGCGTGGCGTCCCGGCGGATCAGATGGTGGAAGATCACAGCCAGCATGTGTAACGCGAACAGCGCTAAAATGATCCACGCGCTCCATTCATGGATCGCCGAAAATACCGGTGCGATCTCAGGAGATTTTCCGATCGGGCTCCAGACGGGCACCAGTCCGAACCATTGCAGGGGAAAGCCATACGCATTCGTGGCAAGGAAACCAGACACCGGCATGATGATGAGGAAAAGGTAGAGCAGACCATGGACCGCGTGGGCGGCGATCCGCTCCAGCGCTGGTCCCTCTATCGGTGGCGCCGGTTGATACAGTCTCGCCCCGACCCTCAGCAACATGACCCAAAGCAGCAGAAATCCAAGACTTTCGTGGACGAGGTAAAAGTCGAGCTTCACCTCATCCTTGACGAAGCCGATCATCAGACCCAGCGGCCATGTCAGGAAAACGAGGATGGCAACGACCCAGTGAAGCCCCCTCGAAGCGGCACTGTATCTTGGAACATCCGGCAGCGATTGATTACTCATCCATAAGACTCCTCGGGATCGAGCATCATCATGCCACAACGGACGGAGCGAGTGATAGTTCTCAGTATTGATAGAACTCGATGTGGTACCCTTGCAATGCGATGCGGCAACGAGTGTCGCAGTGTGACCCGGTCTCCGGTCTCGCTGCGACCGTGTTCGTCGTAGCGATCAGGCCAGCACGAGATGTCCCGGCGAAACCTCACGATACTCTCGCTTCGGTGCGACATAGCCGACATTTCGGACAGGACTTTTCAGCTCTTCGATGCCGGCATTGCGCCGAATGCCGCGACGGGCTGGGTCTGGCACAGGCACTGCCGCCATCAGCTTCTTCGTATAGTCGTGCTGTGGATTAGCGAAGATTTCCGTGCGCGGTCCGATCTCGACGATCTCTCCGAGATACATGACCGCCACCCGGTGGCTGACGCGCTCCACGACCGCCATATCATGGCTAATGAAAAGGAAGGCGATCTTGAACTGCTCCTGCAAATCCATCAGCAGATTGCAGACCTGCGCCTTGATGGACACGTCAAGCGCTGAGACACTTTCATCTGCAACGATAACCTTCGGATTGAGCGCCAAAGCGCGGGCAATGGCGACGCGTTGACGCTGACCGCCGGAAAATTCATGCGGGTATCGATCCATCATGGTGGATGACAACCCGACCCGTTCCAGAAGATCCGCCGCTTTGCGGCGCGCATCCGAAGGTGACGCGATGCGGTGCTTGATCATCGGCTCGGCTACGGCAGAGCCAACGGTCATGCGCGGATTGAGACTCGAGAACGGGTCCTGGAAGATCATCTGCACGCTTCGACGTAGCGAACGCAGGCCCGTCGGGTCGAGCCTCAACACATCATAACCGTCTAGCGAAACTTGACCGGACTCTGGTTCCACGAGCCTCGTGATGGAGCGGCCCGTCGTGGACTTACCGCAGCCAGACTCGCCCACCAGCGAAAGCGTCTCACCTTGAAATAGATCGAAGCTGATATTCTCGACCGCATGCACCGCGCCCGTGACCCGGCCAAAGAGACCGGAGCGGATGGAAAATCGCGTGACGAGGTTCTTGACCGAAAGAACAGGCGTAAGCCCGCCTTCAACAGTGTCTGCGACCTCGACGCTCTCGCCCACCTCTCCCGTTTGCATATCGACCTTGGGGAAGCGCAACGGTCGTCGATGCCCATCCATGGAGCCAAGTTTCGGTACCGCCGCGAGAAGCGCGCGGGTATAAGGGTGTTTTCCGCGGTGAAAGATATCCGCAGTGTCGCCGGTCTCGACCTGGTCACCACGAAACATCACGATGGTGCGGTCGGCAATTTCGGCGACGACGCCCATATCATGGGTGATAAAGAGGACCGCCATGCCCTCCTCTTCCTGCAAGGTCTTGATCAGGTCGAGAATTTGTCCCTGGATCGTCACGTCGAGCGCGGTCGTTGGCTCATCGGCAATCAGAAGCTTCGGTTTTGAGGCCAGCGCCATAGCAATCATGACGCGCTGGCGCATGCCGCCGGAAAACTGATGCGGATACTCGTCGAAACGACCCGCCGCATTGGGGATGCGGACCTTTTCCAGCAGCCGTATTGTTTCGTCCCTGGCTTGGGCCTTGGTCATTCCCTTATGCCGGATCAGCACCTCGGAGATCTGTCGACCGATGGTGAAGACCGGATTAAGCGATGTCATCGGCTCCTGAAAGATCATCGCGACATCATTGCCGCGCACATGGCGCATCTCATGCTCGGAGAGCGAGAGGATGGCCTTGCCGTTCAGTTCCACCTCGCCTTCGATCCGGCTGACCAGGGGATCGAGAAGCCGCATCAGCGATAGCGAGGTAACGCTTTTGCCCGAACCACTTTCACCTACAATCGCGACCGTCTCCCCGGCTTTCACCTCGAAGGAAAGTCCGCGGACCACCGTCTTCCATTCGTCATCGACCTTGAAGGAGGTCGTCAGGTTTTTGACACGCAGAACTGCTTCATTGGAAGTCTGCCCGTTGATGGTCATGGCTCATCTCCCCACAGCATAGGCCTGCATCAGGCGTGGTGTCGCAGCAGCACGCAGCAGTCCATCATGATCGCGCCGAGCAGCCGTGAGGCGGCCGACCGTCCACGGCTCGGCGGGCGTCACGTCATGGCCGCGGCTGCGCAATTCGCGCAGGGTATCTTCACCGACGCTCGTCTCGATCATCACGTTACCGGGCTGGCGCGTTCGCGGATAGAAGGACCCCGGGAAGTGCGATGTATGGAAGAGTGGCAGATCGATCGCTTCCTGCAAGTTCAGTCCAAAGTGGGCATAGCGGAGGAAGAAGGAAAGCTGCCACTGGTCCTGCTGGTCGCCGCCCGGTGTCCCGAAGGCGAGTGTCGGGCGACCCTCAAAAAGGGCGAGTGACGGTGTCAGTGTCGTGCGGGGGCGCTTACCCGGCGCAAGAGAGGTCGGAAGACCCGGCTTCAGCCAGAACATCTGCGCGCGGGAGTTCAGGCAGAAGCCGAGACCGGGAACGATGGGTGAGCTTTGCAGCCAGCCACCGGACGGCGTGACCGAGACCATGTTTCCTTCCCGATCGATGACATCGATATGGACTGTGTCGCCGCGCTTTTCTGTCAGATGCGACATGGTCGGCTCGTAGACCGCACCAATCCCTTGCATGGAGTTCAACATGGAGAGCGTCAGATCGCGCTGGTTCTCAAAGCCAGGCACCAGTCCCGGCCGCAGGTCCATCGATGCCTTGTCGGAAATCAGCGCGCGACGCTCGTCATTGTAGCTGTCGGACAGCAGAGTCTGCACGGGCACCTGCGCGAAGTCCGGGTCTCCGTAGTAGACTTCGCGGTCGGCATAGGCGAGCTTCATCGCCTCGACGACGGTGTGGACGAAATCGGGACCAGCCGGGTCCATCTTGCCGATATCGAGGCCCTTCAACAGCGCAAGCGATTGAAGCAGGACTGGGCCCTGCCCCCACGGCCCTGTCTTGGCAATCGTCCAGCCGTGATAATCATAGGTGGTCGGCGCATCGATGGTGGCCTGGTAGCCCGCCATATCATCCGCCGTCAGCACCCCCTTGTGTCTCGAACCGCTGGCATCCATCACCTCGGCTTTGGCCAGATAGTCGGCGATCTTTTCAGCGACGAAGCCTCGGTAGAAGGCGTCGCGTGCCGCTTCGATGCCGGCTTCGCGACCGGGCTTTGCCTCCGACTCCTTTACAATCCGCTTCCAAGTCTCCGCAAGCACCGGGTTCTTGAAGTTCGACAGTGGTTGCGGCACTGCACCGCCCGGCACCCATGTCTCGTAGGACGTCGGCCATTCCGTCTCGAAGAAATGCGCCAGACCTGCAATCGAGGCCGAAACGCGAGCCAGCAGCGGATGGCCGTTTTCGAGATAGTGGATAGCGGGCTCCAGCACCTCACGCACACTCATCGTGCCATAATCGCGCAGCATCAGCATCCAGCCGTCAAAGGCGCCGGGAATAACGGTCGCCAGCAACCCGTCGCCGGGGATGATGTCGATGCCCTCGCCTTTGTAGTGCTCGATGGTTGCGCCAGCAGGGGCCGGACCCTGCGCGCAGATTACCTCGACCTTATCCTTCTTCTTTGAATAGATCACGGCGGGCATGTCGCCGCCTGGACCATTCAGATGCGGCTCGAGCACCTGGAGCACGAAGCCCGTTGCAACGGCAGCGTCGAAAGCGTTTCCGCCCTTTTCGAGAATGCTCATGCCGACCGAGGATGCAATCCAGTGCGTCGAGGTCACGACACCGAATGTACCGAGGATTTCAGGGCGAGTTGTGAATGCAGTCATAGGTTCAGTCCTTCGGGATTATCAGTGTTCGCGCGGATCGAGCGCATCTCGCAGGCCATCGCCCAGGAGATTGAAACCGATCACCACGAGGAAGATGGCTGCACCCGGCCAGATGGCCATCCAGGGTGCCTGGGAGAGATAGTTCTTCGCCACATTGAGCATGGAGCCCCAGCTCGCCGCCGGCGCCTGCTGCCCAAGGCCAAGGAAGGAGAGGCTTGCCTCGGCAATGATTGCGGTTGCTACCGTCAGTGTCGCCTGAACGATGATGGGCGGCACGATGTTGGGAAGGATGTAGCGGAGCATGATATCGTGATGACCGAGCCCGATCGAGCGCGCTCCTTCGATATAGTCCTCGGTCTTGACCGCAAGTACCTGTGCGCGTGTCAGCCGGATGAAGATCGGCATGGCGGAAAGGCCGATCGCAATCATCGCATTGGTCAGGCTCGGGCCAAGAAAGGCGGCCAGCGCGATTGCCATGATCAGGAACGGCATCGCCAGGAAGGCTTCGGTGATACGCGAGATGACTTGGTCCAGCCAGCCGCCGAAATAGCCGGAGACAAGGCCGAGCGGCACACCCGTGATGACCGCTATGAACACGGAGATGACGCCCGCCATCAGCGAGGCCTGCGCACCCCAGATCATGCGTGAGAGGATGTCGCGGCCGATATCATCCGTGCCGAGCCAATGCGCCGCAGACGGTGCCTTGCGAATGGCGCTCCAGCTTGTGGCATAAGGATCGGCGATCGGCAGAACGGGTGCGAGCAGAGCGACGACTGCAAAGAACACGATGATGATCAGACCGGCGATGGCGCTCTTGTTGCGCTTCATCTTTTTCCATGCGCGATTTTGCGAGCGCTTGGCGACCGGGGCGGCTATCTGAACGGTCGCGCTCATATTGCAGCCCTCATGCGCGGATTGAGGAGAACCGTGACGACATCCGCCAGCAGGTTCATCAGGATGAAGCCGATTGCTGTGCACAGCACCACACCCTGAACGACAGCATAATCACGCGTGAAGACCGCATCGACGATAAGCTTGCCGAAGCCGGGAATGGTGAAGATCTGCTCGGTCAGAACCGCACCGGCGAGCAACTCTCCGAACAGCAGCGCCGACAAGGTGATGATGGGCAAAAGAGCGTTTCTGAAGGAGTGGCTGAGCACCACCTGCCAGTTGGACAATCCCTTGGCTCTGGCGGTACGGATATAGTCGGACTTCATAACCGAGAGCATGGCAGATCGCGTGTGACGCATCAGCGTCGCGGCCAGCGCGTTGCCGAGAACGAAGGACGGCATGATCATCGTCTGGATCGAGCGGACAGGATCAACGAAAATCGACTCGTATCCCGATGCCGGAAGCCAACCGAGATGGACCGACACCAGCAGGATCAGCATGATACCGAGCCAGAAATTCGGGATCGAAAGACCGGACAGCGCGACGATGTTCGAGAGATAATCGATCCATGTATTCTGTTTGACGGCAGCAAGAATGCCGATCGGCACACCGATGATCAGCGCGAAGAACATCGACATCAGGGCAAGTTGGATGGTGACCGGCAGCTTCTGGCCGATCAGTTCAAGAACTGGCTGGTTGGTCCTGAGCGAAATGCCGAAATCACCCTGAAGCACCGAGCCCAGCCAGTAGAAATACTGGTAAACGACCGGGTCGTTCAATCGATACCGCTCGCGTAGCAATTCGATAACGGCAGGATCGCGCTCCTCCCCCGCCATGGCGAGAATGGGATCGCCCGGCAGGAGCTTTTGCAGCGAGAAAACGAAAATGGAAATGATAAGCAGCGTCGGTATGGCAACCAAGAGCCGCTTGCCGATATAGATGTGCATTGCATCGATCCTTGAAACACCGGGTGTGCCAGAGATTGGCACAGGCGCCGTTGCCAGCGCCTGCGACGGAACATCAAGGGCTTATGAGCCTTTCTTCACACCGGTCAGGCGGATCATGCCATCGGACGAAGGGGTGAAGCCGGTTACGGCTTTGGACGTCGCGTAGAGATAGGCTTGATGACCGAGATAGATCAGCGGCAGATCCTCATCGAGAATCTTGGTCGCAGCATCATACTTCTCTTTGCGAACGGCATTGTCAGTCGAGGCACGCGCCTCGTCGAGTAGCTTGTCCACTTCCGGGTTGCAATATTTGGTGTCGTTGATGCCGCCCTTGCAGGTAACGAACTGGTGGATATTGCCATCGGGATCGGAACGACCGGACCAGTCGGAGCGTGACAGAACGTAATTACCCGCCGTCTGCTCCGAAAGCAGCGTCGCGAACTCGGTGGCCTTCAGCTTCACATCGAAGCCAGCCTCCGCCACCATGGCCTGAATGACCTGCATCATCTGCGTCTGGGTCGTATTGTTGGCATGCTGCAATTCGATTTCGTAGCGGTCGAAGCCAGCTTCCTTCATCAGCGCCTTGGCTTTTTCCACGTCGCGCGCCGGCACGGGAACATCCTTGTTGTACCAGGGGCTGGTCGGCGGCCATGGCTGATTGCCGGCCATGGCAGTTCCCTCGAAGACGACCTGGTTGATCGCCTCGCGGTCGATGGCGAGGGAGAAGGCCTGGCGCAGACGCTTGTCCTTGCCGAAAGGGTTGTCGGCCTTCGGACCGTTGCCGATATTGGCATACATGGCCATGTAACCCGGACCCACGACTTCGCCATAGGTCAGCTTCGGGTCGTCTTTGACCGATGCTGCGTCCGAAGCGGAAATGCGTTCCGCGATGTCGAGATCGCCAGCACGCAGGTTCGCCAGACGAACCGTCGTATCGGGAATGGGGAGGAAGGTTACCTTGTCGAGAAAGATGTTATCCTTGTTCCAGTAATCGGCGAACTTCTCCAGCACGATGCGGTCCTGCTGGATGCGCTCCACGAACTTGAAGGGACCGGCGCAAACCGGCTTAGAACCAAAATTGGCGCCGAGTTCCTTGCCGGCCTTCGGCGAAATCATCATGCCTGCACGGTCCGAAAGCTGAGCGAGCAGGCTGGCATCCGGCTTCTTCAACGTGAACTTGATCTGGTACTCACCAGTCGCTTCAACCTTGGCTACGGAGGCGAGCTCGCTCTTGCGGCGCGACTCCGGCATCGTCATGTTGCGCTCGATCGTATAGACGGCAGCCTCGGCATTGAACGGCGTGCCATCATGAAAAAGGACGCCTTCACGCAAATCCATTGTCAGCGTATTGCCATTGTCGCCCCATGCCCATTTCGTCGCGAGCTGCGGAACGACGGCGAGATTATTGTCGAGATCCACAAGCTTGTCGCACATGCTGGTATAGACTAGGCGACCGACAAAGGTGCGTGACTGGGCCGGATCGAGCACGTCGGCATCGTCCTGCAAACCTATGCGAATATCCGCGGCAAAGGCGGAGGTTGACAGCAATGCTGCAGTCAGCAGACTGGCGGAGAATTTGGTGATCTGTCTCATGTCGTTCTTCCTCTGAATGGCGTTCAGGCAGCCGGTGTTCCGGTTCATGCCGTGGTGATTGTCTGTCAGATCTCTCCCGTCGATCCGTGATCGAGATGATCCATCGATGTCTGGCGGATAAGCCGCTCCTGCAATGTCAGGAGGTGGTTGCGCATGGCTTCACCGGCCTTCGATGGATCACGCGCCGCAATCGCGTCGATGATTTCGGCATGCTGGTCGCGCGATTCCTTCAGCGTGTCATCGAGCCGGCGTGCACGTTCACGAACCGCCTGCCAGGACGGGTCCTGGCGAACCCGATTGACGACATCGAAGAGCGATAGAAAAAGCTGATTGCCCGCGCTTTGCGCGATCAATCGATGGAGCGAACCATCCCAAAGCTCCCGCCAATCCGCATCGGTTCGCTCATAGATCTTGGCGCAGGTTTCCCGCATGCGCAGAACGTCGGAGGGCTTGGCGCGCATAGCGGCAAGCTGTGCAAGCTGCGGCTCGATGCGAAGCCGCACCTCCATGATCTCCATGAAGTTGGTGCCGGGGACGAGACTTGCCGCATGGTCGCCCCAACTATCCGGCTTTTGACCAAGGAAGGTACCGGCACCCTGGCGGCGCCAGATCAGGCCTTCCGCTTCAAGCACTTCCAACGCTCGCCGAATTTCCCGGCGGCCCGCACCAAGGCGCTCGCTCAACGTGCGCTCCGTCGGCAATTTTCCATCGCGTCCAAAAGCACTTACGGCAATCAGCTCACGCAAGCGTTCAAGCGCGTAGTTCGCATTGTCCAGTCCGGTGATGTTGGATTTTTCATTCATTGGTGCGTACCAATTTCACATTGGTTCAATCAATGCCGAAAGGGTTCTATCGTCAAGCTTAAAATTTACCCACGCGGAAATTTTATGCAGTCAAGCTTCACGGAGAGAGCGCGTTTGCCCGAGATAAACGCAAAAAAGCAGCGGTCGTGGTACGGACTGCTGCTTTCAATACGCGCCAAAAGTGGCTTCTCGTTAGAACGGTATCAGGCAGCCAAACTGGTTTGATGAACTTCGACAAGCTCCTGATAGCATGAGATATTTCCTGCAAGAACGGGCTGGCCCTCGAAGAGCTTCTCACCCTCTAGCGAAAACGGCATCACCTTTCCGCCTGCCTCCTTCACCAGGCAAAAACCGGCCATGCAGTCCCAGGCTCGCATATGAGGCTCGTAGTAGCCGACCAAGCGACCCGCGGCCACATAGGCCAGCATCAGCGCACCGGATCCATTACGGATGAAATTGCCGCCACGGGCCATGACATCGCTAATGATCCGACCGACTCGCTCCGGAGTGACGTAGTTGTTGCAGCCAATCCCGGTCAGGGCGTTCTGAATATTCCGGGAAGGGTCGAGCGTTAGTGGCTTGCCGTCCAGGGTCGCGCCATGCCCTTCCGCCGAGGCATAGGTCTCGTCAGCACAGGGTACGCGGATCACACCGATGACCGGTTTACCATCCCGGACCACGGCAATCGAGACACACCAGCTTGGCATGCCGTTGACGAAAGGGGCTGTGCCATCGATCGGGTCGACCACCCAGGTGTAGCCAGAGACACCGTCGTCGTAGCCATGCTCCTCGCCGAGAAAGCCATCCCCGGAAAAAGTCGCAGCGACGCGCTCCCGCAGCATGGTTTCGACGTTGCGATCGGCGATCGAGACGACGTCCTGAAGGTCCCTCTTGGTTTCGATCACCAGGCTGTCGCGCTTGTTGAAATAATCGAGCGCCATGGCGCCAGCCTCAGCCGCCAATTCCTTTGCAAGCGCAAAGCGCTGTTCGAGGCCGTCATTCCGTTCTGTCATTTCCAATGTCCTTGATTCAATCTGCGGTTTTTACGCGTCGATGAGCGCTATGCCACGGTTTTTAAAACTCAGTGTGACATCGCCGGTTTCGTGCACCATCTGGTTCATGTCGTGGTCGACGATGAAAAGCGTGCCGACTTCCGTCTCGACCTCGTATTCCATGTGACCGCCAAGATAGGCGGTATGCAGCACACGTCCAGGCATTCCGCCCTCACCTGGCGCGCCGATCCGGATCGACCCTGGACGGACCGCGAGTTTTGCAGCACCAGCGCGCGGCTGCCGGCTTGGAATGCGGTGCTCGGTCTTACCGATACGAACGATCGCTTCCTCGCCGATCTGTGAAACAACCTCGCAGGGCACAACATTCGCCTCACCCATGAAGTCCGCGATGAAGGATGATGCGGGAGCTTCGTAGAGCTCACGCGGTGCGCCCGATTGCGCAATCTCGCCTTCCTTCATAACGATGATACGATCGGAAACCGCCAGCGCCTCATCCTGATCATGGGTCACATAGACGGCGGTAAAGCCGATGCGCTGTTGCAGTTCACGAATGTCTGTGCGCACGCGTCGGCGCAAACGCGCATCAAGGTTCGACAAGGGCTCGTCGAGCAGGAGCACCTGCGGCTCCAGCACAAGGGCTCGCGCAACTGCCACGCGCTGCTGCTGCCCGCCGGAAAGTTCGGCAGGTAGACGATGGCCCATGCCGGCGAGACCGACGAGGCGCAGCCCTTCCTCCGCCTTGTCACGCGCGTCGTTTTTCTTCAGCCCAGAGGATCGAAGGCCATAGGCCACATTGTCCAGCGCACTCATATGCGGAAACAGCGCATAGGACTGGAACACCATCGACACATCGCGCTCATTGGCGGGCAGCATGGTGACATCCTTGCCGCCTATCAGGATGCGGCCGGAGTTCGGATGCTCGAGACCAGCGAGCATTCGAAGCGTCGTCGTCTTGCCACAACCGGAGGGGCCAAGAAGCGTAACAAGCGTGCCCGGCTCGATGGTGAGAGATAGATCCGGTATGGCAGTAAACGCACCGAAGGTCTTGCGTACATTCTGAAAAACGACTGAGCCGGGTTTGACGGTAATCATGCGGCTTTCTCCTGAGGATTGGATATGGATGTGGCTGGGGAAAGGCCAGCAACGCGGTTTTCACGGCGAAGGCGTCTTTCCCCAACGGCAAGTTGGAAGCCAGCGATGACGGTGATCATGACAACAATCAGCATGGACGAGTAGGCGATCGCCACCCCGTATTCCCCATTTTCAACCAGGCCGACGATGTAGGACGTCGCCATGTTGTACTGGGCGCTGACGAGGAAGATCACGGCACTGATGGATGTGATGGCGCGGACGAAGGAATAGACGAGTGCCGCCCTGATCGCCGGACGAAGCAACGGCAGCACCACCAGCCGTATAGTGCGGAAGCTGTTTGCGCGCAGCGTCATGGAGGCTTCGTCCAGGCTCTTGTCCAACTGGCTCATGGCCGCGATGCCACCGCGCACGCCGACCGGCATGTTGCGGAACACAAAGCACATGATCAGGATGATGGCGGAACCCGTCATTTCCAGCGGCGGCAGGTTGAATGCCATAATGTAGCTGACCCCAATGACCGTCCCAGGAATGGCAAAGCTCATCATCAACGCGAATTCGAAGAGATTGCGCCCGGCAAATTTCTGTCTGACGATGATGTAGGCGGTCAGCAAGCCGACGGCCGCCGTCAGGGGCGCCGCGATGAGCGCGATTTCCATGGTCGTCCAGAAGGAGTTCCAGGCAACACCCGTCCAGGCGATGGAACCGTTGCTGATGCTGACGGAGAAAGCGCGAACGTAATGATCGATCGTCAGCGTGTTGTCCAAGCCCCAGGTCTTCACGAAGCCACCGACAAGGATCATGCCATAGATGACGACGGTAAAGATCATCCATGGAACCACCAGTGCATGAACTGCAATCGACATCGATTTCGGCAGAGCGATGTGTGCCCCGCTGTCGCCCTTGCCCGTCACCGTGGCAAAGTTCTTTCCCGACAGCCAGAAGCGCTGTGCAAGAAAGGCAGAGAGCGTGAAGCAGAGCAGGACGATGGCAAGGACGGCCGCTCGCGAAGGGTCGTTTTGAGAGCCGACCACCGCGAAGAAGATTTCGGTCGAAAGCACGCCATGGCTCCCGCCCAGCACCAGCGGATTTCCAAAGTCGGCCATGCTTTCGATGAAGCCGATCAGGAACGCGTTGGCGAGGCCAGGCTTCATCAGCGGTAGCGAAACGTGCCAGAAGGTGCGCCAACGGTCGGCACGAAGCGTCTGAGATGCCTCTTCCATGGAGGGGCTTACTCCCTCGACAACGCCAATGAGGACGAGGAAGGAGATGGGCGTGAAGGAGAGAACCTGGGCGATCCAGATACCCGTCATGCCGTAGAGCCAGCGACCGGGCTCCACGCCGAAGACGCTGGACATGAATTCGGTCACCACACCGGCGCGTCCGAAAAGCAATGTCAGAGCAAGACCGATGACGAAGGGCGGCGTGATGATTGGCAGCACCGTCAACAGACGCAAACCCTTCTTGAAAGGAAAGCGTGTTCTTGTTGCCACCAGTGCGAAAGCAAGACCGAGGACTGTCGAACCCGCTGCCGTCATGATCGCCAGGAACAGAGTTCTCCACGCCACACCGCAACGACCGCCGGCGATGACGCAATCAAGGCTCCAGATGCCCGGGTCGCGCATGTTGCGGATGAAACCGTCAGGATTGAAGGAACCGTCGAAGTCCTGAAGGGCGCCGACCATCATGCTGCCGATGGGGTAGAAGACGAAAACGCCGACGAGGAAAATCAGCAGCGAGATGCATGAAACGATAAAGGCATCGCCTTTCATGAAGCCACGCTCGGCAAGCCCGAAGGAGATGAACAGGACAAAGACGAAGGCCATCGTGACTGCGCCTGCACCCATGGAAGGCTGGCCATCCGACAGGGCACCAAAGAGATCTTCGGTCGCTTGCCAGGCCCAGCCGGAAAACCCGATCGCCAGCCCCTGAAGCACGAGGAAACCGAGACCGAGACTGCCCGCTGCCACCAGCAAAGCGCCACGTTTATCGGCGTCCGAGATCATCCGCGCAGCTACTCCCAGAAGGAAAAACGCAAGGACGCCGAACAGCCAGGCGCGACCTTCAGACACCATCTGAAGAATGCCGGGAGCGACCGCCTTAGAGAGCGGGAATTCCGCCAGCCAGCCGAGGCCGAAGAAACCGCCTTCAATGCGGTACCAGGGAACAAGCACAAGTGCCGCTAGTCCCACGGCCAGAACAATGTCCAGCCGGCGATTGCCATGGGTCATGGTCAACCTCACAAATTTGAGTGTGTCAGAAAGGGCCGCCTTCATCCCTAATCTGGCGAAGACTTGAAGACGAAGGCGGCAGGAGGAAGCAATCAGTTGGCGGCTGCGCCAACGTCCTTGTCCCAACGTTCCAGCAAGGCCTTGCGCTTTGCGGGATCGCCATAGGTTTTGAAGTCGTAGTTGATCAGCTTGATATCCTCAAAGCGTGGAGCTTCTTTCGGAATTTCAGCATTCTTGTTGGATGGAAGCTGGAACGACTTTGCGTCCTTCATCCGCGACTGCACATCGGCCTGCAGTGCCCAGTCGTACCAGATCTTGGCATTCTCCATATTGCGAGCGCCCTTGACGATTGACATGGAGCCGATTTCGTAACCCGTGCCTTCGCAAGGGGCGATCGACTTTACCGGGAAACCCTCTGCTGTCTGAGCAACGGCATCGTGCATGAAGACGATCCCGAGCGCCGTCTCACCGCGGGCAGCCGCCTTTACGGGCGCCGAACCGGACTTGGTGTATTGAGAGATGTTGGCGTTCAGCTTCTTCAGATAATCGAAGGCCTGATCTTCTCCCATGATCTGCGCGAGCGAAGCGAGGGCCGTGTAAGCCGTTCCCGAAGAGTTCGGATTGGCGATCTGGATTTCACCCTTCAGCTCTGGATCAAGCAGGTCTGCCCAGCACTTCGGCTCCTTGAAACCCTTCCTCTTGAAAATGTCGGTGTTGTAACCCCAGCCCAAGGCACCGGCATAGACCCCGACTGTCTTGTATCCGGCGCTCTCAGCCTGGTTCTTTGCCCAGTCCTGCAGCTGGTCCAGCATCTTTGACTTGTATTCAAGCGTCAGGTTCTCGGATGCTGCCTGCAGGTGCGGATCGCCGGTCCCTGCCCACCAGACATCCGTCTTCGGATTGCGCGCTTCGGCACGGATTTTGGCATATGCTTCGCCGGACGACATACGCACCATGTTGACCTTGATATCGTGGCTCTTTTCGAAGTCGCCTTTCATCTGTTCGCAGATCACCACATCTGCTGCACAGATGAGATTGAGGTCACCGGCCGCGTGGGCGGGTACGCTCATCAGAGTGGTTCCTGCCAGAAGCAGGCTGGAAGTAAGTGTCAGTCGCATGTTTTCCTCCATGATTTGCGTCTGAATGCTGATCTCAGGACATGGCTTCGCCGTTCGGCGTGCTATCGCCGCCGTCTCTGTCCCGGTTAAGTCGCTGATTTATTGGCTGGGCGGATGAACTTCCCTATCGAACCTTAGAAGAAGTCTGCCTCTTTCCTCTGGAGTGCCAAATGTCGCAAAGTCGTAGTCAACCATCTTGATGAGCGATAGGTCGGGCGCTCCAGGTGGCAAGGCAGCCTTTGCATTGGAAGGGACCTGGTTCTGCCCAGCAGCGGCACCTGTCGCCTGCCCTTCGGCGCTCAGCGCAAAGTCCACAAACCGCCTTGCCTCGTCCCTGTTCTTTGCCCCGCGGATGACGCTGACCGCGCCAATCTCATATCCCGTACCCTCGCAAGGGGCGACAATGACAAGCGGCGCGCCCGCCTCCTTCTGCGTCACGGCATCGTGCATAAAGGATATCCCGATGAGCGCTTCTCCACGAGCGGCGGCCTTCACGGGCGCGGAACCGGCCCGGGTATAATCGGCGACATTCCGGTTGAGCGCCGCTAGGTATCTGAATGCCTCATCCTCACCGAAGAGTTGCACGAGGGTGGCAAGCATGGTGAAGGCCGTGCCGGAATAGTTGGGATCGGGCATGACGACTTTGCCGCGATAGGCCTCGTTGATCAGATCCTTCCAGCATGTTGGCGCCGGTAGACCTTGCTTCTGCAGGAGTTCGCTATTGTAGGCAAAGCCGAGCGCGCCGGCATAAATCCCTGCCGCCTGCCCTCCTGACATGGCAAAGAAATTCTGAGCCCAGGGAAGAACCTCCGGTTCATGCACGGACGCATAGGCCTCAAGCAGACTTTCGGATGCGGCCTGAAGATGCGTGTCGCCGGTACCGCCCCACCAGACATCGACGGTCGGCGCGTCCTTTTCTCTTCGGATCTGATCGAGAACTTCACCCGTGCTCTTGCGTACCACGATGGTTTGGACGCCACTCTTCAGCTCATAGGCGCGTTGCATTGCCGCACACCACGCCTCGTCGGCTGCGCAAAGCACGCTCAGCGTCGCGCCGTCCTGTGCCAAGGCCGCGCCACCAACCCATAGGATCAGCCCGGCGCTGAATGCCGCAAGCAGTGATTTCAATCGATCCTCCCTGGAACCTCCCCGTTCCATTCTTGCCGCCAAGAATGCCAGAACCGGGCGCTTGCGCAATCGCAGAATGGTTACCGATTTTTCAACACTCAGATCATGCAAGGACATTCCGTTACGAATGTTACAAATCTGACAGGCCCGGTCATCATCGACCTTTTGAATAATCCCGCGCTCTTGCCTATGATCGATACCGGGAGGACTTCATTTTGCAAAACCAGAGGATCAAGATTCTGATCGTCGAGGACGATCCGGATATGGCAGAATTGATTGCGGATCTCGTTGAAGCCGAGGGCTGGTCACCAACGGTCGTCCATTCCGCCGAAGACGCGACCGCGATTTTAGCGCGCGATCAGTTCCATATCGTTCTTCTCGACCACAATTTGCCGGGCATATCCGGAAGAACATTTGCGCAGCGTATCCGCACCAACCTTGGGCTCAATGTCGGCATCCTCATGGTCACAGCCGCCGGCAGTGCCACCGAACGTGTTCTCGGGCTGGAAACAGCGGCCGATGATTACGTCGTAAAACCCTTCGAGCCGATCGAATTGACGGCACGCATAAAGGCGGTCCTTCGCCGCATCGCGCCCTCGCTCAAGGTGGAGAGAGAGCCGGAGCGCGAGCACGAAGCGAGTTCTTTGCGACTTGGCGACTGGGCGGTGGACCTATCCGCGCGACGCGCGCTCTGCCTTGCCGACCGGAGCAAGACGCTGACCAGCGCCGAATTTTCTCTCCTGGAGATACTGGCGGAGACGCCGAATAAACCGGTCAGCCGGTCCCAGATCCTCGATCGCCTCGGCGCGGAGAGTGATCGCTTCATCGATCGTAATGTCGATGTGCTGGTCCTGCGCCTGCGCCGGAAGATCGAGCGCAATCCGGACCTGCCACAGCACATCCAGACCCGCCGCGGCAAGGGATATGTCCTGCACACAGACACCGCAGAGCTGCCTCAGTGATCGACCGGCGCTTCCTTCAGTCCATCGCGTTTCGGCTGCCCTTCGCCATCGTCTTCATCTGTTCATCGGTCTTCATTCTGTCGGCCGTCGCGATCTACGGTTTGCATAAAGCCAAGACGGAGATGGCGGCCTACAGCCTGCAGGCCTTTTCCAGCCTCGCCCGAGCCTCGCTCATTTCCCGCCAGGTGACCGATCTTGTTTCCAGCGCACCGCTGTTAATGAACGCTACATCCCCCTATCGGGTCTCCAGCGAGAGCCGAGCAGTCGTGGCGCAAGTCGATGGGCTTCTTCAGACAATTGCGCAGTACAAGCACGGAGACAGCCAGAACGCACTGCCGAATAATGATATCGTCAGCCTCCTCCAGTCCATTCGTCAGCAGACCATGTCGCTTGCGGCAGATGCAGATGCGGCGCAGCAACACAAGGCGGAGGTGGCAGCAGCACTTGGCCAGATTGCAACCCGCCAAACCCTTGCCGAAGATGCGATACGCCAGCGCCTCAATGCTTTCGTCCAGGCAGCCGCCAATTCTGCGAGCCTGTTCCAACTGGGCGAACTACAGCGCCGTTTCACTGCGGAGACCGGCTACTTCATCAATGACCCAGCAGCTGCACCGCAGATCGGCAATGAAGGGCTTACGCTTTACAAGAGCGTGTTCGACGCGCAGACACAGTATCTTCTGGAGATGTTCGCCATCCAGTCGTCGGTGTCGAAACTCCACACGGTTTCCCGTAGTCTGTCTCTCGCGACCGAAACGCAGAGTGAAGCGGTCGCTGAGAGACTGACCGGAGGACTTGCCTCCGCATCGGCTGCACTGACGCGATTGATTGTCATGGTTGCGATTGCCTTTTTTATCGTCGTTATTCTCTCTACCCTCTCGATCCGCTCCGTCATGCGGGTATCGAGCGGCATAACGGCGCTGTCCACTGGCATGAACTCGCTTGCCAAGGGTGAACAGGATGTCGCCCTTCCCGCCTATAGAGGCTCAGAGACCGAGCTCGTGCGTCTGTCGGCGGCATTCCACGCCTTCAAGGACAGCGTCGATCGGGTCTCGCGTCTGCGCCGCACAGCGGAAGCCGCAGCAAGAACGATCCGCTCGACATTCAGGACCATGAATGAGGGCATCGCACTTTTCGACGCGAGCGGCCAGCCAATCACCATGAACAGGCGGATCATCGAACTTGTCGGCAGGCGGGGTGGATCATCGCGAAAGTTGCCCCTGCGCAGCTTCATCAGCACGATCCCCGAAATCGACCCACAGCTTCTGCCCCGTGACGGTGATCCTGGAACGCTTGAAAACCGGATCATCGTACGTCATCGCACCGACGATCAGCAGGTCACGGAGATCGCGCTTTCCCGCCAGCCGGATAACGGGATCGTCATTCTGGCGCGGGACGTCACAGCGCTTGATCGGCAGGAGGCGGAAGCGGCGAAAGCCCAGAGGCTCGATGGTATCATGCGCATGACCCATCAACTGAGCCACGAAGTCGGCAACATGATTGGCATCATCACGGGAAGTCTTGGACTTCTTGAGCGGGAGACGGGCTTCAGCGAGCGCCAGCAGCGCAACATCAACCGCATTCGCAAAGCGGCAAATCGTGGGCGCGAACTTGCCAGCAGCATGCTGTCGATCGGCAGTCAGCAGCCCATTCATCCCGCCTCAGCCGACATCGGCGCACTTTTGCGGGCAATGATGGATGTGCTCGAGATTGCGGTTGGCCCTCGCAACCACATCACTCTCGAAATTGAAGACGCCTTGCCGCAGCTCGCATTGGATGCCGCACTGTTCGAACAGACGATCCTCAACCTCTGCCTCAATGCCGCAGCCGCGCTGCCGAATGGCGGCTCGATCCTCATCTCGGCGCGGATGCTAGAGCAGGACGTGGAAGTGTCGGTGGAAGACAATGGGCACGGCATGGATCAGGATGCCATAGACCGGGCTTTCGAACCTTACTTCACGACGCGCACCCAGCAGGGCGGTACGGGGCTTGGCCTTGCCATGGTGTATGGCTTCATGCGCCAGAGCGGCGGCGACGCGAAGATCACATCGAAGCCTGAGCAAGGTGTTCGTGTGGCACTGACATTTCCCACTCTCGGGCGATGACCGCGGCGGCAGCTGCGCACTTTCGTTTGCCGTTATCGCCAAGGACGCGAATAACGGCGCGATATGTTGTGACGGCTGAATTGCCCCCTTGCCTGGCAACTTACGCGTGCCTAGAAGACCTTAATCGTCATTTGGGCTGGAGAGGACAGGCATCGTGGAACAAGCAAACACCAAGACCGGCAGCGGAACGAAGAAGGCCCTTTTGGCCGCAACGGCGATCATCGTTATCGGCGCGGGCGCGGTTGGTGCCAAGGTGTACTATCAGAAGCAGGTCGAAAAAGTCATTGCCGAAAGAGGCGCGACCGCGGCTTCGGTGGATGTCGACTTTCTGGGACAAGTTCACATCCGCGACCTGACTTTGCCTTTGGAGAAAGGTGAGAAAATCAGCGTTGCCTCGGTTGACGGACGCCCGAAACTTCCCTTTGCCGACGGCGTGCTGGAACTCAGCAACATCTCCATGGATGTGGCGAAAACAAACATCGTCATTCCCAACGCCCGAATTGAGAATGCCGAGGTCGAACGACCTGCTTCATCGCAAGCAGATGGAAAAGATGCTAACATTTCGCTCTCCAAGCGCATCGAGCGCTTCTCAGCCAAGCGCATCTCCATGCCTGTCGTGACGGTCTCGCAATCCATAGGCAGCGTGCAGCAGAAGATCGCTTATACAAACGCGGTCCTCTCGGATATTGCCCATGGCCGGATCGCACAATACACCATAGAAAAGACAAGTATCGATGCCAGCGTTGCTGCAAGCGGCGGCAAGAGCGCGTCTCAACCAAAACCAATGACGATGTCGACCGGCGAAATCAAAGGCCAGGATGTCGACCTCGCCTACGCGGCCAGGCTCTACACGGAAGCGGCTGGTCCAGACGACAAGGAGCCCAAGCAGGTCTATGGCCGTGTTTCGATAAGCAAGCTGTCCATGTCCGATCGCTCGGGACGATTTAGCTACGAGGAACTGCGCAGCGACGGTTTCAGCGCCAAAATGCCGGCTCAACCACTCGCCGAAACGCTTGCGGCAATCACGGCAGTCCAAAACATCGACGATCTGACGTCTGAGCAACGCCAGGCATATTTCGGCAAGGTCCTCTCGATCTTCGGCATGATCGGAAAGAGCAACATTCAGTTGATCGGACTTAAGATCGATGCTGCCGACGAGGTTGCAGGGACGCAAGGCAAGCGGTCGATCTCCACGATTGATCGCATTGAAATGCAGATCGAGGGTTATAAGACCGATTTCGGCCTGCACGGCCTGTCCATCGCCAACGGTGAAGACAAGGTCTTGATGGAAGAGGCGAGCATCAAAGGGCTTGATTGGACCTTGCCCGCCAAGGGGCTCACCCAGGCCGCCGCTCTGGAAGCAGACGAGTTGGCAACCTTCCCCGTTAAGCAGTTCTTCCCAACCTTCGACCGGCTGCGGCTTGCTGGTTTGGATTTCGACACCTCAGGACCGAAGAAGTCGGACGAACCGGTAGACGGCAAACCCGAGCGCATCAAGTTCACGCTCAAGAACTTTGAAACGGTGCTGAAGGATCCGGTCAACGGCATTCCGACCGATTTCGAAAACAAGATGGAAGATCTCGTTATCCCAATCCCGGAGGGTTCCTCTGAATTTGCCGAGGCGCGCGCGCTGGGCTTCAAGGAACTGACACTTTCCTACGCGCTCTCAAGCGCTTGGGATGAAAAAAACAGCAGCCTGGCAATTCGCCAAATCTCTGTCAGCGGCAAGGATTTTGGCCGGATCGAACTGTCAGGCCTGTTGAGCGGTATCACCAAAGAGTTCTTCTCGTTCGACGCCGCCAATGCTTACGCAGCGCTTTTCAGCGTGATGGGTCGTGAGATCAAATTCACCTGGAAGGATGAAGGTGGAGTAGCGCTCCTGACGAAGCTCTACGCCTTGCAGAACAACATCAGCGAAGCACAAGCGCGCACGACCTTGACGCTGGGTGCAAGCTTCCTGCTGCAACAGGTTGCCGCCGAGCGGCCGCAGCTTAGAAGCGCAACCGACGCCCTCGCCGCCTTCGTCCTCAAGCCAGGTACCCTCACCGTTACCGTCAAGGCGAAGAGCCCCAACGGGTTGGGGATCTTCGATCTCGCGGCCGCATCGCAGGATCCGTTCGTCCTCCTCGACAAGGTCGATATTCAGGCGGCGGCCGAGTAACCGAAAAACGAAACATTACGCGCGTCGGCAACGGCGCGCGCATTCTCCCCCAGGCCATGTATCTTTAAAAGAAAGACAGAGTTAGGCCAGTCGAGCCTCCACCGGCCGTAGACGCCGCACCTCAATGGGTGATGGCAGGATGAATTTTGGCTTCTAAGGTCCACCGATCCTTGCCCGCCGCTTTCGCCTGATAAAGCAGGGCATCGGCATCGGCCAGGAGCTCTTCGAGAGACGTCTTGGCGGGCGTCCAGACGCCACCGATCGTGGCACGGACATCGACAGTCGTTTTGCCGACGCTGACGGGCTCGCGCATGCCTTCCACGATGCGGGCTGCGACTTGATTGGCAACAGTGAGGTCTCCCGCAACGACGATCACAAATTCGTCTCCGCCCGTTCGACAGACCAGATCTCCGGGACAGACGTGTTGCTCCAGACGCCTGGCAGTCTCTAGCAGCACCTTGTCGCCTGCGGAGTGACCGTGAACGTCATTGACGATCTTGAAGCCATCGAGGTCCATCAGCAAAACCGTCCATCCAGCCGATGATGACAGCAGTGGGAAGCGCATGGCGAGACCGCGTCGATTGAGAAGACCGGTCAGAGCGTCGGTTTCCGAGCGGCGCTCGAATTCCTTGAGACGCAGATGCTCGTCGGTGAAATCGATAGCGACGCCCACGATCCTGCGCGGTGTTCCGTCAGGATTACGCAATAGACGGCGGTCGCAGCGCATCCATCTCTCCCCAAAAACTGTGTTGAGACGGTACTCCGCACAGGAGTGATCAACTTCGCCGGACAACAGAGACGTTAGATCAGCAGCCGCCATGTCGCTAGGATTGACCCGCGCCAGATAGAGCGCCAGATCAAGCCGCGCAGCCGCCGGACCACCTATGAACTGTGCCAGCCGTTCGGAGGTTTCGAAGCGGCCCGCGGCCACATCCATGTGCCAGAACCCGCCACGCACGGCTTCCATGGCAAGCTCCAGCTGTGCCGCCTTTTCCGCCAGTTGCCGCTCGCTTTCCTTCTGAGCGGAGATATCCTGGACCTGAGACAATAACTGCACGATATTCCCGGTCGCGTCCCGCATCGCGGTCAGATGGATCACCACATGAACGATTGCGCCGTGCCGATTGGTATATCGCTTCTCGATGGAGTACCCATCTCGCGCGCCCTCGATAACAGCATTGAACAGCGTCTGGTCCCGGTCGACATCGTCGGGATGGGCAAAATCCGCAAATGACATACCCTGAAGCATATCGAGGGGAATGCCGACGAGCCCGGAGAAAGCCTGGTTTACACGACGAATACGACCATCGACATCATGAAATACGACGCCGACCGGGGCATGTTCGAAAGCAAAGTCGAAAAGCGCCAAGCGGGCTTGTGCGTTTTCCTTCAGCCACTGCGCCCCTCTGTGCAAAATCTTCTCCTTGAACCAACGCCTGCCTATTTATTAGTAGGAACGAATGTATTTGATTCAAGCACAAGAAATCATGGTTGGTCTCACGACGATCGGCCTTATGGCCGACTTACGCAGTTTTCATCGCAATCGCACTCGTCGACATTAGAACCTCAGCCCAGGCACCGCGAGTGGATTGTCTGTCATCGCCTGACGATCCGGCCTGTCGATATTGGCTGTTCCGGTAAAGGCCGCGAACAGATCCTTGACGAAATCCTCGCTCAAGTCCTTGGTGATGAGCACCATGCGGGTGCGGCGATCTTGAGGGTCGGGCCATGCAGGCAAACGCTGCGGCGGATGGAAGATGGACTGCACGCCATGCAGAACCAGCGGCCGATCCGGATTGTCCGAAAGCGCAACGATCGCCTTCATCCGCAAAAGCTTTTCCCCATGAGCAGAGCGCAGCAAATCCACGAACATTTCAATCGCCATCGGGTCGATTGGGCGATCATGCATGATCGAGAAAGACCGAATGGACGCGTTGTGCCGGTTCACATCGTGGTGGTGATGATGGTGGCCGTGATGATGATCATGATCGTGGTGGTGATGATCGCCATGATGATGGTCTTCATCATGCGCGGCCTCTTCACCCAGCCACCGGCTGACATCAGCGCTCTTGCTGGCAAAATCATAGAGACCATTGTCCAGAAGGCTTGCGGCGGTCCACTTTTCCTGATCACCATCCTCAATCGCTGCACGGGGATTGAGATGAGCAAGACGAGCGACGAGTGTTGCAACAGTATCCGGGGAGGCTAGCTTTCTCTTCGTCAATACCAGCCGGTCGGCAACCGCCACCTGCTTCACGGCTTCCTCATGATGATCGAGCGTCGACGCCCCGTTGACCGCGTCGACAACCGTGATGACGCCATTCAGCATGAAGTTCTGCGCAATGACAGGATTGCCCATGATCGACTGCATGACGGGCGCCGGATCGGCGAGCCCTGTGGTTTCGATCACCACCCGCTTTACCGGTTTCAAACGTCCCGTCTGGATGCCATCCATGAGTTCGGCCAGCGTATCCACCAGCTCGCCGCGCACGGTGCAGCAAAGGCACCCCTCCGCAAGCTCGATGATACCGTCACCCGAACGCTCCACGAGCAGGTGATCGATACTGACATCTCCGAACTCGTTGATGATGATGGCCGCATCGGCCATGTCCGGGTCTTTCAGCAGCCGGTTAAGCAAGGTCGATTTGCCGGCGCCCAGGAAGCCGGTGAGAATGGACACGGGGATCCGCTCAAATGCCATAAGGCACCTTTTCGTTATAATGTTACAATGCGCCGCTTATAGCATCAAACGCGGGTTGGGAAAGCCGCTAGACGTCTAAAAGGCTTTACTAGATGTCGAGAAACCCAAAGGGTCAGAAAGCCGGGCGCGGGATCGGGATCGGCACATTGGCCATTTGGCTTTCGCCCTTGCCCTTTGTTTCAGCCACCGCAACCGGTTCCGTGCCGGGGATCAGGCCAGCGAAGGAATAGACCGGTGGACGTGTCATTTCGCGCACATAGGGCGACTTGATAATCATGCGGCCCGCCTCGTCGCGGCTTTCGCTTCGCACCTTGGCGGCCTTCGGGTTGCAGATTTCCTTGCTGATATCGTTCACCGCAAGCGTATCGCCATAGGGCGCGAGAGAGGCGAGCGATACGCCCTGCCCGGCTGGCGAAGTCAGGCCAAGCTGCAGCAACTCGGCGGATTCATCGGTGCGCCCAGCAAGGCTGTCGGAGCCAAGAACCACGGAAATGACCTGCCGTCCATCGCGCTTGGCGGAAGAGACCTGGTTGAAGCCGGAGGCACAGATGAAGCCGGTCTTCATGCCATCGGCACCATCGAAGCGGCCGACCAGCATATTGTAATTGGCATAGTTCTTCTTGCCGGTCGTCACGCCTTCCAGCGAGAAGTAACCCGCATAATCTGGAAACTCACGCTTGATGATAAGCGCCAGCAGCGCCAGATCGCGCGCTGTGGTATATTGCCCGGCGCCGGGAAGGCCGTTGGGATTGATGTAATGGGTTGAGGACATGCCGAGGCGCGCGGCTTGAGCGTTCATTTGCGCGACGAAATTGTCTTCCGTGCCACCAATGGTTTCTGCAATTGCCACCGCGACGTCATTGGCAGACTTGATCAGCAGCAGCTTCAGCGCGCTATCGAGTGTGAGCTTCGAGCCGGGCTTGAAATACATCTTGCTGGCGGGCTGATCGGAAGCATGCTTGCTGAAGACCACAGGCGTCTCGGGGCTGAGCTTTCCGGATTTCATGGCGCTGAAAGCAATATAGGCCGTCATCAGCTTGGTCAGCGATGCCGGATACCATTTGCGAAAGGCTTCCTGATGCGCAATCACCCTACCGGTTTTGACATCCACCACAATCTTGGGATTGGCCTCAGCCAACGATGTCATCGCCAGCATGCTGGCAGCCACAGCGGCAACGGTTTTCGAAAGTCGTCCAGCGGCGCGGCGTGTTCTGCGATCGTCTTGCAAGGCCTGTCCTCAAATTCCCGTCTTCTTTGCGGGATTGGCAATATTCACCATATATGGCCTAGCAATGGCAAACTAGATTGATTGCGTCAATTATGCGGCGCAATATCGAGGCGAGCCGTCATACGATTCACGCATCCCGTTTTTGTAAAGTCAGGACCGAGAGAATGCCCATCTTGAATAGAGCCGCCGAGTTGCAGGAAGAAGCGACGCAATGGCGCCGCCATCTTCATCAAAACCCGGAAATTCTCTATGATGTGGAGGAGACCGCCCGCTTCGTCACCGAGAAGCTGACAGCCTTTGGCGTCGACGAAATTGTCAATGGCATTGGCCGTACGGGCGTCGTTGGCATCATTCACGGCCGCAGCAAAAATGGCCGCACCATCGGCCTCCGCTCCGACATGGATGCCCTGCCGATTCTTGAAGAAACCGGCAAGCCCTGGGCCTCGCTCACCCCTGGCAACATGCACGCCTGCGGCCATGACGGACACATGGCCATGCTGCTCGGTGCCGCCAAATATCTTTGCGAGACCCGCAACTTCGACGGCACGGTGGTTGTCATTTTCCAGCCCGCCGAAGAAGGCGGTGCAGGCGCGCTCGCCATGGTGGAAGATGGGCTGATGGAGCGGTTCGGCGTGGACGAGGTCTATGGCATGCATAATATGCCGGGTATTCCGCTTGGCCAGTTCGCCATTCGCAAAGGTGGCATCATGGCCGCACCGGACAAATTCACCATCACCGTCAAAGGCCGTGGTGGCCATGCCGCCCAACCACACCGCACCGCAGATCCCATCGCCATCGGCGCGCAGATCGTCACCAATCTACAATTGATTGCCTCCCGCAATGCCGATCCCCTGCGCTCGGTCGTCGTTTCAGTTACCCGTTTCCAGGCCGGCACCAGCCACAACATCATCCCCAACGAGGCGCTGATCGCCGGCACAGTGCGAACACTCGATGAGGACGTGCGCGATCTGGCAGAAACACGGATACGCCAGATCGCCGAAGGCCTCGCTCTCGCCAACGGCGCCGAAGCGGAAGCCGAGTATCACCGCTACTGTCCTGTCACCGTCAACCATCCCGCAGAAACGGACTACGCGGCGCAGGTTGCTCGCGACGTGGTTGGCGCAAACAATGTCGATGCCGATGTCGATCCTTCCATGGCGGGAGAGGATTTCTCCTACATGCTGAAGGAGCGCCCGGGCGCCTTCATCTTCATCGGCAATGGCGAAACCGCGGGGCTGCACAACCCCAGCTACGACTTCAACGACGAGGCGCTCGCCTATGGCATTTCCTACTGGGTGAAACTCGCGGAGCAGCGGTTGCAGGGCTGACGAGTAAGAGCGCCGTGCGTCCATTGGGACGCACAAAAGACGCTCTACCTTTTTGAATCTACCCATCGTGCTTCGCTGAAATCGATTAAGTTTTCGGCCTGATGCTGTAGCATCTACGAAGCAAGCGGCTTGACTTCGCGCATGAGTCGGTCCAAGTGAAATTCTGGTGCTGATCGTAATAAAATGGTTACGGGAAGCCACGTAGAAAGAGCGTCATCGCGCTTGATCGCTAGACTGGAGCAGTTGAAATGTCTGCAAAAATTTATCGTCCGGCAAAGACCGCCATGCAGTCTGGCAAAGCCAAGACGAATATCTGGGTGCTGGAATTCGACGCCGAGGTCCCGCGCAAGATCGACCCGATCATGGGCTACACGTCCTCATCGGACATGAAGCAGCAGGTCAAGCTCAATTTCGACACACAAGAACAGGCCGAAGCCTATGCACAGCGCAAGGGCATCGAGTACCGCGTGATCCAACCAAAGGAAGCAGAGCGTCAGACGGTTTCCTACACTGACAACTTCCGCTATACGCGCACACAGCCTTGGACACATTAACCGTTTTCGGCGCCTCCACGGCGCCGCGAGTGGCCCCTTAGCTCAACTGGATAGAGCAACTGCCTTCTAAGCAGTAGGTCGCAGGTTCGAGTCCTGCAGGGGTCGCCATTCTTCTCATGTCCAGACCGAAGACACGTAGCAGTCTGCAGTTCTGATACTCACGCTGCATTCGTCAACCCAAGGCTCGATTTTGCCTGGCCGACCTGCTTACATCAAATTAAGTTATTGATCTTGCTAGGTTTTGGTGTCCACGAGAGGATTCGAACCTCCGACCCCAGGATTCATACCACTTCGGCTTTCGCCGCCGTCCCGCCGTTAGGTGGGCGCGTTCGTGGTCTGGACTGTCCCTTCACCATGGGCTTAGAAGCCTTTAGGTGCTACCCATCCAGTCTCTACACCTTCAACGGATTTCTCCGAAGCTTGGCTCGGGATTGGCATGCTGGAAGCCCAGCGAAGCGTTCCCCGACTTTGAGCAGATCGATCGCGTCGTTTCCGGGCGCGACCCCCAATTTAATTAGGAATCCTGTGCTCTATCCTGCTGAGCTACGTGGACACACACGGGCGCTTTTAAACCACTGGTCATTCAGGATCAACCGCGTTCTGAGAGCGGACGGCGTTCTGCCCGGAAATTTTACGGCATCGGGCCGAAAATCGGAATCGATTTTCGGAAAGCGCGATGCATAGATTCAAAAGGTAGAACGCCCTTTGTACCTTCATGATGACGCACCCCGCTCTACCGAAACATAAGAGCCTTCACCAACAGAAAAAGCTAAAGCCACGCTTGAACGGAAAGCGCGAAGCATATTCTATCGCGGCAACAGTAAGGAGACACGCGTCATGAGCGACAACGTCATCAAGTTTCGCAAGCCGCAACCGCCCAAGCAGCCACGTCCCGGCCAGAGCAAGCTCCTGGCGGTGATCATCGGCGTCGTCGCGCTATGCGTTTTGATCTGGCTTCACTTCCAATATGGAGTGTGAGGCCGACTATTTGGATTTGGGGCGGGAAGCATGTCCATCACAGCGGCAGCTATTGTAGGAGATGAGGTCGAACTGACGCTCAGGCGCAACCTAAAGCGCAATCCTCTGCGCTTTTAAAATCAGATTGCTGGACGTTGTGCATAGTGGATCGGTGAGCACAGAAACATAAGCTCAACTCCCACAGAACTGTCACAAGCACAATTTTGAATGATGGGTAAGAAACGACAATATCAAGACAAATCAACTATTTGTCGAATGGTCGGAGTGGAGAGATTCGAACTCCCGACCCTCTGGTCCCAAACCAGATGCGCTACCAGACTGCGCTACACTCCGCCGATGTCGTGAGCGGGGAGATACACGGTTACCGCACAGGCTGCAACAGCTAAAATCACCTTTTCGTTTGTTTTTTATCCATGGCCATCCAGGGCCTGGGTTGTGTGACCAGATGCAAGCGGCGGTAAGATTACGAAGTTTTCACTTCACCTACCCCTCTCGCTGTGCCAAGCGGTCCCATAGACGTATTTTAGCAGTTGCAGTGACTTGCTCAGATAGCCACCTATCAAGGCAAACTTTGCAATCTCTTATGATGGGAATGAACGATTTGGACGCCAGCACCGACAAACCGAACAGCCAGGAAGCGAAGCCCGATCTTCGGGACATTCTGGCATCTTCGAAAACCGGGAAGAAAAAGTCGAGGCGTTCGCTCTATGTCGTTCTCGCGCTGCTGATGATTGCTGGCGCGGCAGCCTACTACTACGTCTTTGCTGGCGCCAGCGTCGCCTATAGCTACACGACACAGGAAGCAAAGCGCGGCGATCTCTCCGTGATCGTCACATCCACCGGCTCTGTACAGCCCACAGACCAGGTGGATATTTCGAGTGAACTGTCCGGTACGATCCGCAAGGTCAATGTGACGTTTAATACGCCCGTCAAAGCAGGAGACGTCCTGGCGGAGCTCGACACCAACAAACTTGAGGCTGATGTGCAGAGCGCGCGGGCCAAGCTCGCATCCGCAAAGGCCAATGTCGCGAAGGCGAAGGCAGATCTCGGTTCGGCCAATACCTCGCTTGAGCGGTTGAGATCGCTGGTGCAGAACCGCGTCTCAAGCCAGCAGGATCTCGATGCGGCACAGTTCAACCGGGATGCGGCGGCGGCGACGCTTGAAGTCAATGAGGCAACGGTGCTTTCCTCCGAGGCGGATCTGCGGCTTGCGGAAGTCAATCTCAGCAAGGCGAAGATCGTTTCTCCGATCGATGGCGTGATCCTGACGCGCGATGTCGATCCCGGTGCGACGGTGGCGTCGTCTTTGAATGCACCGGTGCTCTTCACCATCGCCGGAGACCTGCGCCGTATGGAGTTGCAGGTCTCGATCGATGAGGCGGATGTCGGCAAGGTGGAGAGTGGTCAGGAGGCCACCTTCAATGTGGATGCTTATCCCGAGCGGCGTTTTCCGGCGAAAATCGAAACCGTTCGTTTTGCTTCGGAAACGGTCTCCAACGTCGTGACCTACAAGGGTATTCTGACGGTCGACAATGCAGAACTCCTATTGCGCCCCGGCATGACGGCAACCGCCAATATCGTGGTCGAACATGTGAAGGATGCGCTGCTGGTGCCCAACGCTGCCCTGCGCTACACCCCACCGCGGGAGAATGCGTCGCGCGGTGGTGGGCTGATGGGCCTTTTCCGCCCTCCCCGCATGAACCGCTCACGCGGCGCCGGTGCCGAACAGGCCGCTGCGGGCAAGCGTCAGGTCTGGGTGCTGCGCAACGGCACGCCCGTCAGCGTCTCGGTCCAGACAGGCTCCACCGATGGCCAGTTCACCGCTGTGACCTCGGACGAGCTGAAGCCGGGCGACCAGGTGATCACCGACGCAACCCAACGCAGCAGCTAGGCGGGAGTAGAAGCATGAGCGCACCGCCTCTGATCGAATTCCGCGATGTCGTGAAGCAATATGGCAAGGGCGAAGCGGCCATTCGGGCACTGGATGGCGTCAGCCTGTCAATCAAGGAACACGAATTCGTCGCCATCATGGGACCGTCCGGGTCAGGCAAGTCGACGTCGATGAACATCATCGGCTGCCTGGATACGCCAACTGCCGGGGAATATCTCTTTCAAGGCGTGCCGACCAGCGGTTTTGACAATGAGCACCTGACGCTGCTTCGCCGCCACATGCTGGGCTTCGTGTTTCAGGGCTTCAACCTGCTGTCGCGCACCTCGGCTGTCGAGAATGTCGAACTGCCTTTGATCTATCGCGGCATGAAGTCCGGTGAACGGCGCGCGCTTGCCATGGAGGCCTTGGCGCAAGTCGGGCTGAAGGGGCGCGAGCACCATACCACGCAAGAGCTTTCCGGCGGGCAGCAGCAGCGTGTGGCGATTGCCCGGGCTATCGTCACGAAGCCTGCCTTGCTTCTGGCGGATGAGCCGACAGGTAATCTGGATACCAAAACCAGTATCGAGATCATGGACCTGATCACCTCGCTCAATCGCGATCGCGGCATCACCGTGGTGATGGTGACGCATGAAGAGGACATCGCCGCTCACGCCAAGCGTCTGTTGCGCTTCGTCGATGGCCATTTGGACTCCGACAGCGCCGCCGAACATGTACGGGAGGACGCAGATGTTTTTTGAAACCGTCAGGCTCGCCATGCGCGCCATCAGCCGCAACATGCTGCGCTCCTTCCTCACGGTGCTCGGTGTGGTCATCGGCGTGGCCGCGGTGATCGCCATGGTCACCATCGGCAACGGCACGACGGAACAGGTGAAGTCGGAGCTTTCGCGCCTCGGCACCAACATGCTGTTTGTCCGCCCCGGTCAGTTCGGCCCAGGCCGCGCGAGTGTGGATGCGAAACGGTTCACCGACAGCGATGTGCAGGCGATCCGCGACCAGATCAGCGGTGTACGCGCCGTCGCGCCGTTGAACCGCTCATCGGCGGCGACGGTCATCTATGGCGGCAAGAACCACCAGACCAGCGTGGTGGGGACCACTAATGACTATCTGATTGCTCAGGACTGGACGATAGCGCTTGGCCGGGAATTTCTGCCTGCAGAAGATCGCGGCGGACAGATCGGCTGCATCATCGGCGAAACCGTTCGGCAGGAGCTCTTCGGCGCATCCGATCCAGTGGGTCAAACGATCCGCGTCAGCAATATCTCCTGCCCGGTCATCGCGGTGTTGGCACGCAAGGGGCAATCAGGGCTCGGCGACGATCAGGATGATACCGTGATCATGCCGCTAAAAATCCATCAGCGCCGCATCGGCGGTACGACGACGATTTCCTCCATCATGGTGTCCGCACAGGATGGAGTCTCGACATCAAAGGTGCAATCCGATCTGGAAAACCTGCTGCGTGAACGCCGACGCATCGGGCTTGGCCGCCAGGACGATTTTACCGTCAACGACATGGCGCAAATCGCTTCCGCCATGACGGGCACCACGACCCTGCTGACGGGTCTGCTTGGCGCTGTGGCAGCCGTCAGTCTTCTGGTCGGCGGGATCGGCATCATGAACATCATGCTGGTTTCGGTCACGGAACGAACGCGCGAGATCGGCATCCGGCTTGCTATCGGCGCGCTGGAAAAACAGGTGCTCACACAATTCCTCGTCGAAGCCGTCATGCTGTCGGCCTTCGGTGGGACTGCGGGGATTTTGACAGGCCTTGGACTGGCCTATGGCGTCGTCAGCTTCCTTGGCGTGCCCTTTGTCACCAGCCCGGCAATCATTGCCATTGCCTTTGCCTTCTCGGCCGCCATTGGCGTCGTGTTCGGCTACTTTCCCGCCCGCCGCGCCGCAAGCCTCAGCCCGATCGAGGCGTTGCGCCACGAGTGACGTGTCTGTCAAACTTGCTAAAGCGCCTCACACTCTCCATATGGAAACGAATGAGAGATGAAGGAGTTGGACCGTGAGCGTTGCCTTTGTGAAGGAAGAAAGTGCGGAAACCGCAGCCGAGACCCAGCTGCCGGATCGCCCGGTCTCTCAACATCCCAATCTCGTCACCGAAGCGGGTCTCAAGGCGCTTGAAGACCAGATGAAGGCTGCCCGTGCCGCGCACGAAGCTGCCAACGCGGTTGAGGATATCAACGAACGCAGACGCCAGACCGCGCCACACCTGCGCGATATCCGCTATCTGGCCGAGCGCTTGCGCACGGCGCAGGTGATGCCCGCACCCGAGAGCAACGACATCGTCTCGTTTGGCAGCACCGTGACCTTCACGCGCGAAGATGGACGCGTGCAATCCTACCGTATCGTCGGCGAAGACGAGGCAGACCCCAAGGCCGGGTCTATCTCCTACGTATCTCCTGTCGCTCGCGCTTTGAATGGCAAAGCCGTTGGCGATATCGCCACTGTCAGCGGGCAAGAGTTGGAAATTACCGCCATTCAATAAGCCGCCAGTTGCAGCAGGTCAAAATAACGGGTAACTGCCGAGTGACTTGACTTTCAGCAAAAGGTTTACTGCGCATGGCGGTGGAATTCCTCGTCACCCATTCCGGCGGCTTCCACGCCGATGAACTGCTTTCCAGCGTCATTCTCACCCGGCTTTATCCAATTGCCAAGATCGTTCGCAGCCGCGCGCCGGAGTGGATCACGCCAGCGCAAGACCGGATCATCTATGATGTCGGTGGCGCTTATGATGCACAGGCACACATCTTCGATCACCACCAGCGCGGCGCGCCTCTGCGTGACGACGGCCAGCCCTACAGCTCATTTGGGCTCGTGTGGAAACATTACGGTCGTGACTATCTCACCGCGCTGGGCGTGGCAGTAGCCGATATCGAAGACGTTCACGCGTCTTTCGACAAGAGCTTCGTGCTGCCGATCGACCTTACGGACAATGGCGCTCTGAGCCCTGCGATTGCCGGAGAACTCGCCGGTCTGACCTTGCCGTCGCTCTTGGAAACGCTAAAGCCTTCATTCGACAACCGTGAACCGGGCGCTGACGACGCAGCCTTCCACAACGCGCTGGCGATTGCTCGCGCCTTTGTTGAAGCGGGGATCGAGAAGAAGGCCGCAAAGCTCAGGGCAGAAACGCTCGTTCTGAAAGCCATAGAACAGACCGGCGAAAGCCGCATTCTGGAATTGCCGATCGGGATGCCCTTCCGCCCCGCAATCGCCAAGGCCGGCGCCGACCACCTCCTATTCGTCGTTCATCCGCGTGACAAGGATTGGTGCGTCACAGGCATCCGCCGCGCCGAAGAAGGCTTCGAACTTCGCGCCGATCTGCCCGTTTCCTGGGCGGGTTTGACCAATAGCGATCTGGAGCGGGCGAGCGGCGTCGAAGGCGCAACGTTCTGTCACAATGGCCGCTTCATCGCCGCCGCCAAGACACGAGAAGCCGCAATGACGATGGCTGAGATCGCCACGCAGGAAGCCCTCTTAGAGCGGCAATCTGCCTGAATATCTTCTGAAAAATGAGATAACGCGGTGCTTGACGACAAGCACCGCAATGCCGTTGGGCGGAGATCAGGCGTTTTCTGCTGCCTCACGCTGCTTGGCGAGTGCTGCAAGATCTGCCGCCTTCAGCTCGACGGATTCACCGCAGCCGCAAGCCGAGGTCTGGTTCGGATTATTGAACGTAAAACCGGAGCGCATCTTGGTGACTTCAAAGTCCATCTGCGTGCCGAGGAGATAGAGCACCGCGGACGGCTGGACCCAGACCTTCGCGCCGTCATGCTCGATCAGATCGTCCTTGGCATCAGGCTGCGTTACGAGATCGATGGTGTACTCCATCCCCGCGCAGCCGCCCTTCTTGATACCGACGCGCACGCCTTTCGCATCAGGACCTGAATTTTCGACGATCGCTTTGACGCGAGAGGCGGCTGCCTCCGTCATGGTCATCACTGCAAAGCCCATGGGCTTGTCACTCCTTCGACAGTCGGGTTCAAGGCCCGATGCTTATGGATTTAAATCTAGTCTTAGGTCGAGATGGTATCAAGAGCTGCCGATCGTCTAATCGACCGCACTCAGTACCAGCCGACCGCAACCTGCGCTTCTTCCGACATGCGGTCAGGCGTCCATGGCGGATCGAAGGTCATTTCCACCGTCACGCCCGATACGCCCTCAACCGCACCGACCGCGTTTTCCACCCAGCCCGGCATTTCACCGGCCACCGGGCAGCCAGGTGCTGTCAGCGTCATGACGATCTTGACCATGCGGTCATCTTCGATGTCGATTTTGTAGACGAGCCCAAGCTCGAAGATGTCGGCCGGGATCTCGGGATCATAGACGGTCTTCAGCGCGGCGATCACGTCGTCGCTGAGGCGCGCCAGTTCATCCGGCGAGATGCTGGAGGCCTTGGCAGGGACGGGTGCAGCCTCTTCAGCAGGCGATTGCGCCAGATCCTGCGGCTGTTCAGTTGTATCGGTGCTCATGGTCCTGATCCTCAATTCCGATCTCAGGCGAAGAATTTGCGGGCGTAGTCGAGCGCTTCGGCCAGTGCATCCACTTCCGCGCGCGTGTTGTATAGCCCGAACGATGCCCGGCATGTGGAGGTCACGCCAAAGCGTTTCAAGAGTGGCATGGCGCAATGGGTGCCAGCGCGGACGGCAACGCCGCGGCGGTCGATGACCATCGAAACATCATGGGCATGGATGCCTTCGAGCTCGAAGGAGAATATACCACCCTTGCCCGGAGCATTTCCGATAATGCGCAGCGAGTTGATGTCACGCAGACGCTCGGTGGCATAGGCGGCAAGATCTGCCTCATGCGCAGCGATCGCCGCACGTCCGAGATTGTCCATATAGTCCAGCGCATAACCAAGACCGATGGCCTGAACGATTGGCGGCGTGCCCGCCTCGAAAAGATGTGGCGGCTCGTTATAGGTGATCTCATCCTCAGACACGTCGAGGATCATTTCCCCGCCGCCCTGGAACGGGCGCATCTCTTTCAAGCGATCGGCCTTGCCATAGAGAACGCCGATCCCGGATGGACCGTAGAGCTTGTGTCCCGTCATCACATACCAGTCGCAATCGATGTCGCGGACATCGACCGGCATATGAACCGCACCCTGGCTACCATCGATCAGCACGGGGATGCCGCGCTCATGGGCAATGCGGCAAATTTCCTTGACCGGTACGATGGTGCCGAGCGCATTGGACATATGGGTGATGGCAACCAGCTTGGTGCGTTCCGTCAGGCTTTTTTCAAAAGCCTCAATGTGGAAAGCCCCCTCGTCGTCAACCGGCACCCAGACGAGCTTCGCGCCCTGGCGTTCGCGAATGAAGTGCCATGGCACGATGTTGGAGTGGTGCTCCATGATCGAGATGACGATCTCATCGCCCTCGCCGATCTTCGGCATCCCGTAACCATAGGCGACCGTGTTGATCGCCTCAGTGGACGACTTGGTGAAGACGATTTCATCCACCGAGCCGGCATTCAGAAAGCGCCGCACCTTCTCGCGCGACGCTTCGTACGCATCCGTCGCCGCATTGGAGAGAAAGTGGAGGCCGCGATGCACATTGGCGTACTCGTTCGAATAGGCATGCGACACCGCGTCGATGACCACCTGCGGCTTCTGCGCGGACGCGCCATTGTCCAGATAGACAAGCGGCTTTCCATAGACCTCGCGCGACAGGATCGGGAAATCCTTACGCACGGATTCAACGTCGTACGGGGCTGCCGTGATGGCGCGTTCGCTATTATCAGGCATGAGCTTCCAGCCAGCTGGAGATGATGCCTTCCAGCGCCTCTACCAGCTTGTCATCTTCAAGTTCTTCGACAATTTCTGCGACGAATGCGTTGACCAGCATCGCGCGCGCCTTCGCCCGCGGCACGCCACGCGCCATCAGGTAGTAAAGGTGTACGTCGCTGATGTCGGCAACCGTTGCGCCATGGCCGCACTGAACGTCGTCTGCGAAGATTTCAAGTTCAGGCTTTGCCGAAAACTCGCCATCGTCGGACATCAGCAGCGTGTTGCACGCCATCTTGGCGTCGGTCTTCTGGGCATCGGGCGCAACCCGGATCATGCCTTGGAAGATACCCTTGGCGCGATCGAAAACGACGTTGCGGAAGATTTCCGTCGAGGTCGTGTTCGGCACATTGTGGCCGAGAACCATCGTCACATCGGTGTGGGTTTCACCACCCAGCAGATTGACGCCGCGCACCGAAAGATCGGTGCCCTCGCCTTCGACATCGATGCGCAGTTCCTGGCGGACCAGCTTGCCACCGGCATTGATGATGAAGAGCCGAAGATTTGCCTCCGCACCAAGTTTGATGCGCAATTGAGCCAGATGCGTATCGGCCACACCCTGCTGTTGCAGAAGGATGTAAGTGGCTTCCGCGCCGTCCTGAACCTCGAGATCGGTCACGTGCGAAACGAGCGCCGCTTCCGTCGCTACCGACAGATGACGCTCGATAATCGTAGCCTTCGATCCCTTGCCGAAACGAACCGGCGAACGGGTGTGCACCTGCCCAGCGCCGTGGATAAGCTGAAGCTCAAGCGGCTGCTCGATATCAGCCTCATCCGGTACAGTCACAGAATAGCCATCCCGAACGAAGCTGCCATTCAGGCGGCCGATCATGTCGTCCTTGTCGGCGGCAACGAGTGCGGCGGCGGCTGTGCCATCCAGAAGGCTCTCGGCATAGTTCCCGATTTCGAAACCGGCAATCTCGGCGTCCACGGCCTTGCCGTGGAGCAAATAGACCGCCTGAGAACCGGCAACAGCCGGATCACGCTTTTCGATCAGCGGCGCAGAAGCATCATCAGGAATGCTGCGCAGCAGGCTCTTCATATCGGTGTAGTGCCAAGCCTCTATACGGCGCGTGGGAAGACCGGCAGTCTTCAAGTCGTCGAACAGCACATCACGCGCAGCAACGACATCGCCATTGCCGGGAAGCTCGCTGAACTTTGCCGTGAAAGCTTCCACCAGCGCGGTTTCCGCAGGTGTCAGCCGGTTTGTCGTTTGAATATTCATGGACATGGTCTCCTGGCCTGTTGATTAGGCCGCTTCACCGATGATGTCGGCGTAACCATTGTTTTCCAGTTCCAGCGCCAGTGACTTGTCGCCCGAACGGATGATCTTGCCCTTGTAAAGGACATGGACGCTGTCAGGCACGATGTAATCGAGCAGGCGCTGATAGTGGGTGATGACGACGGTCGCGCGGTCCGGGGACTTCAGCGCGTTGACGCCATCGGCAACGATCTTCAGCGCGTCGATGTCGAGGCCGGAGTCCGTTTCGTCCAGAACGCAAAGCTTAGGCTCGAGCAGCGCCATCTGCAAGATTTCCGCACGCTTCTTCTCACCGCCGGAGAAACCGACATTGAGCGGACGCTTCAGCATCTCCATGTCGATCTTCAGATCGCCTGCCGCTTCCTTCACCTTCTTGATAAAGTCGGGGGTGGTGAGTTCAGCCTCGCCGCGTGCTTTACGCTGCTCATTCATCGCAACCTTCAGGAACTGCATGGTCGCAACGCCTGGAATTTCGACCGGGTACTGGAAGGCAAGAAAGACACCCTTGGCGGCGCGTTCGGCAGCGTCAAGCTCAAGAATGCTCTCACCATTGTAGAGAATGTCGCCGGAGGTCACTTCGTAGTCTTCGCGGCCCGAAAGAATATAGGACAGCGTGGACTTGCCGGAGCCGTTTGGCCCCATGATGGCCGCGACTTCGCCGGCGGCAACCTTCAGGTTCAGACCCTTGATGATCTCGGTTTCGGTATCGGCGATCTTTGCGTGCAGGTCGATGATTTCAAGCATGTTGTTATCTCTCAATCTTGTTTTCTCTTGCGAGAAGAGAAACGGTCAAATGGTCCAAACACGTCGGAGAGCCAAAAGACGGCAATCATCCCGCTCGCGCTTGCGATTAAAATTGGCTTGGCGAACTCAAAACCCGCCATCAGCCCAGCCAGTCCAGTGAACACCCCGACCATCGACACGAAAACCCCTAACACCAGCAGGCGTGAGCTTTTCGCGAGGCGGGGCTCACTCATCAACCCACAGAGCCTTCCAGCGAGATGCCGATCAGCTTTTGCGCTTCGACAGCAAATTCCATCGGCAGTTCCTGAATGACTTCCCTGACGAAGCCGTTGACGATCAGAGCGATCGCGGCTTCTTCCGGAATGCCGCGCTGCAAGCAGTAGAACAGCTGATCCTCGGAAATCTTGGACGTCGTTGCTTCGTGTTCGAAATGCGCAGAGGCATTTTTCGCCTCGATGTAAGGCACAGTATGTGCGCCGCACTTGTCGCCAATCAGAAGGCTGTCGCATTGCGTGAAGTTACGCGCATTGGTCGCCTTGCGATGGGCCGAGACCTGACCGCGATAGACGTTTTCCGAGAAGCCTGCCGCGATACCCTTGGCGATGATGCGGCTCGAGGTGTTCTTGCCGAGATGGATCATCTTGGTGCCGGAATCGACCTGCTGGTAACCGTTGGAGACAGCGATCGAGTAGAATTCGCCACGGCTGTCGTCGCCACGCAGAATGCAGGATGGGTACTTCCAGGTGATGGCAGAACCGGTTTCGACCTGCGTCCAAGAAATCTTCGAGCGATGGCCACGGCAATCGCCGCGCTTGGTCACGAAGTTGTAGATGCCGCCCTTGCCTTCCTTGTCACCCGGATACCAGTTCTGGACGGTGGAGTATTTGATCTCAGCATCGTCGAGCGCAACGAGTTCGACAACGGCGGCATGAAGCTGATTTTCATCCCGCTGAGGTGCAGTGCAGCCCTCAAGATACGAAACATAGGCGCCTTCTTCCGCGATGATCAGCGTACGCTCAAACTGGCCCGTGTTCTTCTCATTGATGCGGAAATAGGTGGAAAGCTCCATCGGGCAACGCACGCCCTTCGGAATGAACACGAAGGATCCGTCGGTGAAGACTGCGGAGTTCAGCGTCGCATAGAAGTTGTCGGTCGTCGGCACGACGGAACCGAGATACTTCTTCACCAGTTCCGGATGCTCGCGCACGGCTTCCGAGATGGACATGAAGATCACGCCCGCCTTCTTCAGCTCTTCCTTGAAGGTAGTGACGACGGACACGGAGTCGAACACGGCATCAACAGCCACGCGGCGGTTCTCGACGCCGGCCAGGATTTCCTGTTCTTTCAGCGGAATGCCGAGCTTTTCATAGACCTTCAGCAGCTCAGGATCGACGTCTTCGAGCGACTTGGGGCCGGGCGTGCTCTTAGGCGCGGCATAATAATAGAGATCGTTAAAGTCGATCTTCGGATAATTGACGCGCGCCCAGGTGGGCTCTTCCATCGTCAGCCAACGCTGATAGGCGTCAAGGCGCCATTGAAGCAGCCATTCAGGCTCCTGCTTCTTGGCGGAAATGAAACGGATCACTTCCTCCGACAGGCCTTTAGGCGCCTTGTCGACTTCGATCTCTGTTTCGAAACCGTATTTGTACTGGTCCACATCGATCTGGCGAACCTGATCGATTGTTTCCTGAACCGCTGCCATTGTCGTTCTCCAATCTCGCCGGATACAAGGTCCGGTGGCTTGTCAACGTATCAAGACGGAACCCCCGCCTTCATTCGCGCTTCACATAAATGCGAGAGCCATTTGAGGCCAGCGCTTTCATGCGTTTATTTAAGAGCGGGTTGGCGTTTTTCCCACCGCACCGCAAGCGAAATTTTGACATTTCGCAGTTTATTACAGCCCTCAGGCTGCCTGACCGGACAGCTTGCGCCGCCCTGCAATCTTGCCAAAAGCGTGAACCGCCTTGTCGATATCGTCTTCTCTAGTCGCGTACCCAAGCGAAATGCGAAGAGCACCGAGTTTCGGATCCTGCCCCATGGCCGTCAGCACATGGCTCTCCCCGACTTTGCCGGAAGAGCAGGCCGAACCGGCTGAGAGAGCAACACCTTCGATATCGAATGCGATCTGCCCCGTTTCCGACTTCAACCCTGGAAGCGTGAAGAAGGTCGTGTTTCCGACCCGCGCAACGTCGCTGCCGTGGATAATCACGTCCGGCGCAGAAACGCGCATACCATCTTCCAACCGCGCCCGCAAAGACGCCAAACGCTCGCTTTCCGCTTCTTGCATCCGCGAGGCTTCTCTCGCAGCCACGCCGAAACCTAGGATAGCATGCGTATTCTCGGTGCCTGAACGATGACCCTTTTCCTGCCCACCACCATGGATCAGCGGCAGAGGCATCATCACTTCCCCCCGTGAAATCAGCGCGCCAACGCCCTTAGGGCCGCCGATCTTGTGTGACGACACGATGAGGAAATCCGCCTCCAACGCTGCGATATCCACGGGGATGCGGCCCACCGCCTGGACGGCATCGACCACCAGCAAGCCACCGGCAGCATGAACGAGCCGCGCTGCATCTTTCACCGGCTGTATGATTCCAGTCTCATTATTGACCAGCATCAACGCCACCATTGGCAAACCGGATGCTCGGTCGTGCTGCGAAAGCAGGCTTTCCAACGCTTCAATATCGACGAGCCCCCGATCCGTCACAGGAACTTCCGTGACCACGGACCGGTTGAACCGTCCGCCTTCGCGGATAGCGGGATGCTCGATAGCAGATACGTAGAGATGACTAATATTTAGGGGTGCACGGCCCATTTTAAAGTGCGGGCACAGTACAAGATTTGCAGCTTCCGTCGCGCCACTGGTGAAAACCACGTGGGACGCCTCGGCACCGACCAGCGCCGCCACATCCCGACGCGCAGCCTCGACAGCCGCGCGCACGGCCCGACCTTCCTTATGAACGGATGATGGATTACCGGAGAGATCGAGAGCAGAAACAAGCGCATCGCGGACGGCTGGCAGCAAAGGTGCTGTCGCATTCCAGTCCAGATATGTGCGCTCCGCTGTGCCCATGGCGCAAATCGTGCCTTTATCCCGATCATTCGCGCCTTAGAGCGCATTTTCCTTGAAATTTCCGTCACCCTTGCCTTATGACACCACCAACAGCGCCACGGAACGCAAGTTTCGAACAGTTCTAAACTAGGTTTTAGAAAAGCTGACCATCCACGTCAAGTCTTCTTGCACGGGGAAAGCGTCAGAAACATAAAAACCGACCGGAGTACCTATGCCTGAAGTCATTTTCAACGGCCCCGCAGGTCGTCTCGAAGGCCGCTACCAGCCCTCCAAGGAAAAAAGCGCCCCGATCGCCATCATTCTTCATCCGCATCCGCAGTTCGGCGGCACGATGAACAATCAGATCGTCTACCAACTCTTCTATATGTTCCAGAAGCGCGGTTTTACGACCCTGCGCTTCAACTTCCGCTCGATCGGTCGCAGCCAGGGCGAATTCGACCATGGCGCTGGCGAACTGTCGGACGCAGCGTCCGCACTCGACTGGGTACAGAGCCTGCATCCCGATTCCAAGAGCTGTTGGGTCGCTGGCTACTCTTTTGGTTCCTGGATCGGCATGCAGCTTCTGATGCGCCGTCCGGAAATCGAAGGCTTCATGTCGATTGCGCCACAGCCGAACACCTATGATTTCTCCTTCCTCGCCCCCTGCCCGTCATCCGGCTTGATCATCAATGGCGATGCGGACAAGGTTGCACCGGAAAAGGACGTCAACGGCCTGGTGGAGAAGCTGAAAACCCAGAAAGGTATTCTGATCACCCACCGGACCGTGCCGGGCGCAAACCACTTCTTCAGCGGCAAGGTGGACGAATTGATGAGCGAATGCGGCGACTATCTCGACCGTCGCCTGAATGGCGAATTGGTCCCGGAGCCAGCGGCCAAGCGCATTCGCTAAACCTCGACAAACCCTTCAGAACCGCCGGCCCTCCGGCGGTTTTTTTGTTCTGGCGGCTGCGTGCCCGCTGTCAACATTCGTGGCCCAAGCGGGTGTAATTTTCCAAAAACAATGATAAAGCCGCTGCCGTTCACTGAAATGCAGTGAAGGTCACGACTAATCCCAGAAAGAAAAAGGTTATGTCCAGGTTCAAGTCCGATTTCCTCCGCACGCTCGATGAGCGCGGCTTCATTCACCAGATCTCCGATGAGGCAGGTCTCGACGAACTGTTCGCCAAGGAAACCGTGACCGCCTATATCGGCTATGACCCAACCGCGCCAAGCCTTCACGCAGGAAGCCTCATTCAGATCATGATGCTGCACTGGATGCAGAAGACAGGCCATCAGCCGATTTCGCTGATGGGCGGCGGCACTGGCATGGTGGGCGATCCGTCTTTCAAGGACGAAGCGCGTCAGTTGATGACCATCGATACGATCGAGAGCAATATCGCCTCGATCAAGCGGGTGTTTTCGAACTACCTCGACTACGATCGCGCGGATAAGCCAGCCTTGATGATCAACAACGCCGACTGGCTGCGTGACATCAACTATCTCGAGTTCCTGCGCGATGTCGGTCGGCATTTCTCGGTCAACCGCATGCTGTCCTTCGAGAGCGTCAAGACCCGCCTTGATCGCGAGCAGTCGTTGTCGTTCCTCGAATTCAACTACATGATCCTTCAGGCCTACGACTTCGTGGAACTGAACAAGCGCACCGGCTGCCGTCTGCAGATGGGTGGTTCGGATCAGTGGGGCAACATCATCAACGGGATCGATCTTGGCCACCGCATGGGGACGCCGCAGCTTTACGCGCTGACCTCGCCGCTCTTGACCACGTCCTCCGGCGCGAAGATGGGCAAGTCTGCCAATGGCGCTGTCTGGCTCAACCCCGACATGCTATCGGCCTACGACTTCTGGCAGTACTGGCGCAACACGGAAGATGCGGATGTTTCCCGCTTCCTCAAGCTCTACACCACTCTGCCCATGGACGAGATCGCTCGGCTCTCGGCGCTCGGCGGCTCGGAGATCAACGAGGTCAAGAAGATCTTGGCGACCGAGATCACCGCCATGCTTCATGGTCGTGAAAACGCAGAACAGGCAGCCGAGACCGCTCGCAAGACGTTCGAGGAAGGTGCGCTTGCCTATAACCTGCCATCGATCGAGGTGCCGAAGACAGAACTGGAAGCAGGCATCGGTCTCCTCTCGCTGATCGTGCGTGCCGGTCTTGCCGCGTCGAATGGCGAAGCCCGTCGTCACGTGCAGGGTGGTGCGGTGCGCATCAATGATGAGAGCGTCTCGGATGAGCGCAAGCTCATCGGCTCGGGTGAAGTGACGGCAGACGGCGTCATCAAGCTTTCGCTTGGCAAGAAGAAGCACATTCTGGTGCGCCCGGCTTAAGCCGGTTGCCGAAGTCTGAGGGCTGCAAAAGTGGCCCTCAGATCATTGCAGACCACACGGTCGTGCAGTCCCGAAATCTGATAACTCAAAACTCTGGAAACTCGAGCTTCGAGGTATCGTAGCCGAGTTCCTTTGCCTTCCTGACCATCACCGCAAGCTTGGCTTTAGATGGCACGGAGCGAGAGTAAATCCACAGGTTCTCCATATCCGGCGTTGCGCTGATGAACCACGTCTTGTCCGGCGAATTGTAAAGCACCCAGTAGTTGAAGGTGATGAAGAGCGGATAGCGAACCCGCATCTTGGCCATAGTCGTCTTCGCGTCCGTCACCGTGCCAATACCCTCGACGGTCTTGAGCTTGCCGGTCGGCGAGCCTTCGCGGCACCCATCCTCGACCAGCACCTGACCCGGCGCAGAGCCGGGTTTGTAGATCGAATAGCCAGCAACGCAGCCATCGGTGAGCCACATGGGCGTTCTGCCGATTTCGAGCCACTTCCCGCGGTAGTGCGACAAGTTGGTCTGAGCGACTGCTGGCTTTTTCGCCGTCTCGGCCTGCGCAGGGGAAAGGAAGCTGATGCCCAAGGCGCATGAGACGAGGCCTGCGCCGGCCCATCGAAGCAATGTGTGCATGCTGGTTCTCCGCAAAAGTGTCGCGGGAAACGCTCGCTTGACAGACCGGTTGCATCAACAAGATGGTGAGGAAGATCAGACCAAAGCTGCGCGCCCATCCGGATACTCCGCCGGTCCCTTCACCTCCAGCAAGTTGCCGAATGGATCGTGGATATAGAAGGAATGTCCCATACCACGTGCGCCGCCATGCATTGCCTCACGCTGGATGGTCACGCCATGATGTTCGAGATGCGCTCGCAAGGCATTATGCTCGAACGGGCCGGTCGCGATGCAGATATGGTCGACGTTGCGCCCACCGGCCACCGGCGGCGCGGCCTTTTGGCCGCCTGGATGAGTGATGTCCCACAGCACAATCAACGACGCGCCGCACCACACCTGCTCCATGCCGAGCGCCGGGTAGGAATAGCCAGGTCGGCAACCCAGAACCTCATGGTAAAAGGCAAGCGCCTTTTCCATGTCGTCGACCAGCAGGACGACGTGATCTATTCCCACCAGCGAAAAAGGCACATTCGATGTCACGAAATCCTCCCAGAATGACGGTCACAAGCATCACGCAATTGAGACCGGGGTCAACTGCAAAACCTGTCAGGCCTATTTCAGGAGAAGACTGGACAGAAGCTCGCCGACCGCGATGTCGTGACCAATCTCTATTTTTGGCAAAGAAAGCCGCAACACCTCGCGATCGATGAACCGATTGAACGCGATGGCACGTTGAGAGAACTTGTCGATCAGAAACCGTGCATCAGGTTCGCGGCAATCGTAATCGCTCTCTGCTTTGATCCGCCGCTCCAGCAGCCCCTCGACAGTCACGAGCCAGGTCGCCCGTACATGCTGCATGTCCAACTGCGCAACCAGTTCCGGCAAAAGTGCCGAGCCTTCCAGAACAAGAGGTTCGCCACTCTCGATCAGCGGCAGCACCAAAGGGCTCCACATGGAGCGATAATGGGCGAGCACGGATTGCATCATCTCATCCAGCCCCAGATCGCGATAATGTTCGACGACATGCGGTGGCGGTTGCTCAGGCGCATGGCGCCAAGGCCGCCCGGGATGCTTCGCCAGACTGTCGGTCGAAATGCAACGACAATTGAGATAATTCGCAGCGGCAGCGGCCAGCGTCGTTTTTCCGGCGTGGGAGGGTCCGCCGATAAGAAACAATCGGGCAGTCATGAGCGTCCTCGTGCTATTCTTGCAGGCAGCAGAACGCGAGGCGAATAGACGTTACCAGAGGCGATTTTAAGGGAGAATATAAAGCCAAGTGGCACGCCCTAGGGGAGTCGAACCCCTCTTTTCAGAATGAAAATCTGACGTCCTAACCGATAGACGAAGGGCGCGTGCGCTTGGTTTGTGGCGCCCTTATAGTCAGAGCTTTTCCATACCGCAAGCGGTAAAATGCACGATTTGACAAAAAAATGACATCGCCACCGCAAAGACCTGGAAAACAAGGATTGCCTATTCAAAACAAAAGCTTGTTCGACACCAAAAAGCCCGCTGCACCGGTTGGGACGGGTGCTGCGGGCTTCTCATCTCGACGCTTCCACATCGAGAAGCCTGTGCTCAAAGCGAGCGCGTCCAGCTTGATAGAAGCGCCTTTCGCGACTCCTGATCGGCTTCTGCACGCGACAGGCCGATATCGGCAAGCTGTTCAGGAGACAGATCGTAAAGGCTTAGGCGACTTTGTCGTTTGACATGCCAGAACGACATCCGCCGGAACACGCGCGTGAAAAAGCTTGGCGCTTCAATCGGCGCAAATGGCTTGGCGGGCGTCATCCGATCACGGACGAACGTAGTCACCTCTGACTCGATGCCACCCTGTTCCGCTATTGCTAGATATTCTTCCATCCTGCGCATGATTGTACCTACCTGGCGCTCTGCCCTTCCGTTTGATCTTCGGTGCAATCAATACAATTGACAGATCAAGGGGTACAATGCATATATTGTCACCATGACAAATTGGCTTCCAAACCTCGCAGACGGCTCCGGCCCGATTTATATTCGCCTTGCCGATCATATCGAATCAGCGATTGAAGATGGCGTTCTGGCTCCCGGCACGAAATTGCCGCCGCAACGAAATCTCGCTTATGACCTTGGTGTGACGATCGGCACGATCAGTCGTGCTTACTCCCTCATCCACGAACGCGGTCTCGTCAGCGGCGAAGTGGGCCGCGGAACCTACGTCAATGATCGAAAGCCCGGGGAAGCGACACAGAGAGCTGTCGAAAGCCCCTTCGGCGGAACCAGAGTATCGATGGCAGCGCCCGGCCAGATCTCCTTCAATGGCACCGCTGCCCCAGACAACGGTCAGCAAGGAATTATTGCCGACCACGTGACTGAGATCGTCAAGGACAAGCCCTCGGAGATCATGGATTACACGCGCGCTTTCCCATCGTTCTGGACGGAAGCCGGTGCCCGATGGCTGTCTCATCAAGGATGGTCTCCGAAGCCTGAAAATATCGTCACGACGCTTGGCGCCCATGCGGGCGTGATGAGCATTATCACCGCCATGACCGCGCCTGGTGACCGAATCGTCTTCGAACCCGTCACCTATTCGCAGATCAGCCGCGCTGCCTCTCTTTCCGGCCGCCGTATCTCGATTGTGGATATCGATGCAGACGGCATCATCCCGGACGAGTTCGAAAGGATCTGCGCACAGCAGCATCCAAAGATCGTCTTTCTGATGCCTGCGGGTCAAAACCCGACCTGCTCGACACTCCCGCTTGAGCGCCGCAAAGCGATTGTCGAGATCGCGCACCGATACAATGTCTGGATTGTCGAAGACAATCTCTATGGTGCGATGACAGGGAACGAGCTTCCCTTGATCGCTGAGCTCGCACCAGACAGAACATTCCTGGTCAATGGACTTTCCAAATCTGTCAGCGCCGGCTTACGGGGCGGCTGGGTGGCTTGTCCGCCCAACTTCGTCACACGCATTCGTGTCGCCCACAAGATGATAACCGGCGGCATTCCCTTCCTGATGGCGGAGCTTTCCGCCCGGCTGGTGATCAGCGGCGATGCAGATGTCATCCGCAAGGGATGTATCGACGAGATCGACGCGCGACGAGGCATCGTCAGTGAAACCTTGAAGGGCGTGGAATTCAACAGCGCGCCAGGCATCGCTTTCGTCTGGGTGAAACTCCCCGAACCCTGGCTTTCCGGCACGTTTCGTAACGCGGCAATGAACGAGAATGTCCTGATTGATGATGAAGACGAGTTCAAGCCGGCCCGGACGGACAGAATCTTCCACCGTGTGCGGGTGAGCTTTTCGCTGCCCAAGACCCATGACGAGTTGAAACGCGGGCTCAGCGTTCTAAGACGGCTCCTCGACAACGGTTCTGCCGGCTACGACAGCATCGAGTAAAGGTGCGCAAGACGCTGAATTGAAGGCTTGCAAAGGCATTTTCCTGTCGCAAGAGCGCATGTCTTAGGGTAAAGAACCGGAAATTCCCGTACCGGCTCGAACCCCGTGAGACCTATGACACTTCCAAATCATATTCAGATCACCCCGGAACTCGTTGCATCCCACGGGCTGAAGCCCGATGAATATCAGCGCATTCTCGACCTGATCGGACGCGAGCCGACCTTTACCGAACTTGGCATCTTCTCGGCCATGTGGAATGAGCACTGCTCCTACAAGTCCTCGAAGAAGTGGTTGAAGACGCTGCCGACGAAAGGTCCGCGCGTCATCCAAGGGCCGGGCGAAAATGCCGGTGTGGTGGATATCGACGATGGCGACTGCGTCGTCTTCAAGATGGAGAGCCACAACCACCCATCTTACATCGAGCCCTATCAGGGTGCGGCGACCGGCGTCGGCGGTATTCTTCGTGACGTCTTCACCATGGGTGCGCGTCCAATCGCTGCAATGAATGCGCTCCGCTTCGGCGCTCCGGATCACCCGAAGACGCGCCACCTCGTGGCCGGCGTCGTTGCCGGTGTCGGCGGTTACGGCAATTCCTTCGGCGTTCCGACTGTCGGTGGCGAAGTCGAATTCGACCCACGCTACAACGGCAACATCCTCGTCAACGCCTTTGCAGCCGGTCTGGCAAAGTCCGATGCGATCTTCCTGTCGGAAGCCAAGGGCGTCGGTCTCCCTGTTGTCTACCTCGGCGCCAAGACTGGCCGTGACGGCGTCGGTGGTGCGACGATGGCTTCTGCGGAATTCGACGAGTCCATCGAAGAGAAGCGTCCGACTGTTCAGGTGGGCGATCCCTTCACCGAGAAGTGCCTGCTGGAAGCCTGCCTGGAGCTGATGAAGACGGGTGCCGTCATCGCCATTCAGGACATGGGTGCTGCCGGTCTTACCTGCTCCGCCGTGGAAATGGGCGCAAAGGGCGATCTTGGCATTGAACTGAACCTCGATCAGGTTCCGGTCCGCGAAGAGCGCATGACCGCCTACGAAATGATGCTGTCCGAAAGCCAGGAGCGCATGCTCATGGTTCTAGAACCCTCCAAGGAAGAGGTCGCCAAGGCGATCTTCGTCAAGTGGGGACTGGACTTCGCCATCGTCGGCAAGACCACGGACGATCTGCGCTTCCGCGTTCTGCACAATGGCGAGGAAGTCGCCAATCTGCCGATCAAGGAGCTGGGCGATCAGGCACCGGAATATGACCGTCCATGGACACCAGCAAAGGTCTCCGCGCCGCTGTCCGAAACCGACATTCCGGAAACCGATATTGCAGATGCGCTCATCAAGCTTGTCGGCTCGGCCAATAATTCTTCGCGCCGCTGGGTTTACGAACAGTATGACACGCTGATCCAGGGCAACTCGCTGCAGCTGCCGGGCGGCGACGCAGGCGTTGTGCGCGTCGAGGGCCATGAGACGAAGGCGCTTGCCTTCTCCTCCGACGTCACTCCGCGCTACGTGGAAGCCGACGCCTTCGAAGGCGGCAAGCAGGCCGTGGCCGAATGCTGGCGCAACATCACCGCCACCGGCGCGCTGCCGCTGGCGGCAACCGACAACCTCAACTTCGGCAATCCGGAAAAGCCGGAAATCATGAGCCAGCTCGTCCATGCCATCAAGGGTATCGGCGAAGCCTGCAAGGTTCTGGAGTTCCCGATCGTGTCGGGTAACGTCTCGCTCTACAACGAGACCAACGGCCAGGCCATCCTGCCGACCCCGACCATTGGCGGCGTAGGCCTGTTGAAAGACTGGTCGAAAATGGCCCGAATCCGCTTCGCTGCGGCGGACGAGGTCATCCTGCTGGCGGGCGCGCCTGAAGGTCTTGGCGCCCACATCGCTCAGTCGGTTTACATGCGCGACATTCATGGCCGCATCGATGGCCCTGCCCCGCATGTCGATCTGGAAAAAGAAAAGAAGACCGGCGATTTCGTTCGCACCATCATTACCGAGGGTCTGACAAGCGCGGTTCACGATTGCTCGTCCGGCGGCCTGGCACTCGCCGTTGCCGAAATGGCGATCGCAGCCGACATCGGCGCGACGATCGATGCGGTGTCCGGCAACAATCCGATCCTGGCCTTCTATGGCGAAGATCAGGGCCGTTATGTGCTGACCGTCAAGCAGTCCGATCTCGAAACGGTCAAGGCGCAAGCCGCTTCGGCTGGCGTGTCGCTCGCCATTATCGGCAAGACTGGCGGATCTTCGGTAAAGCTGGGTACGGCGCGCGCGGTCGAGATTAAAGAATTGCGCAACGCCTATGAATCGTGGTTCCCTCAGTTCATGAACGGCGAGACACTCGTCGCAGCAGAATAAGAATTGAGGAGTAGACACCATGCCCATGAAGCCCGGCGACATTGAAGACATGATTAAAGCTGGAATTCCCGGAGCAAAGGTCACCATCCGCGATCTCGCCGGTGACGGCGATCACTACGCGGCTGAAGTCGTGGCAGATGCCTTCAAGGGCAAGACGCGCGTGCAGCAGCACCAGATGGTCTATGACGCATTGAAGGGCAATATGGGCGGCGTCCTGCACGCATTGGCGCTGCAGACCTCCGCCCCCGAATAAGCGTCTTTCGCTCAGCAACAAAAAGGTCTGCGTGATGCCGATCACGCAGGCCTTTTTCGTTCTGTCTTTCGGTTATTGAAATGCGGCGGCTGGCTCGTCAGACTTCAGGCCTATGAACGAGGCGGCTGGCAACGGACCGGCCGTCAGCAGCGTGAAATCGAAGCCGGACTTGCGGTCAGATCCCAGTACGTATTGACGATGCATGCGCAGGAAATTGAGCTTGTTCTTGCGGTAGCGCTCATCGGAAAGCGAATGCTTGAACTTGATCCGCACGATCTTGGGCTGTGTGGCATCCGCATGCCCCGTCAGATGCGCCGTGTTGCATTTGTAGAGATGGATCGGATCGGAAAGACACTGAATGTCGAACCACGTGACCTCAGCATGGCGCGCGAGCGTGCCGATGCTTTGCCGAAGGCGCGCAGCTTTTCCAACGAAAGCGCATTGAAGGGCTGCACCGCCCAGCGTGACGAAAGAAACTTTGCGTCCCTCGAACGCATCGGGTTTCAATTCCAGCACACGCCCTGCGACCGCGAGCGCCAGGCTTGCTCCCATGCTGTGCGATACGAAGAGTACCTCATCAGAGGACTGTCCGAGCGCGAGCAGGATTCTCCGCGCCTTGTCCTCGATCCAGGCACGCGCAACCGGCTCGTCGCGCCCCACCATGAGTGCAAACCGCCAGTCGGCAAAGAGGTGCAAGGTGTGAAACCGCCCGGAAAACGGGATGACGCCCTTATAGAAGAACAGCCATGCTGCCGGCACGCTCAAAAGACAGAGGAACGGCGAAACAGGCAGCAGCAGCGGCAAGACGGCGATCGATGCCGCAAGGATAAGACCCGTAACGATCAGGAGATAGGGAAAGAGGAAAAACAGGCCGAAACGCCAGGCATGGCGAAAGTATCGAAAGGCTGCGCCACTGGTGATGATCTCAGTGCCTGCCTTGAAGCCGAGCAGTATCTGCTTCCAGATCGGAGGCGCCCTCAAGTCCGAAATGATGCTGTTATGATCATGAATATAGATGGTACTCTTCGTCTCCTGGCCGTCGGAGATCGAGACCACCTCCATACGGCTCCCAGCCTCAGCCTCCTCGACAGGGCTGACCGTATAGTCAAGCCCGAAGGTCTTGCCGGATTGGGCGGCACTGCGCTCGTAGCGACGATGATGGGCAGCAGCATCCAGCGGATCGAAGCCGGGAAAATAGAACACGAGACGGGACGAGACAGAGGGCATGAAGGAGCCTAAGGGGTCAAAACCTGAAGGTTGCGAAGAGCCCAAAAGGATCGCTTGATACAATGGGTGTCGCCCATATAGTAAAGACCGTGGCTTAATTATGTTTTATACCATAAGCAGTCCCATGGATTTTGTTGCGGAGCGGAGAAGATCTTGTCGAAAATCGTTGATCAGATCATCGGGAGTGTTGTGAAGGGTGCCATGGCGGAGATCCTGTCGAAGACAGGTGTCCGAAAAACGCGACGCGCGCGAGGAAAGGCGAAAGCTGGCACAACGCTTGGCGGCGGTATTCTCGGCGGCATCCTGGAGGCGGCACTCGGCGAAAAGCCCGCACGAAAGGCGAAGCGGACGCCCGCCAAGAAGCAGGTCAGCAAACGCCGGACCGCTGCCACTCGCAGCAAGCAACGCGCACGATAGGCCTGCGAGCTACGTTACTGCTGCTGGTGCTTCATCAGTTCCGACACCGTGACGAATTGGAAGCCGCGCTCACGCAAACCGTCGATGATCTTGGGTAGGGCCTGACGAGACGCTTCCCGGCTTCGATACATGACATGCAGCAGAATGATCGAGCCGCTCCTGGCGTTCTGGATCACGTACTCAGCGATCGCATCGGCATCCTCGGCGATGTCGGGATAGGATTCCGGCTCCACATCCCAGGTGATCGAGGTCCGCCCGGTTTGCGATAAGTACCATGGCAAGGTGAGAAGCTTCTTGCCATAGGGCGGCCGAAAATAGATCTCGCCCTGATAACCCGCCATGCGAATGGCACGATCCGTTCGCTCGATCTCGTCGCGCACCTTGTCGAACCCCATCAGGCTCATATTGGAATGGGAGAAGGAGTGGTTGGCGATCTGGTGTCCCCGCCGAACGATGTCGGCTGCGAGCGCCGGCGTTTCCTCCATCTCTCGGCCTGTGAGGAAAAAGGTCGCCTTGACGTTCTTCTCATCCAGCAGATTCAGGACGTCGCGCGTGTAGCGAAGTGTGGGACCATCATCGAGAGTGAGAGCCACGAGAGGTTCGCTGGTCTCTACCCGCGGCACGATCGTTCCAAAGAGCTGATAACCACGCGCCTTACTCAGCTGGAACAACCCAAAGACCAAGAGCAGGATCACCGCTACTCCAATGATCCAAACACCAAATTTGCGCATTTTGAGCCTCGGCCGGAGTTGAATGGAGCATCAGGGCACCACACCTTCGGGGCGGCATCATGACTATCTGTGCCAATTCCGACTGCCCTTGGTTTTTTCGCCTTTGCGACTGGAAATAACGGCATTCCATGTTATTTAAGAACGAACGAAGCAGCGGCCTTGACCCGCATGTGAAAGGATTCAGCCATGAGCGGCATTCACGACCTGATCGACAACGAAGTGAAGAACAACGACATCGTTCTTTTCATGAAGGGAACGCCCCAGTTCCCGCAGTGCGGCTTCTCCGGACAGGTGGTCCAGATTCTCGATTATCTCGGCGTGGACTACAAGGGCGTCAACGTCCTTGCCGATGCCGATATCCGTCAGGGCATCAAGGACTATTCCAACTGGCCGACGATCCCTCAGCTCTACGTCAAGGGTGAATTCATCGGCGGCTGCGACATCGTGAGAGAGATGTTCCAGTCCGGCGAACTCCAGAGCCAATTCCAAGAACAGGGTATCAGCGTCCGCGGCGCGGCCTGATTTCGGCCGGTTCATCCGGCCCACCCTGATTGTCAGAAAACTATGCCAGGCGTTGCGTCATGCAACGCCTTTGCCGTTCTTTTTGAGGCAATCCTGTGACACATCCACCACAAACAACCGCTTCGCCCGCAGGCACTATGGGGCGCACGGAATTCATTGGGCTCGCCGCCATGCTGATGGCGCTCAATGCTCTTGCCATCGACATCATGCTCCCCGGCCTGCAGGAAATCGGCGCGTCCCTTGGCGTCGATAACGAGAACCATCGCCAGTATGTCGTCTCTGCCTATCTGCTCGGCTTCGGCATCGCCCAGCTCTTCTACGGGCCGATTGCGGATCGCTTCGGGCGCCGCAAGCCCATGCTGTTTGGCCTTGGCGTTTACATTCTGTCGTCCATCGCAGTGATCTTCGTGCCGAGCTTTGCCGGTCTTCTGGCACTTCGGTTTATCCAGGGCATCGGCTCTGCGGCCACACGTGTCATCACCGTATCCATTGTTCGCGATATCTATGGCGGGCGGCAGATGGCGGAAGTCATGTCGCTGATCATGATGGTATTCATGGTGGTGCCGGTTATTGCGCCGGGAACTGGCCAGATTGTCTTGTTCTTTGGCGACTGGCATCTGATCTTCGGCTTTATGGCCGCAATCGCGACCATCGTGACCGTCTGGATGTATATTCGGCTGCCCGAGACGCTTCGTCCCGAAGACGTGCGCCCGCTGACCGTCTCATCCGTCTTGAAAGGCTTCAAGATCGTTCTGACCAACCGCGTCGCGCTCTGTTACACCATCGCCAGCATGATCATCTTCGGCGCGCTGTTCGGCTTCATCAACTCCGCCGAACAGGTCTATAAGGGCATCTACGATCTCGGCGCCTGGTTTGCCGCCGCCTTCGCTGCCGTCGCGCTGTTCATGTCGCTGTCGTCCTTCCTGAATTCGAAGCTGGTCGGGCGCTTTGGCATGCGCAAGCTGTCGCATGGTTCGCTGCTCGGCTTCATCGCCATCAACTTCGTATGGTTGATGATGATGATCTTCGGCCCGCATCCATTGCCCTTCGCGCTCTTTATCGTGATGTTCGGTCTCGCGATGTTCCAGTTCGGTCTGATCGGCTCGAACTTCAACTCGCTTGCCATGGAGCCGCTTGGTCACGTCGCCGGAACGGCATCGTCTGTCATCGGCTTTCTTGGAACGGTGGGCGGCTCGCTGATCGGTGCGGGCATCGGTCAGGCGTTCAATGGCACGGCGCTACCTATGGTCAGCGGCTTCTTCATCGTCTCGATCTTCGGTCTTGTGTTCGTTCTGATCGGCGAGAAGGGCAAGCTGTTCCAGGCGCATAACAAGCCGACGCACTGAAACAAGCTTTTAAAGATAAAGAAAGGGCGCGGTTGCATGACAACCGCGCCCTTTCATTTGGCTGTTCTTGAGCCGATCAGACCGTGAAAATCTTCTCGCGCAGCACGGTCCATGTCTCCTTGTCCGGGGCCAGTAGCAAGCCGCCGCTTACATGGTTTGGCAGATAAGGAGATCCGTCGAAACGGGCCGCGTAGGCGCCCGCCTCCTGCGAGATCAGCGTGCCAGCGAGATGATCCCAAGGCATCAGCTTGTTGTACATCAGGAAGTGCATGTGGCCGCCGCAGAAGATGCGGTATTCGTGCGCTGCGCAACGATAACTGGTGAAGAGCCTGACATCGGCGAGATTGTTCAAGAGGCGACGGCGCGTCTCGACCTCGAAGTAGCCCGTATTGGCGATACCTACCATCTGTGACAACTCCGGTGCCGGAACCACCTGCATTTGCGTTTGGGAGCCATCGGCGCTGCAAAGCCAGGCTCCGGAGCCTTTTTCTGCGATCACCCAGTCATTGCCCATCGGGTCGAAAATAATACCTGCGACCGTTTCGCCCTTGGAGACGACGCTCAGCATCACGCCGAACAGCGGCAATCCGGCTGCAAAGTTATAGGTCCCGTCAATCGGATCGACGACCACCGCAAGATCCGCGTCACCGAGCTTTTCCAGCAGCGAAGCGTCTGCCGCGACGGCTTCCTCGCCAACGAAGAGTGCATCCGGCATGAACTCGGCGACACGGGCGCGGATCAAACGCTCCGCTGCCTCGTCGGCCTCCGTCACCAGATCGATCGCCTCGGTCTTCACCCGAACGTCACCCTCACCGAGATTACGAAAACGCGGAAGGATTTCCACCGCCGCAGCCTCCTGTAGGGCATTGGCGAGCGAGGCTATGTCGAGTTCGACGGACATGGGAGGTTCCTTTACATGTTCAAATCAAAGACCGAGAATGTCCCGGCGCAGCATCTTCCAGCTTTCCTTGTCAGGTGCAGAGAGGATGCCGCCTTCGGTGTCTCCCGGACGGTAGGGCGTGCCATCAAGCTTCGCCGTGTAGCCGCCCGCTTCCTGATGGGTTAGCACGCCTGCCAGATGGTCCCAAGGCATAAGCTTCTCATGTCCGATGAAATGCAGCTTGCCCGTCGCCACCAGCCAATATTCGTGCGCCGAGCAATTCAACGACAGCGCCATCTTCGTCTTGGCCATGTTTGCGGCAATCATCGGTCGGCGGTCGGGATGGCTGTGCCCCCACGAGAAAATGCCCACCATGTCCGCAAGACGGCCAACCGGTTCGGCGACACGCAGTTTCGCTTCACTGCCGTTTTCGCGCTTCAGTATGGCGCCTGCACCTTTGACCGAAACGATGCTGTCGCCCATCACCGGATCATGAATGATGCCAGCGACAGTTTCGCCTTTGACGGTAACGGCAAGCAGCGTTCCGAAGGCGGGGAAGCCGGAGGCAAAGTTGAACGTGCCATCCACGGGATCGATGACAAAAGCAAGCGGCGCATCGCGAAGTGCCGGAATGACGGAACGGTCGGCATCATAGGCTTCTTCGCCAACGATGTGGGCGGTTGGAAAGCGCTGCAGCAGGGCTGCAGTGATCTGCTTTTCAGCTCGGATATCGGCTTCCGTGACCAGATCGACAGCCGATGTCTTCTCGGAAATGTCCGAAGCGCTGAGATTGCGAAAGCGCGGCATGATCTCACTGACACCGGCATGTGCGACAGTTGCAACGAGGAAATCGATATCTGAATCGGAAAGGGTCATGAAAACAATCTGAGTTGGTGAGGAGTGCGCCTCCCCTACCCCTCTAGGATGACGGATCGGTGACAGCCAGGCCGGAAAAATCGAAGAGCTTCGTATCGAGCAGATGAGACGGGTTGACATGCGCGAGTGCACGCAACATCACGTCCTTGCGGCCAGGCATGCGGCGTTCGATATCGGCCAGCATATCCTTCATGGCATTTCGCTGCAAACCGTCCTGGGAGCCGCAGAGATCGCAGGGGATGATAGGAAACTCCATTGCCGCGGCGAATTTCGCCAGGTCGTCCTCGGCGCAATAGGCAAGCGGGCGCAGCACCATCAGATCGCCTTCGTCATTCATCAGCTTCGCTGGCATGCCAGCAAGCCGTCCGCCATGGAAGAAATTCATGAAGAAGGTCTCCAGAATGTCTTCGCGGTGATGACCCAAAAGCAGCGCGTCACAGCCCTCTTCGCGCGCGATGCGGTAGAGATTGCCACGGCGAAGCCGCGAACAGAGCGAGCAATAGGTTGCGCCTTCTGGCACCTTCTCTTTCACGATCGAGTAAGTATCGCGATACTCGATGCGATGCGGCATGCCGATCTTCGTCAGATAGTCCGGCAGGATGTGTTTTGGAAAGTTCGGCTGGCCCTGGTCAAGATTGCATGCAATCAACTCGACGGGCAGAAGGCCCCGCCACTTGAGATCAAGCAGCAGCGCTAGGAGACCATAACTGTCCTTGCCGCCGGAAAGACCCACGAGCCAGCGCTTCTGTCCATTCAACATGCCAAAGTCGTCGAATGCCTGTCGCACATTTCGCAGCAGCCGCTTGCGCAGCTTGTTGAAGGAGACGGAGCGTGGCGCATCGGCAAAGAGCGGATGGGCACCACCAGCCTCTTCGACCTCGCCGGCGTCCTGAATGTCATCGATCTGTGCGGCAATGGTCATGGTCATCTCGCTGTCTCATCCGCTTGAACGCGGTTAACGACAGGCAATGCCCTCATATAGGCGCGAGATCAAGCCCCGAATACGGACCAGCCCATGCGGTTCGCCAGCATTTCAAGCGCATCGGAACCAAGAGCGGAGTTGCCGACCTTGTTGAGACCCGGCGACCAGACGGCAATCGATGCCTTGCCGGGTGCCACCGCCAGAATGCCGCCACCGACGCCGCTCTTGCCGGGAAGGCCGACGTGATAGGCAAAGTCGCCAGATCCATCATAATGGCCGCAGGTCAGCATCAGCGCGTTGATGCGGCGCGCCCTACGATCCGAAACCACCGTGTGGCCGGTCAGCGGATTGCGCCCGCGATTGGCCAGGAAGAGCCCCGCCCGCGCCAGCTGAACGCAATTCATCGAGAGCGCGCACTGGTGGAAATAGACACCCAATGTGTGTTCGACCGGATGGTGGATATTGCCGAAACTGCGCATGAAATTGGCGAGCGCGAAATTGCGGAAGCCGGTCGCCTGCTCGGATTTCGCGACCGTATTGTCGATCGAGATGGTGTCGTCATTGGCGAGATAGCGAACGAAGCGCAGCAGTTCACCGATGGCCTCCCGCGGCTGATGCCCCGCAAGCACCATGTCGGTCACAACGATCGCACCCGCATTGACAAAGGGGTTGCGGGGAATGCCATGTTCATGTTCGAGCTGAACGATGGAATTGAACGAGGAGCCGGAAGGCTCGCGTCCGACACGCTTCCAGACGGATTCACCCGCCTTGCCGAGCGCCAGCGTCAGCATGAAGACCTTGGAGATACTCTGGATAGAGAATGGAACGACGGCGTCGCCTGCGATGAAGGTCTCGCCTTCAACTGTGGTGACGGCAATGCCGAACTGTTTCGGATCGATCTTGGCAAGTTCGGGAATATAATCCGCGACCTTGCCCTCCCCGAGGTGGTTCTTCATCTCGTCATAGATGGAGTCGATGACCGTCTGAATGTTTTGCATACCCTGCCCCGATACAGAAAAAGCGCCCGTGGGCGCTTTTACCAGATGTTTCAACCGCCTCAGATGGAGGTTGAGCGCGCCTTGGTGGTGGTGGCAAATGCCTTCATCACATAGCTGTCGCGATCGTAAACGTCGTCGAAATACTGCACCTTGCCGTCCTTGTCCGGCCAAGCGGTGAAGTAGGAGACATAGACCGGAATTTTCACCGGAACAGACACCGCGCGGTTTTCGCCGGATGCAATCTGCTTATTGATGTTATCGATCGTCGTGCCGAGAACGGCTGCGGCCATGCGACGCGGATCGACAAGACGGATGCAGCCGTGGCTCAGAGCGCGCATGTCGCGGTTGAAGAAGCTCTTCGATGGCGTGTCATGCATGTAGATCGCATGGCTGTTCGGGAAGAGGATCTTCAGATCGCCCAGCGCATTGTCGCTGCTTGGCGGCTGGCGAACCGAGATCGCGTTGGTCGAACCATACCAGTTGACACTGGACGACGAGACGGTACGCCCATTGACCGAAACCTCATAGCCAAGGCGATCGAGATAGGATGGATCGTTGCGCAGCTTCGGCAGCATTTCGTTGACGATGATGGACTGCGGAACGCCCCAGTACGGGTTGAACTCGACAGTCTCGATTTCGTCCTGGAAGAAATAGGTCTGGTTGGTCTTCGAACCGATGACCACCTTCATACCAAACTGCTCTTTGCCCTGATCATGGTAATACGCCATGAAAGCAGGCTGATTGATGAAGACGTAACGGTCGCCGAGATCTGCCGGCAGCCAGCGAACCTGCTCCATGGCGACTTCAAGCTTGGCGATCTTCGCCTCGTTGCTGTCGCCCGTCATCGCACGAACCGTAGCGCGACCGATCACGCCATCGGCCTTCAGGCCGTTTTCGCTCTGAAACGCCTTGACCAGATCGACCAGTTCCGGCGTGTACTGCGTCGTCTGCTGATAGGCGGTCAGCGCAGATGCATGCTGCGACTTCAGCGTTTCGGACGAACGATGCTCGATCGCCTTCACCACGTTGGCGAGTTCAGCATTATCCTCGCCAGGCTTCAGCACCAGATCGGAGCGGACGGCGATCTTGCTTTCGCCAGACTTGTCCTCGTCGCGAAGCTTGACCAGTTCCGCTTTCAGCGCCAGATATTCCGGGCCGGAAGGCTCACGGGACTTCAGATAGGCGGTCACGTCGGGGCTTAGCGCTGCAAGCTTCAAAACCGGGGCGAGATTAACCGTCTTGCGCTTGAAGTCATGATAGCCAGAGAGTTTGTTCGGATCGACACGACCACGGGTCGTATCCTGTACATAGCCCAGAACCTTCGCAGACAAAGCAAGCTCGAACTGCATCATCGCGCGGTTGACTGGCTTGACCTCGTTTTCCGTGACGCTGACCGTCTGGACTTCTGCCTGCGGCTCATCAGCAATGCTTGCGGTCACGTCCAAGGAGGGCGCCGAAATGCTGTAATCCGCCGGATCCAGCCCGCTGTCGCCCACCGTTTCAAAGAAAGCGAGGACGGCGGAAGCGCGTTCGTTGATATCGCCGTTGGAAACCCAGATCGGTTTTGCGCCGCTGGCGTAGTAAGCCTCGAGCGCCTTGGCGATTTCGGGCGTTGCGGAGATCTTAACGCCAGCGTAGTCCGCACCGAACTTCGACGTATCGACCGCGCGCGTGCCATCCGCCTTGTAGGTATAGTAGCGGGGACCGGAAATGCGCGGCGTCGGCTCTGGATCTATATCGCGGCCAGCAGGCGCGCTTTGCTGGACGACGCCCGGAAGGGCACGATCCTGTCTTTCGCGCTCGATCTTGCCGGGACCGCCACGAAGTAGATCCATAAGGGTGATGGCGCTGGCTGGTGCGGGAATGCCCGCAGAGACGGAAACACCGAGAGCCAGTATAAACGCCGCCGATTTTTTTCCTGAAGTGATCTGCAATTTAGTCCTCATTGCGTCCAGCGCCGTGATCCATCGAAGCGCGCGTAAAAACATTGTTTGTCTAGCCGATTGGCCTTCGCTTGAAAAGAAAACGCGCAAAGTCCGATCTCGTGCCAGAATCGTCCTGCCCTTTGGCAAAAAAACTCCGGCAATCTCCTTAATTTTTGGCAGGAATAGTTAAATTTCTCTTTAATTTCGAAGCATTGCGGCAAGATGTTTTTTTACCGGTCAGGCATGCCGCGCCATGGAATTGTCGGTTTTTCGGACGTTACCCAAAAGTCACGCCAATTGACTTTCGAATGTGCGGCAAAATCTGAGGTCCCGCGGCGAGTGAGGCTTTCCAGAGTTGCGGGATAGCTCTATATGTCGGCCCGCGCGCAAGACGAGCTCAAACCGCCGCCTTGCCAACGAACACAATGGAGAGGCACGCACGATGACAGCCACACGCACGGAAACCGATACTTTTGGCCCGATCGAAGTCGCCAGCGATCGCTACTGGGGCGCGCAGGCCCAGCGCTCGCTCGGCAATTTCAAGATCGGCTGGGAAAAGCAGCCCACCTCCGTTATTCGTGCTCTCGGCATCGTCAAGCAGGCAGCTGCACGCGCCAATATGGCGCTGGGGGGTCTCGACGCGCAGCTCGCCGAGACGATCATCAAGGCGGCTCAGGAAGTCATCGACGGCAAGCTCAACGAGCATTTTCCTCTCGTGGTCTGGCAGACCGGTTCGGGCACCCAGTCCAACATGAATGCCAATGAAGTGATCTCCAACAGGGCCATCGAAATGCTCGGCGGCGTGATGGGGTCAAAGAAGCCCGTTCACCCGAACGATCACGTCAACATGAGCCAGTCGTCCAACGACACCTATCCGACGGCCATGCATATCGCTTGCGCCGAGCAGATCGTTCACCACCTGCTGCCAAGCCTGAAACACCTTCATGCCGCGCTCGACAAGAAGGCGAAGGACTTCGCCCACATCATCAAGATCGGCCGCACCCATACGCAGGATGCAACGCCTCTGACGCTCGGCCAGGAATTTTCCGGCTACGCGGCGCAGGTCGCTTCGTCGATCAAGCGCATTGAACTGACGCTCCCCGGCCTCTGCGAACTGGCACAGGGCGGCACCGCCGTCGGTACTGGCCTCAATGCTCCGGTCGGCTTTGCCGAAAAGGTTGCCGAAGAGATTGCCACCATCACCGGCCTGCCGTTCGTGACCGCGCCGAACAAGTTCGAAGCACTGGCAGCGCATGACTCGATGGTCTTCGCCCACGGCGCGATCAACGCGGCGGCTGCAGCACTTTTCAAGATCGCCAACGACATCCGCTTCCTCGGTTCTGGGCCACGCGCCGGTCTTGGCGAACTATCGCTGCCGGAAAACGAGCCCGGTTCCTCGATCATGCCAGGCAAGGTCAACCCGACCCAGTCCGAAGCACTCACCCAGGTTTGCGCCCACATCTTCGGCAACCAGGCCGCCATCACGTTTGCGGGATCGCAGGGCCACTTCGAGCTCAACGTCTATAATCCGATGATGGCCTATAACTTCCTGCAGTCCGTTCAGCTCTTGGGCGATGCAGCCGTGTCTTTCACCGACAATTGCGTGGTGGGTATCGAAGCGCGCGAAGACAACATCCGCAAGGGTGTGGAGAACTCGCTGATGCTGGTAACCGCGCTCAACACCAAGCTTGGCTATGATGCCTGCGCCAAGATTGCCAAGACCGCGCACAAGAACGGGACGACGCTGCGCGAAGAGGCTGTCGGCGGCGGATATCTGACCAATGAGGAGTTCGACCAATACGTCCGCCCGGAAAACATGATCGGGCCTAAGTAATGACACTGGTCAGACAACGGGTCCGCTTCCGTTGTCTGACCACCTCATCTATTTCTGATCGGTCTTAAATACTGTTTACATTTACTAATTTTCGTAGATAAAACTTTGTGAGCCTTAAACTAGATTCCCTGCTCTCGCGTGAGTCTCGGAGACGGCTAAGCCAACCAACTTTTCCATGCAGCATCGACAATCAGTTGGGGAACTATTGTTGACGGAGCATCGGCCAGAATAAAATATTGGACGATCTGGGGACGCATCATGAGTACGGGACCAACACAAATTATGCCCGGCGCCGACGTGGCAAACCAGATCATGCATGCCATGCGCACCATGGGTATCTCGCCCATTCCCCGCAATTACAATCTATTCTACGAAGCCTTTATCGGATCCAACCCTGCTCTGTCGAAGGAGCTTCTTCAACTTGGCAGCAGGGCGACCCAGGAAGAGCTGGACGAACTCGGTACCCGCTACTTCAACCACAGCCACAGCAAGATCATCGAGACGGTTCACGAGAAGCTGCATCTCGAGTTGGAAGCTCTCCTGACTGTGCTGAAGCACGAACAGTCTAGCCTTGAGAAATACAATCGGCTGCTGGATGAAACACGCGAACGCATCACTGCCAAAAGCGCGACGAGCACCTCGCTGGTGGGCGTGGCCATCGCGATCCTGTCCGAGGCCACCGGAAACAAGATCGCTCAAGGAGAGAGCAGTTCCAAGGATCTGGACCGGCATGCCGAAGAAATGCAGCAAGTTCGTCTCGAGCTGGATGAATATAAACGCATCGCCAACACCGATTCACTCACGCGTCTTGCCAACCGCCGAGCCTTCGATGAAAAGCTCGCCGCGACCTACGACACGAGCTTCGGACTTCACCTCTCATCCCTGATCCTGCTGGACATCGATAACTTCAAGCGCGTCAACGATACCTACGGCCACCCGGTTGGCGACAAGATTCTAGCGAGCGTGGCGTCGGTCATCCGCAAGTCGGTCCGCAAAGATATCTTCGTCGCCAGAAACGGCGGCGAGGAATTCGCTATCATCGTTGACAATATGAATGCCGAGGAAGTGAGGGACATGTGCGAGCGCATTCGTCTCTCGCTCGAGAAGACCCCGTTCAAAAACTCGAAGACCGGCGTGGATTACGGCCAGATTACCGTATCGATCGGATACGCCATGGCCTCACAGGCGCAAAGCCCCGTCGATCTTTACGCACACTCGGATGTCGCGCTCTACAACGCGAAGACATCCGGCCGCAACCGCACGGTCATCTTCGAAGAGGGCATGCAGAAAAATTACTCCGGCAAAAGCTGGCTGATCTACCGCACGTAAGAGCCAAGTTTCACAGGGCACCGAGTAGCCCGTGACGGCATGCGCCGTCACCACATGGTTTTCGCTGCGCGCTCAGGCCATTCCTTATCGTAAGTCTCCTTGTCGAAATCCGCTTTTGCGGCTTTCAGCAATGCGCCGGGTGTGGGAAGCGACGCGGGATCGATGAAGTGTTCAGGGTTCCACAGCTCAGAACGGATCAGCGCGCGAGCACATTGGAAGTAAACCTCCTCGATGGTCACAACGGTTACGGTGCGCGGGTTCTTTCCGTCCATTACGAAACTTTCCAACAGCGACGGCTCCGCTGATACCACCGCCTTGCCATTAATGCGCATCGTTGTTGTCGAACCGGGGACCAGGAACATGAGCGCCACACGCGGGTCGCGCACGATGTTCATGAGGGAATCGATACGGTTGTTGCCGCGCCAGTCCGGCAGCAGCACGGTTTTCTCATCCTGAACCCGAACGACACCGCCCTTGTCGCCGCGCGGCGAACAGTCCATTCCTTCGGGACCGACGGTCGCCAGCGCAAGGAAGGGAGCCGCCTCGATCATCTTGCGGTATTCGGGCGTTAGAGATGAGGTGACCTTGACCAGAGATGCCTCAGAGCAACCGTCGTAGATTGCCTTCAACTCCTCCACGGAACGAATAATACACATCTCCCACACTCCCACTTCCAGTCTTCGTTACCAAGAAACGTCAGCCGCTTGCCTCTGCTTCTTCACGTGCTTCGCGTTCCGCCCGCTCACGAGCCGTCCTGGCGGCAACGAGATCGGCGGGAGATGCATTGCCACGCATGAGTGATCGGCCTGCATAGATACCGCCGACAATTTCCATCGCAAAGCGTTCAGCGTCAACATCACGGAACTCTTCGACCAGACGCTCGGCGGTTTCGTGTGCCTCACCTACGGATGTCAAAACCTTGCCAGTGAAATCGAGCGCGGATTCGTAGGTTTCGCGAATCTGATAATCAACACCGGCCTTCACCAGATCGATGGCATGTCCGCGGTCAAAGGCGCGCGCCAGAACCGGCACCAGAGGAAACTCGTGCTTGACGATCTCGGCAATGCGAACCGCTGCCTCCTTGTCGTCCACGCATATGAGAATTGCGCGGGCAGTGCCCGCTCCTGCGGCATGCAGAATTTCCGATCGTGCCCCATCGCCGTAATAGACCTTGAAGCCGAAATCGGCGGCATCGCGAACGAAGTCTGCGTTCTTGTCGATCAGCGACAGGGTGTAGCCACGCGCCAGCAAAGGCTGGCTGACGATTTGGCCGAAGCGGCCGAAACCGATGATAAGAATGCTGCCTTCGACATTTTCGGGAAGTTCAAGACCATCCGTGTTGGGCTTTGCCGCCGGCATGATCCGATCATGCGCAATCACCATCAAAGGCGTCAGGATCATCGAGATGATGATCATCGCCGTCAGCACCGCATTGGTCTCTGCATCGAGAATACCGGCAGCGGATGCGGCGGAATAGAGCACGAAGGCGAATTCGCCACCCTGTGCCATCAGCACGGCCCGTTCGATTGCCTCACGCTGACAGGTGCCGACGAGGCGCGCCACACTGTAGATCAACAATGCCTTGACGAACATGTAAGCGATGACGCCGACGACCACGATCTTCCAGTTCGCAGCAATCACCGAAAGATCGATCGCCATGCCGACGCCGAGGAAGAAGAGCCCGAGAAGAATGCCGCGGAACGGTTCGATATCGGCTTCCAGTTGATGACGAAAGGCCGACTCGGAAAGAAGCACGCCCGCAAGAAAAGCGCCCATGGCCATAGAGAGCCCGCTCACCTGCATCAGCAGTGCCGACCCAAGAACGACAAGCAGAGCCGCAGCCGTCATCACCTCACGCGCGCCGGAAGAGGCGAGCAATCGAAAGAAAGGATTGAGCAGATAGCGCCCGGCAAAGACGAGCGCGACGGTAGCAGCCAGGGCGATGCCGATCGAGGAAAGCCGCTCCGTCATCGTGATTTCTTCGCCGCCACTGCCGAGGAATGTGATCAGCACCAGAAGTGGCACGATTGCCAGATCCTCGAAGAGAAGGATGGCGATGATCCGCTGCCCTTTCAACGTCGAGAGGCTGTTGCGCTCCTGGAGCATCTGCATGACGATGGCGGTGGATGTCAGGACGAAGCCAGTCCCCGCGACGAAGGATGGAATGACAGCATAGCCGAAAGCCACGCCGATCATCGTCAGGCCGCCGATACAGACCATCACCTGAAGTGCGCCAAGGCCGAAAATGTCCTTGCGCATGGACCACAGCCTTGAGGGCTGCATTTCGAGACCGATGATGAAGAGGAACATCACCACGCCAAGTTCGGCGATATGGATGATCGCCTGCGGATCGGAAAATGCGCCGAAGCCGAACGGCCCTATGACAAGACCGGCCGCCAGATATCCAAGAACCGAGCCGAGACCGATGCGTTTGAAAATGGGTGCAGCCACCACACCGGCGGCCAAAAGGACGACCACCTGGGCCAGATCATTCGCATTTCCCTCGACGGCCAAGTGTCACCTCTCTGTTCAAATCATATGCAACTTCCCTAACGGAACCGCGGCTCTCTGCTCAAGCCTTTTTCCGCAAGTTCCTGTTCGTAAGCCTGGAACAGTGCGTCTCCCTTTTCACCCAATTCCTGAAGATACCGCCAGGTGAAGATGCCGCTATCATGCCCGTCATCAAAAGCGATGCGCACCGCGTAGTTGCCCGTCGCCACCACGTTGCGGATGGTAACATCGCGCTTGCCCGGCACCGTGATCTTCTGCCCGGGACCGTGTCCCTGGACCTCCGCGGACGGCGATAAGACACGCAGCATTTCGGCAGGAAGCGCGTGAGAGACACCATTGTCGAACACCACCGTCAATTGCCGACGGTCCTTCGAAACCCGCAATTCGGTGGGCCAGGCCTGATTGTCACTGCTGCTCATGATTTCTGATCGTTCTACCGAGGTGTGAAGAGTTCGCTGTCGGCGGGTAAGTCCCTCGACAATCCGTCATAGCAGTCCCTGGTGACAATGGCTATTGTGCGAAGTCAAAGGTTTAATGCGCAAGTCAACGCATATTGCTAACAGCGCAAAAGTCAGAGAGGATCGTGGAACCCGCGGCCCTTCAGCACGCACAGTACTCCTCAACGGTCATAGCCCGGTGGGGTGTGGTAGAAACTGAAATGGAACTTCTACTGTTACACGCGCTCCCTTTGGACGGGACAATGTGGGCCAAGCAAATGGACCTCCTGCCCGGAGCAACCCATGCCCCGACCCTCTATGACTTCGGAGACAATATCGAATCCTGGGCAGAAAAAGCATTGTCACTGACGACCGCCAAGCGCCTCGTCGTAGTCGGTTGCTCCGTGGGCGGATCTTGTGCACTTGAGGTAGCCGCTCTTGCGCCAGACCGGGTCAGCGCACTTGTCCTCATCGGTTCTAAGGCTTGGCGACGACGAGATCTTGTCTACCACTCCTCTGCTCTCCAAATACTGGAGGAGGAAGGTCTTGAACTTGCGTGGTGGAAATCTTGGAGCCCACTTCTTTCCAAAAAGGCTTCGCCCGAAGCGATCGAGGCGACCAAAGAGATCGCCCTGCGTCAGTCCCCAGAAAAAGTAGCGCGAGGTGTGAGAGTCTTTCATACACGTCCAAGCCGCGAGGATGTTCTCACAAGTTTTTCCGGTCCGGTCGCTATCGTCACGGGATCCGAGGATATAGCTCCTGGGATCGAGATCAGCAGAAAGCAGGCAGACATGGCGAGAAGGGGTCGCTTGCACATTATTCCCGACTGCGGTCACTATGTTCCGATAGAGAAGCCGGAGGTCCTTAACTGCATTATCCGCCGCGTCCTTGAGACCGCTTGACGAATCGATAGCCGCTGGACATCTTGGTTTCGGCGTGGCCTACGCCCAACCTCTCAGACCTTCCCCAGCATGGTCTTCAAACGAGGCAAAGGGACTCCTGTCTCAGGCCGCTTGTCTTGGTCCGATCGTGCCGGATGGTTGCTGGGGAACGACGTCCGGGACGTGAGAGGCTATATCATGACCCAGAACGGAAATTTCAAACGCCGCGTGCGTGTTCGTGCAGCCAAAACCGGCGAATCCTACACTGCTGCCCTTCACCACATCCGCCAGCAGCCGGACAGTCCCGCATTCCGGTCGCTGCGGATGGCTGTTGCGCAAACGTCTCTTTTCGACGATCCCCGCGATGTATCGGCATTCCGCGCTAGTGGAGCGGAGATGCGCCGCCTCATGCATGATGCCCATCAAGCAGGATGCCGCCTGCTCCATTTTCCGGAGGGAACAACCTGCTGGCCCGGCAAGCGCATCATGTCCGAAACGGGACCGCGCTCTATCGGCCCTTCCGATTGGACACGCTTTCAATGGGGTGTATTGCGCGAGGAGTTGGAGGAAACCAGGAGACTGGCCGGCGCGCTCAAGCTATGGACAGTGTTCGGGTCCGTTCATCCGCTAACTTCGCCGCATCGACCACACAACAGTCTGTATGTCGTTTCAGATCGTGGAGAGTTGGTGACGCGCTATGATGAGCGCCTTCTCTCGAACACCAAAATCTCTTTTATGTATTCGCCCGGCAAAAAGCCCGTTACGTTCGAGGTGGATGGCGTACGCATCGGGTGCGCCTTGGGCATGGAGGTCCATTACCCGGAAATCTTCGTCGAATATGAGACCCTTGGGGTCGATTGCGTCTTGTTCTCCACTGCCGGAGGAACACCGTCCGGAGCTCCTGCCTTTGCGGCGGAGGCGCTCGGGCACGCTGCGAGCAACAGCTACTGGATCAGCTTCTCCACCCTTGCACCCCAAAGCCCTGGCGCACCGTCTGGTATTGCCTCGCCGGACGGGCAATGGGCCGCTCAATGCCGCATGGATGGTCAACCCGCCATTGCGGTTGCCGAAATCCAGACGAACCCCGAAGGTCTTGCGCGGTCATGGCGGAGAAAAGTCCGCAGTGGTCTTTACGCGCCTCATCACATTGAAGACGATTTAAGAAGCAATGATCGAAGCTTGTTTTGATTAATCAGGAGTTCGGCGCTGGTCTAGTGGCCGGATGGTCAGAGAGGCGCTCTGCCCACTAACCGTCCCGCAGTTTGAACTTTTTCAGATTAACGCGGTGGGATGCGGTGGATTACGACGCGAGAAGAGTCACTCCAAGCGCAATTATGGAGTTTCGACTTGACGTTGGCCCATCGCATCCCCAGACTCTGAGCATGAACAGCGTCACCGGTTTTCCCGTAACGGCAAGTCCGCTCTCTGAAGTCAGGGCTCCCATGATCGATCCCTTCGGTCGTGCGGTCACCTATCTGCGCGTTTCGGTCACGGATCGCTGCGATTTTCGCTGCACCTATTGCATGTCGGAGCACATGACCTTCCTGCCGAAGAAGGATTTGCTCACGCTCGAAGAACTGGACCGGCTCTGTTCCGCCTTCATCGCCAAGGGCGTGCGCAAGCTGCGCCTGACAGGCGGTGAACCCCTGGTGCGCAAGAACATCATGCATCTCGTCCGCAACCTCGGTCGCCATATTGAAGCGGGCACGCTGGATGAGTTGACGCTGACCACCAATGGCTCGCAGCTTGCCGCTCACGCCGCCGAACTTTATGATTGTGGCGTGCGCCGGATCAATGTGTCGCTCGATACGCTGGATGCAGAAAAATTTCGTCAGATCACGCGCTGGGGCGATTTCTCCAAGGTGATGGCAGGCATCGACGCAGCGCTTGCGGCGGGCATCAAGATCAAGCTCAACGCTGTGGCGCTGAAAGACTTCAACGAGCACGAAATTCCCGAGCTCATGCGTTTCGCCCACGCGCGGGGAATGGATCTCACGGTCATCGAAACCATGCCGATGGGCGAGATCGAGGAAGACCGCACAGATCGCTACTTGCCACTGTCGGACCTTCGGGCCTCGCTCGAAGAGCGTTTCACGCTCACCGATATCCCCTTCAAGACCGGCGGACCCGCACGCTACGTGGAGGTGAAGGAAACCGGCGGACGGCTGGGCTTTATCACGCCGATGACGCATAATTTCTGCGAGAGCTGCAATCGCGTTCGCATCACCTGTACCGGCACGCTCTATATGTGTCTTGGCCAGGACGATGCGGCAGATCTGAGGATGCCCCTTCGCTCCTCGGAGAGCGACGCGCTTCTGTCTCAGGCCATCGACGACGCAATCCTGCGCAAACCCAAAGGTCACGATTTCATCATCGATCGGGATCGAAAGCGGCCCGCAGTCGCGCGCCATATGAGCGTCACCGGCGGCTGATTTTTCCGCCAGCTTATTATTTGATACCCTTACATTAAATGGATTGAATTCGACCGCTCACCATGTCACGACTTTGGGACAGGAGGAGTGAACGGAGTCGCCTAGCTGCGGAAGACCCGCACAGCGACCTCGTTCTTGGGATGGCATCATGGCATTGACGGACAATACGCGCGGAGCGCTGCTCATGGCTCTGGCGATGGCAAGCTTTACGGTCAACGACGCCTTCACCAAATCCGTCACGCCCTACATCAATACCGGACAAATCCTTTTCATTCGCGGCGTTATGACCTGCATGCTGGTTTATGTGATCGCACGCCATATGGGTGCACTGCGTCCGCTCAAAACCATGCTGCGCCCCATCATTCTGATGCGCTGTCTCTGCGAGATTTCGGCCTCCATCCTTTATCTCAAGGCGCTCAGCCTGATGGAGTTTGCCAATGTCGCGGCCATCATGCAGTCCCTCCCCCTCGCAGTGACGCTCGGGGCAGCACTTTTCTTGAAGGAGCCTGTGGGCTGGCGGCGTTGGACCGCCATTTTCGTCGGCTTCCTTGGAGTCCTGGTTATTCTCAGGCCCGGGCCGGAAGGTTTTACCTCCGGCGCGCTACTGGTGTTGGGTGCGATGTTCGTTACCGCCGGACGCGACCTCTTGACCCGGCGCATGTATACGGACGTTCCCTCCATGGCTGTCACCATGACCACCACCATCGTCAACACCTTGTTTGGTGCCGCGCTAATCATTCCCTTCGGCGGATGGCAGCCGATGAGCGGCTATGTCTGGTCACATCTCATTGCTGCCGCCGTCCTGGTCGTCATCGGTTATCAGGCGGTGATCACGGCAATGCGCAGCGGTGACATCTCCTTCGTCGCGCCGTTCCGCTACACCAGCATGATCTGGGCCTTCTCCATCGGCTTTTTCTTCTTCGGCGAGCATCTGGACATGTGGACGCTGTCGGGCACCGCCATCATCGTCGCCTCCGGTCTCTATACATTCTACCGCGAAAGCAGGCGACACCGTGCGCCAATTGCCAAACAGGCAGTGGGTATGGAATGACCAAGGTGCGCTTTCTCGACCGCTCGACCCCGCCGCATGTGATGACGCTTGTCCTCGTTGCCGGTGTCGCAGCGCTCAGCATGAATGTCTTTCTGCCCTCGCTTGCGGCCATGTCGCTCTACTTCGGCACCGATTATGCGGTCATGCAGTTTGCCGTCTCCGGCTATCTTGCCGCAACCGCCGTCCTCCAACTCGTGATCGGACCGCTTTCCGATCTCTTCGGGCGCAGACCCGTGATGCTCGTCAGTATCCTGCTGATGATTGTTGCCACGTTGATCTGCACATTTGCGCCAAACATCACTGTCTTCATGATAGGCCGCGTTCTGCAGGCGGCGATCGCATCGGGCTTCGTGCTGGCGAGAGCCATTGTCCGCGACATGGTGCCTGCCGAACAGGCAGCCTCGATGATCGGCTATGTCACCATGGGCATGTCGGTTGTTCCCATGGTCGGGCCCACGGTCGGCGGCTTTCTCAACGATCTCGCCGGCTGGCAAGCAAGTTTTGCATTTGTCGGCCTCTCGGCAGTTGCGGTTCTGCTGCTCGTCTTTTTCGACATGGGCGAAACCAACCGGCAGAAGTCGGCCAGTTTTGCAGCCCAGTTCAAAGCCTGGCCGCAGCTTCTTCGCTCCACCCGTTTTTGGGGCTATGCGCTGACCTGCACGCTCTCCTCAGGCCTGTTCTTTTCCTTCCTCGGTGGCGCGCCTTTCGTTGGCAGCGTGCTTTACGGGCTCACACCAGCGGTGCTGGGCATGCAATTCTTCTTCATGGCGACAGGATATATGCTGGGGAACTTCGTCTCCGGTCGCTATGCCAGCCGCATCGGCATCCCGGTGATGATGTTGGCGGGCAATGTGATCGCGCTTGCCGGTATCGTCATCGCCTACTTGCTTCTTCACCTTGATCTCAACAGTCACTATGAGTTTTTCATTCCGCTCGCCCTCATCGGCGTCGGTAATGGCGTGACGCTGCCCAGCGCCAATGCGGGCATGGTCAGCGTCCAGCCACATCTGGCAGGCTCTGCCTCCGGACTTGGCGGCGCACTGACGATTGGCGGCGGAGCGATGCTTTCCGTGATCGCCTCCTCCCTGCTGTCGGAAGAAGCTGGCACGACGCATCTTCTTCTCGTCATGCTGGTGAATGGCGCGCTTGCCATTGTGACAAGCGCTTATGCGGGCAGGCAGGAACGCCGCCACGCGCAACATGTGCTAAGGGGTGAGGTATGATGAACAAGTCGCGCTTCCTCCCCGGCCTGATCCTGGCCGGTGGTCTTTCCCGACGCATGGGCACCAACAAGGCCCTGTGCCCCTTTGGCGAGCGACGACTTCTGCACCACGTCATCGACAAGATTGCGGTGCAGGTTTCGGCGCTGGCGCTCAACACCACAGGCGAATGGGGTAAAGCCTTTGACCTGCCTCTGGTGCCCGATACCAAGATTGGTCACGCAGGACCCCTCGCCGGCGTCCTCGCAGGTTTGCAGCACTTTCAGAAAAACCCGTCAGGCGCGAGCCACATGCTAACGGTGCCCTCCGACAGTCCCTTTTTTCCAGACGACCTCGCCTTGAGGCTATTGGATCATCTGCCGGACGAGAACACCATCGTCATCGCCGCATCCAAGGGACAGGTTCATCCTGTCTTTGCTCTCTGGCCGCTCGCTCTTGCGAATGATCTCGAGCAGTGGCTCGCGGATGACGACAACCGTCGCATCCGCAGTTTCTTGGCACGCCACCCCACCATTGGCGTTTCCTTTCCGCCGGTGGAAAGCAGCACAAGCTCCATCGATCCGTTTTTCAACATCAACACCCCGGAAGAGTTAGCGCAGGCGCAAACCTTCCTGAAGAGTCTCACTCAATGACGCGTCAAAAAGTATTCGGCATCTCCGGCTGGAAAAATTCGGGAAAGACTGGACTTGCAGTCCGCATCGTCACGGAGCTCACCGCGCGCGGCTACCGGGTCTCCACAATAAAGCACGCGCATCACGATTTCGATATCGACAAAGAGGGTGCCGATAGCTGGCGGCATAGGCAGGCCGGTGCGCATGAAGTAACGATCGTATCCGGCACACGCTTTGCCATCATGCATGAGCTGCGTGGCACAGCCGAGCCCTCATTCGAGGAAATCCTCGCCCGGATAGCGCCTTGTGATCTGGTTCTGATCGAAGGCTATAAGTACGAGCCTGTGCCGAAGATAGAGGCCCGCCGGAAAGACGCGGCGAAAACAGAACCGCTGGCGCCGGGCGATCCGCATATCATCGCAATCGCGGCCGATCACTTGATCCCGGATAGCACCCTCCCCGTCTTCGACCTCGATGACACTGCCCGCATCGCCGACTTCATCGAGGCAACGGTTGGACTTGAGCGTCCGTCAAAATGAAAAAGCCGGGCCTTACGACCCGGCTTTTCCTTTACCCTGATACGCAAAACACTATTCAAGGAAAGAGGATGGGTTCACTGGCGTTGCGTCCTTACGGACTTCGAAGTGAACCTGAGGACGCTTGGCGCTGCCGGTCATGCCCGACGTTGCAATCGTCTGGCCGCGCTGAACCTTCTGGCCGCGCTGAACCTCGAGATTTGCAGCATTGCCGTAAACCGTGACCTTACCGTCGTCGTGACGGACCAGAACCGTGTTGCCGAGTTGCTTCAGGCCGTTGCCAGCATAGATGACCACGCCGTTTTCGGCAGCCTTGATCGGCGTGCCTTCCGGAACGGAGATGTTGATGCCGTCGTTGCGGTTGCCATCGACATTCTCGCCGAAGCCGGAAATGACGGCGCCACGGACCGGCCAGCGATATTTGCCGATGCCGGTCGACTCCGGTGCAATCGAAGCGACGTCGGACTTCTTCTCGACATCGCTGACACTTGCTTCGGCAGCTGGTGCTTTCGGCACCTCTGTCTTGGCAACAGGCGTCTCGACAGCCTTTGCAGCCGCAGGGGCCGTGGTTTCATGCGGCTTGACCGAAGCGGTCTTGATGCCGTCTGTTCCCGCAACGGGGATGGTAAGGGTCTGACCGATGCGAATATTGCCGTCCGCAATGTTGTTGGCGGCCTTGAGATCGGCAACGGACACACCGTGTGCGCGCGCAATCTTGGCGATGCTGTCGCCCGGCTTGACCTTATAGCCACCGGTTGGCGGCAGCGGCTTGCCGCCTGGAGGCGTCAGCTTGCCATTCTCAGCCGAAACCTTGTCGCGAGCAGCACCCTGTGCGGGCAGCACCGCGACATTCTGTTCCTGACCACGGGTCGGAGCCGGGGCGTTGTTCTTGCTGAGATCGATATTGTCGGACGCCGCACGGGCAGCGTTGCGTGTCTGACCAAAGCGCGGGATGATGATCGATTGACCGGGACGCGCAGCGGACGCGCTCTTCAGGCCGTTTGCCTGGAGGAGTGCCTTTTCCGGCACGCCGTAGCGTCTGGAGAGCGTTGCGATGGTCTCGCCGGAATTCAGCGTGACCGAAGACGCGCCTTCGGTGTGCCAGCCATTATTGTCGCTCTTGACCGAACCGGTCGACAGCGTATCGGCGCTGTTGTTCGCAGGCAAACGTGCCGACGCCATGGAGGGCGCGCGGTTTGCTGTCGCAGACGGCAATGGCTGCGCCATGGCCTCGGTTCTTGTTGCAGGATCGCGGGTTGCGACCGGCGATGGAGCGGAAAGCTCGGCGCGCTGAACTGGCGCAGCAGACGATGCAGCACGGGCCGCCGACGGCTGGACCGAACCATAGCCGCCATTCGAAGCCGGATAAGGCTGGCTCATGGCCACGTTCTGGTTGCCATAACCGCCCTGCGGCGCAGCAGCGTAGCCGCCACCATTCATATCAGCCTGGGGAACGGGGGCCTGACCATAGGCACCGGCACCGTTGCGCTGAGGAATGGACGCGGTCGTCATCTGGTCCGTATTGTTACTGGAAAAGAGTCCGGAGAAGCGTGTCGCGTCCGAGCTGCAACCCGTTGCGACGCTTGCCAGCAATGCCGCTGCGAACATCTTTGCGATTGATTTTCCGATTTTAGGCGAATGACTCATACGCATGACTCGATCTACACTGACGCAAACGCCGCATCGGAACCGATCCGGCTGAACAAACACTTGCAAGGCCCCTCTTCCAAAACGGAAAAACCATGCGTCGATGAGATGATTAAAGCGCGTTAGTGTTACCACGCCGTTAAAACGTTAAGCTCTTCGCATATTTTTTGACAATTCGATAACCATGCCGACCTCAGCGATGTCCGGCATAGGGTGCTAATCCATCGCCAATGCACGGCCCTGCTTGATGTTCACCAGTTGACCGCACCCCTACATCCGCGTCAAACCTTGATGGAGGGAGGAACGACGATGATCGACAAGCTGGAATTTTTCATTGCTCTTTCCCGCGCCGAACATTTCGGTCGGGCAGCCGAAGAATGCGGCATATCGCAGCCGACATTGTCAGCGGCGATCCGCCAGCTTGAGGATCAGTTGGGCGTCGTCCTGGTCGTGCGTGGGTCGCGCTATCAAGGACTGACACCGGAAGGACAGCGTGTTCTCGAATGGGCAAGGCGGATCGTCGGCGATGCCCGCACCATGCGCGAAGAGATGCGAGCGGCCCGAAAGGGGCTGGCGGGACATATAAGGATTGCCGTTATCCCAACCGCACTGGCCATGGTGCCGAGACTGACGGAGCCGTTTCAGACACGTCATCCGGACGTCACCTTTTCGGTCACCTCCCGTACCTCGCTACAGGTGTTAAGCCAGCTGGAAAATCTCGAGATCGACGCGGGAATCACCTATCTCGACAATGAACCGCTAGGCCGCGTCACAACCGTTCCTCTTTATTCGGAGCGCTATCATCTCATAACTGCGGCCGGAACCCCGCTTGCGGATCGCGAATTCGTGACGTGGAAGGAGGTTTCCGGCCTTCGGCTTTGTCTATTGACTCCAGACATGCAGAACCGCCGCATCATCAATTCGCATATGGCTGAAGCTGGCGTCCAGGCCAAGCCGACGCTTGAATCGAATTCGATGATCGTCTTGTTTTCCCACATAAGAACGGGGCAATGGGCTTCCATCATGCCACGTAACGTAGCGGAATCATTCGGTTTTCCTGAACAGATCCGCATGATACCGATCTCGGAGCCGGATGCCGAACACCTGGTGGGCTTGGTCGCAACCCACCGGGAGCCGCACACGCCACTCGTTTCAGCGCTTCTTCATGAAGCCAGATCCCGCGCTGCAGCATCGGCTTTCGATAGAAATTTTCTATCGTACAACGGGACGTCTTTATTGACCTGACGCTTGCATTCTCGCCATCCTTCCCAAAAGCCAGATTGTAACATGCGTCACTGTCCAGCACTGAGCTGCTTGGTATCGCATGTGCGGCAGAGAAAATCCTCTGTTCGTCTGGCGTCGGTTTGGGAGGACTGACCATGAACATTCGAGCGGTTGCCAGCACCGAGGCGAGCCGGATTTCCGAAATCATCGATCACTGTCGCCATTTGGAAGGGCCGATGTTGCCCATCCTGCATCAGGTGCAGGAGGAGTTCGGCTATATTCCCGAAAGCGCCAAGCAGTTGATCGCCTCCGCGCTCAACCTCTCGCGGGCGGAAGTGCATGGTGTCATCACCTTCTATCACGATTTTCGCGATCACCCTGCTGGGCGCCATACCCTGAAGCTCTGTCGCGCCGAAGCCTGTCAGTCTATGGGTGGCGACAGGCTCGCCGAACGCGCGAAAGCAAGGCTCGGCCTTGATTGGCACGAGACCGCACCGGACGGCTCGGTCACGCTTGAGCCCGTCTTCTGTCTCGGTCTTTGCGCCTCCGCTCCGGCGGCTATGTTGGATGGCGAGCTTTATGGCCGCGTGGACGAGCACTGTCTGAACGACATCGTGGCGGAGGTCAGCAAATGACCATCACCGTCTTCGTTCCCCGCGATGCGGCAGCACTTGCCGTGGGTGCCGACAAGGTGGCAGCGGCCATTGAGCGCGAGGCCGCCTCCCGCGGACATGATGTCCACATCATCCGCAACGGCTCTCGCGGCATGCTCTGGCTGGAAGTGCTGGTTGAGGTGCGCACCGACGCGGGGCGTGTCGCCTACGGACCGGTCAGGGCGTCGGATGTCCCGTCGCTTTTCGATGCGGGCTTTCTGAATGGCGGCCGGCATCCGCTCGGTCACGGCCTAACGCAGGATATCCCTTTCCTCAAGGGCCAGACACGCCTCACCTTTTCCCGCTGTGGCGTCACCGATCCGCTGTCGCTCGATGACTACCGCCAGTATCAGGGCCTGACCGGCTTGGAAACGGCAATCAAGATGGCACCTGCGGATATCGTCCGGCAGGTAACGGACAGCGGCCTTCGCGGCCGCGGCGGTGCGGGCTTCCCGACGGGCATCAAATGGAAGACAGTTGCCGACGCTTCTGCCGACCAGAAATACATCGTCTGCAACGCCGATGAAGGCGATAGCGGCACCTTCGCTGACCGTATGATCATGGAAGGCGATCCCTTTGTCCTGATCGAGGGCATGGCGATCGCCGCAATCGCGGTCGGTGCGACCAAGGGCTACATCTACACCCGTTCTGAATATCCGCACGCGATCGCCATTATGGACAAGGCGATCAAGATCGCCCGCGCTGCTGGCATCCTCGGCCCTTCAGTGATGGGCTCGGCTTATGCCTTCGACATGGAAGTGCGCATGGGTGCAGGCGCCTATGTCTGCGGCGAGGAGACCTCTCTACTCAACAGCCTGGAAGGCAAGCGCGGTATCGTTCGCGCCAAGCCGCCTCTTCCCGCACTTCAGGGACTTTTCGGAAAACCGACCGTTGTCAACAACGTCATGTCGCTGGCCTCTATTCCGGTAATCATGGATCGCGGCGCGCAGTTCTATCGCGATTATGGTGTCGGTCGGTCCAATGGCACGATCCCGATTCAACTTGCCGGCAACCTGAAGCATGGCGGCCTGTACGAAACCGCATTCGGCATGACGCTCGGCCAACTCGTCAACGAGATCGGCGGCGGCACCATTTCCGGTCGCCCGGTCAAGGCGGTGCAGGTGGGCGGCCCACTCGGCGCTTATTTCCCGCCATCGCTCTTCGACACTGTCTTCGACTATGAGGCCTTCACTGTCGCTGGTGGCCTGATCGGTCACGCGGGCATTGTCGTTTTCGACGACACCGTCGACATGCTGAAGCAGGCGCGGTTTGCGATGGAATTCTGCGCGGTCGAGAGCTGTGGCAAGTGCACCCCCTGCCGCATCGGTTCGACACGCGGCGTCGAAACCGCCGACAAGATTGCCCTCGGCATCGAGCCCGAGAAGAACCGCCAACTCCTGGCAGATCTGTGCAACACTATGAAGTTCGGCTCGCTCTGCGCGCTGGGCGGCTTCACCCCCTATCCGGTGATGAGCGCGATGACGCACTTCCCGGAGGATTTCGCACCCACCCCACTTGTTGAAGCGGCGGAGTGATACCATGACCCTTGTTCACGAAATCGATTACGGCACCCCGGCCTCCAGATCCACGGAGGTGGTAACGTTGACCATCGATGGTCGCGAGATTACCGTGCCTGCGGGCACCTCCATCATGCGCGCCTCCATGGAAGCGGGTATTCAAGTTCCGAAGCTTTGCGCCACCGATATGGTCGACGCATTCGGCTCCTGCCGCCTCTGTCTGGTGGAGGTGGAGGGTCGAAACGGCACCCCCGCCTCCTGCACCACGCCGGTTGCTCCAGGCCTCGTCGTCCACACACAGACGGAACGGTTGAAGCAAATCCGCAAAGGGGTGATGGAACTCTACATCTCCGACCACCCGCTCGACTGCCTGACTTGCGCGGCCAATGGTGATTGCGAGTTGCAGGACATGGCGGGCGCAGTCGGGCTCCGCGATGTACGCTACGGCTATGAGGGCGACAACCACGTCAAGGCGCGCTCGACTGATGGCGGCATCAACGCGCAGTGGATGCCGAAGGACGAGTCCAACCCCTACTTCACCTATGATCCATCGAAGTGCATCGTCTGCTCACGTTGCGTGCGCGCCTGCGAGGACGTCCAAGGAACCTTCGCGCTGACCATCGAAGGCCGTGGCTTTGACAGCCGCGTGTCCCCCGGTGCGCATGAAGCTTTCCTCGATTCCGAATGTGTCTCCTGTGGCGCCTGCGTTCAGGCCTGCCCTACGGCGACCTTGACGGAAAAGTCGGTGATCGCCATCGGTCAGCCCGAACACTCCGTCGTGACCACCTGCGCCTATTGCGGCGTCGGCTGCTCCTTCAAGGCTGAGATGCGCGGCGAAGAACTGGTTCGCATGGTTCCTTGGAAGGATGGCCAGGCCAATCGCGGCCATTCCTGCGTCAAGGGTCGCTTCGCCTATGGCTACGCCAGCCACAAGGATCGCATTCTCAATCCGATGGTCCGCGAGAAAATCACCGACCCCTGGCGGGAGGTGACGTGGGAAGAGGCATACTCCCATGTGGCGTCCGAATTTCGTCGTATCCAGACACAGTATGGCCGTGAGTCAATCGGCGGCATCACCTCCTCGCGCTGCACGAATGAGGAAACCTACCTCGTTCAGAAGCTGATCCGCGCTGGCTTCGGCAACAACAATGTCGATACCTGCGCCCGCGTCTGCCATTCGCCGACAGGCTATGGCCTCGGCCAGGCCTTTGGCACGTCCGCCGGTACGCAGAATTTCGATAGCGTCGAGCATTCCGATGTCGTGCTTGTCATTGGCGCCAACCCCACGGACGGCCACCCGGTCTTCGGTTCACGCCTCAAGAAGCGGCTGCGCCAGGGCGCCAAGCTCATCGTCATCGATCCGCGCCGCATTGATCTGGTGCGGACACCACATGTGGAAGCGGCTTTCCATCTGCCGCTGAAGCCCGGCACGAATGTCGCGGTGCTGACTGCACTTGCACATGTCATCGTCACCGAAGGGCGTTTCAACGAAGCCTTCATTCGCGAACGTTGCGACTGGTCCGAATTCGAGGATTGGGCGGCCTTTGTTTCCGAGGAACAGCACAGCCCGGAAGAGACGGAAAAGTTCACCGGCGTTCCGGCAGCGGAACTCCGCGGTGCTGCGCGTCTCTATGCCCGCGGCGGCAATGGTGCGATCTACTACGGCCTCGGGGTCACCGAACACAGCCAGGGCTCGACCACCGTCATGGCAATCGCCAACCTCGCCATGGCGACCGGCAACATCGGTCGTCCGGGCGTTGGCGTGAACCCGTTACGGGGGCAGAACAATGTGCAGGGCTCCTGCGACATGGGCTCGTTCCCGCACGAACTGCCGGGCTATCGCCACATCTCCGATGACGCCACGCGCGAGACCTTCGAGAAGCTTTGGGGCGTGACACTCAATAACGAGCCGGGCTTGCGTATTCCCAACATGCTGGATGCCGCTGTCGAAGGCTCGTTCAAGGGCATTTACATTCAGGGCGAAGACATTCTGCAATCCGACCCCGATACCAAGCATGTGTCTGCCGGCCTCGCCGCAATGGAATGCGTTGTGGTGCACGATCTCTTCCTTAATGAGACGGCGAACTACGCGCATGTCTTTTTGCCGGGTTCGACCTTCCTGGAAAAGGACGGCACTTTCACCAATGCCGAACGCCGCATCAACCGCGTGCGCAAGGTGATGAGCCCGAAAAATGGCTATGCCGATTGGGAGGTGACACAGAAACTTGCTCAGGCGATGGGGCTCGACTGGAACTACACTCATCCATCGCAGATCATGGATGAGATCGCGGCAACGACGCCGAGCTTCGCCAGCGTATCTTACGACTATCTTGAGAAGCACGGCTCGGTCCAATGGCCTTGCAACGAGAAATTCCCGCTCGGCTCGCCGATCATGCATGTCGACGGTTTCGTGCGTGGCAAGGGCAAATTCATCCGCACCGAATATGTGGCAACCGACGAGCGCACTGGTCCTCGCTTCCCATTGCTGCTGACGACGGGTCGTATCCTTTCGCAGTACAATGTCGGCGCGCAGACGCGACGGACGGAAAACGTCGTCTGGCATGAAGAAGATCGGCTGGAGATCCATCCGCACGACGCCGAACAGCGTGGCATCAAGGAGGGTGACTGGATCAAGCTTGCGAGCCGCTCGGGCGACACGACGCTTCGGGCGCTGATCACCGATCGGGTTTCGCCGGGCGTGGTCTACACGACGTTCCACCATCCGGACACGCAGGCCAATGTCATCACCACGGACTTCTCGGACTGGGCGACCAATTGCCCGGAATACAAAGTCACGGCCGTTCAGGTCTCGCCGTCCAACGGTCCAACGGAATGGCAGGAGGATTACGAAGAATTTTCCCGCCAGTCGCGGCGAATCGTGGCGAAACTCGACGCGGCGGAATAGGATCGGAGGATGCAGCAGAAACCGAGCCGAACGATCGACGAATGGCGCTTCCGACAGGGGCGAATGGAGACAGGTCACCGCATCGTGCCAGAGGAAGTGCCGGTCGCCTTTTCCTATGGCGGCTCCACCCATGCCGTGATGATGGCAACGCCGACAGACCTCATCGACTTCGCCTATGGTTTTTCGCTGGCGGAGGAAATCGTGACGTCAGCGGCGGATATTCTCGAGGTCGATCTGGTCGAAGCCGGTCGCGGGATCGACGTGCAGATTACGCTGAAGGATACGACAGTCGACGCGCTGGTGGCTCGCCGGCGGCGCATGGCAGGACCGGTCGGCTGTGGTCTCTGCGGTATCGAGTCGATTGAGCAAGCAACTCGAAGCGTGGCGAAGGTAAAAGATCCTTCTGCCCGCCTGATGCCGAGGCAGATCAGCGAAGCCATTCGCCTGCTTGGCGAAGGGCAAAGCCTGAACCGCGAAACGAGGGCAGTCCATGGTGCCGGCTTCTACCGGCCAGAGAACGGCATCGTCGCGGTGCGAGAAGATGTCGGGCGGCACAATGCCTTGGACAAGCTTGCCGGCGCGATCCTTCGCTCCGGGCGACCGGCAGCCGATGGGGTCGTGGTCCTCACCAGCCGCCTCTCCGTTGAAATGGTGCAGAAAACGGCGCTTCTGGGATGCCCCGTTCTCGTTGCGATTTCGGCACCGACGGCGCTTGCCATCGAGACGGCGGAAGAAGCAGGCATCAGCCTGATCGGAATTGCGCGCGGTGATGAATTCGAAGTTTTTACCAGACCGGACCGTCTGGCCTGCGGGGAGAACAGTCATGTCGCTTAGTCATACTGATGAAAAGCTTGTCCGCATGGCGAACCAGATTGCCACATTCTTTACCTCCCAGCCACAGGACGTGCAGGTGGATGGTGTGGCGACCCACATCAACAAGTTCTGGGAACCGCGCATGCGGCGGCGCTTTTTTGAGATGATCGACAATGATGCAGACGGCTTCCTGCCGCTCGTCATTGCCGCCTCGGCTAAGATCAAACGTCCTGACGACCCTACGACGCAGGCAGTCGGCCTTGGACCGGATGCCGCAAGAGGTGCTCCGGGAGGCAAAGGTCCGATCGCCGGGGAGTCTCTGTCGGAACCCAGTGTTCCTTCTTGAGCGGCGTGATCTTCCGCTCATGGCGTGCCTCGTTTGGCACACCCCAACGCGATGAGATCGAAACATCTTTTCGGAAGACCGGTCAACGATCGGCCGGGCCTTCCATTCCTCTCCTCGATGCCCGCTCATCGCGTATGAGTGGATGTACTCGAAGTTATCATGACATTCCAAGAGGGAGGTATTGTCGATGGCAGTTGCAGGCGTAAGCGGAGGAGGCATGGCGGGGGCCGGTCTTCTTGATCGAGAGCGAATTATCGCCAAGCCCGGTTTCAATCGCTGGCTGGTTCCGCCAGCGGCACTAGCAATCCATTTGTGCATCGGCATGGCCTACGGCTTCAGCGTGTTCTGGCTCCCGTTGTCCAAAGCCCTTCCGGCAACCGATCCAAGCTGCTCGAGCCTGACTCTCGTCGGCGCTCTCTTCACCACCGCCTGCAATTGGCGCGTCGCTGACCTTGGATGGATCTATACGCTCTTCTTCGTTCTCCTCGGCTGCTCGGCTGCGATCTGGGGCGGCTGGCTGGAGCGGGTCGGCCCGCGCAAAGCCGGCTTCGTCTCCGCCTGCTGCTGGTGCGGCGGCATTCTGGTCGCAGCCCTTGGGGTCATGACCCATCAGTTGTGGTTGATGTGGCTTGGTGCTGGCGTGATTGGCGGCGTGGGTCTTGGCCTCGGTTACATCTCTCCCGTCTCGACGCTGATCAAGTGGTTCCCCGACCGGCGCGGCATGGCGACCGGCATGGCGATCATGGGTTTCGGCGGTGGCGCGATGATTGGTGCACCGCTTGCCAACCTGCTGATGGGCTATTTCAAGACCGATACCACGGTCGGCGTCTGGCAGACCTTCGTCGTCATGGCGCTGATCTATTTCGTCTTCATGATGGCAGGTGCCTTCGGTTATCGTATTCCCCCGGCTGGCTGGCGCCCTGAAGGCTGGACGCCACCTGCGGCCAAAAGTGCGATGATCACCACGCGCCATGTGCATTTGCGTGACGCGCACAAGACCAAGCAGTTCTGGTTGATCTGGGCGGTTCTCTGCCTCAACGTTTCCGCTGGCATCGGTGTCATCGGCATGGCCTCGCCGATGCTGCAGGAAATCTTCGCTGGCTCTTTGATCGGTCAGCCAGGCGTTGCCTTTGCCGATCTCGATGCCGCGCAAAAGGCGCAGATCGCCGCCATCGCCGCAGGCTTTACCGGGCTTCTGTCACTGTTCAACATTGGCGGCCGCTTCTTCTGGGCCTCCATGTCCGACAAGATCGGCAGAAAGAACACATACTTCTGCTTCTTCATTCTCGGCATCATTCTGTATGCGCTGGCACCGACACTCGCTTTGATGGGCTCCAAGGCTCTCTTCGTCCTTGCCTTCGGCATCATCCTGTCCATGTATGGCGGCGGTTTCGCCACTATTCCGGCCTATCTTGCCGACATCTTCGGCACGCAGTTCGTCGGCGCCATCCACGGTCGTCTGCTGACGGCCTGGGCAACGGCTGGCATCGTTGGTCCGGTCGTGGTCAACTATATCCGTGAGGCGCAGATCGCCGCCGGTGTGGCACCCGGTCCGGCACTCTACACCAGCACGATGTATATTCTCGCGGGTATGCTGGCGCTTGGCCTCATCGCCAACGCCTTCGTCAAACCACTCTCCGACAAGTGGTTCATGTCGGATGAGGAAGTCGCCTCGCTCCAGGCCAAGACCGCTGCCGCCAATGCCGGCCCGACTGGTTCCTTCGGCATCGGCAAGGGCGGTTTCGATGGCAAGGCCGCTCTCGCCTGGGCTGCTGTCGGTCTTCCGCTTCTGTGGGGCGTGTGGGTGACGCTGAAGAGCAGCTTCGCGCTTTTCGGGTAAGTTGCTAAAGGACGTCCAGGATCATCAAGAGCCGGTGCAAGTCGGCTCTTTTTTGTTGGCGAAACCCAACATCGATTTAAAGATAGGTCGCTATGTGGGATTCGATCGGCAGATAGGGCGTCTCGAAGAGCTCTTCGCGCTCGAAGCGGCTGCCGGTTTTAGAGAAACGCGTCATCACGCAGCGACCATCCTCCAGGATGATCGGCGCAATCATCATGCCGCCGGACACAATCTGCTCGGTGAAGAAGCGTGGCATGGCAGAAAAGGCAGCGGTGGATACGATACGGTCGAAGGTGCCCTCGCCGACGAGACCGTTGGAGCCGTCGGCCTGACGGATCACCACATTGCGGATGCTGAGATCATCCATCCGGTTCTGTGCCGCTTGAACCAGCGTCTTGTAGCGCTCGACCGAGAGCACGCGCTCGGCTCTCCTCCCAAGCACGGCTGTCATGAAGCCGCTGCCGGTGCCGATTTCAAGCACACGCTGGCCGGGCTTGACCTGAAGGCGGGCGATAATCTTGACTGCCATGTCGGCGCCCTCCATGAAGGCTCCGCAGTCGATGGGGATGGTGCGGCTGGAATAAGCGTCCGCCGCAAGCGGTGCCGGTACGAAGAGAGAGCGCGGTGTTTGCTCCACCGCAGTCAGAAGATCGAGATCGGAAATGCCTTCAGCCCGCAGCCTCAAGACGAGAGCGGCAAAGCCTTCTTTCTCCACCATGGGGGATTTCAATCGTTCACTCCGAATCCAAGTGCCTTGGCGATCCGATCCTTGACCGAGTAGTCGGTGAGGTCAAGCTTGAGCGGCGTCACCGAAATCTTGTTGTGCTTGACCGCATGGATGTCAGTCCCATCCATGAAAGTACCGAGACGCTCGCCGAAGCGCAGCCAATAGTAAGGAAGACCGCGGCCATCCTGACGCTGCTCGACTGTCAGCCCGAAGTCGAGCTTGCCCTGCCCCGTAACGGACACGCCCTGCACGTCTTTCGGTGCGCAATTGGGAAAGTTGAGATTGAGAAATGTGCCATCCGGCAGGTCGATCTCGCTCAACTTTCGAATAAGATCCGGCGCATAGGTTTCGGCCACCTCCCAGGGAACGACCCGCTCGGCATGGCCCGTATAGGCGAAGGCTTGACTGAGCGCGAAGGAGCGCACGCCCTGCAGCGTGCCTTCGATAGCGCCAGCAATCGTGCCGGAATAGGTCACGTCATCGGCCATGTTGGCACCGGAATTGACACCGGAGAGCACAAGATCCGGCTTTCCGGGCAGGACCTCTCGAATGCCCATGATGACGCAATCGGTCGGCGTGCCGCGCAACGCGTAGTGCTTGTCGGAAATTTTGCGCAGACGAAGCGGCTCGGAAAGAGTCAGCGAGTGTGCAAGACCGCTCTGGTCCGTCTCCGGCGCGACGATCCAGACATCGTCGGAGAGCGTGCGGGCGATGCGTTCAAGCGCAGCCAGCCCTTCGGCGTGAATGCCATCATCATTGGTCAGCAAAATCCGCATGATAGTCTCCCTATCGCTCCATTCTACAGCGCATAGCGCCCGTCTCTGCTCAACCGGATGCCTGGCTGGACAAATGCTCTCCTCCCGGGCAGAGCTGACTTGCTCCCGCGCCGCAGACGCAGGAGCAGATATCCGCGGCTCAGGCTGCCTTTTCGATCCGCTTCAAGCCACCCATGTAAGGCAGCAAGACGTCGGGAATGGTCACCGAGCCATCCTCGTTGAGATAGTTTTCCAGAACTGCGATCAGGCAACGTCCGACGGCAGTGCCCGAACCGTTCAGCGTGTGAACGAATTTTGTGGCCTTCTCGCCCTTACCGCGGTAGCGCGCATCCATGCGTCGTGCCTGGAAATCGCCACAGACGGAGCAGGACGAGATTTCTCGGTAGGTGTTCTGGCCCGGAAGCCAGACTTCGAGGTCATAGGTCTTGCGCGCGCCAAAGCCCATGTCTCCCGTGCAGAGCGTCATGGTGCGGAAATGCAGACCGAGGCGCTTCAGCACCTCTTCTGCGCAGGCCGTCATGCGCTCATGCTCGGCAATGGAGCTTTCCGCGTCGGTGATCGAGACAAGTTCGCATTTCCAGAACTGGTGCTGGCGCAACATGCCGCGTGTATCACGACCGGCAGAGCCTGCTTCCGAACGGAAAGAAGGAGTCAGCGCCGTGAAACGAAGCGGCAGCTTCTCCTGATCGAGGATTTCACCGCTGACCAGATTGGTGAGCGTCACTTCTGCCGTCGGGATCAGGTATCGTCCATCCGTCGTCTTGAACAGATCTTCTTCGAACTTCGGAAGATTGCCCGTACCATACAGCGTTTCGGCGCGCACCATCAGCGGCGACGATACTTCCGTATAGCCGTGCTCGCTGGTGTGCAGGTCAATCATGAACTGGCCGAGCGCGCGTTCCAACCGGGCGATCTGGCTGGTCAGCACCGTGAAGCGCGAACCGGAAAGCTTGGCGGCGCGATCGAAATCCATATAGCCGAGCGCTTCACCGATCTCGAAATGCTCCTTGGCTTCGTGATTCCAGCCGGGTTTCTGGCCGACGACGCGGGTCACGACGTTGTCGTTCTCATCCTTGCCGACCGGCACATCGTCCAGCGGGATATTGGGAATGCGCGACAGGGCATCGTTTAACTGGCTGGTAACCTGACGGTCTTCCTCTTCCAGCTTCGGCATACTGTCCTTGATGTCCGCAACCTCGGCCTTCAGTTTCTCCGCCAACTCAGCATTCTTCTGCGCCATCGCTGCACCGATTTCCTTGGAGGCGGCATTGCGGCGGGACTGCATGTCCTGGAGGGTCTGGATCACGGAGCGGCGCTTCTCGTCGAGCGCAATCAGGCTCGCGGACTGAGGTTCGGCTCCGCGCTTGGCCAGCGCCGCATCGAAAGCTTCAGGGTTGTCGCGTATCCATTTAATATCGTGCATCGTGGTTCCAGACCGTGGTTTTACGTCTTTGCTTGTTGAAAAACAAAACGCCGGGACAAATGACCCGGCGTCTGAAGAAAGAATTCAAGAAGCCGTCACGCCTCTTCGGGACCGTCAAGCTCCCGGCCAGCGTTTTCGGCAGCGCGCTTCTTCTCCACGAGTCGAGCCATATAGATGGAAACCTCGTAGAGAAGGATCGCTGGCAAGGCAAGACCGATCTGGGACATCGGATCGGGTGGCGTCAGAACGGCCGCCACGATGAAGGCAGCCACGATCGCGAATTTGCGTTTCTCTCTCAACCAGTCGCTGGTCAGCAATCCGACACGCGCCAGAAGCGTGGTCACGACCGGCAGCTGGAAGACGAGCCCGAAGGACAGAACCAGCGTCATGATGAGGCTGAGATATTCCGACACCTTCGGCATCAGCGAGATAGCCACCTCACCGTTTTCCGGCAGCTGCTGCATGGCGAGGAAAAACCACATGACCATGGGCGTAAAGAAGAAATAGACGAGCGCGCCGCCGAGCAGAAACAGCAGGGGCGATGCGATCAGGAATGGCAGGAAGGCAGCGCGCTCATTCTTGTAGAGACCGGGCGCAACGAATTTGTAGAGCTGCGACGCCACCACAGGAAAGGAGATGACCATGGCGCCGAACATGGCAACCTTGATCTGCGTAAAGAAGAATTCCTGGGGGGCCGTATAGATCAGCGAGGACTTGGCAACGTCCAGCCCTGCCCAGATCACCGCCCATTTGTAGGGGATGACGAGAAGGTTGAACAAGTGCTTGGCCATGGCGAAGCAGGCCAGAAAGGCCACGAAAAATGCCCCGAGCGACCAGATCAGCCGCGTGCGCAGTTCCATGAGGTGTTCGATAAGCGGCTGCGGCTTATCCTCGATATCCTCACTCATGCTTCATCCTTCTTCGCCTTGGCCGTTCTTGCTCTCTTTGCAGGCTCAGCAGCAACGGTGACATCGGGCTTGTTGCGCGCCACCTTTGGCTTAGGCGCTCCGGCCAATGCGACTGTCTTGTCCGCGGCCTTTGCTGACCTCTGTTTTGCAGCTTTGGCCGCGACGTCTGTCAGCGCAGGGGAAATTGCAGGCTCAGCCTCCATTTCAGTGACGGACGAAACCTTAGGCTTCTTCGCATCGGCCTTGGCCGAGATCGTACGCGGCGCGCGTTTCGGCTTTGCGGCCACCGCCTCGGCTTCCACTTCCTGCGTGGTTTTCACGGCAGGCTTGCGGCTGCGCTTCGGCTTCTCGGCAACCTGTTCTGCGACCGGCGTTGCTTGCGCAACAACCGGCGCCGGGGCCGCCGGGGCGGCAACGATCGGTACAGGTGTCAAAGCAGGCGGCGGCGCGTCGGGCAACTTCATCTCCGGCTCGGACAGGCTGACATCCGGCGCATCGACGGGGGCGCTGGTTGCCGGTCCAGTGGGCGTTGCTGCCTTTTGCAGATCGGAGCGGATATCATTGCCAAGCTGACGCAGCGGGTTCATCGCATCGCGCAGGGAGTTGGTCGGGTTGAGATTGCGGACATCGGCGATCGTCTGGCGCACGTCGTCCATGTCGGCCTCCTTCATGGCCTCATCGAATTGCGCGCGAAAATCACCCGCCATCTTGCGGAAGCCGGCCATCGTCTTGCCGAAGGCACGGATCATGGGCGGCAAGTCTTTCGGGCCAACAACCACGATCAATACGATCGCAATCACCAGCAACTCGCTCCAGCCGATATCAAACATCAAAAAGCTCCCGACACGCGCAACAACGCGCCATGATCCTCAAGGCCCGACGACCAGGGTGAAGACAGTCTCGCCCCACCCCGGATCAATCACTTGATCTCGTCAGCCTTGTGATCGACCGTCTTGGCATTGACATTGGTGTCGGCAGGCGGCGGCGTAGCGTCGTCGTCGGACATGCCCTTCTTGAAGCTCTTGATGCCCTTGGCAACATCGCCCATCAATTCGGGAATCTTGCCCCGGCCGAACAGAACCAGCACGATCACCAGAACGATCAGCCAGTGCCAAACACTAAAAGAACCCATCACGCAAACTCCCTGAATTTTGCTTTGAACCGATGTAAGCCGTTTGAATGGCTTTTTCAAACAACAAAATGGCTATTCAACAAAGTAAGCGGATCGCAATTGCTGTGATACAGCAGCACATCGACACATCTGCGTGATCTCTATGCTGTTGCAACAAAATCAATCATCTGCATCGCCCCCGCGGGGTGCGAGCAGTCCAAGTTCCTCTAGATCGAGCTGCGTGATCGGGTCCTCGTCCTCGGTCAATTCGTCGCTCATCGATGGCACGGGAATGCCGAAATTCGGCGGAATTCGGCCAGACAGCAACCCCGCCCCCTTGAGTTCATCGAGGCCCGGCAGGTCGCGCAACTCCTCAAGTCCGAAGTGATCCAGAAACTCGACCGTCGTTCCCATGGTCACCGGCCGTCCAGGGGTGCGGCGACGGCCTCGAAAGCGCACCCATCCTGCCTCCATCAGCACATCCAGCGTGCCTCGTGAGGTCTGAACACCGCGTATGTCCTCGATCTCAGCGCGCGTGACAGGCTGGTGATAGGCGATGATAGCCAATACTTCCAAGGCAGCACGGGAGAGCTTCTTCGGTTCCTTTTCGTCGACATGGATGACAAAGGAAAGATCGCCCGCCGTGCGGAAGGCCCAGTTGCCGCCCACCTGCACCAGATTGACGCCACGTGTCGCGTAGACTTGCTTCAGCCGGTTCATCAAAAGCGGGACATCGATACCGCGCGGGATGCGTTCAGCAATGAACGCTTCCGATACAGGCTGCGCCGAGGCAAAGACCAGCGCCTCGGCAATACGCTCAGCTTCTATTTCGAGCCGCTGCGCCACGGTGGCGGCCCCGCCCTCCGCGACGTCATCGGCAACGTCGTCCTGCACATCCACATCATTCGACATCATCGGCCCTTTCAGAACGGTCCCGCGCTCTACCCGAGCCTTTGCGCATGAAGATCGGCTGGAACGCTCCGTCCTGACGAATCTCCAGCGAGCCTTCGCGGACCAGTTCCAGCGACGCTGCAAAGGCACTGGCAATGGCAGTCGCGCGCATCGAAGGATCAGGAACATATTGCAGGAGATACCGGTCGAGCTCCGTCCATTCGCCGATCTCACCCAGTATCGAGGTGAGCAATTCACGGGCCTCCACCAGCGACCAGACCTGGCGTTTCTCGATCGTCACCTGCGTGATCGCCTGGCGCTGGCGAAGCGTCGCATAGGCGCTCAGAAGGTCGTAAAGGCTTGCCTCGAATGCGGAGCGACTACGATGGGGAATATGCTCCGGCGCACCACGGGCGAAGATATCGCGGCCGAGCTGATTGCGGTTCACCAGCCTCTCGGCGGCGTCGCGCATGGCTTCCAGACGTTTGAGCCGGAAGGCCAAGGTCGCGGCCATTTCCTCGCCTGTCGGGCCATCATCCTTGCTCTGTTGCGGGATCAGCAACTTGGATTTGAGAAAGGCCAGCCAAGCGGCCATGACCAGATAATCGGCGGCGAGCTCGATACGAACCCGGCGCGCGGTTTCGACGAATTGTAGATATTGTTCCGCCAGCGCCAGAACCGAAATTCGGGACAAATCGACCTTCTGGACGCGGGCGAGATGCAGCAACAGATCGAGCGGGCCTTCGAAGCCCGCCACATCGATCATCAATGCCGCCTCGCCCGTCGCACGCTCCGGCGTCACATCCTGCCAGAGCTTGTCCATCGGCGTGCTGCCGCGTGATTTCTCTGCTGCCATCGTCTCGTCAGCCGGACCTTTCGCTGGCGCTCTGCCCGGCGACCGGATCAGGCAACCGCCAGCATGGCGTTGAATTCGTCTCTCAAACGCGCCTCGTCGGCACCGTCTGCAGCGGGGAATCCCTCTTCGACGGCCTTGGCGCGCTCCAGTGACCGGCCGGAAAGAACAGGAACTTCCCTCACGACCTCAAGCATTTCACTCATCACACCGTTGCAATGCAAGACTATATCGCAACCGCCCGCAACAATATTGGCGGCGCGTTCTCCGAGTGTCCCCTTCAAGGCATTCATCGAACTATCATCCGACATCAGCAGCCCGTCAAAACCGATACGGCCACGAATGATCTCGTCGATCACTTTGCGGGACGTCGTGGCTGGACGCTCAGGATCGATTGCATTGAAAACAAGATGCGCGCTCATACCCATCAGTTCCTTGTTCAACGCACGAAACGGCACGAAATCATGGGCATCAAGGTCATCCAGCGGAACATCCACCACCGGTAGTTCATGATGCGAATCCACCATTCCACGTCCATGGCCTGGAATATGCTTCATCACCGGTAGCATTCCACCGGCCTTCAGGCCATCAGCGGCCGCCTGCCCCATTTCCGAAACCAGCTTCGGGTCAAAGCCGTAAGCGCGGTTGCCAATGACGTTGCTCGCGCCTTCGACCGGCACATCCAGAACGGGCAGGCAATCCACGTTGATGCCGAACCGCATGAGATCGAAGGCGTGCAGGCGAGACATCAGCCAGGCCGCCCGCAGACCCTGCTCTCGGTCGCGGAGATAGATCGCGCCCAACGCCTGCGCGTTCGGGTAGGACTGAAGGATCGGCGGCCGGATCCGCTGAACGCGCCCGCCCTCCTGATCGATCAGGACCGGTGCATTCGGGCGACCGACCGCATCGCGCATGGAAGCCACAAGATCGGTGATCTGCTGAGCCTCACCAATATTACGGCCGAAGAGAATGAAGCCCCAGGGCTGCTCTGCCTTGTAGAGGGCAATCTCTTCTTGTGTCAGCGCCAAGCCGCTACAGCCGAGGATCATAGCTTTCGATTCAGTCATGGACTTGGTCCTTTGGGGTATGTCGGATGCAACGCGCTACCGTCTATAAAAAAAGCCGGGACGGTGAGACCATCCCGGCTTTCCTGTTCAACTGTTCAGATCAGCGGGCGATGAGGCAGCTGCCGCCGGCAGAGCGGAAACGTTCGCACAATGCCGCCGCCTCGTTCTTGTCGCCAGCGGGAATACGAACACGGTAGAACGTGCCCTTCCCGGCGATTTCCGCAGCCTTGATGTCCACGCCGCGGCCACCAATGACAGAGCCGAACTTGGCCGACATGTTCTGATAGGACTTCTGCGCTTCCGCCTGGCTCGGCAGAGATGCGATCTGGATGTAGTAGCCACCCGAAGACGGCGTGCTGGTTGCAGCTGCAGGGGCCGACGCCGTCTGCGGAGCCGGTGCGGCCGGGCGAACATTGCCCTGATTGGTCACGGTAGCGACCACATTAGCTGGCTGGCTCGACGGACGGGCCGCTGGAAGCGGTGCCGCCGTCTGGGTCGGCTGCGCCGCGGCGGGTGCCGTGCGAGCCGCAGTCTGCGATGCTTGCGCAGGCTCAGGCGTTACTGGAACGCGGGACGTCGCGAGCACAGATGGGGCCTTTTCCGTCGTTGCAGGCGCCGCCAGTTCCTCGACCTTATCCTGCGTCGGCGTTCCCGCTGCAGGCGCTGGCGCTTCCTGCGTGACAAGCGTGCCATCCGGCTTGACGATCATGGTGCGCACCTTACGAGGCGAAACATTGACGCCAGATTGACCGTTATGGTCAGCCGCCTGTGCATTCTCTCCACGAGAAAGCAGACGCGGATCTTCCGTCTCGCCAACCGGTGTGGATGTCGCGCCCTGCATCTGGTCGGCTTCGTCCTCCATCGGAAGTTGCTCAGGGATCAGCGTGCGCTGCACGACATCGACAGGCTCTTCGTTAGTGGAAATCAGCGATGGCTGTTTGGGATCGGACGGTGCGGCACCGGCGACGCGGTCATAAACTGCCTTGTCCTGGTTCGGTACGACGCGACCACCGGGGTTTTCCGGCACAACCTTCGTCGGTTCACTGTCGGCGGAGATAATCACCGGCGCGCCATTCGATCCCATGTGGGACGAACCACCACCGATCAGCGCATAGGTGCCGCCGCCGACCAGCAGAAGACCAACAGCCGCTGCCATTGGAACGAACCAGCGGCGTGCACCGCCTTCGCGCTCATCATCGGCATAGCGAACCTGCTGCTCTGGAGCGGCATCGTCGCGTGTCTGCGAACCAAAGCGGCCTTCTGCCGCTTCCTGCATGCTGCGGCGGAAGTCCTGCTCCAGCGCACGCTCGAACTCGTCCACCTCTTCCTGTGTCGGCTGAGGCTGCGCCTGACGGGGCGCTGCATTCTTTTGACGATCAAGTCCGCCTGAAGCGGGTGACGAAAAGAGCGAGGCGAGCTCGGTGTCGAGATCGAGATCTTCTTCCTGGCGGCGTGCAACCGGCTTCGGCTCGAAAACGCCAACCGGCAGTTCTGGAACATCCAACTCGGTGATGGCTTCGGGCGCATCCTCCGTCTCGCCGATCTGGCTTGGGTCGAAAGGCAGGCTCTCGAGAGACGCTTGGGGCGCAACCGGCGCCGGAGCTGCCGGGCGACGTTCTTCATAGCGCGCACGCTCGACGACAGGCTGAGGCTGTGGCTGCGGGCGGGGAGCGACAGCAGCCACAGCGGCAATCGGTGCCGGGGCTGGCTTCGGCTGCACGACCGGTGCCGATTTTGCAACCGGCGCAGGCTGAGCCACGGGTGCGGGTGCTACATCGATGTTGGCGATCTCGGAGAGGTCGATATCAAAATCGATATCTTCGAGAGCCAGCTCGAAGTCGGAGTCGTTAAAAGCATCGAAGTCATCTGAAGCTGAGGGAGCGGCAACCGGGGTCGGAGCCGCAGCGCGTGGCGCTGGCGCAACCGGTGCCGATACACGCGGGGCTGGGGCCACAGGAGCAGCAGCGACCGGAGCGGAAGCGGCAGGAGCCGAGACGATCGGCTGCGGTGCGACTGGTCTTGGCGCAGCAACCGGCGTTTCGAACACAGGCTCTGCGCGAACGGGTGCAGGCGCCGGCTTGGAGGGCTGCGCCTTGCTGACGGGCTCGACCACTGGCAGGACCGGGGCGGCCGTTACGACCGGTTCCATTCTCGCGGCTGGGGCAGCAGCATCGACGCTCTTGTTGCTGATCTCATAGCGCGCAACGTCATAGATGAGCTCATCCATGGCGGACATCTTCTGCCCTGCGAGCACATTGGCGCTCGATTGCGGGGCGACAGGCGCGGCGGCTTCGACCGCGGGGATCGCCACTGGAGCAGGCTGCGGCTGAACCTTCGGCGCGACAGGCGTCGCACGCGTCGTGCCGAAATTGGCAAGCGGCAACCGCAGGCTGGAGAAATCGAGAGACGACTTGCGCAGAGACGGTGTGTTCGGCTGGAGAGACGCCGGTGATTCATCGGCAACCGACATTTCCAGTTCGCTGGCGAGATCGATCGCGGTCTCGCCGGATGTCTCGGCCATCCGTTCCCAATCCGGCTGCTGAACAGCGGCTTGCTGCGGCGGAGTAACCGGCTGCTGCATCTGGACCGGCTGTTCGTAAGCGCGGGGCTCCGGCACCGGAGCGGCCGGGATAGAAGCCGTGGCAACAGCTTCTGGTACAGCGGCTGGGGAAGGTTCGTACTGCTCTGGGGCCTGATCGCGATGATTGACATCAAACACGGCAGCGACCGAATGCGGATCGTCGCTGAAATCATCTCTCAGATCGGCACGCGGCGTTGACGCAGCGTGCTCGGCCACCAGATACTCTTCACGGCTCGCAGGGACCTGCTGTGCAACCGTCTCAAGCTCAGGCTCGCGGCGCGAGAATACCGATTCCACCCGCTGCATGAACTCATTGACCGGAACGGACGCACGAACGTCGTTGGCGGGATCGAGTGCGATAGGCTCGTGGCGAGGCGCGTCATAGACGGCGAACTCGCGCAACAGCTCATCTTCGAGGTTGAATTCCGGCTCCCGGCGCTTCGCAGGCGGCGCAACGTTCTGCGCAGCCGGGGGAGCAACGTGGGGAGGACGATCCTCTTGCGCGACGAGTTGCGCCAATTGAGCCAGGGGATCGTTGTCAGCGAATTCCTGCGACCGAGAGTCTCGGTTATACGCGACATTTTTTTCGACCATTACGTGTTCCACCATCTACGCATCACAGCACTTGCCAGCGTATTGTGAGCAAATAATGGTGAGGGATGTCATCGCATCTCGTCAGGCGCATCCGCTCCCAAAAGCGTCAATCCGGACTTCAGCACATTTGCGACAGCACTCACCAGCCCTAGTCTGGCAACGCTCAATTCTCGGTTTTTATCGTTAACAAAACGTAATTCCGGCTGATCTTTACCTTTGTTCCAGTGTCCATGGAAGGAGCTGGCCAAATCATAGAGGTAAAAAGCCAAGCGATGCGGCTCATGATTCTGTGCCGCAGACTCGATCAGACGCGGATATTCCGCCAGTTTCGCGATCAGCTGCAACTCATTGACATCGTTAATCAAAACAGATCCGGACGAGAGAGTGGAGGCATCCACATCCAGCTCCGGAAACGCCTCATGCGCCTGCCGGAACACCGACTTGCAACGGGCATGAGCATATTGCACATAAAATACGGGATTGTCTTTAGATTGCTCGGTCACCTTGGCGAAATCGAAGTCCAGTGGCTCCGAATTCTTCCGGTAGAGCATCATGAATCGCACCGGATCGCGCCCGACTTCATCGACGACGTCCCGCAATGTGACAAAATCACCTGAGCGTTTCGACATCTTGACCGGCTCGCCATCACGGAAAAGTTTGACCAGCTGGCACAAAAGCACGGTCAGTTTAGCTTTGCCTTCCGAAACGGCGCGCGCAACGGCCTCCAGACGCTTGACGTAACCGCCATGGTCGGCACCGAGCACATAGATCATCTCGGAGAAGCCACGATCGTACTTGTCCTTGAAATAAGCCACGTCGGCCGCAAAATAGGTATATGTGCCGTCCGACTTCATCAGGGGACGGTCCATGTCGTCACCCACTTCAGTCGAGCGGAAGAGCGTCTGCTCGCGGTCTTCCCAATCTTCGGAAACCTCGCCCTTTGGTGGCGGCAGCGTGCCTTTGTAGACGTGACCCTTGAAGGTGAGGTCGTTGATAGCGGACAGAATCGGACCGGCATTGCCAGCGTGCAGAGCGCGCTCGGAGTAGAACACATCATGCTTGACGTTCAATGCCGCGAGATCCTCACGGATCATCGCCATCATCGCATCGATTGCCTTGTCCTTGACGATCGGCAACCACTGCTCTTCCGGCATGGCGCGCAGCTTGATGCCGAATTCATCGGCCAGCGCCTGACCGACAGGAACGAGATAGTCGCCCGGATAAAGGCCCGGAGGAATGGTGCCGACATCTTCACCCAGCGCTTCGCGATAACGCAGGAACACGGACTTCGCCAGCACGTCGATCTGCGAACCGGCATCGTTGATGTAGTATTCCTTGGTCACGTCGTATCCGGCAAAGGCCAGCACATTCGCAAGCGTATCGCCAACGACGGCGCCACGGCAGTGTCCGACATGCATCGGACCTGTGGGATTAGCGGACACATATTCGACGTTGATCTTCTTGCCGGTACCAACCGAGGACCGGCCAAAATCCAGACCTTGCGAAATCATTCCGGCCAGGAGGCGTTGCCAGTAGCCGACTGAGACGCGGATGTTGATAAAACCAGGGCCTGCGACATTGACGCTATCGACGTCCGCATCCTGCTCAAGGGCTGGAACGATGAGCTCAGCCAGCGCCCGCGGATTGGTCCCGAGCGGCTTTGCCAGCACCATTGCGGCGTTGGTTGCGACGTCGCCATGGCTTGGATCGCGCGGCGATTCCACGGTGATACGGCCAAAATCGACAGCATCGCGATTGGCTTTGACGAGATCGATCGTCTCGAGAGCTTTTTTGATTCGTGCGTCAAAATCGGCAAAAAGGTTCATGGTCATCTACCTGCGCGAAGGGCTTTCAGTCATCCGGATATCGGCTTCGCAGTTGCGCGCTGCCTATCGCAAATCGGGTGTATGGTCAAACAGCCGCTGGTGCGTCCTCAAGGCGTAGCTGTCTGTCATGCCAGCCAGATAATCGCCCACATGGCGGGCTCTGGCCGCTTCCGTCATGCCGGGAATGCTGTCCACCCAGTAGTGGCTCTGCATCTCGGCTGGCGTTTCCATATAGCGGTGGAAAAGATCGGTGACGATCTGGGTCGCGCCTGAGCGAATACGCATGATGTCAGGGTGGCGGTAGATATGCGCGAAGAGCAGCTTCTTGATCTGCCTGTCGGTCTCAGCCATAGCCGGCGAGAAAGTCGCGATCGTGCGGTCCGCGGCACGGATGTCGGCAGCACTCTTCGGCTTCAAAACGCCAAGATTTTGTTGCGCAACGCCGATCACATCTTCAACCATTCGCGTGATCTGACGGCGCATGATTTCATGCGCAAAGCGCTCGTCGTCCAGCGACGGATATTTCGCCCGAACCTCAGCCATCAGACCGGAGAGGAACGGCACTTCCTCCAGCATATCGAAGGTTAGATAACCGGCACGCAGGCCGTCATCGATGTCGTGCGTATTATAGGCAATGTCATCGGCAATGGCGGCGACCTGCGCCTCCAGGCTGGCAAAAGTGCCGATCTCCAGATCCTGGAGTTGGCAATAGTCGAGGATCGGCAGCGGCACCGGACCATGCGTCCCCTCACCCGCAGCACTCAACAGCGGGCCATTATGCTTCACCAGACCCTCAAGTGTTTCCCAGGTCAGGTTGATGCCATCATATTCGGCGTACCGGCGCTCAAGCTTGGTGACGATGCGCAGCGACTGGGCGTTGTGATCAAAGCCGCCATAGGGTTTCAGCACCGCATCCAGCGCATCCTCACCGGTGTGACCGAAAGGCGTGTGGCCGAAGTCGTGCACCAGAGCGACGCCCTCTGCCAGATCTTCATCCAGTTTCAAGGCACGGGCGAGCGCGCGGGCGATCTGCGCCACTTCGATCGTGTGGGTCAGACGCGTGCGGTAATGATCGCCATCCGGGCTGATGAACACCTGCGTCTTGTGCTTGAGGCGCCTGAAGGCCGTGGTGTGGACGATACGGTCACGATCGCGCTGGAACTCGGAGCGCGTCAGGCTGGAGTCCTCGGGAAACAGGCGCCCGCGCGTCGTCCATGGATCGGCGGCATAGACCGCTCTTTCTCCGCTACCAAAACCCAACGCGCGCTGATCGATAATCATCTCTGTCCTGCCATCGGCCCATTGACCTTTTACATTCCCCTTCATACCTATCGCGAAGGTTGCCGCAAAGCGCGTTTACGGGCGGTAACGCTATAGACGGTGAATTTGACTGGTTTATAATCGGTCTTACACAGAACTTTGCTCGCCGGTTCTTGACCCCGGTTGGAGAAACGACATGACCACAGACGTTACACTCTCTGAATCTGCCGCAAAACGAATCGCCCAGATCGTCTCTGCCGAGGCTGGCAAGCAGGCGCTTCGCGTCTCCGTCGAGGGCGGCGGCTGTTCCGGATTTTCCTACAAGTTCGACCTGGATGGCGCACCCACCGACGACGATATCGTCATATCCCGCGGAGATGCCAAAGTGCTCATCGACAGCATGTCGCTCGTCTATATGGCAGGCTCCGAAATCGATTTCGTCGACAATCTTCTCGGCCAGTCTTTCCAGATCAAGAACCCCAACGCGGTTGCCAGTTGCGGTTGCGGGACCAGCTTTTCGATTTAAAGCTTGCTGTTGAAACAGTGAAAACCGGTGGCTTTCGCCGCCTCATCGGGTAAAACAGGGTCCGAACGGAATGGAACCTGCGATGAAGATTGCCACTTGGAACATCAACGGCGTCAAGGCGCGCATCGAAAACCTTTGCGAATGGCTGAAGGATTCGAGCCCGGATATCGCCTGCCTTCAGGAAATCAAATCCGTCGATGAAAACTTTCCGCGTCTGGAGATCGAAGCACTCGGCTACCACGTGGAAACCCACGGCCAGAAGGGCTTCAACGGCGTTGCACTTCTTTCCAAGATGCGCCCCGATGAGGTCAATCGCGGTCTGCCGGGTGACGACGGCGATGAACAGGCGCGCTTTATCGAAGGCGTTTTTTCCGTCCAGGGCGGTGTCATCCGGGTCTGCTCGCTCTATCTGCCAAACGGCAACCCGCCGGATGATCCGGTGAAGTATCCTTATAAGCTGACATGGATGGAGAGACTTCGCCGCTTTGCCGAAGACCGATTGCAGCTGGAAGAACCGTTAATTCTGGCTGGCGACTATAACGTCATCCCTGAGCCTTTCGACTGCCACGACCCGCGTGTCTGGGCAGGCGACGCCCTGTTCCTGCCGCGGACGCGCGCTGCTTTCAGACGGCTCGAAAATCTTGGCCTTACCGATGCAACCCGCGCAACCTCCGACGAGGCGGGACTTTACACCTTCTGGGACTATCAGGCAGGCGCTTGGCAAAAGAACAACGGCATTCGCATCGACCACCTGATGCTGTCATCGGAAGCGGCGGACAGGCTGCATTCCGTCTCCATCGAAAAACATGTCCGCGCCTGGGAAAAGCCATCCGACCACGTGCCGGTCTCAGGCTATTTTGATTTTCAGCCGGCCTGAGATCGTGGCCCATGAAATGCGATGAGGCCGGACGAGATCCTTGCTCGCCCGGCCACTTGTCCGATTCATATTCGATTTTGGGCTATGGTCAGAATTCTTCCCACTCGCTCTTCATGGCAACCGCTGCATTGCCACGATATTGAGGTACGGCTGATCTCCTGCCCGGTGCATGATGCTGGGAATTCGCCGCTTTCGATACCGGTGCAGTTTGACAGCTCCCCGTTTTAAATCGGGCCACGAGATTGCTGAGATTGACCGCTTCGTCGGCAAGTTTGCTGGTTGCCGCTGTGGATTGCTCTACCATCGCCGCATTCTGCTGCGTCGTCTGGTCCATCTGGTTGACGGCACCATTCACTTCGCTGAGGCCGGTCGACTGCTCTTTCGAGGCGGTGGCGATCGAGTGAACATGTTCGTCGATTTTACTAACGTGTTCACGGATAGCTTCGAGCGCGCTGCCAGTCTCGGTCACGAGCGAAACTCCGGAACTGACTTCATTGCGCGATCTGACGATCAGTGTCTTGATATCTTTCGCCGCTGTTGCGGAGCGTTGCGCAAGCTCACGCACTTCCTGCGCCACCACAGCGAAGCCCTTGCCAGCCTCACCAGCGCGAGCAGCTTCCACGCCAGCATTCAATGCCAACAGATTCGTCTGGAAGGCAATCTCGTCGATAACGTTGATAATGTTGCCGATCTCGTTGGATGCTTGTTCGATGCGGCCCATGGCCGACACAGCATTTCTGACAACATTACTGGACTGTTCCGTGCTTTGCCGGGCCTGCACCACCATATCGGATGCTTCGGTAGACCGGGTCGTGGAATTCTTCACCGCCGACGTAATTTCCTCGAGCGCCGCTGCCGTCTCTTCAAGAGACGCGGCCTGCTGTTCGGTGCGTTTCGAAAGGTCGTCAGACGCGATGCGCAGTTCGCCAGCACCGCTTTTGATCATGTCAATCGCAGAGCGGACCTCCATCATGACCGAGCGCAGGCTCTCCATCGTCACATTGACGTTGCGCTGTAGTTCAAGGAACACACCGCGGAAATCACCCTGCATCGATTCTGTCAGGTCGCCATCCGCAAGGGCCGCGACCACGCGATTGGTCTCTGCCACGCCGCGATCCACTGATGTGACCAGTTCGTTGACGCTCAGCGCGAAACGATTGAGGTCCGGGTTCTCATAACGCTTGCTGATACGAGCCGAAAAATCACCCGCAACCGCAGAGGAGACGACCTGGGCGATATTGCTTTGTAGGTCCGCGTTCTGCTCCTGGAGTGCAGCCTCCTGAAAGGCAAGATCGCGAACCCGCACTGCGTTCTCTTTGAACACCAGAACAGCTCTCGCCATATCACCCACCTCGTCCTTGTTATCGGTGTAGGGGATCGCGACGGATAGATCACCGTCGGCCAGCGTCTTCATACAATCCGTCGTTCTGGCAATCGGCGTCGCAATGGCACGGCGACCAAAGAAGGCGGAGACGATCATCAACAGAACCATGAGGCCTGACAGAGTGATCGTAATCGTGGAGGCTAGCGCTTGAAGCTGCCTTCGCTCTTCATTCGCTGCCTCTGATCTCGCTTTTACATCATTGACAATCTCATCAGCCATAGATGCCAGTTGAGCGCTCGTAGTCTTCAATGGAGCAAGCTGATGAGAGATTTCTGCGTTCGCCGCACGATCGGCTACGAGCTTTCCGACGTCAGCGTTGTACTTGGCGAGCACTTCGGAAATCTTCTGAGCCCGTTCCTTGTTGGCAGACGCCTCCATAGCGGCTGCTCCGAGCTCAAGATATTTGACCGCCGATTCATGGCGCTTCGTCACGTATGTTTGCGCGTCTTTCAATTCAGACGGCGTAGAAGCAAGTCGTATTTCCCCAACACCGATTTCCATGCCTCGCAGCGAGGCCTTCATGTCAACCATGTTGCGCGCAATGTCCGCCTGAACGCGTCCCTTGGAGACTGCAGCATCCACAGCCTGAGACAGAAACCATCCCGTCACTGAAGCAGTCAGAACAAGAACAATGCCCGCTCCTGACATGAGCGCGAGTTTTGTGCGAATGCGGTAAAAGTCCAACGCCATAGCAGTAGCCCATCGAGGAAAATATACAATGAAAGGACATGCTTTGTGGAGCAACGCAGGCGCGAGTCATTCTGCCGGCAGGTAAGTACGGAGACACGAAAGCAACTCATGGTCGCTTCTCATATTTAACATAACGTTATTGTGAACAGCGAGATTTCGCTAAATATAAACGCAGAAATATGAGTGAAAATAAACTTAGTCGGCGTCGCCTGAAGAGATGTTGCGCGCAAGCTGGATAGCGACACGACGATCATCTTCAGCCGCAACGGAAAACGCCTGCTCCTGAAGGTTTTGTATCCATACGCAATTGGCTGCAGCGCATTTGTCCAGCGCGGCTGTCATAAAGGCCAAGCCGCGAACCGTCTGGCCCTCTTGGAAAAGCAGATTGCCGAAGATCGACATAGCGCCGGCATGGCCGTGCTTGCGTGCCTGATTCAGCCACTTCTTGGCCTGCTGCGCATCTGCGCGGCCGCCCTCGCCTGCAAGAATCATCTGGGCCAGTTGGAACTGCGCCTCGGCCACACCGAAGGTCGATGCGACTTGGAAATACAGTTGGCGCGCTTGGCCGAGATCCACCTTCACAGGGCTGCCTGGAATGCCGTGACGATAATAGTCCGCCAGAGACAGCAACGCATTGACGAAGAAACCCGTATCTTCCGAACCAGGCTCTACGCCCTGGCTCGCAATCTCGCTGTAGATCTTGAAGGCTTCGAAGTCGTTCTTGGCGACACCGTCGCCATAGGCGTACATGTTGGCAAGTGCCCAGCGCGAGCCCGTATGGCCCTTTTCGGCCGCGTAACGATACGCTTCGACCGCATCTTCCTTCTTGCCATTCTTGTAGGATTTGAAGCCGAACTTGAAGAGATCGAAGGGGCCGGATTCCTTGGTGACGCCTGAATTGATATCAAAAGCAAGAACCGGCATCGAAAGCGATGCGAGCATCAGCCCCAGACACAGCGGTTTCAAAACGTTGATGTCACATCTCAGCATTTCAACGAACTTCTCTCACTCTTCCCACACGTGGCGAAGGCTAACCTTGCGTCCAGGGAGGGCTGCGATCTCTCAACACACTGCGTCGTTCCAGCAGCAACTTTCAATGCGCTGCCGGTGATCCTGAGCGGTAATAAATCAGCAATCTCATGAGCACAGGTATAAGTACCGTTTCCGGCAACATCACGGCGTTTTGTTGCCGTCTGGATACCACCAAACAAGCGCTGACAGAGAGAACCCGTCTTTACTTGCTTAGAGGCTGAATCCGCACCTGTTTTCACTTCCACCACTTCCGCAGCACCACTTTTGATGTCTGCATATTCTTCCATTCCCGCGCCGTCGAAAGCACTCAAGCACATGCTTTGTGGCGGGAAATGGACAAATACGACCACATTCTTACGCTACGTGAAGGTTGCAGAAATTTGTTGCCAAATCGTCACAATATTGCCGATCGGCAACAAAAAACCCGGCCGTGGAGGGCCGGGTTTTTATGGAGCTGAGTAGACTGTCAGAACTTGACCTTCAGCGACGTGGACACCGCAGCGACGATGTCATTTCCGAAGTCGTAAGAAACGCCGTTACCAAGCGAAGCGCCATCAATCGTCCGCTGCGACGAACTGCCGCTCGTTAACAGACCGACTGCGCCTGCGATACGCCATTCCACATTTTCGTTTATCGCGCGCTGCAAACCAGCACCGAGGGTCCATGTATCCGTCTGGCTGCCAAAGCCCTGCGAGGTTCCGCGGTCCCAAGTCACAGTAACCGCACCACTCCACTGATCGTTAAACTTGTGGCCGATGCCGCCAGAAACCGTCCAGCCATCGCGGTAGCCAAGATCAAGAGATGTTGCCTGCCCGCCCGCAGCACACAAGCCTAGCGTCGCCGTCCGGCAATAAAACGGAATCGTTGTGAATTGGCTCCAGTCCGTCCACTTGACGGAGCCAAGCGCTAACCAATCCGGAGCGATACCGCTCTGGAACTTAAATTCCAAAGAGTCTGGCATGTCCTGTCTGCCATACACCCCAACGACAGGACCGCCCAAGGCCGCAACCTGCGAAAGGTCAAGTGTGCCAGTGATGTCATTGAGCTTAACAGCGCTGTTGTAAACCAAGCTGGCGCGGAGAGCGTATTCCGGTATCTCGTAGGCTACACCTGCGCGCCATCCCCAGCCGTTACCCTCAAGGTCCAAACGACCTACGCCTGTCCCGAGTGCGTTTCCAGGTTGTACCTGGCGCTCTTTAAATCCGGAAAGTTCTTGGTAAAAGCCACCACCGATCAAGCGAAGTTGACCCTGTCCGAGGTCAAATTTGTACGAGCAAGTCAACGCGTAGTTGTTGCTCCTGACCTTGGTCTCGATGTTTTCGTTTGCGCCTGCCCAGTTTGCGCCGGGCTTCGTGTGCGCGCCCCACGGCTGTGAGTAATCTGCCAAGCAATCGATGTCGTCCGTCAAGCCCGCCTTGAAACCGATGCGCGGTACCCAGTAACTCTCGCTATCATCAGCGGAGTTTGGAAGTCCATTGAGGTTGCCGCCGCCAGTGAGCGGGCTTGGATTAGTGTCAACTGCATTCTTAAGTTTGCGCTGCGGAGCGACGAATGTAGCCGCTGTATCCATCGTAAAGCGGGAGGTATCGAACAACTGGTCAATGTTGTATCCGCCGCGCTCAAGGCCACCCGCGAACGCAGGCGTGACAGAAGTGATGCCGACAGCAAGGCACACCGCACCGTGTATGATTGAAACTCGTTTTGCCATCTCTCTCCCCAATCAAAGGCAATGTAGTGATCAGAAATTGAAATGCTTTGGAGGAAATGACAATGCACCCCTACCCCCATCACCAGGGGTGACTTAGATCAAAGATTTACGTGAAAAATCGTGGCAGGGCAAAGATCGGGGAAAAATCAAAATATTTTTCCAATTAACGAGGTGAAAAGGCTTATTCTGGGAAAATATTAGCTCAATCAATCTTGTGTGTGTCTGCGACACAACATTCATACTTTTCGCTCAAAAAAGTCCGAATTCCGTCATGTTCTGAGGGACTTGCTCAAGAGACTGCGAGGACAGCAGTTCACCGACGACTCGATTATCCTAGCCTCACGAAACAAATAAAAAAGCGCCTCCATCGCGAAGGCGCTTTTTCAGGTTATGTGAACGTGCGATCAACCGGCCTCATTGACCCGCTGCAATGCGATCTTCAAGCTCTTTATCTGAAGCTCGAGTTCAGCCTTGCGGTCACGGTCTGCTGCGACCACTTCCGGATCGGCATTGGCCACAAACTTCTCATTCGAGAGCTTCTTGTCGATACGTTCCAGTTCGGCCTCCGCCTTACCGATCGCCTTTTCCAGACGCGTTCTTTCCGCAGAGACATCAATGAGATTGCCGAGTGGAATGCAGACGGTCGCCTCACCGACGACGATCTGTGCCGATCCCTTGGGTGCTGTATCGGCAGCCAGGATTTCATCGGCACGCGCCAGACGGCGGATTGCGGCGGAGTGGCGGTCGAGACGCATCTCGGTCGTCGGGTTGGCGGCAACGACGACCAGCGGCGCAGTAGCACCGGGCGGTACGTTCATTTCCGCGCGCGTCGAGCGAATGCCGGAGACGAGATCGATCAGCCAGTTGATTTCCGCAGCGGCCGCTTCATCCCGGAATTCTGGTGCGGGCCAGTCTGCATGGCAAAGCAGTCGGTCGCGGCTTGCGCCTTCGCCGGCCGTATGCGCCCACAATTCTTCCGTCATGAATGGCATGAAGGGATGCAGCAGCTTGTAGATTTCTTCCAGAACATAGGCCGCGCAAGCCTGTGCCTCCGCCTTGGCTGCCTCGTCCTCTCCGTTGAAGACGGGCTTGAGAAGTTCGAGATACCAGTCGCAGAACTGGTTCCAGACGAAGCGATAAAGCGTGCTGGACGCGTCGTTGAAGCGGTAGTTCTCGATTGCCGCCGTGACGTCCTTTGCCGTGTTGGCAAGCTCGGTCAGGATCCAGCGGTTGATCGTCTGCGTTGCGGCTTCCGGCAGGAAGTGCGGATCGCGCTTGACGCCGTTCATTTCGGCAAAACGTGTCGCATTCCACAGCTTGGTGCCGAAGTTGCGGTAGCCTGCAATGCGCGCTGGATCAAGCTTCACGTCACGCCCCTGCGCCGCCATAATGGCAAGCGTAAAGCGCAGCGCGTCCGCACCATACTGATCGATCAACTCGAGCGGATCGATGACGTTGCCCTTGGACTTCGACATCTTCTGGCCGTTCTTGTCGCGAACCAGCGCGTGGACATAAACAGTATTGAATGGCTCGACGGCGTGACCGGCATCGTCCTTCATAAAGTGAAGGCCCATCATCATCATTCGGGCGACCCAGAAGAAGATGATGTCGAAGCCCGTGACGAGAACGTTGGTCGGATAATAGCGCGCGAGCTCCGGCGTCTTGTCGGGCCAGCCGAGCGTGGAGAACGGCCAGAGCGCGGAAGAGAACCACGTGTCAAGAACGTCTTCGTCGCGTGTGAGAATTTCGCCCGGCTTGAAGTTCTCGAGCTTCTCCTGCACCCAAGCCTTCCATGGGCCTTCATGCGCAAGATAATGCTGAACGGCGGCGTCGAGCGCTTCTTCCTCTGTCTTCTCGACGAAGACCTGACCATCCGGGCCATACCAGGCAGGAATCTGATGGCCCCACCAGAGCTGGCGCGAGATGCACCATGGCTGGATGTTTTCCATCCATTCGAAGTAAGTCTTGTCCCAGTTCTTCGGCACGAAATTCGTGCGGCCTTCGCGAACCGATGCCATGGCAGGCTCGGCAAGCGTCTTGGCATCGACGAACCACTGGTCGGTGAGCATCGGCTCGATGACGACGTTGGAACGGTCGCCAAAGGGCTGCATGATCTTCTTGTTTTCGACATAAGGAACGTCGTTGCCTTCGGCGTCCTTCACCGTGACAGCAAGACCATCGGCGTTGATGGCAGCGATGACCCGCTTGCGCGCTTCATAACGATCAAGACCACGATACTCGTCGGGAACGAGGTTGATGGCATCAACATCGGCTTCGGATGGCAGCTTGCCGGAGCGCGTGATTTCGCCTGCGAGTTCCGCGCAGCGTGCATAGGGCTCGCCGTCATCGCGCATCTGCGCCTGCGTATCCATCAGGCGATAGAGCGGAATGTTGTTGCGACGGGCAACCTGATAGTCGTTGAAGTCATGCGCGCCGGTGATCTTGACGGCACCGGAGCCGAAGGTCGGATCCGGGTACTCGTCCGTGATGATCGGGATCAGGCGGCGGTTTTCTTTCGGGCCGACAGGAATTTCGCACAGCTTGCCAACGATGGGTGCATAGCGCTCATCGGACGGATGAACGGCCACCGCACCATCGCCCAGCATGGTTTCCGGACGCGTGGTCGCAATCGCGATATAGTCGCGCTCTTCCTGGAAGACGATGTTGCCGTCGGCATCCTTCTCGACATAGGTGTAGGTCTCACCGTCGGCCAGCGGGTATTTGAAGTGCCACATATGGCCGTCGGTCTCGCGGTTTTCGACCTCGATGTCGGAAATCGCCGTCTCAAAATGCGGATCCCAGTTGACCAGACGCTTGCCGCGATAGATCAGGTCCTGCTTGTAAAGCGTGACGAAGACTTCGAGAACAGCCTTTGACAGCCCCTCATCCATGGTGAAGCGTTCGCGCGACCAATCGCAGGACGCGCCAAGGCGCTTCAACTGGTTGAAGATCAAGCCGCCCGATTCGGCCTTCCATTCCCAGACCTTGTCGATGAAGGCTTCGCGACCCATGGCGCGACGGCCGGGAAGCTGGTTTTCCATCAGCTTGCGCTCGACGACCATCTGTGTGGCGATGCCGGCATGGTCCATGCCGGGCTGCCAAAGAACATCCTTGCCGCGCATACGCTCGAAACGGACCAGAATGTCCTGAAGCGTATTGTTCAACGCATGGCCCATATGCAGCGAGCCGGTGACATTCGGCGGCGGAATGACGATCGTGAAAGTCTCGGCATCCGGCTTTGCATTCGCGCCTGCGCGAAATGCATCGGCCTCATCCCAGGCCTTGGCAATTTTTGGTTCTACGGAAGCGGAATCGTAGGTCTTATCGAGCATTTCCTGGCCTGAAATCTGGAGTTCTATTTTTGGTTTTTAAATAAGGATGGCAGGTTGAGAGTCAACAGCTGCCGACGCGGCATCAGGCTTATGCGTTACCGCTTTATCATTGGAATTCGAATATTTGCCGGAAAACGCCGGGCGCGATCAGAGACAGAGGGTTGATCTGCAACCGCGGCGTCGCCGTCGGGCCCGTCAGTTTGAAGGTGATACCAAGCAGGCCACGGTCACGACCATTGCCCAAGAAGATGCCGATGAACGGCAACTCGCCGAACAGCCGGTTAAGGCCATAGGCAGGCATGAAGGTGCCGGTCATATCGATATTGCCGTTCTGGTCCTTCAACACGCCCTGGAAGGTGGCGCCAATCTGCTCGCCACGCACCACGCCATTTTCCAGCGCCACGACGCCATTGACATAGACGACACGCGCAAAGCCGCGCTGGAACTTTTCCGAACTGACATCGATGTTGCGCCGTACAGCCGCATTCAGACTGCGGCCATCCTGACCGGAAGGGGTGGCAACAATATCCTGCAGCTTGGCTTCATTGAGAACAGCGAAGTTGCGCAGATCGAGCGAACCGCTCCAAGACGAGCCGTTGGACGTGGTCATGACGAGGTTCAAGAGACCGCCACGAATACGAGTATAAAGATTGGTGAAGCGCGCGAAGGCACCGGCATCACTGCTGGTCAGATTGATCGTACCGCCATCGCCTTGGTTGGTGGTCTGCGCTACCACGGCCTGCCCGCGGCCGGACACACCCTTGAAATCCACCGTGCGCACCTTGCCATCCCTGACGCCGATGCTGGCGGTCACATTGGAGAGCGCCTCGTCGTTGAAGCCGTAGACCCGGTCGAGATCTGCCTTGATGTTCAGTGATCCCAGGTCGCCACCTGGAGCCGCACCCGCCGACGCGGCGGAAGCGCCGCTTTCGGAGTTGCGCAGTTTGGCGATGATGGGTCTGAGATCAGCCGACTTGCCGCTGATATTGACGGTGTAGCTTCTTTTTGCGGCGGAGACTGAGACTGCATAATCATCTTGAGGCGACAACTGGAAACGGGAGAAATCTGCCGAGATCAGGCCGCCTTTATCAAAGGTGAGGTCGCCAGCGGCGCCAAAACCATCGCCCTTGAGCGCCAGGTCGTGAATGCTGGTGCGGCCATTGACCGTCTCCATGCTGAAGGACGCATTCGCCTTGACGCCCACACCCTTTGTCCAGCCAATACCCGGCAGAACCATGGACGCGTTGGAGAGATCGAGCTTCACATCCTGTCGTTCAGGATCTGTGCTGTCTATTTCAAGCAGCGTCGTTCCGCCCAGCACGCTGGAGAGTTCCGGTGCCAGCTTGGCGATTTGGCCGGGCTCCAGAACCGCATTCAGCACAAGTTTTCGGCCTGTCGCGCTGGTTTTGCGAATGGGCTGGGTCAAATCGATATTCATTGCAACATCGTCAATCCGCCCCTTGCCGAGAAGGTGCAGCGTTTCGTTGTTGAGCTTCAGACTACCGTTGACCGAAGACACCTTGCGGTTGGAGATCGGTCGCGCCAAGGAAACGTCATTGAGCGCCAGATCCGCTGTCCACACGGGATCGGGTGGAGACTGGCTTTTCAGAAGGCCAACACGCAGTTTGGCGTGAGCGGTCACATTGCCAGAGAAATCGCCGGGCTGGAATTCAGTGTCCTTCAGCGCGTTGATCGGCTGGAAGGACGCAAGCTCTGCAATACTGTCGGCCGATCCTTTGACATTGAGATCGAGGTCGGCCATCAGCGGCTTGTCGTAGACATCAGCGATCGAGAAGTGGCTGTTTTCCAGCTCGAGACTACGGTTCGATGGGAAGAAGGAGGTGGCTTTCGACACGGTGACGTCGATCTTCTCACCCACGAGCTCGAAATGAGCATAGGCATCGCGAAGCGGTGGAATGTCTCCGGCAACGTTCAAGCGCGTGTTCTCGACGTCGAATTTGATTTGCAACTCGCTGGCGGACAATTCCAGAGGGCAGTTCGGCCCACACATGCGGCCAGCGGGTATGAACACAGCAATAGAGCCGTTGCGCACGGTGCCGCCGAACAGGTTGGCAATGACCCATGGCCGCGCCTTATGCGCCATCCAGAACGGCCAGAGTTGCTTGACAGCCGTCGCCTCCATTTTTGGGATTTGCCCGCCAAAGCTGATTTCGGGAGAGCCCTGCCCGAAACGGACCTTCAGCGAGCCTGCCATGTCGCCAAGCTGGCTTGAAACATACAGGGACGGTACGTTGATCTCCCGTGTCGTGCTGTCAAATGTGCCATCCGCCTTCAGATCGAAGGTCACGGGCTCTTCACCGCCTGCATCGGCAACGGCTGCCGCATTCGGCAGATGAACGGAAAAATCGAAACCCTTGTCGTTGTCGAGGAGTTTTGCCTGGATGGGTAGCGTCGTGCGGCCAAATTGCAGGTTCGAATTGTCGACCAGAACAGCCTTGCCATCGAAATCGTAATGCGCGTTGACCACACCACCCGTCACGGGCTGTGCTTCCCCGCCGATATAAAGCTCGCCATTTCCCAGCGCGAAAGAAAGATCCAGCGCCGGCTTTTGATCGGCGGCACCGCGGGCCGCGGCGATGTTGATGCCGGTCTTGACGTTGAGCCCCTGGTGCATCAGCCCCTCGTCATCGAATTGTTCGAGAAGCGGGCCAATATCGAACCCGTCCAGCCGGGCGGAGAAATTGTTGATGCGGCCATCGACGGCGGTGGCTGCGAGCGCCAATTCCGCAACCTGGCCGTTGAAAGCCACATCGCCGTCGAGCGTATAGCCGCCCTCGCCATCGGGAACGAGAGACAACTCGCTGACATTGATCGTGCGGGGCTTGCCGTCTTCTCGCGGCGGCAGGCGGATGGCGATATCGGAAAGATCGATTTCCTCCGTGCCGCTGCGCTGAAAGGTTTGCGACAGCCGATCGAGATCGCCGAAAGCATTTTCCAGAAGAGCCGGGATCGCATCGATACGCAGTTGCGCGAGATCGAAGGCCTGCCCCTTGGGCAACAATGCTGTATCAAGCTCCATGCCATTGGCTTCCAGCGTGGCGATCGACACACGCCCGGTCAGCAGCGCGAGAGGATCGAGCGCCATGCCGATGGAACGCGCACGGCTTAGATGCTGCCCCGATTCGCTATCGGTAATATCGACATCCTGGGCGACCAGCGAGAGCCGCAGCCCGGAGGAAAAGCGGATTGCGGTGGAGCCTATGCGCGCTTCGTAGCGAGGCCCGAGTGCCCGCTCCAAAGCCTGCTGTGCCAGGCTTGAGAGAGTGCTGTCGACCGAACCGGTTTCGACCGATAAAATGATGCCGCCGATGGACAGGAAGGCGAGGACAAAGAGGGCTGCAAAGACCTTGGCGAAGGCACGCAGCATGGAGCGAGGCGGCGGGCAGTGAACGATGATCGGGTCTTCCGCTTGCGCAGACGGTAAAGCGTGCAGCGGCACGATGTCGCGCTTGCTGAAACTGACCTTCTCCCCACGAATTTCCGCCATTCGTACCCTGCGCGCTCCCGGAAATATCCTGAACCCCAAGCCAGGGTCTTTTCAGTTTGGCGGTTTCACCCTGCCATCCCGCATGACTCGCCACAAGACTGGACGAAGCTGTTATTCGGTATATATCGAATACCCGCCCCCATGCTCAACAATCCGGGCAAAAGAAAGGTGAACCATGGCAGAACTGACGATTGGCGACGAAGCACCCGATTTCCGTCTTCCCAGAAACGGCGGTGGCGACATTTCTCTTTCCGATTTGAAGGGCAAGGCGGTCGTCCTCTATTTCTACCCGAAGGATGACACATCCGGCTGCACGGCAGAGGCAATCGACTTCAGCGCATTGGGTGCTGAGTTCGAAGCGGCCAATACCGTCGTCATTGGGATTTCGCCCGACTCGGTGAAGAGCCACGACAAATTTGCCGCCAAGCATTCGCTCACCGTGATGCTGGCCGCCGATGAAGACAAGAGCGCGCTGGAGGCCTATGGCGTTTGGAAGGAAAAAAGCATGTACGGCAAGAAGTACATGGGTGTCGAACGCACCACCTTCCTGATTGCGCCAGACGGCAAGGTTGCGAAAATCTGGAACAAGGTGAAGGTGCCAGGGCATGCGCAGGCGGTTCTCGATGAGGCCAAGGCTGTTTGACCGGCCGAGACTGATCCGACGACCATGACATTCACGCTGACATCGCTAAGGGGCGCTGCAACCGAAGCCATCGCCTCAGCCGATCTCGACCGCAAGACGGCGCTGGCGCAGGAAGCGGCAACCCGCTGGTTCGAGCGACGTCTCTCTCTGCGCTCGCCGCTCGACCCGAAATTGCCGGACCGCCCGGGACGACCTGGGAAGCCGGAACTTGTTCCGCCAACCGCAGTCAAGCGTCGGTCTCTCCACAGCGTGAAGGGCCGGATCGCTCTCTTGCACGCCATCGCCCATATCGAACTCAACGCCGTGGATCTCGCACTCGATATCGTTGCGCGTTACGCCAGCGAGCCGGTGCCGCATTCCTTCTTCGATGGCTGGATGCAGGTGGCCTTCGAAGAGGCGAAACACTTCCGGCTGGTGCGAGATCGCCTGCGGGCGATGGGCGCCGATTACGGAGATCTTCCGGCGCATGACGGTCTCTGGCAGGCCGCACACCAGACGCGCAATGACCTTACCGCCAGACTTGCAGTCGTGCCGCTCATTCTCGAAGCGCGCGGTCTCGATGTCACACCCTCTCTCCAGGCCAAGATGCGGGAGACGGGCGATCTTGAGAGCGCAGCTGTTCTCGACGTCATCTATAATGACGAAAAGGGCCACGTCGCGATCGGCGCGAAATGGTTCCGCTTCCTGTGCGCGCGGGAAAAGAAGGACCCTGCCGAAACCTTCAAACAACTGGTCCGGGTCAACTTCCGTGGACCACTGAAGCCGCCTTTCAACGATCTCGCCCGCGCCGAGGCGGGTTTGACTCCGTCCTTCTATCGTTCGCTCACCGCCGTCAGCCAAAGCTGAGCGCGTTTGTAAAAGCTTCGTTAACCTTAACAAATTATCTTCCTCAGTGGACGACGAACCGCTGGAGCAGAAATGACGGAAGCGAGGACAAACCTGGCCTTTGGCAAGAAGCGCAAGCAGCACGTCCTCATTCTGGCGAGCGGCGAAAAGGTTCGCCATGTCACGATCAGACCCTTGCTCGTCATCCCCACACTGCTGATTATCCTCGTCATGAGCCTCGGCTTTATCGGCTCGACGGCCTATCTCGTTTTCCGCGACGATATGCTGGGTGCGATGATTGCGCGGCAATCGCGCATGCAAAAGGATTATGAGGACCGTATCGCCGCACTCCGCTCGCAGGTGGACCAGATTACATCGCGTCAGCTCCTTGATCAGCAAGCTGTTGAGAAGAAAGTGGAAACGCTTCTCGCCCAGCAGAATGCCCTGTCCTCCCGTCATGGACGCGCCAACGAACTCCTGAATGAGGACGCTGTATCGGCACAGGAGGACCAGAGTGTCACACCTTCGGCCAACGCTTTCGCCCCCCAGAAGAAGGCCAGCCTTTCCGGCGGCGTATCCGCCATCGACCGAGCGCTGCGTGGTCCTGAAAAAGGATCAACGCTCAAAGGCAGCTTGACCTATAGCGACAACAAGGACGCCGTGTCCGGTCGCGCACTGACACGCATGCTCGCCTCGCTCAACCGCGTCGAATCGGAGCAGCTTGGGCGAATCGCTTCGCTGACGACTGGCGCAAAAAGCCGGGCCGATGCCATGGCCGATATCATCCGTAGCACGGGGCTGAAAATTGACGACAAGCCTGACGATGCCATCGGTGGGCCCTTTGTGGAAGCCTCTACCAATCCGTTTCAGGCCTCGCTCGCAGATCTCGACGATGCCTTGGACCGCCTGGAGACCGTTCGTGGTACGGCAGAGCGCCTGCCACTCGGTAACCCGGCGCCCGGTCGCGATATCACCAGCCGCTTCGGCAATCGCATGGACCCGTTTCTCGGCCGTCCTGCACTTCATACCGGCATAGACTTCCGCGCAGAGACCGGTGCCGATGTGCGGGCGACGGGTGCTGGCACTGTTTCTTTCGCAGGCTATTCAGGCGGTTACGGCAACATGGTAGAGGTCGATCACGGCAAAGGTGTCACGACGCGCTACGGCCATTTGTCGCAGATCCTTGTCCGCACCGGCGAAAAGATCGAGCTATCCGATGTCATCGGCAAGGCCGGCAGTACCGGACGCTCCACCGGACCTCATGTTCATTACGAAGTGCGGTTGAATGATGAGGCGGTTGATCCAATGCGCTTCCTCGTCGCGGGCACTGAATTGAAGACCTATCTTCAGTAAAGCACCGCTTCGCATCAGAATTTGAGCCGAATTTTCTTTCATCGGCCAGTTTTCATGTGCCATTTCGGGACAAATCCCTGTTTCCTTGACTTTTCGGCGATTTAAGCCTATGTCGCGGACCACGATCTGCGGCACTAACGCTACGACAGTCGCTTGTTCTTCGAACCAGAACGGAAACAGTTTTTCCTTTGACAACATTCTCTGATCTTGGCCTGAGCCAAAAAGTCCTTTCCGCTATTGCCGATGCTGGCTACACCACGCCAACACCTATTCAGGCGGGCGCCATTCCTCCGGCGCTGGAAAGACGCGACATTTGCGGCATTGCACAGACGGGAACCGGCAAGACGGCGTCCTTCGTGCTGCCGATGCTCACCCTGCTCGAAAAGGGCCGCGCGCGCGCGAGAATGCCGCGCACACTCATTCTGGAACCGACGCGTGAACTGGCGGCCCAGGTTGCCGAAAACTTCGAGAAGTACGGCAAGAATCACAAGCTGAACGTCGCACTTCTCATTGGCGGCGTCTCGTTCGAAGAGCAGGACCGCAAGCTGGAGCGTGGCGCAGATGTCTTGATCTGCACCCCCGGCCGTCTGCTCGACCATTGCGAACGCGGCAAGCTTTTGATGACGGGCGTGGAAATCCTCGTCATCGACGAAGCCGACCGCATGCTCGACATGGGCTTTATCCCCGATATCGAGCGCATTGCGAAGATGATCCCCTTTACGCGCCAGACGCTGTTCTTCTCGGCCACCATGCCGCCGGAAATCCAGAAGTTGGCCGATCGCTTCCTGCAAAACCCGGTCCGCATTGAAGTGGCTAAACCCTCTTCGACGGCAAAGACCGTGACGCAGCGCATCGTTGCGACCCACGACAAGGATTACGAGAAGCGCGCTGTGCTTCGCGACTTGATCAAGGCTCAGACCGAGCTCAAGAACGCGATCATCTTCTGCAACCGCAAGAAAGACGTGGCCGATCTTTACCGGTCGCTCGAACGGCACGGTTTCTCCGTCGGCGCCCTGCATGGCGATATGGACCAGAATTCGCGGACAAAGATGCTCGCGGGCTTCAAGGACAATCAGATTACGCTGCTGGTCGCGTCCGACGTTGCCGCGCGCGGTCTCGACATTCCCGATGTCAGCCATGTCTTCAACTTCGACGTCCCGATCCATGCGGAAGATTACGTCCATCGCATCGGCCGTACCGGTCGCGCCGGTCGCTCCGGTGCCGCCTTCACGCTCGTCAATCGTCGTGACACCAAGTATCTCGACGCCATCGAGAAGCTGATCGGCGAAAAGATCGAGTGGCTGAGCGGAGATCTTTCGGAACTTCCGGCACCCATGGAAAGTTTCGCCACCGATCGTCCACGCCGCGGCAAGGACAAAGAACGGGATCGTGGCCGTGGCCGCGACAGAAACCGCCGCGAAGAGACGCAACAGGTCGAAGCGGAAACCCCCAATGTGAAACCGGCTGACACCATTCAGGTTGCGGCAAATGGAGGCGACAAGGTGAAGGCAGAGCGTAGGCACGAAAAGGCACCTCGCAATTTCGAGCGGAGCCACGGTGCTTCCCATGCGAATGACGACAACCGTGATCGTCGCCGCCACTATCGCGACCATGACGATGGCCCGACACCTGTCGGCTTCGGCGATGACATCCCGGCTTTCATGCTGATCGTTGCAAACGCCAAAGGCTGATGGCACAGCCAGGCATCGATTTTCCCGGTGTCGGATGCGGTCTCGTCATCAGGCGGGACGGCAAGGTGTTGCTTTATAAGCGCGTAAAATCGCCCGAAGCTGGCCACTGGAGCATTGTGGGCGGCAAGGTCGATCACATGGAGCACGCCCTCGAGGCTGCCCGTCGCGAAGCCGAGGAAGAAAGCGGGCTAACCATCGGGGACGTCCGCTTCCTCTGTATCAGCGAGCAGATCATACCAGCTGACAGGCAACATTGGCTGTCGCTGATCTACGTGACCGACGACGTGACCGGAACGGCGCAATTGACGGAGCCGGACAAGCTCTCCGAGATGGGCTGGTTCGATCTCAACGACCTGCCCTCTCCCCTGTCTGTTTTCGCCCAGGACGCGTTTCGCCATCTCGCATCACGATGAGATCATGACCGTGCCAAGGTTGGCAGTCCACCCATCACGCTACGAACAATCATTCTTTGCCATAAAGCGCATTTTTCTTAGCGTTGAACCTTTTGCATCCTGCTCAGCCTCGATAACATCGGACAATCGCACAGGATAATGCCGTTGATGAATTCACTCCGCCTGCTCAGTTTTGCCTTCAGTCTCAGCCTGGCTGGCGTTGCAAATGCTGCAACCATCGCAGTCGTTGCGCCGCAGAACGGCGCATATGAGATGCTGGGCTTGCAGATCCGGCAGGGCGTAAAGGCAGCGGCGGCAAAGGCCGGCCTCGATGTGATGGAGATCCATGAAAGCTGCGAAGACGGCAGCGGTGGTGCCATCGCCGATGGTCTCGTTGCGTCGAAAGTCTCCGTGGTCGTCGGCTTCCTGTGCACGGAAACCCTCGCGGATGCGCTACCGACGCTCAAGAATGCCGCAATCCCCGCCATCACTCTGTCGAGCCGCTCGCCCATCCTGATGGAAGATGCGTTGAAGCGCGGTTGGCCGCTCTTCCGTATGGCATCGTCGGAGAACGACGAGGCCTCTGCCGTGGCGGATATCATGCTGCGCGACTGGAAGGGATTGCCCTTCGCGCTTCTTGATGACGGGACGATCTATAGCCGTGAGCTGGTGGACCGTGTGCGAGCGCGCTTGGAAGAGGCGGGGTTGAAACCGACCTTCACCGACACGCTGCGCCCTTCGCAGGAACAGCAGATCGCCCTCGTGCGTCGCCTGAGCCGCACGGGCGTGACTCATGTCTTCGCGGCGACAGAACGCAATGACCTATCGATCATTGCACGCGACGCTGCGGCAGAGAAAATTCCCCTCCTCCTTATGGGCAGCGACGCGCTGCGAGCGGCAAACACACCTGTTCCGCTACAGCCGGGCACGCTTGCTGTCGCCCTGCCGGACTACGCGGCTCTACCCTCTGCGGCAGACGTGGTTCAGCAGCTCCGCGCTGCCAACATCGAACCCGAAGGCTACGTTCTTCCGGCCTATGCCGCCGCCCAACTCTCGGCCCAGGCGCTGGAGAAGGCATCGGAACAATCGAAGCCAACGCCTGTTGTGATGGTTGGTACGGCCCTCAATACGGTGATCGGCCCCGTCATCTTCAACGATCATCACGAGTTGCAGGACAATCCCTACCGGCTTCAACGCTGGACCGGAACGAATTTCGTCTCTGTGGACAAGGCGCTAAATTAGGGTGCTCCAGCAACGTGGTATCGCGAGATCGATTTCTATCTAATCGATTTGGCCCTTCTGAGGTTTGGATCGCCGCTTGTTGACCCATGCATGCGGTGCTAAGGGCCAGCAACGCCTTGCCAAACAGGAGCATTTGCAGATGACCCTTCCCGTCCGGATCGCCCCCTCCATTCTTGCCTCCAACTTTGCAAAGCTCGGACAGGAAGTCTCCGATGTGACGGCCGCTGGCGCCGACTGGATTCATCTGGACGTTATGGACGGTCACTTTGTGCCGAACATTTCCTTTGGACCGGATGTGATCAAGGCGCTTCGCCCCCACAGCAAGGCCTTCTTCGATTGCCATTTGATGATCGCGCCCGCCGATCCTTATCTCGAGGCCTTCGCGAAGGCCGGTTGCGACAGCATTACGGTCCATGCCGAAGCGGGCGTGCATTTGCACCGCTCGCTGCAAACCATCCGCTCGCTCGGCAAGAAGGTTGGCGTCACTCTCAATCCTGCAACGCCGCTTTCCGTGCTGGAAAACGTGCTGGACGATGTGGATCTCATCCTCATCATGAGCGTCAATCCAGGCTTTGGCGGTCAGAAGTTCATTCCCGCCATGCTCGACAAGATCCGCGCAGCGAAGTCACTCATCGGCAATCGCCCGATTGAGCTGGAAGTCGATGGCGGCATCACCACCGAAACGGCTGGCAGCGCTATTGCGGCGGGCGCCAATGTGCTGGTTGCCGGTTCTGCCGTCTTCAAGGGTGATGGTGTGGATGATTATACCAAAACCATTTCCGCTCTCAGAGCATCCGCCGAAAGCGGCAGAGCCTGATCGCCACATAAACGCCTTTCGGCAGAGGCCGTGTTGTCGAATTCACCCTGGCACACCGAATGCGTTGAGATTGCCGGAACACTTTGCTAAACGGGCACCAGATTTCTCACTCAAGAAGGCTTTGCCATGATCCCTCGTTATTCCCGGCCGGAAATGGTCGCTATCTGGTCGCCGGAAACCAAGTTCCGCATCTGGTTCGAAATCGAGGCGCATGCCTGTGACGCGCTGGCAGACATTGGCGTAATCCCGAAGGAAGCGGCAAAGACGATCTGGGAAAAGGGCGGAGCTGCCGAGTTCGACGTTGCCCGCATCGACGAGATCGAAGCCGTCACCAAGCACGACGTCATTGCCTTCCTCACCCATCTTGCAGAATTCGTTGGACCGGATTCCCGTTTCGTCCACCAGGGCATGACCTCATCCGACGTGCTCGACACGACGCTGAACATCCAGTTGGTTCGCGCTGCCGACCTGCTGATCGCCGGCATGGACCGCGTTCTGACCGCGCTGAAGACCCGCGCTTTCGAGCACAAGAACACGGTGCGTATCGGTCGCAGCCACGGCATTCATGCCGAGCCGACGACGATGGGCCTGACATTTGCCCGCTTCTATGCCGAGATGGACCGCAACCGCGCCCGCCTCATCAACGCCCGCGCCGAAATCGCCACGGGCGCCATCTCCGGCGCTGTCGGCACCTTCGCCAATATCGACCCTTCCGTCGAAGAGCATGTCTGCAAAGCGCTTGGTCTGTCGCCGGAGCCCGTATCCACTCAGGTGATCCCGCGTGATCGTCACGCCATGTTCTTTGCAACACTCGGCGTCATTGCCTCGTCGATCGAAAACGTTGCCATCGAAATTCGCCACATGCAGCGCACGGAAGTTCTGGAGGCGGAAGAGTTCTTCTCTCCTGGCCAGAAGGGTTCCTCCGCAATGCCGCATAAGCGCAACCCCGTTCTGACAGAGAACCTCACGGGTCTGGCTCGCCTCGTGCGCATGTCTGTCGTTCCTGCTCTGGAGAACGTTGCTCTCTGGCATGAGCGCGATATCAGCCACTCTTCCGTCGAGCGTGGCATCGGCCCGGACACCACCATCACGCTCGATTTCGCCCTCAACCGTCTGGCCGGCGTCATCGAGAAGCTGGTGATCTATCCGGAAAACATGTTGAAGAACATGAACAAGTTCCGTGGTCTCGTCCATTCGCAGCGCGTCCTTCTGGCTCTGACACAGGCCGGCGTTTCGCGCGAGGATTCCTATCGCCTCGTTCAGCGCAATGCGATGAAGGTCTGGGAAGAAGGCAAGGACTTCCTCGAAGAACTGTTGTCGGACGAGGAAGTGCGCGCAGCCCTTCCGGAAGAGACGATCCGCGAAAAGTTCGATCTTGGCTACCACACCAAGCATGTCGACACGATCTTCAAGCGTGTCTTTGGCGAGGCTTGATCCCTCAACACGATAAGAGTTGCTCACCTTGGCCAGCACTAAGGTGAGCACGACTGCATGGTGATACTCAGTCGCTCTCGACGCTTTGTGACCGATCCTGTGCTTTACATCTTGATAACGCCAGCCAACACACCAAGATAAGCGGCATGAAAGCAACAGAAGCAGATATCCTCATTGTTCCCGGCTACACAAATTCCGGCCCCGACCACTGGCAAAGCCGCTGGCAGGAAAAGCTGTCGACAGCACGGCGCGTCGAGCAGGCGGAATGGTCTAAGCCTGTCCGCGAAGACTGGGTCGCTCGGCTTGTGGAGGAAGTCAACGCCTCGACGAAACCTGTGGTCCTCGTCGCGCATTCGCTCGGCGTGCCGACGGTTATCCATGCCCTGCCTGAAATCGGGTCCAGGGTTGCTGGCGCGATGCTCGTAGCACCGCCAGATGTTGCCAATCCCGAAATCCGGCCAAAGCATTTGATGACCTTTGGCCCCTATCCACGCGATCCGCTCCCATTCCCGGCGATAACCATCGCCAGTCGCAACGATCCTTTCGGGACTTACGAGCATGCCGACGACATCGCCGCGGCCTGGGGCTCGCTTCTGATCGATGCTGGCATGTCAGGACATATCAACACGGAATCGGGTCATGGTCCCTGGCCGGAGGGCACCATGGTCTTCGCCCAGTTCCTGAGCAAGCTTCAACCGCCGGCTGGCTTCGATACGGCTATTCATAACCGCTGAAAAAACCAGTTCTCTTTGCCACGCTGACGGTGCGTGGAAAGTAAAATAGAAATGCCGCGCAAGTATATCCTGCGCGGCCTCTGCTTTTCGGCATCGGTGATCAAAGGCCATATGTGTCTGGTAGCCTGGAGACTGGATCATCTCCAGGCATCAGAGCATCGGCGCGAAAATCGGAATCGACTTTCGGAAAAAGCACGATGCGCAGACTGAAAGAACGAGCGCCCTTAGTGCATCCAAAATGACACACGGCGCTCTAAAGCATGGTCCAGGCAAAAGTGTGCAGCGGTTTTGCGATAACGACATGCAATAACAAAGACCTAAAGCGTATGAGCGAATCTGAAAGATCGCGACACGCTTTAGGCCGAGCGCCGCTGGATGTTTGGAATTCGAACGGAAGACTCAGGCAGCGCGCTTGCTGTCGAACTGCGCAATCCCATTGCGAAGTTCGTCGGCGGCACAGCGCAGGAGGCTGCTCATTTGGTCATGGATCGCGTCATCGGTGACGCCAACGCCAGCAGCGACGAAATCGTCATGCAGCTTGTTGAACACGGCCTCATCGCCTTCGCGGCCGATGGCGGCGGCAACGATCTCGCTGGCATAGGAATTGGCGTCTTCCTTGTGCATGAGGGATGCAGCCCAAAGGCCCATCAACCTGCTGCGCATGCCGTGAAGACGGAAGCTCAGTTCTTCTTCGTGAAAATACAGGTTTTCAAGCGCTTTACCGCGTTTTCTCAGACCCATGATTATACCCCGTTTTACTTAGTTGTTATTTGCGTCCTCTTGATCGGGACAACACTGTTCTAGAATACAACTATTGAAAAAGCGTAACTTTGAGACGATGCCTTGGAAGAGCCAAAAACAAGGTTGAAGAATTGCAAACAAGCGCACGCCGTCGCATTGTGAAATTGCTTCTTTTCCGTTATGGGACCGCTTCAAGAAACGAAACGACCGCCACCAGCACCGGCGCTAGAACAAGAGATATGTCACTATGAACCGTCGCCGCCGAATCTATGAAGGCAAGGCCAAGATCCTGTATGAAGGTCCGGAGCCCGGAACGCTCATCCAATTCTTCAAGGATGATGCCACCGCTTTCAACAAGAAGAAGCATGAAGTCATCGACGGCAAGGGCGTTCTGAACAACCGCATCTCGGAATATGTCTTCACGCATCTGAACAAGATCGGCATTCCCACCCACTTCATCCGCCGCCTGAACATGCGCGAGCAGTTGATCAAGGAAGTGGAAATGATCCCGCTCGAGGTTGTCGTGCGCAACGTCGCCGCCGGCTCGCTTTCGAAGCGTCTCGGCATCGACGAGGGTATCGTGCTGCCGCGCTCGATCATCGAGTTCTATTACAAGTCGGATGCGCTCGAAGACCCGATGGTCTCCGAAGAGCACATCACCGCTTTCGGTTGGGCAAACCCTGCTGAACTCGATGACATCATGGCACTTGCCATCCGCGTCAACGACTTCCTCTCCGGTCTTTTCCTTGGCGTCGGCATTCAGCTGGTCGATTTCAAGATCGAGTGCGGCCGTCTGTTCGAAGGCGATATGATGCGCATTATCCTTGCGGATGAAATTTCGCCGGATAGCTGCCGCCTGTGGGATATCGAGACGCAGGAAAAGATGGACAAAGACCGCTTTCGCCGCGATATGGGTGGGCTTGTGGAAGCCTATTCGGAAGTCGCGCGCCGTCTCGGCATCATCAATGAAAACGAACCGATCCGCGGCACAGGCCCGGTTCTCGTCAAGTGAAATCAGGAGACCATCAGGTGATCAAGGCACGGGTGACTGTTACGCTGAAGAACGGCGTTCTCGATCCGCAGGGTAAGGCAATCGAAGGCGCGCTGGGGAGCCTCGGTTTTGATGGCGTCGGCCAGGTTCGTCAGGGCAAGGTCTTCGATCTTGAACTGAACACCACCGACAAGGCGAAGGCCGAAGAAAATCTGAAGGCGATGTGCGAGAAGCTTCTCGCCAACACCGTCATCGAAAACTACGCGATCGCCATCCTCTAGAGCAATTGCGGTGAACGGTGGTTCACCTCCATTGCTTTCACTCTTTGTTTGACGCATTTCCGGACGCAAAACCGCAGACACTTTTGCTGGAAATGCTCTGAATTTCGGAGCCAAGGCCCATGAAATCCGCAGTCGTCCAGCTTCCTGGCCTCAATCGCGACCGTGACATGATCGCGGCCTTGACGAAGATTTCGGGCCAGGCACCCGTCACCATCTGGCAGACGGAAACACAAATCCCGGATGTCGATCTGATCGTCATCCCCGGCGGCTTTTCCTATGGCGATTACCTTCGTTGTGGCGCGATCGCGGCCCGCATGCCCGTCATGCAGGCGATCCGCGAGAAGGCGGAACAGGGTGTCAAGGTTCTGGGCGTCTGCAACGGCTTCCAGATTCTCGTCGAAGCCGGAATGTTGCCAGGTGCCTTGATGCGCAATGCCTCGCTCAAATTCGTCTGCCGCGAAGTCAAGCTCGAGGTCGTCAACAACGACACCGAGTTTACTCGCACCTACGATAAGGGCCAGATCATCCGTTCGCCCGTCGCCCATCACGATGGCAACTACTTCGTCGAGGCCGACGAGTTGAAGGCGATGGAAGACAATGGCCAGGTGGTGTTCCGTTACGCGGAAGACACCAACCCGAACGGCTCGCTGAACGATATTGCCGGCGTTATCAACGCCAAGGGCAATGTTCTCGGCATGATGCCGCATCCGGAAAACCTCATCGAAGCGGCCCATGGCGGCAAGGATGGCCGCGGCATATTCGCCTCGGCGCTCGGCGTTATCGCTGCCTGATATCAACAGCATCGAGCCGGGCGCATCAGTCCGGCTTTCTTTTTGCCGCTCCTGCTGGATTGAAGAATGAACCGCACCGTTCCCACACGTTCCATCGGCATCGCCGCTCTGGGCTTCGCAGCAATCGCACTTGCTGCATGCCAGCCTAAGCCTGAGGCGCCGCGGGTTGCGTCGCAGGCGGCCCTTCCGGTGATGGAGCGCATCGCCCTTGGCGCCAATGCCTGCTGGTTCAAGTCTGGCGATCCGGCCTTCAAGGCCTATCGCCTCGCGCCGGAACTCAACTCCTTCTCAGGCCGTCCGCGCATTCTGCTCGTCCCGCGCAACAGCCCGGAATCGCGCCCGATGCTGGTGGTCCAGGCCGAAGGCAATCCGGCCAATCTTCAGGCCTTCGGTCCTGTGATGAATGACGGTCACGCACCGCGCATTTCCGCCGACATCAAGCGCTGGGCCAATGGCGGCAAGGGCTGCTGACAGCCATCCACGTGACCGCGACGCGTCGCGGCCTCTTGAAAAGAGATCGCTGGACGTTCTCGGAGCGCCTCCATTGGGCACCGTCAGCACGATCATGATCGCCGCAAACGCGCGGACTTGCTTTTTGCCGTTTCTTGCCGCTATTAGCCAAAGCCATTAGCAATTGAATGAGATGGCAGACCCACCATGTCCCTTCCCGATAAAGCCTTCCCAGTCTCCTGGGATCAGTTTCACCGCGATGCCCGCGCACTGGCATGGCGTCTTGCCGGCCTGAACAAGGAGTTCAAGGCTATTGTCTGTATCACCCGCGGCGGACTGGTACCGGCAGCCATCATCTCCCGCGAGCTCAACATCCGCCTAATCGACACGGTGTGCATCGCCACCCGTCACGATTACCTCAATCAGGGCGATACCATTCTGCTGAAGGGCATCTCTCCTGAGCTGCTGGAGAAATCCGGTGAAGGCATTCTCGTCGTGGACGATCTGACCGATACCGGCAAGACCGCGTTGGAAGTGCGCGAGATGCTGCCAAAGGCGCATTTTGCCTGCGTCTATGCCAAGCCGACCGGCGTTCCCACTATCGACACTTTCGTCACCGAAGTGAGCCAGGACACCTGGATCTACTTCCCATGGGACATGGGCTTCACCTATCAGGAGCCGATCGCCAAGGGCGCGCCCGGCTGATCACCACGCATCCATCACGTCGCGCCAAGTCCTCCGAGGTTTGGCGCGACATGAGCCGATCTTGTTTTCCCAAATCGCATCTTGCTTCGAAGGGCTGCGAAATTGCGCCCTCACGACCCAGGCTCCAGCAGCACCGGCCCAGTGCCCTTATCTCCCAATATATCTGCAGGATTGCGCAGCGGACACTCCTCCGTCGATAGACACCCACAGCCGATGCAGCCGGTCAGCTGATTGCGCAGCCGCGTCAGCCGCGCAATGCGGTCATCCAGTTCGGCCTGCCAATGGGTGGCAAGTCGCTGCCAGTCCTTAGCGGTCGGTGTTCGTCCATCCGGCAGCGTGTTCAGAGCCTGCTGAATTTCCTTGAGCGGAACGCCTGCTCTCTGTGCCACCTTGATAATGGCAATGCGCCGCAGCACGTCGCGTCCGTAACGACGGTGATTGGAGCTGTTCCGCCAGCCTTTGATCAGCCCTTCGGCCTCATAAAAATGAAGTGTCGAGACGGCAACCCCCGCTCGCTCGGCCACATCACCGACAGAGAGATCGCGCACCAAAGGAATCCTCTGAAGTTTTTTCGTCATGCCTGTTGACCTCAACCTTACTTGAGGAATTACCACATGGAGGTCGACGCTGAAAGGGGATATCCATGACAGACAAAACGCTCTCGCTCCGCATTATTCTGGGCAGTGCCCGCGCCAACCGCTTTGCCGATATCGTCGCAGCCTGGGTGACCGAACGGCTGGCATCGATGCCTCATATCGCGGTGGAGGTTCTCGACCCTCGTGAACTCAAGCTGCCGCTCGGACATGATCCAGAGGCTGCCTCCGTTAAGGCATTGCGTGAGAGCCTCGATCGCGCCGATGCCTTCATTATCGTCACGCCGGAATATAATCGCAGCTACACGGGCGAACTGAAGACGCTGATCGATTCCGCCTACGCCGAATGGAATGCAAAGCCGGTCGGCTTCGTCTCCTATGGCGGCATCTCAGGCGGCCTTCGCGCGGTCGAACATCTCCGCACCGTCTTTTCCGAAACCCATGCCGCGACGATGCGGGATGTCGTCAGCTTCTCCAATCCGTGGACGATGGTGGATGCGGGTGGCAAGCTGGCCGCCGGAAAAGACTCCGAGACAGCCTTCCAAACCATGATGGGTAGATTGGAATGGTGGGCCAATGCGCTGAAGCTCGGTCGCGCGGCCGTTCCCTACAGGAAGTCAGCATAATCGTGCCGCAACCCATCATAGTGAAGGCGAGGTTGCTTCCGGTGGCATCCCTCACCCCAATATGACGACGATGATCAGTGACGCAGGCACAGACGCATCGGCCCTCAGGATCGATCAGCTATTCCATGCCCGAATAACGGGTTCCTCAATATCGTGTTCGTAGCCCAGCACGCTGACACTTGCCGTACCAAGGACAAAGCTTCGTCCGTATTCAGGTGGAAGCCCAAGCCACCGGGCTGCCAGTACGCGCAGGAAATGCGAACTTGAGAAGATCAGGATGGTCGCACCGCTGACCCGGATATCGTGGATGATACGATCTGCTCGCGCGCCCACCTGTTCAATGCTTTCACCGCCGGGAGCGCCATCACGAAAAAGCTGCCAGCCGGGTGCCGTCTGGTGGATCTCCTTCGTGGTGATGCCTTCATATTGTCCGTAGTCCCACTCGTTGAGGTCCGGCTTCACGGACATTCCGGAGGCAAATCCAGCAAGCTCGCATGTTCTGCGCGCGCGCAGAGAAGGGCTCGACCAGACCACATCCGTGGTGATCCCTTTCAGTCGCTCGGCGAGCAATCTTGCAGCATTTTCTCCGTTGGGCGTTAGATCGATATCCGACCTTCCGGTGTGACGACCCGATACCGACCAAGCCGTCTCGCCGTGTCGAACCAGAAAAATCTGTGGCAGCGATGTTTGCATCCGGGTGTCCCTTCCATGGATTGTGATCGGAGGTTAGATAAGCGCCGTCATCGTTTCAAGATTTTGGTGTTCTGTTTCTCTTCTGGCGTGGGAGCCCGAACCGGAAACCCTTCCGGCTACCGCTATATCTTGTATCGAGGCACCTCCACGCGCCCCACGCATCGCAAACATTGTGGATAGGCATGGCACTTGTTGCTTGTACGCAACAACGAGAAGTTCCCACAGTGGCGCCATATCGCCCCCTCCGTAACGACAGGCAAGCTTCACGCAAGGGAAGAGACAAGGGTTTGGTCGCCGCAAGTGCCTGATATTTATGGAAGGTTTTTCTTTCCCCGTTTTCCACACCCTATCCCCACCACATCTTGTGGTAAATGAACCCTTACAAACTAGGCCTTGACGGAATCAGCACGTTTTCTAAAAGTAGCTCCATGTTGCGGCAGCAACGGAATCGGCAGTTTCATCTGCGGTTCTCTCCTGTATCTGTTCACGCGTTGTCTTGCGTTCCAACCACGAGGGGTGTGGAACGTAGGGTTGTGTCCGTCAGGGAGCTGTCAAAACGTGCGGCGGGGTATGGCGACAAGAAACTGTTAACACTATATATAGTATGCTTGCAGCCACGATAACCACGACATAAGGGAACGACATCCAAGGATGAACGTTTCCAACTCATCGGCAGACAACTGGTTGCGCATGGCCCATGCGAAGCCGGAACGATATTTTGCGCCCGATTGGGCGCCAACGGACAAGGACACCAACGATGCGCATCGAACGCCGCTTTACTAAGCCCGGCCAGTCGCCTTACGCGGAAATCGAATTCCGCAAGGCAGTCAGCGAAATCAAGAATCCGGACGGTTCCATCGTGTTCCGCCTCGCGGATATTGATGTGCCGGCGCAGTTCAGCCAGGTGGCGACCGACGTTCTGGCGCAGAAGTATTTCCGCAAGGCTGGCGTTCCGAAGGTTCTGAAGAAAGTTGAAGAGAACGACGTCCCGTCCTTCCTCTGGCGCTCCGTTGCCGATACGGCTGCCATGAAGGATCTGCCTGAGGCTGAGCGTTACGGCTCGGAAATCGACGCGCGTCAGGTTTTCGATCGCCTCGCCGGCACCTGGGCCTATTGGGGCTGGAAGGGCAAGTATTTCTCGTCCGAAGACGATGCTCTCGCCTTCCGCGATGAGCTCGCCTACATGCTCGCCACCCAGCGCGTCGCGCCGAACTCGCCGCAGTGGTTCAACACCGGCCTGCACTGGGCCTATGGTATCGATGGTCCGGGCCAGGGCCACTTCTATGTCGACCCCTTCACCGGCAAGCTGACCAAGTCCAAGTCCGCTTACGAACATCCGCAGCCGCATGCCTGCTTCATCCAGTCCGTTGAAGACGATCTCGTCAATGAAGGTGGCATCATGGACCTTTGGGTTCGTGAAGCGCGCCTCTTCAAGTACGGCTCCGGTACCGGCTCCAACTTCTCTTATCTGCGTGGAGAAGGCGAAAAGCTTTCCGGCGGCGGCAAGTCCTCCGGCCTGATGAGCTTCCTCAAGATCGGTGACCGCGCAGCTGGCGCCATCAAGTCCGGCGGCACCACCCGCCGCGCGGCCAAGATGGTCGTCGTAGATGCCGACCACCCGGATATCGAAGCCTATATCGACTGGAAGGTGAACGAAGAGCAGAAGGTTGCTGCCCTCGTCACCGGCTCCAAGATCGTCGCCAAGCACCTCAAGGCCATCATGAAGGCCTGCATCAACTGCGAAGGCGATAACGGCGATTGCTTCGATCCCGCCAAGAACCCTGCCCTGAAGCGCGAAATCCGCGCTGCCAAGAAGGACCAGGTTCCGGAAAACTACATCAAGCGCGTCATCCAGTTCGCCCAGCAGGGCTATAAGGATATCGAATTCAAGACCTATGATACGGACTGGGATTCGGAAGCCTACCTCACGGTCTCCGGCCAGAACTCCAACAACTCCGTTTCGTTGAAGGACGACTTCCTGCGCGCTGTCGAAAGCGACGGCGACTGGAACCTGACCGCCCGCCGCGACGGCAGAGTGATGAAGACGCTGAAGGCTCGCGACCTGTGGGAAAAGATCTCGCATGCCGCCTGGGCTTCTGCCGATCCGGGTCTGCACTTCAACACCACCATGAACGACTGGCACACCTCGCCAGCCGCCGGTTCCATCCGCGCATCCAACCCATGCTCGGAATACATGTTCCTGGATGATACGGCCTGCAACCTTGCTTCGCTGAACCTCCTCCAGTTCAAGGACGCGGCGACCAAGAAGATCAACATTGCCGATTACGAACATGCGGTTCGCCTTTGGACCGTCGTTCTCGAAGTCTCGGTGATGATGGCGCAGTTCCCATCGCGTCAGATCGCAGAGCGCTCTTACGAATACCGCACGCTCGGCCTCGGCTACGCCAATATCGGCGGCCTGCTGATGTCGTCCGGTATTCCTTATGACAGCGATGAAGGCCGCGCGATTGCCGGTGCCTTGACCGCGATCATGACCGGCGTCTCCTACGCAACGTCGGCTGAAATGGCTGGTGAGCTTGGCCCCTTCCCGGGCTTTGCACCGAACCGTGACAACATGCTGCGCGTTATCCGCAACCATCGCCGTGCCGCCCAGGGCCTCGCCTATGGTTACGAAGGCCTGTCGGTAAACCCGGTTCCGCTGATCCATGCCGATTGCACCGATCCGGAGCTGATCAAGCACGCGGTTGCAGCCTGGGACAAGGCGCTGGAACTTGGCGAGCAGAACGGTTACCGCAACGCCCAGACCACCGTCATCGCGCCGACCGGCACGATCGGCCTCGTCATGGATTGCGACACCACCGGTATCGAGCCTGACTTTGCGCTGGTGAAGTTCAAGAAGCTCGCCGGCGGCGGCTACTTCAAGATCATCAACCGCGCGGTTCCGGAATCGCTGCGTTCGCTCGGCTACTCCGAAAGCCAGATTGCCGAGATCGAAGCTTACGCCGTCGGCCATGGCAACCTGAACCAGGCGCCTGGCATCAACCCCGGCTCGCTGAAGGCCAAGGGCTTCACCGATGAGAAGATCGAAGCCGTCAATGGCGCGCTGAAGAGCGCCTTCGACATCAAGTTCGTCTTCAACCAGTGGACGCTCGGCGCCGACTTCCTGAAGGAAACGCTGAAGGTTTCCGACGAGCAGCTGTCCGACATCAGCTTCAACCTTCTGGAGCATCTCGGCTTCTCGAAGAAGGACATCGAAGCGGCAAACGTTCACGTTTGCGGTGCGATGACGCTGGAAGGCGCGCCGTTCCTCAAGGACGAGCATCTGTCTGTCTTCGATTGCGCCAACCCCTGCGGCAAGATCGGCAAGCGTTATCTCTCGGTCGAATCCCACATCCGCATGATGGCGGCGGCACAGCCCTTCATCTCGGGTGCGATCTCCAAGACGATCAACATGCCGAACGATGCGACGGTGGAAGATTGCGGTGCAGCCTACATGCTGTCCTGGAAGCTGGCACTGAAGGCAAACGCCCTTTACCGCGATGGCTCGAAGCTTTCCCAGCCGCTCAATGCTTCGCTGGTGGAAGATGAGGACGACGAGGACGCCATGGAAGAGCTTCTGGCTCAGCCACAGGCAGCCCAGGCCGTCACCATCACCGAAAAGATCGTCGAGCGCATCATCGAGCGTGTCGTCCGCAGCCAGGAAAAGCTGCCGACCCGCCGTAAGGGCTACACCCAGAAAGCCAAGATCGGTGGTCACACCATCTTCCTTCGCACCGGCGAATATGACGACGGCCGTCTTGGCGAAATCTTCCTTGATATGAACAAGGAAGGCTCGGCACTGCGCGCCTTCATCAACAACTTCGCGATTTCCGTGTCGCTCGGCCTGCAATATGGCGTGCCGCTGGAAGAATATGTCGACGCCTTCACCTTCACCAAGTTCGAGCCTGCCGGCATGGTGACGGGCAATGACGCGATCAAGAACGCCACGTCGATCCTCGACTACGTGTTCCGCGAACTCGCCATCTCCTATCTCGGCCGCCACGACCTGGCGCATGTCGATACGTCGGACTTCTCCAACACCGCACTTGGTCGCGGCGTGTCCGAAGGCAAGGCAGATGTCGTCTCCAAGGGCCTGACCCGCGGCTACAAGCCAACACTCGTCTCCAACAATGGAAGCGAACGCGGCTCGGCGGAAATCAAGGGCTCGGCAACGGCAGCCCCTGCCCGCGCCTCGGCCAATGTGACGGCAATTTCCGGCAACGCAGCCCGCAAGCTGGAAGCAACAGTCTCAGTCGCCACCTCGGAAGTCGTCGCCTTCAAGCGTGACTATGAGGAACGCGCCCGCGAACTGGCCGAAGAGATTGCAGAAGAAGTGGTCGAAACCGAACAGAGCGCCACCGGCCTCTTCTCGGACAAGGCCGCAGCGGATGCCGCCACTGCCAAGGCCGACGCAAAGAAGGTTGAAAACGAACGCCGCATGCGCTCGATCGCTCAAGGTTATACGGGCAACATGTGCTCCGAGTGCCAGAACTTCACGATGGTCCGGAATGGGACTTGCGAGAAGTGCGATACGTGTGGTGCGACGAGCGGTTGCAGCTGATAAAGCACACCCCATAAGTGGCTATTAATACGGGCCGGGGCGTCATAGCCCTGGCTCTTTTCAATTGTTGCCGAGATGAGAACTGTCGATGGACGAAAGACTTGATGTCGAAAGCCTCTATTCTATCGGTTTTAAGATTGCTGCACGCTGGGTCGTTTCAGGCGATTACCTCAGCTACGACTTTGAGCCGAGCAAAGCTAATGAACTCAAACCCCTATTTGGAATAGATAACGCCCTATATTCCTTCTGTCGCGGGAGCGAAGTTCTCTACATTGGCAAAACGGCTCGCTCGCTCGCGAAGCGTTTCACTGGATATTGCAAGCCGGGGCAGTCGCAAGCGACGAATAAGCGCTGCCATATGAAGATCAAGGACTGCATTGCCAAGGGCGAGACAGTTTCGATATTGGTGTTTACCCCAATAGATTTACTGCAATACGCCGGATTCAAACTCAACTTGGCGGCAGCGTTGGAGGATGCGCTCATCAATCGCTTTAACCCGCCTTGGAATGGAAAGTCTCAGGGTCACACCATTACCGAGAGCGCGGAAATCGAGACAGACGTTACTTCCAAACCCGAAGCTGCAGAAACCACCATACCGTCTGAGGCTATGGTTAGCTTCTCAATAAAACTCCAAAATACCTATTATCGCCAAGGAATTATTAATCCTGGGACTGAAGCCAGCAAGTTTTTGGGCGCGCATGACGAAATGCTTGTCGTGAATTTCAGTGACGGGACGCCCCCGATCCAAACCAGAATTGACCGCAAAGCGAATGCGAACGGCGCTGTAAGACTTCTCGGTAACAACAAGAGTATCGCAGACTGGTTCAACCGCCGTTTTCAACTTGATGATGACGTGACTGCTCGAGTTTTAGGACCCAATGAAATTGAACTTGTCGGAAGAGTGACTTGAAGTAATTCGAGTTCGAAAATGCAAAAAAAGGCCCGCCTAAGCGGGCCTTTCTCACCTATTCCGAAAACCTAAAATCAAATCTCAGGGCAACCGCGCTGGTTGGCGAAGGTGATGGTGTCGGGGCCGCGGCGGGTGTCGCCTTCGACGACCACGCGGCGTGGCGTCATGCGGACCACTTCCGGATCGCGCAGGCCAGAGGCGCGAGCGGCGGCGCGAGCTTCGCGTTCGCTGCAGCCGGCCATGCGTGGCGGGCCACGGCGGTCCATGTCGCGGCGGTCGCGATCGCGGTCGCGAATAACCGGACGGACGCCATCTGGGCCGATCCGCAGCTCAACATCCTGCGCCTTTGCAACGGTAGATACGGCTACGCTTGAAACTGCCATAGTAATAGCAAGTCCTGCAACTTGAATAATCTTTCGCATGTTGCCTCCTCAGTGCCATTACTTCGGCACACGTCAATGTTCACAGCGCTATAACGTCGAGAAGCCTCACTGGTTCCTTTGCAGTAATCTTGGGATGACAAGCAGATTACAATAAAATGCCCCGCCGAAGCGGGGCATATACGATTGATAGTGCGTATTGAGGGATCACCACCTCAGGCTGCTACATCCGCAGTGAAAGCGGATTTGATCAGCGTCTTGGTGTAGTCGGCAGATGGCGCGTTGAAGATCGCGTCGGTCTCTCCTTCTTCCACGATCTTCCCATCCTTCATCACGATCACGTAATCCGAAATCGCCTTGATGACCGAAAGGTCATGGCTGATGAAGATGTAGGAAAGGCCGTGTGTCTTCTGCAATTCACGCAGCAGATCGATCACCTGGCCCTGCACCGAACGGTCCAGCGCCGAGGTCGGCTCGTCGAGAATGACGACATCCGGCTTCAGGATGATGGCTCTGGCAATTGCGATACGCTGGCGCTGGCCGCCAGAAAACTCGTGCGGATAGCGATTGCGCGCAGCCGGATCGAGACCCACTTCCTTCAGCGCTTCGATCGCGCGCTTGTCCCGCTCGGCACGGCTCAATTGCGGCTCGTGGACGAACAGGCCTTCGGTGATGATCTCGCCGACCGTCTGGCGCGGCGAGAGCGAACCGTAGGGATCCTGGAACACGAGTTGCAGCCGACGACGTAAGGGGCGCATCGCTTTGCGATCCAGCCCCGTGATCTCCTTCTTCTCGAAGGTAATCCGTCCCTTGGCATTGGTAAGCCTGAGAAGCGCCCGCCCAAGCGTTGATTTGCCCGAACCGGATTCCCCCACAATGCCAATGGTCTGGCCCTGGCGCAGATTAATATTCACGCCATCGACTGCGCGAAACACGCTTGCCTTGGAGAGGAAGCCACCGGGAATGTCGTAATCGACGGTGACGTTCTGGCCGGAGAGCACGACCGGCGTCCCGTCGGCGACCGGCGGCTTGTGGCCGCTCGGCTCGGCATCCAGCAGCATCTTGGTGTAATCCGCGTGCGGGCGTTCGAAGATGTCCTCCGTCGTGCCCGCCTCGACCACCTCACCGCGCCGCATCACCGTGACGCGGTCGGCAAAATGGCGCACCACGCCAAGATCGTGGGTAATCAGCACCACGGCCATGCCGAAGCGCTGTTGCAGCGACTTCAACAGATCGAGGATCTGCGCCTGGATCGTGACATCGAGTGCTGTCGTCGGCTCGTCCGCAATGAGAATGTCCGGCTCGTTTGCCAGCGCCATGGCAATCATGACGCGCTGACGCTGCCCGCCGGAAAGCTCATGCGGGTAACTGTCGATACGGCGTTCCGGGTCAGGAATGCCCACGAGCTTCAGAAGCTCGAGAACACGGGCGCGCGCCTCGCTCTTGCTGCCACCGCGATGATGCAGGATCGGCTCGGCGATCTGCGCACCGATCCGATAGAGCGGGTCGAGCGAGGTCATCGGCTCCTGGAAGATCATGGTGATCTTCGCGCCGCGGATGGTGTTGAGTTCATCGACCGGAAGGCCGATCAACTCGCGTCCGCGATATTTCGCCGAGCCGTTGATGACGCCATTGGAAGCCAGAAGCCCCATGATGCCCATCATCGTCTGGCTCTTGCCGGAGCCGGATTCACCGACCACGGCAAGCGTTTCGCCTTGGCGAACATCGAGATCGATGCCCTTGACGGCATTGACCATGCCGTCCGGCGTGGTGAAGTCCACCTTGAGATTGCGAACCGTCAATATGGTGTCAGATGTCGTCATGTCAGCGATCCTTTGGATCGAGTGCGTCACGCAACCCGTCGCCCACGAAATTGAGGGAGAACAGGGTCAACACGAAGAACAGAGCCGGGAAGATCAACAGCCAGGGTGCCGACTGCATGTTGTTGGCGCCTTCCGAAATCAGCGCACCCCAGCTCGTCAACGGCGCCTGCACGCCAAGGCCAAGGAAGGAGAGGAAGCTTTCCAGCAGGATCACCTTCGGCACCACAACGGTGACGAAAACGACGACCGGGCCAATGGTATTGGGGATGATGTGACGGCGAATGATCTGCCAGTCGCTCAAGCCCAGCGCCTGCGCGGCACCGACGAATTCCCGTCTTTTGAGCGCCAGCGTCTGCCCACGCACGATACGCGCCATATCCAGCCATTCGACAGCCCCGATCACCAGAAAGATCAGGATGAAGCTTCGGCCGAAGAAGACCACGAGCACGACGACGAGGAAGACGAAGGGCAGCGAATAGAGGATTTCGACAAAGCGCATCATCACATTGTCGACCCGCCCGCCGATGTAACCGGCCGTCGCGCCATAAACGACGCCGATGCCGAGCGACACAAGGCTTGCCAACACACCGACGGCAATCGAGATTTGCCCGCCCAGCATCACGCGGGCCAGCATGTCACGTCCGTTGGTATCGGTGCCGAAGAAGAAGTATTCCCGGTTCACCTCGCCTTCCAGCTTCAGTGTCCGGCCTTCGTCTTCGGTGGCGACGACCTTGGTGTTTTCGAACTCGTTGGCACGGTCGAAATAGCGTGTCGTGCGCGGATCGATGGCGCTGCTGGAGGTCACGATGGCGGTAAAGGTCTGGCCGCTGACGGCAAATTCCTTCAGCTCGACGCGGGCGCGGCTCGCCACACCCTCCACCACCTCCTGCAGATTGTTCACATCCGGACGGGGCTCCAGGCTTGGCGGCACGGAGACGTAGGAGGAGAACACCTGATCATAGGTGTGGCTCAGGAAATGGGGGCCGATGAAAGAGAAGAGCGTGATCAGCACCAGCATGACGGAACCCGCCATCGCCGCCTTGTTGCGGCGGAAGCGCATCGTTGCCAGCTGGAACAGGCTTCGGCTTGGCACCTCGGCTTGGGGTGGAAGATTGGTCGAAATATCAGTCATGTCGAACCCTCGGATCGAGAAGGCCGTAGAGAATATCGACCACGAGATTGAAGAGGATGACGAAGATGGCAACGAGAACGACTGTTCCCATGACCAGCGTATAGTCGCGGTTGATGGCGCCAAGAACGAAATAACGGCCAACACCTGGAATGGTGAAGATCGTTTCGATCACGGCAGAACCGGTCAGAAGCGCAGCAGCGCAAGGCGCCAGATAAGAGACGACCGGCAGCATGGCTGCGCGCATCGCATGGAAAACCACGACGCTTTTTGCCGGAAGGCCATAAGCCTTGGCAGTGCGAATATGGTCCATTCGCAAAGCCTCGATCATCGCACCGCGCGTGAGACGCGCGATCACCGCAAGCTGTGGCAGTGCAAGCGCAATCGTCGGCAGGATGAGATAGCGCAGCGATCCGTCACCCCAGCTACCGGCAGGTAGCAGGCCGAGGAAGACAGCAAAGACGAGTGTGAGCACCGGCGCAACGACGAAGTTCGGCACGGTAACACCCACCGTCGAAATCGACATGATGGAGAAATCGAAGGCGCTGTTTTGCCGAAGGGCCGCGAACGTGCCAGCAAGAACGCCGCCGATCAGCGCCAGAAGCAGCGCATAGCAGCCAAGCTCCAGCGAGTAAGGAAGGCCTTTGCCGATAAGCTGCGCGACGGTGTTATCCTTGTAAATATAGCTCGGACCGAAATCGCCGGTCACCGCATTGCGCAGATAAATCAGATACTGACGCCACAATGGTTCATCCAGATGATAGGTCCTCATCAGGTTTTCCATCGTTTGTGGCGGCAGGGGCCGTTCAAGGTTGAACGGACCGCCCGGTGCAAAACGCATCAGGAAAAAAGAAATGGTGACGACGATAAATAGCGTCGGCACCGCGCTCGCCAGACGGCGCAGAACAAATGAAATCATGGCTTTTCAGGCTCCGGGCATGGCACGGCGGGGTTATCAACCGCCGTGCCAGCGCTGCTTATTCGGAAACGCTCAGAAAGCGGCTCAAGTGTTCATTGGCAGCATTGTCGTGCCAACCCTTGACGCGATCCGAGACCAGCCAGAGATCGGCCTGGGTCAGAAGCGGCGCCACCGGCTGTTCCTTCATCAGGATGGTTTCAGCCTCATGCAGCAGCTTGGAGCGGGCTGCCGGGTCCTTTTCCTCATAAGACTTCTTCATCAACGCATCATATTCGGCGTTGTTGAACTTCGCATAGTTGAAGGTCTTGTTGGAGGAAATGGAAAGCGCCAGGAAGTTTTCAGCATCCGCATAGTCGGCAACCCAGCCGGCACGCGCGACATTGTATTTTCCGCCTTCCTGCAGGTAGCCGTAGTGCGAGGCGACGTCGAGGTTTACGAGCGAAGCCTTGGCGCCGAAGGTGTTCTTCCACATATCGGCGATGGCGGTGGCCACGCGCTCGTGGTTCGGGTTGGTGTTGTAGCGGATTTCGATGGAGAGCGGCTTGCCGCCTTCACCGTAACCGGCTTCCTTCATCAGCTTGAGGGCTTCGTCTTCACGGTCAAGCTGGGACATGGTTGCGAAATCGGCCTTGGACGGCTCGCCGTAGGAGTCCATGCCGGGCGGGACCATGGAGTAGGCCGGAACCTGCGAACCGCTATAGATTTCCTTGGCCAGGAAGTCGCGATCGACAGACATGGAAAGCGCGCGGCGAACGCGCACGTCACTATAGGGCGCTTCGCGCGTATCGAAGGTGTAGTAATAGGTCGCAAGGGTTGGCGACACATGAACCTGCTCGCCATAGGACTTGCGCAGACGATCGAGCTGATCGGCCGAGAAGTTGTAGGCGAGATCCATTTCCTTGGCCTCGAAGCGACGGACCGAGGCGGCTTGGTCGTCGATCGGGTAGAAGATCACCTTGTCGATCTTCGTATTGGCAGCGTCCCAGAAGTTCGGGTTCTTGACCACCGTCAGGCTGTCGTTCGGCACGTGCGACTGAAGCGTATAGGCACCGTTGGAGACCATGACGCCTGGCTTGACAAAATCCTTGCCGTTCTTGTCGAAGCTCGCCTTGGAAACAGGCAATGCGGTCTGGTGCGCGAGAAGCTCGAGGAAGAAGGGCGTCGGGCGCTCAAGCGTGATTTCGAGCGTCTTATCGTCCACCGCCTTCACGCCAAGCTGATCAAGCGGCAATTCGCCCTTGTTGATCTTTTCGGCATTCTTGATGGGATAGAGAATATTGGCATATTTGGCTGCAGTCTTCGGGTCCTGAACGCGCTGGTAGGAGAACACGAAGTCTTCGGCCGTCACCGGCGAACCATCCGACCACTTCGCATTGTCGCGCAGCTTGAACGTATAGACGGTGCCGTCATCCGACAGCTTCCAGCTTTCCGCCGTGCCGGGAACGATCTTGCCGGCAGCGTCGTAAATCGTCAGGCCCTCATAAAGGTCCTTGAGGATGAAGGCTTCGATATTGATCGAGGTCTGTGCCTGATCGAGAGTTTGGGGTTCCCCCGGATTACCGCGATGCAGAACGGTTTCAGCAAGAGCGGAACTGGCGCCAATCAGAAGTGAGCCGAGAAGAATTGCGGCTCGCGTTGTCGTTTTAAACGAAATCATTTTTTTAATGCTCCCAGACAGTTTGAGAGGCCTAAAACAAGGGCAAATTGGCTTGACGCGCAACCCCCAATATTTTCAGCCACTTCAGGCCTGCCTTTTGAGCAGGCAATATTCATGAATGCACAACAATGCAGCAAGGCAAAATATCTTGGAAAAATATCGGGATACGCGACGTCATAATCGGTCAAGCTGACTGACAAATTTCGTTGAGACATGGCGTCTGCCTGTGGAAAACGATGAACCGGGAAGCACAAATAGAGCCCACCTTTTAGAGAATCCTCTCCCGACAGGCTGATGGGGAAAGAGAGTGAAGGGCGCTTGAGCGGCTTTCGTTTTTGGCTAAACTGAAACAAAACGAAAAGATTTTAGGGGGTCATTCAATGTTTTTCAGCGCGCGTCAAACCGAGATCATAGAGCTTGCAAAATCCGAAGGACGAGTGCTGGTCGAAGACCTCGCGGCACGCTTTTCCGTTACGCCTCAGACGATCCGCAAGGACTTGAACGAGCTCTGCGAAAACAGAACGCTGAACCGCATTCACGGCGGCGCGATTTTCCCGAATGGCACCGAAAATATGCGCTACGAGGCGCGCCGTTCGATTGCCGCGAGCGAAAAGCAGGCCATCGGCAAGGCGGCAGCAAACATCATCCCCAACAAGTCCTCGCTCTTCATCAATATCGGCACGACGACGGAGGCGGTGGGCGATGCGCTGCTCGATCATCAGGAACTGATGGTCATTACCAATAATATCAATGTCGCGAACCGGTTGCGTATCTTCCCGTCCATCGAGGTCATTATAGCCGGCGGCGTCGTGCGCGGAACCGATGGCGGCATTGTTGGCGAGGCGGCAGTGGACTTCATTCGTCAGTTCAAGGTGGATTATGCGGTGATCGGCGTTTCTGCAATCGATCAGGACGGCGCTCTACTGGACTACGACTTTCGGGAGGTGAAGGTAGCCCAGGCCATCATCGCCAATGCGCGCCATGTGATCCTTGCCAGCGACTCAAGTAAGTTCGACCGCACAGCCCCCGTCCGTATCGGCCACCTCTCGCAGGTTCAGACCTTCATCACCGACCATTGCCCATCGGAATCCATCCGCAACATCTGCCGGGAAGCGGGCGTCGAGCTGATCGAAACAACCCCAGACGATAGTTTCGTTTGACATTCGCTTTCAGTTCCTTTTATTTTCCCTTTAACAAAAAATGCTTCGCCTTTAAGGCGCAAGACAGCAGGGAGTGGTGACAGGTGGCTCAAGAGGCGGTTCGCGACATCTTCGTGATCGGCGGCGGTATCAATGGCTGCGGCATTGCGCGTGATGCGGCTGGCCGGGGTTATTCCGTCACGCTGGCCGAGATGAAGGACTTTGCTTCCGGCACGTCCTCCGGTGCCACCAAGCTGATCCATGGCGGCCTGCGCTATCTCGAACATTATGAGTTCCGTCTCGTGCGTGAAGCCTTGATGGAACGCGAAGTTCTGTGGGCGATGGCGCCGCATATCATCTGGCCGATGCGCTTCGTTCTGCCCTTCCACAAGGGTGGCATTCGCCCCGCCTGGCTGATCCGGCTCGGTCTCTTCCTCTACGATCACCTCGGCGGTCGCAAATTGCTGCCTGCCACCAAGTCTCTCGACATGCGACGCGATCCGGCAGGCAAGCCGTTGAAGCCGCTCTTCACCAAGGCCTTCGAATATTCCGACGGCTGGGTGGATGACGCGCGTCTCGTGGTGCTGAACGCACGCGACGCGGCAGACCGCGGCGCGGACATCATGAACCGCTCGAAGGTAACTTCGGTCCGGCGCGAAAACGGGCTTTGGACCATCAACGTCCAGAACATCGAAAGCGGCGACGTGAAAACCGTGCAGGCACGCATGCTGGTGAATGCCGCCGGTCCCTGGGTGGATCAGGTTCTGTCCAACGCGGCTGGGAAAAACCAGGTTCATAATGTGCGCCTCGTTCAGGGCAGCCATATCGTCGTGAAGAAGAAATTTGACGACCCCCGCGCCTATTTCTTCCAGAACCCCGACAACCGCATCATTTTCGCCATTCCTTACGAGACTGACTTCACCCTGATCGGCACGACCGACCGCGACTATGACGGAGATCCGTCGCAGGTGAGGATCAGCGACGAGGAAACGGATTATCTCTGCAAGGCGGCCAGCGAATATTTTGCCGAGCCCGTGACGAAGGATGATATCGTCTGGACCTATTCCGCCGTTCGTCCGCTTTATGACGACGGCGCATCCAAGGCGCAGGAAGCCACGCGCGACTATGTGTTGAAGCTGGAGCAGAACACCGGCGAGCCGCCGCTGCTCAACGTCTTTGGCGGCAAGCTTACCACCTATCGTCGCCTTGCCGAACATGCGCTGGAAAAGATCAATGAAGCGATCGGCACCAAGGGTTCGCCCTGGACGGCGAAGAGTTCGTTGCCGGGCGGCGATTTTGCTCCGACCGGCTATGATGCTGAAGTGGCAAAGCTGAAGGGCCGTTATGGCTTTCTCTCGGATCGCCATGCCCGCCGTCTTGTCAGGCTTTACGGAACGAAGGCTGCGGTCTTCCTAGGAGATGCGACCGGTGTGGAGGCACTGGGGCGTCATTTCGGCGGTGATCTCTACGAGCGCGAAGTCGCCTGGCTCATGGAAATGGAATGGGCCAGAACGAGTGAGGATGTGCTCTGGCGCAGGACCAAGCAGGGCTTGCATTTTTCCGTAGAGGAAGCCGCAGCTCTGAACGAATACATGACGACAAAGGCTGCTTAAGACGACTGATTAAGACGCGCCGTAACGGCGCTGCGTAAGACATATTGATTGCAGACATCTTGCTGGTGGAGGAGGCCGCGGGACAGAATGCTTGAATTGCGCAACATCGCGAAGATGGTGGGCGGGGATTATCATATCTACCCGACCAATCTCACACTCAAGCGGGGCACGCTGAATGTCCTGCTTGGCCCGACCTTGTCGGGCAAGACCTCCTTGATGCGACTGATGGCCGGCCTCGACAAGCCGACCGAAGGCTCGCTGATCTTCGACGGCGCCGATGTGACGGGCAAACGCGTGCAAGACCGCAGCGTCGCCATGGTCTATCAGCAGTTCATCAACTACCCCTCGCTTTCCGTCTACGAAAATATCGCCTCCCCGATGCGGATTGCGAAGAAGGACAGCGCCACGATCGATCGCGAGGTCCGCAAGGCGGCGGACCTCTTGAAGCTGACGCCCTATCTGGAGCGCACGCCGCTCAATCTCTCTGGCGGCCAACAGCAGCGCACCGCCCTTGCCCGCGCCATCGTCAAGAATGCCAGCCTCGTTCTTCTGGACGAGCCGCTTGCCAACCTCGATTACAAGCTGCGCGAAGAACTGCGTGAGGAACTGCCGAAGATTTTCGCCTTATCCGGCGCGATCTTTGTCTATGCAACCACGGAGCCGTCCGAAGCGCTCCTCCTTGGTGGAAACACCGCAACCCTCAACCAGGGCCGGATCACGCAATATGGCCCGACCATCGACATGTACCGCAATCCGATCGATCTCGTTTCCGCCAGAACCTTTGCCGATCCGCCGCTGAACATCGTCGAATTGACGAAAGCCGGAAACACGTTCCTGCAAAATGGCCAACCGGCATTTGCCGTTCCGGCCCATCTTTCCGGCATCGCCGATGGACCGGTGACCGCCGCGTTTCATCCGCACCACCTCTATCCAGAGCCCACCAACGTCAATGCCGTGAAACTTCAGACAAAGACGCTGGTTTCGGAAATCGCCGGATCGGAAAGCTTCATCCATCTGGACTTTGCCGGCCACCGCTGGGTGATGCTGACGCGCGGCATTCTCGATATCGAGCCAGACCGGCTGATCGACATCTATCTCGACACCCGTCACCTGATGGCCTTCGACACTCATGGCCGTTCCCTTGCAACCCCGAAGCTCGCCGCCGCGTGAGGAGATAGAGACATGGCACGTATCAGTCTCGACCACATCCGCCACGCCTATAACGCCAAGGCGAAAGCCGCCAATGACTACGCTTTGAAGGAGGTGCACCACGAATGGAGCGATGGCGGCGCCTACGCGCTGCTCGGTCCATCCGGCTGCGGCAAGACGACCCTGCTCAACATCATTTCCGGACTGATCCATCCATCGGACGGACGCATTCTGTTTGACGGCAAGGATGTCACCAACCTGCCGACCGAACAGCGCAACATCGCTCAGGTCTTCCAATTCCCGGTCATCTACGACACGATGACCGTCTACGACAATCTGGCCTTTCCGCTGCGCAATCGTGGTGTCTCGGAGCCCGATGTCGACCGCCGCGTCAACGAAATCCTGGAGATGATCGATCTCGGCGCCATGGCCAAGCGCCGCGCACGGCGGCTGACCGCGGACCAAAAGCAGAAGATTTCGCTCGGACGCGGGCTGGTGCGCAACGATGTGAACGCCATTCTCTTCGACGAGCCACTGACCGTCATCGATCCACATATGAAATGGGTGCTGCGTTCGCAGTTGAAGCGCCTGCACCGCCAGTTCGGCTTCACCATGGTCTATGTCACACACGATCAGACCGAAGCGCTGACCTTCGCCGACAAGGTCGTCGTCATGTATGACGGCCAGATCGTCCAGATCGGCACACCAGCAGAACTCTTCGAGAAGCCCAGCCACACCTTCGTCGGCTACTTCATCGGCTCGCCCGGCATGAATGTGCTGCCCGTCTCGGTCAATGGCGCGCGGGCAACGATCGGTGACCAGACCATCGCGCTGTCTTCAGCCCCGGATTTCAAGCCGGGCGCCAAGACGGAGCTTGGCATTAGGCCGGAATTTATCTCGCTTGGCCGCGACGGCATGCCGGTCTCGATCAACAAGGTCGAGGACATCGGTCGCCAGAAGGTGGTGCGCTCCAGCTTTGCCGGTCAGCCACTGACGATCGTGGTGCCAGAGGACGGCGAGATCCCCGCGGATCCGCGCGTGACCTTCGATCCGAAGGCGATCGGCATCTATGCCGATAGCTGGCGTGTCGGAACAGGAGCCTGAGCCATGGACAAGACAGTCAACAACAAGGCCTGGTTCCTCGTCATTCCGGTTCTGGTGCTCGTCGCCTTCTCGGCAGTCATCCCACTGATGACCGTCGTCAACTACTCTGTGCAGGATACGTTCGGTAATAACGAGTTCTTCTGGGCGGGTACCGACTGGTTCGTGCAGATGTTGCACTCGCCGCGCTTCTGGGATGCGCTGGTGCGCAACCTGATCTTCTCGCTCGTCATTCTGGCGATCGAAATTCCGCTGGGAATCCTGATTGCGCTCAACATGCCGAAGACGGGTCTTGGCGTTCCCGTCTGCCTCGTGCTGATGGCGCTGCCATTGCTTATTCCCTGGAACGTCGTCGGCACCATCTGGCAGGTTTTCGGCCGCGTCGATATCGGCTTTCTCGGCCATTACCTCTCGATGCTCGGGATCGACTATAATTACACGCAGGATCCGGTGGATGCCTGGGCCACCGTCATCATCATGGATGTCTGGCACTGGACGAGCCTTGTCGTGCTGCTCTGCTATGCCGGTCTCGTCTCCATCCCGGATGCCTATTACCAGGCCGCCCGCATCGATGGCGCTTCTCGCTGGTCCGTCTTCCGTTACATCCAGCTGCCGAAGATGAAACGCGTGTTGCTGATCGCCGTGCTGCTGCGCTTCATGGACAGCTTCATGATCTACACGGAACCCTTCGTCGTGACCGGCGGTGGGCCTGGCAATTCCACGACCTTCCTCTCCATCGATCTCGTGAAGATGGCCGTCGGTCAGTTCGATCTTGGTCCGGCAGCGGCGATGTCGATCATCTACTTCCTGATCATCCTGGCGCTGTCCTGGATCTTCTACACCGTCATGACCAACAGCGATGCGGACGCGTGAGAAAGGAGATCGATATGAGCAATTCCACGATGAGCCGCTTCTCCTTTCTGATCCCGACGATCTACATCGTCTTCCTGCTGCTGCCCATCTACTGGCTGGTGAATATGAGCTTTAAGGAGAATGCCGAAATCCTCGGCGCCTTCTCGCTCTGGCCGCAAAACCCGACGCTGCGCAACTACACGGTCATCTTTACCGATCCGTCTTGGTATAACGGCTACATCAACTCGATCATCTATGTGGCGTTGAACACCGTCATCTCGGTCGCGGCGGCACTTCCGGCAGCCTATGCCTTCTCCCGCTATCGCTTTCTTGGCGATAAGCATCTGTTCTTCTGGCTGCTCACAAACCGAATGGCGCCGCCCGCCGTCTTCGCCCTGCCCTTCTTCCAGCTTTACTCGGCTTTCGGCCTGATCGATACGCATATCGCAGTGGCAATCGCCCACTGCCTGTTCAACGTGCCGCTGGCAGTGTGGATATTGGAAGGCTTCATGTCCGGCGTTCCGAAGGAAATCGACGAGACCGCCTATATCGACGGTTATTCCTTCCCACGCTTCTTCGTGAAAATCTTCATGCCCCTGATCGCAAGCGGCATCGGTGTGGCGGCCTTCTTCTGCTTCATGTTCTCGTGGGTCGAGCTACTGCTCGCCAGGACCCTGACGACGACTGCGGCAAAGCCGATTGCCGCGACCATGACGCGCACGGTTTCCGCATCGGGGATGGACTGGGGCGTTCTGGCTGCAGCCGGCGTGTTGACCATCATTCCCGGCGCGCTCGTCATCTATTTCGTCCGCAACTACATCGCCAAGGGCTTCGCCCTCGGTCGCGTCTAACAAGGAGAACTCGGATGCATTTTTCCTGGATGGCATGGACGCTGCCAACGGCGCTGTTTTTTCTGACCATCCTCGCTTTGCTGATCGGCATGGCGGTCTGGGAGTATTTCTCGCCCGGCGGCAATCCGCGCGTCGGCATTCTACGCTTCGAGACGACACGGGGGGACAGGCTCTTCGTCTCGCTGCTCGGCTCCGCTTTCATCAATCTCGCCTGGCTCGGCTTTGTCGGCACAGGCCTTTGGTGGGCGCTCGCTCTATCGGTTGTCTATGCGATCGGCGTGTTCCGCTTCGTATAGCTGCCGACGACGTACCGGGGCGGAGGACGACCCGGCCATTTTATATATGACGCAATCGCAAAACCTTGGGAGGACCTCTTATGCGAATGCATCTTCTTACCACCACAGCAGCGGCGCTGCTGGCAATCACCGGCGTGGCTCACGCCGGTATGAATGAAGCCAAAGCTTTTCTTGATAAGGAAGTCGGCGACCTTTCGTCCCTTTCCCGTGCGGACCAGGAAAAGGAAATGCAATGGTTCATCGACGCAGCCAAGCCATTTGCGGGCATGGACATCAAGGTCGTCTCCGAAACGTTGACGACGCATGAATATGAATCCAAGGTACTGGCGAAGGCCTTTTCCGAAATTACCGGCATCAAGCTGACACACGACCTGATCGGCGAAGGCGATGTGGTCGAGAAGCTGCAGACGCAAATGCAGTCCGGCGAAAACATCTATGACGCCTTCGTCAACGACAGCGACCTGATCGGCACCCATTGGCGCTACCAGCAGGTGCGCAACCTGACCGACTGGATGGCCGGCGAAGGCAAGGACGTCACCAATCCCGGTCTCGACCTGCCCGATTTCATCGGCACCAAGTTCACCACAGCACCCGACGGCAAGCTCTATCAGCTGCCGGACCAGCAGTTCGCCAACCTTTACTGGTTCCGCTACGACTGGTTTAACGATGCCAAGAACAAGGCCGACTTCAAGGCGAAGTATGGCTACGACCTCGGCGTTCCGATCAACTGGTCGGCCTATGAGGATATCGCCGAATTCTTCACCGGTCGCGAAATCGACGGTAAGAAGGTCTATGGCCATATGGACTACGGCAAGAAAGACCCCTCGCTCGGCTGGCGCTTCACCGATGCCTGGCTCTCCATGGCTGGCAATGGCGACAAGGGCCTGCCAAACGGCTTGCCGGTCGATGAATGGGGCATCAAGGTCAACGAAAAGTCCCAGCCGGTCGGCTCCTGCGTCGCACGCGGCGGCGACACCAACGGACCTGCTTCCGTCTATGCGATCCAGAAATATCTCGACTGGATGAAGGCCTATGCACCTCCAGCAGCGCAGGGTATGAACTTCTCCGAATCCGGTCCCGTCCCGGCTCAGGGCGAAGTGGCTCAGCAGATCTTCTGGTACACGGCCTTCACCGCGGATGCGGTCAAGAAGGGCCTGCCGGTGGTCAATGAGGACGGCACGCCGAAGTGGCGCATGGCTCCCTCCCCCCATGGCGTCTACTGGAAGGACGGCATGAAGCTCGGCTATCAGGACGTGGGTTCCTGGACGCTGATGAAATCCACGCCTACCGATCGCGCCAAGGCCGCCTGGCTCTACGCGCAGTTCGTCACCTCCAAGACCGTGGACGTGAAAAAGGCGCATGTCGGCCTCACCCTCATCCGTGAATCGACCATCAACCATGAGAGCTTCACCAAGCGCGCCAAAGATCTCGGCGGCCTGATCGAATTCTACCGTTCGCCCGCTCGCGTTCAGTGGTCCCCGACCGGCACCAACGTTCCTGACTATCCGAAGCTGGCTCAGCTCTGGTGGCAGGCCGTGGGAGACGCGTCGTCCGGTGCGAAGACAGCGCAGGAAGCGATGGATTCTCTTTGCGCCGAACAGGAAAAGGTCATGGCGCGCCTGGAACGTGCAGGCGTTCAGGGTGACAAGGGACCGAAGCTCGCAGAAGAGCACGATCTCGAATATTGGCACAAGGATGCTGTTGCCAAGGGCAACCTCGCACCGCAGCTAAAAGTCGAGAACGAGAAGGAGAAGCCGCTTACCGTCAACTACGACGAATTGGTGAAGAGCTGGCAGAAGTGAGTCGAAGGCCTAAAAACGTGTCGCGCAAAAGTGTGAAGCGGTTTTGCAATCACGATACGCGATGCGAGAAGGGCTTGAAGCGTGAAAAGCGAATCTGAAAGATCGCAACACGCTCTAAGAGAGCGAAAGCCGGGGGAACGTTTCCCCCGGCTTTCCTAATCAATCAGCGCCAGCCAAGTTCCGGCGCAACATGTTTCAAGATCGCTTCCAGTGCATGGACGTTATAGTCCACACCCAACTGGTTGGGGATTGTCAGCAGCAGGGTATCGGCTTCGGCCACCCCCTCATCCTTCGCCAATTCTTTCACCAAGACATCCGGCTCGGCTGCATAGGACCGACCGAAGATCGACCGCGTATTGGCATCGATGTAGCCGACGCTGTCACTTTCTTTCGAGCCCCGACCGAAATAGGCGCGATCGCGGTCATCCACCAGAGCGAAAATACTCCGGCTCACCGACACCCGTGGGGTGCCGCTATGGCCTGCTTCCTTCCAAGCCTCGCGATAGGCGCGGATCTGCGCTGCCTGCTGGACGTGGAAGGGTTCACCAGTTTCGTCGTCTTTCAACGTCGAGCTTTGCAGATGCATGCCGTGTTTTGCCGCCCAGACCGCAGTCGAGTTGGAGCCCGCACCCCACCAGATGCGATCTTTGAGACCCTCTGAATGCGGCTCCAGCCTCAACAGACCGGGAGGGTTCGGAAACATCGGCTGGGGATGGGGCTCGGCAAAGCCCTCGCCTTTGAGGACCTGCAACAATATCTCTGTGTTGCGGCGGCCCATGTCCGCATCGCTCTCCCCTTCCGCGGGGCGATAGCCGAAATAGCGCCAGCCGTCGATCACCTGTTCCGGCGAGCCTCGGCTCAAACCCAGTTGAAGACGTCCGTTGGCTATCAGATCGGCGGAGCCTGCATCTTCCGCCATATAAAGCGGGTTCTCATAGCGCATGTCGATGACGGCCGTGCCGATCTCGATCGACTTGGTGCGCGCGCCGACTGCCGCGAGCAACGGAAATGGCGAAGCAAGCTGGCGCGCAAAGTGATGCACGCGGAAATAGGCACCATCGACGCCGATTTCCTCAGCGGCGACGGAGAGTTCGATGGATTGTTGCAGAACGTCCTTGGCAGTACGTGCTTGCGAGTGAGGCCCCGGGCTCCAATGGCCGAAGGACAGAAAACCGATCTTCTTCATAAGGTAAAACCTGCTGGCTCAATTAATGTGGTTGTCCCACATATAGTGTGGCACCAGCAGGATGTACCTAAGCGATTAGTGAACAGTCCGTTCAGGCCTGCGCACGAACGACATTATTCCCGTGAGGAAGCTCCGCAGACCCGGATCCAGGCGCATTGACCATGGCGCCAGCCAGTTGACGGAACGTCACGATGCCGAGCGGCTCTGCCTGTTTGCCAACAACCGTCGCAACCTCATGTCCGCCGATAGCGAGCAGACGCATGGCCTCCTCAATGCTGGTGCCGGCAGGAACCGGCGGAGCATCCGCGACGACACTGCTACGCACCGGCGTCATGACGGCCTCGACATTGACGACGCGACCGCGGTTCACTTCCTTGACGAAGCTTTCGATATAGGCGTCGGCGGGACGAAGCACGATATCCTGCCTGTCGCCCTGCTGGATAACTTCGCCATCGCGCAGGATGGCGATCTGGTCACCAAGACGGAGTGCTTCATCCAGATCATGCGTAATAAACACGATGGTCTTCTTGATCTCGCTCTGAATATCGAGAAGCACCGTTTGCATATCCGTACGGATCAGCGGATCGAGCGCCGAATAGGCTTCGTCCATCAACAGCACCGGCGCGTCGTTGGAAAGCGCACGCGCAAGACCGACACGCTGCTGCATGCCGCCTGATAGCTGGTTGGGGTAACGTTGTTCGAAACCCTTCAAGCCAACGCGTTCCAGCCACCGCATAGCGATGTCGATGCTCTTGTCACGCGCCACACCCTGGACTTCGAGTCCATAGATCGTGTTGTCCAGAACGTTGCGGTGGGGCAGAAGCGCGAACTTCTGGAACACCATGGCCGTCTGATGACGCCGGAACTCGCGAAGCTCCGTCGGTGACATCTTCACAACATCCACGCCATCCACCAGCACCTCACCGGCGGTCGGGTCGATCAGCCGGTTGATGTGGCGGATCAGCGTGGATTTACCGGAACCGGACAGGCCCATGATGACCTGAATGCAGCCGGACGGAATGGTGATGTTGATATCGCGAAGCCCGAGCACATGGCCATACTTCTCGTTCAACTCTTGCTTCGTCAGGCCGTTGCGCACGGCCTCCACATGGGTGGCAGGGTCGGAACCGAAAATCTTGTAGAGATTGCGGATTTCAATACCGCCGAAACCATCAGCCATGGGCGACCTCCTGGTGCTTCTGAAGCCGCTTGCCATAGGCCTGGCTGATCCGGTCGAAGATGATGGCGATGCCGACAATGGCAAGACCGTTGAAGATGCCGAGGGTGAAGTACTGGTTGGCGATGGCTTTCAGCACCGGCTGACCCAGCCCCTGCACACCGATCATGGATGCGACCACCACCATGGCAAGGGCCATCATGATCGTCTGGTTGATACCCGCCATGATCGTCGGCAACGCGAGCGGCAATTGCACCTTGAAGAGCTTCTGCCAGCCTGACGAACCGAAGGCATCTGCCGCCTCCAGCACATCCTTGTCGACCAGGCGGATGCCGAGATCGGTCAGGCGGATCATCGGCGGGATGGCATAAATGACCACGGCGATCAGGCCAGGAACCTTGCCGATGCCGAGCAGCATCACCACCGGTATCAGATAAACGAAGCTCGGCATCGTCTGCATCACGTCCAGCACGGGATTGACGATCCGCTGGAAGCGATCGGAGCGCGACATGGCGATGCCGATCGGAAGGCCGATTGCAATGGACAGGACCGTACAGACGAAGATCATAGAGATCGTCCGCATTGTGTCGGTCCACATGTCGAAATAACCGATGAGAAGAAGTGTGATCATGCAGCCGAAAACGATCTTGATGCTGCGGCTTGCAACCCAGGCAATTCCCATGATGATCAGGATGATGATCGGCCACGGTGTCTGTGTCATGAAGCGTTCGGCCGAGATCAGAAAATGCTGTAGCGGCGAAAAGAACGTTTCAATAGCGCCGCCCCATTCTCGGGTAAAGCCGCGGAAGCCGTCGTCGATCACCTTCTTGAGGTTCCGAAGAGCCTCATCATTCATATGCGGAAATGTGTAAAACCAATCCATAGTCATCCCCTGTGAGCGTTGCCCCTGGAGGGGGAACGGTCGAACAGTGACGTATCGTCACCCACGGCGTTGACACGCGGCAGATGGGCGCCGCATGTCGTTTCGCGTGCCGCGCGTTCTCAAGAGAACGGCGTGGCGAGGGGGAGTAGTTAGAGAGACGCCTTGATCTTCGCGGCTGCTTCCGGCGAGACCCATGTTGTCCAGACGTCGGCATTTTCCTTGAGGAAGTGCTTGGCGCCGTCTTCGCCAGTCGCCTGGTTGTCGGTCATCCATGCCATCAGCTTGTTGACGGTGGCGTTGTCCCAGGAACGCTTGTTGAGATAGGCCATCACGTCAGGGCCAGCCTTTTCGGAGAAGGGCTTGGCGACGAGCGTCACGACCTGATCAACCGGCCAAGCGTTCGGCTTGGGATCCGGGCAATCGGCAACCGTATTGCAGCGCTTCCATTCCGCCGGATCGTTCGGCACGTCCTGCGTCAGCTTCACCATCTCGTATTTTCCGAGGATCGCGGTCGGCGCCCAGTAGTAGCCGACCCATGGCTGCTTGCGCTCATAAGCCTTTGCAATCGAGCCATCGAGACCGGCCGCAGAACCGCTGTCGATCAGGTTGAAGCCAGCCTTTTCGCCGCCATAGGCTTTGAAAAGCTGCGCGGTTACCACGGTACCGCCCCAGCCCTGAGGGCCGTTGACGACAGCGCCCTTGCTCGGATCTTCAGGATCTGGGAACAGCTTCGGGTTCTTGAAGACATCTGCGAAGGTCTTGATTTCAGGATGCGCGTCCGCGAAATATTTCGGGATCCACCAGCTTTGAACGCCGCCATCCTTGAGGGCCTTGGCCGCAACGACCAGCTTGCCTTCATCGACGCCGCGCTTGACGACATCTGGAAGCAAATCCACCCATGCTTCCGGCGCGATATCCGGCTGGCCCTTCTCCGCCATCGAGGTGATGGTCGGAACGGTGTCGCCGACGGTGATCTCCGCGGTGCAGCCATAGCCTTCGTTGAGGATGATCTTGTCGATGGCGGAGAGCACTTCAGCACTCTGCCAGTTCATGCTGGCGATGGTGGGGCTACCGCATTCGGCAGCGTTGGCGGCGGCAGCGCCACCCAACAGTCCAAATAGAAGACAGGTCGATGCAAGAAGTTTGTTCATATCTGTTCCCTTTGTTGGCGGCATCTATGAAAGCGCAAGTGCGCCGCTGGCACCAGGCTCATTTCTTGTCTTTTGCAAGCTTGAACGGATGATGGCGTGAAGACCGCCGACAGCCTGCGCAGAAAGCGACGGGTTTTCGCTCAACTACGACAGGTTAATTTCTTTTGAATTGGTTCATTGAAAGAAATGATTCGACTCTCGCGTAAGTTGAAAAAGACAGGCAAGCCGCCGGTTTGACGGACCATCCCAAAAAAAGATTCGATCCAAATCGTTTGAAAAACTCGTGCCGTTAAAAAGTGCTTGGCGAGTTATCCCCTTCAAGACAAGAGTGTTTTCCGTGATGAAAAATCGGTCACACACTCGGTTCAAATGGTCCCCGCAATCGACGGCGACCTCAATTAAGGGGAGAAACCTTGGCTCGAATTACGCTCCGCCAACTGCTCGATCACGCAGCTGAACACGATTATGGCGTGCCCGCCTTCAACATCAACAATATGGAACAGGCGCTGGCGATCATGGATGCTGCCAGCGAAACCAACGCACCCGTCATCATGCAGGCCTCGCGAGGCGCGCGTGCTTATGCGCATGACATCATGCTCAAGCACATGATGGACGCAGTGGTGGAAATCTATCCGGACATCCCTGTCTGCGTTCACCTCGACCATGGCAACGAGCCTGCCAACTGTATGACGGCCATTCAGGCCGGCTTCACTTCGGTCATGATGGACGGCTCGCTGAAGGCCGATGGCAAGACGCCCGGTGATTGGGATTACAATGTCGGTGTGACGCGCCAGGTTACCAATATGGCGCATTATGGCGGCATCTCGGTCGAAGGCGAACTCGGCGTTCTCGGCTCCCTCGAAACCGGCATGGGCGAGGCTGAAGACGGTCATGGTGCGGAAGGCGTTCTGTCACACGACCAGCTCCTGACCGATCCGGATGAAGCGGTGAAATTCGTTCGCGAGACCAAGGTCGATGCGCTGGCCGTCGCCATGGGCACCAGCCACGGCGCCTATAAATTCACGCGCAAGCCCGACGGCAGCGTTCTGGCCATGAACGTCATTGAAGAAATCCATCGCAAGCTGCCGAACACGCATCTTGTCATGCATGGCTCTTCCACAGTGCCACAGGATCTGCAGGACATCATCAATGCCTATGGCGGCGCTATCAAGCCGACCTTCGGCGTTCCGATCGAAGAAATCCAGCGCGGCATCAAGAATGGCGTTCGCAAGATCAACATCGACACCGATTGCCGCATGGCGATCACCGGTCAGATCCGCAAGGTTCTTGTCGAAGAGCCTGCTGAATTCGATCTGCGCAAGTATCTCAAGCCTGCGCGCGAAGCCATGACCAAGCTCTGCAAGGAGCGTTTCGAGCTCTTCAATACCGCCGGTCAGGCAGCCAAGATCAAGCCGATCGCGCTGCGCGACATGGCGAAGCGTTACGCCTCTGGCTCGCTCGATCCGGTCGTCTCGTAAGGATCGACTAATTGAGTGATGGCCGAATATATGGTTCGGCCACCACTCCCTATTGGGATAAATTTTGCGCCAATACTCCAACTTCAGACTTATTTTTCTTTGAAGCCGATCTGCGAGCATAAATCTGCGGCGACAAGAAGCCGGTTTCGGGCCACTATCCCGTCAACATGTGAATGGGAGCAGACAATGACATTGCGCATCAACCAAACCGCACCGGACTTTACCGCCGACACGACCCAGGGCCAGATCAGCTTTCATGACTGGATCGGCGATAGCTGGGCAGTTCTCTTCTCTCACCCGAAGAATTTTACACCCGTCTGCACCACCGAACTTGGCGCGATGGCAGGCCTTGATGGGGAATTCAAGAAGCGCAACGTCAAGGTGATCGGCATTTCCGTCGATCCGGTCGAAAGCCATGCGCAGTGGAAGCAGGACATCAAGACCGCCACCGGCTTTGAGGTCGAATATCCGCTGATCGGCGACAAGGAACTGAAGGTCGCCAAGCTCTACGACATGCTGCCGGAAGACGCGGGCAGCAGCTCCGAAGGACGCACGCCGGCGGACAACGCCACCGTGCGCTCCGTCTATGTCATCGGCCCCGACAAGAAGATCAAGCTGATCCTTACCTACCCGATGACCACCGGCCGCAACTTCGATGAAATCCTGCGCACGATCGACTCCATTCAGTTGACGGCAAAGCATCAGGTAGCGACGCCTGCCAACTGGAAACAGGGCGACGATGTCATCATCACCGCTGCCGTCTCCAATGAAGATGCGGTGAAGCGCTTCGGGTCCTTCGATACGGTACTTCCCTATCTGCGCAAGACCAAGCAGCCCCAGGCATAACCAGCCTCCCAAGGCGAGAAAACGAAAAGGCGGTCATAAGGGCCGCTTTTTCTTTTAAGAGCGGCTTTGGCACCGTTCTTGGGGGTCCGTCATCATTCAACGGATGACACCGCAGGCGGGTCGTGGCATAGGGGCGCAACGTTTTGACAGTTTGGTCCGCTCCCCATGATCCGCATTGAAAATATCAGCAAGTCCGCCAGCCATCGCATTCTCTATATCGAGGCGTCCGCGGCGCTCAACCGCGGCGAGAAGGTCGGTCTCGTGGGACCGAACGGTGCCGGCAAAACCACGCTGTTTCGCATGATCACCGGCGAGGAACTGCCGGACGAGGGCCAAGTTGCAGCCGAAAAGAACATTACCATCGGCTACTTCAACCAGGATGTCGGAGAGATGTCTGGCCGCAGTGCAGTTGCGGAAGCCATGGAAGGTGCTGGCCCCGTGAGCGTGATCGCAGCGGAACTTCGCGAGCTGGAAGCTCGCATGGTCGATCCCGACCAATTGGACCAGATGGACGAGATCATCGAACGTTATGGCGAAGTGCAGGCGCGTTACGAAGAGCTTGATGGCTATTCGCTCGAGGGTCGCGCGCGCGAAGTGCTGGCGGGCCTGAGCTTCAGTCAGGAAATGATGGATGGCGACGTTGGCAAGCTTTCGGGTGGCTGGAAGATGCGCGTGGCACTTGCCCGCATCCTCTTGATGCGCCCTGACGTGATGCTTCTCGACGAACCGAGCAACCACCTTGATATCGAAAGCCTGATCTGGCTGGAAAACTTCCTGAAGACCTATGACGGCGCATTGTTGATGACCTCTCACGACCGGGAGTTCATGAACCGCATCGTCAACAAGATCATCGAGATCGATGGCGGCTCACTGACCACTTATTCCGGCGATTACGGCTTTTACGAGCAGCAGCGGGCGCAGAACGAAAAGCAGCAGCAGGCGCAATTCGAGCGCCAGCAAGCGATGCTAGCCAAGGAACTGAAGTTCATCGAACGCTTCAAGGCGCGTGCATCGCATGCCGCCCAGGTGCAAAGCCGGGTGAAGAAACTCGACAAGATCGAGCGCGTCGAGCCGCCACGTCGTCGCCAGTCTGTGGCGTTCGAATTCCTTCCTGCGCCACGTTCCGGCGAAGACGTGGTGTCGCTGAAGAAGGTCAAGAAGGCCTATGGCAGCCGCACCATTTATGACGGGCTGGACTTCATGATCCGCCGCAAGGAACGCTGGTGCCTCATGGGTGTCAACGGCGCTGGCAAATCCACGCTATTGAAACTGGTAACGGGCAGCACCGAGCCGGATGATGGCATCGTGACGATCGGCGCGAGCGTCAAGCTCGGCTATTTCGCCCAGCATTCCATGGATCTCCTGGACGGCGAAGCCACAATCCTGCAATGGCTGGAACAGCGCTTTCCAAAGGCCGGACAGGCGCCGCTACGTGCGCTCTGCGGTTGCTTCGGCTTTACCGGCGATGATGTGGAGAAGAAGTGCCGTGTTCTTTCCGGTGGCGAGAAAGCACGGCTCGTCATGGCCGCCATGCTGTTCGATCCGCCTAATTTCCTCGTCCTCGACGAGCCGACCAACCACCTCGATCTCGACACCAAGGAAATGCTGATCAAGGCGCTTTCGGAATATGAAGGCACGATGCTCTTCGTATCGCACGACCGCCATTTCCTAGGCGCTCTCTCCAACCGGGTTCTGGAGCTGACGCCGGATGGCATCCATCAATATGATGGCGGCTACATCGAATATGTCGAAAGGACCGGGGTGGAAGCGCCGGGCCTGGAACGCGCCGCCTGATAGCGCTGCTGGCCTGAATGAAAGCCAAGAAAAATGCGGCTCAGAGGCCGCATTTCTCGTAATTGGGCATCACTCAATCAGTTGAGCGTTTCCCAGTTCTGGCGCACATCCGATGCAGACTTGCTGAGGTGAACGTGGGAGTCGACGTGATCGACCCAGTCAAGTGGAATGAGATGATGCTTGCCGTCATCGGCGTCGTTCTTGGTGAGCTTGATGCGGCTCTCGCCTTCCAGATGGTCGACGGTGCCGACATGGCTTCCATCAGCGGATTTGACTTCCATATGCTCGCGAATGTTGTCTGCAGATACCATTGGTATTTCCTCCTGCTTTATCGTTGCTGACGCCGAGAAAATGAGCCGGAGGCCGTTTCGTTCCGACGAAAAAAGACCGACTTGGCCGTCGAAGAAAAGGATCCCACCGTCCGTTACCGGACGCTTTGAGGAAAGATGGAACAACATCCTGATCCTGGTCTTTAATCTCGTCATCATTATCATCCGGACTAGGCGGGATCCTCGTGAAAAACAGAATATGCATTATTGGATCGGGTCCGACCGGCATCTACACGCTGAAAAACCTGATCGAGTCCGTCATTCCTCTCGACATCACCATTTATGAGGCGGAGAGCGAAGCCGGCAAAGGAACGCCCTATCTGCCGGGCATCAACGATCCTGTAATGCTCTGCAATATTCCGAGCATCGAAATTCCGTTGATCGGCCAGACGTTGATGGACTGGTTGAAACAACAGCCGGACGATTATCTCCAGCGCTTTGGTATCGTGAAAACCGAGATCAATGAGCGCCAGTTCTATCCGCGCGTGGTGCTGGGAGACTATTTGCATACGCAATTCCGGTTCCTCCTTGCCTCAGCAGAGGAGAGAGGGCACGTGGTTACGGTGAAGTCTGGCCATCGTGTCTCGGATATCATCGTCGGCCCGGGCGCCATTCAGGTAAAAACGGAACATGCCGACCAACTGGTAAGCGCCTTCGGCCATGTCGTAATGGCGACTGGTCATGATTGGCCTGAAACGACCGAGACGAAGCCCGGTTATTTCGTGTCGCCTTGGCCCGCTACGGCATTGGAAAAAATTCGCGGTGGTAGGCTTGGCATTCTCGGAACGTCGCTCAGTGCCATCGACGCCCTGATGACCGTCTCGACGTCCAACGGCTCTTTCATCTACGACGAGGCTGGCGCACTGACCTACAAGCCTGCAAGCGACGCCAATGATTTTCACGCGACGCTCATGTCGCGAAAAGGACTACTGCCAGAGGCAGACTTCTATTTTCCAATCCCCTATGAAACGCCGAGCATCTGCACGGAAGAAGCGATCGATGCTCTGATTGCCAAAGGGCCAAACGGTCTTCTGGATGCGACATTCGAACTCTTTCGTCAGGAACTCTCCCTGCGCGATCCGGACTACGCCATGCAGATCGGATTGTCGGATCTGGACGCCGATAACTTTGCCGACGCTTATTATGCGTACCGCTCCGGGACGGACCCCTTCGCTTGGGCAGCGCTCAATCTGGCCGAAGCGAAGAGCAATATGACAAAGGAGATCACGGTGCCGTGGCGCAACGCGATCATGATCACCCACGAAATCGTCGCCAGGATCGTGCCGCATCTGGACATGAAGGATTTCAAGCGGTTCGGAAAGTCTTTCAAAAGCATCTTCATCGATGAGTACGCGACGGTCCCTCATCTCTCCATCCAGCGTTTGCTGGCACTTCGCAATGCCGGCGTGCTGTCCATCCAGAAACTCGGGAACGATTATGAGATCGCAACGACGCCGGGCCATCGGGGCGCGACAGTGACGATGGAGGATGCCACCCTTCAGTTCGATACCTTTATCGACGCGACGGGCCAAAGCGCGCACTCGGCCAAGGATATTCCTTTCCCGAGCCTTGTGAGCGGTGAGGTTGTTCGGGAGGCGCCGACCGTGCTGGAGCTTGGCGTGCTGTCCGATGGCAATGCGCGCGAGGTCGCGCATCTCGGGGGCATCGATGTGGATGAGGACTATCGCGTCATTTCCGGGGGCGGACTTCAAACAGCGCTCTATTGCGCAGCAATTCCCTATCTCCTCCACAAACATCCGTTTATACAGGGGATTACCAGTGCCGCTGAGATAGGAGAAGTCGTTGGAGGGTCGATCATCAAGGACTTGGCGAAAATTGACCTGCACGAGCGCCTTACGGCTTAAGAACGCTTCCCGGCAAAGGGATGCATTCTGATCAACCGTTGGAATTCGCTGCATGGATAAAGTCGGCCACATTCAGGAAATCTGGCGGTATCCCGTCAGTTCAACTGGAGGCGAGAGGTGTGAAACCGTCACCCTTCATGAACGAGGCATTGCCGGTGATCGGTGCTTTGGGCTTTTCGAGACCAACTCGGGCGCCATAGCCACTCCGGAAAAGGATGTTCGCTGGCGCCCTGCTCTCCTGCTTTCGAGCCGGATAGATGGTGCCGGGAAAACCTGGCTCCGGTTTCCCGATGGCGATGAGCTGCCCGTCGATGACCATCATCTTCCAAGACGGCTGTCTACACATTTCGGCTTCGCCGTCTCTATTGGCAAATATGCCGATACGGCGGAGGAGCTCGAACCTCGGCTTCCGGTCATCGGCAGGGCCTATCAGGCAAGCCCGCTTCACCTTCTCTCCTCGGCCTCCATCGAGCACATCGAAAACCGGTTAACCTCAGGCGAGGCGGATCGCAGGCGCTTCAGACCGTCGATCCTTCTGGAAGCTTCGATAACAGATCCATTTCCCGAGGACGGCTGGATCGGCGCTATCCTGCACATCGGCAACATCCGTGCCATCGTGATTGAGAAGACCAAGCGCTGCGGCATGACGCTGATCGCGCAACCGGAACTGCCTGAGCAACCAGATGTTTTGAGAACGATCCTTCGAACAAACCATAGGTGTCTTGGCGTTTATTGCGACGTCGTCGAGACCGGTACACTGCGCGCCGGGGATGACGTTTTCATTGAAGGCTGACGACCAAAGCGGGGACCTTCACTTCAAGCGTTCAAAACCCAACCTGTCCAGTCCGCGCTGTACTTCCGGCGCATGCATGAACAACCGCCAGAGGAGACCGGAGCGATGGTTCTCCATCATCGCGACAATCGGCCCCTGATTGGTTGCCAGATGCGTCTGCGCGGTCCAACCGGTTGCGGGTGAGAAGGAATCGACAAAGCCATATCGTCCTAGCAGCTTTCCATCTTCGTAAGACGCAAACATATCCAACGCCTCTTCCGCCTCATCCGGTAGAAAAGCAAAACTTGAGAGCGCGGCTGTCGGCGCAATAATACCGCCGTCCACCGTGGGCGAGAAGGCGCGATATCCTTTCGGCCCGTCACAGGCCGTCATGCCCCAAGGTGCTTGAGCGCCAAGCTCCCCCTTGCAATAATCATGGTTGATCCGGGCATGGGCCGTGACCTGCTCCGCATAATTGCAGTAGCGGTCTCGAAGGCCGAATGGGTCGAGGCCACAGAATGAATACTGAGACAGGAACAGCGGGCCACCGAAAGGCTCGCCAAGTGGCAACACCGTGCCAAGATAAGTATTCCCATTGACCATCTCGCCATGCCTTGCCCAACCGGCATGATAACTCTCCGGCTTGATGGCATGATGCTCTGCGCCAGCCGCAAGCACGTAAGCGAGCAGCGCTTCATTCCACCCGGTGATTGGCACATTGCGCGCCCAATGGTGCTTCGGGCTCCAATGCCAGTAGAGCGGCCCGTCCTTCTTGCGTGTAAACCAAGACCATTCGACCCCTTCAATGATCTGATTTGCCGAAGCTCTGAAAGCCGTTTCCTCTGCCGTCTGTCCTGCGAAATACTCCCGGGCGCAGATGAGGCCCTGTAGAAACAGAGATGTTTCCACCAGATCGGCGCCATCATCCTTGCGACCGAAGGGGAGAATTGTCAGCGTCTGCGCATGGACGAAATGGGGTAGCGCGCCGTGAAACCGCTCCACAGATGAGAGCGACTTGAGAACTCGGACAGCACGCTCAAGCGCTTGACCGCGAGCTATCCAGCCCTGCTCGGCACCGACGAGGATCGCCATGAGACCGAAGCCTGTGCCCGATATCGAGACGATGTCGTTGATCGGCTTTCCGTCGGCGCTCATTCGGTCGAAGGGCAGGCCCGTATCGGGGTGAGCACCCGACCAGAAGTAGTCGAAGCTTGACCGATGGATATCGTCGAAAAGATTGACGGCGGGAAAGGCACTCGTTTCAGACGTCTCTATTCGCACTCTTGTCCGGCCATCGCCTTTGCGACAGCCGCCCCTGGCATCGAGATCATGGTATCAACTCGCTTCCTCTGTATCGCAGAGACGATTCTGTGCATAGGCTTGCGTATCAATAGCCCGTCATCTCCAGATAACCCACACCATTGCTGCTGCCTTCGAAGGAAATTGGTCCTTCCCAGTAGGGCGTGGACGTTCCCATCCAAGCCTGCTCGTTAACGGGACGTGTCGTAATATCGAGACCTTTCCCAGGGATCCTCACCCGCCACGCCACCGGGATGGAGCGGCCATTGACGTCAGCGCGTCGCAAAGGTTCGAGAATGACGTCATCGGACGAAAGCGGCGTCGTCTTGCCATCGGCTGATATCCAATTGGCAGAGGTGTACCCACCCTTGCTGTCCCGCAATCGGAAGGCCATGACCTTGTCGCCCGATGCCAGATGAAGCGAGAACCAGTCCCATCCAGTCTGATCGGCAGCGAGCGGCTGGGACGACCATTCCCTGTCGAGCCACGCACGCCCGCTGACTTTGACCGGCTGGCCGTTCAGTTCGACACTGCCCGTGACCTGATAGAAGGGCTGGGAATAATAGTAACTCGCCTGCCCTGCGAGCGACTTGACCGAAAAGCCACGATCTCCCTGCAGCGCAAGAGGTTCTTTGGCATCCAGTTGCAGTCGATAGGCGAATTCTTTGCCGTTTGCCGTGAGCGTCAGATGATCCAATGCATCGCCGGAACCCTGCGGGCGGGCCGTCATCTGCCAATCGTCGATCCAGGCATTGAAGGGGGAAACGTCAACGCCCGCTTGGCCCACGCCGCCCCGGCCCAATCGTTCGGCAACGAAATGCTTCTCCGACGTGGTGACGGCGGCGTGGCCGATCCAGATTTGTGAACTCGACCAGCCTTGCTTGTCGGTGGGTGCGAGGGCGGAGCGAAAGAGCGTCCACTGCGCCCCAAGAGCCCGCCCATCCTCCGTCGTCAGATTGGCGGTCGCGTACCACCACTCGATGCGATAGTCAGGGTGGGCTCCATGATCCCTGGGAAAACTCAAGCTCACGCCGCGCTGCGGAATGGCAAAGCCTTCTGCATCCGATCCCAGCCCCGCAAAGCCTTGCGCCGATGCCGCCAGCGGCTGCGACAAAGCGAGGCATAAAAACAAGAGTCGCAGAAGCATTCTACCGCTCATTGGCGAACACCCTGAGAAGATCGGCCGGATCGATAGAGGCCAAGCGGCGCACGGGCAGAACGATGGAGAGGAGCGCCGCGATCAGCGCGATGACACCAAGTCGAAGCCACTCCAGCGGAAAGATCATCATCGGAAGCTTCCAGCCGAAAGCTTCGACATTGACGATCGCCAGCAGCACCCATGCCAGGGCAAGACCAACGGGAATGGCGAAAATGAATGTGGTGAACCAGAGAGCCAGCGTTCGCCACACTTCGAAAAGCGCCAGATTGCGCCGCCTGATCCCCATGGCCCAGACAGGTGCGAGCTGGGGTAGTCGCGCGCCGGAAAGCGTGAGAAGGCTTGCGAACATGGCAAATCCCGCAACGCCGAGCGTCAAGATGTTGAGGGCCGCCGTCACCGTGAAAGTTTGCTCAAACACCGCCCGAGACTGCCGCTTGATCGCTGCCTGATCGACAATATTGCCTTCGGGCAAGCCGAGCTCCGTCACCATCTGCCTTTTCAGTTCAGTGGCACGCCCAGGCTCGACGCGGACACCATAGCGCAGCCTCGATGCCTGCGGATAATGCCTTGTCAAAGCATCGGCGCCAACCATGAGCTGGCCGCGCGGGTTGCCGTAATCGGAGTAAACGCCAACGATCCGCACTGTCCAACCGTCCGCCAAGTGCAGGGCTTCGCCGAGCTTCAAATTCTCTGCGCGCCAGAGCTGCTCATTGATGAGAGCACCGTCCCCGCTTGCGACAGCGTCCCAAACGTCCGGCTCCTGCGATAGCAGCGGCCAATGATCGCGATAGGTCACATGGTCGGCAACGCCTGAGATCTGCACAGGCTTGCCCCTGACCTCGCCCTCCGCACTGAAGATCGGCAGCACCGCATCGGCATGCTCCGGCAGCCATGCTCGGAGGCGAGCGGCCTCCTCGTCATTTCTCGCCGTCACATAAAGCTCAGCCACCAGGCGCTGATCGAGCCAGCCGATGAAGGTCATCCGAAAGCTCGATACCATGGTCCCTACGCCGATATTAGCAGAGAGGGCCAGAAGCAGCGCCATCAGGGCGAGAGACAGGCCGGGCAATTGCAGGCGGGTATCGGCCCAGAACCAGACGCTCAGCGCCGACTTCGCGCGCCGTTGCGCCCCTGTCAGCGCCTTTGACAGAAAGGCGGGTAGAAGCAGCGCAGCACCCAAGAGCAAGGCGCCCAGCACGGCAAAGCCAGCGACAAGCTCTTTGCCAAGCAGGGCGACCAGTAGCGCAATGACAAGGAGACCAGCCCCGGCGACGGCCTGAAAATGGAGCGCGCGAGCCGATGACAGGCCCCAGGCTTGCGGTTGCGAGGAGGCGAGCAGTGGCATGTGTCGCACCCGCCAGAGACTTTGGATGGAAGACAGAAGCGTGCCAACAAGCGCCATACCCATTCCCGTCGCCCACCATTCCGGGCGTAGTTGAAGGCTTCCAGGAACGGAGGCGCCGTAGAGACCGCGAAGCGTCGATGAGACACCCGGAAGCAACGCCGAGGCAATGAGGTAGCCCAGCGCAACACCGATCATCCCCGCCAGCAGGGCAAGAACCATGATTTCCACGAGCAATAGTGCGGTCAGCATGGGCAGCGAAACGCCAAGCCCGCGGATGGTGCGAAAGCTGGCTCGTCTCTGTTCGAACGACAAGCCGGTGGCCGAGTAGACGATGAAGAGGCCGACGATGAAGGCGAGAAAGCCGAAGGCAGTCAGATTGAGATGGAAGCTGTCGGTCAGTCGGGCCATCTCCGCCCTATCCTCCATCGGCTGGATATGAAGCTGCGGCGTAATTTTCTGCAGATCCGGTAAACCGCCACGCTGGCTCTGTGCCATTACGATGCGGCTCAGTCGCCCATTTCGTTCTAACAGCCTGTCCGCAAGCCCGATATCGACGAAGGCAGCGTCATCCGGCACATCTGGTGATATCCTCAAAGGAATCTGCGTCTGGCCTTCAAGCCGCGCTGCGGTCGAGGGTGAGACGATCAACAGCCCCTTGTCTCCCATCCAGTCCATCAGATCGGATGAACGCGCAATTTTGACTGGGCCGCCCTCTCCCGTCATCGTCAGCGGATCGACACCGATCAGCCTGATCCGCACGGTGCTGAAGCGGTAATCTCCCTCGATCACCGGCGAGACATTCCATCCGGCCCGCCGCAGCGCCCCGAAATTTTCCGACGCGATCAAGCCTCCGTCTTTGGCGATGAGGCGCGGAAGACTGCCTTGCTCGATGATCGAGGCTGAGCGCGCATAACTTGCCCTCGCCTCCGCATTTATGGCTTGAACGCCGGACCAGAGCGCAGTTGCCAGACCGATGCCGAGCACGAGTGTGACAAGCTGGAGCGGTCGGTAGCGCCAGTGCGACATCAGCGCGTGGAACACGGCCCAGATCATGCGACGATCTTTCCGCCGCGCAGCACCACCTGCCGGTCCAGCTTGCTCGCCATGCGGCTTGAATGTGTCACCAGCAGCAATGCCGAGCCCGCATTCCGGCTCAGCGAGATCATCAGGTCGAGCACCACTTCGCTGGTGTTCTCATCCAGATTGCCGGTCGGCTCATCGGCCAGAACCAGCGCGGGGCGTACCGCAAGCGTCCGGGCGATCGCCACGCGCTGTTGCTGACCGCCCGATAATTGCTCGGGATAGCGCTTGAGCAGGGCATCAAGCCCTAAGGTCTCCACGAGCTCACCCGCCCAAACTGAATCGTAGCGTCCGGCAAGCTTCGCGTGAAAGGCAATATTGTCTGCCACGTTGAGTGAAGGAATGAGGTTGAACTGCTGAAACACAAGGCCGACCGTCTTTCGCCTGTAGCCGGCACGCCCAGCCTCATCCAGCGCGGTAATGTCTTCACCATTCACAATGATCGAACCGGCATCGGCCCGATCCAGCCCGCCGGCGAGATGAAGAAGTGTGCTCTTTCCGCTGCCCGATTCACCCGTCAGAGCCACGCTCTGCGCGGCATCCACCGACAGATCTATGCCCCGCAAAACGGTGATCGGCCCCTCAGCCGTCTGGTAGGATTTGCTGACATTGGAGAGGGTTATAAGCATCGCTGGAGACATCACTTTCGTGTTGGTCGGCGGACAGTCGCGAGTACCACCCTATTCCGGAAACGGCAGAGACGCGCGGTGTTTCCATGGTCCACCGAGATAGTCCCACAGGTCAATTCCAAGGATCGCGATCCGACGCGGTTGGAAGTCGGCCCGCAGCTCGTCGTGGAGCCTGTCTGCGAGCACCTTCTCTACCTTGTTCTGGACGGTGATATGCGGCTTGAATTTCTGCCGATCCTGCGGGCCGGGCCACGAGCCAAAAGCTTTGAAAAGATCGGCGCGCAGGGTTTCCAATTCCGGACTCTTGATCTCGAAGGCAACGCCAGCGCCCAGATGCCGAACGCCAGAAACCTCTGCCAAAAAGGCTTCCGTCCGAGCCACAACCTCGTCGGCAAGACCCAATGCGTCATCAAACACCCGCCCCGGCAGATGATGAAACAGGGTGATGTGCGCTTTGAGAAAGTTACGATAGGGCGGAAAATGCTCCCGCCTCAGTTGCTCGAAATATGCCATATCGCCTGGGGCAACATGTGCCGTGACGATGATCGGCGGAAGCGTCATCTTATCGGTCTGAAGTGTCGTCGACGACATCCGTATCAGGCCGGTCTCCGCCGTTTACATGCTGCGACTGCCAGCTTCCATCGGAAAGCTGGTAGGAAATTTCCACTTCGTCTCCGCCGATCTGCTGGCGGCGGGCTGCATCCCGCGCGGCTTCCAGAGCCGTATCGTGGTCTGGAAAGGTCTCCGACCAGACATCATCGACACGATACGCAAATCCACCGTCATGTTGATCGACATGATAAACAACTGCCATGAGAGTCTCCTTTTACAGGCTCTCGCAAACGTCGCGACAGCGTGGATGTTCCCAAACAAGGCGGCTTTGACAGCGAAAGCATGTTCACCACGAAGGCGTAACGTCTAAAGAATACGCTCCTTGGGCGATCCCACCATTCGCCGCTCCCAGCCGACAAGCACAAGGCTGGCGGTCACAATCAGTAGAGCCCCAATGAAGACGTTGGCCGCCGGAATTTCCGACCAGATGAGATAGCCGTAGAGAAACGCCCAGATTAGCCCCGTATATTCGACAGAAGCGAGGGATGAAGCTTCCGCGTGCCGGAACCCCTCATAGAGAAGAAATTGACCGAGCGTCGAGATCAGGCCTACCCCGATCATCAGCGCCCACCCTTGCATGTCCGGGTTCTTCCACAGCCACGGCAGAGCCAGTGCGCAGGCGATACCGAAGAGAGCGCTCGTCGCATACATTTGCGTCAGCGTGGTTTGGCTCTTGCTGACGATACGAACGAGAATGGTGCTCCAAGCCCAGCAGAAGCCGGCAACGATGCATAGAAGCGCCGGAAGCCAGTTCGGCGAGTGCGTCGGATTGGCTGCCACAAGCACGCCGACGAATCCAAAGGCGCAAGCAATCCAACGCCCCACGCCGACCTTCTCCTTTAAGACGAAGATCGAGAGAACGACGACCATGATCGGTGCGGAGAAGTAGAGCGTCGTCAGTTCCGCCAGACCGAGATAAAGCGACGAGCTGTAAAACAGCATCCAGGCTATCAGCATCAACGTCGCGCGAAGCGCGAGCGTGCCGCGATACTTGCTCTTCAAAATCGACGGATGACGGTAGAAATAAGCCAGCGTTCCGGTGATCGCCACGATGACGGCACTGCGGACGAAAAGAATTTGCGGAACATAATAGCTTTCGACAAGGTACTTCACCAACGCATCCTGCATGGCAAAGCAGGCATAGCCCATAGCCGCGAGACTGATGCCGAAAAGCGGCCTAGCCTCCAAAGAACCCGTCATGCTCATTCACCACTGGCTGTCGATGCTTGCCCTTCCACGCCGATCGGCTACCGGAATTTCGAGCAACCATGAACGCGTCCACTTTCTGGAACGCAGTGCAGGATGGATCGGACATCCCGCTCGCTTTTGCAACCCCAAAATGCGTTGACCTACAGTGTCGAGCCAGCACCGACGCGCATATGCCTTAAAACAGAAAGCCGCGGAGCGAACTCCACGGCTTTCTCGTGACTGTGAAATGCATGCTCAGCGATCAGAACAACGCATCAGCAAAAAGATCGTCATCGTCTGCCTCTGCTGTCGGTGCGGCGGAAGCATGGGCGCTGGCACCGCTCGACGGCAGATATCGCACATGAATATCGCGCTCATGTGCCATGGTGTAGAGCTTGTAGACGCGCGACGAAAAGCCTTCGATCTTAGCGGTGAAGCCGGACACATCGGCCTGATATCCCTCCGACAACTGCGCTGCGATATTACAGCAATCGTTGAAGGTGGCACCCAGCTCGCTTTCGAAATCGAGGGTGGTGACGACGGCACTGATGCGGCTGAAGACGGCCTGGCCTTCTTCGGCCAGAGCCTGCGTCCCTTGCTCCATCTGAGATTTGGCATGTCGGATCGAATCCAGCGCTTCGTTGAGCGGCGCGCTGAAGTTCTTCGAAAGGCCCTGCCCCTGTTCCACCAGCGCCTGTGTGGCAATCTCGACGCCACGCAGATCCTCGACGATTGCGTCCGCCGGTGTTTCAAGCTTGCCAGCAAAAATCCGCATCTCTCCGCTGACGACGTTGACGGAACGTCCGGCTTCTCCCAGCTTGGAGCAGCGCAGGTTGGAGTTTAGCGCCATATAATGAATGTCGATCTTGATCGAACGCAGCACCTCGATACCGCGCAGCAATTCCTGGGCACTCTCGGCAACGGAGATGACCACCTTGTCCGCATCACCGCTGCTCCCCTGAACACGTTCGGCCAGCTTGCACGCCTCGACAATGTCCTTTTCCATCAGCGCGAGGACGTTGTTGTCGCCATTCGAGCTGCGATCGACGAGCTCATCTCGCAGTGAGAGAATGCGTGCCGCATCATCGGTGAAGCTGGAAATGCTGGTGAAAATCTTGCTGCAATCCCGCTGGAAGTCAGCAGCCGTTTCGTCCATCTGCGCACTGACAAGCTGCAGCACCGCTTCGCGCAGCACCTCATGTTCGGTCCCGGTAAGCGCTTCGCCTTCCGGTGAGGCGACGAACTCTTCCAAAAGTTGGAGAATGCTCTGAACATGCTCGATGCGCTGTCTGGTAATATCGCCGATCTGCAGATTGGACAGGACGGAACCGATCTTGCCCTGCACCCCCTGGGCGATCTTCTTGACCTGTCCCGCGATCTCCGCCATCTCCCGGTGCTGGTCAACGAAGCGGGCGGAGTTTTCCGTCAGCCCCTTGATGATCGGGGGAATGATTGCGCCGAAGTCGGTCAGGGTTTTCGTAGAAAATGAGCGGGCATCGGACAGTTGCAGACGCATCGCCTCAAGATTGGCGCCAAAACGGCCAACCTCATCCGCGCCAGACTGGATGCGTTCGCGAATTTCGTCGGCAAAGCCGGAGAACTCCGCAAGACCTGCACCGGCAATCTTCACCGTCACGGCAAAAGTCTTGAGGTAACGGATGGTCTCGTGAATATCGTCGATATGGACGCGGGTCGAGGAGCACATGGTGGTGAGTGCTTCGAAGCCGGCTTTACGATCGCGCTCGATTTCCGGCAGATGCGCCAGATCTGTCATCGTCCTGCGCAGCCCGGCAACCGTTTCTTCGGTCTTGCCCTGGTCCATCGTCCCGGTGATCCCATCGAGAATGCCGATGAGATCGTTGAGCATCTCCATGACGGAAACGAGCACTGCGCCGCCGTCGAGAAACCGCTTCTCGATGCGAGCATGGGCAGCCGTCAGCTTACTATTAAACTCAATTTGGCGGTCTGTATTGTATGCCCTGTTCGGTTTGAGCTTTGCACCCATGGTCGTTTCCCGATCTCGTGTTGTGCTTTCACGCTACACGGGATGACAAAACGACAAGTAAACGCGGCTTTAGGAAAGCGCGGAGATCGTTTTTACAGTTAACATAGTCGTTAAAATCGTTTCTTTCTGAAACTATTTTCCGACCGCTTAGTAAAGCTCTGTCATCTCTTCATCAAACGACGGCGTGGCGGAAGGTAAGGTTATAGCGGAAAGCACCCGCCTTCTCATGGATGCCGTTCTTCAGGGTCAGCACGCCATGATAGAAGAGCCGGGAAGCGCCGCCCCAGACCACCACGTCTCCATGCTGCAGCGGATACTTCGTTACAGGATCCGTACGTTGCAACCCGCCAAACTGGAATGTAACGGGCAGGCCAAGCGACACCGACACGATGGGGCGGGAAAAGTCCCTTTCATCCTTGTCCTGATGTAGCGCCATTTTCGCGCCTGGCTCATAGCGGTTGATCAGGCAGGCATTCGGTATGAAATCGGGATAACCGGCCTCGTGTGCCGCCGTTACCGCAAGCGACAGCAAGCTCTCCGGCATCGGGCTCCAGTTCTCGCCGGTCAGAGGATCCTGGCGCTCATAGCGATAGCCGCGCCGATCCGTCACCCACCCATAGGTGCCACAATTGGTCATCGCGACCGACATGGAAAAACCACCGGGCGTGACCATGTGCCGGAAGGGGGCCGACGATGAAATGCGGTGGATATCGTCGATCAGTTGATCTGCCTGCGAGAGCGCATGGCCACGCATCAGCACGGCACCGTCTGCCATATCCTGCCGGGACGCCTCTTGAGGCTCGAGCCCGGCGAAGAGGTCATTCATCATCAGGCAGCATCCTGATCGGCGGTTTCAAGAGACGGATGGAGCACGGGGCGATAGCCTGCCTCCAAAGCTTTTAGCGTCGAAGGCGGCGTCAACAGCCCGTCGACGAAGGGAAGCGTGGACGTCCGACGATAACCTTCATGGCTCCAGCGGTAGGTATCTCCACTGGCAACGAGATAGGCCTCGCCTTGTGCCGCAATCATCGTCCCATCCGGCAGCTCTTCGACAGGGGTCAGCAGGACATTGACGCGCTTCCGCTTCATCTGCAGGCGTTCCCGATGCAGCGTTGCATCGATATCGCGGATGGAGCCTGCCGGAGAACCGTTGCCCTCGACCCAGGCGGCGACGAACTTGCCAGCCTCTTCGCGCCGGCATTGAAAGCAGGGTCTGTGCCCGGCTGCCAGGGCAGTCGCCTCATCCAGAAAGAACAGCTCCGTCCAGCTTCGCGATGCCATCACTTCACGGCGGACGCCCTTATAGTTGCAACTGCAAATCAACCACGATTTCGACGCCCAGCGCCTGGCTGTCAGCGTCCTTGAGCCTGGGTCGTGGATGATGCCGCGATTGCCGGTGAAGAGACCCCGCATTGGCAGGTCGAGAATATCCCCGAATGGATCAACGCGGTTTTGCAGCGGCATGTCCTTCCTCCCCTGCTTCCAAAGCAACATCAACAGTAGTTTCCAGAAACTGGACCATTTTAGGGTGAGAACCGGCAGAAAGACAAATAATGCGTCATACGACTTACTTTGATCTCATGAGAGTGAAGGATACAAAACCTCGGCTTGCGGAACGCCGTGCGTGATACGATCCACGGCGCTCTTCTTCGTATCTCTATCTACCAGCGCTGATGGACATGCGGCGCGATTTTCTCACGATAGAGCGCCCTTACCTTCTCCATGACCTCTTCTGGGATTGCCGGTACGCAGCTCGCCGCGGCGTTTGCGGTCGCTTGATCGCGGTTTTTCGCACCGGGAATGACGACCGAGACGGCGTCCTCCATCAATATCCAGCGTAACGCGAACTGGGCCATGGTGGCGTTGCTCGGAACCAGCGCTCGCAATTCCTCGACCGCCTCAAGCGCAACATCGTAAGGAACACCCGAAAAGGTCTCGCCGACATCGAATGCCTCACCATGGCGATTGAAGTTGCGGTGATCGTCGGCAGCGAAGGTCGAGTCCTTGCCCATTTTCCCCGTCAGCATACCGCTTGCCAGAGGCACGCGCACGATGACGCCGACGTCGCGCCGCTTGGCCTCAGAGAAAAACAGATCGGCGGGACGGTGCCGAAACATGTTGAAGATGATTTGAACGGTCGAGACATTCGGGAAGGCAATGGCCTTGAGCGCTTCTTCCACCTTCTCCACCGATACGCCATAGAAGCGGATCTTGCCTGCCGCAACGAGGTCATCCATCGCACCGAAAACCTCAGGTCGATAGTAGACCTCTGTCGGCGGGCAGTGAAGCTGGACAAGGTCGAGAGCCTCGACGCCAAGGTTCGAGAGGCTCCGATCAACGAAAGCCTCAAGATTGGCCTTCGTGTATCCATCAGCCACATGTGGATTAAGCCGGCGTCCAGCCTTGGTTGCAACGATCGGCCGCTCGCCGCCGCGCTCCTTCAACACCTCACGGATGATGCGCTCTGAGCGACCGTCACCGTAAACATCGGCCGTGTCGATGAAGGTCATGCCGGCGTCGAGCGCAGCATGGACGCTGGCCTTGGCATCAGCCTCATCCACGTCTCCCCACGAGCCGCCAATGGCCCAGGCGCCAAAACCGATTTCCGAGATGTTCCAGTTGGTGCGACCGAGACGGCGTGTCTGAATGGTCATGAATATACTCCATAGATAGATCGAGACTTCGGCGAGAAGCCGGTGTGCGATGGGCGATGTCAAAGATTGGACGAGGCAGAGGTGTCGAAGGCGCCATCACGGCATGAGCTGTCCGCCGTTCACCTCAAGAATCTGCCCGGTGATGTAGCCGGACAGGAGTGGCGATGCGAGAAAGAGATAGGCGCCAACGCATTCATCCGGTGTACCAACACGGGCCATCGGCACGCTCTGCCGCTGGGCATCGAGCATGTCCGGGCTGGTGTAGCGATCATGAAAGGGTGTCGAGATAATGCCCGGTGCAACGGCGTTGACGCGAATCCCGTCGCCAACGAACTCCTTTGCATGGCCACGGGTGATCGTCGAGACAAAGCCCTTGGCGGCAGCGTAGAGGATTGCGCCATTGCCGCCACCGTTGCGCGCCGCAATCGAGGTCGTGTTGATGACGAAGCCCTGGCGCCGCTTGAGGAACGGAACAGCTGCCTTCGTTGCAGCCAAGACGGAGCGGGTGTTAAGGTCCATGACGCGGGCATAATGAGCGTCGTCCATGTCCGCCGTCGGCACGCGACCAAGCATGCCTCCGGCGTTATTGATGAGCCCATCGAGCCCACCGAGCTTTTCCGCAGCGGTTTCGACGACGCGTTCACTCGCGCCCGGCTGGGACACATCACCTTGAACAAGGATGGCCTCGCCCCCAGCGTGGCGAATACCGGCAAGCACCGCCTCGGCGGCCGCAGCACTTTCATTGTAGTGGACGGCAACCCTTGCCCCTTGCGCGGCAAGCGCCTTCGCCACTGCGGCGCCGATGCCCGTGGAGGCTCCTGTTATGAGAACGGCTCGGTCGTTCAAATCCGGAATCGTCAATTCGTGCCACATGGGGTGCTCCTCCGCACGCTTCAGTTGGTCCGACCCTAGGGCTTGCAGGCATAGAAGCAAGGTCTTATGCTTGCACCACATTCAACGATGCACTGAACGAAAATCATTCATGCCGCCGTTCCTTCGGTCCGAACTGCCGGACCTCGCCGCTTTCTCCATCGTCGTCCGACGCCGCAGTTTCAAGGCAGCCGCGATCGAACTGGGGATCACGGCATCTGCTCTGAGCCATGCGATCCGCCGGCTGGAAGAGCGCCTCGGCACGAAGCTCCTCAATCGTACAAGCCGAAGCGTTGCGCCGACGCCCGCAGGTTTGCGCTTTGCCGCACGCCTTGAGGCGGGGTTTGACGAGATCGGCTCGGCACTGTCCGAGATGGAGGACGGACATGCCGGCGCCTTCGGCGAACTGCGCCTGAACATTCCTGCCGACGCCAGTCGCCTTCTGGTCAGCCCGGTGCTGCCGACCTTTCGCAGGCTCCTGCCGGATATGCGGTTTACGGTCATCGTCGAAAATCGCCCTGTTGACATGGTGGCTGAAGGCTTTGATGCGGGGATACGATATGGGGACACAGTTCCCGAAGATATGATCGCCGTCGCGCTCACCGCGCCTTTGGAATGGGTGGTCGTCGGCGCCCCGAGCTATCTCGACACCCATGGCCGACCAAAAAGCCCTGAGGAGCTGATGCAGCATTCCTGCCTGCGCCTTCTGCTGGGTGACAATTCCGCATTCCGATGGGAGTTGGGCAATGGCGATGCGATGATACGGATCGACGTGCCTGGAACCTGCACCATCAACGATACGCAGACCACCATCGATGCCGCCGCCGATGGGCTGGGTCTCGGTTATGTCTTGAAACGGCGTGCTGAGTCGGAATTGCGAGAAGGACGGCTGGAGGTCGTCTTGCCTGAATGGTCGTCGACCGGTGCAGGTTTCCACATGTACTATCCCAGCCGACGGCAAAACCACCCGGCGCTACGCCATTTGATCGAACTCATACGAGCGCGGGAAGGACTGCCACCCCTGGCGTGATGAAGCCTCACTCCAGCCGGTCGGAACACCAAAAGATCATCCCGTCGCGCAGTCCGGCAGAACGTTTCCCTTTGAACACGAAGTGCTCTAAGTCTTGGGATCAATACCGCAGCCCCGCCCCTTCTCGAGACATATGGTCCCGCCATGCGCCAAAAGCTTTTCTTCTCCGAACGACCGGAGGTCATCTACGCAGTGGGCGATGTCCATGGCTGTCTCGACCTTCTTCACATCTTGCAGGAGAAGATCAGGGCCGACGCTGCGCTGGAGACGGGCGACAAGTGGATCATCATGCTCGGCGACTATGTTGATCGCGGACCGAAATCCTCTGGTGTCCTTGAAGAGTTGAGCACGACCCAGCCTGATGGCATTCAGCGTTTCTGCCTTTCGGGAAACCACGAAGAGTCGATGCTGGATTTTCTCAAAAATCCCCATCGGGATCACCGCTGGCTGGAATTCGGCGGGCTGGAAACCTTGCAGTCCTATGGTATCCCTTGGCTACCGGACGACAATCGGCAATTGCGCATAGCGGTGCAGCAGGCCATTCCGCCCCATCACATCACCTTTGCCGCTGGCCTTCCTTCACTGATTGCGGTGCCCGGACTATGCTTCGTCCATGCCGGGCTTTTGAACGACGTTCCCCTCGAACAGCAGGAGGATAAACACCTCCTCTGGATCCGTCCGAGCCAGCAGGGAGCGCCTTCGGTGCCGAACCCGTTCCTCACGGTTCACGGTCACACGCCGGTGCGCAACGTTGCGATGGTCGATAACCGGCTGAATGTCGATACCGGCGCCTTCATGACGCGACGCCTTTCTGCCGTGAAAATCAAACGCGATGGCGAAGTTACGGTTATGACGTCGGACGGATAAAGCACATCGCGCTGAACTGTACAGCGGCTTGGCGATAACAACATGCGACGAAAAAAAGGACCAAAGCGTAAAGAGCGGCTCTGAAAGAGCGCGACAGGCCTTGGACAGAGAAAAGCCGCCGGCTGAGTAACAACCGGCGGCGAGGAAATGACGTGCCGGACTACTCCGGCACGTCAGCAAACCAAGTTAGTGGTTATCGCGCGGGAGACCCTTGGTCTGGGCGATGCGCTGATACTTTACGGCTGGTTCAAGAACTGCGCCCGTTTCCATCTGGCCGACGATGCCGCGCTGGATTTCCTGCCAAGGCGTCTGGTGATCAGGGTACTTGTAGCCACCCTGAGAATTCAGCGCCTCATAGCGCTTCGCCAGTTCTTCCGGCGAAATCAGGATATCGGCCGTGCCTCTGCCCACATCGATACGAACGCGGTCGCCGGTCTGAAGAATGGCAAGACCGCCACCTGCTGCCGCTTCCGGCGAGGCATTGAGGATCGACGGGCTGCCCGAGGTACCGGACTGACGGCCGTCGCCGATGCAAGGCAGCGAGTTGACGCCTTCCTTCAGCAGGTAGTCGGGAGCACGCATGTTCACGACTTCTGCCGCACCCGGATAGCCGATCGGGCCCGCGCCGCGCATGAAGAGAACCGTCTGCGCGTCGATACCAAGCGACGGGTCGTCGATGCGGTGGTGATAATCTTCCGGACCGTCGAATACGACCGCACGGCCTTCGAAAGCCTCGGGATCGTTCGGGTTGGAGAGATAACGCTCGCGGAATTCCGGGCTGATAACGCTGGTCTTCATGATGGCGGAAGAGAAGAGGTTGCCACGCAGAACGCGGAAACCTGCACGCTCCTTCAACGGACGGTCGTAAGGACGGATGACCTTCTCGTCTTCGATGATTGCGCCACGGCAGTTTTCGCCGATCGTCTTGCCGTTAACGGTCATGGCGTCTTCCATGATGAGGCCCTGCTCCATCAACTGGTTGACGACGGCCGGAACACCACCGGCGTGGTAGTAGTCTTCGCCGAGATATTCGCCGGCTGGCTGCAGGTTGACGAGCAGCGGAACTTCTTCGCCATAGGTCTGCCAGTCATCGACGGTCAGTTCGACGCCGACGTGGCGTGCAAGACCGTTCAGATGGATCGGCGCATTGGTGGAACCACCAATTGCCGAGTTGACACGGATGGCGTTGATGAAGGCATCCTTGGTCATGATATCGGACGGCTTCAGGTCTTCCTTCACCATCTCGACGATACGAAGACCGGTGAGGTACGAAATCTCCTGGCGATCGCGATAAGGCGCGGGGATCGCGGCAGAACCCGGAAGCTGCATGCCGAGCGCTTCGGCGAGCGAGTTCATCGTGGTCGCCGTGCCCATGGTGTTGCAATAGCCGGTCGATGGCGCGGAGGAAGCAACGAGCTTGACGAAGCCCTGATAATCGATCTCGCCCTTCGCCAGAAGTTCACGAGCCTTCCAGACGATGGTGCCCGAACCGGTGCGCTCGCCACGGAACCAGCCGTTCAGCATCGGGCCGACGGAAAGGGCGATGGATGGAATATTGACGGTGGCCGCCGCCATGAGACAGGCAGGCGTTGTCTTGTCACAGCCGATCGTCAGAACGACGCCATCGAGCGGATAGCCATAAAGCACTTCGACGAGGCCGAGATAGGCAAGGTTACGGTCGAGACCGGCAGTCGGGCGCTTGCCGGTTTCCTGGATAGGATGGACAGGAAATTCGATGGCAATGCCGCCCGCTTCGCGGATACCTTCACGAAGGCGGTTCGCCAGTTCCAGATGGTGGCGGTTGCAAGGCGAAAGGTCGGAACCCGTCTGCGCGATACCAATGATCGGGCGATCCGACTGCAATTCAGCCTGGCTCAGACCGAAATTCATGTAACGCTCGAGATAGAGCGCCGTCATGTCGGCATTTGCGGGATTGTCGAACCACGCGCGTGAGCGCAGCTTGCCTTGCGGGGCGGTCAAATTCTTCGAGTCTGTCATGATAGTGGTCTCCAGCCGGAAGTGGCGAACGGGTAGGTCAACGGGAGTGCGACGAATTCATGGTGAAGCGTCGACAATGGGACCACGCAAACGCGTAGCGGAGACGACGACATCTGGCAAGGCGGACATCGGCCCAAACCCTCCACTGCGCCCAAACTCTCGCTGACGACTCGCACGATTCCTCCCGCCTCAATCTTTTTCTTCCCCTGCCTGATCTGGGGCAAGTGAGGAACGCGGTCAATGCCGCAGATTGTTCTTTGTATTCGTATTACTATTTCGGCATCCACGCAATTGTCAAGGAACATGCGGGCAGGCATGGCAGACGCTGAGAAAAAATATTACTAATTTATCTAATTGAATCTAAATGACATTATTTGGAATGACCTGTTCCATTTTACCCTCGATGACGATTTTAAGCAAAAAATCTCTTTCCAAAGATATTACTATATGCTGATATCGCTTCGTCAGCCGACATCATCTCTGGGAGGATTAAAGATGAAAAAAGCACTCGCGGCGGTTACCGTCGCTCTTTCCGTATGCCTTGCATCCGGCGTATCCGCAAAGTCACTCACCGTCGGCTTCTCGCAGATCGGTTCGGAATCGGGCTGGCGCGCTGCGGAAACAACCGTCACCAAGCAGCAAGCCGAAAAGCGCGGCGTCAATCTCAAGTTCGCCGACGCGCAGCAGAAGCAGGAAAACCAGATCAAGGCCGTTCGTGGCTTCATCGCGCAGGGCGTTGACGCCATTCTGATTGCACCTGTCGTGGCCACAGGCTGGGATGCCGTTCTGAAAGAAGCCAAGGAAGAAAACATTCCTGTTATTCTTCTCGACCGTCAGATCGAAGCACCAGACAACCTCTACCTGACCGCTGTGACTTCCGATCAGGTTCACGAAGGCAAGGTTGCCGGTGACTGGCTGGTGAAGGATGTCGGTTCGAAGGACTGTAACGTCGTCGAGCTTCAGGGCACGACCGGCTCTTCGCCTGCCATCAACCGCAAGAAGGGCTTTGAAGAAGCTATCGCTTCGCACAAGAACATCAAGATCACCCGCTCGCAGACCGGCGACTTCACCCGCACCAAGGGTAAGGAAGTCATGGAAAGCTTCATCAAGGCTGAAAATGGCGGCAAGAACATCTGCGCCGTCTACGCCCACAATGACGACATGGCTGTCGGCGCGATCCAGGCCATCAAGGAAGCCGGCCTGAAGCCCGGCACCGATATCAAGGTTGTCTCCATCGACGCTGTTCCGGATATCTTCAAGGCCATGGCTGCCGGTGAAGCGAACGCGACCGTCGAACTGACGCCGAACATGGCTGGCCCTGCCTTCGATGCACTTGAAGCCTACCTGAAGGACAAGAAAGAGCCGAAGAAGTGGATCCAGACGGAATCCAAGCTCTACACGGCGTCTGACGATCCGATGAAGGTCTACGAAGCCAAGAAAGACCTCGGCTACTAAGCCCAGCTTAGGGGTGAAGCCCGCTTCACCCCAGATCCTCTAACGCTTCCGTTCTTGCGCATTGCAGGGTGCCGCTCGCTCTTTGCTGCCTAAAATCGGAACTGGCGATCGGAACGGTGCTCCGGCACCGTTTCCATTCACGCTTTTTCTTCAATGGAATGCTTCAGAATGTCCGAACAAACGTCCCTTCTGGAAGCACGTGCCATCGGTAAGTCCTTCCTCGGCATAACCGCTCTCGACAATGTCGATTTCACCTTGCGCGCGGGCGAAGTCCACGCGCTGCTTGGCGAAAATGGTGCCGGCAAATCCACGCTCATCAAAATCCTGACCGGCGTTTACACCCGCGATAAGGGAACAGTGCGCCTCAATGGCGACGAGATTTTCCCAACCGATGTCGGTGAAGCCCAGGCTCTTGGCATTGGCACCGTCTATCAGGAGGTCAATCTCCTGGAAAACCTGACCGTTGCCGAAAATCTCTTTCTCGGCCGACAGCCGCGCCGCTTCGGCCTCATCGACAAGCGCACTATGCGCGACGAGGCAAAGAAGTTGCTTGGCCGTTACGGCCTGAACATCGACGTCGATGCCCTTCTCTCCAGTTATTCCGTCGCCATCCGGCAGATCATTGCCATTGCGCGCGCTGTCGATCTCTCCGGCAAGGTCCTCGTCCTCGATGAGCCGACGGCCAGTCTCGATACGCATGAAGTCGAGATGCTCTTCACGGTGTTGAGACAGTTGCGCGCCGAAGGCCTTGGCATCGTCATCATCACGCACTTCCTCAACCAGGTTTACGACATTGCCGACCGCGTCACGGTTTTGCGCAATGGCAAGCTGGTAGGCACGCGCACCATTTCGGAGCTTCCGAGAGGCGAGCTCATTTCCATGATGCTTGGCCGCGAATTGCAAAATGTCACGCATAATCGCCAGCCCTCCGACAATGATGTGGTCGAAGGTGCACCCGCCATCCGTTTTCAAGGCTACGGCAAGCGCGGCAGCGTCGAACCCTTCGATCTTGATATTCGTCCGGGAGAAGTGGTTGGCATTGCAGGGCTCCTCGGTTCTGGCCGCAGCGAAACCGCCTTCCTTCTCTTCGGCATCGACAAGCCGGAGAGCGGAACGGCGACCATTGATGGCAAGCAGGTGTCCATCCAATCCCCGGAAGCGGCCATTGAACAGGGTTTTGGCTTCTGTCCTGAAGAGCGCAAGACCGACGGCATTATCGGCGATTTTTCCGTCGCCGATAATATCGCGCTTGCCCTGCAAGCCCGCCAGGGCTGGATGCGACCGATCTCCAAGCGTCAAAAGGCAGCGCTTGCCGATGACTTCATCAAGTCGCTCGATATCCGACCCGCCGATCGTGAACGGCCGATCAAGTTTCTCTCCGGTGGCAATCAGCAGAAAGCAATCCTCGCCCGCTGGCTGGCGACCGAGCCTCGCCTTCTCATTCTCGACGAGCCGACGCGCGGTATCGATATTGGTGCCCACGCCGAAATCCTCAAGATGATCGAGAAGCTCTGTCAGGAGGGCATGTCGCTCGTCGTCATTTCCTCGGAGCTGGAAGAACTGACGGCGGTCGCCCATCGCGTCATCGTCCTGTCGGACCGTCGCCATGTTGAAGAACTCAAGGGATCCGACGTGACTGCCGAAAACATCATGAAGGCGATTGCGACCTCCGCCCGCACGGAGGCCGCGTGATGAAGAGCGTGACATTGAAGTTGAAGAGACTGGCCCCGCAGTTCATCGCGCTGTTCATCATTCTTGCTGCCATTACGGTGATTTCACCTGGCTTCCTGAATGTCTCGATGCAGAATGGACGCCTCTACGGCAGCCTTATCGATATTCTGGTGCGCGCCGCGCCCGTCGCACTTTTGACGATCGGCATGACGCTCGTCATCGCCACCAAAGGTATCGATCTTTCGATTGGCGCGGTCATCGCCATTTGCGGTGCGGTTGCAGCCACGCTGATCAGCGCCGGGCATTCCATTCCGGTGGTGATTGCCGTCTCATTGGCAGTCGGCATCGCCTGCGGCATATGGAACGGCATCCTTGTTGCCGTGCTGGATATCCAGCCGATCATCGCCACCCTCATCCTCATGGTTGCCGGCCGCGGCATTGCACAGCTGATCACCGAAGGCGTCATCTTGACCTTCAACAATGACAGCTTCGCCGCCATCGGTTCTGGCTCCTTTGCAGGCGTTCCGCTCCCCGTTGTCATCTGGGTGGCGAGTGCCGTTCTCATCGGTCTTCTGGTGCGCAAATCCGCGCTCGGCTTCCTGATCGAAGCAACCGGCATCAATCGCCGTGCGGCAGCACTTGCCGGTGTTCGCGCCCGCTTCCTGCTGTTCTTCGTCTACGCGATTTCGGGGCTTTGTGCAGCAATCGCCGGTATGATCGTGACCGCGGATATTCGCGGTGCAGATGCCAACAATGCCGGGCTCTGGCTGGAACTCGATGCAATCCTGGCGGTCGTCATCGGTGGCACGTCCCTGAACGGCGGACGCTTCTCCATAACTGCTTCGCTCATCGGCGCGCTGATCATTCAGACGATCAATACCGGTATTCTCGTCTCGGGCTTCCCTCCGGAATTCAACCTGATCATCAAGGCAGGCATCATCATCGTGGTTCTGACGCTTCAATCGCCGGCACTCGTCACGCTTCTCGGCTTTGCCAAGACGCCAAAGAAACCAAGCCCGGCGGCACCGGCACCCACCGCAAACAAAGGAGAAGCCGCGCGATGATCCACACCCGCAACCTTCCCTTTTTCACCACGCTGGCGATCTTCATCATTGCCTATGCTCTGTGCGTATCCCAGTACCCCGGCATTCTCAGCACAAGGGTCATCGGCAATCTTCTGACAGATAATGCGTTTCTCGGCATTGCGGCTGTCGGCATGACATTCGTGATCCTGTCTGGCGGGATCGATCTGTCCATTGGCTCGGTCATTGCTTTTGCCAGCGTCTTCGTTGCCGTGCTCGTCAATGGATATGGTGTTCATCCGCTCATTGCCTTTGCAGCAGTGCTCGTTATCGCGACGATTTTTGGCAGCCTCATGGGTGCGATGATCCGCTTTCTCGCAATCCCGCCCTTCGTGGTCACCCTCGCGGGCATGTTTCTGGCTCGCGGTGCCGCCTATCTCATGTCGACCGATTCCGTTCCGATCTCCCATCCGGTCATCGACGCGATCCAAGGCTTCTACATTCGCGTGCCCGGCGGCGGTCGGTTGACGGCGCTTGCCATCGTCATGCTCGTCGTCTTCGCGGTTGGCATGCTGGTTGCGGCACGCACACGCTTCGGCGCCAATGTCTACGCACTTGGTGGCAACCAGCAATCGGCAGAACTGATGGGCGTTCCTGTTGCCAAAACCACGATCGGCATCTACGCACTCTCCGGTTTTCTTTCCGGCCTCGCGGGCATCGTCTACACGCTCTACACCTCGTCCGGTTATTCTCTGGCAACTGTGGGTGTCGAACTGGATGCGATTGCGGCGGTTGTCATTGGCGGAACGCTTTTGACAGGCGGAACAGGCCTCGTCGCCGGCACCTTCATCGGTCTTATGATCCAGGGCCTCATTCAGACCTATATCGTTTTCGATGGAACACTGTCATCTTGGTGGACGAAAATCGTCATCGGCATACTTCTGTTCATATTCATCGTTTTGCAACGCACAATCATCTGGTACTCAAACAGAAGAATGGCGGCGGCTCACCCGGCATAGCAGCAGCGAGGGAGATAGTTGTTGGGGTTACTGGAAAACACGATATCGGGACGAAAGCGGCGCAACAGCCATGCGCACGTCGTGGCGGAACTTGGCAGCGCCATTGTTTCGGGCCGGATACCGGAGGGTTCCCTTCTTCCCAACGATGCCGAACTTTCGCTTCGCTTCGGTGTGTCGAGAACCGTGCTGAGAGAGACGATGAAGACGCTGGCCGCCAAGCGGCTGGTGGAGGCCAAGGCAAAAGTCGGTACACGCGTTCTCGACAAGTCGAGCTGGAACTTCTTTGACCCGGATGTGCTGGGATGGCGCTGCGAAGCGGGCCTCGACCCAGAATTCATCGAGCATCTGGCCGAAATTCGTCTGGCGCTGGAGCCAGCCGCGGCAGCCGCGGCGGCACGGCACGCCTCCAGCGAGGATATCGTTTCCCTTTACGCGATTGCAGCCAAGTTCGATAACACCCACCATACGGCCGAGAGCATCGCCAAGGTCGATCTGGAATTTCACCTCGCCGTCGCCAGCATTTCCGGCAACCCGTTCATGCGCTCAGCAAGCGGATTGATCGAGGCGGCGCTGGCCATCTCCTTCAAACTGTCGTCGCCTGCATCGGCTCCGGCCACCATTGCGGAGATTGCCGCCAACCATTTGCGCATCGTTCACGCCATTGCGGCACGCGATGAGATCGCCGCCGTGAAGGCAATGCGGCATGTGATCGAAGTCGGCAAGGACAGGATCAAGAACGCCGCTCTGACCTGAATCACCTCTCCCAAGAATGTCAGTCCGCTTGCGAGTGACACGCGTGGCTGTATTTCAGTGGAAGTTACGCCCCTTGACGGTGATGTGATCTTCATCGCTCTCCTGAAGAGCTGATCTCGGCGGCAATCCGCGTCTGTCACGCGTCGTCGGTATCCCATGATGAAACTCATCGCCGCGACCATGTGGCAGCGGAAACGGCTTATCCCTTTCGCCGACACTTCTCAAAACATCCGACAGATCGGTGATGCGATGGGCGACGACATGCACGACCTCGCCTTCACGCTGAAGCTTGCCGTAAATCCCAACCATCCCCGCCGACAGGATCACACGGCGGTATTTCTCGAAAGTTTTCACCCAGACGACGGCATTGGCAATGCCGGTCTCGTCTTCGAGCGTCATGAAGATAACCCCCTTCGCCGAGCCGGGGCGCTGCCGCACGAGCACGAGACCGGCCACTTCCAGCCAGCGACCGTCATTCGTCTTGAGCGTCTCAGCGCATGTTACGATCCGACGTCGGGCGAGATCCCGACGCAGGAAGCTCATGGGGTGGTCTCGCAGGGTCAGGCCAACATGACCATAGTCCTGCACCACCTCCCCGCCTGCGGTCATGGGTAGCAAATTGACTTCCGGCTCCTGCAACTCCTCGATCAACGCGTTCTCTCGTGCAGCGGCAGCGGCGAAAAGCGGCAGGGGCTCATCGCGCAGGCCCTTGATCGCCCACAGTGCCTCACGACGCGAGAGACCAAGGGACGGAAGAAAGGCATCCGCCTCGGCAAGACAGACCAGCGCGGAAACCGGCACCCCTGCCCGTCTCCATAAATCATCGATAGATTGGAAAGGCCGCTCTTGCTGGCAGGCGATGATGTTTGCCGCATGCTCGTTGGACAGCCCCTTCACCAGCCGCATACCAAGGCGCACGGCGTTGCGCTCCGGGCCGACCTTCTCCTCCAACACGCAATCCCAGCGGCTCGCATTGACGCAGACGGGCCGAACCACAACGCCGTGGTCGCGTGCATCGCGAACAAGCTGTGCAGGGGCGTAAAATCCCATTGGCTGGGAGTTCAACAGCGCCGCACAGAAGATATCGGGATGGTGGCACTTTACCCATGCCGATGCATAGGCGATCAAGGCGAAGGAGGCTGCATGGCTTTCGGGAAAGCCATAGCTGCCGAAACCTTGAATCTGAGCGAAGAGTCTTTTGGCAAACTCTTCGCTAAAGCCATTTTCAATAAGCCCACCGATGAGCCTTTTTTCGAAATTCGCGATAGTCCCAACATTTTTGAATGTGGCCATCGCCCGTCTCAGCTTATCCGCTTCACTGGGGGTAAAGCCGGCACAGTCGATGGCAATGCGCATGGCATGTTCCTGAAACAGCGGAACGCCAAGCGTCTTCTCAAGAACCTTTTCAAGGGTGGGATGCTCGTAATCGATCTTCTTGCCCTCAGCTATTTCCTGACGCCGCTTCAGATAGGGATGGACCATATTGCCCTGTATCGGACCCGGTCGCACGATTGCGACCTGAATGACGAGATCGTATAGCTCCCTCGGTCTCAGCCTCGGAAGCATCGACATCTGCGCGCGACTTTCGATCTGGAACGTGCCGATCGTGTCGGCCTTGCAGATCATATCGTAGGTCGGCCCGTCGTCGTTCTTGATGCTGGTGAGCCCAAACTCCTCGCCCTTGCGCACCGTCAGCATCTCGAAGGCCCTTCGCATGCAGGAGAGCATGCCGAGTGCCAGGCAATCCATCTTCATGAATTTGACGATCTCGATATCGTCCTTGTCCCATTCGATAATCCTCCTGTCCTTCATGGATGCTGGAAGAATGGGAACGAGTTCGTCCAGCCGGTCATGGGTCAAAACGAAACCGCCGGGATGCTGGCTGTAATGGCGGGGCGTTCCGATCAATTGGCGTGCGAGATCGAAGGCAAGCCTGACGCGCCGATCCTCCAGATTGATGTTCAATTCATTGGCATGCTTCTCGCCCGTGCCTTCCGTCCACCACCAGATCTGCGAGGACATGAGCTTTGTCAGGTCTTCGGGAAGGCCAAGCACCTTGCCCACGTCCCGAATGGCCCCTTTGCCGCGATAACAAGTGACCACGGAGCAGAGGGCCGCCTTATCCAGCCCATAATGCTTATAAATCCACTGGATGATGTCCTCACGCTTTTGATGCTCGAAATCGACATCGATATCCGGCGGCTCGTCGCGATCCTCGGAGACGAAACGCTCAAACAGAAGATTGCTATCTTTAGGATCAATCGCGGTGATGCCGAGAACATAGCAGACCGCCGAATTGGCCGCAGACCCCCGTCCCTGGCAGAGGATTTTCATCTCACGCGCTTGCCGGACGATTTTATTGACCGTCAGGAAATAGGGGGCATATTTCTTTTTGGCGATGATGGCCAATTCGTGCCTCAGCGTCTGCTCCACCTTCTCCGGCACACCATCGGGATAGCGCTTCGGCGCTTCGTCCCATACGAATTTTTCCAGCGCTTCCTGTGCCGTCATTCCCGGGACTTGTCGCTCGTCCGGATATTGATATTCCAGTTCCGAGAGGGAAAACCGGCACTTCTTCACGATCTTCAGTGTGTTTTCCAACGCATCCGGATAGGCAGAAAAAAGCCGGTACATTTCCTCCGGCGGCTTCAGATAGCGATCCGCATGACGCTCGCGCCTGAAGCCGGCATCGTCGATCGTGCAGTTGTGGCGAATGCAGGTGACGACATCCTGCAACATGCGACGACCGGGCTCATGAAAAAGAACATCATTGGTGACGACCGTTGCCACACCGGCGCGCGCTGCCATCTGCGACAGTTCATAAAGACGCAGCGCGTCATTTGGCCGGCGGCGCAGGCTCATCGCCACATAGGCGCGATGACCGAAATCCGTCTTTATCCGGCGCAGATGGCTGGAAAGGCCTTCATCCGTCTCATCCGGCAGGAGAACCACGATCAGCCCTTCGCCATAGGCAACCAGATCGCTCCATGTGAGCGAGCACTTGCCGGCCTTGCCGCCTTTCTTCCCGAATGTCAGCAGACGGCATAGCCGACCATAGGCCTCTCTGTTCGTGGGATAGACCAGCACGGAGACATCCTGCACCAGATCCAGCCTGCAGCCGACCACCAGCCGAAGCCCAAGCTCCTCGGCGATTTTATGCGCCCGGGGAATGGCCGCGAGGCTGTTGCGATCGACAATGCCCAACGCCTCTATGCCGAGCGCCTTTGCCTGAGCGAAAAGTTCCTCGCAGGAACTGGCACCACGCAGAAAGGAAAAATGTGAGGTCACCTGCAGCTCGGCATAACGAACACCCGCACTCATGCGAAAAATCCATGCATGAACCAGTCCAAGGTGCCAGTCTCTGTGTGCTTGCCATCGCCGGAACGGAAGATCCAGAAACGCTCACCGCTCTCATTTTCCACGCGGAAATAATCGCGCACCGCCGAGAGTTCTCGATCGCGCTTCCACCATTCGCCAAAGACGCGCTCCGGCCCGTCGGCCCGCTTGACGATGTGACGCACCCCGCGCCATGTGAAGCTTCGGGGAGGATGATCGGGAAGCAGTGCCACTGTCTGGATCGGCTCCGGCCTGAACAGAAGTCTCACCGGTCGCGGCCAATGTTCCGGCCAGCCGGGCGCATCCGTAGCCTCGGCTGGAATTTTCTCAACGGAGCGCTCCGGCACATCGCTTTGAACCGCGGCATAGCGATAGACCTTGTGGCCACGGTTGAGGATGATATCGACTGCCTCACCAATATCGCCTCCTGCCTCTTCCAGAAGAATGGAACGTGCTTGTCCGGCAAGAAGCGGCTCGGCATGGGTTGCCGTCAGCGTCATCTTCTCGATACCAAAACCCGGATCGATCGTCTCGATACGGTCGGTTAAAAGGCGAGACAATTGCTTGCTGTCGCGGGCGGGCTTCGAGGTTCCAGCCCGGATCGCCTGCACCCCACTGTCCACCCGATGGAAAACCAGATCGACGCGACGCGCACCAAGGCCACGTTTCTCCAGATCCAGACAGAGGCCGGACACAAGCTTGCGGGTGTACTTGGCGATGGTTTCTGCAGCACCAATCGGTTCGGGAAAGAAGCGGCGCACGGTCACCAGTTCTGCTACGCGGACCGGCTCTATCGGTTCCGACAGGATACCGTGAGCCTGATCCAGCCTGCGCCCCACTTCGGGGCCAAACCGCAAGGTGATCGGCGCGCGCGGCGCGGCTGCCAGTTCTCCAATACGGCGAAAGCCAAGGACCTTCAGCTCATTGACCAGATGGGCATCCAGTCGCAAGGCGGCAAGCGGCAGCGGCGCGAGAGCCTCTCTCACGCTACCTTCAGGTAAAATGGTGACGGCCTCGCGCCCGAAACGAGCAAGCGCGTGGGCAGCACCCCAGCTTTCGGCGATTGCCGCACGCGCCGTAAAACCCAGCGCATGCAGGCGATTGATCATGCCTGTCAGCATCAGCCTTTCATTACCATGCAGGTGATCGGCTCCGGTCGTATCGAGCACCAGCCCATCGGGCGCGTCCGGTGCAACGATCGGGGCGTAGATGCGCAAAAACCAGAAGGCCAGATCCTCAAGAGCTTTTGCATCATCCTCCGGCTTCAAGTCTTCGACAATCAGGCCCGGCAGAATGGCCTGCGCCTTGCTGGCTGGCATGCCAGGGCGCAAGCCCGCTTTCATCGCGGCGCTATTAAGAGCAGCCACGAGCCGACGGCTTCCCTGGCGCGCAATCATCACCACGGGTGTTTCAACCGGTGGCGCTGCGTCCCCAAGCATCCTGCGGTATCGATCCGTCTGCCATGTCGGCAGGTATAGCGAGACGACCCTCTGCATCACAGGCTTCCACTTCCAGTTCAAAAGGTTCGCCACCCCGGACGCGCAACAATTCCACAAACCAGCGGGATCGCCCTACCCCGCGCACCGGCAACGGTGTGGACGGACGCATGGAAATGCGCCACCGGGTGACGGCTGCGGTTGGTTGGCCGAAATCGCCAACACCGCTCACATGGCGCCAGCGGCGAAGAGCAATGGCTGCCACGCCGGAAGCTTCCGCCGTCAGCTGCAGCCGCCGCGACATGTTCATCGGCAGCTTCGACACTTCACCGATAACGGCGCCAAAGCCGTTGCAGCGCAGCCCTTCCTCAAAACAGTCCAGCACGCCCTTTTCATCACGACACTCGACGATGATCAGCCGGTTATGCGAAAGCCCTGCCTGCGTGAGGGCTGGCATGAAGAGATCGGGACGGGTCACACACCACAGGATCTTGCCCTTTAACCGGGCCGCGATGCCCGCACAAAAGAGCGCTGATGCTGCACCATCCACGGCCCCGTTTCCGCCACCGCTCACCTCATGCAAGCTGCCAAGCTTCAAGCCTTGACCGGGAAGCCGCTCATCGATGGCAGGAATATTGAAGGGCAGAGTCTCCTGCTGTCTGGCAGGACCTTGGGTGATCCTCTCCAGCCTTTCTCGCAATTCCTCCACGACAAGCTGTTCTGCGCGCTTCTGCATGACACGAAACTTCTCAGAGCATTCCACGCTAAAAAACTAATGTTCACTTTTTGTTCTAGATTCACAAAAGAGTCAACACGAGTCAGCCGGACTCCTGTGGAGAGGTCGACGATTCCTTTATCTCCCGGCCAATGGCCGTACCGCGATACCTGCCAAGAAGGGCGATGTGACCGCAGGGGTGCGCCGCGGCAGGCAGAGTTTGCCAGCCGCGTAGAACAGCAGGAACGAGCCGATCTGGTATGCGAAAATAATGTCGATCTCGACGAAAGAGCGCACGACAAAGAGGGCGCACAACGAAAACAGGATGAGTGCCTGCGGATCCTGATTGCGCATGAGGATCGAGCGCAAGTGACCCAAAAGCGTGCCGTAGAGCAGGATGACAAGCAGAATGAGACCGACGAAACCGTTCTCCACCACCACCTCGATATAGGTGTTGTGGAAATGAAAGCCGCTGCGACCGGAAATGAAGAAATCGTCCCAGAGCCGTTCGGCATCGGAGAAGCCCGGCACCCAGAAGCCCTGATAACCGACACCGAAAATTGGCGCCCGCTTGGCCGCCTCGATGCCCTGCTGCCAGAGATAGGTGCGTCCTGTCAGTGTTGTGTCCTTACCGAAGACACCGAGGATCGCGTCGAAGAGGCCGAACTGTAGCGCGGCCACGACAAACAGACCGCCCAAGCCAACGGCTGCAAAAAACAGCATCTTCCTATTGCCAGGGGACAAGGCCCAGAGCGGCAGCAGACCCGCCATCATGATGACGACGGCTGCAGTGGTGATCGCGGATGTTGCCGATTGCGATGCAAGCAGGCTGTAGGCCGAGATCAGACCGGCAACGCCCGCGATCGGCAGCCACAAACCTCTTTGGCGCAGCACAAGCACAGAAGCTGCGGCAAAGAGGACGCCAAGCGAGGCATAGAAGCCCAACTGGTTCTTGGAAGAGAATGCACCGACGAAGCTGGTCGTGCCATCCAGCGCATCGAAAAGATAGGTTCCAAACAGCAGTGAATAGAGAAGAACGATGGTAATGCCGATCAGCGCTCCGCGCGTCAGCGTCTTGATCGATATGACGCGCATGGCAATCAGCGCGCAAACGATGTGCGTCATGTACTGAATGGAGGCGCGCAGGCTGACGGACATGGCGTCCGACCAGAAGCTCGACAGCACGGCCAGAATGCCGAAGGCGAAAATCCAGAAGTAGCGGGTGTAATTACCGAGCACCCGGCGATAATCCACGACGACCAGAGGTAGCCAGGCAGCGTAATAGGCAAGGATCGAAATCTGGCCGAACTTCGACGAATAGGCGAAGACGAAGAAGGACAGCGCGACTGCCGCCGTTCCGTAGAGCCCGTTTCTGTCAGGATCGATCAGTGCCGATTTCGCAATCCGCATGGCAGCCTCACTGCATCAGCACTTCCGAGGAAACCTTGATAACGTCGCCAGGCTCAAGGGCCGTGGTTTCGTCAACCTTGATTTCCTTCGATTTTCCCTTGTCCTCACGCACAACGACATAGGAAATCGAGGCCGACTTGCCGGACGGATCGAAGCGCAGAGCTTCCGCCGATTGCGCCAAGGCCTCCGACATGAGTTCGCGGCTGGTGGAAAGCTGCAGGTTCAGCTTCTGCAATTCGGCCTGCGTATCCTGCAATTCCTTGGAGCGCTGCGCGTCCCAGTCGTTTCGCAGGTTGATCTCATCCTGGATCGCCTTGTTGATATCCTGCTTGGCGCGCAAAGCATTCGTATCGATGTCGAGAAGCGTCGCTTCCACCTCGGCTGCGCGTTCCTCCGCCGAGATACGACGCTGAGCAAGCGCAAGACCCTGCTCGTTCAAGCGGTTGACCTTTTCCCGGTCTTCATTTGCCAATTGCAACTGACGCTGCTGGCTCTCTGCTTTCTTGCGCAGAGATTCCACTTCCGCATCCAGCAGTTCACGCAAATCCTTCAACGCTTTCAATTGAAGCGTATAGCGCTCGGTGCGAGACTTCATCAGCGCACTTTCGCTTTCCAGGAGCGCATCGATATTGACGACCTTTTCCATTTCAGGCGTCTTCTTGATCTCCTGGTCGCCGCTCACTTCGGCAAGCAACCTTGCCTGACGGGCCAGAAGACGGCCGCGCTGGTCGTCATAGACGGCGGCGTCACCACGGGCATTGATAAAGTCACGGGCAAAACGCTGCCCTGCATCGGAACGGCGCAAACCGCCCGCGAGGCTGACAGCCTTCAGAACCGTCATATTGGGCGCATAGGGATATTCGCCGGGCGTTTGCACATCCCCCGTCAGAAAGACCGGACGGAACTGGGCAACTTCGACGGAGGCTGATGGAAGGTTGCGCAGAGCAAACTTGCTTTGAAGCTGCGCCCCGATCGCCTCTCCCACCTCGCCTGCCGTCTTTCCGGCAACATTCAACTGGCCGATGAAGGGAAGCGCCAGCGTGCCTGAAGGGCCGACCGAGTAATCGCCATTGATCACATCCCAGTTGCGGATGGTGCCGTCTGCCGGCTGCCATTCGGCAACGCGGATGCGAAGCTTGTCAGCGGTTCCGAGGCGGTATTGGCCATCCTGCGCAAGCGCGCTGAGCGGACTGGTGAAGAGCAGCGCCGCGGCAACAGCCAGAGCAGCACCTTTGCACCATGTTTGGGTGCGCCGTTTTTTAGGGAGGGCTTCGTCGGCAATGCCAACCATGTAAAACTCCATGTTGATGCCTTGAAAAGTGAATGTGCGACCGGCTCAGGTCCGGTCGCAGCCGCAAGGCATGGCACAGGTGGGAGGGCCTGCGTTCACGCCGAGTATCTAATCTGGCTTCAATAGCTGCCGCGGGACATGCAGACAGCTGGCACGGTTTTCATGATGATGGAAATGTCTCTCATCATCGACCAGTTCTGAACATATTGCGTGTCGTAATCCACGCGCTCCTTGTAGGAGACGTCGTTGCGACCGCTGATCTGCCAGAGACCGGTAAGACCAGGACGCGTGCTGAGATAATAGCGCGCGGCACTTTCATAGTAGTTGAGCTCTTCGTCCACGACAGGACGAGGACCCACAACACTCATTTCACCACGAATGATGTTGATGAGCTGTGGCAGTTCATCAAGGCTCAGCTTGCGAAGAACGCTACCGACAGCTGTGACACGCGGATCGTTCTTCAGTTTTCTCGTCTGGCGCCATTCTTCCGCAGCTTGCGGGTCAGACGTCAGATATTGTTTCAGCACCTCATCTCCGTTCACGACCATCGTGCGGAATTTCAGGCAATGAAACGTGCGGCCATTATGGCCGATACGGCGGTGGCCGTAAAAAGCGGGTCCCTTGTCGGAGAGTTTGACCAAGACCACGATCATGAGAAAGATCGGGCTGAGGACAAGAAGGGCGAGCAGTGCCGAGGAAACATCGAAACTGCGTTTCACGATGCCCCCGATAGGAAAGCTCACATCAGACTCTTCAGAACCACTAAGCGGCGAAACAGCCGATCGAGTCGCGGACTTCATAGAGAGAACTCCATTTATGTTTTGCGATAGGTCGGTACCCGTTGGGCGCGTCATGCAGTCATCATGAGACATGAACTCTGTGGTCGGAATTTGATGCTTTTGAATTTTTTGTGAGGCAGCGTTACCCGGCACCCTAAAACGGGCATCCCCAAATTCCTCACATGATGTTGGCCGAGACTATTAACAACCGCCTATAAAAGGAACAACGGCAGGTGTTCGTCATGCATTTCACGCATGATTACCAAACACATGTATTGCATCCCTATTTATATTAAAGCTGTTCTTATGGTTTACTGATTTCGGAAATTAAAAGGGCGAATGCACAGGCGCCTGCTAAATAAGATAGATGTAATATTTCTTATATGCGGCGCAGCAAAATTACGGCAGCGCACACACAAAATAATTAAAAATAAACCGATTTTGTTGGAAAAGATTAACTTCAGCGTTCATCTGAAACGTTTCCGGGTCAAAAGGATGGCGTAATTAAGGCAAAAATGTGGCGAATTTTGCATCCCGGTCATGTCTAGAGCCTTCCGATTCGTAACGCGCACGGGCGTCCTGCAATTCTTCTTTTATCCTATTCCTATGGTACGGGCCTGCAACAAAAAGGCCGGCGCGCAGATTGCGCACCAGCCCTTGATTGGCGTTCAAGCTATGAAAAATAGCTTATGCTGCCTGACGTTCGTGGCGACCTTCTTCGACCTCTTCCACGATTTTGGCAACAAAGGCTTCCAAGTCGTCGGGGTTACGGGACGTGACGATGCCCTTGTCGCAAACGACCTTCTCGTCCTTCCAGATGCCACCGGCATTTTTCACGTCGGTCTTGATCGAGCCGTATGAGGTCACCTCACGACCGCGCACGGCATCGGCTTCGACGAGAAGCCAAGGTGCGTGGCAAATGGCCGCCACTACTTTACCAGACTTCACGAACTCCTTGACCACGCGCATCGCTTCATCATCGGTGCGCAGGATATCGGGATTGATCTGGCCGCCCGGAAGCACGAGAGCATCGAAGTCTTCGATCCGAACGTCTTTTGCGAGAAGATCGACTTTAACGCTATCGCCCCAGTCCTTCTCATCCCAGCTCTTGATCTCGCCGTCCTTGATAGAGGCGATCTTGACGTCCGCGCCCTTGCGCTTCAGTTCTTCATAGGGAACGCGAAGCTCCGAACGCTCGTATCCGTCGGTCGCGAGAATGACGATCTTGGCAGAATTGATAGCAGTCATGGCTGTTTCCTTCCTGGTGTATATTTGTTGGGGGGTGGGTTCGTTACGATTCCACGTCTGAATTCACAGACGGCAGAAAGAACTCGACATCGGCGATCCGCTCTTTGTCGAGAGTGGCGATGCGCTCCTGCCAGAAGCGTTCCGCTTCTTCAGGCTCGTTGTCGTACTGGCGAACAAATGTCTTGTTGTCGTCGATCATCACCTGGCGGGTGCCGCCGAGGAGCATGTATTCTTCCGCAAGCTTTCGCGTTTCGGTCTTTTCCACGTCAAAACCTCCTTGGCAGCCAAATTGTTTTGGCAGATTGGCGGAGACGGCCGGATGGATAAGAAGCTCGTCTGCCTTTTCGTTGGCCATCGGGAGAAAACGGAAAAATCCCGATGTTCTCCAGCACCATCACGTCCGTTTGACACGGCGCGTCTCCTGCCAATCGAACGTGGCCCTCCGCTATTGGTTCCGGAAAAATTAAAGCAGATGTGAAGGGAACACATGGATGCAAAGCCGCTATGCTCCGTCGTCACTTTCCCTCAACAGCCGTGAGCGGTAGCTTTGTTGAAGCCAAAGGGAGATCGTCATGGCAAAACTGTTGCGCCTCTTTTACAGCAATGGCGCCTGTTCGCTCGCGCCGCACATCGCGCTTGAAGAAACGGGCGCGACCTTCGAACCGGTCCGCATAGACTCAGCGTCCGGCGAGCAGCGCAAACCTGAGTATCTCCGCATCAATCCAAAAGGCCGTGTGCCTGCGCTCGGCTTCGATGACTGGGTGCTGACGGAAAATCCTGCCATTCTACAGTTCATCGCCACCTCTTTTCCCGACGCAAAATTATGGCCGGAACAATTGCGCGATCAAGCGCGCGTGACGGAATGGCTCGGCTGGATCGCCTCTACCGTCCATGTCGCCTATGCGCATGTCCGCCGCGCGGAGCGCTATGCAGAAAGCGAAGAGGCACTGAAAGATGTCCGCGCGAAGGGTTTGGAGACGAGCCGCGATCTATGGCGAGCCGTCGACGCTCGCCTCGGTGCGGGGCCTTGGGCCATCGGCGATCTCTATACCGTCGCGGACCCCTATCTTCTGGTATTCTGGACCTGGGGACGCGGGCCAGTGCTTGGGTTCGATATGGCCAACGACTTCCCAAACTGGACAGCGCATGCGCAGCGGATGGCCAATCGGCCCGCCGTGCAACGGGCGTTTCAGCGCGAGGGCCTAAAACTGCCTGCCCAAAGCTGATCGGACTTTTCTGCCCCCATCTCCCGCTCCTAAATGGGAGGGATGAGAATTTCCTGGAAAGGACGAGCCGCCCTCTCCCCACCAATCATTCAATTACCTTCGGATTTATGATCGCGTCCATGAGCCACCGGTTCATCGGCAGATCGAGTTTGATGTTGAGCCCCGGCATCGGGTCCTCAAACCACCGCTTATAAATATCCCTGACGGCCCCAGTTTTATAGATGTCGGCCAATCCTTCATTCACCGCATTGACAAAAGGCTTATCGTTCAAGCGCATCATGAAGCCGAGCGGCTGTACATCCGTCAACTGTTCGTCCGAGAGCGCATAATCGGAAGGGTTCTGCGCGCGAGCGATCATCGTTTTCAGCAGGACTTCATCCATTGCGAAGGCGGCAACACGACCATCCGTGACCATATCGAACGCGGCTTGAAGGCTGTCGACCGGGACGGGTGAAATATTAAGTCTCCGCTTTCGGCTGATGTCATTGATCTCGTTGATATTGACCGTGCCGAGTGCCACGCTGACCGAGCGGCCCTTGAGATCGTCGAGCTTCGCCAATCCGTTCTTGCGCAGAGAGACATAGCGCGTCACGCCGTAAAAATGGCTGTACGAGAACGCCACACTCTTGCGCCGTTCCGCCGTATTGGTGCTGGCATTGCATTCGATGTCCATGCTCCCGTCGTTCAAAAGCTGGATGCGATTGCTTGGCGTGCGCGGGACGAACTCTATGTCGATAGATCGCAATTTCAAACGCTGCTTCAACCGTTCCACTACGCCGCGGCAGAGATCGATCGAGTAACCAAGAACCTGACCATCCGCATTCAGGAACGAAAACGGCGCTGTCGAACCGTAACCGATCCTGATCTTTCCCGTCTGGACGATCCTGTCGAGAGTCGGCGTGTCGAAAATCTTGTCTTCGGCGCTCACCCGAAAAGGGACTGCAAGGCAAAAGATCAACGAGAGACCTTGGAGGATACGCATTTTCATTGCAGATATTCCTTCGGCTCCTTGAAAGCCGCTTTCAGCTCCGAAGAGAGAGGAAGATTGAAATTTCGATTGTCCGGCGGCACCGGGGACATGAACCATTTATTGTAGATCGTCTCTATCTCACCGCCGGTGAACATTGTGAACAAAGCCTCGTTGACCAGCGCCTTGAATGCATCATCTCCCTTGGGCAAAAGAATGCCATAGGGCTCTGGAGGTCCGAAGGTCTCCCGAGAGATCGCATAGTCCTCCGGTGTCTTGGAGAAAGCCACATGCGCGGCCAACAGCACATCGTCCATGACGAAGGCGGATGCTCGATCGTTCTCCACCATGGTGAATGCTTCGGAATTAACCTTGGTAATCGCCACTGAGATATTCAGTTTTTGCGACCGGTTGACGTTTTGCAACTGTGCAATGTTGATGGTGCCTGTCGTCGAAGCGACGGTTCGTCCCGAAAGATCCTTGATACTGTTGAGATTGCTGGATTTCTTCGACACGAAACGGGTCGCGGTGATGAAGTGCGGATAGGAAAATGCCACCTGCTCTCGCCGCTCGGCATTGTTGGTCGTTGCGCTGCATTCCATGTCGATTTTACCCGACTTAACCAGAACGAAACGCGTTCCTGGCGTGGCCACCACATAATTGATTTTGAGCGCATCAAGCTTCAGCGCATCTCGGACGTGATCCGCGATCCTCTGACAAATGTCGATAGAGTAGCCGCGCACGACGCCATCTGGCGTCACGTAGGAAAACGGCAATTCATCCGTGCGATGCCCGATCGTAATCGTCTTCGTTCGCGCTATCTTTTCAAGCGTCACGCTCTCTGTTTCGTTGGCCGCCGCGGACAGCGCAAACAACGGAGAAAACACGATCACAGCAAGCAAACTAGGAAGGAAGCGTTTTAGCTTAGACGCCTCTCTCTCTGAAAAATCGACGACCTTCATGTCCAAATCCTCGTGTTTTGACGTTCACACCTCTACAGCCTGCACATGCTCAACAAATGCCATCTGTGAAAATCGGACCACCACTACAGCTTGGTTCCGAGACGCACGGCACTTAGGTTTCTCTGCCTGATGGAATTTATCACTCCGACATAAAATGCTGCGTATCTCGCCAGAGGGGCAGCAGAGGTCGAGTTCATTGATCATACTCCGCTGGATTCTTGAATTCCGCCCTCAGTTCCTCCGAGATCGGGAGATTGAAATTGCGGTTCATCGGCGGCACCGGAGACATGAACCACTTATCGTAGATGCTGTTTATCTCGCCGCTCGTGTAAATCTTGTACAGGGCTTGGTTGACCAGCGTCTTGAATGCAACGTCATCCTTGGGCAACATAATTCCATAGGGTTCGGCGGGTCCGAACTTGTCTTGTGAAATCGCATATTCCTCTGGTGCGTCCGAAAAAGCGACCTGTCCGGCGAGAAGAACATCGTCCATGACGAAGGCGGATGCACGGTTGTTTTTCACCATTGCAAAGCCCTCGGAATCCACTTTGGCGATCAGAACCGAGATGTTCAGATTGTGAGTTCTGTTGACGTCCTGCAACTGCTCGATGTTGATGGTACCGGTCGTCGAGGCGACGGATCGACCTGCGAGATCCTGGATCGTGTTGAAGCCGCTCGCCTTCTTCGCCACAAAACGCGTAGCGCTGTAGAAGTGCGGATAAGAGAATGCCACCTGCTTGCGTCGTTCCGCATTGTTGGTCGTCGCGGCGCACTCCATATCGACCTTGCCAGATTTGACCAGCACGAAGCGGGTTCCGGGCGTGGCAACAGCGTAATCGACCTTGATCCTGTCAAGTTTGAGCGCATCCCGGATGTACTCGGCAACCTCCTTGCAGATGTCGATGGAATAGCCTGCCACAGTACCATCCGCCGTGACATAGGAGAAAGGGACCCCATCGGTACGATGCCCGATGGTGATCGTCTTCGTCTGCTTAATCTTATCGACGGTCGAGTTCGCAACACTGCCAGCCTGCGCAGTCAGCGACAGAGGAAAGTTGCATGCGAGCAGAGTGAGCGGGACCGAGAGAAAACGCGACCGTCTTGACCAGAAATATCTAAAAATATGAAAAAATTCCATTTTTCTAACCGTGAGCTATTTTGACAGGATCGGAATGCTTTAGGTTTTCAATCTCCGATAGAGGCATTGGGCGACCGAGGTGATAACCCTGCAAGAGGTCGCATCCGGCAGCGCGAAGCAGCGAAAGCTGTTCCTGCGTTTCCACGCCTTCAGCCGTCGTTTTTAATCCAAGGCCTGCGGCGATGTGAATGAGACCCTGAATGATTGCGAGGCTCTGCGTGTTGCTCATCGCTTCGGCGATAAAGCTGCGGTCGATCTTGATCTTGCCGATCGGAAGCTTGGTCAGATAGGCAAGGCTGGAATAGCCTGTCCCGAAATCATCGAGCGCAATCCTGACACCAAGCGCCTGGATGTCTTGCAGACATGTGGTAGCCTCGGCTCCTGACAGGAGAACGGTTTCCGTCAACTCGATCTCGAGCCGCGATGCCGGCAGGCCGCTATCCGTCAGTGCCCTTTGAACCTTTTCGGCAAGATTACCCTGCTGTAGTTCGATCGCGGAGATATTGACGGCCACTGTCGCGTCATTTGGCAGTCGCATGGCTTCCTGACACGCGCGCTTCAACACCCAGTCGCCGATTGCACAAATCTGGCCGGTCTTCTCGGCCAGCGGAATGAAATCGTCGGGTGTCACCCAGCCGCGAACCGGGTGCTGCCAGCGCACAAGCGCTTCATAGGCGACGGGCTCTGGATTGGAGAAACAGAAGATCGGCTGATAGTGCAGCACCAGTTCGTCCCGCTGAACCGCAAGGTCGAGATCCTGCTGCAGTTCGTGGTCCTGTTCTTTGGACATTTCCATTCCGTGTTCGAAGAACCGGAAATTCCCACGGCCCTCGGACTTGGCGGAGTAAAGTGCCACGTCCGCGTGTTTGAGCAATTCGGACATCTCATGACCGTGAAGCGGCGCTATCGAAATGCCGACGCTGGCTCCGACGGACGCCTCCTTGCCCAACAACACAAAGGGCCGCGATGCAGAAGCGATGATACCCTTCGCCAGGCGACCGGCCTCACGCACCGCATTTTTTCGAACGATCTGCAGGATAGCGAATTCGTCACCGCCAAGCCGGGCGACCATGTCCTGCGGCCCGATCAATTGCAGCAGGCGCTCTGCAAAGGAAACGAGAAGAGCATCGCCGCTTGCGTGGCCCAATACGTCATTGACCGCCTTGAAGCGGTCGAGATCGAGAAGCATGAGATTGAAACGATGGCCGTTCGCCAACTCCGCGATCTCACCTTCCAGACGCTTGCTGAAGAAGGCACGGTTCGGTAGTCCGGTCAGTGGATCGTGATGGGCAAGATGCTCCATCTGTTTTGCCACGTCGCGGATTTGGCGCAAGTTTTCCCGCTCGACCACCGCTTCGCGCACCTTCTCAATCGCGACCGCCACCCGACCGATTTCGTCATTGCGATGCTGAAACGGCGTCACCGAGGCTGTGTCGTCATGGGCGATTTTGGTCAACGCTTCGATCAGGGCGGGCACCGGCATGAAGACCTTGCGCATCATAAGCGCAACGACCCCACCAGTTACGAACAGAATGGTGATGAGAAGCGCAAGGGAGTTATGCAGAAGCTTGGTTTGTGTTTCGAGAAGCTCGGATGCCTCGCCGATCGTCGTCACCACACCGCCCTGCAGCTTTCCGTCTTGATTGACCACGGGAACAAAAGCGATGAAGTGCCGCACGGTACCGAGTTCGGCAAAGCCGACGTAAAATGCATCCAACGCCGTGTCTTCGGGCAGCTTCAACGAGATATTTTCCACGTCCCCCAACGCGTCGGCGGAACTGGTGAAGGTCTCTCCAGTGGGGTCCTTTTGAAAAATCCAGACATTGTTCTTGGTTTGCGCAGCCGCAAGCGCCAGAACATCCCCGGGATTGAAGCCAGTATCCAGAATGGACGCATCATCCCCCAGCGGCCGTTCGCTGGTAATCTTGACGATCTGCCCGCTATTATCACTGTCGATGGAGATGAAGGTGTAGATCGTACGGATCGCAGAGCTCGTCACCTGCGCGTTCAGTTCTGCCTCTCGACGCCACTGGTCGAGCGAGTCCCGCTCGACCATGATCCAGCCGACAGCGGCACCAACAAGGTAGGCAAGCACAATGCTGGACACGAGCGAAACGGTAATCTTCCAGAACAACGACTGGTACCAGACAACTCTGGCCGGCCGTGCTGGCGCGTCTGCCTCGAAATGATCCGCACTTTCCGTGCTCAAGAGCATCTGGCTCTCACTTTTGCCTCTTATCAAATAAAAATCAGGTCAAATTTATCTTCTAGCGTCTCGTTACGTCGCAGTTTGCGAGCACCACTCTTAAGCAAGAGAGTAAAGATATCCTGACATCGTTCTGCGAGATTCTATGGGATGGATAAAAAAGAGCAAACAGGCCGATTACCCCAGATCAGACGCAGTCCAATTGCAGATCTGGCTCGGAAATGGCGGCTCCTCTAAACCTGGCGCGTGGCAGGCAGAAAGAAAATCAGCATATGGCAATACTGAAATTCACCGATCGGGCGAAGAACAAGAGCGGCGCTGGTGCAAAATCCTCCAGCGCTCTGCTCAATCCCTACTCCATTGAGGTGACGCCGAAGACCGCCGCAAAGATCAATGACTTTTCCAAATTTCTTCCCGCTGGAACACGGGTCTATATCGCCCATATCGCGGGAACATCGATCCAGGACATGGTCGCCACGGCAAAGCGCCTTCGCCAGGACGGTTTTGCTGTCATGCCGCACTTTCCGGCACGCAGCATTCCCGACATCGCCACTCTGGGGAGTTGGATAGAACTCTATCGCCATGAGTCCGATGTGACCGAGGCCCTGCTGCTCGGAGGTGGAGAAACACGTCCCGTCGGCTCAATCGAAAGCTCGATCCAGTTGCTGGAGAGCGGCCTCTTCGATCGGTATGGTTTCAAACGCCTGCATGTGGCAGGCCACCCGGAAGGGAGCCGTGACATCGATCCGGACGGCACGACGCGCAATGTCGATAGCGCGTTGAAATGGAAAGCGGACTTTTCTCGCGTGACCGATGCCGAGATGGCCATCGTCACGCAATTCGGCTTCGAGCCCGCGGTCATCACGACATGGGCGGAACGGATCGCAGAGGCTGGCATTACCCTTCCGATCCATGTGGGGATTGCGGGGCCAGCCAAACTTCAGACCCTGATCAAGTTCGCCATATCCTGCGGCGTCGGCCCTTCATTGAAGGTGCTGCAAAAGCGGGCTTTGGACGTAACGCGCTTGCTCATGCCCTATGAGCCGACCGAGATGGTGGAGGCGCTCACCACTTACGTCGAGAACAATCCGGCGTCGCTGATATCGCAGCTCCATTTATTCCCACTCGGCGGAATCGAGCCCGCGGCCCGGTGGGTGGGAGACAATACCGTTACTCAGTCTCACGCTGCCACTGCGACATTATAAGCAAGCAGCTAAGATTGCGCAGCGAACTCATTCTTAGGAATTAACCGTCAGACGAGGTAAATGCCAACCCAAGGACTGCCGCACCGACAAGGCCGGGCTCAATGGCACATTCAGCCTTGACCACGACCGGACGTTGGAATTTGCGGAGAATTCTCGCTCTCACGGCTTGATCGAGCGCCTTAATCAGCGGCAACGAGTTGGAAAGCCCCCCGCCGACAGGAACGATAGTCGCGCCGGTCATATTGATAACGAGCGACAGGGGCGCGGACACGATATCGATATAGATTTCGATCGTGCGCGCAGCTTTCTCATCACCACCCTGCCAGGCGTCCAGAATCTCTTCCGCCTTCATATCGGTGCCGGTCAGGTGACGGTGCAGCTTCTCCATGCCGCGCGCGCTGCCAATGGCATCGACACATCCATCGAGTCCGCAACCGCAGGTAAAGCGCGGCAGTTCCACAGGCGGATTTCCGGCACGTGTGGCAGCAACGGGACCGTGGCCCCACTCCCCCGCGAAGCCACCGGCGCTGTTGATCAGTTTGCCATCCACAACGAGGCCGCCGCCAACGCCCGTCCCGAGAATAGCGCCGAAGACGACGCGATGGCCGCGCCCTGCGCCTGCGCCATATTCCGCAAGCGCGCAACAGTCCGCATCATTGGCAATCAGCACGGGAAGCCCAAGCGCTGCCTCGAGATCTGCTTTCAACAGACGTCCATGAGCGCAGGGAATGTTGGCGATGTTGGCGCGGTCGCTATCGGGGTCGATGACGCCGGCAATCGACAGCGCGACGCAGTCCGGGTTCTCTCCGATGTCTTCAATCACGGATTTCAACACGTTCACGAAGGCATCGAAATCATGGATCGGCGTTTGCCGCCGCGCAACCGGGCGGATGTCATCGACCGCCCAGGCACCAGCGCCCTTGATGGCGGTGCCGCCAATATCGAAACAGACGATCAAGCCGCAGCCCCTTGTGAGAAATCGTTACCAAAGACGCAAGCGCCGGCGATGAAGGTCGCCATCAGGCTCAGATCCTGTTTCAACACCAGGACATCGGCGTCCATCCCGACGGCGAGACTGCCCTTGGTGGCGCAACCAATCGCCTCCGCCGGATAGAGCGAGGCCATATTCAGGGCTTCCGTCAAGGGCAATCCGATATGCTCATAGACGAAACGCACGCAGGACAGCATATCGATATCGGCGCCCGCAAGCGTGCCATCGGCAAGCGTCAAACGCCCTCCACGTCGGAACACTTCACGATCGTTGAGGAGAAACCCTTGCTGATCGGTACCGATGGTCGACATGGCGTCCGTCACCAGGAATATCCGGCCTGGCCCCTGCTTGGCAGCGAGCGCCACCTGCATCACGATGGGATCGACATGGAACCCATCGGCAATAAGACCGCAGGACAAGCGGCCGTTGGCGAGTGCCACACCGACCAGCCCCGGCTCGCGATTTTCCATCTGGCTCATCGCATTGAAGAGATGGGTGACCATGGATGCGCCGGCCGAGACATAAGGCAAAATGTCACGCGCTTTCGCATTGGTGTGACCGAGGCTCACGACATATCCGGCTTCAACCAGTTTGGTGACATCGGGGGCTGAGACGCTTTCGGGTGCTAGCGTGATCAGGGCCTCACCGAAGTGACCGGCCTTGTCGACGAGAAAATGCAGATCGTCACTCTCAAGGGGGCGGATCAGCGAAGGATCGTGGGTCCCCTTGCGAGCGACGGACAGATGCGGACCTTCAAGATGAAGGCCGAGATAGCCCGGCACCTTTTCCGCAAAGGCAGCAACACCGGCGGCAACGGCCTTTGCGCGGATATCGACCGTATCGGTGATCACGGTCGGCAGAAGAGCGGTCGTGCCGTAGGCTGCGTGGGCAGAGCAGATCGTTCGGATGCCGTCGAGGTCGGGCTGATTATTCAGCAATACCCCGCCGCCGCCATTCACCTGAAGATCGATAAATCCTGGAACGATGAGGCCACCGGCGACGTCGCGCCGCTCGATGGAGGAAGAGAGATCCGCCTCAGCTAAGATGGCATTGATGCGACCATTCTCAACGACAACCGCGTAGCCATCCAGAAAAGTGGCGTGGTTGAAAACCCGGCCGCCACACAACGCGAATGAAGCATTCATCGTGTTTCCGTCACCTTCTTGAGGGCAGCAGGCTTGTCGGGATCGAAGCCACGCGCACGCGACAGCGCTTCAACCATGCCATAGTAAGGGACAATCAGCGCCAAGGCATCGGTCAGCGGGTGACCCGTCTCAACGAAGGGAAGAACGGTGGCACCCCTGCCCTTGTCGGATGTCAGATAGACATTGGCATTCTTGCTGACGAGACCGGATGCCGTTTCGGCAATCGATGCTTCCGCCTTGTCACGTGCGGCAAAGGCAATCACGGGAAAGCTTTCGGCAACCAGCGAAACCGGGCCATGCAGCACCTCGGCCGATGAGTAGGCTTCCGCGTGCAGCTCGCAGGTTTCCTTGCATTTCAGCGCTGCTTCCGTGGCAATGGCGAGTGCCGGGCCACGGCCAAGCATATAAAGAGATTCTGCCTTCGCCAGCGGTTCCACCAGCCCGCTCCAATCGAGCGCAAGCGCCTTGTCGAGATGATCGGGCAGCGCTGCCACAGCTTTCTTCAGGGAATCGGAGCCGCTCCATTCACCGAGAACTGCCAGTCCGGCGACGATCGAATTGACGTAGGACTTGGTCGCGGCAACCGCAATTTCTGGCCCAGCTTGGATATTGAGCGCAATCGAGGCCGTGTCGGCGAGAGGGGACGGTGTCGTATTGACGAGAGATACGGTCAATGCGCCGCCTGCCTTTGCACCTTCCAGCATCGAGACGATATCCGGGCTTGCACCCGACTGCGAAACCGCGAAGGCTGCGGCCCGCTGCAGGCGCAGTGGCGCCTTGTAGATCGAAGCCAGCGAGGGACCGAGAGACGCGACCGGCAGACCGAGTTCAAGCTCTATGGCATATTTCAGGAAATAGGCTGCGTGGTCCGAAGAGCCACGAGCGACCGTGACCACAACGGCGGGATCGTGGGCCGCAAGAGCGTGTCCTGCTCGCGAAATATCGTCTTTCCCGGCATCCAGCAGCCGGGCTACGGCCTGGGGGATTTCGTCGATTTCGCGTCGCATCATTGTCGTCATCAGTATGGCCTCTCGGTTTTGATCAGGCGCCGATCGTGAGTTCTGCGACGAGATCGTAGGCGTCGCTGCGATAAAGCGCGGTGGACACTTCCATCACGCGCCCCGTATTGAGATAGGCGATACGCTGCACGGAAAGCGCAGCGGAGCCCGGTGGAACCTCCAGCAACTCGCTTTCGTCATCGCGCAGCAGCACGGCGGAGATTCTCTGATTGGCGCGAACCGGGCGAATGTCGCGGGCAGCCAGCGCGAGATAAAGCGAATCTTCCACCTTCTCAGGCTCAGGCAGAATGTCGTCCGGAAGGCTGGTACGCTCGAGTGCAATCGGCATATCGTCGGCCGTGCGCAGACGCAGGATCCGTGCGACACGCGCCCCGCCCGACAGGCCGAGCATCATGGTTTCCTCAGGGGTCGGGAATTTGAGCCCGCGCTCCAGCCACCGCGATCCTGCAACCATTCCACGACGACGCATGTCTTCTGTAAAGGAGGTCAAACGCGTCAAGGGCTGCTGCATCTTCGGCACCGGCTTGGCGACAAAGGTTCCAGACCCGTGCCTGCGCACCAAAATGCCCTGCTCGACCAATTCGTCGATGGCCTTTCGGACCGTCACCCGGCTGATCGCTGCGGCGTCGGCGATATCGCGTTCGGCCGGTAGTGCATCCCCGTGCTTCAGCCGGCCCGTGGAGACAGCATCCTCGATCAGGCGGCGCAACTTTTGGTATAGCGGCCCACCTCTTAATGCCTGCAATTCACCAAACGGTAAAACACCGTCCATTGCGCCTCTCCGATCTGTGCCTAAGAGATAGTCCCGCCTCCCATGGCGGAAATCGTCTCTCTCAGACACCATACCAAAACAGATACCAATACAACGCCACATTGGCAATATGCAGAACCAATCAATCGAAAATCGGTAAAATTGCAGCGATTTCAACGCCGAACATCTATTCCATGATCACTTCCGAAGAAATTTTTGTTCCACTGTAGACAGCAGGTATTTTTTTGGTATTAGTTATTAACAACGACGACCGGCCTGCGGAAAACCGAAAGTGGCTGGCGAGGGGAAATGCCCAAGACTCCAGTGTTTAGACGTTCATCGCTCACGCCCCAAAAAGGCGGAGACCAAGAAAACAATTCTGAGTGTGAAAATTATTTTCATAGCTACAATCGATCGCGGTTTTTCCGGTTGACCATACGGGAAATTTGCAACAGGCTACGAAAATAAATTACGAAAAGGGGAGCTGCAAAGCCATGAAAGTCGCAATAATCGGACTCGGATTCCGCCTTGGCTATCTCGGCCAGGTCTTCACGGAAATCGATCCTGATTTTGAGATCGTCGCCCATGTCGACCCCGAGCCAGCAGGCATGAAGCAGCTGGAAGCAGAAAACATTTCGGCTGGCCGCGCTTACGAAACCCCTGAAGAGATGATCGCGAAGGAAACCTTCGATCTTCTCATGATCGGCTCTCCCAACACATTCCATCTGGAACATATCCGCATCGGTCTGGAAGCAGGCCTGAAGGTCTTCACCGAAAAGCCGATCGTTACCACCATCGAAGAGAGCTTCGAACTCGCACGGCTTTTGAACCAGTATGGTCAGGACCGCCTAATGGTCGGTCTGGTGCTTCGCTACTCGCCGCTCTACCGCGATCTGAGGCAGGCACAGGCTCAGGGACTTCTCGGCGATATCGCCTCGATCGAAGCCTCCGAGCACATCGCACCCTATCACGGCGCGTTCTTCATGCGAGACTGGCGCCGTTACGACAAGTACGCCGGCGGCTTCATGCTGGAAAAATGCTGCCACGACCTCGACCTTTATAACGGCGTGATGGGCGTGCGCCCCCGCTATGTCTCGAGCTTCGGCGGACGTCGCAGCTTTGTGCCGACAAACGCTCCGCAGAATAGCGGCGTCAACGATCTCGACGTCTATTTCCGCAAGCCAAGCGGCTGGATGGGTGCCGACAAGGTGTTCGATAGCGACGGAGACATCATCGACTTCCAGACCGCCATCGTCGAATACGAAAACGGTGCGTCACTGGCATTCCACACGAACCTCAACGTGCCTGATGAGTTCCGCCGCTTCTGCGTCGTCGGCGCAAAGGGCATGGCGGAGGGCGATTTCGTCCGGGGCTTCCTCGACGTTCACCGCGCCCATGACAGCGCCAAGCTGATCGGCAACACCTATCAGGCGCCATCGGTGAAGTCTCACCATTACGGGGCGGACGAGCAGATGGCAGCCGACGTTTTCGCACATGTTACGACCGGGGCTGCCCTTCCTGTTTCGGCACTCGACGCAATTGAAGCGGGCATCTTGGCGATTGCCATGGACGAGGCGCGTGCTGCCCGCAAGGTGGTCGATCTCGCGCCGGTCTGGGCAAAGTACGACGCTTGCCTCCACGGCACCGAAGACGCGCAAAAGCGCTCCGCCTGATGAAAGGGTGATCATGGACACCAGACGAAGCGCCGTTTTCTTTGCATGGCTGCTTTTGGCGCCAGCCCTTCTCTACGTTCTTGCGGTTGTCGCCTACCCGCTTGTCGATACCTTTATTCTGTCCTTCACTGACGCATCGCTGAAGAAGACCACAAATTGGGTGGGTTGGGCCAACTACGACAAGATATTCAATGCTTCTTTTGCGGAAGTCATCATCCGTACCTTCATCTGGACGTTCTTTTCCGTGGCGCTCAAGATGATTATCGGCACCTTTGGCGCAACCATGCTGAATGCTGCCGTACCAGGCCGGACACTCTTTAGAGTACTGACAATGCCGCCCTGGATCGTCCCGATGGCGATCGGCATCTTCATGTGGGGCTGGATGTATAATGGTCAGTTCGGCATGATTTCCGGCCTGCTGCAACGCGCCGGTCTGGTCGATGGACCGGTTGCCTTTCTGGCACAGGGCTCCACAGCATTCTGGGCGACCGTCGTGACCGACGTGTGGATCGGCGTTCCAATGGTCACGTTGTATTTTCTCGCGGCCATGCAGTCGATCCCCCAGGATCTCTATGAGGCTGCATGGGTGGATGGCGCCGGACGCTTTTATCGTTTCCGCCGCATCACGCTGCCGCTTCTCGTCCCGTCCATGATCACCATGTCGATGCTGTCGCTGATTTCGACCTTCAACTCCTTCGACATCATCTGGATTTTGACCCGCGGCGGTCCGAACGGCGAAACAACGACGATGATCATCGATACCTACAAGACCGCGATCGGCTCTTATAAGTATGGTGAAGGTGCCGCGCGCGCCGTGTTGATCTGCATCTTCCTGTCCCTCTTCTGCATTGCCTACTTCCGCATTGTCAGCAAGCTTTCCCCCGGAGAGAAGCGATGACACCTCCTCCCGCACTGATCAACCGCTACAAATGGTACGAAGTCCTCGCGATCTATTGCGGCATCGCGCTGTTCCTGATCTTCGTGCTGTCGCCCTTTGTCGAAGGCTTTCTGGTGTCGCTGAAGCCGCTCAGCCAGCTCTTCTCGTCACCCTATCGCTTCTGGCCGGAAAACGGCTCCTTTGAAGCGTATAGAACGATGTGGGTGAGCGTACCGGGCTTTGCCCGCTACATTTTCAACTCGTTCCTAATCTCGGGCAGCATCACACTGATCGTCCTGGTCTTCGTTATTCCAGCGGCTTACGCTTTCGCGAGATTTGACTTCAAGGGCATGGATGTGTTGCTGGGTGGCTTCCTCGCCGTGAAGATGTTCTCCGGCGCGGTGCTGCTGATCCCACTCTTCCGTCTAATGCGTTCCATCGGCGTGCTGAACACGTATATGGCAATGATCATTCCAGGCGTAGCCTTTATTATTCCGACCGGAATATGGCTCTTGGTCACCTACATCAAACGCATTCCTCGGGAACTGGATGAGGCTGCCTATGTCGATGGCGCGGGCTACTTCTACACGTTGCGCCGCGTCATCATCCCAGTCGCAATGCCCGGCATCATGGTCGTGGCGATCTCGTCCTTCATCGAAGCCTATGCGCAACAATTCATCTACGCGCTAACCTTCAACTCAAAATCTGAATATATGCCTCTGCCGGTTGGCCTGTTCGCCTATTTCGGCCGCCAAGAGGTCATCTGGAACGAACTCATGGCCGCAAGTTTCGTCGGCATTGCGCCGGCGATGATCGTGATCTTCTTCCTGCAACGCTATCTCGTCAGCGGACTGACCGCAGGCGCGGTGAAACAATAAAACAACCACCAGAGAATGGGAGACTGACCGTGAATACCAAATTCAAGTTTACCCTCTACGCGCTGAGCCTTGCTGCTTCCACAGCACTGGGCGCCATGTCTGCACAGGCTGCCGACAAGGAAATCTCTTGGATCTATTGCGGCGACAAGATCGACCCGATCCATGAGAAGTACATCAAGGAATGGGAAAGCAAGAACGAAGGCTGGACCGTCAAGCCAGAAGTCGTGGGCTGGGAACAGTGCCAGGACAAGGCAACGACGCTTGCAGCATCCGGCTCTCCAGCCGCCATGGCCTATGTCGGCTCGCGCACGCTGAAGCAATTCTCTGAGAACGACATGATCGTTCCCGTCCCGATGACGGATGAGGAAAAGAAGTCCTATTACCCGCACATCGTCGACACGGTTACCGTTGACGGCCAACAGTGGGGCGTTCCGATCGCCTTCTCCACCAAGGCTCTCTACTGGAACAAGGACCTTTTCAAGAAGGCAGGTCTCGATCCTGAAACGCCACCGAAGACCTGGGCGGAAGAAATCGCCTTTGCCAAGCAGATCAAGGAAAAGACGGGCATTGCTGGTTACGGCCTGCCTGCCAAGACCTTCGACAACACCATGCACCAGTTCATGCACTGGGTTTACACCAACAACGGCAAGGTCATCGATGGCGACAAGATCGTCATGGATAGCCCCGAAGTGCTGGCTGCCCTGCAGGCCTACAAGGACATCACGCCTTACTCCGTCGAAGGCGCAACGGCTTACGAGCAGAACGAAATTCGCGCTATCTTCCTCGACGGCAAGGTCGGCATGATCCAGGCTGGTTCGGGTGCAGCTTCGCGCCTGAAGAAGACCGGCATCAACTGGGGTATCGCAACACTCCCGCTCGGCCCTTCGGCCAAGGGCCCAGGCACGCTGCTCATCACCGACAGCCTTGCCATTTTCAAGGGCTCGGGCGTGGAAGACAAGGCGATCGAATTTGCCAAGTTCATCACCTCTCCTGGCCCCCAGGGCGAGTATGAGCTTCAGGGCGATGCCGGCCTGACGCCTCTGCGTCCTTCCGCGAAGGTCGATGAATTCGTTGCAAAGGACCCTTACTGGAAGCCTCTGATCGAGGGCATCACTTACGGTGGTCCTGAGCCGCTCTTCACCGACTATAAGGGCTTCCAGAACACCATGATCGAGATGGTCCAGTCTGTCGTCACCGGCAAGGCTGAGCCTGAAGCCGCGCTGAAAAAGGCGTCGGGCGAACTCGAGCAATACAAGTAAGACCGAACCGAAGGGGGCGCTGGTTCCAGCGTCCCCTTCGACACCACCGCATGGATCGAACAGCCTTGCGGTACACCAAACAGCGCTGCCGAATGCACTGGGTGCAAACGGCCCTCTGGAGACGATCGTGGGTCAGCTTCATCTCAACAACGTTAAAAAATTCTACGGCGACTTTGAAGTTCTCAAAGGCGTGCAACTCAATGTTCCGCACGGAGAATTCGTCGTTTTCGTCGGCCCGTCCGGCTGCGGAAAATCAACGCTGCTGCGCATGATTGCAGGCCTGGAATCGATCAGTGACGGCGATATCGTCATTGACGGTATCCGCGTCAACGATAAGCCGCCGGTCGAGCGTGGCATCGCCATGGTCTTCCAGTCTTACGCGCTCTACCCTCACATGACCGTCTTCGAAAATATCGCCTTCCCGCTGCGTGTCGAGAAGATGGCGGAGGATAAAATCCGCGAAAAGGTGCATGCGGTCGCCAAAATCCTGCAGCTTGAGCATCGCCTCGAGCAGCGGCCCGGCATGCTGTCGGGCGGCCAGCGCCAGCGCGTCGCCATCGGCCGCGCGATTGTCCGCGAACCAAAAATCTTTCTGTTCGATGAGCCGCTGTCCAACCTCGATGCCGCGCTGCGCTCGGACATGCGTATCGAGTTGACCAAGCTTCACCGGCAGCTCAAAGCCACGATGATCTACGTGACCCACGACCAGGTGGAAGCCATGACCATGGCCGACCGCATCGTCGTTCTCAATGCCGGCAGCATCGCCCAGGTCGGCTCGCCTCTCCAGCTTTATCACAAGCCGGACAATCTTTTCGTCGCAGGCTTCATCGGCAATCCCAAGATGAACCTTCTGCCCGTGACCTGCGTGGAAGCCTCCGACACCGGTGTGACCATCGCTTATGAAGGCAAGCAGCTCACGGTGCCGGTCGCGCGCGGACAAGTGCGGGCTGGCGATACGCTGACACTTGGTATTCGCCCGGAGCACCTCAGCCTCGGCACCGGTGACATGACCATTACCACCATCCCAAGCGTTATCGAACGGCTCGGCATCAATACCATCTCCTATTCGACACTGTCCTCCGGCCAGCAGTGGTGTGCGCTTCTTCCAGGCTCTGCGCCGGTTGCGGTCGAGCAGCCCGTCTCGGTCGCGATCAACGGCGCGGATTGCCATCTCTTCGATGGCGACGGCAACGCGCTGGAACGTCGCATCGACTGGAAGACACAGGAAATGCCAGTTCTGGCTTGATCCCTGTTTCGTCTAAAGCGTGTCGCGATCTTTCAGATTAGCTCATACGCTTTAGGTCTTTGTTATCGCAAAACCGCTGCGCACTTTTGCGCTGACCATGCTTTAAAGGCGGATTAAAGCGCAAATAAAAGTTAAGGGCGTTTCCTTGTTTGAAGGAAGCGCCCTTAATTTATGTGTTCATTCCTATGGACTCCGAGACAGCATCTGCCGCGTTCACGATGATCGGTGACGTCAGGCCGCTTTGGTGCCGTGCGGGTCTTGAATGATCGGCCAGATGTCGCGCCTGACGCGGCGATAGGGATTGGTCGCCGGATCGTTCGGATAAGGCTTGCCCGCCGAGCAGTAAAGAATCTGCGAGGCGATCTTGGAAAAAGCGGCATAGAAGTGATTGGTCGACTTGATCAGCAGGATCTTTTTCGAGAGCGGATCGATGCCGAGGGCGGTGAAGAGCGATGGGTCGTAGCTTTGAACCCGCACCGTCCCCAAGATCACGTCGATCCCGTTGAAGTGAATATGTGCCGCGTCACCGAAGGGCGCGATGCTGTCGCCGAACTTCATCTCTGCACTGGGGACCACTTTGACGACCTTGACCAAGGCATCGATCGGATCGCCGGTATTGGGGGCGGATTTCGCCCCAAAGCGCAACGGGATTTCCGCCCCCTCGCCTGCCGCCATACAGATTTGTACGGCAATCGGATCCCAGACAAGACCGGCAGCCACGCTCGTCGCGCCCTGAGCCATCAGTTCACGCAGCAGCACCGTTGCATCACCCGCCGTGCCACCACCTGGATTGTCCCACACATCGGCAATGACAACGGGTCCATTGGATGTGTCCGCCTTCATCGCAAGCAACACCGCCTCGGCCTCGCCGATCTGCGGCATCATGAAGGTGCCACGCTTGTCGAAAAGCTCAAGCCCGATCGAGCGCGCCAGCGCCATCCCCTTGATTGCATTGCCATCGGTGACCGCGATGGTCTTCGTTCCCATTTCCGGCACATCGCCTGCCATGAAGCCATGAATGACGGAAAGCGATAGCACCTCCGGGTCCTGCTTCTCTAAGGCCATCATGCGATCGACAATGCCGCGCATTGGTTCACGTGACGTCGGAAACACGTCGATCATACGGCAGTCAAACACAGACATGACAGGCTTGACCCGCCCCTCCAACGTATCCACTGCGATACGCCAGAGGTCCTCGGCGCGATCGACGAAATCCGTATGCGGAAATTCCTTGAAGACGACGAAGAAGTTCACGGCATCGACGCGCTTGCTCGTCAGATGGCTGTGAGGATCGAGCTCGGCGCAAACCAGAATATCCGGCCCGACGATTTCGCGAACGCGCGTCAAAAGATCGCCTTCCGGGTCGAGATAGCCATCCGCAACCATGGCGCCGTGCAGACCCAACACCACCGCATCGACAGGCATTGCCGCCCGCAATTGATCGAGAATTTCGTCACGCAGGCTCTCAAAGGCTTGACGGTTGATCAAACCAGCCGGATCAGCCCAGGCTGCGGTTCCTTCGATCAGCGTCCAGCCTTTGGCAGCACAGACCGCGCGACCGATGGTGATTGGCGCGGTGCACAGCGTAGGGGTGACAGGATGCTGGCCCGGAGGCGCGTAAAGCGATTCCTCGAAAGCCCGCCTGTCGATACAGATCGGCGCGAAAGTATTGGTCTCGGTGGCGAGAGCCGCGGTAAAGATGCGCAAGAGCTTGGGCCTTTTTTGCTAATGAATGGCGGGAATCACTGGCCCATGGGGTTCGGCAGATAACCGGTGAAGCCGGAAATCTTCCAGCGGCCCTCATGCAGGCGGCAGTAATAGAGCGTCTGCCACTTCATCAGGTCTACGGAGCCGTCCGCTTTCTTGATGCTGCCGTCGAATTTCTTGCGCACCAGCGCGGTCTCGCCGGAAATCTCGATCTCTTCCAGGGTCGTCGTGGTAAAGATAGCCGTGCGCGGATCTTCACCATAGGTGCCTTCAGCGAACTCTTGAGCCTGTTTCAGCCATTCATCGCGATATGCTGAAAGGTTGGGGAAAGCCAGCGTCCATTTGTCGGGGTTCGGTTCGCGATTGCCGCTGATCCCGATGAAACCATCTTCCACGAAATCATCCGCAACCATGGACCAATCCGCAGCCAGAAACGCATCGATATCGCGCGGGACAAGCATCTCCCAGATGGCGTATCGTGCGCTGTCCGAAGCTGGAAAAGGGTTTTGGAAGGGATCGCGCATCGAGGTCTCCATATCTAAATAATTTTCATGACAACCAAAAATCTCTGGCAAAAATCCGTTTTCTATGGTCACTTGTCAATGAAGAACGAAAATAATTTGCAAGAGCCCATCCCATGAGCATCAAACGATATGGCGCTGAAAAATCCGGCGCAGGCGGACAGACACTTCCTTTTGCACGCGCGGTCGAGGCCGATGGCTGGCTGCATGTTTCCGGCCAGGTCGCCATGGAAAATGGTGAAATCATTTCCGGCGGCATCATCGAACAGACTCACAAGACCATCGAGAACGTGATCGCCATTCTGCACGAGGCGGGCTACGGCGTCGAGCATGTCGTGCGCTGCGGCGTATGGCTGGATGATCCGCGTGACTTCTGGACGTTCAACCGCATTTATCAGAGCTATTTCGGTGAACATCCGCCAGCGCGCGCCTGTGTCCAGGCCTCGATGATGGTGGACTGCAAAGTCGAGATCGACTGCATCGCCTATAAACCCAAGTCCTGAAAGCAGCCCGATGGATATCTTCGCGACTATTCAGGATGAAAGAGCGCAGTTTTCGCCATCCGAACAGCGCATCGCGGAGATATTGCTGAACGAGTTCGACTTCGCCGTCGGCGCGTCGATCATCGAATTGGCGGAAAAGGCGGATGTCTCTCCGCCGACCGTCACCCGCTTCTGCCGTCGGCTCGGCTGCCAGAACTTTGCCGACTTCAAGGTTCGTCTTGCCAAGACGGCCTATGTCGGCGTGCGTTACCTCAATCCGGAAGCCAAGAGCACGGCTGCGGTCGATGTCGCCGAAGACATCATCACCAAGGCCCAGAACGCGCTCTTCATGATGCACCGCGCGCTCGATCCACAGGCGCTGGACATCGTGGCCGACCGGATCGCGGCGGCGACCATGGTCTACGCCTTTGGCTCCGGCGGCAATTCGTCCATGGTAGCAACCGAATTTCAGAACCGGCTCTTTCGGCTAGGCACCCGCATCACCGCCAGCAACGATCATAATATGCAGCTTATGCTGACCGCGGCAGCGCAGGAGGGCGATGTGATCATCGGCTCGTCCTTCTCCGGCCGCAATCAGGAACTGATGCGTTGCTTCAAGCTGGCAAAAGAAAATGGCATCCGCACCATAGCGCTCACTCAAGTGAAAAGCCCGGTCGCGAAACTCGCAGATCATGTCGTCGGCATCGACCTTCCCGAGGGCGATAACATTTACCGACCCACCTCGACGCGCTTTGCCTATCTCGCCGTGATCGACGTGATTGCCAGCCTCGTGGCCTACAAAAACCGTAAGCACTCCACCATCACGCTGCGCCAGATCAAGCAGCAATTGCTGGAGCATCGCGATGGCGGCGACGACCGCCAGATACTGGGAGACTGACACTATGACGACCCATAAGCGCATCGCCGTGGTGACCGGCGCTGCCGGTGATATCGGGCGCGCAATCGCTGCCCGGCTCGCAGCGAGCCATGACCTGATAGCGCTTGTCGATATCGATGCGGGCGCTCTGGAAAGTGCGGTTGCGACGCTTGGCGGTGGATCCGCCTATGTGACAATCGTCGCCGATGTCACCAGCGCTGACAGCTTAGCGGCCTTGACAAGCCACCTCGCAACCCTCGGCAAGGTCGTCACCCTCGTCAACAATGCCGGTGCGGCACGTGCCGTTTCCCTACACGACACAACGCCAGAGATTTGGCGCATGGATTCAAGCCTCAACCTCGAGGCTGCATTCCTGACCTTCCGGGCTCTCGAAAATGACCTGAAGGAAACACAAGGCTCCGTCGTCAACATCGCCTCCGTCAATGGCATGGCCGTCTTCGGCCACCCGGCCTATAGCGCCGCCAAGGCGGGCTTGATCCATCTGACCAAGTTGATCGCCATCGAATACGGAAAATTCGGAATACGAGCCAACGCAGTTGCACCCGGAACCGTGCGAACCCAAGCCTGGGAAGCGCGCGCCGAAGCCAATCCGAATGTCTTCGAAGAGGTCAAGCGCTGGTATGCGCTGCGCCGTATCGCCACCACCCATGACGTCGCCAATGCCGTCCATTTCCTGGCAAGCGATCAGGCAGCCGCGATCACCGGCATCTGCCTGCCTGTCGATTGCGGGCTGACGGCGGGCCAGGCCGAGCTGGCCCACACCTTCTCGCAATCCGAACATTACTGAACACGCATAAAAATCAAGGGAACGACGATGAGCAAGACCGGATTCCGCCTCGAAAATGCATGGCATCCCATTGAGGGCGACCCTTCAGGCGGGTTTGTCTTCACCCTCATCAACCTGACTGACAAGCCGATCAGCGACTTCAAGCTCGCCTATACGGCATTGACGCGCGTGATGGATGACCCATCTTGCGAGAACGCGACGTTCCTGCTGCGCAACGCCAACTTCCACCAATATGCTCCCCCCGCTGGCTTCGTCCTGGACCCTGGCGCCAGCTGGCGCTTCACCGTGCGCGGCCTCTGGCGTCCGGCCAAGCACAGAACCGATGGGGCAAAATCCGCCTATCTGACATTCTCCGATGGCACCCATCACACCATCGATGTCGCCGACCTGATGCTGGAAGGCAGGATCAACGAGCCGCAAAAGCCGCTCCTGCCGGAAGGACGCGTCACCGAACCCTTTTCGCTTCTGCCTTGGCCGAAACAGGCGGACTTGCGAGCCGGCGAAACACCCGTCGTCCTCTACCCGGCAGAAGGCAGCGCGCTCTCCGACGTGAAGGCGATGGATACCGTCCTCAGCCTTCATCGCCGTCTTTTTTCTGTAGCCCATCAGCCATTTTCGCTGGTTGCCGTCGAACAGGGCAAGGCTGTTCGTTTTCAACAAAGCGGTTCACTCGCGGCAGAAGCCTATGAGCTGACATTTGCTCAAGATGAGATCTTGCTCACCTATGGCGGCAATGCGGGCCGTCAATACGGCCTGACGGCACTGGCGCAGCTTCATGATGGCGCGCGCCGAAATGCGGCACTGTTCCACTTCCCGGGTTTGGGCACCATCAAGGACGAGCCGCGTTACCGATGGCGCGGATGCCACCTCGATGTGTCGCGCCAATTTGCTCCAGCGCCAGACGTGCTGCGTCTCATCGATATTCTGGCCTGGTACAAAATGAATGTCTTCCATTGGCATCTGACCGATGATGAGGCGTGGCGCTTTGAGGTTCGCGCCTATCCTCAATTGACGACCGTTGGCGTCAAGCGCGGGCCGGACGAGCCGATGCTGCCGCAACTCGGCAATGCCGCAGAGCCGGTTGAGGGCTTCTACACCCAGGCCGACGTCGCTGCCATCGTCGCTCATGCGACCGAGCTGAATGTTGAAGTCGTGCCGGAAGTCGATATTCCCGGCCACAGCACCGCGATCCTGGCCGCTCTTCCCGAACTGATCGATGGTCAGGAAGCGCCAGACAGCTACCGCTCGGTTCAAGGCTTCCCCAACAACGCGCTCAATCCTGCGATTGAAGAGACCTACGTGTTCCTCGGTAAGGTCTTCGACGAGATGGTTGAGCTCTTCCCTTCAAAGCTCATCCATATTGGCGGCGACGAAGTGGCCGACAACACCTGGATGGCCTCGCCGTTGGCGCGCAAGCTGATGGAAAAAGAAGGTCTCGACGGCACCTTCGGGCTACAGAGCCACTTCATGAAGCGCATCCAGAAAATGCTGGCGGACAGAGGCCGGAGCATGGCCGGTTGGGACGAGGTCTCCCACGGCGGCGGCGTCAACCCGGACGGCACATTGCTGATGGCCTGGCGTGCGCCGGAGGTCGGTGTCGAGTTGGCTCAACAGGGTTATGACGTGGTGATGACACCGGGACAGGCCTATTATCTCGACATGGTGCAGGACGAGGCCTGGCAGGAGCCGGGCGCCAGCTGGGCCGGCACCGTGCCGCCGCACCACACCTATCATTATGAGGCCGTCGGCGAGTTTCCCGAGGAATTGAAGCCACGTCTTCGTGGCGTCCAGGCCTGCATCTGGACAGAGCATTTCCTCAATCGGGATTACTTCAATCATCTGGTCTTCCCTCGCCTACCGGCAGTGGCGGAAGCCGCGTGGACGCCGCGTGAGCGTAAAGATTGGGATCGATTTTCGGCGCTTGTGCGCCTCAGCCCCAAGCTTTGATAGGAGACGGTACCATGGTGTTACGCATTGCAGTCGGCGGCATTCACACGGAGTGCTCCACCTATTCTCCGGTTCTGATGCAGCCTGAAGACTTTCGCGTGATGCGCGGGGACAATCTGACCGGTGCTGAGTATTTCAGCTTCCTGCCGACCGAAGGCGTGGAGATCCATCCACTCCTTCATGCCCGCGCCATTCCAGGCGGCCCGGTCTCTCGGGCCACCTATGAAGGCTTCAAACAGGAGTTTTCCGACAAGCTGCGGGCGACCCTGCCCCTTGATGGTCTGTATCTCGCCATGCACGGCGCGATGAATGTCGAAGGTATGGACGATGCCGAAGGCGACTGGATTGCCAATGCGCGCTCGATCATCGGCCCGGATATTCCGCTGGCTGTGAGCTACGACCTGCACGGCAACGTCACCCAGAAGATCGTCGATCAGATCGACATCTTCGCCGCCTATCGCACCGCACCGCATATCGACGTGCGCGAGACGATGGAGCGCGCCTGGTCGATGCTGATCAGGATGCTGAAAACGGGAGAAAAACCGGGCGTCGCGTGGGCGCCGGTTCCGGTTCTGCTGCCCGGCGAGAAAACCTCGACGGAAGACGAACCCGCAAAGTCGCTCTACCACCGCCTGCCGGAGCATGATCGGATCGAGGGTGTCTGGGATGCCAATCTGATGGTTGGCTATGTCTGGGCGGACGAGCCACGGGCAACGGCCTGCGCCGTGGTCACGGGGTCAAATCCCGAGGCAGCGAAACGCGCCGCCGAAGAGATTGCACTCTCCTACTGGCAGGCAAGGCAGGATTTTCGCTTCGGTCCCGTTACGGGTGATCTCGAAGCCATGCTCGATTTGGCAGAAAAAGCCGAAACCCAACCCGTCATCCTTGCCGATTCAGGCGACAATCCGACCGGTGGCGGCGTTGGAGACAGGGCGGATGTGTTGAAGTCGCTGATCCTGCGCGGCTTCGAGGGCGCGGTCATCGGCGGCATTACCGACCGTCCGGCGGTCGAAGCCTGCTTTACCGCTGGCATCGGCAAGACGCTCAGCCTCAAGATCGGTGGTTCGCTCGATCCGGCCAGCCCCTTCGTTGAAGTCGGTGCCGAGGTCATCAGCCTCGATGATCCCGGCCCAGCCGACGAACGGCAGGCCGTGGTCAAGATTGGCGGTATCACGCTTATTCTTGCAGCCCGGCGTCGTCCCTACCACAATATCGCAGACTTCATGCGCCACGGCATCGATCCTGCCAAGGTGCGGTTGCTGGTGGTGAAATCCGGTTATCTGTCGCCAGAGCTTCAGCCACTGTCCAATCCCAACCTGATGGCGCTGACGGATGGTGTGATCAACCAGGATATCGAGACCCTGCCATCGAAGCGGCGCGTGCAACCGACATTTCCTTTCGTCAAAGACTTCGACTATACACCGTCTGCGAAACCGTCCGCACGGTGGCGCTAGGGTTTTAAGCCAAGCGCTGACAGTCGGATCACCAATTGGCGCTCGTGACACCACACGGGCGCCTCTCTAACTTACCATCCTGCGTGATCGCAGGCTGTCTTGCCTGAAGCGTGCGCGATCTTTCAGATTCGCATGCGTTTAAGGTCCTTGTTTTACCGCATGTCGTCATCGCAAAACCGCTCCACACTTTTGCTTGGACCATGCTTTAAGTGGACGATCCATGCTGTCGGCGCTGCCCTTTGTTTATCGACATGACCAGTTGCGGCTTTCGGCTGCCGGTATCTTCGTCTTCGGCTTCACTGGTGCCGCCACCGCGCCCTATATGTCGCTGATCGGCATTCGCGAACTCGGTCTGACCGATGCGGCTTTCTCGATCCTGAGTTTCATTGCCGCGCTGGTCAACGTGTCGGCCAGTATCAGCATGGGCATCCTTTCGGACCGTCTCGGCCACTATAAACTTCCCATTCTCGGAGCCTGTATATCCGGGGCGTTGGGCTACGGCGTGGTCTATGCCTTTCCGACCATTTGGACTTTCGCGCTTGCGCTGCTCATCCCCGTTCCGGTTTATGGCGCACTCAACTCGCTGATCTTCGCCTATGTTCGCGCAAGCTGCGCCAGCATGCCGCCGCGTGATCTCATTGCCGTCAACTCCGCCGTCCGCGCCGCCATCTCGCTTTCCTGGGTGCTGGTGCCGGGCATCGTCGGCTATGCGCTCGCGGGCAGATCGAGCATGCTTCCGGCATTTTTACTGGCAGCACTCGCCTGCGTGCTCTGTTTCATTCTCTTCGCCCGCTTCATGCGGGAAGACGGCGTTGCACATGCCGAACGGCAAGAGCCAGCTTACGCGTTCCTGGCATCCATCCGCCATCTCGGCACATGCCAGATCTGGCCCTTCGTCTTTGCCATTGCGCTGATCTCCTCCACTCTTCACGTCAACGGCATCGTGTTGCCGCTTGTGGTAACCGGCAAAGCGGGCGGTCAACCAGCCGATGTGGGCGCGATTGTCGGCATTGTCGCTCTTCTCGAAATCGTGTTCATCTTCTTTTGGGGGTGGGTGGAAACCAAGACATCGGCTGCGGTCGCCATCGCTGCAAGTGCGCTCCTCTATTGCGCCTACATGCTCGGTCTTGGGTTGGCGCAAGACCCGATGACGGTCTACTTGCTAACACCTCTCTCGGGTCTCGGCGCAGCCGGTATCATCTCCTTGCCGATCACCTATCTGCAAAACCTCATCGCGCGGCGCGCCGGTCTCGGGAGTTCGCTGATTGCCGTCAATATTTTTCTGGCCGGTGGCTTGAGTTCGCTGCTCTTCTCAGTCGGAACGGCTGTGAGCGATTATTCTCACACGGCAATGCTCGGCGCCTTTGCGGGCGTCTGCGGCGTGGCACTCCTCGGCTTCCTTCACAAGCGACCGTCTGTTAAGGACGACCTCCCGACCCAACAAGGAAGCGAACATCATGGCTGATCATACCGCGCGGCTGCTGGAGATTTGCGTCGACAGCGCAGAGGGTCTCGCCGCAGCGATCGAAGGCGGCGCAGACCGTATCGAACTTTGCTCCGCACTTGGCGTTGGCGGACTGATGCCGTCTTACGGACTGATGCAACACGCGAAAAGAACGAGCCCGATCCCTGTCTATCCGCTCATCCGCCCAAGAGCCGGAAACTTCATCTATGATGCATCCGATGTCGCCATCATGGAGGCGGATATTGCACAGGCGCAGGAGCTCGGTTTGCCCGGCGTCGTCATCGGTGCAACCACTCCAGATCGCCGCCTCAACCGGCAGGTTCTGGAGACGTTGATCGAAGCGGCCTCCGGTCTGGACATCAGCCTCCACCGGGCCTTTGATATGGTGAGCGATCCGATTGAAGCGCTTGAGACCGCGATAGATCTCGGTATTTCCCGCATTCTAACCTCAGGCTGCGCAAAGAACGTCTCGCTTGGAATGGAAACGCTGAAGCGCCTCGCGCATCAGGCGAATGGTCGCATCAGCATCATGCCGGGCGGTGGTGTAACGGCCGATCTCGTTCCGGAGCTTCTGGCCGCAACCGGCATCCATGAAATCCATGCCTCGGGCAGTGCCTCTTCCGCGGAGGACCCTACTCTGGTGGCATTCGGTTTTGCGCCCGAACAGCGCAGACAAACCAGCCCGCAGATCATTCGCACCTTAAAGACGATTGTCCTTGACGCCTGATGGCCACCTGCGCGGAAGCGTCCCAAGGATCAAGACGAGGATGCTGCCAGATCTACGTCGTCTCGGAATGGAGAAGCCGCACCGCGATTGAGACGCTTGGCAATATAAAGCGCCTCGTCTGCACGTCTGAAGACAGGATCCGGTGAGGTCTCCTCTGCCATAACCCTGCTCATTCCGTAGGATGCTCCAACCGTCATGATCGTGCCGTTGACTTCGTAAGGCTTGGAAATAAGCGCTGCCAACTGACGGCAACGGCTATCCGCCTCCTCTTCCGAAACCTTTGGCATCATCACCGCAAATTCGTCGCCTCCGAGGCGAAAGCAAACGTCGTTCGTGGCGCATCCGCCACGCAAGCGCTCGGCAACCTGCTTCAACAGGTCGTCGCCATCGGCATGACCGAAGCGATCGTTGATCGCCTTGAAACCATCAAGATCGATGCAGACGACTGTTAGGGGCCCGTGTTCCGACAGCTGGGTAAACTTGGTCGATACCAGCGTTCTGTTGGCAAGCCCTGTGAGAAAATCATGCGTCGCCGCATGCCGCATGCGCTTTTCCGCGTCTACGAGCATAGTCAGCGCCTGCCGCGATGTCGAAATGGCAAGCGCACAACTGACGGTGAAGATACAGAGCGTGGCCGCAGCGAAGGGCAATGACTGGCGCAGAAGATCATGGGCCGGCGTGTTTGCCCGCCATGACAGGACCTGAACCTGGCCGTTTGGCGCAACGGCGATGTCCACCAAGGCACGGTCGGGTTTAACCCGTTCGGCCGGCTCGACGGCTGCATCGTCAAGCATGAAGCGTTCACCGAAAAAGGCCTGAAGGCTGCCAGCAATCGGGATAGCCGAAACCAAGATTGGCGCGCGTTCGGTATTGGGGACGACAGTCCCTATGTCTGGCTGGAAAAGACTGGCTGTCAGTAGGAGAGCGTCGTTCCCCACAACTTCGATCTTGCTGGAGGCGATCCGGTCAGGAATTCCTTTCTTCTTGGGCTGATGCTCCCGCGCACGCACCGAGTCAACCAACGGCCGCGCCGCCGCGACAAGCGCGCTCGGTTCCTGTTTCAGAAAAGAATGGTTGGCAAAATCATCCGCTGTTTTGGCGTAGATAATCTGGTCGTTGCCGTCGATGACGGCAAGCGAGCGCACATTCGATGTGCCGATCACCGACTGACCGAGATTGCGCTCTGCCCAGCCCAGATCGAAATTGTTGTTGAGCTTGTCGATCGCCTCATCCCAGATCGTCCAGGACGTCAGAACGACCTCCATATCCGACATCCAGATCGCGACATTGCGCTCGACCATCGTCTGCTGCCGCGCCTTCGCCTCGGCATCCAAGCGGTCCGCACCGAGAAACAAAATAGCAGCCAGTCCGAGCAACAAAAGCCCGACAATAAAGGCAACAGGACCGACAAGCTTGAAGTGGTTAAGGCGCGCCGTCATAGGGGGTTCCGTTTGCAGTAAGCCGATACTGTATATCGGCAACAATGCAGGCACAGTTATCAGGCGGAACAATTACCTTGGCAAGGTTAATGGTTTTCTCGCCAGTCACGAGCTCGTGTCGGCTGTCTCAGCCAAAGGGGAACCGGCAACATTCAAGCTGCCAGTTACCGGCACCGCCCGATATCATCGGACACCAAGAGCGCTATGAAAAATGCTAACAAGGAATGCCCTTGCCCTCGAATTGCCGCCTCGGCCTTCAAGTCGAAATCGATTGTCAGACCGAAGCTGCAGATCCATCCATCCGCTTCGGATTTTAACGCGCAGCTTTTTCCTTACCAGGCAGGATATTCGCCACATCAGCCACGATGGCAGCCGCTTCGGTCTGAAGCACGTCTTTCGCGTTCTTCCGCGCATTTTCCAAAGCAAGGTTGGCGCTGAGGCTTCGTTCGTTGGCTTGCAGTCCGTCATCGAGTTCTGGGACGACGACGCCGGCTTCCTGGCGCGCTTTGAGCTTTGCTGCAACCGCGGCCATCTCCTTACGGCGCTCCGCCTCATTAAGAGAGATCGTCTTCTTCTCTCGCTGGGCCTTCAGTTCTGCGGCATCTTCGACGAAGCGCTGATAATCCTTATCGTTCTTGATGCGCGCTTCATGGCGGCTTTCCAGTTCGGGCACGAGTGCCGCCATATCGCCGAGCTTCTTGTACTTGGCAGGCTTGATCGTCGTCCATGGCAAGGCGTTGTCATAGCTGGATTCACCGAGCGTCTTGGGGTCCAGCACGCTTGGCGTATTGATGTCAGGCGTCACGCCACGCAACTGCGTCGTACCACCATCGATCCGGAAGAACTGGGCAATCGTCAGTTTGAGCTGGCCGAGTTCAGGCTCCTGCTTACCAGCAACCCTGTCCAGATCGACAACAGTCTGAACCGTGCCCTTGCCGAAGCTTGGATCACCGACGATGACGCCGCGCCCATAATCCTGAATGGCGGCCGCAAAAATCTCCGATGCAGACGCCGAACCGCGATTGATCAGAACGCCGAGCGGGCCATCCCAAACCGGGGTGGAGCGGTCATCATTCTCGACCTCGACCTTGCCAGCTGCATTGCGCTGCTGAACCACCGGGCCCTTGCCGGTGAACAACCCGGTGAGATCGATGGCTTCAGCCAGAGAGCCGCCACCATTGTCGCGCAAGTCCATGACGACGCCGTCGACCTTCTCCTGTTTCAATTCGACGAGAAGCTTTTCGACGTCGCGGCTGGCGCTTCTGTAGTTCTTGTCGCCAGCACGCCGCGCCTCGAAATCCTCATAGAAGGTCGGCAGTGCGATGACGCCAATCTTCAATGTCTGGTCGCCAAGCTTGACGGGAACAACGGACTTTTTGGCCGCTTGCTTCTCGAGGCTGACCTTATCGCGCACCAGGTTGATCACCCGATGACCGCTGGCATTTCCGGCATCGGCCGGCAGAATGTCCAGGCGCACCATAGATCCTGCTTCGCCGCGGATCATCTGCACGACCTCGTCGAGACGCGTTCCGACGACTTCCTTGATCGAACCTTCTTCGCCTTGGCCGACACCGATGATGCGGTCACCGACAGCGAGTTTGCCGGAGAGTTGCGCTGGTCCGCCGGCCACGAGCTCACGGATCGTCGTATAGCCGTCGCGCTCCTGCAGCACGGCACCGATGCCCACCAAAGAGAGCTTCATAGAGATATCGAATTCAGCCGATGCTTTGGCGCTGAAATAATCGGTGTGGGGATCGACCGCAGTGGTGAACGCGGCCATGAAGGACTGGAAAACGTCATCGGCCTTATAGGTCTCGACGCGGTCGAGAATGTTCTTGTAACGCTTGTCGAGCGTGTCGCGGATTTTCGCTTCGTCCTGATCGGCAAGCTTCAGTCTGAGCCAATCGCTTTTCACCCGCTTGCGCCAGAGTTCGTTGGCCTCTTCTTCCGTCTTCGCCCAAGGCGCATCCTCGCGCGACTGCGGATAGTCTTCCTGAACCGTAAAATCGAAGCCGTTCTTCAGCAGGCTGCGGGCATAGGTCATCCGCTCGGTCACACGCTGATTGTAAATCTTGAACATCGAGAACGGGATGTCGAGATTCTTGTTCAGGATCGCGTCGTCGATCTTCTTGCTGTCCTTGGCAAAGCCATCAATGTCGCCCTGCGTGAAGAGCATACGGTCCGGGTCGAGCGACTTGATATACTTGTTCATGACTTTGACGGAGAGGACATCGTCCAACGGCACGGGACGGTAGGCGTAACGCTCCAGGAACTGTGCGCTGAGAGCGGCCGCTTCTGCCTGGGGTGCAGTTGCTTCCAGCACCGGCATCTGCGCGGGCTCGCGCGCCTGCGCGACAGAGGCAATTCCGATGACAAGGCCGAAGAAAAGGGGCTTCAAGCGCATCCCGACATGTTCCTTATTACTCAATATCTCCGTCTTATCTTATTCTTGGGCGAAATTGCGATAGTTTAAAAGCGATCAAGATATATTGATCCTTCGAATTTGAGATGGACGGCCCACGCCTCAACCTCTGACCTGCTGGACTTCTTGCAGCAGTTAGCGACGGCAACCGCCACACACCAGCTAACTCCTGTTGGACGCACAAAGCATGCTTTGCCTTTTCTGAATCGACGCATTGTGCTTTCCGAAAATCGAGTCCGATTTTCGGGGCGATGCTTTAGGATTTCGCTACGTTACAGGCCAAGGCGAACTGCTGCCCAGTAGCACACAAACATGTCAAATAGATTCCGATTTTCCCGTCGATGCTGTAGAGAAGCTCCTGCAAATCAGGAGTAAAACATGCAAAATATCAGAAGCTTGGTCGTGGCCATCATCGTCGGCATCGCTGTCGGAGCGGCTTTCATGATGCTGGATAAGTCGCGAGGCGCGGAATGGGCCGTCTCGCCTCAGCAGATCGAACAGGCGAAAGCGGAAGGCAAAGCCGGATACGAATCCTCTCCCGGCACCGTAACCGTTCTGCCGATCCGCAGTGAAACCGCGGATGCTCTTCCCTTCAAGTGGACGATGTATGGCCTAGTGGCTGCTGTCGTGACCTTCGTCACCCTGCGCCGCAAACAAAAACGCTGAAAACGAAAAAGCCTGCCGCGGGAGGAGGTGCGGCAGGCTTTCGAAAAGAATCGAACAGCAACTGGGAGGAGGAGTGCTGCTGCTCTAACAAATGCCCTTTGGGAGGAGGATAAGGACATTTGCAACTCGAAGCTTTGCGGGAGGAGGTGCATCGCTTCGATGGTTAGAAACTACCCATAATTCTCGGCATAATAAATGGCCTTTATCGCAGGTGAGGTATGCGTAAACGCATAGCTTGCTGTTTGGGAGCAGTTCATTTTTAGAACTCTGCCGAGGAAAAAGGCACAACAGCGTATTTCCTATGTTGGGCTTGCTCTAGCAAGGCTGAAGCATGCCTGCATCAGCCGCGTTGTGAGCATCGCCCCAACCAGTGACCGAAAGATTCCCGGCCTATGACAACGCCCTCTACGCCACACAACCTCCAGCTCTTCGTCGACGGCTCATATGACCCGCTCAAGCGCCTGGGCGGTTGGGGCGTGATCGCGGTCCGCAATGACGTCCATATAGGCTCCCGGTCCGGCAGCATAAGCTGCGTCGACAACAGCGCGCCGGAACTTGTGGCCGTTCTTGAAGCCTTACGCTGGCTGGAGGTGAATGCGATCGGGGAGGCAGCGACGATCTGGTCGGACTCTTTCTACGCGGTGACGGGGTGCAACAAATGGCGCCATATTTGGAGAACGAACCATTGGAGAAAGCGTGCACCGAATGGCAAAGATCGCAGCAGAGACGTCCCCAATAGCGATCTTTGGAGGGCACTCGACGCGTGCCTGACACGCTGCGACATGATCGAGATTGCATGGTGCAAGGGTCATGTAGGCCTGCCATGGAATGAACGAGCCGATGCTCTGGCAAGGCACGCGGCCAAGCCCGCTGTACTCGGGATAGCTGGGTCGTGAGACAAGTGTCCCGCGTGCCGGACCAATCGAACTCCGACTGCGGCAACGCCACAGACACTTGAGGGTTCGCTAAAGCTTGGAGGGAACTGCATTTGCTAAAACGTGTTTGGGCTTCGTCAACAATTGTGGAGCACAGACATGGATGCCGAGACTCGCCACCCTTCCCCGCCCTATCCTGAACAGAAGCAGACGCCGCCCGGGACCACCGGTCAGATGGAGCCAAAGCCTGATCATGGCGAGCATTCCTATAAGGGTAGCGGCCTCCTGAGCGGCAAAGTCGCTCTGATTACCGGTGGGGATTCCGGTATCGGTAAGGCCGTCGCAATCGCCTTTGCACGTGAAGGCGCCGATCTCGTCATCTCCTATCTCGACGAGGAAGAGGACGCACGCGACACCGTGAAATGGGTGGAAGAAGCCGGTCGCAAAGTGGTGGCCGTTCCTGGCGACATCACCTCGGAAGACCATTGCAAATCCCTCGTGCAGCGCACCGTCGAGGAATTCGGCAAGATCGATATCCTCGTTAACAACGCTGCATTTCAGCGCACCTATGCGGATATCGCCGACATCGATTCCGCTGAGTGGGACGAGACCTTCAAGACCAATATTTATGCGCCGTTCTTCCTGTCGAAGGCCGCTGTCCCACACATGAAGTCTGGAAGCTCGATCATCAACACCGCTTCGATCCAGTCGAAGCAGCCCTCACCTCAGCTGCTTGCCTATGCCTCCACCAAAGGTGCTGTGCTGAACTTCACGGCCGGGCTCGCCGGCATGGTCGCTGAAAAGGGTATCCGCGTAAACGCCGTTGCGCCTGGCCCGATCTGGACGCCTCTCATCCCGTCCACCATGAGCGTGGAGAAGACCAAAAAGTTCGGTGAGCAGACATTGATCGGACGCGCTGGACAGCCCGCCGAGCTTGCCGGCGCCTACGTTCTGTTGGCATCGGATCGGGGCAGCTACATGACTGCTGCCGTTATCCCGGTCACCGGCGGCGAAATCATGATCTGATCCCAAAGGTTGAGACTGGACAAAGCGGGGCCGTAAAGGAACCGCCTTGTCTGTCTGCGGTTCGGTTAGAAGAAGAGGGAGAAAATTCAGATGTCCGATCCAATTCGCGCAGTTGGCTCAAATGAGGTCGGCTCCGTCAGCCGATTGCAGCAATCCGAAAGCCTTAACGTCTACAAGCTGGCTCCCGTGGCAAAGGAAGATGACCCACACTGGGATAAAGGCGCCTCCTATGGAGAAGTCCTGGTCGCCGCCCGGTCGTCAGGCGATGCGCGTATCGTCGCGGCCGAGGCACAGCCTGATGCCTCCGCGGCGACTGCGTTGCCTTCCGAGGACGTCTCCACCCGCTTTGCCAGCGCTTTCCGTGACGAGACGCTCTACACCGTCATCGAGGTAGAGCGTGATCGCCCGGACGTAGAGCGGGGCATGATCCCCAAGTTGTCTGTTGACGCGACGATGAAAGCAGGTGGCGACGCTTAATCGTGCCGGAACCCTCCCGCGTCTGAGAAGTTGAGACGACGAACCCTTACGGAGACAAAATAATGTCCGACCAAAATTCCACCTCACCTGCCGTCGCCTCACTGCATGAAGAGCAGGCAAGACAGCGCACCGGCAAAGAAGATCTTCAAAAGGGGCTCGAAGACACCTTCCCTGCCTCCGATCCCGTGTCCCACACAACCACAACGACAGCCACATCGACATCCGCGCCCGAAGAAGAGCAGGATACGGGGGAGGCTCCAAAAGTGGATGAGGCGCTTGCTGCCGTCAAAGCACGCCAAGACACACCGGCAACCGACCATGCCATGGAAGAAGTGAGAGCACTTCGCTCCGAACTTGGACGGATCACAGAGTCGGCCCAGGAAGCGCTTTCCGCATCGGCACGCATCACCCGCAGCGAAATTCAGTCCGCTCAGAGCAAGGTGATCCGCCAGATTCGAAAGCGTCCTCTTCAAGCATTGGGACTGGCAGCACTTGTTGGCTATGTCTGGGGTATGACACGATAGTTTCGAGCAGCGCGTAACAGGATGGCGGGCATACGGTATCCGCCATCCACAGCAGAATGAACGCTATATGACAGATGGCTGCCATATGACATCGATCTGTCATGAAAGCGTTATACTTGCGATAGGGACATAAACGCCGGGCAGACGATCCGGATGTGTGGAGTTGCACATGGACATCGCTCTTGCCGTAATCGCCTTTGTGCTGATCTTCGTCCACCTGTTGAGCATAGGTCTGACGACCGTTCGTGTGAAATCGACCGCAAGAGGGAGTGCGGCGCAGCAGAACCAACCGCCAGTCTCCCTTGTCGTCCCACTACGCGGCGTGGAGAATTTCACAGCACTGACCATCCCGCATGCCTTTCAGCTGGATTGGCCAAACTACGAAATCATCTTCTGCGTGGCGGATAGCGCAGACCCTGTTATCCCCCACGTCAAATTGAACATTGCCGCCTTTCCTCACATTCAGGCTACATTGCTGCTGGGCGATGATAGGATCAGCGCCAATCCGAAATTGAACAATTGCGTAAAAGGATGGCGTGCAGCCACAAGCGAATGGGTCATTCTCGCCGATTCGAACGTGCTGATGCCCGATCATTACATTACGACCTTGATGGGCGCGTGGCGCAAAGATAGCGGCCTTGTCTGCTCCCCGCCCCTCGGCTCCCGGCCAGCCGATATCTGGTCGGAGCTGGAATGCACATTCCTCAACACCTTCCAGTGCCGGTACCAATATGCGGCAGAGACATTGGGCCAGGGCTTCGCACAGGGCAAGACGATGCTTTGGAACAAGCCGCTCCTCGATTCACTCGGCGGCATTGAAGCTCTTGGTGCCGAAATCGCCGAAGATGCCGCAGCCACCAAGCTTATCCGTGCAAGCGGGCGCAAAGTTCACCTCGCACCAGCCCCCTTCGAGCAGCCGCTCGGTACGCGCAGCTTCGCGGAAGTCTGGTCTAGGCAGGCACGCTGGGCGCGTTTGCGGCGAGTGACCTTCCCGCAATTCTTCGCACCGGAGATCCTCGTCGGAGGCATTCCGCCTCTCCTTCTTGCACTGGCCGCAGCTATGCTGGCGGGGGCGGATGGCAAGACAATCGTGGCAATCACGGTAGCGGTCCTTGGGCTCTTCTATCTCCCGGAATTGGCGCTCGCCAAGCTCAAAGGATGGCATGTCTCGTGGACAAGCTTTCCAACCATGATCATGCGGGACGCGTTGCTACCACTCATCTGGGCTAGAAGCTGGATGGGGTCTTCAGTCTCATGGCGTGGCAACATGATGACCGTCGGAACGCAAGAAAGCACGCTAAGCGGCTGATAACCGCAGAGGCATGAGGGGATCGAGCACGAAAGCAGAGCTTCGCCTCGTCCTCAGGCTCGGGTGGCCCAGCACTGTTTCGTCAGGCTTTTTGCTCTGCATGTTCCTGTAGAAGCTGTGCGAGTTCATCACCGGCAATCAGGACGTCGTGCCCGCCTCGATGGACATGCAGTTCAACGCGAGTTGGGCGAAAACTATTGCCCCGGACAAATTCAATCGCACTCTTGAGGGAGTCGAACATCTCCCTGTGAGAGACTTCGAAACGCTGCCACAGAACGACGGTCGTGTGGCTCTCTCCAAACCGGCTCATTGCCTCGCTCGCATCGAAAACCAACCCAGTGCTCCTCACCGTTGCGTGTGAAAAGCAACGCTTGAAGAAGCTGATCGTTCAACCGCCTCGACGGTTTATGACGGGTGCATGTCTGGAAGGTATGAGGAATGTCGATTCCGTCTAGTGTGCAAAGCGTCCTTGGAATCCACAAAGGGCGCTCTAACTCCTTGGATCTACGCATCTTGCTTTCTCAAAGGTTCCGATTTTCGGGGCCTATGCTGTAGCGTCAGTTGCGCTTCAGAACGGACAGATAGAGAGAAGCCGTCTGCTCGCAGATGCTGTTCCAATTGTAGCGAGACATGATCGTGCTGCCAGTCTCTCCCATTTCAACAGAAGGCTGGGCGGCGGACGGACGCTGCGACAACTTTGCCTGCATTGCTTGGGCAAGTGCGGAAATGTCCCCCAGGGGGAAATACGAGCCTGCATCCAGTTCGAGCGCAAGATTGGCTTCGATGTCGCTTGCCAGGACTGGCAAACCATAGGCCAGCGCTTCGAGAAGTGCGATCGGCATCCCCTCATGGCTGGAGGGTAGAACGAACAGGCCGGCATTGGCAAAAAGCCCCCCAAGCCGCGCGCCCGATTGCGATCCTGTCAGCACGATGTTCGGATGAGATTTCGCACGTGCACGCAATCTCTCTGCGTAATCACTTCTGGCATCGCCGCCGCCGACGAGAACAAGCTTGGTGCCCGGCATGTCGGCACGCAGAAACGCATCTATCAAATCCATCTGGCGCTTCTCTACGACAAGGCGCGCAACCAGCAGTACATAACGGCCTTTCGTCAGTCCGAATTCATCCAGAACGCCATCATCTGCGGCGCCGATATCGATCTGCACGCCATTGGGAATGAAATGGACGCTGCGATTGAACTTCGCCTGCATCGCATCGGCAATATGTTTGGCGACGACGATGCGGCCTTGGGCAAACCGCATGCCCGCCCACTCGCCAAGACGCAGAACTTTCTTTTCCAGCGCGTTCCATTTCTCGCGATCGTAATCATAGCCGTGATGAGTGAAGACGACTTTCATCCCCATCATCCGCGCCAAAGGTGCCACGAGCGAGGGACCGACGGCATGAATGTGGACGATGTCGGGCTTGAGCATTCTGGCTTTGAAGAGAGCCAGCAGGGTATGGACTATGGCCTCCAGTCGCGTGTTGCTCGGCGCCCATGTCGGATGGACGGTGACGCCGCGCCAGACGTAAGGCACTTCACCGGCAACATAATTTTGGCGCGCATAGACGTGAACGTCTGCGCCTCTTTCTACCAGCCCTGGGACAAGTTGCTCAACATGGGTTTCGATGCCACCGGGAACCCCCGGCACGCCGCGCAGACCGATCATGCATAGGCGAACCCCATCCAGATTTGGAAAGTGGACCTCGTCGGCATTGCTGCGCGCCCGAAGGGCCGTCGTCTGTTTCGACGCCGCATAGTCCACCACTCGCTTGCTCCCGGGCATCCAACCCCACTCCTACGGCACAGCTATGACAGCAGCCACCGGCAGGCAGTTTTCACGCTGCCGCGTATCCCCAACCTTACCGCCATTATATTGACGAAACCCTTCAAACATATATAACATTATAACTATCTAAATTACTACCCGCCGCTATAGGGCGCTGAGACACCGAGACTTCGATAGAGGGTCAGCGTCCTCTCAAAAAACGCGTTGCGCGAAAACTCCGCCTCTACCCAGGCCCGACCACGCTTTCCCATATCGTTGCGTTCGGATGCCGAGAATAGGTCCATGGCGATCAGTGCCCGTGCAAGATCATCCCTATCGCCAGGTGCCACGATAAGACCTGTCTGGCCGGGCTGGATCAGTTCGGGAATGCCACCGATATCCGTTCCTATCACCGGGCGCCCAAGGGCGTAGGCCTCCAGAATACTGACCGGCGCATTTTCATACCATTCGGACGGAAGAACGAGCGCCTTGGCACCGGCCAATGTCTGATGCAAGGCGCGACCGCTGAGATAGCCGAGGAACTGAACATCGGCATTTTCCCTCTGCGCCAGCGCCCGAAGCGCTGCCTCTTCCGGCCCTGTACCGGCAATACGCAGACGCTTCCCCGACCGCGCCGCCGCGCGGATGAGAGTGTCCACGCCCTTCTCCGGCGCCAGGCGCCCGGCAAACAGGAAGTAATCACCCTCCTCGACGGTGAAGCTCTGCTCGCTGATCGCATGGTCAACGAAGTTCGGGATACGGACCAGCTTATTCTCCGGCCATCCCCATTCCATCAGCTTCTGCTTGTAGAACTGACTTGGAACCACGAGCTTATCGATATGATCGCGATAGAGACGGAGCGCGCGATGCACCGCCGTTTCCACCATGACGAGGCCGCTTAACGCCACAGAACCTTTCATGCAGCGGTGAAGGAGGACATTATAGATGCGACCGCCCTTGCATCTTTCGCAAACGCCATCCGGCGCCAGCATCTTGTAAGAAGGACAGGCAAGCTTCAGATCATGTACCGTCATCACCGTGGGAATTCCCCGCTTTTTCAGGAGCGGAAAGATCGCCGGAGAAATGTGGTGATAGACGTTGTGAGCATGCGCTACGTCCGGCCTCACGCGGTCGATCAATGCGGCCAGGCTTTGTCGCGCCTTGCGAGAGTAGATGATCTCCAGCCCGTGACCGATCTTCGTCAGCAGACCGCCTTGACGACCGAACTCGATCTCGGGAACGAAATAGGGCGACCACTCCGATGGCAGATTGTCTGGGTGCTGCATGGAAAAGGGCACGGCATCCCACCCGGAGCGGGCAAATATTTCCATCTGATCAAGAAAAATCGCGTCTGCCCCGCCACGGCGGTAGTGATAATTGTTGATTGCCAGAAGCGTCGCGCTCATTGCCTCATCTCAACTCTCCACATGCTGAAGAGCATCACGAACCGGCAGAACGAGGCAGCCGCTCGAAACGGCATAGCGCACCAATGTGGAAAAGGTCGAAGGTGTGCATCCATAGGGTGTCGGCGTATCGCTAACATCGTGGGTGAAGAACACCAGCCAGCCCGGCTCTTTCACCACTGCGTCAATCTGCCGAACCAACGCAAGGGCGTCCTGTTCCGGCTGGCGAATTTCCATTCCCCAGAGAAAGCCGCGATTGACCTTGCCCCGGTTGATGCGATCTCCTCCGCCACGCGCTGTCTGATAACGATCGGCAAAGAGTTGCCGATGCCGCAGCGACCCCTGATTATAGGGATAGGCAAAGTTTCGCTTCGCGACCGCTGGCTCAAAGCTATCCAGCAAAGCGCCGTTGCGACACAGATTTTCACGCAAGGACCGTCTTGGCAGCGTGTGGACGATTTCGTGCCCGAAAGTATGGCAGCCGAGTTCATGGCCCGCAGCAGCAAGCTCCCGGCACCCTTCCTCAGAGATGATGTTGCGGTCAGGCTCCACACGATTGAGGAGACCTCCGGCAATGTAAAACGTGCCGCGCACCCCGTTTTCCTCAAGAATTCTCGCGCCCGCGCTCAACGCCGTGCAAGGCACATCGTCGAAGGTGAAGGACACGACGGGGCGTCGGCAAGCAACGTTCAGCGTCGAGGCGGGCAGAGCGCGCACAGCCCGTTCGGCAACACGGTCTCGCAGATAATCAAGCTTACCGCTGACTTTGGATAAAAACGCCATGGCTTTCCTCCCTGGTCACAACCGGTTCTTTGACGAGGCTCATCCTGGACTGCAGGACCAAGCCGAAAATGGAGACAAGAAAAACGAAAAACACCGGGCTGCCATTCTGGAAGAAAATAGCCTCGAGGCAGGCGGAGTAGAGCACGCAAAGCCAGGTGCGCTGGAAGAGGCGCGTCAATGCCGGATCATTTTTTGGTGGCACCAGGTCCAGCCGCGCGATCGCCCGCATCGGCACCAGAATGACGAGCGTCAGCGCCAGCAGCAACCCCGGAATCCCTGTCGTCAGGAGCGTATCCACATAAGCGTTATGTCCGTTGAAAGCCCGGACTGCCCAGGTCTCGAGACCGGCAGGGCTATGCGTCAGGTCAGGCGTTTGCCAGAAGCCTTGGAAGCCATAGCCGAGGATTGGGGATTGGGCGATCGCGTCAAAGGCGATCTTCCAGATATCGGAGCGGTTGGTGAAGGTCGGATCAATGCCGACCGAGGCCACCAGGCTTCGAAAATCCGATGATAGGGTGGCGCCAAGGATCAGAGTGTTGAAGGCGGCGATACCGCCCACCGCGATGAACCACCGCGTCCAGCGAAACCTCTCGAATATCCATTGCAGAACGAGGATCATAGGCAGCATCGCAGTCGATGATTTACCCCCGGTGTGCATAAGAAAGAACACGGCCAGAACGGTAATGACGATGCCGCTTTTCTTCCATCCTGCACTGCGGAAGTAGAGCCCGAAAAATGTGATCTGCAGCATCACCGCAGCAGTGAGGTTCTTGTGTGCATAATGGCCCCTCCAGTAACCCGCATTCATCGGTTCGACAATTTCGGCCGCCTGATGGATCGAAAGCCGGGGCAGAAAAACAACGCCGAAATAAGCCACCCCGAGCGTGATGGCGGTACCGTAAAGCATTAGTCGCGCGAATTGCTCCTCGGAGCGGGGAAGAAGCAGGAACATGCCTGCGTTGAAGAAGGTCAGGGTCGCAAGGATCGTCCGCTTGATCGCATCAATGGGATAGTTCGACAGCGCAGACGAGATGAAAAACCATCCTAGAAGCGCAATGATCAAAACTCTCGGCTGGCAAATCTGCGAGCGCATAGGATGGTTCAGGGCGGCATAGATGGTCAGAGACGTAATCAGCAGAAACGTCATCTGATTGAGAAAGTTTGACCCCGATACAATATCCGTTCCCGCAGATTGCAACTTCACAAGGTCGATAAATGGGTTCGTGGTGATGAAGTAGAACAGGAAGATCGCTACGAAGGTCGCAACTCTGACCTTCATATGCTGTCCGCTGAGTTGAGCTGGCGAGATTATGGTTACCTGCATCACATAATCCGCTCGAACCGCCAGTCGTTGCGTCTGAGTTCAATCAACGTCCGACCTGCGACGACGAAAAACGCACCAAGCAGGAGCCCGGCGATCAGGCCGCCGATCGCAAGCAGCGAAGTCGGAGGAGGGAAGCTGCGCTTCTCAGGCGGTACTGGCTCGGTGACGATGCGGAGATTGGAAACGTTGAGCTGTTCCTGCTCTCCGGTTTCGCCCGCACGCTTCAGGAACGTATCGTAGAGCGCTGCCTTAGCCTCGGCATTTCTCTGTAAATCCTGCAATTCGACTTGCGCCGCATCGTCGGTCGAAACCCGGCTCTGAGCCGTATTGATCTGGCTGCGCAGAGAATCGACAGCGCTTTGCGCCTGGTCCATCTCAAGCTTGACGCTTTGCAAGACGCGTTCTGTCTCGCGAGCGATTTCCGCTCTGAGGGTCGCCAGCTGCGCCCTCGAGGCGGCAAGCTTTGGATACCGTTCCCCATAGGTCAATGCCAGCTCGTCATATTGCTGTTTGAGAACGGAATACTGTGATCGCAGCGTATCGAGAAGCGGTGACGATAGCGAACTGGCCCCAGTGCCCCCATTTGCCGAAGGCTGGCTCAGCTTATTGTAGCGCGCCTTGACCTCCTGCAGCCTGGAATTGGCATCATTCAACCGCGTGTTGAGCTGCGAAAGACTTTGAACATTGACGGAACCTGCACTGCCGAGATCCTGAAGATTGTTTTTCTGCCGGAACTCCACGACCGCATTGGCTGCGTCTGTCGCAGCACGCCTCAACTCTTCGAGGCGCGTCGCAAGCGCCGTGCTCGCGCTCTTGGCAAGATCACTGCGCGTAGCCTCAAGCTCCAGCCTGAAAGATTCTGCGAGTGTCGCCAGTATCTTGACCGACCGCTCGGGATCGCGCGTCCAAAGACTGATGTTGATGAGATAGGTTCCACCTTCGCGGCCAACCTTGATGCGCTTGTCGAGAATTCGCATCGCCGTCAATGTTTGATCCCCTGGGGGCTGCGGACTGGCGAGACCGAGCACGTCCATCAGATTGAAACCGGGTTCGAGCGATGGGTTGAACTCCGGAAGCTCCTGCAACCGCTCGCGCTCGACAGTCCGTCTCAGAACATTGCCGGAGTTGAGCAGCAGAATTTTGCTGGATATGTCGAGGATTTGAGCTTCGCTCTGAAGGGCGGGAACCGTCAATTCATTTGGAAGGACCTGACCTGAAGGCGGCGGCAGCAGGATATCCATAGAGGCCGTATAGCGCGGCTTGGTTAGGGTCCCGAAGGCGATGCCGGCCGCCGCGCCGAGAATAGCGAAAAGCAGAATGACAAAGAGCCCGCGACGCAACCAGAGAAAGACATTGCCAGGGGTGATGATCGGGCCCGAATCCGCAGTTGGTTTCGTATCGACGTTTCGACGCAGCGAAGGCTCCGGCGTTGGGCGCTCGACGCGCTTCTGCGTTGGATACTCGTACATGCGCGACCAGACCTCTGTGTCAATCGAAACGAAATATTTTCAGCTTATAGCTCCCATAAAACACACAGACCGCTGAGAAATGGTTTACGCCCCCACCTCTTTCTGGGCATGGAATGATACATGGCAAGAAACGCACCAGGAAATACATCCAGATTGCTTGGAATGCTCTTGTCTTATAGCGCTTCCTCGGCAAGTCTTCTGATTGCCAATGCCGCGCAACTCATCACATTCGCGATACTGGCCCGAACTTTCGGCGCCGAAGAGTTTGGTCGCTACGTTTCCTTGATTGCCGTCACCAACATTGCTGTCCATCTCTGCGGCATGGGCGCGTCGGAATCCCTCGTCCGCCGCGTTCCGCAAGACCCGTCCTGCTTCCCCCGCATCTTCGGCCACAGCATCATCTTGAGCGGTATCAGTGGAGCGGTGCTGATCGTGATAGGCATGATTGTCCTGCCCCACTTTATGCGTTTTGGGGAGACGTCAGGCGAGAACCTCTGGATAACCTTTCAGCTGCTTTTGACCAATATCGTCCTGGTGCGCCTGATCATGTTGGGCGAAACCATCTTCCTCGCCCATCGACGGAATGGCGCCGCCAATGCCTCCATCATGGGCTTCGCGCTGATCCGCACGCTGACAGCGGCTCTCGCCTGCATCGCCTTCAAGGTCGATACGGTCGAAAGCTGGGCAACATGGCAGATGGTTTCATTCATACTGACGCTTGCGCTTTACGGGTTCCTCGCCTTTCGCATCGCGCGGCCGGACTACAGACTGGACCGTCCCGAAATCCGCCTTGGGGTACTTTTCGCGACCCCGTTCATTTTTCGGGCTTTTCGTCAGAATGTCGACCTTCTGGTTCTCGGCTTGGTGGCCGGGCCTGAAATGGTGGGCAGTTACGGGGTCGCCAGGCGCATCACCGATAGCAGCTATATGGCAGTCGATGCGCTCAACCGGCTCGTCTACCCTCATCTTGCGGTGGCAAGCGTCAACGGCATCCACCACGCCTTCAAATTGACGATGCGTATTCTCGCAATCGCTATCGGCCTTGGATTGGCCGCAGCCCTCGTCATATTCTTCGCTGCCTCGTTCATGCCTCTGATCTTCGGCACGGAATATGTGTCCCTGCCGACATTTGTTCGGGTCTTGGCCCCGCTGATACTCCTGATCGCAATCTGGTCGATTGCGGTCGATCTTCTCGGGGCGGCCGGTGAACATGCAGCCCGTGCCTGGGTGCTGAACCTCGCAAACGGCATTGGCGCGCTCATCATCGGCGTGGCTGCATGGGTCTGGCCACCCTACGGAATTTTCATCTCAGCCTATATTATCGAATTTAGCATCGTGATTGCTTCATGGCTCGTGGTCCGGGCCTATGTCGCCCGCTCCATCGCAGCAAGCAAGGAGATTGAAATATGACGACAAAAAGTACGTCAAAGCTCCGCCCCGCCGAGCTTGGCGATGTTCCCCAGATGAGCGCACTTTTCAGTTCCGTGTTCCGGTCCCGCTCCAAACCGAAGACGAAAGCGCTCGAAGCGCACATGTCTGAGATCTTGTTTACGCATCCGAATTACACACCCGAGAACGGCAGCCTTGTATCGGTGGACGAAACCGGTGCGTTGAAAACCCTCCTCAATATCATACCGCTCACCTATCGCATCGGCGAGGAGACTGTGATTGCGAGGCTGACCTGCGGCTTCGCAACGACGCCGGATGCCAATCCCCGAGCCGCCGCGGCGGTGTTTTTAAGCACCCGGCCGAAATCCGATAACATCCTCTTTACCGACAGCGGCGCCCCGATCGGCATTGCCCATTTCAAGGCGATCGGCGGGATCGAACTCCAAGTCCAGGCTCTTCGGTGGTACAAGATGTTCAGACCGCTGCCTGCGCTTATCAGCTTCCTGAGAATCAAGCTTTTCGACCGCTTTGGGCGTCTCATCAGCAGAGGGCAGCTTCCTGACAATAGTCTTGCGAAAAACGTGACGACAGCGGACGGATACAGTGTTGCAGAAGCCACCCCTGCGGTCTTTGCCGAATACGCAACCCGTTATCTGGCACGTTATGTGGTCGCGCCGGTTTATGACGAGGCCTACGTCGCCTGGGCTGTCAACGCCTCTGCCGGAGATGACGGACGCGGAAAACTGATGCTGGCACAGGTCACGGACAAGAACGGCAATGTCGTCGGCGTTTTCTCAGTCGTGGGCGAAATGGGCGGTTCGGCACATATCCTTGATCTTCTGTACGAAGACAATGCTCAGGATGCCCTCGTTGATGCCGCGCTGCTTGCCCTGGAACGATCCGGCTTCACCTATGCCTGCTCTCAGGCCCGCCCCGAGATGATCCGCTCACTCTCCCGCTACAGCCGCATCTGGTATCGCTACTTCACCGGGATATCCGCAACCTCCCGCTCTGCCGCATTCAAGGAGGCGATGGAGAGCGGCCGGGCCTATTTCGGCGGACTGGGCGGAGAAGGCTGGACACGTCTGACGCGCGACTTTTACTAGTTTGAGACCCACTCTGCGCGACGATATGAGCCTAAAGCGCAAGGTGCGAATCTCAAAGATCGTGACGCGTTTTATTCGGTCCGCTCAACCAGGAAATAGGTTGTCGGACCGCCGGGCGTGTCGTTCGACAGACGCACGATGTTACCGCTCTTGGCGGTCGCGACCGGTGCATGGACCCGACCATCCAGCCCCACAGGAGAAATCTTGAAGGTGCCGGGCGCCTCAAAGCGGAGACGGACTTCCATGCGCCTGATGAGAACCGGCAGATGACCGAAATCTTCGATGACGTGCTGATCAGCGTCTCTAAAGCGCATCCCGGAATTGCGGGCGTCCGACGCGAGGATCAAAAGCTGCCGCTTGCTGTCTTTCAACGGCGCTCCGTCCAGCGACGACAGCGATAGCAATCCTCGTCCATCCGCTTGCTTCACGCTGAAAGCGCCTAGCTCGACGCCGTCACCGACCTTATCGAAGGCGAGCGCCTCCGTCATTGGTGTTCTCAAGGTCAGGGCCTTGGCTCCGGCGTCCAGTTGCAGTTCCCCGGTCTGGCTCACCACCTTACCACTATCGAGATCGGCCGGCGTGGACGGATCGATGTGACCATCAGCTTTCAGCTTTGCGACGATCGCCATCGGGGTCTCACCCTCACGCTGCGGCGCAACCGCAACCACATCAGGCTTCGCATCGGTCACAGATTGGAGGCCAATGGCCCCGACAAGACCGAGGCGTGTGAGAAGCTCGGGCTCCATGTCGTTGACACCTTGCGGCAGACCCTTCTGCCCATCGACGAGGAAAGGGATGTCGAGCGACGTGCTCTTGGCATCACCGCGGCGAAAGACGAGCGCAGCCAGCGTTTCGCCCGCTCGCGCCACCGGATCGAGTGCGATCGTGTAGGGCAGAATCTGCTTCTTGAACCGGAAATCCTCGCCATAGGCCAAAACAATCGGACCGTGCCCGTGGCGGCACAGAACATCCCAACCCTGCAGGGCAGCAAAAGCGGGTGCCGCAAGACCTGCCTCATACCGATAGGGGTTCCAGAAGAGATGGTCATATTCCGTGATAATAAATGGCTGACCCAGCCACCGTGCAGCACCCACAGTTCTCAAGTAGCGCAGCCCGTCTTCCAGCGAGCTTTTCCCCTCAATGCTGGTGCCTGGTTCATAGGAGCCAACCCAGTCGTGATAGGTGTTCATCGCCACCGCATCCTGGATGCTGCGGGTTATGCCGGTCTGGATCGTTGGCCAGTTATTGTAGGGCAAGATGATGCCGCGGAAACCAAGATCGCGGAGCGCTTTGGTCATACGCCGGGTGGCGTTCTGCTCCACGTCGATGAAGAAGGATTGCAGGGCGCGCATCCGTTCGCTGCGCTCGTTGCGGTTGGTCGGCAGAGCAACAGAACGATCCTCAAGACTGCCTTCCTTCGTCCACCAACCCCATTTCTGCTTTAACGCATCGTCACTGCCATATTTCTTCAAGAGCCAGTCGTTGAAGAGCGGTTGAAGCTGCTTCTGAAAGACGCTGCCCCGCACGCCCTCTTGCACGATGGAATCAAATTCCAGGCCGTTTTCGTTGAAGGGCACGATGGCAACAAGTGCCGGATCGCGAATGGGGGCGATGCCGGTATAGGGATTGACCTTGCCGAGGAAGGTCTGCTGAAACTTCAGCCAGTGATTGAAGCCTGCATCCGTCATCTGCGCATCGACCTTGAGATCACCATTGAGATCCCATCGGTCCTCATAGCCGCCATAGGCCCCACGCGTGGAACTCAGGCCGTCCATGATCCAGTAGATGCCGTTTCGCTTCAGTGCCGCCATGAAGTAATGGACGCGATCCAGCACCTGCGGATCGAAGTCGAAATCCTTGGTGCGATCCGCCATCAACGCGGCATCGACATAATGGAAACGGGCGATATTGTAGCCGTGCCTCTTCAGCTGCAGGGCATAGCGGTCGGCAGCATCATGATCCGGAAACCCGCCAGACGCCGGGCTCAACGCAAGAGACGCGCACAGGAAGCGCTGCGGCTCGGCGGCATCGTTTGCCATTGCAAGCTTGCCGGCAGGATTGATAACGATCCGCGTATTCTCGTCGATCTTTGTCTCTGGAAAAAGGCCGGAAAAATCAAGCGGGCTTCCCGCCTGAACTTCAAGCGACCTTTCTCTGACGGGAAGCCACTCTTCGGCGTAGGCTGGCCGGATCAATGCAAAGGAAACGACCAGTAACCGTAGAAGGGCTTTTTTCATCAGGACTTCAACAACCTGCTTTCAATCCAACTACCGGGATCTTTCCGTCGCGATAGGAGGCCGAACGGAAGTGCTGCCGCATGAAAGCACCAGGCCACAATGGCGTAAAGGCCAAGCTCCAGACTTTTTTTCCTGATCGACATCGCCACAACCGGCAGCGCCAGCGAGGCAACGAAAGCAACCAGCCAGATGGCATGGAAGAAGCTGCCGATCAGACAGAAAAGCAGGATTGCCCACCAGACATAGACGCCAAGCCAAAGCTTGATCTCTGGATTCTCTTGAACAACCTGTTTGAACCGTCCCTGCTGCCAGCCAGCGCGTAAAAGCTCTCCCGTGCCGAGCAGATATTTCGACGACCAGCGCCGTGTCAGCAGCACATAGGAGTTGATGTTATGGCCGAAGTGATCGACATAGCGCCGATCCAACCGGTAAAGCGTCCAGCCGCGCAGACGCAGACGCTGGGCAAGATCGAATTCCTCAAACGCATGGAGATTACGGTCGGAGAAATATCCTACCTCCTCTATGGCCGCGCGACGGTAAACGCCGCCACCGTTCAAACGATCACGAACGCCATGCTTGACCTCAAATGCAATGCGCTGCACGCGGCGGGTAAATTCCAGATTATCGAGATTGACCTCGTTGATATCGCCGCTGACACCAGCAACGCGGGGATGCTTATCAAGATAATCGAAGGCCTCGGGCAAGAATGTCGGATCGAGCAGCATGTCGCCGTCCATCAAGGCGACGAATTCCCCCTTGCTGTATTGAAATCCAAGCTGGGGACCGACACCGCAACTGGCTTTGGCGGGTGCCTGAATCTGTGCGATGATGACAGGGTATCGAGAAGCGATCTCGATTGTTCGATCCTTCGAACCACTGTCGGCAACAATGATTTCGCTTTCGATATCAGGCACGGCCTTCAACGCATCGATCACGCTTTCGATGGCCGCACCGATCCGGTTTTCTTCGTTGAGCGTCTTCAGAATGACCGATAATTTCACAGCCGCATCCGTTATATGTCAGTCTATTTAGGCAAGAATACAGATTTGAGTGCGAGGCTGCATGCGGATTTTCTTATATGCTTAACGCCACACCAAAGATTTATGCGGTTGTTGCGAGTCTGGCAAGGATTGGGTTTGCAGCACTGTGAAACCGGTCAGTGGAGCATCCGGCTTCCGGACGCCTTCTCCATGTAAAGCTGCAAAAGAGTCATGGATTGCCTTAGTATAAGCTCAAGGGGCCTGAAGTTGTTCGAAGAGCTGTCGCCGCTTTCGCCTTCTATCATCGCCGCCATAGCGCGAAAATTCTCTGCCAGCCGCACGTCCCCTCGTCCGCTGCATGTTCCGCAGCATCGAAAAGGGCTTCACTGACGGTATTCATCATGGCATACCGCTCGCCAGCATTCATCTCCGGCAAGCTTTTCGGTGCTGATTGCATGGATATCTCTCCGCGCGCGCCTTCAGCCTCGCATCCACTTCGCAGATGCATGAGCAATGCGCTTTGTTTGATCGGAATTATTGAACCAGAGATAGGGTTACAGGACTGGCGAAGCAAGTCATGACAGAAATGCCCCCCATGCATGGCCTTGACTGTCCTATGCTTCACCACTCGATACTCGAGCCATCATAGGCATGGAAGTTGCCGCTCTGCTCCGGCTGAAGTCTATCCAGAACGGAAAGCATTCTGGTCGCGCTCTCGGCCGGTCGAAACCGATCACGACCGTTGCCATAGTCATCGCTAAGGGAGGTGGCGACGGTCCCGGGATGCATTGCCGCCAAGACGGACTGCGGGCGCGTACGGCTGATCTCGATGGAGGCGGTTCGGATGATCTGGTTCAAGGCTGCCTTGGAGGCACGGTAGGATATCCACCCACCAAGATGATTGTCACCGATCGAACCGACCCTTGCTGACAGAAACGCCATAAGCCCGCGTTCTCGCCTCGGCAGTCTTGCAGAGACATGTTTCATCACCAGCGCAGGGCCAAGAGCGTTCAGCGCAAACTGCTTCATCATCGCATCGGGAGAAAGCTGCTTCAGCGCTTTTTCCGGTCCAGTGCCGTCAATGGTCAGCGCACCGGTGGCACAGAAGATCAGATGAAACTCGCCGTCCAGTCGCCCGATCGTGTCCTGAACGCTCCTCTCATCGGTGATGTCCAAGCCATCGGTGGAACGTGAAAGGCCGATCACCTCTGAGCACCTCTCGTCCGCCTCCAGCAATTCTGCGACAGCCGAACCAATCCCGCCGCTTGAGCCGATGACCAGCGATCGATATCCCTCGGCAAGTGAAGTCATCGTCATCAGGAGGACTCCTACACGGGCTCCGCATCATCGAGCTTTTTAAGAAACCTGCGCGCAGCACCTTTATAAGCATTGCGCTGCTCCTCCTTCATCCGACCCCAAGTGGCGTAGGGCTGAGCAAGACGTCGGTTGCCGTCGAGCTTCTTTCTGTTCCGGTCGAGGAAATCCCAGTAGAGTGAATTGAAGGGACAGGCGCCCTCCTCCGTCTTCTTGCGCACGTCATATTGGCAATTTTCGCAATAATCCGACATGCGCGAGATATAGGCACCGCTTGCGGCATAGGGCTTGGAGCCGAGCAGCCCACCATCGGCGAACTGGCTCATGCCGATAACGTTCGGCATCTCTACCCACTCAAAGGCGTCGGCATAGACTTCGAGATACCATTCATGCACCGCGTGAGGGTCGAGGCCAGCAAGAAGCGCAAAGTTGCCGGTAATCATCAAACGCTGAATGTGATGGGCGTAGGCGTGATCGATGGTTTCACCAATGACCGTCGAGAGACAATTCATTTCCGTCTTCCCGTCCCAGAAAAAGGAAGGAAGCGGCCGCGACGCCTTGAAGAAGTTGCGCTCCGCATAGTCCGGCATAAAGTGCCAGTAGATTCCCCGCATATATTCCCGCCAGCCGATAATCTGGCGGATGAAGCCCTCGACCGCATTGATCGGCGCATCGCCTTCGAGATAGGCGCGCTCTGCCCTGCGGCAGATATCGAGCGGATCGAGCAGGCCGAGATTGATGTAGAAGGAGAGCAGCGAGTGATTGAGAAAAGGATCGCTGGAGAGCATGGCGTCCTGCGTTTCGCCGAATCCCGGTAAGAAGTGCTCAATAAAGGCATCTGCCGCGCGTTCCGCATCCTTCTGCGTGACCGCAAATCCGAAGCCCTGTGCCTGCCCCATATGCCCGGCAAAACGTTCATCGATCAATTTCATCACGTCGCGAGTCATCTTGTCAGGCGGAAACTGCGGGTGTGAGGGCCGGAAGAGATCGGGCTTTGCCGGCTTCCGGTTCTCGGCATCAAAGTTCCAGCGCCCGCCAACCGGCTTGTCACCGTCCATGAGCAGATCGGTTTTTCGACGCATGTCTCGATAGAAGAACTCCATCCTCAACTCGCGCCGCCCTTCGGCCCAGGTGGAGAACGCCTCCTTCGAACAGAGAAAACGGCTGTCGGTACGTATTTCAACGGGGATGCCAAGCGACTTTTCCCACCCCGCCATCACCTGCAAGACGCGACACTCGCCCGGCTCGGTGACGATGACCGTTTCCGGCTTGATCTCTTTGACGGCGCGCTTCAACTCATCGGTGAAACTCCCCGTGTTCGCCTTGTCATCCAGTTCTATGTAGCGAACATTAAATTCCCTGCCGCGCAAGTCTTCGGCGAAGTGACGCATGGCCGAAAGAATGAGGATGATCTTTTTGCGGTGATGGCGCACATAGGTCGTCTCTTCCTGCAACTCACACATAAGGACCGCATCCTGGTGCGGATCAAAACCCTCCAGACTCGATATGGAGTGAGACAATTGATCGCCAAGAATGAAGATGAGATTGCGGCAGCGCTGTTTCATCGCGGCAGAACGTTGAGCCGCCGCCTCGCGTTCCAGACAGAAGACGACACGGACTTCATTTCGAGTTTAGCGGCGTGCAACCTCTGCTGTTGTCTGCCCCACTGACATGGGGCGCGAGTTGAAAGCGAAAAAAGTCGCGAATTGCAATTGCTCGGAAACGACAGAACGCTCCGATCCGCCGAAGGAGACGGATCACATCGAGAGGATGATGGAACTCAAGATGCGAATCAGGACTGAAAGTGCCTTCATAATCGATTATCACCGGCACGTTACTTCTAAGACTTCGTTAACAAGGGAACCAAAGCCAGTCTTGCCACGTTGCTTTTTCGAGATACGGAAAAGGAACTTCCAAAATGTCAAGATCAGGAAACGTAAAATCCGTAGTTTTTTTAGCAGCTGCCTTCCTGTGCGCTGCAAGCGGCCCATCACTCGCTCTGAGCGTCATCAACCCCGCTTATGTGAGCGAGGCCTCTGCGGAAGAGGGCACGAACGCTTCCGTCTCCGCGTTCAGCAATGGCGGCGCGACCAAAGGCAGCGGCGATCTTCTGCTTTCGGCAGATGAAGTGCAGCACATCCGCTGGTGCGCAACACGCTATCCATCCTACCATGCATCGGACAACACCTTCGCTGACGCCTCTGGTGTACGCACGGAGTGCCGTTCGAAGTAAGGCGGGCTATCTGTCGCCCGCCTTTTGAGTGAAGTTGCTGGCAGGTTCAACGCTGCCAAAAGATATTAGAAGTGGTAGTTCAGGCCACCCTTGACAACGTTGTCGCTGATGTCCGTCCGCGATGTGGTGCCGCCGGAGAACGTCCGGACATCGTTTGTCGCGACGTAGTTATATTCAACCTTACCTGAAATCTGCTGATTGAACTTGTGTTCGATACCAGCACCCAGCAGGTAGCCTTCCTTCATGCCATCAGGACCGACGACATTGTCGCCATCGCGAAGGCTCGTGACCGTCAGACCGGCTGTACCATAGATCAGTGTTTCGTCCATCTTGACGCCAGCCTTGGCCTTGGCCGCAACGCGCCAGCGCTCACGAAGATTTCCGTTTGGTACGGAGACGCGGGTATCGCCAAGATGGGTTGCCTCAAGTTCACCACCGACGACTGCGCCGCCGAGATCGTAATTGTAGCCGCCCTGAACGCCGAGCGCCAAGCCCTTGCCGTCACGGAACGGGTTTGCACTTGGCATGGCAGCGCCGATATGGCCACCGGCATAAGCGCCCGTCCAGGACGAGCTTGCTGGCTCGTTATAGGCCGGAGGCGCCTCGTAGGACGAGGTAAGGTCTGCCGCAACAACCGGGCTTGCAGCCAAAAGTGCCGCAGCGGCAACAGCATAAGATCTGAATTTATTGGACATCATCAACTCCATACAAGTCCACGGGCCCCTTAGAGGGAGGCATCATTCCGAAAGCAACCGACGACAACGCCTGTCTGACTGCTGTTATGGTCAACATAAGCGCGAAGGTATGGCGGAAAAAGAAACTTGGTTAGAATTTAGCTAAAACTTTAACGGCATGGATAACAGGTGGTTAACGGCAAATTGCCGTCGCCGCGGTGGTCGCTGACGCATCGGGACTGATTACGGAGACAGGTTGCGGAGTAAGATGGGAACCAATGTATCGGGCTTCTGTTTACCTACCGAACAACAATGAAGGAGGTTACCATGCCAAACCGTGATCCACTGGACGAGTCCACGATCGACAGCCCGCGTGGTCCAACATCCACACCGGGCATTCCGGATCGAGTTCATGAAAAGCCGCCCGTTCCGCCAGTCCAGGATCCAGGCGATACCAAGAATCCGAACGATCCGACGCTTAATCCCGCACTTCTGCCGATTGGTGATCCAGCGGGCGCAGCTTGAAAGCTGCGATAAGAGTTCAACAAACCGCCATGCGACATGATCGCATGGCGGTTTTGTTGTGTTAGAGCTTGACCCAGTTGCCGTTGTCCTTTGACGAACGAATGCATGCCTCCACGAAGGCAACACCTTTCACACCGTCATCCACAGTCGGGTAGATGACAGCCTTGTCGAGATCGGAACCGTTGCGGCGCGCGTCGATGGCGTTTGCGGCTTCCGAGTAGATCGTCGCAAAGGCTTCGAGGTAACCTTCCGGGTGGCCCGAGGGAATGCGGGTCACCCGGGCTGCCGCTTCACCTGCACCGGCGCCGCCACGGGTGATCAGTTGCTTCGGCTCTCCGAGCTTGGTGAACCACAGATAGTTCGGGTCCGCCTGCGTCCATTCCAATCCCGCCTTGGTGCCGTAGACGCGCACCTTCAAACCGTTTTCGTGGCCGACGGCGACCTGGCTGCACCACAGAAGACCTTTGGCCGCCTGCTTACCGTCTTTTGCCTTGAAGCGCAGCATGACATGCGCGTTGTCATCCAGGCGCCGCCCTTCGACAAAGGTGTGTACGTCGGCCGCGAGTTCGTCCAGTTCAAGCCCGGAGATGAAGCAGCCGAGGTTGTAAGCGTGCGTGCCGATGTCACCGGTCGAGCCGCCTGCGCCAGACTGTGCGGGGTCCGTTCTCCAGACCGCCTGCTTGGCGCCGGTCTGTTCGATCGGCTCGGCCAGCCAGTCCTGCGGATACTCCATCTGTACCAGGCGAATATTGCCAAGCGCACCACTTTCCACCAGTTCCCGTGCATGGCGCACCATGGGATAGCCGGTATAATTGTGGGTCAGCACGAACAGCGCATCAGCCTTGTCGGCGACCTCTTTCAGCTTCTTGGCGTCTTCGAGGTTGGAGGTCAGCGGCTTGTCGCAAATGACGTGGATGCCGAGCTCCAGAAAGGCTTTTGCCGCGGGATAATGAACATGGTTCGGCGTCACGATGGCGACGGCTTCGATACCATCCTCGCGTGCCGCTTCCTTTTCCGCCATTTCCTCATAGGAACCGTAGCAACGGTCTTCGTCGAGCCCCAACTCCAAGCCGGAGGCCTTGGATTTTTCCGGGGTGGACGACAATGCACCTGCCACCAGTTCAAAGCGGTTGTCGAGACGCGCCGCCATACGGTGAACGCCGCCGATGAAAGCGCCGCTGCCGCCACCGACCATGCCGAGGCGAATTCGCTTGGACGCCTTGTCGGTCGTCTTTCCTTCAATTGCCATAGTTTTCAGTCCTCGCAATCGTTCTATTACAGGCCAAGCATACGCCGGTTGGCTGCGTCATCTGTGCCGCTGGAGGCGAAATCGTCGAAGGCCTTCTCCGTGACGCGGATGATGTGCGCCTTGACGAATTCCGCACCTTCACGCGCGCCGTCTTCGGGATGCTTCAAGGCGCATTCCCATTCGACCACGGCCCAGCCATCGAAATCATTGGCTGCCATCTTGGAGAAGACCGCACCGAAATCCACCTGGCCGTCGCCAAGCGAGCGGAAGCGGCCCGCGCGGTTGACCCAGCCTTGATAGCCGCCATAAACGCCCTGGCGTCCCGTCGGGTTGAACTCCGCATCCTTGACGTGGAACATCTTGATGCGGTCTTTGTAGATATCGATGTTGTCGAGATAATCCAGGCACTGCAGCACGTAATGCGATGGATCGTAAAGCATGTTGGCGCGGCTATGGTTCTTCACCCGCTCCAGGAACATTTCGAAGGTTACGCCATCATGCAGATCTTCACCCGGATGAATTTCGTAGCAGACATCGACACCCTGCTCGTCGGCGAAGTCCAGGATCGGCGTCCAGCGTCTTGCAAGTTCGTCGAATGCGGTTTCCACCAGGCCTGCAGGACGCTGCGGCCACGGGTAGATGAAGGGCCAGGCGAGCGCGCCTGAGAATGTTGCGTGTGCATCGATGCCGAGATTGCGCGATGCCTTCAAGGCGAGTTTGACCTGCTCCACCGCCCATTCCTGCCGCGCCTTGGGATTGCCGCGCACTTCCGGCGCCGCAAAACCATCAAAGGCTTCGTCATAGGCAGGGTGGACCGCCACAAGCTGCCCCTGAAGATGGGTCGAAAGCTCGGTCACTTCGACACCGTTCTGGCGCGCAACGCCCGAAAACTCGTCGCAATAATCCTTGGATTCCGCGGCCTTCTTAAGGTCGATCAACTGGCTCGCCCATGTCGGCACTTGAACACCGACATAGCCTTTTTCAGCGGCCCATTTGGTGATCGCGTCCCAGCTATTGAAGGGTGCGGCATCTCCCGCGAACTGACCCAGAAATAAACCGGGGCCCTTGATCGTCTTCATGTCTGACTTCCTCCTGTATCGATACAGTTGAACGGACCGAGCCTCCGCCGCACAACCGCGGACAAGCTAACCGCTCCAGAATTTCGTGCAACCCTGAATGTCGTATCCGTCGCTAATAATTACGGAGAAGAAACGTCTGCTCGTGCAGCCAGCCCTTGAATAGACTTGACGCGATAACAAGTTCGGGAGCACGCTCCAAACCACATCACCCCGGGAAACCTTTTCCAGTTGCGGCGGTTATCGAAACTCAAACCTTCATCACCAGGAGCTTCGAACCGCCATGATACTAACAAGACGCGCAATCCTTGCTGCTGGCGCCGCCTCCGCTGCGGCAACGTTTCTGTCAACGCCGTCTATCGGCCGTGCCGCAGCTCCTTTCGAGCAACCCGCCCTTCCCTTCAAGGAGGACGCACTCGCACCGCATATTTCGGCAAAAACGGTCGGCCTGCATTATGGCAAGCACCACAAAGCCTATTTCGACAAGCTCAATACGCTTTCGAAGGACACGCCCTATGCGGACATGCAGCTGGAAGAGATCGTGACTGCGTCTTACGGAAAGGCGGCAGACAAGAAAATCTTCAACAACGCAGCCCAGGCGTGGAACCACATTTTCTACTGGGACCAGTTCGTACCCGGCGGCCCGAACAGACCAGAGGGAAAAACGGCGGAAGAAATCAACGCCGCATTCGGCAGTTACGACAAGTTCATCGAAAAGGCCGTCGCGGCATCCGATGAGGTCTTCGGCACCGGCTGGGTATGGCTCACCAGAGACGACGCGAACAAACTTGCGCTGGTCGGCTATGAGGACGGCAACAATCCTGTGGCTGTCGGTCGCCCCGCCTATCTCGGCATCGATATATGGGAACATGCCTATTACGTCGACTACGAGAACCGTAAGCCCGCGCATATCAAGGCCGTGCTGGAAAACCTCGTGAACTGGCGTGTCGTGGGCGACAAAATCTCGGCAGCCTGAGGCACCTCGACAAGTCGAGAACTGAACAGCTAATATCCACTCCAGCGCCCTGCTTTTCGCGGGGCGTTTTCGCATGTCTTAAGGTAGCCGCGAGAGAAGGATATATCACGTTTAGCCGATCCGACGATCATAACATTCTAATGATATCGCCTAAAATAGTATCAGATCGCGGAAAGTTGAATATTTGATCAAAAATCATATGAATCGTTTCAGTGTTCGCTTGAGTATGTAAAGACTTTCTTATAACGACGATCAATCGGCATTCGCGGGACAAGCGAGCCGTTTACAAAAAATTGGGAGCTCATATATGAGATACAAACTTGGCATCATCGCCGCCGCCCTGCTTTCGGCGACGTGCTTCGCAAACGTAGCCAGTGCGAAAACCTTCGTTTACTGCTCCGAAGGTTCTCCAGAAGGCTTCGATCCGGGCCTCTACACGGCCGGCACCACCTTCGACGCCGCTGCACACACCGTTTACAACCGCCTGCTGGAATTCGAAAAGGGCACCACCAAGCCAATTCCAGGGCTCGCCGAGAGCTGGGAAGTTTCCAAGGATGGCAAGGAGTACACCTTCAAGCTCCGTCCCGGCGTCAAGTTCCAGACCACAGACTTCTTCACACCGACCCGCGACCTGAATGCCGATGACGTTGTTTTCTCCATCGAGCGCCAGATCAAGACCGACAACCCTTGGCACCAGTATGTTCCGGGCACGTCCTGGGAATATGCCGCCGGCATGGGCTTCCCTGAACTGATCAAGTCGGTCGAAAAGGTCGACGACATGACGGTCAAGTTCACGCTGAACCGTCCGGAAGCTCCCTTCCTTGCAAACCTCGCAATGCCTTTCGCTTCGATCGTTTCGAAGGAATACACCGACAAGCTCGCCGCTGAAGGCAAGCAGGCAGAACTGAACCAGAAGCCAGTCGGCACCGGTCCGTTTGCTTTCGTCGGCTACCAGCAGGACGCCGTCATCCGCTACAAGGCCAACAAGGATTATTGGGGCGGCGCACCGAAGATCGACGATCTCGTTTTCGCCATCACCACCGATGCTGCCGTTCGCTACCAGAAGCTGAAGGCTGGCGAATGCCACCTGATGCCTTACCCGAATGCCGCTGACGTGCAGTCGATGAAGGCCGACCCGAACCTCAAGGTCATGGAGCAGGAAGGCCTCAACGTTGCCTACCTCGCCTACAACACCACCCAGGCTCCGTTCGACAAGGTCGAAGTGCGCAAGGCGCTGAACAAGGCCATCAACAAAAAGGCTATTGTCGACGCTGTCTTCCAGGGCATGGCAACACCTGCAAAGAACCCGCTGCCGCCGACCATGTGGTCCTATAACGACAAGATCGAAGACGATACCTACGATCTCGACGCTGCCAAGAAGATGCTCGCAGACGCTGGAGTGAAGGACCTTTCCATGAAGGTCTGGGCAATGCCTGTTTCGCGTCCATACATGCTGAACGCCCGCCGCGCTGCTGAAATCATCCAGGATGATTTCGCCAAGATCGGTGTGAAGGTCGAAATCGTTTCTTACGAATGGGCCGAATATCTCGACCGCTCCAAGGCCAAGGATCGTGACGGCGCCGTCATGCTCGGCTGGACCGGTGACAATGGCGATCCGGACAACTTCCTTGACACACTGCTCGGCTGCGAAGCTGTTGGCGGTAACAACCGTGCGCAGTGGTGCAACAAGGAGTTCAACGATCTGGTGAAGAAGGCCAAGGTTACGACCGATCAGGCTGAACGCACCAAGCTCTATGAAGAAGCTCAGGTTGTCTTCAAGAAGGAAGCACCTTGGGCCACGCTCGACCACTCCCTGTCCATCGTTCCGATGCGCAAGGAAGTAACGGGCTTCGTCCAGAGCCCGCTGGGTGACTTCACGTTCGAAAACGTCGACATCACCGAGTAATCGCTGCACCCAAACAGACTTGCCGCGCATCTTCTTGAAGGTGCGCGGCAGTTCCTTTATGCGGCACTCATAACATACCAATAAGCAGGCGAAACTGCCTCGTGCCAGAGCATAGGTTCCTCAAGGAACAGATCGAAGGTTTCTCATGATTGGCTTTCTTGTGCGGCGTATTGCCGTGCTCATCCCGACATTCATCGGGGTTTCCATTATCGCGTTCCTGTTCATCCGGCTTCTGCCGGGCGATCCGGTGGCGCTGCTCTCCGGCGAACGCGTAATGTCGCCAGAGCGTCATGCGCAGATCAGCGCGGCTCTCGGTCTCGACCGTCCGCTGGTGATCCAGTATTTCGACTATCTGAAGGGCATCCTGACAGGTGATTTCGGCACGTCCATCGTGTCCAAGTCGCCGATCATCGATCAGTTCTTCGCGCTCTTCCCGGCAACCGTCGAACTCTCCTTTTGCGCCATCATCCTTGCTGTCTGCATCGGCATTCCGGCTGGCGTGTTTGCGGCCATCAAGCGTGGCTCGATCTTCGATCAGGGGCTGATGGGCATCGCGCTCGTCGGCTATTCCATGCCGATCTTCTGGTGGGGCCTGCTGCTGATCATCCTGTTTTCCGGCATTCTGCAATGGACACCGGTTTCGGGACGCATCTCGCTGATGTACTACTTCCCGCCGGTCACCGGCTTCATGCTGATCGACTCTCTGCTCTCAGGTCAAAAGGGCGCCTTTGCCTCAGCGCTCAGCCATCTGGCCCTACCGTCGATCGTGCTTGCCACGATTCCGCTCGCCGTCATTGCGCGCCAGACACGCTCGGCCATGCTGGAAGTGCTGTCGGAAGATTATGTGCGCACCGCACGCGCCAAGGGCCTTTCTCCCTTCCGGGTGATCGGCATCCATGCGCTGCGCAACGCCATGATCCCTGTCATCACCACCATCGGTCTCCAGGTCGGCGTCATGCTGGCGGGTGCCATCCTCACCGAAACGATCTTCTCCTGGCCGGGCATCGGCAAATGGATGGTCGATTCCGTCTTCCGTCGCGATTACCCGGTTATCCAGGGCGGTCTGCTGTTGATTGCGGGCATCATCATGGTCGTCAACCTCATCGTTGACCTCCTGTATGGCCTGATCAACCCACGCATCCGGCACTAAAGGGAGGACCGTTTCATGGCCGATACCGCCATTACCAAAACCGCAGCACCGGTTTCCTCTGCCGCCATGCGCAAGCAGATGCTCAAGGAATTCTGGTTCTATTTCTCCGAGAACAAGGGCGCCGTGATCGGGCTCTATGTGTTCATCGCGCTCGTGATCATCGCCGTCTTCGCACACTTCATCGCGCCGCACTCGCCGTTCGAGCAGTATCGTGACGCCGTCCTTCTGCCGCCCGCCTGGGTGCAAGGGGGACGCCTGACCTATCTGCTCGGCACCGACCCTGTCGGTCGCGATATCCTGTCCCGCCTGATCTATGGCGCGCAGTATTCGCTGTTCATCGGCGTCTTTGTCACCACCCTGTCCTTGACCACTGGCGTCGTCATCGGCGTTCTCGCCGGCTATTATCGCGGCTGGCTCGATACCGCCATCATGCGTTTGATGGACATCATCCTGGCCTTCCCGTCGCTGCTTCTGGCGCTCGTTCTCGTCGCCATTCTCGGACCGGGGCTGACCAACGGCATGATCGCGATTGCGCTCGTTCTTCAGCCGCATTTCGTGCGCCTGACCCGTGCCGCCGTCATGTCGGAGAAATCCAAGGATTACGTTACGGCCTCGCGCTTGGCAGGTGCCGGTCCGCTGCGTCTGATGTTCCGCACCATTCTGCCGAACTGCACCGCGCCACTCATCGTTCAGGCGACGCTTTCCTTCTCCAACGCCATTCTCGATGCCGCCGCTCTCGGCTTCCTCGGTATGGGCGCGCAGCCGCCCGCACCCGAATGGGGCACCATGCTTGCCGAAGCGCGTGAATTCATTTTGCGCGCATGGTGGGTCGTCACCTTCCCCGGTCTTGCCATCCTCATCACCGTTCTTGCCATCAACCTGATGGGCGACGGTTTGCGTGATGCGCTCGATCCGAAACTGAAGAGGTCCTGATATGGCACTTCTGCAAATCGATAATCTCACCGTCGAGTTCGAAACCGCCAATGGCTGGTTCCGCGCCGTGGATGGCGTGTCGATCTCGGTCGATCCGGGTGAAGTGCTTGCCATCGTCGGCGAGTCCGGCTCCGGCAAGTCCGTTTCCATGCTGGCCGTCATGGGCCTGCTGCCATGGACGGCGCGCATTACCGCCGACCGCATGCTCTTTCAGGGCAAGGATATCCAGAAGCTCAGCGCATCCGATCGCCGCAAGCTGATCGGCAAGGATGTCGCCATGATCTTCCAGGAGCCGGTTGCAAGCCTCAATCCTTGCTTCACCGTCGGTTTCCAGATCGAGGAAGTTCTGCGCATCCATATGGGTCTGGACAAGAAGGCGCGTCGCGCCCGCGCCATTGAACTCTTCAAGCTCGTGGGCCTGCCGGACCCGGAAGAACGCCTGAAGCACTTCCCCCATCAAATGTCTGGCGGCCAGTGCCAGCGCGTGATGATCGCCATCGCGATTGCCTGCAATCCAAAGCTCCTGATCGCCGACGAACCGACGACCGCACTCGACGTGACGATCCAGAAGCAGATCCTCGATCTTATCATGCGCCTGCAGGCCGAAAATGGCATGGGCCTGATCATGATCACTCACGATATGGGCGTGGTGGCGGAAACGGCGGATCGCGTCGTGGTTCAGTACAAGGGTCGCAAGATGGAGGAAGCCGACGTGCTCACTCTGTTTGAAAACCCGAAGAGCAACTATACCAAGGCACTTCTGGCAGCGTTGCCGGAGAATGCGACGGGCGATCGCCTGACCACCGTTTCGCAGTTCTTCGACGGGACACCGACGCCAGCCTCGAGCATTGGGGGAGAAACGGCATGAGCGACAACAAGATCATGCTCGAAATCCGTGACATGAAACGGGATTACCATATCCCAGGCGGATTTCTGAAAAAGAGCAAGACGGTCCATGCCGTCAAGGGCGTGTCCTTCAAGCTCGAGACCGGCAAGACGCTGGCAATCGTCGGCGAAAGTGGTTGCGGCAAGTCGACGCTTGCCCGCATGCTGACCTTCATCGACGAGCCGACTTCCGGCGAACTCTTCATCGATGGCGAGAAGATGGACACACGTCCCGGCCACCTGACGCCGGAAATGCGCCAGAAGGTGCAGATCGTGTTCCAGAACCCATACGGCTCGCTCAACCCGCGCCAGAAGATCGGCGACGTGCTGGGTGAATCGCTGCTCATCAACACCAACATGTCCGCCGCCGAGCGTCGCGAAAAGGCGACCGACATGCTGGTGCGCGTCGGTCTCGGCCCTGAGCATTACAACCGCTATCCGCACATGTTCTCCGGTGGTCAGCGCCAGCGTATCGCCATTGCGCGTGCACTGATGCTCAACCCGAAGCTTCTTGTGCTGGACGAGCCGGTTTCCGCGCTCGACCTTTCGGTCCAGGCCCAGGTGCTGAACCTGCTCGCCGACCTTCAGGACGAGTTCGGCCTGACCTATGTCTTCATCAGCCATGACCTGTCGGTGGTAAAATATATCGCCGATGAAGTGATGGTGATGTATTTCGGCGAAGCAGTCGAGTATGGCACGCGGGATGAAGTCTTCTCCGACCCGAAGCACAGCTACACCCGCACACTGTTTGCGGCGACGCCAAAAGCGGATGTGGAGTCGATCCGGGCTCGTATGGCCGCCAAGGCGATGGCGAAGGCCAGCTGATCACACGATCCTCGAGCCTCGGAGCAATCCGGGGCTTTTCTTATCCCGGCTTGCGCGCACAGATGGCGTAGCGGTGCTGAATGCCACGCGCCGCAGCCTTCAGGACATTCCAGTTCTTTGCCTGGCTCTTGTGAACGTCGCGAAGATCGGTGTCGATCGACACGTTCTCAAAACCAGAATCCCGCAGCAGTGCTGCCACTGCCTCGGCACGCGCACCATTGGAAAAATAGACGCGTGAGAGAATGCTATTATGCGTGCCCGCCATATCCGGCGGCATGTGCACCGCTTCGGCTTTTAGAAGCCCGCGCCTTTGCAGCCAGTTCGCGAGGTCTTTCAGAAACTTCTCCATGCGGGTGACATTGACGAAATCGCCATCGACGATCAGCACCTGACCGCCGGGTTTCAAGACCCGCAGCCACTCGCGGAAGGCGGCCTGCGGATCGACCAAAGTCCAGACGAGATGCCGGTTGATCACCACATCATAGGTCGCATCCGGCTCCATGGTGTTTTCCGCGTCACCCATTCGGAAAGTAATCTGCCGGTTTCGGCTCTTCGCCTTGGCTTTTGCGCGTTCCAGCATGGGTTCTGCCCAGTCGAGACCGGTGACTCGGAAGCCAAGATCGTCCATCAGATGCGAGACGACGCCCGTGCCGCTGGCTAGATCCAACGCCTGCCTCCCCTCACCTCGTCCCAGATGCTTCAGCACGAGCCGATGCCAGGCAGCGCGTTCGTCCTCGGAAAAGATTTCATGTCCGGGTGAAAGATCGAAGGTGGCAGCGCGAGCGGACCAGTAGGCCTTGATCTCATCTCTCAAACCAAAATTGCTTCCATAACCATTTGCGCTGTCCATGCCGGTCGACCTTCGCGATTGCAGTTCAGAATTCCTCTAAAAGATAAAACTTGACTAATGCAATCATAAAATCTTAAAGCGCCAAAAGTTTTATTGGAGAGCTATTTTCAATGCGCATTACGAGCAGATCCGCAGTTCTTGCAATGGGCCTTCTAGTATCGACCGTATGGCCGGCATTTGCTGAAAAAGTGACAGTCAAAGACGTTACCGGACGCGATGTCGAGGTCAACGTGCCGGTCAAGCACGTCATTCTCGGCGAAGGCCGCCAAATTTATTTCCTTGCCGCTCTGGACAAGACCAACCCCTTCGAACACGTCGTCGGTTGGCGTGACGATCTGCCGAAGGCCGATCCGGAAACCTATGCGGCCTATCTCGCAAAGTATCCGGATATCGCCAAGCTGCCGAAGTTTGGCGGCATGAAGGATGGCACATTCGATATCGAGCAGGCGGTTACGCTGAAGCCCGACGTCATTTTGATGAACGTCGATGCCAAGACTGCAACGGAGGAAGCCGGCTACATCGAGAAGCTCGGCAAGGTTGGCATCCCGCTCGTCTATGTCGACTTCCGCGAAAAGCCGATGGAAAACACCGAGCCGAGCATGCGCCTCATGGGCAAGCTTATGGGCAAGGAAGCGGTCGCGGAAGACTTCATCAAGTTCCGCTCCGACAGCATCAAGCGCGTTACCGACGTTCTCGAAAAGGAAAACCCAAAGAAGCCCGTCGTCTTTGTCGAGCGCGCTGGCGGCTATTCTGACGATTGCTGCATGTCCTTCGGCAATGAGAATTTCGGCAAGATGGTCGAGATCGCTGGCGGCATCAACATGGCGAAGGGCATCATTCCCGGCACCTTCGGCACGGTCAATCCCGAGCAGATCATTGCTTCCAATCCAGACCAGATCATCATCACCGGCGGCAAGTGGGAAGCCTATGTTCCGGGCGGTAAGTGGGTGGGTGTTGGCTATGGTGCAGACCTGAAGGAAGCCCATCGCAAGCTGGAGGCCCTGACGAAACGCCCGGGCTTTACCGGCGTCAAGGCGGTGGAGAACGGCGATGTGCACGCCATCTGGCACCAGTTCTACAACAACCCCTATCAGTTCGTCGCGATCCAGGAGATCGCCAAGTGGCTGCATCCCGATCTCTTCAAGGACCTCGATCCTGAAGCGACCTTCAAGGAATTGCATGAGCGTTTCCTGCCGCTCGAATACAAGCCCGGCTACTTCGTCTCGTTGAAAGACAACACTTAAGATCGAGACCATGAGGGCCTTAACGGCCAGAAACGAACAATGCGAGGCGGGCTTGATCCGCCTCGCCATGCTGTTTTTAAAAGAGGGTCATCCCATGATTTTCAAAACGCTTGGCACGATTGCAACCATCATCCTTGCGACGCTCTCCTCCCCGGCTTTGTCAGGGCAAATCGTCGACGCGGCCGGTCGTACCGTCGAGATGGATCTGCCTGCGAAGCGGGTGATCCTGGGCGAAGCCCGGCAGGTTCATGTTGTCGCGGCCCTCAAGGGCGACCAGACGTTCGACACCATCGTCGGTTGGCGCGATGATCTCATCAAGAAGGACCCGGACAGCTACACCGCCTATGTCGAGCGTTTTCCGCAGATCAAGGACCTTCCACGCTTCGGCTATCTACCGCAGGGTGAGTTCAGCCTGGAGGCGGCGATTGCACTCTCGCCAGACGTGATCACTCTGAACCTGGAGGCAGAGCAAAGCGCCAAGGAAAGCGGCTTCGAAGAAAAGGCGGCAGCAGCCGGGATCAAGGTGGTCTATCTCGACTTCCGGCTCGATCCGGAGAAAAACACCGAACCCTCCATTCGCGCCCTTGGCCAGATTTTCGGCGCCGAACAGCGGGCCGACGCGTTCATGGCCTATCGCCGCGAGCAGATTGCACTCGTTACCGACAAGCTGGCAACCGTGAAGGATCTGAAACGCCCCGGCGTCTTCATAGAGCGCGCACCGGGTATCTCCGGCGAGAACACCTGCTGCCGTACCTTCGGCCCAGTCAATTTCGGTGCGATGATTGAAGAGGCCGGTGGCCACAATATGGCGTCCGACGTGATCAAGACAACCTTCGGCGATCTCAACCCTGAGCAGCTCGTCGTCGCCGATCCAGCCCACATCATCGTCACAGGTTCGAATTGGGCCGCGGAATCCGATATCAACCAGTTCGTCCCGGTTGGACGCGGCGCGGACATGAAGCTTTCGCGTGAGCGCCTTGCCAAACTCATGATACGCACGCCCTTTCCCGGACTGAGGGCGGTCAGAGATGGCAATGTGCACGCCGTCTGGCACCAGTTCTACGGTGCTCCCTATGAATTCGTGCCGATCCAGCAGTTCGCAAAGTGGTTTCATCCCGATCTCTTTGCCGACCTTGATCCGGAAAAGAACTTCGATGACTTCCACAAAAGGTTCCTGCCTATCGCATACAAGCCCGGTTACTTCGTCTCTCTCGAAAAAGGCGTAAACTAAGATGGCTTCCATCAGCGAAATGCCTGTAGCGACGACAGGAGGGCATCAATACCGGGCACTTGCCGGTCGCCGTATATTGATCCTCGTCGGTCTTCTTCTGGCCTTGTGCCTCAGCGTTGCGACCGACATGGCGCTGGGGCCGGCGCGTTACACGCTTTCAGACGTTGTGAGTGCAATCTTCGATCCGGCGGCTGTCGCCAACCAGCTTCGCGTGGTCATCTGGGATATCCGCATGCCAATCGCCCTGATGGCGGTCACCGTCGGCGCCTCTCTTTCCGTCGCGGGCGCGCAGATGCAGACTATCCTGTCGAACCCGCTTGCCAGCCCCTTCACACTTGGTATCTCGGCAGCGGCAAGTTTCGGCGCAGCCATGGGACTCGTCGGCGGCGTCGCTATCTTTCCAGGCGCCGTGGAATATATGGTTCCAATCAACGCTTTCATCATGGCGATGCTGGCTGCTCTCTTCATTCACTTCGCCTCAACGATGCGTGGCGTCAGCGTCGAAACTATTGTGCTTCTCGGCATCGCCTTGGTCTTCACTTTCAATGCCGCCCTGTCATTGCTGGAATATCTGGCATCAGAACAGGCTTTGGCAGCGGTCGTCTTCTGGACCATGGGGAGCCTCACCAAAGCGACATGGGCAAAGGTCTATGTCACGGCCGCCATTCTCGTGCTGACGGTGCCGCTCTTCATGAAGAACGCCTGGGCTTTGACGGCGCTCCGGCTTGGCGATGACAAGGCAGCCAGCATGGGCGTCAATGTCCGTCGCCTGCGCCTCCAGACCATGCTGACGGTGAGCCTGCTGGCCGCCATTCCGGTATCCTTCGTCGGCACGATCGGCTTCGTCGGTCTGGTCGGTCCACATATTGCCCGCATGGTGGTGGGCGAGGATCAGCGCTTCTTTCTGCCCGGCTCCGTCATCTGCGGCGCGCTTCTTCTTTCCGTCACCTCCGTCGTCAGCAAGATGCTGATCCCCGGCGCCGTGCTGCCGATCGGCGTCATCACTGCTCTTGTGGGCGTTCCCTTCTTCTTCATCCTGATCTTTTCCAACAGGAGGCGCGCATGGTAGCCTTGGCTCTTCAGGATGTCGGCGCGAAGTATGGGCGCACGACGGTTCTTTCCAACGTCAGTACGGACATGCTGCGAGCCGGAAGCGTCACAGCCGTCATCGGCCCGAACGCCGCGGGAAAATCCACGCTCTTCAAGCGCATTGCCAGCCTGATTTCCGGGCCAGGCGTCGTGACGCTATCGCAGACGGAGCAAGGCCCGAAGACGATCTGCTACATGCCCCAGGACACCGGTGCCAATGCGGTGCTTACGGTGTACGAATCCATCCTGCTTTCCGCCAAGCAGGGAAGCGGCTGGAAAGTTCACGACGACGAGCTGGCCGAGATCGACGCCATCTTGAAAGCGCTGAATATCGACAACCTGTCCTTCCGCGGGCTTGGCGAATTGTCGGGCGGCCAGCGTCAGCTTGTCTCTCTGGCGCAGGCCCTGGTACGCAAGCCGGAAGTACTCTTGATGGATGAACCGACGTCAGCGCTCGATCTCCACCGCCAGGTCGAAGTGCTGGACTTCATCTCAAGCCTCGCCCGTCGCGAGGGCATGATCGTGCTGATTGCGCTTCACGATCTGAACCACGCGCTGCGCTATTGCGAAAACACCATCGTGATAGCCGGTGGCCAGATGGTGGTAAGCGGGGCGACTGAAGATGTCATCACGCCCGCTATGCTGCGCGATATCTATCGCGTCGAGGCGCGCATCGAAACGTGCTCCAAGGGACAGCCCTTCGTTCTGGTGGATGGCACAGCCTGAGGTGATCGCTGTCTCGTGAGATTTGGGGAGCCCCACGCGCGCGCCCTCAATTTCCGCGCCTTATTGCACCCGTTTGCAGCCAGCCACTTTGCAAAGCCACCGTTCTAAGATAGGACGATTCCATGGAACATTCTTCTTCCATATCTTTTCATGGGAGCATGATTTTATGGGAAATGCTATTTTTAAAGAATATTCAAGCACACTGCGTTTGGCGGTAAATCTGCTGGAGCAGATGGAGGTCAAGCGCCATGCATGAATGTCTTTCCACGCCCCCAATCACCCCGCTGCCGGCATGCGAAGACCGCGAATGGGCGCGTCGCGCAATCGGTATTCTTCAGGGCGACGGACGGCGTTCAGCTGATACCCATCTGGTAAAGCCCGTCTTTAACGGCCTGCGCGGCATATCGATCTATCTGAAAGACGAGTCGACGCACCCAACTGGCAGCCTCAAGCATCGCCTCGCGCGTTCTCTGTTCCTCTACGGCATCTGCAACGGCAAAATCCGGCAGGGAACAACGCTGGTAGAGGCGTCGTCCGGCTCCACCGCCGTCAGCGAAGCCTATTTCGCGCATCTGCTCGACCTTCCCTTCATTGCCGTCATGCCGCATTCCACCAGCCGCCAGAAGGTTGAGGCCATCGAGCGCTTTGGCGGCCGCTGTCATTTCGTCGACAGTCCCGCCGAAGTCTATACCGTTGCCGAGAAGCTGGCTGCGGAAGCGAACGGCCACTATCTCGACCAGTTCACCTATGCGGAACGCGCAACGGATTGGCGCGGCAACAACAATATCGCCGAATCCATTTTCGACCAGATGCAGAGCGAAGAGCATCCAGAGCCATCATGGGTGGTGATGAATGCCGGTACCGGAGGCACCTCCGCCACGATCGGGCGCTACATCCGTTATCGCAATCTTCCCACCCGGCTTTGCGTGGTGGATGTGGAGCACTCGGCCTTTTACCAATCCTACATGTCGGGAGATCGCAACGTCACCTGCTCGACGCCATCGCGCATCGAGGGCGTGGGCCGACCGCGTGTCGAGCCCTCCTTCATCCCCGGCGTCATCGACCACATGATCAAGATACCGGACGCGGCATCCATCGCTGCGATGCATGTCCTCTCAGAACGCCTCTTCCGGCGCGTGGGCGGCTCCACTGGCACGAATTTCTTCGGTGTCTGCTGGATTGCAGCTGCGATGATGAAGGAAGGGCGAAAAGGTTCGCTCGTCTCTTTGATCTGCGACAGTGGAGATCGCTACGCTGCCACCTACTATAATCCAGAGTGGCTGGCTCACAACAAGATCGATACCGAGCCTTACAAGGCCATGCTGAAAGCCTTCATCGACAATGGAGACTTCAGCAACTTCGACGTGACTGCTGAAGAGCGTGATAGCTGAACGCGGTTCGAAGCGCTGCGACTAACCTATTGCCGCGGCATGTTTGCGAAGCGCGACGTATTCCCAGATCGCGACGAGCAGAAGGATGGAGCCACTGGCAATCTGCAGACCATAAAGCGGAATATCTGGGACGAAGAGGAGTGCCGCCAGCACTCCTACACCGACAAAGTGCGACACTGGCCTGACATAGGATGCCGCAACCTTGACGCCGATGTTGCCGAGCAAAAACAGGATCGGCCCGCCCAATATCGCAAGCGATTCCCGTAATGTCGCAGGATCATGGCTATTCGAAAGGCTGAAGTCCTCGCCCACAGCCGTCAAGATGACGCCTGCAACGATGGGTAGGTGGCCGTAGTTGAAGAGATTCTGTGCGATCTTCTCAGGCTCCGCCGTCTCCTCTGCCTTTTCCGAGACCTGCTCCTGCCCGTGGTGAAAATATATCCACCACATGATGACGGTGCTGGAGAAGGCCGCGCAGAACACCACAAAGGTCAGGCTGGAATTCATATATTCCGTTGCCGTCTTGCCGGTCGTGAGGATCGTTTCACCGAGGCAAATGATGACGAATAGCGCGCATCTCTCCGCAAGATGCTCGCCCGAAAGGAGAAGCTGCTCATCATCATGTGCACGCATGCCAGGAACATAATACCGCAGAAGCGGCCCTATATATTCGATGGCGATCGCCGCCGTCCAAAAGACGAGGCGAGAGGTCAAGCTATCAGTCAGGCCGCCTGCGATCCAGAAAAAGCTGGAAACGATCAGCCAGACGGTGATCCTGCCAAATGTCTTGGAATTACCGTGATCGACGCCGTGGAACACATAGAGGCCGAAGAGCGAGCGGGACAGCTGCATCGCCGTATAGATCGAAGCAAAAATGATGCCTTGGCTCTCAAACGCTTTTGGTAAAGCGATGGCAAGCAACACTCCTGCAAACATGAGGCCGAACAGGAGCATCCTGACAGGCCCCTTATCGGTATTGAGTAGATTGGTAAGCCAAGTGGTGTGCACCCACAGCCACCAAAGTGCAAGAATGAGGATCGCGGCCTCATAAAGGGCGGTTGCTCCAAAATCTTCCGTTAAAGTATAGGAAAGCTGGATCAGAGCGAAGACGAAGACGAGATCGAAGAACAGCTCTGGAAACGTGGCCTTTTGCGACTCGTCGTCGTCAGGCCTGATCCAGCCGCTTCTTGCACTTCCCGCCATATAGATCCCCAGTGAATGAAAGGCTGTTACGCCTGATTGCAGCAAGCGGCTTATCGCGAAGCCGTCGAAATGGACGTATCCATCAGTGCCGCTTCTCTCATCAAGGCGTCTTTGCGCCCCGCCAACTCCACCTCGTTGGAATTGTCAGGATAAAAGCGTGGGCCGATAAGCCGCACACGCTTTCCAGACACATCAACGATGTAGGTAGCAGCGACCTCAGCTTTAGGAGCAACCTCCGCTTTTGGGGCAATGTCCGTTTTGGCAGCCACGGCTGTTTTCGTCCGCTTGGCGAGCTTTGGCTTCTTCGTAACGGAATTGGTAGACGAGACTTTCTTGGTCGGCGCAATACTGCTGACTTCGTAGTTTTGCGCAAGAACGACGGCCGTCGTTGACAATAGGAAGAGCGCGGCGACGCCTGCTGCGAACCGTTTCATCGGGGTCTCCAGAACTGTTTTAGCTTTGCAGCAACAACAGCAAACGCAGAATTTTGGTTCCACTACCCTGACGTCAGTCAAACTCTTTTGTGCGAAACCGTACTATCCTGCTGGCAAGCCTGCGGGAACTTGCATAAACAACAGGATAGGCATAGGTCGTTTTCAACTGAGCATTGCGACATGCCGGGCAACTGTGCCGAATGAGATGTGGGGACGTCATTGGTCAAACTCTCTCCCTTTGTCAGGCGAACGCTGGTCATGCTGGGGCTTGGCATAGCGCTGCTGATCGGAATGGTTGGAGCGTCGCTCTGGCTTGTACAAAAGAACGATGATTACTCTCGCGAGATCGTGGATCTGCGCCGCATTCGTGCCGGGATACTGGACGTCCTCACCACCATTCAGGATGCTGAAACTGGTCAGCGCGGGTATCTGCTGACGCGCACGGAAGATTATCTCGCGCCTTATAAGGAAGCCGTACAGACGCTTCCTGAAAAGCGTGCGCGGCTCGTGGCCAGCGTTCAGGACAAGCCGATCTATGCCGGGAAACTTCCTGTCCTCCAGACGGCCCTCGACGCAAAGATCACCGAAATCGGTCGCACGATCGAACTGGTGGATGCGGGACGGGTCGATGAGGCGATCAACATCGTGCGTGCCGATACGGGTCTCCTCTATATGCAGCAGATCCGTAACACCTTGGATGAGTTTCAGGACGTGACGGATGACCGCCTACGGGTCATCGTTACCGATCAGCTGCGGGCAGCCGACAATCTTCGCTGGGTGACGATCGGCGGCGCTATCGCCATCATTGCGGTTGTGGGCGGCGCTCTTTTCCTGATCGCGAAATATGTCGGCGAACTGATGCGCTCTCGCGAAGAAGTCGATTCCCTCAATCGTGGCCTTGAAGAACGCGTCAACGAGCGCACCCGTGACTTGATACGCGCCAACCAGGAGATTCAGCGCTTCGCCTATATTGTGACGCACGATCTGCGCGCGCCGCTCGTTAACATCATGGGCTTTCTGTCCGAGTTCGAAGCCTCGCTGAAACCCATCGAGAGCTACGTGCTGGCCGATGGCGCCACGCTCTCGGAAAACGAGATCAGGGATGCCCGCCTTGCCGTCAAGGAAGACCTGCCCGAAGCAATCGGTTTCATCCGTTCTTCCACCCGCAAGATGGATCAGTTGATCAATGCGATCCTGAAGATTTCCCGCGATGGCCGACGTAAGTTGCAGGCGGAGAAAGTCGATCTGAAAGAGCTTTTGGCGGCAGCCGCCGCAAGCGTACAGCATCAGGTTTCTGCGGTGGGCGGTGAGATCGATGTCAATGTGCAGCCCTTCACGGTCATCAGCGACAGGATTTCGCTCGACCAGATCCTCGGCAATCTCTTCGACAACGCCGTCAAGTATCAGATGAAGGGTCGTCCGCTCCAAATTTCTGCGCGCATCTTGCCGCAGGGACGTGGTATCGTTCGGCTCGACATCACAGATAACGGACGTGGTATCGCAGAAGACGACTTTGAGCGGATCTTCGAACTCTTCAGGCGTGCCGGAGATCAGGATCAGCAGGGCGAGGGCATTGGCCTAGCACATGTTCGTTCGCTAATAAGAAATTTAGGCGGGGATATTACGGTTGCCTCGGAACTTGGCAAGGGAAGTACATTCCATCTCACCTTGCCAACCGATCTGCGTAAAATCACACGAGGTAACGAGATATGAAAATCACCGGCCAGGAAGTCACGATCGTCATGATCGAAGACGATGAAGGACACGCCCGCCTCATCGAAAAGAATGTGCGACGCGCAGGCGTCAATAACGAGATCGTGCCCTTCACGCTTGGCAACAAGGCGCTGGATTACATTCTCGGACCGGACCGCGACGGCCTCGTCAGCAAGGACCGATATATTCTCGTTCTTCTTGACCTCAATCTTCCCGATATGTCTGGAATCAGGATATTGGAGCAGATCAAAAGCAACGAGCATACCAGGCGTCTGCCTGTGGTCGTGCTGACGACGACAGATGACGAGACTGAAATCCAGAAGTGCTACGATCTCGGCGCAAACGTCTATATTACAAAGCCGGTCGACTACGAAGGCTTTGCAACCGCGATCAGAAACCTTGGCCTCTTCTTCTCGGTGATACAGGTTCCATAAAGGCGTAACAGCGGTGCATATACTTTATGTCGATGATGATCCCGCAGTCGCTCGGCTCGCCACACGCGTGCTGGGTCGGCACGGCGTTCAGGTCGACCATGCACCCTCCGTCGCTCTTGGGCTTGAGAAATTCAATGCCGGCATATTCGACGCCGTGGTGCTCGACCATTATTTCCATGGCGGCACCGGCTTGCAATTTCTCAATGCCATCGGCGACCGCAGCCGCGATACACCCGTTCTTTATGTCACTGGCGCCAGCGAAGCCCAGATCGCTATCGACGCGTTGAAGGCGGGTGCCGCGGATTACGTCATCAAAACGGTTGCCGACGACTTCTTCCCGCTGCTCTTGACCTCAATCGAACAGGTTTGCGCCAACTTCCAGCTTCGCAAGGAGAAAGAGGAGGCCGAGCGTCTTCTCGTGCGGGCCAAGGAACGCGCGGAACTGATGGCCAAGGAGATGAACCACCGCATCGCCAACAGCCTGTCACTGGTGTCGGCCATGATCCGCATGCAGATGATCGCAGCTTCCAGCGAAGAGGCGCGCACCGTTCTATCCGAAACCCAGAACCGTATCTCCGCCATCGCGGGTGTTCACCGCAGCCTCTACACCGCCGACAATATGGGTGTGGTCGATCTTGACGCCTATCTGTCCTCGATCATCAACGAACTAGCGAAATCCGGCCCGGACAATGAGCGCATTCGCATCAAGACGGAAATGGAAACGATCAGCGCAGCACCCGATCAGGCGGTGGCACTCGGCGTGATCGTGACCGAGCTTGCCACCAACTCTCTCAAATACGCCTATCCCAGCGGTGACGGCGATATCCGAATTGCGCTCAAGAGCCGCGAGGGCAAGCTGCAACTGACCGTCGAGGATGATGGTGTGGGCATGGGCAGCAAGCCGAAGCCTCAAGGAACCGGGCTTGGCACGAAGCTCATTTCGGCCATGGCTCAAAGCCTCAAGGCGACGGTGGAGCAGAGCAGTGTTCAGGCGCATTCCGGAACACGTATCTGTGTGGAATGGGAAGCGACGCCGGCCTGACCGGCGACGTTCCCTTGAATTAGTAAGTACCCGGCAAACCAGCAACGACCTGCGGAGCAGGCGCACCAGCCATAACCTGTGACGGCGGAGCAAGCGACGTCACGACAATGGGCGTGCCGTCCGGGACACGATTGTAGAGATCAACAATGTCCTGATTCATCAGACGAACGCAGCCGGACGAAACGGACTTGCCGATCGTCCACCATTCCGGCGAACCGTGCAGCCGGTAGATCGTATCGCGACCATCCTTGAAGATGTAGAGCGCCCTTGCGCCCAATGGGTTCATCAAGCCGGGAGCCATGCCGCCATTGGCAGCACTGTAGGGCGCAAGTTCCGGTTGACGTGCGACCATCTCGTCTGGCGGAGTCCAGCGCGGCCACTGGCGCTTGTACTGGATGACACCCCTGCCCGCCCACTCGAAGCCGGCCCGTCCCAGGCCCACGCCATAGCGCATCGCCTGGTTATTCTCATAGGTGAGATAAAGGAAGTGGTTCGCCGTATCGACGACGATCGTTCCCGGTCGCTCGCCGGTCGGGTTCTCGACCATCTGACGATAGAAACGCGGATCGATTTTCTGGTACGGGATCGCGGGCAGCGGGAACTGCTCATCCGGCTTAGGTCCATAGACTTCGGCGTAATAGGGATCGACTCTCGGGCGCGTTTCCACCGTTTCGCGTGGCGTGGTGGTGCACCCTGAAAGTGCTGTCAGGGCTAGTCCGCCAGTGCCGAACAGAAAGCTCCGGCGTGTCGTTTCATGCTTCTTCAATCCAGGTCCTCATCAACAAGAGCGCCGTGCATCCTATGGGACGGAGAAATGACACTCTATCTCCTTTAAATATGCGCATCGTGCCTTCTGAAATCGGTTTCGATTTCCGGGCCGATGGTGTCGTCATCGTGCGCCGGAAAACGGATCGGCGAGCGCCGCTTCCGGTCGGCTTATCGGATATTTCGTACCGGAAACCCGTCCGGCCATGGTCTTTGCCCCGCTGCTTTTCAAAAGAGCGCGGAAGCTCGGATGCATTCCGCCATCGACATAAGCGTTCATGACGCTGGAAGTTCCCCCAGCCATCGCAACTTCGAGTTTCTGCTTCTCGATGTCGAGCCGCGAGGCCACCTGCGGGTCGAGTTGGTTGGTGGCCGGTGGGCAGGCAGCAAGCGGATCAGCCGGTTCCCCGTCAGCGAACTCTGTATTGAAAACATAACGGCGACCGCAGACCGACACCTTCGGTTGACGGCGGGTGACTTCGAAATAGTCGTAGCCATCCTTCAACGTGCGCCAGAAGGGGAAGTTCGGATCGTTCTTGTAAGCCGCCAAATTCTTCGCCGTCATGCGGAACGGATAGGCCTGAACCTGGAAGCGATCCTGCCCGCCCTTCAACGCCCGTTCGACGATCGCGTAAATTTCGCCGATCTGCGCATCGGTCATGGCGTAACAGCCAGATGAGGAGCAGGCGCCATGCACCATGAGCGCTTCACCCGTATAGCCGAGAGCCGATTCAAGGCGGTTCGGATAACCGAGGTTGAAAGAGACGTAATATTGCGAGTTCGGGTTCAGCATGCTGGAAGAGACATGATAGAAACCTTCAGGTGCCTGCCTGTCTCCGCTCTTCGTTTTGGGACCAAGTTTGCCCGACCACCGGCACATCGGATAGGACTTGAATAGGGCATAGTTGCCGGTCTTATCGACCTTCCAGACTTCCAGCTCGCTTTCCTGCTTGAAAATGCGAACCAGCACCGGGCTTTCCGGCTTCATGCCTTTTGCAGACATGGCGGCAGCAACCTTGGAGGATAATTTAGGCGGCTCTTTCGACGCGCTATCGAAACCCATGGAGGTACAGGCGGCAAGCGACGCGCACAGCCCAATGACAGCTGCGGCGCGCGCCGATGCGATCATGATGCCTCGAAGCTTCGTCGCTACGAAACCCGATTTTGCCAAAGTGTTCATGGAACGTCTTGCCCGTCTCTCTGCCGTGTGCCTACCTAAAGAAGGTGACCACATAACGGCAATCACCCAATCGGACAAAGAGTCGTGAATTTACGTTACGAGTCCGTTAATCATAGACACACAACGACGTGAGCAGGATCAGCAGCTTCTTCCTCTATCGCAAAAGTCCCTGACCGCCATCGATCCAGACCGGCGTACCGGTAATGTGACGGGACTTGTCGCTTGCTAAAAACACCACCAGATCGGCCACGTCTTCGCTCAAGCCCGCCGCTCCGCCTGTGATCGGAATATCTCCCTCCGGCCATTCCACCGGGATTGCCGTTTCATGAGAGCCACGGATATGGGTGTTGTCGTCGATCTTCGTCTCGATTGCGCCTGGGCAGATCGCGTTGACACGGATCTTGTACTGGCCAAGCTCCAGCGCCAGTTGCTGCGCCATCGCAAGCTGCCCGGCCTTCGTGGCCGAATAGGCCGTTGCGCCCGGCGACGTGAAGGTGCGTGTGCCGTTAATGGACGAGATGATGACGATCGATCCGCCACCTGCGGCCTTCAGATGCGGCACCGTCTTGTGAAGGGTCATGTATGTACCCCGAAGATTAACGGTGATGGTCTTATCCCACTCTTCCGGCGTCAGGTCGTCGATCGGCGCCCATACACCGTTGATACCGGCATTCGCCACCACGACGTCCAACCGCCCATGGGATTCAACAAGCGCGGTCACGGCCCTATCCATTGCAGCCTCGTCCGCCACGTCGGCGACCAAGGTCAGGGCCTTGCCGCCATTGGTGTTGATCTCGGCGACGAGCGTGTCAAGTTCATCGGCGGTGTGGCCGAGCGCACCGATAACGTAGCCGTCCTTGGCAAGAGCAATAGCGGAAGCGCGACCGATACCCGATCCAGCGCCGGTAACGAGTGCAACTTTTTCCTGCGACATGATGGCCTCCTGTTGATGGCGGTCAAGTCTTGGCCAGAACGAACGGCCTCATCCACAAACTGTATAAAAAACGGGTTGTTCCCTTCGTCTTCGCGCGTCACCATATTGAAATGAACAAAGATTTTTTCGACAGAGATGCCGTGGTCGTTGCCAAGGCAATGATCGGGATGGAGTTTCGCTTTCACAACACGGGCGGCATCATCGTTGAGACGGAAGCCTATCGACCTGATGACCCCGCCTCTCACAGTTTCAACGGGCCGACGCTGCGCAATCGTGTCATGTTCGGACCTCCGGGACACCTCTACGTCTATCGTTCTTACGGCATCCATTGGTGCGCCAATATCGTTTGCACCTCTGGCTCCGCAGTCTTGATCCGGGCGCTTGAGCCTCAGACAGGCGTGGAACTGATGAAGATAAGACGCGGAACTGTTCTGCTAAGGAATCTGTGCTCCGGTCCCGGGAAACTCTGCCAAGCGCTTGCGATTACCGGCGATGTCGATGGAATCTCGGTGTTGGAGCAGCCGATCCTCCTTCGATCGGCACAGACTGATCTAGAGATTATCGCCGGACCGCGCATTGGGATTACCAAGGGGATGGAATTGCCTTGGCGTTTTGGCGCCAAGCGCTCGCCACATCTCAGCAAGCCGTTTCGTGGTTCACCCTAAACCACCATCGGTGGCTCATCGTTCTCATCGGGGTTGGGGTTTGGCACTTCATCCGGCAGCCGGTCGGGCTCTGGCTCCTGGATTGGAGGGATCTCAGGCTGTGGTGGAATGGGCGGGGTCGTGGGATCTGGCTCTGGTGGGACAATACCCATTGCGTGCGCCTCCAAATGTCTGCGGGCAACCGGTCCGCTGAAATCGCCGTCCGGTCCACTGTGTTCGCCGGACCAGTCCATTCGCGAGGCCAAGCTGCCCGCTCTTCTAACATATTGTATTAACGCGTTCGTCCGTGGTGGGTTGCTCTCTATTTTGGAGCTCAAACAAATCCGAGTGAACTGCGCGCGATGTCGCGCTGATCGCCATAGTCCCGCGCATGGGCATCGTGGCCATATTCGTGTGCGGCATTGGTCAATTGCAACTCGGGAACCTGAAGCAAGGCATCGGCATAGGTGCCGGTCTCCTCGTCATTCTCAACAATGGTATGAGTTGGCTTCAAAAAATCGAACATGGCTTCCTCCCATTCGACGTGTCTGGTTAACGCATCAGCCGACGCTACGTTCCTCCTCATAGCGGCAAATCATCTCCGTCAGGGACCAACTCTACTACACTTTAATTTGACGAATCGCTATGAGGCAGACGCGCATTGTAGCGGCTGCGACTGAAAGAAGGCTGCTATCTTTTACCGTTGCCAAAGCGCTCTCGGAGTTCTTGCCTATCGGAATGACGAGATCGCAAAATCGCTTCATGTATGTGCACGCCTTGCTTTAGACGCCGCGGCGATTGCCCCAGATCAAGACATGGAGTTGAGGCAACACACGCGCTTCAAACCAGCGCTCGGACACGACCTTTTCCACCAGCCACAACATGCGATCCATAATGCCGTCGACGTCCACCCGCGCATCATCGTCGTCGGGCGGTGGCGGGGTGTGATTGCCGGGCTGGAGATAGACAGGAAGTGAAGGAAAGCGTGACGCCGCGTCCCGCGCAAAGGCAAAATCGGCGTCATCGAAAACGACAATCTTCAGCGCGAGTTGAGGTGCCGTTCCAGCGGCCTCCAGACAGTGTTCGAAGGCCTGCCAATCCGTTTCCATGCCGCTGGAGGGCGGCTTGGGGCTTAGCACGAGGTAATCCAAGTCGGCGAACCAGTCCTTGGAGATGCTGCCTTGAGTCTCCAGCGCAAAGCGATATCCCTCGTCTTTGCCCTTGTGGATCAACGGTCCAAGCGGCTGGATCGCCGGATTGCCGCCGGATAGTGAAATCGTCAGAGGTTTTCCGCCAGAGAGTTTCTCGACCTCCGCCCAAATAGCCTCGACGGAGAGCGGCTTCCAGTCTTCCCGATAATCGCTATCCACGGCATGCAGCGTATCGCACCAGGAGCAGCGATAATCGCAGCCTCCTGTGCGAACGAAAACGGTCGGTAATCCGATCAACAGCCCCTCGCCCTGAATGGTCGGGCCGAAAATTTCGCTGACCCGGATCGGCAGGTCGCGCGGCGCATCGACAGCCGCACTCATCGCGCAGCCGCCGGTCGATACTCCGCCCATGTCTTGGCGGTCTCGCTGACGCGCACGGCACTCGTTTCGGGCAGTCGCTCCTTGCACCACGTGTAGAAATGCTGCGCCAACCTCTCCGCGGTCACCATGTCGTGGCCGAGAACGTCGTTCAGATGCCGGTGGTCGAAGCAATCGTCGATATAGCGCTTCAGCGGCGCCAGTTCGTGGTAATCACGCACGAAGCCGTGCTCGTTCAACTCCTCGCCGGAAAGCTCTACCTCGACGATGTAGTTGTGACCGTGGAGGCGCGCACATTGATGATCGGCGGGCAGGCCTTTCAGCTGGTGCGAGGCGGAGAAATGAAATTCCTTGGTGATGCGAAACATCAACGCACCTCCTGCGCCGCATAGGCACTGGTGGCGGCCACCCAGAAATCCGGGTCTTCATAGTCGGTGGGATCCGTCACGCCAGCCAGATGAAAGGCCTCGCGCCGCTCGACACAGGTGCCACAGCGGCCACAGTGGCGCGCACCACCCTTGTAGCAAGACCATGTCTCGGCAAATGGCGTGTCGTGCTTCGCGCCATCGGTGACGATATCGGCCTTGGACACCATGACATAGGGAGCGTAAAGCTCCACCTTGGCATAGCCCTCCAACGCATGGGCCTGCATGGTGTTGAGGCTGTCGATAAAGCCCGGGCGACAATCGGGATAAATGAAGTGATCGCCGCCATGAACGGCAATCGCTACCGCATCCGCCTGCTGCGCGGCCGCCAGGCCGAAAGCGATGGTGAGCATGATGGCATTGCGGTTCGGCACCACGGTGGACCGCATGGTCTCTTCCGCATAATGCCCATCCGGCACCTCGACATCGTCGGTCAAAGCCGAGCCCGTCAAATGAGCACCAATGGTGCGGATATCGATAACATGATGCGGCACGCCGAGACGCGCAGCACATGCGCTGGCGAAGTCCAGCTCCTTCTTGTGGCGCTGGCCATAATCGAAAGACAAAAGAGCGAGTAGTTCGTGTTCCGCTGCAATTCTGTGCGCGAGCGAAACGGAGTCCAATCCGCCGGAGCAGATGACGATCGTTTTCATAATTTGAGATCCCTTGTTTTGACCGGGTGGGCTGCGACCGGATAACGACTGGGCTTCTAGAGCAAAGGATGGAGCTTGTGAAGCCGGAAAAAGCCTTCTCGCTTTCACCAGACGTACGCAATATATAACATGATTTTTAAAGTCATCTTTTGTTGCCGGAGTGTGATTTCCGTTCTATGAGAGCGCAACGCACCCATTAGTCGGACACTTACCCATGTGGAGCAAGCCTGCTTCCCAATCTCAGATCAATGAGGCGATGGAAGCCTATTATGACGACCTTTGCCGCGCCATGCGAAAGCGTGGGCACTCGCCTCTCGCGTCGCAAGATATCGTGCACGATATCTATGTGCGTCTTATGGGAAAGCCACGGCTTCCGGAAAATAAGTCGGCGGTAAAGGCATTCCTCATTCGTGCCTGCATTAATCTGGGCATAGATCACTTCAGAAGGATGAACTTCGAAAAGCGGTTATTCGCCGGCAACTCCGAGGAGGCTGCAAGTGTAGCGGACGCTCGCCACAGCGCTGAAGACACCGCGGACATCGGTCGAAGGCTCGCTATTCTGAAACTGGCAATCATGGACCTGTCGTCGCAGCGGCGCCGTGTATTTCTTGCCAGCGCGGTCGGAGGGCTGACATCGACCGAGATTTCGAAGAAGAGCGGACTGACAAAGAATATGGTCGATCGCCATCTGCGCAAAGCGTACCTGCACTGCCTCCAAAGACTGGAGCCAACACTTTGAGCAATCACCCAAATCTTAACGGAAACGCTGAAGAGGAAGCGGTCGATTGGCTCCTGGAGTTGCGAGACCGACCAGACGACGAAGAGCTTCAGAAGGATTTCGAAGCCTGGGTGGCCGGAGACGAAGCCAATGCGAAAGCTTATGAGCGTCTGCGCTGTCTTGTAGGCGATGCGAAACGGCTTTCGACAAGAGAAAGCGGTTTTGAGTTCCCGCCAAAATCCAAACAACGTTCAAGGACCATTTTGCCCTCCATCATTGTCCTGATCGGAATAGCGGCCGGCTCCTATTTCTATATTACGGATGCCTTTATAGACTTACGAGCAGATCGCGTCACGAAAATCGCTGAGCAAGCATCGTTCACAGCCCCCGACGGTTCCAACCTCGTGCTCAACGCCAACTCTGCCATTGCATTTCGGTTCTCGCAACACGAGCGGCGCGTCGTCTTAATGCGCGGAGAGATGCTCGTTGACGTTGCGTCAGATCCAAAAAGGCCCTTCGTCGTAGAGGCGAACGGCGCGACCATCACAGCTTTGGGCACAGCGTTCGACGTCAACATGCTCGAAACCGAAACGAAGGTGGCCGTCGTCCGGCACAGTGTCGCTGTGCGCCTCAGCGGTGAAGATCAGATGCAGGTCGTCAAAGAGAATCAGGGCGTTAATTACGCTTCCGCGTCTGGAATGAGCGATGTTTTTCCTATCAACCCACAATCCGTCACTGAATGGCAGAGCGGAAGGCTGGTTTTCGAAGACCAACCTGTTACGGACGTTATCGAGACTGTCAGTCGATACGTCCCGGGAAAAATCTTGGTCGCCAACGGAAAACTGCGGAGCAAGATGGTGTCCGGCAGCCTCGATATGAGCGATCCTGACAAAGCTCTTCAGTCTTTCGCTAAAGCTTTCGATATCAAGCTGCTCAAGGTCACGCCTTATCTCACCATACTGCGCTGACAGAACCGGCAAAAAAATTTCAGAAAACATGTCCTGAAAACTCAGCTTCATTCGTCCCGGGGATGAAAACATCCAATATCCGGAGACTCCCCATGGACCGTGGACACATCAACATTCGACCGAGAGGTCGAAGCTATATTTTGCCGACGTTGCTTATCGGCTTAGCACTTGGGGGTGGGGTCAATGCCTTTGCAAAGCCGGCGAAGCTGGATACGTTTGACATTCCAGCAGGCTCCCTTAGCTCGGCGATCAACCGGTTAGGCTCTCAATCTGGGCTGCAAATTCTTTTCGATTCTTCGATCACGACAGGCAAAATGAGCCCGGAGATCAAAGGGCAGATGGACGCACGCCGTGCGCTCGAGGTCATCCTGTCAGGCAAGGGGCTGGTCTATCGTTACATTTCTACGGATACGATAAAGATCGAGCTGGCGCCTGAGCCGAGCCAGCCCTCATCGTCAGACGGAGCCACGACACTTAAGACCATCATCATCAGAGGTCGCGAGTTCAACGAAAGTGCTCCTGGCAATGCAACCTATGATTCAGCCGATATCGAACGTTCCCAAGCCAGCACGCTTCCGCAACTGCTACAGCGAACACCGGGTGTCGCGACTGCCGGCGGCGTAAGATTGCAGGGACAGAAGACCGTCATCCGCGGATTTGCGCGACCATCCGACACGAGAGTGTTGCTAGATGGTGCTCCGAAGAATTTCGAGCTCTATGATCAGGGCTCCATTTTTATTGAGCCGGAAATCTTAAAGCGCGTCGATCTTCAGAAGGGCGCAACATCCGTTCGCTACGGCAATGGCGGTTTTGGCGGCACTATCCTGATGGAAACAAAGACGGCGAGGGACATGTTAAAGCCCGGCCAAAATTTCGGAGGCTGGACGAAAGGAAGCTATCAAACCGCGAACAATCAGCGGACAGGGAGTGCCATGATCTATGGGCAATCCGATTTCGACACACCGGTGACCTATGACGGGCTGATGTCGGGGACCTGGCGCAAAAGCGGCAATATGCGCGTCGGCGGCGGAGAGGTTTATGATGCCTCCAACGATCGGCTCACGACATTTACCGCCAATGGTGGCGCTGCTTACGACGGTCACGAGCTTCGCGCTTCCGTAACCTACGGACGCTCCGACGATTGGGGACCGGTGGCAGCCGTACGCGGCGGCCTTGCCGTCAGCCAGTCGAGTATCGACCGGTATGGGAAACAGCAGGCCCGCCTGCGGGCACTGGCTGCGCGAGACTTGGACGACTTTTCAGCCACGCTCAAATATCGATATGACGGCGAAAGCGACCTCGTGAACTTCAAAGCGATGACAAGCTTCTCCTCCACAAGCCTGCATCGCACGCGCCCGATCATTCCAGGATTTACGCCGGGCGCATCCCTTGGCGGTCAAGAGAATGATGCTCAATACTCAGACATCAAATTCGAAGCAGAGAACACGTCCAGGTTCGAAATCCTGGATATGCCGCACGTCTTGAACTACGGCATCCAGATCGGCAGGCAAGACCGTGACACATGGATGTACGACGTCGCGAATAGGGCTAATCCGAACTATAATTACGGTTACTATGCATCCTGGATCGTACCAGAGGGCACGCAGGCATCGATCTCAGCCTTCATTCGTGACGAAGTCGAAGTAACGGACGGCGTGTTCATCACTCCGGGACTTCGTTTCGACCACGTTCGGATGGAGGGAAAACCCAACACCGCGCCGATATATAACAACCCGGCGGCTGGCCACGATTACTCCGCTGTTTCTTATAATGGTCTCACACCAGCGCTCAGCGCCCGTTGGGAAGCAACGGCGTCCACAACGCTGTTTGTCGATTGGGCCTACGCCCTACGGACACCCATTATCGACGAACTCTACTCGTCCCAAAGCATCGCAACGAAGGCATCCGCGACATCAAGAGATCTTCAGTCAGAACGCAACAACGCATTCAATGTGGGGATCTCCCAGGAGTTCTACGATCTATGGAGTACCGGCGATACTCTAACCGCCTCTGTATCAGGATTTTACAATCACCTGACCGATCCCGTGACCCGACGGTTTGGCAGTGCCAATCTGGCAAATGTGACAGGCCCGGTGCCGTTCTATTGGAACACGCCATCCTATCGGATCTACGGGCTGGAATTGAATGCGGATTATGACTCGGACACCGTATTCGGCAGCCTCGGTCTTTCCATCATGAATGGCTCACGAAAAGGCGCAATCAACGACATTTACGGCGGGAAAACCTACCCCGGCGATATGACCCCGCTGACGGTGAATGCCTCGTTGGGCTATCGAATTCCAGACTCGGAGCTGTCACTGCGCTGGACGGGACAGTTTGTCGCCCGACAGAAGCACACACCTTACTATCAAGGCACAGGCCATTTTTACGCGAGGCCTGAAAGTGGAGGCTACGGCGTCCACGGACTGCTTCTCGAGTGGACGCCGAAAGAAGGGTTCATGGCGGGTACGGAAGTCAGGGCAGGCATAGAAAACATCTTCGATAAATTCTACAGCCCCTATCTCGCCGACGGCGTATCGGCGATGGCAGGCAGAAACTTCACGCTTTCGGTGAGCAGGACGTTTTAGAAGCGTGTCCTTTGGCTTGAAGCGCATCCTTGGTCAGGATGCGCTTCATTTTCGTTCTCGCCGGAGACAAGGGTTCGATCAAGCGACACCGGTCCATATGACCGACCACCGGGGCGAAATCGCCATCCCGGTGGCAGCCGTTCTTCACAAGAGCTTGCCAGCGACAAGGGCTCCTCGAATGCAGCCGATACTACCGCAGCAAAGCTTGCGCTTCTTCGATGCCGAGCGCCGCAGGCTGGGTGCAGGTGGTCGTCAGTTCGATGAAGCGGCCTTCTTCGCCGGATTTCAGGATTGAGGTCATGACGTCGATGCCGTGGAGCGAGCGCTCCAGCGAGCAGCGGGCGTCCCGGCCTTCGATCAGCGCCATCGCCATGTCTGCGAGGCCGGCCGTGCGATAGTTGGCGCGCGGGCCGTTCGGGCTTTCCTGGTTGGAGACGCCGAAGGGATGCGCCCAGTCTTCAAGCGGCTTGATGTCCTTGTCGCGACCGCTGGCCTCGACCACGCCCCCAAAGAAGTTCGGGTCAGGCACATAGATTGAGCCTTCGGTGCCGTAGAGCTCCATGTTGGCATGGCGGTGAGACCAGACATCCCAGCTTGCCGACAACGTAATCGTCGCGCCGTTGACGAATTCCAGGAGCGCATGAATGTTTGTCGGCGTTTCGACAGGTATTACCTGGCCGTTGAGCGGCTGGCTGGTGACGGTACGCGTCGGGTTTGCCATGGAGGTCAGGGCGCCAACACGCTTCACCGGACCGATAAGATTGATCAGGTTGGCAATGTAGTATGGGCCGAGATCGAGGATCGGACCGCCGCCCTTGAGGAAGAAGAAGCCTGGATTGGGGTGCCACATTTCCATGCCGGGGCTCATCACATGGCATGTGCCCGAGGTGACGCGGCCAATGCCGCCTTCTTCGATATGCTTGCGAGCCAGCTGGTGCGCGCCGCCAAGGAAAGTGTCTGGTGCGCAGCCGACCGCGAGGTTCTTTTCCTTCGCGATCCGGCGCAACTCCTCGCCCTCTTCCAGGCTGAGCACGAGCGGCTTTTCCGAATAGACGTGCTTACCGGCTTCGAGAATGGCCTTGGACACCTCGAAATGCGCAGCCGGAATGGTGAGGTTGACGACGACGTCAATCTCGTCATTCGCAAGCAGTTCTTCGATAGACTGCGCCTTAACGCCGAATTCCTCGGCGCGAAGTTCCGCGGCACTTCTGTTCAAGTCAGCGCAGGCAAGCACCTTGAGCCCTTTAAAGAGCGGAGACAGCGAGAAGTATGTGGTTGAAATATTGCCGCATCCAATGATGCCGACGCCAAGTTCCTTGGCCATGATGGGTGACTCCGAAGTGGTCTCGATGATGGTATCCGGCCAGACGATAGTAGGCTTCGTTGGCCGGGCACCCGTGAAAGTAAAGCGGTGATTGCGGCGAGCTGACGCTCACCGCGGTGTTTTTAGTAGGACTTGAACGCTTCGATGGAGCGCGTGATCAGGCGGTCAGCGTCGCTTGGATTGTCATGCTCGACCACGTAATACTTCACGGCTGTGTTCTTCAAAGCCGCGACAAGGCCCTTCCAATCGACGGTGCCGTGCCCGACATCCGACCAGCCATCCTCGTCCTTGTTTTCACCGGCGGGCGCAATGTCCTTCACGTGGACGGCTGTGATGCGCTTGCCATAGCTTTCGATCCAGGCGAGCGGATCGGCATTGCCGCGGATAATCCAGGCGATATCGGCTTCCCACTCCAGATCAGGGCCGCCCGCAAGGATCTGCTCCTGTGGCGTGGAGCCGTCGTCAAGCGTGGCGAACTCGAAGTCGTGATTGTGCCAACCGAAGGAAATGCCGGCATCGCGATAGGGCTTGCCTGCTTCCTGAAGACGCTTTCCGAAGGCGAACCAGCCTGCGGCATCGCTTGGGCGCTGATCAGGCATCAGGTAAGGGCAATAGATCGCCTCGATGCCGAGCGTCTTTGCAACCTTCAGAGACTGTTCGCGATCATTTTCCAGCATGTCGAGACCGAAATGGCCCGTCGGCATGGTGAGACCATTGGCGTCCAGATCTGCCCGCAGATCCTTGAGTGCCTCCTCATCCATATTGGCATAGATGCCACCGAAGCCTTCGACATGGGAATAGCCTGCAGCAGACAGCTTCTTGAGGATATCGGAAAGCGGCGGGAAATTGCGCGCGCTGTAAAGTTGAAAGCCGAGTTTGGTCATATGTCTCTCCTGACATTTGGCTCTAATGGTGAAGATGAGAGGATCAGATGCGGTCTTCCGTTGCCGCATCAAAAAGGGACGCCATGGTCATGTCGAAACCGAGCTTGACCCTGGTTCCGGGGGCAAAACGCCGGTGGCCGCCGACGCGCACCGAGATCGTATGGCCGGCATGTTTCAACCAGATGAGGTTATCCGCACCCATCGGTTCTTCGATGTCGACTACGGCTTCATGCACCTCGCCGCCGGTAATATCGGCGTCCACACGAATATGCTCGGGGCGAACGCCGAGAACCGCAGGCCTGCCGGCGCTCAGCGGTGCTAGAGCCTCATAACCGTCGAGGCTGAAGCTGACGCCATTCGTCGTGAAGACAACCTTGCCATCCTTTTCGACCAGTTCACCCCGCAGGAAATTCATCGACGGCGAGCCGATGAAGCCCGCGACAAAAAGGTTTTTCGGACGGTTATAGATCGAGACCGGATCATCCAGCTGCTGGATGACGCCGGCTTTCATGATGGCGATACGGTCGGCCAGTGTCAGCGCCTCGATCTGGTCGTGCGTCACATAAATCATCGTGTTCTTCAGCGACTGATGCAGGCGCTTGATTTCCACACGCAGTTCGGAGCGCAGCTTGGCGTCGAGGTTGGACAGCGGTTCGTCGAACAGGAACACATCCACATCTCGTACCAGCGCACGGCCAATCGCCACACGCTGACGCTGTCCACCGGACAGTTCGGCAGGCTTGCGCTTCAAGAGAGGCTCGATCTGCAGAATGCCCGCGGCTCTTTTGACGCGACGATCGATCTCGTCCTTCGGCACCTTTGCGACCTGAAGACCGAAGGAGAGGTTCTTCTCCACCGTCATCTGCGGATAGAGCGCGTAGGACTGGAAGACCATGCCGATGCCGCGATCCTTCGGCTCTTCCCAGGTGACGTTGCGATCCTTGATGAAGATCTGGCCCTCGGTCGGTTCAAGCAGTCCGGCTATGCAATTGAGAAGAGTGGACTTGCCGCAGCCGGATGAGCCGAGAAGAACGAGAAACTCGCCATCATAGATATCGAGATTGAGCGTGGACAGCACGTTGACCGCGCCGAACGACAGAGACAAATCCCGAATGGAAACGCTTTTATTCATGAACTTACCCTTTGACTGCGCCTGCGGCGATGCCGCGCACAAAAAGTCGGCCTGAAACGAAGTAAACGAAAAGAGGAACGGCACCCGTCAGCAGCGTTGCAGCCATGTTGACGTTGTATTCCTTCACGCCTTGAACCGAGTTGACGATGTTGTTCAGCTGAACGGTCATCGGATAGTATTCAGGCCTTGTGAACACGACGCCGAAGAGGAAGTCGTTCCAGATGCCCGTGACCTGAAGGATCATGGCGACGACGAAGATCGGCATCGACATGGGCAGCATGATACGGAAATAGATCTGCCAGAAATTGGCGCCATCGATGCGTGCGGCTTTGAAGAGCTCTTCCGGCAGCCCTGCAAAATAGTTGCGGAACAGCAGGGTCAGGATGGGCATACCGAAAATGGTATGAACCATGATGAGGCCCGTCAGCGTGCCATAGATGCCCATTTCACGCAGCACGATGACGATCGGATAGATCATGACCTGATAGGGAATGAAGGCGCCGATGATCAGGACCGAGAAGAAGAACTCCGAACCCTTGAACTTCCAGTTCGCCAGCGCGTAGCCACTGATCGAGGCGATCAGGATCGACACGATGGTGGACGGGATCATGATGCGGACGGAATTCCAGAAGCCGCGGGAAAGCCCGTCGCAATTGAGGCCAGTGCAGGCATTCGCCCAGGCCTTGACCCAGGGCTCGAAGGTGATTTCCACCGGCGGCGCGAAGATATTGCCGAGACGGATCTCCGGCATGCCCTTCAGCGAGGTCACGACCATGACGTAAAGCGGCAGCAGATAATAGAGCGCTGCGACGATCAGCGTACCATAAAGGATGATGTTGCGGCGCGACAGCGTCTTGCGGGGTCTACGACCGCGAGGGCCGCTCAACTTATCCGAGACGGCATCGGCACCGGCAGCGACTGTGTTGAGAGTGCTGATGTTAGCCACGCTTGCGCCCTCCGAATTCGAGATAGGCCCATGGAACGATAATGATGGCAACGGTGAGCAGCATCATGGTGGAGGCAGCAAAGCCCTGCCCCAGATTCTGGGCCTGGAACATGTAGTCATAGACGTATTTCGCCGGAACTTCCGAGGCGATGCCGGGACCGCCGCTCGTCTGTGCGACGACGAGGTCGTAGACCTTGACGATGCCGCTGGCGATAATGACGAGCGTGGTGATGAAGACCGGGCGCATCATTGGAATGACGATGAGCAGGTAGGTCTTCCACATGGGAATGCCGTCCACCCGCGCTGCCTTCCAGATATCCTCATCGATGCCGCGCAGTCCTGCGAGCATCAGGCACATAACGAGGCCCGTGCCCTGCCAGAGCGCCGCGATCAGGATACCGTAGATGACGATCTGCGAGTTATAGAGCGGATCGAAGGTAAAGCTTTCCCAGCCGAGCGAACGCACGACCGACTGAATGCCGAACTCCGGGTTAAGCAGCCACTGCCAGACGAGGCCCGTTACAATGAAAGACAGGGCAAAGGGGTAAAGGAAGATCGTTCTGAACGTGTTCTCGAAGCGGATCTTCTGATCCATCAGCGCGGCGAGCAGGAAGCCAATCACCAGACTGAAGATCAGCGACAAGACACCGTAAATGGCGAGGTTCTGGATCGAAACGATCCAGCGTGGCGCAGCCCACAGACGCTCATACTGATCGAATCCGACAAAGGTCGTTCTCGGCAGGAGCTTGGAGTTTGTGAATGAATAAACGATTGTCCAAATCGTACCGCCAAGAAAAATGACCATCGACGTCAGGATCAACGGGATGGAGGCAATCTTGGAATTAAGATTGCGAAATAGCTGGTTTGGACGTCCCGAATGGCTCTTTACTGCCATATGCCCTCCTATCAATCGTTGCTTCGGACATCTGGCGAGCAATGCTGCAAAGATATCCGGTCAGGCACGATCTCCTGCGCCTGTCGAAGTGTCGCGAGATCGGCGGGCGATAAACCCGCCGATGCCTTGCGATTGATAATCAGTCTGCCGAAGAGATGATGTCCGCGAAGCGCTTCTGCGCCTGCTCTGCGGTCAGCGACTCGTTGGCAAAGAACTCCGCCATCAGGTCTTCCTTCTGCTTCTGCGAGTCGGCCGAGATCAGCTGGTCGGTGCTGGTCAGCGCATTGCCCTTGCCGAGAATGGCAAGACCCTTTTTCATGCAGTCATTGGCTGCATTGAGATCGACGTCCCCACGGATCGGAAGAGAGCCCTTCTTCAAGTTGAAGGCAACCTGCGTCTTGGGATCGACGATCGTCTCGGCCAGCACCTCCTGCGCCTTGGACTTGGCTTCATCCTTCAAGAGCGGGAAGTAGAAGGCGTCGCCACCGGTCGTGAGATATTCGTTGAGACCAAGCCCCGGGAGGCAGGAATAATCCGTCCCGGCTTTCTGGCCGGCAAGCTGGAACTCACCCTGCGCCCAGTCACCCATGACCTGACCGCCAGCCTTGCCGGTGATGACCATGTTGGTGGCCTGGTTCCAATCCTGAACATTGGAGCCCTTGGCGAGCTTGCGGGCAGCATCGGCGGCAGCGAAGATCTTCGCCATTTCCGGTCCGGCAGCAGCCTCCGCATCCTTGTCCTTATAGACCTTTTCATAGAGATCCTTGCCGCCGAGCGACAGGACAAGAGTATCGAACAAGCCATTGGCCTGCCACGCCTGACCGCCAAGGGCCAGCGGCTGGATGCCCGCCTTCTGAAGTGCCGGACCTGCTGCGATGAACTCGTTCCAGTTCTTCGGAACGTCAACACCAGCCTTCTTGAAGGCTTCATTGGAAAGCCACAGCCACTGCCAGGAGTGGATGTTCACCGGCGCGCAATAGATCTTGCCATCGATGGTGCAGCTGTCGAGCAGGCTTGCGGGTTTGATGACCTCTTTCCATTTGCCCTTTGTGGCAACATCGGTGAGATCGCGCATCAGACCGGCCTGAACGAGCTCTTCAGCCTGCCGTCCGTGGTTGAACTGCGTGGCGCCCATCGGGTCACCGCCAGTAATACGGCTGATCATGATCGGGCGGGCAGTGCCGCCGGAACCCGCAATCGCGCCATCCACCCACTTATTTCCAGTTGCGTCAAATGCTTTCGCCAGTTCGGCCACCGCAGCAGCTTCGCCGCCCGATGTCCACCAATGCGTTACTTCAAGATCTGTCGCTCCGGCTATACCCGCCGGCAGCATAACACTTGCCGCCAAAGCGGTCAGGATAGAACGAATGCGCATGAGTCTCCTCCCTCACTGAAACGTTGCCGTAAGACCGTATGCGAATCATATTCATTGTGCAACCGGGCACGACACGAAATTTTAGTCCCTTAATATATTCATTAATTTCAGATACTTAATGAATGATCACGCGAAGCATTCAGATAAAATCTGCGGGAATGAACGCTCCGCACCTGCGAGTCCGCCCTCTGGCAACGGCGCATTGCTAAATTGGATCGCTTGCGAGATACTACTTCAAGCATAAAATATATGACCAACTAAAAAAGCCTTCTCAATATGACGCAATGCTCATCAATATTTTTCGAAATCCGCTTATACTTCCATCCTTGACGTCGGCGTATTAAGACCCGCGAAAACCTATTTGCGTATGGTCAAAGATAAACTCAAATCCTTTTATTTATTGATGTTTTTCGCTTGGAAATAAAAAACCCCTTCGATTACCTTTTAACGCGACTTTAACCATCGTTATATTAAATACCTTTTTGACAGCCGCACCTCGATCCCGTGTTTTCCCGACATTGTGAATTGCAGGGGACGGTCGCAGTGGGCGCATGACGCAAGCCCAATCTCCCAAATGTCCTCATCATTAAGAACGCCCGCTCCGGCCTCAAAACCGAAGAACGGAATGCTGTTCCCTGTCGAATGCCTGGAGCCACGGTGAAGGTAGTACTCGTAGACGATAGCCGGTCCGCACTCTTTGCTCTTCAATCATCGTTGAGCAATATTGAGGGTATTAAACTTATTACATTTACGGCGCCGGACGAGGCGCTGACATATTGTCTCGCCAATCCTGTCGATCTGCTTTTCATCGACTATATGATGCCAGGCCATACGGGCATCGACATTATCAAGGCACTGAAGCAGTCGCCCGATTATGACCTCGTGCCAATCGTCATGGTGACTGCGGAACGACAGCGCGAAGTGCTGATTGCCGCTATCGAGGCGGGCGCGACAGAGTTCGTATCCAAGCCCTTCGATGCAATCGAACTTCAAGCTCGCGCCACCAATCTGGTGCAGCTCCGCAAAGCCCATCTGGAACTCTCGCGTCAAGCCGCCCGGCTTGAAGAAGAGGTGGCGCACGCCACGCAGGAAGTCGTTTCGCGTGAAGAAGAAATTATTTGGCGCCTTGCACGAGCGATCGAGTTTCGCGACGGCGCCACCGGTGACCATATCTCTCGCGTAGCCAAAATCAGCCAGTTGATTGCGGCCGATCTCGGCCTCGATAAAGAAACCTGCCGGATGATCTATCTCGTGGCGCCGCTTCATGATGTCGGCAAGATCGGTATTGCCGACTGTATTCTGCAGAAGCCCGGCAAACTGACGTCCGACGAAATTGCAGAAATGCGCAAGCATGTGGAGTTCGGCGTCAGCCTTCTCGGCAATGGCACGTCGCGCCTCCTGCAGGTTGCCGAAGCGATCGCAGGCGGCCATCACGAGAAATGGGACGGCACTGGGTATCCTAACGGCCTTAAGGGCAAGGACATCCCACTCGTCGCACGGATCGTCGCGGTCGCAGATGTCTTCGAGGCGCTGTGTACCGAACGTCCCTATAAAAAGGCGTGGGCAATCGATGCTGCCAGAGACCACATCCGCGACAACAGCGGATTGCACTTCGATCCCGACTGCGTCGCAGCCTTTGATCGGCAGTGGCCCGCCATCCAGAAACTGATGACGCATGTCAACAAGGCGCATGTCGAGCCACCGGCCCTAGCCGTCAGCCTCGACGACACTCTCTCTCTTTCGCCCAAGGGGCGCGTTCCAACCGAAAACACCCAGGAAAGCCGATGACCCCTGAAACAGTCACTCTTCCCTCGTCCCTCTCGATAAGGGGGATCGCCGCGATCCACGAGACCCTTCTTTCCGCTTTTCAGGAAAGCAGCGCGGTTGTGCTGGATATACCAGAGGACGCATCCGTCGATCTGAGTTTCCTTCAACTTGTTGAATCGTCCCGTCTTTACGCCCGGGAGCAGGGCAAATTCATCACTTTAAAAAAGCCAGCAGGCCAAAGCGTCATGGAAACGCTGGGGCGGGCCGGCTTTCTTGAGAACATGGACGAGGCTTCGCGCCTCTTCTGGCTGCATGGAAAGGACATTTAAATGAGCGCCAACATTCTTACCGTGGACGATTCCGCAAGCATTCGCATGACGACGAAGATTGCCCTGACTAACGCCGGCTACCAGGTAACCGAGGCTGTCGATGGGGCTGACGGACTTGCGAAAGCGAAAAGCGCTCCCTTCGATCTCATCGTCACCGACCTCAACATGCCGAACATGAACGGTTTGGAGATGATAGAATCGCTGCGTCAGTCTCCAGCCCACACCGGCGTGCCGATCATCTTTTTGACGACGGAGTCCGATGCCGACATGAAGGCGCGCGCCAAGGCAGCCGGCGCTACCGGCTGGGTTACCAAGCCGTTCGACCCGGAAAATCTCGTCAAGATTGTCAGAAAGGTACTCGGTAAATGACGCTGCTGGACCCTATTCAGGTTTTCAGGACTGAAGCCGCAGAGCTTTTCGAGCAGATCGAAAGCGGGCTTCTCGACCTTTTGCATGATCTATCCAATCAAAGTCAGATTGATGCCGTGTTTCGCGGTCTGCATACCTTAAAAGGGTCCGGCGCAATGTTCGGCTTCGAGGCACTCGCTGCCTTTACCCATCACTGCGAGACGGCCTTCGACCGTGTTCGCAAGGGCGAAGTTCCTGCCACCAGCGAGTTGATCGCTGCCGTTCTGGAAGCCCAGGACCACATGCGTCGCTTGGTGGACAATCCTGCGACTGCTTTTCCTGAAACCGGCGATCGGTTGCTGGCCAAATTGCAGGCCGCAGTCGGCGAAGGTTCTGGTAAGAAGGCAGTTGCCCAGTCGGCTTCGAAGGCGACAGCTGCTGTTCCGGCGCCAAAAACCTCCGGCGCGACCTGGACGATCACTTTCCGTCTTCCTGAGAACGCGATGGCGAATGGCACCAACCCACTCGGCCTGCTCAACGAGCTAGCTGAGCTTGGCGAATGCACCATCGTCGCCAACACAGGCGCCATTCCTCCTCTGGGGGAAATCGACCCCACGCAGCTTTATCTCGGCTGGTCAGTGACCTTGACGACCGAACAGCCCCGTTCCGCCATCGATGACGTCTTCATCTTCGTCATGGACGATATGGAGCTTGAGATCACGCAGGTGGAAGACACCTCGGCCTCCCAGGAAATCGTGCCCCCGCCGGCACCTGTCGAAGAAGCCGCCAAGGCCAATCCGCAGCTTGTTCAGGCGGCCACCGATGGCAAGCAGGGAAGAGCCGCTGAGAATGTACGCGTCCCGGCTGAACGCCTCGATGAATTGATGGACCGCGTCGGCGAGCTTGTTATCGCTCAGTCGCGTCTGTCGCAGCTCGCCAACACCAGCGTCGACATTCACCTGCGCGCCGTCTCCGAGGATGTGGAGCGGCTTTCGGGCGAGCTTCGCGACACGATGATGGTGCTTCGCATGGTGCCGATCGCCCAGCTCTTCAGCCGCTTCCGCCGCCTGACGCATGATCTTGCGCGCGAAACCGGCAAGCAGATCGAGCTGATCACCGAGGGCGAAAGCACTGAAGTCGACAAGGCCGTGATCGAACGGCTTGCCGATCCACTCGTCCACCTTGTTCGCAACTCCTGCGATCACGGCTTGGAAACGCCGGAAGAGCGCATAGCCGCCGGCAAGGACCCGGTCGGACATGTTTCGCTTGTCGCGCGCCAAACCGGTGGGGATGTCATCATCACCATCAAGGACGACGGTCGTGGCATCAACCGCGAGCGGGTTCGCGCCAAGGCGGAATCCTCCGGGCTCGTGGCCCCGGGCGCAACCCTGACAGATCAAGAACTCCTGCAGATGATCTTCGAGCCAGGCTTCTCGACGGCAGCCCAGGTTACGAACCTTTCCGGCCGCGGCGTCGGCATGGATGTCGTCAAGAAGACGATCGAGGCGCTGCGCGGCACGATCAACATCACCAGCGCACCGGGTGCTGGCTCGGAAGTATCGCTCGCCATTCCGCTGACCCTTGCCATCATCGACGGTCTGCTCGTTCGCGTCGGTCATGGCTGCTACGTCATTCCGCTCTCGGCAGTCGAAGAGTGCCTGGAACTGTCTCCGGAAGACGACGTCAAATCTCGCGGTCGCTCGTTCATTTCGCTGCGTGAAAGCCTGGTGCCGTTCATCCGCCTGCGTGAGCTTTTCCAGAGCGGCACGAAGCCGGACCAGTTCCAGAAGGTGGTGGTCATTTCCACCGGTTCGGAACGTGTGGGTCTCGTGGTCGACCAGATCATCGGCGATCACCAGACCGTCATCAAAGCCATGTCCAAGCTGCACCATGATGTTGCGACCTTCTCGGGCGCCACCATCCTTGGAGACGGCAGCGTCGCTCTCATTCTCGACGTCGCACATCTGGTTGCGGCAGGGCAGCAACAGGAGGCGCAGATGCGCATTGCCGGATGAACCAGCCGCTTTTGAAACAGCCCGAAGACTTCTGGGCAGAACGCCAAGACATTGAAGTTCTAACCTTTTCGATCGAAGGCGAGACCTTTGCGATCGAGGCCGCACAGGTTCAGGAAATACTCGACCTTCTGCCCGAAACGGCCGTTCCGGGCGCCAAGGCCTTCGTGTCCAGCGTCATCAATTTTCGCGGCAAGGTCATTCCGCTGGCAGACATCCGTCTCGCCTTCGGCATGCATGCGGCGGAAAAGACCATCGACAGCCGCATCATCGTCATCGAGCTTTCTTTGGAAGGTGAGCAAACGCTGGTCGGGCTTAGAACCGACAAGGTCTACGAAGTGACGACCTTCTCCAAGTCCGCCAGCGAACCTCCGCCCAGCGTCGGCATGCGGTGGCGGCCAGACTACATCAACTGCCTGATCAAGCGCGGGTCCGAGTTCGTCATCATGCCGAACCTGATCGCGATCTTCTCGGCGCAGCGCGAGGGCATGCCCGGAAAGACAATCGCCCAGGGCAATGTCGTGGAATTGGGAAAAGTATGACCCTCTCCGTCGAGGGGGATCGACGGTCAAGAGGACGCCGAAAGGCTTGAGCGCAAATATCATTCGCCCGCCCGGGCGGATGATAACGAACGACACCGCGAACTGAAAGAAAATGGATCTTTTGGCCAGCAAACACTGATGCGCCTTGTGCATCACTTACGGGGGCAAAATGCGATTTACGATTAAACTTAAACTGACGCTGGCATTCGGCATCATCCTCACGGTCCTTGCTGCGCTGTCGTTCTACAGCATCAACAGCCTTGGCACGGTCAACAACGCGATTGGCGACCTGGCAAACGGCCCGGAAAAGCGCCTGCAATACGCGCTGCAGATCGACCGTAATCTCTCCGAAATCATTCGCCAGCAGAAAAATGCCCTGCTTGAGAACGATGCTGCGGGCGTCACTCGCTACACCAAACTCTCGGACGACCTATTGGTGACCACTCTTGAGCTTGCCCGCACAGGCCTCTCGCAGGCTTCCGAACAGGGCAAGCCTTATTGGGTTGCCGTCATAGAGAATTTTGAAAAATTCAGCGGGGAGTCCGTAAAGCTGAAGGACCTGCTGGCAGCCAGCAACAAGCAGAGCGCCATTGAGTTTTCCAACGGCCAGATGCGCGCCCTCGCGCAGACTATCGGCACCAACACCAAAGAACTCGTGCGGGTTCAACTTGAACGGGTCGACACAACGCTCGCCGAGAGCCAGGCGACCTATGAGCAGGTTCGTCTGATCATGATCATTGCAGTGGCATCGGCTGTTCTTGGAAGCCTGATCATTGCAACCTGGATCGCGCTTGGCATCAACACCGGTCTGCGCAAGATCATGACGGTTGCTGAAGCGGTTGCTATTGGCGATCTCGACCAGAACGTTGAAATCAAGACCAATGATGAGATCAAGGACCTTGTCGAACGCATCAATGTGATGACGGCGAACCTGCGCAACACGGCCAATGTAGCCAATCAAATCTCCGACGGCGACCTGACCGTCACACCGAAGCCGCTGTCGGACAAAGACACGCTTGGTATTTCACTTGAAAAGATGGTTGAGCGCTTGCGCGGCGTCGTCGGCGATGCATTGGCGGCAGCAGATAACGTCTCCTCCGGCAGCCAGGAGCTGTCCTCGTCTTCCGAACAGCTGTCTCAGGGTGCGACTGAACAGGCCTCCTCTGCCGAAGAAGCGTCTGCTTCCATGGAAGAGATGGCAGCCAACATCAAGCAGAACGCCGACAATGCTGCCCAGACTGAGAAGATCGCTCGCCAGTCGTCGAAGGATGCGGAAGCCAGCGGTGAAGCTGTCGGTCGTGCCGTCGTCGCCATGCGCACCATCGCCGACAAGATCTCCATCGTTCAGGAGATCGCGCGTCAGACCGACCTTCTCGCACTCAACGCTGCCGTCGAAGCCGCACGTGCCGGTGAACATGGCAAGGGCTTTGCGGTCGTTGCCTCGGAAGTTCGCAAGCTGGCAGAACGCAGCCAGGCAGCCGCCGCTGAAATCTCCTCGCTCTCCGGCGAGACCGTTCAGGTTGCGACCGAAGCGGGCGATATGTTGAACCGTCTGGTTCCAGACATCCGCAAGACGGCAGAACTGGTGGCGGAAATCTCTGCCGCATGCCGCGAGCAGGATATCGGTGCCAGCCAGATCAATGAAGCGATCCAGCAGCTCGACAAGGTGACGCAGCAGAACTCCGGTGCTTCCGAAGAAATGTCTGCGACCTCCGAAGAACTTGCTGCACAGGCCGAAGAGCTTCAGGCCAGCATCGCCTTCTTCAAGGTCGAGCGTGCCACCACGAATGGTCGCACGGCACAGGCTCGCCCCGCGGCTCCGTCGGTCTCCCACCGTCCTGCTGCAAAGCCTGCTGCTCCCGTTCGCCGCGCAGCCCCGACACACTCCGTCCACGCCCAGCAGGCCCGCGCCAATGGCTTCGCACTCGACATGTCGATGGGTGGACCGGACGATAACGATCGGGACTTCAGAGAGAGTGCCTAAAATATTCGAGGAGCCTGTGATCAACCGAGCACAGGCTCCTCGCCCCCAGTAACAACTGCCATTCCCGAACAAACCTTAAAGAGCCAGTGCCTTTCTCCCTTTCGTGGCGTATCGGCATATCAAGGACACCATCAAGATGCGATTTACGATTAAGCTCAAACTTGCACTTGCTTTTGCTCTCATCATTCTGCTGTCAGCAGGCATGGCGGGCATGGCGATTACCCAACTTTCATCCCTTAATGCCGCAGTGACCGATATCGTTCAGGGCCCCGCCGCCAATCTGCGCAACTCAAGCGATCTCTCCGACGCAATCCTGAATGCCATTGCTAGCGAAAAGAGCGCGGCGCTGAATGAAGATCCAGCTCGCATTTCAACGTACGTCGACTCCGCACGCACCGAGCGCGCGAAAATCGGACAGATCACTGGTGCTCTTGAAAAAGAGACCAATCCGGCAATCCACGCCAAGGTAATCGAGCTCAAGGCCGCCGTTCCTGCTTGGGAAAAACTGCAAGAAGACGTGCTGCGTCTGGCAACCGAGAACACAGCCGAAAGCAATCGCCAGGCTGGCGCGATCTCCATGGGCGACGGTGAAAAGGCAACGCGCGCGCTATTGAGCACGCTCGAAGCGCTGAACAACGAAATCGCTGCCGACTTGAAGGCAACGGACGAAGCGACCAACGAGGAATATGCCACATCCCGCACAATTCTCATTAGCGTCGTCGTAGCGATCATCGTCCTCTCGATCCTGGTCGCGACATGGATTGCACTTGGCATCAACAGGGGATTGCAGCAGGCGATCCGCGCTTCCCGCGCCGTCGCGCTTGGCGACCTTGATCAGGACATCGCAATCAAAAGCAATGACGAGATCAAGGATCTTGTCGACAGCATGAACGTCATGACGACGAATCTCCGTGCTACGGCTGCGGTCGCAAACAATATCGCACAAGGTGATCTCTCCCAAGATGTGAAGCCGCTCTCCGATAAAGACAGTCTTGGCATTGCCATGGGCAATATGGTCGTCAATCTGCGTGCCACCGCCGATGTTGCGGGCACCATTGCCGCTGGTGATCTCTCCAAGGATGTGAAGCCGCTTTCGGACAGGGATACGCTCGGCAACGCCATGCTGCACATGGTCACGAACCTGCGCGAAACCGCCACTGTCGCAAACCAGATCGCCGACGGTGACCTCACCGTGACGCCGAAGCCGCTCTCCAACAAGGATACGCTCGGCATTGCGCTTCAATCGATGGTGGAGCGTTTGCGCGGGGTGGTGGCCGACGCATTGGCTGCCGCTGACAACGTTTCGTCGGGAAGCCAGGAACTATCCTCGTCTTCCGAACAGCTGTCTCAGGGTGCGACGGAGCAAGCCTCCTCTGCCGAAGAAGCCTCCGCTTCCATGGAAGAGATGGCTGCCAACATCAAGCAGAACGCCGATAACGCTGCCCAGACCGAGAAGATCGCTCGCCAGTCGTCCAAGGACGCCGAAGCCAGCGGTGAAGCTGTCGGTCGTGCCGTCGTCGCCATGCGCACCATCGCCGACAAGATCTCCATCGTTCAGGAGATCGCTCGTCAGACTGACCTTCTCGCACTCAATGCCGCCGTTGAAGCCGCGCGTGCTGGTGAGCATGGCAAGGGCTTTGCGGTGGTTGCCTCGGAAGTCCGCAAGCTGGCAGAACGCAGCCAGGCGGCCGCCGCTGAAATCTCTTCGCTCTCCGGCGAGACAGTTCAGGTTGCGACCGAAGCTGGCGAGATGCTGAACCGTCTGGTTCCGGATATCCGCAAGACGGCAGAACTCGTATCGGAAATCTCTGCTGCATGCCGCGAGCAGGATATTGGTGCCAGCCAGATCAATGAAGCGATCCAGCAACTCGACAAGGTGACACAGCAGAACTCCGGTGCTTCCGAAGAAATGTCTGCGACCTCGGAAGAGCTTGCTGCACAGGCCGAAGAGCTTCAGGCCAGCATCGCCTTCTTCAAGGTCGAGCGTGCCAATGCTGCCGCAGCAGCTCGCTCTGTGCCGGGTCGTCCTGCAGCCGCGGCGGTCTCTCACCGTCCTGCGGCAAAGCCTGCTGCTCCAGTCCGTCGCCCTGCATCGACCAGCACCGTCCATGCTCAGCAGGCCCGCGCAAATGGCTTCGCACTCGACATGTCCATGGGCGGCCCCGACGACAATGACCACGACTTCAGGGAAACCGCCTGAAACCAGGATACTTCCCTACCATCTCGAAACCATGGCGGGCGCTTTAGCCCGCCACCACGGGGGCCAAGGTCTCTTTGAAAAGCGGCATGATAGCATGGGCTATGTGTCCTACTTAGTTAAGGAACACCTCGATGCGTTTTACGATTAAATTGAAACTCACTCTGATTTTTACCTTGCTCGTCGGCCTCATGGCAGGCTGTGCGATTTTTGGTATCAGTGGCGTCAATCAATTGGCAACGCTCCAAGATGCTATGATGACCGGGCCAATCCAACAGGATGATGTGGCCAATGATCTGGCGAAGGCCTTTGATGGTCTCGGTTTGGCAGAGGGCGATCTTTTGCTCGCAACCACCGAGCAGAAAATGAACGCCGCCTTCGAAACCATCGAAGAAGAGAGAAAAAACTTCAGGACGGCGCTTAATGCGGGCGAAGCTGCAGCCCCCGAAGAATTCAAAAGCAAGTGGATGGAAATTCGCGAATTCTGGGCTGGCTACGAGAAGCTGGAAGATAGTCTTGTCGGCTACATGAAAACGGGTCGCCGTGATGACGCGCTTGCCTTGAACCAGAATGAAGGAACAGTGGCGGGTCAAAAGCTAGACGCCCTGACGGAATCGCTTTCCAGCTTGACCGAAGCCGCCGTTAAAAAAGCCGATGAGGCGAGCGACGCTACCTACCAAAGCACATTCAGCACGCTTGTAATTATCGCTTCAGTCGCTGGCGTCGTGTCTATCGTTTCAGCAATATGGATCAGCATCTCCATCAGTCGCGGCCTCACAAGGGCAACGACAGCGGTTCGCAAGGTAGCCGAAGGTGATCTGACAGAGAATATTCAAGTGACATCCCGTGACGAGATCGGTGTACTGATCACGCATGTAAACGACATGGTCGAGCGCCTGCGTGGCGTCGTGGGTGATGCGCTTGCCGCAGCCGGCAACGTATCATCCGGCAGCCAGGAACTGTCCTCGTCTTCCGAACAGCTGTCTCAGGGCGCGACCGAACAGGCATCCTCTGCCGAAGAAGCCTCCGCTTCGATGGAAGAAATGGCGGCTAACATCAAGCAGAACGCCGACAATGCTGCTCAGACTGAGAAGATCGCACGTCAGTCCTCCAAGGACGCAGAGGCCAGCGGTGAAGCTGTCGGCCGTGCTGTGGTTGCCATGCGGACCATTGCGCAGAAGATCTCGATCGTTCAGGAGATCGCGCGTCAGACCGACCTTCTGGCACTCAATGCCGCTGTTGAAGCCGCGCGTGCCGGTGAGCATGGCAAGGGCTTTGCGGTGGTTGCCTCGGAAGTTCGCAAGCTGGCAGAACGCAGCCAGGCGGCGGCCGCTGAAATCTCCTCGCTCTCCGGCGAGACCGTTCAGGTTGCGACCGAAGCTGGCGATATGTTGAACCGTCTGGTTCCAGACATCCGCAAGACGGCGGAACTGGTGGCGGAAATCTCTGCCGCATGCCGCGAGCAGGATATTGGTGCCAGCCAGATCAATGAAGCGATCCAGCAGCTCGACAAGGTGACACAGCAGAACTCCGGTGCTTCCGAGGAAGTCTCTGCCACGTCCGAAGAACTCGCCGCACAGGCAGAAGAACTACAGGCCAGCATCGCCTTCTTCAAGGTGGACCGTGCCAATGCAAACCGCCGCGCAGCACCGGACCGCCCCGCAGCTCCGTCGGTCTCCCACCGTCCTGCGGCAAAGCCTGCCGCTCCCGTTCGCCGCCCTGCTCCTTCGCAATCCGTCCACGCCCAGCAGGCGCGCGCCAATGGCTTCGCACTCGACATGTCCATGGGCGGACCGGACGAAAACGACCAGGACTTCAAGCAAAGCGCGTAAAAATCTTATCGCTAGTTGGCACCGACGCAGTCCCGCCGGTACCAACGACCCAAAGAAGCAAACGGCCAGTTTGACGATCAAGGAAACACCAGAGTTCTAACAGGCGTAAGGGTACAAGAGATGTCGCTATACGTTCAGATGAAAAAATCCTCCCGTCCCTCAACGGCAATCGAAGAGATTAAGCGTCTCCAGGCCGTCTTAGAGGAAGGAAACATATCTGCACGCGCCGATCTCGCTCGTGCGACCGGCGGTGCACGAGATGTTCTGGAGGCAGTCAATGCTCTTCTTGAGTCAGCGACACGTCCCGTCGAAGCCTTTGCACAATCGATCTCCCACATGTCCGCCGAACACGATCGCGGCGACATCGATGTGGCGATACCAGTCGAGGCCTTCAAAGGCAGCTATCTCGCAATGGCGAAGGGCGTCAACGAGATGGTCGCTGGCCATATCAGCGTCAAAAGGAAAGCAATGGCTTGCGTCCGCGAACTCGGCGAGGGCAACTTCGATGCTCCTCTTGAGCAGCTCCCGGGCAAAAAAGCCTTCATAAACGACACGATCGAAACCTTACGCGGCAATCTGCGCGGCCTGATCGCTGAGATGAACAAGATGTCGTCCGAGCATGACAAGGGCGATATCGACGTCTTTGTTCCCGTCGATCATTTCAAGGGCGATTTTGCGGTGATGGCAAAAGGCATCAACGACATGGTGGCGGGCCATATCGCTGTAAAAAAGAAGGCGATGGCCTGCGTCAAGGCATTCGGCGAAGGCAATTTCGACGCCCAGTTGGAACAGTTCCCTGGCAAAAAAGCCTTTATCAACGAGACGATCGAAACGCTTCGTGGCAATTTCCGTGAGATCATCAAGGAACTTCAGCGTCTGATCGACGCGTCCACCGCCGGTAAGCTGAGTGAGCGCGGCGCTGCCGATCATTTTTCCGGCGATTTTGCCGGACTCGTGACGGGCATCAACGGCATGCTGGACGCGATCATCCTGCCCATTGCGGAAGGCAATCGTGTTCTCGATCTGGTGAGCAACGGCGACTTGACCGAATTCGTCGAGATCGAGTGCGAAGGCGACCACGAAAAGATGAAAGATGCCATCAACTCGTTGGTAGAAAATCTCTCTAACGTGGCAGCCGGCATCTCGAATGCCGCCGATCAGGTTGCCGCCGGTAGTCACCAACTTTCCTCTGCCGCGGAGCAAGTCTCGCAGGGTGCGACGGAGCAGGCCTCCTCTGCCGAAGAAGCATCCGCTTCCATGGAACAGATGGCGGCAAACATCAAGCAAAACGCCGATAACGCTGCCCAGACAGAGAAGATTGCCCGCCAGTCGTCGAAGGACGCAGAGGTCAGCGGTGAAGCCGTCGGTCGTGCTGTCGCTGCGATGCGCACCATCGCGCAGAAGATTTCGATCGTTCAAGAGATCGCCCGTCAGACCGACCTTCTCGCACTCAATGCCGCCGTCGAAGCAGCACGTGCCGGCGAGCATGGTAAAGGCTTCGCCGTCGTTGCGTCTGAAGTCCGCAAACTTGCCGAACGAAGCCAGGCGGCGGCGGCTGAAATCTCCTCGCTCTCAGGCGAGACGGTGCAGGTCGCGACCGACGCGGGCGAGATGCTCAACCGCTTGGTTCCGGATATCCGCAAGACCGCGGAACTGGTGGCCGAAATTTCTGCGGCTTGCCGTGAGCAGGATATTGGCGCAAGCCAGATCAACGAGGCGATCCAGCAGCTTGACAAGGTGACGCAGCAGAACTCCGGCGCTTCCGAGGAAATGTCTGCAACATCCGAAGAACTGGCGGCGCAGGCCGAAGAGCTTCAATCGAGCATCGCTTTCTTCAAGGTTGCGCGTGCCGAGGCAGCGGCTCCGGCAAAGCCCGTACCTGTCCGCCAGGCGGTAGCAGCGCCAGTGCCCCGCAGTGTTACTAAGCCTGCAGCCCCTGTCCGTCGCCCTGCGCCAACTGGCACCGTGCATGCCCAACAGGCTCGTGCCAAGGGCTTTGCCCTGGACATGTCGATGGGTGGACCGGACTCAAGCGATGATGATTTTCTGCACGGCAGGTAACAGCAAGTAAGTCGCGCAAGAAGCATCCCGCTTCCTGCAATCTGAAACACCTTCACGCCTCATCGGCAATGTCGACCAAGACTTCTGGAGAAGACGCAAATGGCGAGCCCAACATCTACCATGCAATACGTGACGTTCAGCCTTGGCGAGGAAGTCTTCGCGGTTCCCGTGGACGTCGTTCGTGAAATCCTCGACCACGAGGAAGCCTTTAAGATCCCTCACGGTCCTGATTATCTGCTCGGCCTGAGGGATGTGCGCGGACAGGGCGTTCCGGTCATCGACCTTCGTCTACGCCTTGGTATGACCAAGACGGTGAAGACATCGCATACGCGCATTCTGGTGCTCGACATTCCCTTCGTCGAAAAGGTGCTGGCGCTCGGTCTCGTTGCCGACAAAGTCTTCGAGGTCACGCCTTTCAGGCAGGATCAGATCGAGACCGCACCTGACATCGGTATTCGCTGGAACTCCAGCTATATCGCCGGGGTCGTTCGCCGCGAAAGCGATTTCGTCGTCATCATCGATCTCGCAAAGCTGTTCTCTGGCGATGCCGGCGAGCTTGCAAAGGTCGACAACGGCCCGATGCGCGCCGCCTGAGAGGACGAGTAATTGAGTACAGCTGTTAGCGTCAACTTCGAAGATAGTTTGAACACCCGCGATTTCCGCCAGCTATCCGCCTTCATTTATGATTACTGCGGAATCAAAATGACGGACGCCAAGCGTTCGATGCTGGAAGGCCGTCTGCGCAAGCGTTTGCGCGCGACGGGCTTTCCGACCTTTTCGGACTATTGCGAGTATCTGTTTCGCCAGGACGGTCTGAAAGACGAGGTCATATATCTCATCGACGTGGTAACGACGAACAAGACGGATTTCTTTCGCGAACCGAACCACTTCGACTTTCTTGAAAAAACCGCTCTTCCGATGCTTGCCAAACAGGGTATCAGACAGCCGCGCGCGTGGAGTTCCGCCTGCTCGACGGGTGCCGAACCCTACACGATGGCGATGATCATGGCGGAAGCCGTCGAGAAGGGCGTGATCTCCGATTTCAGCATCCTCGCGACGGATCTCTCCACAGACGTTCTAAAGAAGGCGCACTCCGGCATCTACAATCGGGATCTTCTGGAGCCCGTGCCGAACGCCATGCAACGCAAATATGTCATGCAGGCAAGAGACAAATATCGCAGCGATGTCCGAATTTCGCCGAAGCTGCGCTCGAAGGTGGGCTTCGCCCGCATGAACCTCATGAATCCGTCCTATGACATCGGCGCGCCGGTCAATATCATCTTTTGCCGCAACGTGCTGATCTACTTCGACAAAAAGACACAGACCCATGTGCTGACAGAGCTTTGCAAGTGCCTGGCGCCCGGCGGCTATCTGATGATCGGGCACTCGGAGTCTGTCACCGGCATCAATCTGCCGGTCAAACAGGTCGCCAACACGGTTTTCCTCAAGCAGTAGGTTATCATGGTCAAAAAAGTACGCGTCCTCATCGTTGATGACTCTGCCAGCGTGAGACAAACGCTGACCGCTGTGCTGGAGGCCGATCCTGCGATCGAGGTGATCGGCGCTGCCTCCGACCCCTTCATCGCCGCAAAGAGGATCCAAGACGATCTCCCGGACGTCATCACCCTTGACGTCGAAATGCCGCGGATGGACGGGATTACGTTTCTGCGAAAGATCATGTCGCAGCATCCCATCCCGGTGGTGATGTGCTCCTCCTTGACCGAAGCAGGTTCTGAAACGTTGATCCAGGCCTTGGAAGCAGGGGCCGTCGACGTTATCCTCAAGCCTCGCATTGGCGCTGCGGATCATTTGGCGGAATCCGCCTTGCGTATCTGCGAAGTCGTCAAGAGTGCGGCGCATGCGCGGGTCAAGAGCGTGCGTGCCCAGCCTCGCGCGTCGAGCACGCTTGGTACCCAGGCCAAGTTGACCGCAGATGCTGTGCTGCCACCACCGTCGGGCAAGGCGATGGCACGGACCACGGAAATGGTGATCTGTGTCGGCGCCTCGACAGGCGGTACCGAAGCCCTGCGGGAAATGCTGGAGAGACTGCCGGCAAATTCACCGGGGATGGTCATCGTCCAGCACATGCCGGAAAAGTTCACCGCGGCCTTCGCGAAGCGCCTGAATGGCCTCTGCGAAGTCGAGATCAAGGAAGCGGAAGATGGCGACCCGGTTCTGCGCGGCCACGTGCTGATCGCACCTGGCGACAAGCACATGCTTTTGGAGCGCCAGGGCGCACGTTACCATGTCTCGGTCCGAAACGGCCCGCTCGTCTCCCGTCACCGACCGTCGGTCGACGTGCTCTTTCGCTCTGCCGCGCGCTCTGCCGGATCGAACGCTATGGGCGTCATCATGACAGGTATGGGGGACGATGGTGCCCGCGGCATGCTGGAAATGCATCAGGCAGGGGCCTACACGATTGCGCAGGATGAAGCCTCCTGCATCGTCTTCGGTATGCCGAAGGAAGCCATCGCCCATGGCGGCGTCGACAAGATCGTTTCGCTCGATCAGATCGCGCGCGAAATCATGGCGGAAGACCAAAGACGCTGAGTTCTTACGCGTCGTCTTCAGACCCTGTTAACCATATTGTTGAATGATTGGACCGCACCATGAGATGGGTGCGGTTCATGCGCGATGATCGCCGCCTCCCTCTTTTTGCTCGGGTTCTTCATGGCAGTCATCACGTTCGCAAACACCAAGGGCGGTGCAGGCAAGACAACCGCGGTCCTTCTCCTGGCATCGGAGCTTGCCCGCCGGGGCTTGCGCGTCTGCGTGATCGACACCGACCCGCAACGCTGGCTCTCCAGGTGGCGCGAGAATGCCGATCACCGCATTGATCTTTCTGTCATCACCTATGTTTCGGTGACGAGCCTACAGCAGCATGTGCTCGACAATCGCAAGAAGTTCGACCATGTGATCATCGATCTGCCAGGCGCTCAGTCTCCGCTTCTGGCAACGGCCGTCGGCCTCTCCAACCACGTCATCATCCCCGTTCAGGGCAGCACGATGGATGCGCAGGGTGCCGCACAGGTGCTGGAGCTCCTCCGCTATCTCGACGATCGTGCAGGCATCAAGATCCCGCATTCCGTGCTCTTGTCACGCGTCAATTCGATGGTGACGACGCGCGCGCTGCTGGCAGCGAAAGCGCTGCTCGCCAAGCGCGACGTCAACGTGCTGAACACGCCGATCATCGAACGCGCCGCCTTCCGCGACATGTTCGAGTTTCGCGGTTATCTCCACATGATGAACCCGTCACAGGTCAGCAACCTCGACAAGGCGCTTCAAAACAGCATGGCCTATACCGATGAAGTGCTAAGGCTTTTGCCGGCACAAGGCACCGTCAAGTTGTCTTCCGCAGCCTGAGCCGATCCGCGCCCCAACATCGAGGCGCGAATTCTACTCGCGCCTATAGTCGTCGTGCAGACGGATGATATCGTCCTCACCCAGGTAAGAGCCGGTCTGGATTTCGATCAGTTCCAGCGGGATCTGGCCCTCATTCGCCAAGCGATGCGGCTTTCCAATCGGGATATAGACCGACTCGTTTTCCGTCAGAAGGCGAGTCTGGTCTTCAATCGTGACCGTTGCGGTGCCCCGAACGACGATCCAATGCTCCGAGCGGTGATAATGCTGTTGCAGCGAAATCCGATGACCCGGCTCGACCTTCACGTGGCTGACTCGATAGCGATGACCGGAATCCGTCTGCTCGATATGACCCCATGGACGGTAGGCGCGCTTGTGCCTCTCCGTCTTCAAGGAATGGTCGCCACCTTTCAGAGTTTCCACCAAGCCTTTGACGTCCTGGACACGGTTCTTCGGCGTGACCAGAACCGCGTCTTTCGTGGCGACCACGACGAGATCCTTGGCACCGACGACAGTCGTCAGCAGCCCGGTGGAATGCACGAGGCAACCTTCGGAATCAACGATGATGCCCTGTCCCTCGATCGCATTATCAGCGTCATGCTTGTCGGCAATTTCCCAGATGGCATCCCAGCTACCGATATCGGACCAACGGAAGTGACCTCGCACGACTGCCATGCGTTTGGTGTTCTCGATGACGGCATAGTCGATCGAGTTCTTCGGAGAGGATTCAAAGCTTTCCTTGTGGAGACGAACAAAGCCGAGATCGACTTCCTGGTTATCGACAGCCGCCTGCACCGCCGCCAAGATCTCGGGAGCATGGCTCCTCAACTCTTCGATCATGATATCGGAGCGGAACAGGAAGTTGCCGGAATTCCAGAGATAGCCCTTTTCGACGTAACCGACAGCACGCGCCTCATCCGGCTTTTCAACGAAAGCCTCTACGACACAAAGGTCCTGATTGCCGTTGATGGTCTCGCCGGGATTGATGTAACCGTAGGAGGTACGCGGTTCGGTCGGCGTCAGGCCGAAGACGACGATATTTCCCTGCTCAGCCGCTTCCGCGCCCAGCCTCACCGCATCCGCGAAAAGATCACTGTCCAGCACCACGTGGTCAGCCGCAAGCGCCAGTACAAGGGACCCCTTCTCGCGCCGATCAGCCAATAGTGCTGCGGCAGCCATGGCGGCAGCGCTGTCGCGTCGCGCTGGCTCCAGGACGACGGTTGCCGTTAGATCGATCTCTTCGGCTTGTCGTCTTGCAAAGAAGCGAAAATCCTCGTTGGTAATCACCAACGCCTCGGCATAGAGGCTCTTGTCGCTGACGCGCTTTAAGGTCTGCTGATACGTCGAAAGCTCTCCAACGAGAGGCTGGAACTGTTTGGGCAACTGATCGCGTGACACCGGCCAAAGTCTCGACCCCGCGCCGCCTGCCAGAAGTACGGGAGTAATCTTTCGAACCTGTTCATTCACGGCATAGACCTTTCCAACGCATAAAATTTCTGCGCCGGACAATATAGGAAACTCCCGATACCGCCACCTTCGGCTTATGGGAGGACCAACGAAAGTTCACAAGACCACCCATCAAATACTGGTGGAATGTCGGAGCCCGCTGCCCGGCACACACTCTCCAAACGTCACGTTGCGATTGAGGTTCCACCTGGTTCTCAGCGGTCTTCTACGCAAAAACCCGGGATCGCTCCCGGGTTTTGCTTTTCTTCATGGTCTCACACTGCGATCATTTCGGCAGTGCATAGGCAATGACGTAATCGCCGCGATCGGGTGACTGGCGTGCGCCGCCCGCCGAGATGACGATATACTGCTTACCAGTCTTGGGTGACTTGTAGCTCATCGGACCGCCCTGGCTGCCGACGGGAAGACGGGCTTTCCAGACTTCCTTGCCGGTCGCGGTGTCGAAGGCGCGCAGATAGTAATCCTGCGTGCCGGCGATGAAGACGAGGCCGCCCTGTGTGGCGAGCGTGCCGCCCAGTGTGGGCATACCGATTGGGATCGGAAGGCCCATCTTGATCCCCAGCGGACCGGTATCTTCCACCGTGCCGACAGGAACCTGCCACTTGATCTGCTGCGTCTTCATATCGATGGCTGTCATCGTGCCATAAGGCGGAGCCTGGCAAGGAATGCCGACCGCAGACAGGAAGCGGTTTTTATCGACCGCGTAAGGCGTTCCCTTCATCGGCACGAGGCCCATGCCGGTGTTGACGCTTTCGCCACCGCTTGCTGTTGCCTTGGTCGGGGCGGCTTCCTTCATCTGGATCCACAGGCCAAGCCGCATGTCGTTGACGAAGATGGTGTTCGTCGTCGGATCGGTCGAAAGACCACCCCAGTTCATGCCGCCGAGCGAACCCGGGAAGCTGAGCGACAGGTCAGTGCCCGGCGCCGTATAAAGGCCCTCATAGCGCATGCCCTTGAAAGCGATGCGGCATAGAAGCTGATCGAATGGTGTCGCGCCCCACATATCCGCTTCGGTAAGGGTCTGCGCACCGATCTGCGGCATGCCGACGGAGCGCGGCTGCGTTGGCGCATAGCGCTCATTCGGAATGTTGGCCGGCTTGACCGGAACCTCTTCCACCTTCGTCAAAGGCTGACCGGTGGCGCGGTCGAGAACATAGAGTTGTCCAGCCTTGGTGCCGAAGACCAGCGCAGGCACTGTCGTGCCATCCGCCTTCGGGAAATCGATGAAGCTTGGCTGCATCGGTACGTCGAAATCCCAGAGGTCGTTATGAACCGTCTGGTAGACCCACTTCTCACGACCCGTCGTTGCATCGAGCGCCAGCATCGATGCGCCGTATTTATGATCGAGCGGCGTGCGCGTGGCGCCATAAAGGTCGACCGACGGGCTGCCGACCGGCATGTAGACCGTGTTCCGATCCGGGTCATAGGACATGGATGCCCAGACATTCGGCGTCGAGCGCGTATAGGTCTGGCCTTCAGGGGGCAGCTTGGTGATTTCGGGATTGCCCGGGTCGAAGGCCCAGCGAAGTTCACCCGTAATCACGTCGAAGCCGCGCATGACGCCGCCCGGCATATCCACCTGGACGTTATCGGCAATACGTCCCCCGACGACGACCGTCGTGCCTGCAAGCGTTGGCGCGGAAGTGAGAACATATTGCGGGTCGGGCGCATTACCAAGCCCGATCTTGAGATCGACGCGACCATTCGTACCGAAATCGGGGCAAAACGCGCCGGTATCGGCATCGAGCGCGATCAGTTCGGCCGTGATCGTGTTCATCAAAATGCGGCGCTGGCAAAGCGCACCATCAGCGACGACTGCGGGCGTCACAGGCGTCGAGCCAGGTGCCGTTGGCTGCTGCAAAGGTGCCTTTGCATCGAAATAGGCAAGACCGCGGCAACGCATCCAGACGGACGACTTGGCGTTGATCTCGGTTTTCCACTTTTCAGTTCCGGTATCGGCATCGAGCGCGATGACATTATTGTGCGGTGTGCAGAGGAAAACCGTGTCGCCAACCTGCAGCGGTGTTTCCTGGTCTTCGGCACCATTCGCGCCGGGGCTGATCGGCGTATCGCCGGTGTGGTAAGTCCATGCGACCTTGAGGTCTTTGACATTGTCGCGGGTAATATCGTCAAGAGCGACGAAACGGCTGCCGCCTGACGTATTGCCGTAGTGCTCCCAGTTCTTCTGCTCCTTGTCAGCCGTTACCGGCGTCAGTTGAGCCACCTCACCCTTGAAGGCGACGGTCGGATGGGCCACGAACATTCCAGCAAAACCAGCGCCGGAGGCGATGGCTAGAATGGCAGCAATGGCAAAAGACGAGCCATAGGCTGGCGTCTTGCCCTGGGCGCGCCGCAACAGCGGATAGGAGAGCGCCACCACAGTGGCCCCGACGCTGATCGCCAGCAGGCGGGAGATCAAGGGCCAGAAATGCAAGCCTGCCTCCCAGACCGCCCAGATCCCGGTCGCGATGAAAACCAGACCGAAGAGAAGCGCGCCTGCAGGTTTGCGAAGAAGGATCAGCAGACCCGAAACGACAAGCACGACACCTGCCGTCACGAAATACGGGCTGCCACCGAGCGCAACGAGCTTGCCGCCGCCGATGGCGAAGAACAAACCTGCGGCAAGGACGACCGCGCCCAGTACCAGCAGCCACAATCTGGCTGGAAGTGAAAGTGAATTTGACGATTTACTCATGAAATCAATGTCCAATTTGAGAGCCGGCAGAAAGGCCAGGCTCAATGATCGTTCAGTATCCGGCAACGCCGGGACAGACCGCAGGAATTATGGCGATGCCAAACCTCAATGAGGATTGCATTACTGAACAGGAGAGAGTGATGGGGACGGCGTCCGACAGAATTGTCATATCGATCCATTCAATGCAGATACAACCGGCGTTTTGACCGGCAGTCAACGACCAGAATAAATCCTCCCCGGCACGGATGCACCTACTTAAACCAGTATCGGCACCCAGACCTTAACCTGGGGTATAACGCCGCATCGGCACTCGAGCAATCGGTGTTCCGCACTTTATCCACATAGCGCGGTAAAGCAGACTGCTCGGCATCTCACCAAGTATTCCCAATTAATCGATTGAATCGTCTTACGATGTCGTCGCCTCCAGTTTTGCTGCACTGAACAACATTCGGACCTTGGCATGCTCGCGAAAAATACAATAACTACGGCAGAGATTTTATACGGTTGATAGACGGAAAGTACCCAAAGCTCATGTCAGACGCGCCAAAGAACCCCAGCACACGAACATCGGTTACGGATCAGGAAGCCCTGGATTTCCACTCGGAAGGCCGCCCCGGCAAGCTGGAAATCGTTCCGACAAAGCCGATGGCAACGCAGCGGGATTTGTCGCTGGCCTATTCCCCCGGTGTCGCAGTACCGGTGAAGGCGATCGCTGAGAACCCCGCCACAGCCTATGATTACACCACGCGTGGTAACATGGTGGCGGTCATTTCCAACGGGACTGCCATCCTCGGCCTTGGAAACCTTGGAGCGCTGGCGTCCAAGCCGGTGATGGAAGGAAAGTCCGTCCTTTTCAAGCGCTTTGCCGATGTCGACTCCATCGATCTGGAAGTCGATACGGAAGATGCTGACGCCTTCATCAATTGCGTGCGCTATCTCGGGCCCTCCTTCGGCGGCATCAACCTCGAAGATATCAAGGCGCCGGAATGTTTTATCATCGAAAGCCGTCTGCGCGAACTCATGGACATTCCGGTGTTCCATGACGATCAGCACGGCACTGCCATTATTGCCGCTGCTGGCCTTATCAACGCCATTGAACTGACGGGGCGCGACTTCAACAACACAAAGCTGGTCTGCAACGGCGCCGGTGCGGCAGCGATCGCCTGCATGGACCTCATCAAGGCCATGGGCTTCAACCCCGCCAACATTATCATGTGCGACACGAAAGGCGTCATCTATCAGGGCCGCACCGAGGGCATGAATCAATGGAAGTCGGCTCATGCAACGAAGACCGACAGTCGCACGCTCGCGGAAGCGATGAAGGGTGCGGATGTGGTCTTCGGCCTTTCGCAGAAAGGCGCCTTCACCGAAGAGATGATCCGCTCCATGGCACCGAAGCCGATCATCTTTGCCATGGCCAATCCCGATCCGGAAATCACACCGGAAGAAGTGTCGCGCATTCGCGACGACGCCATCATGGCGACGGGCCGCTCGGATTATCCAAACCAGGTCAACAACGTTCTCGGCTTCCCTTACATCTTCCGCGGCGCGCTGGATGTGCGTGCACGCCAGATCAATGACGAGATGAAGATCGCAGCAGCCCAGGCGCTTGCCGACCTTGCGCGCGAAGACGTGCCGGACGATGTCGCCGCTGCCTATCAGGGCAATCGTCCCCGTTTCGGGCCGCAATACATCATCCCTGTTCCCTTCGACCCACGCCTGATTTCGGCGATCCCGGTCGCCGTCGCAAAGGCTGCGATCGAGACCGGCGTTGCCCGCCGGGTACTGCCGGATCTCGATGCCTACGCCCGCGAACTATCTGCACGCCGCGACCCCATGGCATCCACCACGCAGCGCCTCTACGAACGGATCCGCCGCTCGCCAAAGCGCGTGGTCTTTGCCGAAGCCGAAGAAGAACAGGTCATGCGCGCCGCGATCTCGTTCACCGCGCAAGGGCTTGGCACCGCCATCCTTCTCGGTCGCGACGACATCATCAAGGCGAATGCCGAACGCGCCGGGATCGATCTCGACCGTCCGAACATCAAAATCACCAATGCGCGCCTTTCCGAGCGGGTCGATTCCTACATCGATTACCTCTATGCCCGCCTGCAGCGCAAAGGCTTGCTGCTGCGCGACGTCCAGCGACTGATCCACAATGACCGAAACCATTTTGCATCCTGCATGGTGGCAATGGGCGATGCGGACGCGATGGTCACCGGCACGACGCGCAACTACTCCACCGCGCTTGAAGATGTGCGCCGGTGTATCGACGTCAAGCCCGGTCATCGCGTCATCGGCGTGTCTCTCGTCGTCTCGCGCAATCGCACCGTCTTTGTCGCGGATACGGCCGTTCACGACATGCCGTCGGCCGAAGACCTGGCGGATATCGCGGAGGAAGCGGCAGGACTGGCACGGCGTTTCGGCTACGAGCCGCGCGTTGCGATGCTTGCCTATTCCACCTTCGGCCACCCGACCGGTGAACGCTCCGACAAGGTTCGCGAAGCGGTGCGCATTCTCGACAAGCGCAATGTGAAATTCGAAGTGGACGGTGAAATGGCGGCAGACATCGCCCTCAACCACCACAAAATGCAGAGCCAGTATCCGTTCGCGCGGCTGTCTGGACCGGCGAATGTTCTGGTGATGCCCGCCATCCACTCCGCATCGATCTCAACGAAGATGCTGCAGGAGCTTGGCGGTGCCACCGTGATCGGTCCTCTGCTGGTCGGTCTCGATAAATCGGTCCAGATCACCGCCATGGGTGCCAAGGACAGCGATATCGTCAACATGGCCGCCATTGCTGCCTATAACGCCGGACGTTAAGGCCAAAGGGTGCCCGGTGCGCCGGGCATCCTCGCTCCGCAAGCGATCCTCTGGAATTTTCTGTCTCGACGCTGCGATTTTTCACGAGCAAAATAATTAGACCGTGCTAAAACGCGCCCGCAAACATTCGCCAATCTGGCGGATGCGCATGACGAATAGTTGGATCCACAATGGCACTCTGCACATCCTTGGATCAAAGAGCGTCGGGCATAAGCGGTCTCTACAGACAACTCTCACGCTCTCTGGTGAAAAATCCGAACACGGTGATTGCCCTTTTTGGCGTATACTTTCTCATCCAGATCGCGGTTCGGCTCCTGCTGCCACCGGCGCTACGCATAGACGAAGCGCAACAGGTGCTGTTTGCCCAGTGGCTGGCGCTCGGCTATGACGCACAGCCGCCGCTCTATAACTGGTATCAGCAAGCGATCTTTGCGATTTTCGGCACGTCCATGCTGGGTCTTGCGGTCGCAAAGAACCTCGTTCTTTTCCTGGTCTTCGCTACCTACGTGAAGCTTGCGGACCTCGTTTTGAAAGAGAAGTCTCTGATCCTGGTAGCGTCTTTGGCGTTTTTCTTTAGTCCTCAACTGTTCTGGCAAGCGCAGCGCGATTTGACCCACACGACGATGTTGATGCTGACCAGTCTCTGGTCGATTTATCTGAGCGTGCGGCTTCTCCAGAAACCGACCACCATGGGCTACATACTGACCGGGGTTGCGGTCGGCTTGGGGATGCTGTCGAAATACAATTTCATCCTCATTCTTCCGGCCATCTTTCTTGCCGTCTGGCTTCATCCGAAAGGCCGCGAGCGCATCTTTGACTGGCGCATTCTGTTGACGGTTGGAATCAGCCTCGTTGTCTTCCTGCCGCATTCGATCTGGCTTTTCGAAAACCTGCAATTCGCGTCGGATGTGACACTCAGACGGATGGCGGAAGAAGCGCCTGAAAGCCGGTGGATGCAAATCCTGACCGGTATCACACACGTTTTTTCAGGCTCTGCCATCGTAATGATCCTGCCTTTACTGGTACTCTTCACGTCGCGCGGAAAGCAGGCAGGCACCAGAACCGACGAACAACAGGCTTCGCCCTGGCTTCGTTTCTTCCTCCATTACTTCATCGCGCTTTCGGCGGTTCTCCTCATCGTCATCGTAGCAACGACAATGACGGAGGTAAGGGACAGATGGTTGCTCCCGCTCGTTATGCCTTTCCCGATCCTCGCGGCTCTATGGCTTGAACAGAGGTCGTTTGATCCGACCGTTTTCGTCAGGAAAGTTCTACCCGTCTGCCTCGTCGTCATGGCCATTTTACCTGTGGCTTTGATCGGCTCCGTGCCGGTCCAGGCGATGCTCGGCAAGATATCCAGGTCCAACAACGACTGGCAGGTCTTCCGGCAGCATCTTCAAGAAAAGGGGATCTCGCCCTGTCTCATCGTGACATCCGACTGGTACACAGGTGGAAATCTGCGTTTCATCTTCCCCGACACCAAGGTTGCCACCACCACCTACGACGACTTCGATCCCACCTTCGCGCTGACGAGCGATCATCCTGTACTGTTTGTCTGGGTCACAGGGCGCGATCAGTCGGCTGGTATGGTCGATTGGCTGCAGGCTCAAATGGATGTGACGTTGAGGAACATCAGCCTCAACACATTCGAGGCGCCGATGTACTTTCCGGTCGACGGCAAGATGCAGAGGTTCAGCTACGTTTTGATCACACCGGACAATGTGGAAAAATCACCGAAGCAGCCTTGAAGCAGGATATGGCCGTCTTCAAATCCTGGGCCGGATAGCGCGTAGCACACGCCAGTCGACAAACAATATCCAATAATGTTAGGCAAGCGACGGATTTGCGATCGGCGCTTATCTCGTTCGGAATGGATGAGACATGGATAGAAACGGCTCTCTGGGCAAATGCGAAGTGCTGGTCATTGGCACAGGGATCGTCGGCGTCATGTCGGCGCTCTATTTGCAAAATGAAGGTAAGTCCGTCACGCTTCTGGAGCGCGGCGAGATAGCCCGCGGCGCGAGTGCCGGCAACGCCGGAATCCTCGCTTTTCCCGAAATCATCCCCATGCCCGCGCCGGGCATCATGAAGAAGGCGCCGAAATGGTTGATCGATCCGCTCGGGCCACTCAGCATTCCGCCAGCCTATGCTATTAAGATCGCGCCCTGGCTGTGGCGCTTTTGGAAGGCAAGTTCGCAGCGGATGTTCGAACATGGCATGCGTGTGCAAACGAGGATGATGGCGCTTGCCGCATCCGAGATGCAGCATGTGGCTGCAATGCCGGAACTGTCATCCTTCATCTCCAACACCGGCACCCTCGATCTCTATGACACCAGCGCGAGCTTTGATGCTTCGAACCATCATTGGGAAGAGAAGGCCAAAGCCGGTTTTACGTTTTCCCGGATCGGCCGCACCGAGATCGATGAGTTGCAGCCGGGCCTCGCGCCACGGTTCAAACATGCGGTCTATACGCCCGCCGGTCTGCAAGTCAGCGACCCGCACGAATTCACCAAAGCCATAGCCGAACTGGTGATTGCGCGCGGTGCGAGCTTCCGAAAAGGCGAGGCTGTAAGGATCGAAGCGGTCGGAGAAAGCACCATCGTGACGCTTGCCAATGGCGACAAGATCGACGCAGACAAGGTGATCCTGGCAGCCGGCGCCTGGTCAAAGCCACTTGCTGCGTCTCTTGGCAATGATGTTCCGTTGGAGACCGAGCGCGGCTACAACACCACCCTCCCGGTCGGCAGCTTCGATCTGAAACGCCAAATCTACTTCAACGACCACGCCTTCGTCGTCACGCCACTGTCGAGTGGCGTGCGTGTCGGGGGGGCTGTCGAACTCGGTGGCCTCGATCTTCCCCCCAATTTCCGGCGCTCTGAAGCTATGCTGAAGAAGGCGAGCCGCTTTCTGCCGGGTTTGAAAACGGAAGGCGGTCAGCAATGGATGGGGTTCCGCCCCTCGCTGCCGGACAGTCTGCCGGTGATCGGACCATCGCGCGCCGCACGCTCCGTCATCTACGCCTTTGGTCATGGCCATCTTGGCCTGACGCAATCGGCAGCCACCGCGCGCCTTGTCACGGAACTGGTCTGCGAGCGCGATACGTCGATCCCCGTCGACCCCTTCCGCGCCAATCGCTTCTCTTGAGCTGCAGCATTGTGAAGTAAAGCGACCTTGGTCCGTCCAACACGGCGCAGGGCGCTCTAAACGCAAAAGGCCCGCTTCGACAGCGGGCCTCTCATCATATGCTTCGATAGGATCAGAACGGCGAATCCGGGAAGTAGAAGTCCTTCGCGTTATCCTTCGTCACCAGCGTGGCATCCAGGATATAGGTGCCGCGAACCGGAACCTGATCGTAGAAGTTGGCAGCGGTCAATTCCATGGCAGTTGCCACCATCGACGGTGGATACAGAACGTCGACCGGGACCATCTTGTCACCATCCATGACCTTCTTGATCATGTCCTTGGAGCCTGCACCGGCAACGACATACTGAATGTCGGTGCGCTTGGCCTGCTCGATGGCCTGCAGAACACCGACAGCCATGTCGTCATCCTGGCACCAGACGACGTCGATCTTCGGATATTTCGTCAGATAGTCTTGCATGACCTTGAAGGCATCGTCGCGGTTCCAGTTGCCGAACTGGCGGTCGAGAACCTTCACCTTGGAGCCCGCAATGCCCTTGTCGAAACCGTCCTGGCGCTGCTGATCGATCGGGATCGGCAGGCCGCGAATGATAACGACCTCAGCATCCGGCGTCTTTTCCGCGATGTACTTGCCCGCGACTTCACCGAGCGCCGGGTTGTTTCCGGCAACATAGAGATCGCGCACGGTATCGTCATTGACACTTGGAGCGCGGTCGACAAGGGCGACGAACTTGCCGTTGCTTTTGACTTCCTTGATGGCGTTGACCAGCGGATCAGGATCGGATGGCAGGATGACCAGCGCATCGATGCCCTGCGTCTCCAGATCCTGCACCGCATTCGCCTGCGTTGCGGCATCCGGCGAGGTCTTGACGATGACGTTGAGGCCCGGATGCTCCTGCATCAGAAGCTTGGCGACGCGTTCCGCATGGAAGACGACGCCGGATGTCCAGCCATGGTCGGCGGCCGGAATCGAAACGCCGATCGTTACTTTCTTGTCTTCTGCATGTGCTACCCCCGCCAGCGCCACCATGGCGACAGCCATTCCCAGTAGTCTTTTACGCATGTGTCTTCCTCCCAACAGATAAGGTCTCGATTCCGAAGCCGGGCAACCTCTCGACCCGGTGTTTTCCGGAGCGCCTTACACCCATCAGACGGGTAGAGGCGCTCCAAGACTTGAAAACATGCAGCGTATTATCAGCGCTGGCGCATCAGCGACCGCTGCACCAACATGGCGATGATGATGATCGCGCCCTGGATGGCCCCGATCAGATACTCGCTGATGAAGTTGGAGAGCAGCATGATGTTGCCGACGAGTTCGAGAATGAAAGCGCCGCATATCGTGCCCCAGACGCGCCCTGCCCCGCCCTTCAGTGCCGTGCCACCGACGACGACGGCCGTAATCGCCTGCAATTCCCACATCATACCTGTCGTGGCGGATGTAGAGCCAAGGCGCGGTACGTAGAGAAGAACGGCAATTGCAACGCAAAGTCCCTGGATGACAAAGGCGATGGTGCGGACGCGGTTGACGGCGACGCCCGAATATTTGGCAACGTCGCGGTTCGATCCGACTGCGGTTACATGCCGGCCATAGCGGGTGCGGTAGAGAATGAAAGCTGCAATCGCCGTCACCGCAAGGATGACGATGATCGGGACAGGAACACCGAAGATCGTGCCGAAATAGGCAGGACGATACATGCTCTGCAACTGTGGTTCGCGCAGCGTGATCGCGCCACCTTGGGACAGCCAGGTCGTTAGACCACGAAAAACGCCCATCGTGCCTAGTGTCGCAATGAACGGCTCGATCTTGCCGACCGTCGTGATGAGACCATTGGCGAGACCGCAAAGCGAACCGGCGATGACCGTAAAGACGATGGCCGCTGTCAGCATCAGTGCCGGATCGGTGATCGTGCCGGAATTCATCAGCAGGATCATGAGACTTGCAACGAAGGCAACCATGGATCCGACCGAAAGATCGAGGTCTCCGGCAGAGATGACGAAGGTGGCGCCGACGGCAATAATTGCAATGAAAGCGCTACGGGTTGCGACATTCGCCAGATTGTTGATGCTGATGAAGTTCGGGTTGACCAGTGCGCCGACGATCAAAAGCAGCAGCAGCGCGACAAAGGGCGCCACGGCGCGCAAATCCACGTCACGAAAGGATCGAGACCGGCGGACACTCTTTTCCTTGCCGTCTTCACTTACACTCATACCCACAACAGACCTCCCGTCCTGCCCCTCTTGCCTGCGATGATCCCTCTCTATCGGGTCCGTTCAGGCTGCTGTTTTTGTTTTCAATCCGGCGGCATAGCGCATGATTTCATGCTCGTTGATCTCATCACCCTCAAGCATGCCAACGATCCGGCCTTCGCGCATCACCGCAACACGGGTGCAAAGCCCGATGACTTCCTGCATTTCGGAAGAGACGACGATGACCGAATGACCATCTCGCGCAAGCGCCGAGATGAAATGGTAAATCTGCTGCTTGGTGCCGACATCGATGCCGCGTGTGGGCTCGTCGATGATGATGATCTTCGGCTCGGTCTCCATCACCTTCGCCAACAGAAGCTTCTGCTGGTTGCCGCCGGACATGCGGCCAACCATCACATTGCCGTCGCGCACCCGAATGTCGAAGCGACGGCGCGCCTTTTCCAGCGCTCTCGCCTCACTGCCGGAACTGAGATAGCCGAAGCGGCCGTGCCGGTCGAGAGATTGCAAGGTGAGATTCAGCCCCATGCCCGAGCCTAGCAACAGGCCCTTGGATTTCCGGTCCTTGGTCATATAGGCCAAACCCGCGTCGATGGATGCATGCAGATCATGCGACGGAAGCGTCACGCCATTGGCGTCCACCTCCCCTGCCTGCCGCGCCTTGATGCCGACGATTGCCTCCATCAACTCCGTTCGGCCTGAACCGATCAGACCAGAGAAGCCCAGGATCTCCCCCTTGCGCAACTCGAAGCAGGCGTCCTTCACGTAACCCGTGGAGAGACCTTTAACATTCAGCACAATCTGCTCGTCGACATCCGGCTCACGTTTTGCCGGGTAGAGGCTCGAAAGCTCGCGACCCACCATCAGTTGGGCGATTGCCTCGCCATCCAGCATCGAGGTGGGCGCAGTCTTGACCCAATGGCCGTCTCGCAGAACCGTGACCCGGTCGGTCAGTTCCATCACCTCATCCAGCTTATGCGAAACGAAGACGAAGCTGGTGCCCTGGTCGCGCAGTTTTCGGACCTGCTTAAAGAGGTAATTCGTCTCCTCGCGGGAAAGAACAGCCGTCGGCTCATCCATGAAGACGATACGCGCTTCGCGGCTAATGGCTTTCGCGATCTCCACCATCTGCTTCTCCGCGATGGAGAGGCTCGAAATCATCGCGTCTTCATCGACATGACAGTTGAGGAGATCGAGAATGCGCCGCGTCTCAGCGCGCATGAACTTTCTGTCCAGGACGCCGAAGCGTGTCACCTCGCGACCAAGGAAGATGCTTTCCGCCACGGTCAGGTGGTCCGCAAGGTTGAATTCCTGATGAATGATGACGATGCCGAGCGCCTCCGCGGCGCCGTTCGGCGGCAGCCTCACCGGCTGTCCGTCCAGAAGGATTTCACCGGAGCTTGGCTCCTCGAAGCCGGAGAGAACCTTGACCAGCGTCGATTTACCGGCACCGTTCTCACCCATCAATGCATGGATCTCGCCTGCCTTCAGCTCGAAATTGACGCTGAAGAGGACCTGTACTCCATTGAACGATTTTGAAACCCGGCGCGCGCATAGCACAGCATTGCCGTTCTCGACGGTTTCCATCCCACTCCTCCATGCGGCTCCCA